>Ga0209064_1000007_pt1 | contig 451810 bp, 361 predicted proteins | sample Inofromicrocosms_FD_187498 | JGI IMG/M metagenome (GOLD analysis project Ga0209064, IMG submission 187498) | Mouse cecum microbial communities from Vienna, Austria - Inoculum for glucosamine and mucus D2O microcosms (SPAdes) (version 2) | ecosystem: Host-associated > Mammals > Digestive system... | reverse complement strand
TCAAGGGCGCGAAGCGCCGCATTTTTTGACTGGTTTGTCAAGTGTTTTTGAGAAAAAAGTGGGTGATTTTTGAAAAATAGGTTCTGAAAGCCCCGTGAAATAAGGGCTGAAGATTCCGAGAAGTTATAAAAGTGGAACGGAGGAGAAGGCATGTGCAAAGCAATGGATGAATGGTACGATGATGCAATTGCGGAAGGGAAAGAAAAAGGCAAAATAGAAGGCAAAATAGAAGCAAAAATAGAGGCAATTTATGAATTGCTGGAGGAGTATGGGGAAGTGCCAAAGAACTTAAAGGAATTAATTGATAGCCAGAAGAATATGGAGATTTTGACCAAATGGCATAAGCTGGCAGCTAGATTAGATGGCGTGGATGCATTCTATGATGCTATCACGCAATAGTACAGCCTAAAAGAGAGTTGATTTGTAAAAAGGAGCAGTGCTGAGACGAGGATTTTCCTATACGTAACAGTTCAGCCTTTCGGCTTCGCTGTCACTGAATCCGCCCATTTTAAAGTTTGCCTGCGGCAAAAGGGCGGATTCCTGGCTGTATCCAATTCATTGGCTGCTAACTGCGCAGCACGTGCGCAGTCGCAGGCTGAACTGTTACCCCTATGCTACTCTATACAGGAAAACTATTTGTCTTTTTTACGCGTATCAGATATAATAAAAGGCATGGGCATAACAAAAAACAATCTCTCAGAATCTCTTTGTACCTGATTTAGCGAGCATATTTTTGCCGGATGTGTACAAGTTTATGAGATGAATGCGGATGAAATCTGTGTGCATTTGGCGGGAAATTGGCCGCAAAGGCGGGTACAGGGAAAATTCCGAGGGCCTATCCACAGGAAAAGGAGGACAGCACAATGATTTATAAGGACTTTCAGGATATAAAACTTTCTTCTTTGGGGCTGGGGGCTATGCGTCTGCCGGTAATTGACGGGGATGATTCCAGGATTGATGAAGAAGCATCCATGGAAATGGTAGCCTATGCGATGGAGCAGGGAATTAATTATTATGATACGGCATGGGGGTATCACAGCGGGAATTCAGAGCTTGTCATGGGGAAAGCGCTGGGCAGATATCCCAGGGAAAGTTATTACCTGGCCACGAAATTCCCAGGGTATGACCTGGCCAACATGGATAAAGTAGAAGAAATTTTCGAAAAGCAGTTGGAAAAATGCGGTGTGGAATATTTTGATTTTTATCTGTTCCACAATGTGTGCGAAATGAATATTGATGCCTATCTGGATGAAAAATATGGTATTTTTCCTTATTTGATGAAGCAAAAGGAAAATGGGAGAATCCGTCATCTCGGTTTTTCCGCCCATGGCAGTTATGATGTCATGAAACGCTTTTTGGATGCCTATGGGGAACAGATGGAATTTTGCCAGATCCAGTTAAACTGGATGGACTGGAATTTCCAGAATGCCAAGGAAAAGGTGGAATTGCTAAAAGAGCACGGGATTCCGGTTTGGGTCATGGAGCCGCTGCGGGGCGGACGTTTGACATCCCTTTCAGAGGAACATACGCAGAAGCTGAAGGAACTAAGGGAGGAAGAGTCTGCAGCAGCATGGGCGTTCCGCTTCCTTCAGGCGATACCGGAGGTGAAAGTGGTTCTGTCCGGGATGTCCAATATGGAACAGCTGAAAGAAAATATACATACATTTTCCGAAGATCAACCATTGACGGAAAAGGAAATGGAAGCGCTTCTTGGCATAGCAGGGGAAATGCTGGAAAAAAATATCCTGCCCTGTACGGCGTGCCATTATTGTGTGAGCCATTGCCCGAAAGGACTGAATATACCGGAATTGTTGGAACTGTATAATGAAGACAGGTTTACAGGGGGTGGTTTCATTGCCCCGATGGCGCTAATGGCGGTGCCGGATGAAAAGCAGCCTAACGCCTGCATCGGCTGCAGAAGCTGCGAAGCGGTCTGCCCGCAGCAGATAAAAATATCCGAGGCCATGTCAGATTTTGCAAAGAAGATGGGTAAGTAAAGAGATAATAATATCAAATTATAAAAAAGGGCTGTCCTGAAAAACGTAATTCAGGGATAGCCCTTTTTTGAATTTTGAAGGTTCTTCGTTTTAGAATGCAATCAATATTTTTTCTATCATTTCCATGAGCTGGGGCATATTTACCGGTTTTGCCAAGTGTGCATTCATGCCGCATTCCATGGAACGTATGCGGTCTTCCTCTAAAGTATTGGCGGACAATGCCACGATAGGGATGGAGGCCAGCGCAGGATTTTCCAGCTGGCGTATGGCCATGGTGGCACGGTAGCCATCCATGATGGGCATCTGGATATCCATAAGTATCAAGGAATAATCGCCGGGCTGGGAATTTTGAATCTTTTCCACCGCAATGCTTCCATCAGTGGCAGTATCCACAAGGAATCCCATATCCTGCAGCAGTTCTACCTCGATTTCCAGATTGAGCTTGTTATCTTCCACTAAAAGTATTTTACGTGGTGAGGTTGATGGTATAGGAACAGGCTTAGCACGGAGGAAAGGTTTAGCCTGGTGACTCCGGGTGTGCAGCCGCAGCGTCACGGTAAAGATGCTGCCAAGGCCCACATTGCTCTTAATATCTATGGTTCCCCCCATCATATCCACATACTTTTTCGTAATGGTCAGACCAAGGCCGGTACCATGCACACCGCTGAATGTTGTATTCTGCTGCCGCTCAAAAGGTTCAAAAATGTGCTTTAGGAATGTTTCTCCGATACCTACGCCGTTATCTTCGACAGAAAATTGATAGGTACAATGTTCAGGCTCTTCTTTCTCCAATTCTATAACGGTAAGCTTTATCCAACCTCTGGATTCTGTGTATTTTACCGCATTATTCGTAAGACGCAATATAATTTCTCCCAGCCGCCGTCTGTCAGTATAAACCGTATAATGCTTTAGGCCGGATATGTTTAGGGAAAAGGCAATCGACTTTGCCCCTGCCCTGGGAAGGATGGCGGCCTGAACCTGCTGCAAAATTTCCAAAAGATTGCATTCGTCCTCTTCCATATGAATTTTTCCGGCTTCGATACTGGATATTTCCAACACATTGTTTATCAAATGGAGAAGATGGTCGCTGGATGTTTCTATCATATCCAAATAATTTTTTACTTTCTGCGTGTCATTAATGTATTTTTTGGCGAGGGCAGAAAAACCTACAATAGCATTCATAGGAGTCCGAATATCATGTGACATGTTGGAAAGAAAGGCATTCTTGGCGATATTGGAGGACTGGGCTAATGTTAAGGCATCGGCAAGGGCTTTTTTCTGTTCCATTTCCGAAATAATTTCTTCATCCACGCTCCGGTAGCCTATGACAATTTGGGAAATGCGGTCACTGGCACCTACATTGACGATCCTAAGCTGAAGATATTTTGTCTTCCCGTGCTGTACGACCCGGTAATTGACATGGAAAAATTGGTGTTCGGCCAGCCTGCTGCGGATATAATCGGGCTGGGTGGCCTGTTTCACAATATGCCGGTCTTCCGGCAGAACCCATGTCTGAATGTACTCGGTATCAAACCCCTGGAAAGTACAGATGGTATAGTTATCTTTAAATTTTTTCGCAAAGCGGGGGCTGATCCGGTAGGCTTGTATCTTATCCGTATCCAAATCTGCGTAAAAAATGGATTCATAATCAATGCTGAGCCCTTCGATCATATCCAGCCGGCGAACCTGTTCTTCCAGCTGGAGTTGTTTGCGCTCCGTAATATCTACAACAAAAACATAAAAAATATCTTTGCCATGGTCATCCTTGGAAAAGTAGCCATAATCCTCCAGCCAACGGATACCGCCGCCTTTTTGGATAATACGGTATTCTACATAATCTAAATCGCCTGTATTGCGGTGAATCTGCTTTTGTATACTTTGTTCCACTGACTCCAAATCATCGGGGTGGACAATCCCCTTAAAGGAATTTCCGGTTAATTCCCGGAATTCTTCCATGGTGGAGCAATTGAAAATATGAAGCATGGTCTGGTTGGCATATATGAGTTTCCCCTCATGGTCAGCATGATATATAAAAAAGCCGCCGGGCATTCTATTGGTCAGTGTAATATAGTCCTCTCCGGTAAGGTGAGAAATGAAATTTTCCTCCAGTTCATAATATGTGTTCAACGCTGATAGTCCTCCGAGCCTGTGTAATACATCTATCATAGCACTTTCATGGTGGTCTGTACATATTTTCCTTGATTTTAATTGGAGGAATGGTAACAGTTCAGCCCAGGACTTTGCACTTGCTGCAAAGTCCGTACAAGCACGTCAATTTAGCCAAAACAGAATCTGCCCCTCGCCGAAGGCGATTTGGAATGGGCAGATTCCGTAACAGGGAAGCCGAAGGCAGAACTGTTACGAGGAATCTTGCAAGGAAGGAGAAGAAAGAGTATAATATACGGCGGAAGAAATAAAGAAATGCAAAATGCCGGGTCACAAAAGCCGCGTAGAAATGGAGGAAAAAATGCTTGATGTGCGTAACCTGTCTTATGAGGTTTTTGAAAATGGGGAAAAGGTCACAATTGTGAAAGATATTAATTTTACAGTTACAGATGGAGAGATGCTGGTGATTACAGGACCTAACGGCGGTGGGAAATCCACGGTTGCCAAGCTGCTTATGGGGGTGCTTGCTGCTACGGCGGGAGAGATATTGCTGGACGGTAAGGATATCACCAAAATGAGCGTGGACGAGCGGGCGAAAGCGGGGATAGGCTATGCGTTTCAACAACCCCCTGTTTTTAAGGGAATGACCATAAGGCGTTTGATTAATCTGGCAGCGGGGAAAGAATTGCCGGAACATGTGTGCTGTAATTTGCTCAGCAGCGTAGGGATGTGTGCGGCAGAATACCTGGACAGGGAGGTGGATGCCACACTTTCCGGCGGTGAGCGGAAAAGGGTGGAAATAGCCACAGTTCTGGCCAAAAGCCATAAAGTTTGTATTTTCGATGAACCGGAAGCCGGAATTGACCTTTGGAGTTTTTCCATGCTGGTAGATGAATTTGAAAAAATCCACAGGGAAAAGAAGGAAACTTTGCTTTTGATCTCCCATCAGGAAAGGATTATCCGGATGGCGGACAGAATCCTGGTCATCCGTGAGGGGGCAGTGGAGAAATGCGGCAGCGCGGAGGAGATACTGCCGACGCTTTTTGGCGGAAACACGGAATGCTCATGTATCAATCGGAAGGGAGGCAGCGGATATGGAATTGGATGCGGTAACAAGTAATGTTTTAAAGGCGATAGATACCAATGGATTTAAACAGGAAGGGGCTTATAACTTAAGATATAACGGACAGGCGCTCTGCCATGGGGATAGCGAGCATATTAAGATTCGCAGGAAAGAAGATAAGCCAGGGGTGGATGTATATATCAGCGGGGAAGCTGAGGGGGAACAGGTGCATATCCCGGTGGTGATTTCCAGGTCAGGGGTGACGGATGTTGTATATAACGATTTTTATATTGAGGAAGGCGCGGATGTAGTGATTGTAGCCGGTTGCGGGATTCATAACAGCGGGTGCAATGAGACGAGGCATGACGGTATCCACGCCTTCCATGTGGGGAAAAATGCCAAAGTGGTTTATGAGGAAAAGCATTACGGGGAAGGGGAAGGAACCGGGGAAAATATATTGAATCCGGTGACGCAGATTTACCTTGGGGAAGGGGCATCTTTTACCTTGGATACGGCGCAGATCCGGGGTGTGGATTCTACCAAGCGCAGGACCGATGTGGACATGGGGCCTGGCAGCAGGCTGATGGTGATGGAAAAGCTGATGACCCATGACAGGCAGTCCGCTATCTCCAATATGGAAGTGAGGATGAATGGGGATGGCAGTTCGGCGCAGATTGTATCCCGTTCCGTAGCAAAGGGGACTTCCCGCCAGACCTTCCATCCCAATGCGGTGGGGAATGCCCTTTGTAAGGCGCATATCCAATGCGATTCCATTATTATGGACGATGCCCAGGTGTGCTCCATACCGGAAATTGATGCGCGCCATATTGATGCCCAGATTATCCATGAGGCGGCCATTGGCAGGATAAATACAGAACAGCTGTTAAAGCTGCGTTCCTTTGGAATGACGGAGGGGGAAGCCGAAGCGGTAATCATTGATAACTTTCTGAAGTAGGAAATGGCACGAGACGGCCATAGCGAAAGTATTGGAACGGACAATGGCGGGCAGAAGGGATGTCCATCCCTCTGCCTGCCATTTGCATTTATCCCCGGCGGTCAATACCCTGCGCGTGCAGCGGGGCTGATTGCCTGGGGTGTTATTTCAGTCTGTATATGGCAGTCGGCCTGTATTAGTTTCCGGCTGTCTTTTTCAGAAATAAAGTAGCCGCATATGTGGAAATCATAAAGGCCGTCTTCATATAAAATATAAGTAATATTCCCGTATTCTGTCATATCGACCCAAAGGTTCGTTGGGATGCCCAGGGAACTGTCATCAGCGGTTAACTGATAGATCTGTTCGCCGAGCTCTGCATCGGCTGTCTCAAAGGATAACTGGTCTACCGTATAATAGTTGGTGGTTTGCCAGAGAGACACTTTATACTCTTCCGGTACGCTGTCATTATCCATATCGCACATTCTGTTGTAGTTGCTATAAGCATCCGGTTGTGCATCCCCGGAAGCCTCTGATGATGGGCTGTCGGAATCCCCGGGCTGTATGTTTTGTGCATCCCCTAAATCCCCAGATGCTGTACAGGCCGCAATTTCTTGCTCTGCGCTGCCGGGGGGGAGCTGGCCGCCGGATTGGTATTGCATGACCGGATTTTTCAGTGCATTTTCCAAAAGGGGATATTTTTCTTTTCCAGGGTAGGAAATTTGGGTGTCGCGGGCATCAGGATTTTCTTTCGCTGTAATAGCGAGCCAGGTCCCTCCCAGATATGCCCCGCTTTCATAGCATTCCAAAGAGATGCCATTAATCGTTTTGTTTCTGAACTCCCATGTAGTTATGGCCAGATAGTTCTTGCCCTCCCATTGAATAAAACAGAATTCCTCTTTGATGGAAACATGGGTGCTTGTAAGTTTGTATTTTTCGTTCCCTAATCCGGTAAAGAGACGATAGGTGGTTAAACCGAGGGTGCCTCCCAAATATTCGCAAAGAAAAATATCTTCTATACCATCATTGTCCGCATCCACCTTAAGCCATACTCCGGCGCCATTATAAGCGATGATGGAAAGCATATCATTTTTTATGTCCGGATTGTCCTTTGCCAAATCTATGACTTCTTCTGAGGTGAGTTCTCGGTCGCTTACCAATGGAAGCATGATTTCACGGAACTCATCATGGCCTTTTAAAAGATATTCCGATAAATAGGAAACTAAGTCTGAGGGTATCAGATTCCCCTTTTGGGCAGCAGCCTGACGCTGACGCTGCTCTTCCCAAACCTCCCCATATTCGGTCAGCATTTGTTCGCCGGAAATATAGACAAAACCATTGCCTTCCACATCCCATATATATCCCTCAAAAACAGATGGATCGCTGAAATCCAAGGTGCTGTTTGCGGGGGGCAGCAGCCAATAGCGGCATAAAATGTCATCGTATCCGTCATTATTGATATCTATGACTTCCAGTTCTTTTGGACTCATGCTTTTGGGCTGGAAGTCAAAGAATGAGGTTTCATAGGAATCTTTTCCGTATAAAGCGATTTCACCGGAATCGTCCTGCATGACCATAAGGAGAGGTGTACTCGTACTGCAGTTTAATAAATAGTAGTATTCTATCGGCTGGCCGTTTTTTATAATGCGGTTTACGATAGAATCGCCTTCATCGATAAGTACCAGTTTCTGATCTATTAATTTCCAAAAAGATTCTATATCGTTTTCATGGCATGTGACATCGAAGTCGCCTTCCTTAATATGGAACAGTTCTATGGCATCGGAGGATGTTTCAGAAAATATAAAATATTCCTCTTCTTTGGAACGGCGGTTTTCCCCAAAGAACCAGCAGCCCATAAGAATATCTGTCTTTCCCGTTCCCTTGATGCCGTACAGAATGGATTCCGGGAACAGTTCCCTGATTTCCGCTGCAAGCTGAAGGGAAGAGACAGGCAGTTGGCTGACGCGGTAAGGGGTTATGACGATTTCGTGTTCATATCCTTCTCTATGGCCAATGATTTCATCGTTTTCCCATTGGCTGTGACAGTCGGCCAGTATATATTGGGGTATGCCTTCATCGGAAATGTGTTGTTCCATTTGCCAGCCAAGCGGCAGGAAAAGCCGTAAGCTGCCGAGAGAAACGTTAGTAGTATCCCCCGCCTGCTCTATGAGGAAATCCGGTTTGAAGGAAGCCAGTTCCAAGTTTCCTGTGGCGGGCGCTTCGGATAATGATTTGGGGGGCTGGGTGGAGGCCTTGGCAGAAAGTGCATTTTCGCCGGGTTCTTGTATGGATTTGCCGTGATTTCTATTAGCCGGCGATAAAGGCGGGCTGCCGCATCCGGTCAGCAAAGCCGCCATGATAAGCAGAAGGAATGCCAATGCCGGAATTGGTACATTCAAAATAAAATAATGGGGATGCTTTCTTTTTATGCACATATCTTATAATTCCTTTCCGATACTATTTTGCTTAGACAATTGAGAAACCCTAAGCTGTGAGAAGATTCAGCCAGTTGATTTCGCAATCACCTAACCATCATTGCAGAAGCGCCCTGCAGTATAGTCAAATGCTATAGTGTGCAGAAACAGGTAATAAGGGCGAATTTGCTTTAAAGAAAGTATAAAATAATAATGCATCATAATCGCATCATTTTAGCATCATTTCTGTAACATATAATGCTCAAAATTCTTTCTTGGACAGTATGGTGCAGCTGATACGGTACATGGCGAAATTCCATACCAATGCAAGAAGCGGTGAACAATAAAGAAACAGGACGATAAGTTCATCGGTGAGCACAATTCCCAAAATTAGGAGCAAACGGTAAACTATATAGCATATAATGGAAGGAATGAAGAAGGAAACCAGTACAAGCAGCCTTCCTTTTTCCGGGCCGAACCGAAATGTCAGGGGGATGGACATGCCGCCGCATATAGTAGAAACAGCCAGGGAAGCGATGGCGGTAAGGCCGAGGGGAAGAATGTCGGCAGGCCCTGAAACGGATACAAAATTGCTGGCAATCCGAGTGCCTATTAATCCGGCCAGAAGCCCGAACAGGGTTCCTGCTGCGGAAAAAATAACCAGGACAATATATTTGCCTGCTACAAGATTTTCCCTGGACACAGGCATAATCAAGGCGTAAGGTGTCCAGTTGGAAAATTCGTCAAAGGTAAAAGTGGTTACAATCATCATAGTGCACAGCAGGGTGCATGTGAACATATATCCTTGTGTGCCGGAAGAAGGCAGAAAAACCACGGCAAAAAAAAGAAGGATAAAAAACATGGATTTTGCATTATGGCTGATATTATATAAATCCTTTAGAATGAGACCTTTCATTTTATCTGTTCTCCTTTCACATACAACAATAAAATGTCATCAATAGTGGCGTCATCAACAACGCATGGTTTATACTTACGTTTTGCTTTTTCTTTATCTGCTACCAGAATATCCCATTGATAGTCTTCCTTCCGGTAGGCCAGAATATCAGATTTATCAATCCTTTGAAACACATCGGTCCGGCATCGGAGGATTCCGTAGCAATACCGCAGTTCGTCTTTTGTCTTGCAAAAAAGCAGCTTCCCCTTGTGGATAAATGCAATATAGTCGGCTATCTTTTCCAAATCGGTGGAGATATGGGAGGACATCAGGATGGAATGTTCCTCATCCTGTACGAAGTCCAGGAATACATCCAGGATATCATCCCGCATCACAGGGTCCAGACCGCTTGTGGCTTCATCCAGAATCAAAAGCTTGGGTGCATGGGAGAGGGCGGCGGCGATGCAGAGTTTCGTTTTCATACCCTTGGAAAAAGTTTTGATTTCCTTATCTGCAGGAAGCTGGAAACGCTGCAGGTAATCCGAATACTGGCGGCTGTCCCATTGTGAGTAGGATGCGGCCAGGACTTTTCCTGTTTTTGCCGGTGTCAGTGTTTCGTAGAAGTTTATGCCATCGAAGACGACACCGATATCCTCCTTTATCTGTTTGGAGGAAGAAATTTCCTGCCCCCAAAACGTAATGGTTCCGCTGTCTTTATGGACCAGGTCAAGGGCGGTTTTTATGGTGGTGCTTTTCCCGGCGCCGTTTTCCCCGATGAGCCCAATGATGGAACCTTTGGGGATGGAAAGGGAGATGGAATCCAGAAGGAATCCAGGGTATTGTTTGGTTAAATTTTTGATTTCTAATATATTATTTGATGTTGATGTGCTGGTTGTCATTTTTCCTCCATTTCTGCACTTTTTATGCACATTTGATTCCCTTGGGCAACGAGCCAAGCAGCCGCACTTGTGCGGGTATTTGGCGGCTGCCGCCAGGTTATTGACTCCAGGGCTGCCACTTACTCTTCCTGATAAAATATGGTAAGCAGTTCCAGTATTTTGCTTAAGGGAATCCCGCTGGAACGCGCAATGTCTGCGGCTGCCTGGAGATGCTCCTCCGCCCGGCGCTGTTGTTCCTCCTGAAAGAAATCCTTATTCTGGGCGGATACGAAACTGCCCCGGCCCACGGTGGTTTCGATAAAACCATCCCGCTGCAAGTCTTCATACGCCTTTTGGACGGTGATCACACTGACATGGATGGACTTTGCCAAAGCGCGCATGGAAGGTATCGGGTCTCCTGTTTGAAGCTCGCCGCTCATAATCATGGCCTTGATTTGAGAGGTGATTTGCTCATAAATGGGTTTGCTCGTATTGCTGCTGATTATTATTTCCACGTGGTAGTTGCTCCTTTGTTAACATATGTACTTATTGAATAAGTACATTATATACATATGAATTCATTGTGTCAAGAGGGAAATATATATAAAAATTGGTGACATATGGTATAATGATTTAGATGGAATAGGGAGAAAATGGCAGGGGGTACAATGTTATGAATTATGAGCAGTTTATTTCAGAGGTTCAAACATATTGGGATATGCGCAGTAAAGGGCTGAAAAAGCAGGCCAACGGATTTTTGTCTGAGTTTATCAAACGATTTAGAGAGAACGTTTCTAAGGGCGATGCGGATGATATTTTATTTCAGTTTTGTAAGGAGTATTTTGATGAAATGAAATTTCCTGGGACCAATCTGCCGCGCCGCCATCTGCCGTTTCAGATAACAGAGCTGCTGGACAGCTATTTAAGCCAGGAATGCAAGAAAAATAGAATGCCCCAGATGCGGTGGGCATTTCAGATTTTTGGAAGATATTATAATCCCCATGACCCGAAGGGGGAACGCAATCCGTACGATATTTTAAAACTGGCATATGAACATGAGCAATGTGATGAACAGACGGTTAAATTATACTTCGGTGTATTGTTGGAAGATTTGTGGCTGGGGCAGCATCATTTTCCAGAACACTGCTGCATTGCTAAGGGTTATTTTGAGCAAATTGTAGGTATTGCCAATAGAATTATTGAGGAAAAAACGGTGGACTTGCCATTGGTGGAAGACTATAAGTATTATGTGAAACTCTATCACATTTATTTCCGGTGGGATGAAAATGGCAGGACGGAAGATTTTTGTGAACTATGCCATAAGAACGGGGTGGAGTTTAGGGAGGTTGCGGCATATTACTTTCGCGGGCAATGAGAAAAGCAGTCATACTCACAAAAGGGATGACGAAAGGCTCTCTTAATCATCCCTTGGGTGCATGGAAAAATTTGAAATAATCTACGGTTTCCTGGTAATCCGCTTCATCTATATAAATATCCGCCGCCTTCCCCACCGCCAGGGCAAAATCCACGTACTCATTGCCGGGACTTAGAATAACATTTCCTATGGTTTGGGTATCGTCCTCAAAATCCGTTATATGCAAGGCATCGCTTACCACTTCCCTGCCGGCGCAAATGCCGCCAATGATTTTTTGCCCGGTATGGCATTGACGAATCAGCTTATGGAGCTGTTCCATGGAACGGATATTATTTATATTTCCTCCGCAGATAAGGAGCACATCTATATCTTCCAGCTTTGCTTCATCCAAAGTGGTGTCAACGAGAATTTTTACCCCTTCGTTCGTGTGGATTTCACTTTTATTTTCCGATAAAATATGAACCCGGCCTTTTGTCTTCATAAAATATGCGGCAAGGACTACTTCAAAAAAGGAAGTTTCCTGATAAAGGAATAAATAAGTGTTCATTGAATAACCTCCCATTGCAAAAATAAATTTCCAAGTAAAAATATTATACTCTTGGCCGGAGAAATTGGCAAGCGGCTGTTTGCCTGCAACAGGGAAGCCGAAAGGCAGAACTGTTACGATAATGCTGCGGGCGCGGAATAACATTTATTGCTTTTCAAAGAAGAAACGGATATACTATAAGCAATGAAGGAGATATGCTGTGATGAGAGCAATAAGTATTGGAAGGCAGGATTTTGAAAAAATCAGGATAAATAATAATTTTTATATTGATAAAACGGGTTTCATCCGGGATTGGTGGGAGTCGGAGGATGAAGTGACGTTGATTACGCGTCCTAGGCGGTTTGGAAAGACTTTAAATATGAGCATGCTGGAAAAGTTTTTTTCCGTTAGTTATCAGGGTAGGGCTGATTTGTTTCAAGGGCTGGATATTTGGGAAGAAAAATCTGCCGATGGTAAATATAAATATAGAAAGCTACAGGGAACATATCCTGTGATTTTTTTTAGTTTTGCGGATATAAAAGAGACTACGTTCAAAGAAGCGCGCCAGAAGATATGTAAAATTATCCAGATGATATATCATCAATTTGATTTCCTGTTAGAACAGGATATATTGAACGAGGATGAAAAGAATGATTGGCGGAAAATATCGGTGGATATGGACACTTACCTGGCATCATTGTCATTAAAGATGCTTTCTAATTATCTGTGCCGTTATTATGGAAAAAAAGTAATTATCCTTTTGGATGAATACGATACACCTATGCAGGAAGCTTATGTGAATGGATATTGGGATGAAATGGCGGCATTTACAAGAAGCCTGTTTAATTCCACATTTAAGACAAATCCTTATTTGGAGCGGGCTGTGATGACGGGGATTACACGAATCAGTAAAGAGTCTATCTTTTCGGACTTGAATAATTTAAAAGTAGTAACAACAATTTCTACAAGCTATGCGGATTGCTTTGGCTTTACGGAAGAAGAGGTATTCGCTGCCCTTAAAGAGTATGGCCTGACTGGCAGGGAGCAGGAAGTTAAAGATTGGTATGATGGTTTTTCGTTTGGTGAAAGAGAAGATATTTATAACCCTTGGTCTATCATTAATTTTTTGGATGAAAAGAAGGTAGGCATCTACTGGGCAAATTCCAGCAGCAACAGCCTGGCCGGGAAGCTGGTTCGTGAGGGAAGCCCGGAAATTAAGATGACGATGGAGGGTCTGATACGGGGGGAGACTTTCCATACGGCATTTGACGAACAGATTGTATTTAACCAATTGGAACAGGGTGATAGTGCGGTATGGAGCCTGTTGTTGGCCAGCGGGTATTTAAGAGTAGTGCATCATGAGTTCAATATGGAGCATGGTGAAATGGAGTTTGATTTGAAGCTTACCAACAGGGAAGTTCATGTAATGTTCAAGGGGATGATAGGAAATTGGTTTGAGGGATGCCGCAGATTCAGCAATGCATTTCTTCAATCGCTGATGGCGGATGATATAAAAGGGATGAATATTTATATGGATAAGGTTGCGCTGCAGACATTCAGCTGCTTTGACACTGGGAAGGGATCATCAGGGGATGAGTCGGAAAGATTTTACCATGGATTTGTGCTTGGGCTTATGGTGCAGCTGGCGGATAAATATGTGATTACTTCTAATCGGAAAAGCGGATTCGGGAGATATGATGTAATGCTGGAGCCGAGACAGCCGGGAAATAATGCAATTGTTATGGAATTTAAGGTGCAGGATGAAGACGAGAAGGAACTGTCCGATACGGTACAGGAGGCATTAAGGCAGATAGACGAAAAAAGCTATCAAGCCAATCTTGTAGCGAAAGGAATTCCGGAAGAACGCATCAGGAAGTATGGTTTTGCATTTTGCGGAAAGAAAGTGCTTATTGGGAAAGGATGAAAATAGATGAAAAACGAATTATTGACAATAGGGCCATTTACTATATACGGATATGGGCTGATGATCGCCATTGGTATTTTGGCAGCTTACTTTACAGGGGAATACAGGGCAAAGAAGTATGGGTTGGAGGCGGACCATGTCTTTAACTATGTCATATGGTGTGTAGTGGGGGGGTTTGCCGGTTCCAAACTGCTTTATTTCGCTACTAATATCAAAAATATTATAGAAAACCCGGATTTTATGAGGCATCTGGCGGATGGCTGGGTGGTATATGGGGGGATTATCGGGGGGATTTTATCGGCGATGCTTTATTCTAAGATAAAGGGGCTGAAATTTCTGGCATATTTTGATTTGCTGATTCCTTCGGTGGCGTTGGCGCAGGGGTTTGGACGGATTGGCTGTCAGTTTGCGGGCTGCTGTTTCGGGAAGGAGACGGATGGCCCTCTGGGCATTGTATTCCATGAATCGCAGTATGCGCCTAATAATATCCGGCTGATACCTACCCAGCTGATTTCCAGCGGGCTGGATTTCCTTCTTTTCTTCTCGCTGATTTGGTATGCGAAAAGAAAGAAAGGTGACGGGCAGATTGGCGGGCTGTATTTGATTTTATATAGCATCGGCAGATTTATATTGGAGTTTTACAGGGGAGATTTGATAAGGGGAAACGTGGGGGCGTTGTCCACTTCCCAGTTTATCTCTATATTTACAGTAGCGGCAGGGGCTGCTTTGTTTGTAATGAGCGGTAGGGGGAGTTTTAAAGGAAACACACATCCGGAATCTTGATGTGTGCTGAAATACGGCGCGGAAATGGGGAAAATATGAAAATGATAAAACTATCAGATAACCTATCCCTATCCTCGATAATACAGGGCTTCTGGCGGCTGTGCAGCTGGGAATGGACGGCGGAAGAACTGGCGGATTTTATGAATGCGTGTATAGAAGGAGTAGACACTATGGAACTTGAAATAAGTGTTGAAGATATATTAAACAAAAGGAAAATAGAATCAGACCGCATAGAGTTTAAGACGGGATGGAACCTGGATGATATCTATCATAGTGTCTGCGCATTTGCAAATGATTACAACAATGATGGTGGCGGCTATATTGTTGTAGGCGTTGAAGAAGAAAATGGTATTGCAAAGCGTCCGGTAAAAGGATTACCGGAGTATATGCTGGATACAATTCAGAAAGAGATGGTAGGATATAATAATATGATATCCCCGCCATATTTTCCACAAGGGATACCTACAGAAGCAGATGGAAAATGGATTTATGTTATTGTTGCCAGAGCGGGACAACAGCGCCCATATAAGTCACCGGAGCATGTGACTGGCAAGAAGGACAAAAAATATCATTATTATATTCGGTATCTTACAAGCTCTGTTAAGGCGAATCTGGAACAGGAACATGAATTGATTAATATGTCAGACCAAACGCCATTTGACTGCAGGGCAAATCATAAGGCAGCATTTGAAGATATTTCGCCTGTATTGTTGGAAGATCACCTGCGTAAGACTGGCAGTAAACTTGCGAAACAGGTAAGAGAGCGTGGCGTTGAGGAAATTCACAAGGATATGCAGCTTTTAGTAGGTCCACCAGAACTCAGATATATTCAGAATGTGGCACTTATGATGTTTTGTGAGCATCCAGAGAAATTTTTTGGATATACTTATGTTCAAATGACATCATTTCCAAAGGGAAGCATAGAGAATCCAAGTATCAGTGAGGATTTTCCCAATATTACAGGTTCAGTCCCACAAATGATTCAGGCAACAATGGAACGTTTTCGTAATTTGTTTATACGGGAAAAGGTTATTAAAGTTCCCAATCAGATGGAGGCTTTAAGAATTTTCAATTATCCTTATCAGGCAATCGAGGAGGCGGTGGTAAATGCTTTTTATCACAGAGATTACATGTCGTATGAGCCGGTTACTATAGAGATAGAGCCGGACTGCATAAACATTATGAATTTCCCTGGTATTGACAGATCAATTTCTGAAAAGACGATAGCAGAAGGAAAAAGGTTTGTCTCTAGATATTATCGTAATAGAAGATTGGGGGAATTTTTAAAAGAGCTTGAATTATCAGAAGGTCATTCTTCCGGTATTCCGACAATACAGGAAGAACTTGCAAAGAATGGTTCTCCTAGAGCAGAGTTTTTTACGGATGAAGACAGACGGGCCATGAGAATAAAAATTCCAATACATCTAGCATTTTTAGTAAATAATAATGAAATTACAACATCGGACGGTTATGAAAAAGCGACGAATAAATTGTCTAAGAAAAAGATGGAGCAGTATGACAAAATCCTAAAGTTGATGGATGATGGCAACTGGCATAAAACTGCGGAAATTGCAGAAAAGTTAGAATTAAAGGATACTAGAACAAAAGAATTATTAAAAGAATTGGTTGGAATTGACCAACTTGTTGATAATGGTAAAACGAAAGGCAAAATGTACAAATTAAAATAATTCGTCGCCTAAAAAGCGACGGAAAAAGCGACGAAAAAAGTAACGATAAATGGAAATCGAAATTACAAAAGCAGTACAGGATAAAATTAAATCTAATAACAAAGAATGTTGCACTAGTATATCAGATAATTAATAACCTAAATTCCGTATCAAATTATAACGAGGGCATGCCTAAAATGCCCATAATATTGCCTCCTCGTTATAATTTTTTGCGGAATTTAGGTTATTAACTGACTTATTGAACGATTGCTTCCTCAACTGAAATTTCCTCAATCTTGTATGTCCAGCGATATACGACTGACTTCCTGTTTATTTCATCAAAATACAGATATATTCTGTTTGCCAGTTCCTTTTTGGAGTTTACCCTGATCCCCTTCAGTAGCAGCTTTGTCATTTTACTGAAGAAACCTTTGATTAGGTTTAACCATGAACCATGTGTTGGTGTAAACACAAAAACAAACTGTTCATCTGGTCTGGTTGCAAGATAAATGCCATAGAGATTGTATGGATAATGGGTAATCCTTTTCAGGCTGAAATCACTGCATGAAGACCTGTTTCAATTATTGGTAAGGCATGGTAAAATATGAGCCATAGGTAGATGTTGTCTGTGGCTCGCTAAAAGAATGAATTTTTTATTCCTTACTTGACACAAGCAGACTTGTATCTGATTCACAGGGAAGACCCCTGTTTTAATCCCTGGGAGACAGCCCGGGCGTTAAAGGATTTGAAAAAAGAAGGGTTGGTGAAGGAGGTGGGGGTATCCAATTTTGACCCTTTTAAGTTCGATGCATTAAACAAAGCCATGGAGGGCGGGCTGGTTACGAACCAGATCGAATGGAATCCGGTTTGTTTTGAACACTTTAACAGCGGCATGATGGATTATCTGACGGCACGCCGCATTCACCCGATGATCTGGTCTCCGTTAGCAGGAGGGAGGCTGTTTCGGACAGGCGATGAACATTGTGAAAAGGCGATGGAAAAAATCAAGGAAATTGCAGGAAGGCATGGGGAAGAACCGGAAACCATCGTTTATGCATGGCTGATGTATCATCCGGCAGGCGCGATGCCTATTTCCGGAAGCAATAAGCTGGCCAGGCTGGATTTGGCGGTGAGGGCTTTGGAGGTGAAGCTGGAGCACTATGAATGGTATGAGATATATGCGGCCAGCGGGCAGCAGGTGCTGCGGTAAAAGATTCGGCAAAGTCCTTTGGATTCAATCCCAAGTTTGTGTCCGCACGGCATCCGCAAACTTGAGCAATAAAGCCGTGCAGAAATGGATGAAAAAATGACAAATTTAGAGCGAAGAGATGCACAGATGGCTTATATTTCGGATGATAAAATCTTTGAGGAGCAGCTGGTGTGCAGAAAGATACTGCAGAAATTGAATTTTATTGACCGTTCCGATTTTGAAGGAATCAAAAAACTGGTGAAGGAACTTTTGGGGAAATCGGAGGATGCTTTTATTAATCCGCCTTTTTACTGCGATTATGGGAAACATATTGAAGTGGGCAGGAATTTCTTTGCTAATTACAACTGTACCTTGTTGGATGTGGCCAAGATTAAAATCGGTGACAATTGTCAGATGGCCCCCAATGTGGCCATTTACACGGCAGGGCATCCCATTCATCCGGTGAGCCGGAATTCCGCATACGAGTATGGCAAAGAGGTGACTATAGGGAATAACGTATGGCTGGGAGGCAATACGGTAATCTGCCCTGGAGTGCATATCGGGGATAATGTGGTTATCGGGGCAGGAAGCGTGGTGACAAAGGATATCCCGGACTGGTGCATCGCGGCAGGAAACCCTTGCAAGGTTATACGGAAAATTACCGATGAAGATAAGAAAAAGCTATTCAGGGATGAGGAAATCGATGATGAGGCATGGGCTGATATAGTAGATCGGATGGAGTTTTAACTGTGGGGGGCGAAATCATCACTATTGGCAGCGACAGCCATGATCCGGAGCATCTGGGAGTAGGAATTGAGGAGGCGAAGAGCGTGCTGAAGGATTTGGGATTCCGCTATTTTTGCACATATGATAAGATGAAACCCATATTTTGGCGGTTATAGGCAGGGGAGAGGCGGATGAAAAAAGTGATTTGGAGGATACTTTTAGCAGGCTCAGATTGTATTGCCAAAATGCTTCTCAGAAGCCTTCCACTGCTGGGGGGACAGGCCGAAGGCAGCCTTAAAGCATTTGGAAAAGTAGGCAGGGCTTTGGAAACCGGTCTGCATGGCGATTTCGGAGATGGGCATTTCATAGTCCTTTAAGAGCTCCAATGCATGCTGCAGCCGAATATTGTTCAGGTAATTATTAAAGTTAGTGCCCGTCTGTTTTTTGAAGGTGCGCGAGAGATATTCCGGGCTGATATGCAGAGTGTCGGCAACGCTGGCCAAAGAAATATCGTCCATATAGTGCTCTTCCATAAAGGCAGCCGCCTTGGAAATCCTGCTTAACAGGAACGGGTTTGCGGAATCCGGCTGTTTGCGGAAACTCTTTAAGTGGGTAAATAAGAGCTGGCGAAGCTGGGCAATGGAGCCGGAGCCCGTAAGCCTGGGAGAAAGATTCTGGGCATAATCGTGGTATTGGGACAGGTCGAGCCGGCAGCTGCTAAGGCAGGCGGATTCGCAGAGTTTGGCACAGAGCAGCTTTAAGGAATCCACATCGGGATAGCGCATTTCTTGTGCAAAATCAAGCAGGGCTTCGGACTGGAGCATCACCTCTTCATAATTCCTATTCTGGATTTGTTCCACAATATCAATATATCGTTTGTTCATTTGCAGGCAGAGCGTCTCAGGGATGGACTGGGCACGGCCGTAATGAACATTATAAAAATCTAAATCCCGCTGGGCATATAAATCCCGAAGGCATGGGAGCAGTTTTTCTTTTGCATAAATAATCTCCCCGTAAAGGAATAGGGAAAAATTGTTATAGGCTTGCAGTTTGTTCAGATACATAGCCTGCGTCTGCATCAGGTAAAGCATGCTGGACTGGGTGGACAGTTCTATGCAGGCGAGGTAAATATTGCCGTCTATGGGCAGGCAGAAATTCTGGTGCACATCTTCTGCGATTGGCAGATATGGCTTGGCAAATCCGGTATTTCCCGGCATTTTTATGAGGAAGCAGAAATAAGGGTTCCGGGGCATGTATTGAGGGAAAGCGAGAAATATTTCCTCCAAACCGGACATGGAAGGCGGGGCGGAAGAACTGTCAGAACCGGCACAGGCCAAAAATTCCTTCAATTTGGCGGCAAGTTCGGAAGGGTTCTGAGAGTTATTTTTTTTCGAATAATAATTATCAACAGCGGCCAACAGTTTTTGGCTGTCAATCTCTGCTTTCAGCAAATAATCCACCGCATGATATTTAAATGCATTGCGCACATAATTGTAGTCGTCATAGCTGCTAAGCACGATAGCGGTCGTTTCCGGGCATAGTTCATAAAGGGCCTCCAGAAGTTCCAGCCCGTTCATATGGGGCATGCGGATATCCATAACGATTAGATCATAAAAAGCGGATTTGCATTTTTCCAAAGCTTCCAGTCCGTTGTTTGCGCTTTCGGTATGATAATCCGGGCGGCTGGACAAAAGGGTATGCACCAGCCACTCCCGGATGGGGGGTTCGTCATCAACAATCAGTATTCGGAACAAGTTCTTTTGCGCCTCCTTTCTGTAAAGGCAAGGTTAGTGTAACAATGGTATGGAAATGGCTGTCGCAGGATGCGGACAGGCCGTACTCCGGGCCATACAATAGCTGCACCCGGTTCTGGATATTGCTTAGCCCGATGTGGGAGGATGCGCTGGCAGAAGGCTGTGCCAATATATCTTCCAGTTCGGGCTGGGTAAAGCCGATGCCGGTATCACAGACATGGACAAGCAGCTTGCCGCCATCGGGTCGGAATTCAATAAAAAGTTCTATCCTATCATTGCCCAGTGGAACTGCATGAAGGAATACATTTTCGATGAGGGGCTGGATGAGGAAACGGGGAACTGTAAGCTGCATGCATTCTTCGGGCAGGTTGGTATGGAACTGTATCCGGTTATCATACCGGAGATTCTGCAGCTGCACATATTTCCGCAGGATGGCGGTTTCTTCCAAAAGTGTATTCATGCTCCTGTTGGAGCTTACGGAATTCTGCAAAAGGGCAATGAGAAGGGTGAGCATCTTGCTGGCATGTTTTTGGTTTCCCATTTCTACCATGCACTTAATGGAAAACAGGGTATTGTATAAAAAATGAGGGTTAATCTGAGCCTTTAAAAAGTTGAACTTCGCATCGTTGGCTTGCTTTTCCGCAGACTGAACATCTTTGATTAAGGCGTTTATGGCATCGCACAGATGATTATAGGAATCTCCGATACGTTTAATCTCCGCCAATTGAGTTTTGATTTTAAGGTGGGCGAAGTTCCGGCTGATGGAGTGTTCCATTTCTTCGCATATTGCGTGAATCGGCCTGGAGATGGAACGGGTGATAATGGAAAATACAAAAAGCACCAGGAGATAAAACCCTATCACAATGGCAATGATAAGATAAATGATTTTCCGGACAGGCTGCATGATGCTGTCTAATGGTATCTGTTCAAAGATTGTCCAGCCGGTAACCGTAGAGGTATATTTGACACAAAAACACTTCACGCCGTAATTGTTGGTATAAATATCGTAGGGGTTGCTGCTGCGGACAAATAAATAATCCGGGGTGGATTTGGGCGTAATGCCGATTTTGCTTTTATCATTGGAGGAAACTACGGTAGAATATTCATTCAGTAAGTGAATGGTGGAATCCGGGCGTATGGAATCGCTGTAAATGGAAGATAGTGTGTTTTCATCTACAAAGACGATGATAGCCCCTGCGAAATCCCCGCTTACCTGATAAACATTCCGCACGATAGCATAACAGTAGGTATTCCCTCCGGACTTAGGGCTGGGAACAAAATTGGTAACGGAATAGGAAGCGTTTCCATAAGCCCGCTGTTTCCGATACCAGGAAAAAGAACTGAGGCGCTCAAAATCTTTTTCCGTATAACCGCAGCTGGAATAGCGAAAGCCATTTTCGCCCAGGCAGACGATATCGAAGGAAAGGCCAAATTGCTGGAAGGCGCTGTAATATTTGGTATATAAAAGGTCGATGCCGGCGTTGACAGAAGAAATATTCTGCCCGGTCAAGTCGCTGCTTAAAATGGTTCCCAAGATGCTTTCGTCCTGATAAAGGAGTCTGGCGATGGTTTCTGCACTGGTAATCATGGCATCGGTTTTCTGGGAAATCAGCTGGAGTTGTTTGGTATTGGCTTCGCTCAAGGTTTCGTAAGTCGAACGGGTATAAAAATGGACGAGTATAAAAGTCAGCAAAGCGGTCAGCATGCCCAAAACAAAAAATAATGTAATATTTAGGATTTTTTTAATATTCATCAATGCGTTTTCACTCCACTAACTTAAATACCCGTTTGGTTTACTGATATTATTATACCAAGAATTAAAGATTTCAACAATATGCACAGGAAAAACGGTCAAAAAACATCAAATATATCAAAAAAATACAAATGGGATTGCATGTGGGCTGGCTTAAAAGTCAAAAAAAGAAAAATATGGGTCAAATAATTGATTGTGAAACTGGGCGGAAAAAAATATGATGGTATCAGATGAAACGCGGAAAGCCTGTAGGAGAGGTAATTGCTACAGATACAGAAAGAAAAGGAGAAGGTATATGAAAAAGAAAAAATTAATTGCAGTGTTTCTGTCATTGGCATTGATGGCATCTGTGGTGACAGGGTGTGGAAATTCGCAGGGGGGAGCGGGAGATAGCCAGACGCCGGCAGAGGAAAAAAATGTAGAAGCAAATACAGGAGAGGCAGGGGATACGGAGGCAGAGGATGTTTCTTCGGAGGAATTGGTTACCATAAGGGTGTCCACATTGGCCCAGCAGCTTTCCATTCCCATGCATTATATTTCCAAGATGGGCTGGGATGTGGAAAATGGTTTTAAATTAGAGATTACCACCTTTGCCCAGGGAAGCGGCATCAATGAGGCCCTCGGTTCCGGCCTGGTGGATGTGTTTACCATTGGTGCGGCGGGCGTATCCTCCTGTTCGGTTTATGACGCGGTGTATCTGTTCTCCCATTGCGATTCCGGTGCGGGGCAGCAGTTTATGATACGGGCGGACAGCGATATGGCGGCGGAGAAGGGATATAACCCGGATTATCCGGAAGTGTACGGCACGCCGGATTCCGTGAAGGATAAATCGTTTTTGCTTCCTATGGGAACAGCAGCGCAGATTCTTGCGGATATGTATCTGGAAGCGTTGGGGTTGAGCGAAGATGATGTGACGTTAATCAACATGGATGATACGGCAGCTTATCAGGCATTCGTTTCCGGACAGTCGGATTTTGCCAAGACCAGCTACCCTACGGCTGACAGTTATGATCCGGAGCAGTATTTGGTAGCTTGTAGCATGACAAACTTGAATTGCCCGTATTATGACAATATTTTATGTTCCCGTGAATTTTATGAGGACGAAAGCAAGCGCGAAGCCTTGGTAGCGTTATGCGAGCAGCTAATCCGTGTAGCGGATGTATTTAAGGATGACAAGATACTGATGGAGACCATGATGGAATGGTATGAGATTAACGGACAGGCATGCAACCCGGACGAAATCGAGCATCAGGTATTGGAACGCCCGTTTTTCACCTATGACGACCTGACGACGATTGATTCTACGGCGTCCTTTAAAATGATTGCAGATTTTTATGCGGTAGTAGGCAATATTTCCGATGAAGATTTGGAAAAGGTATACAAAAATATGGATGATACCGTCATTAAAGAAGCACTGGAAGCATATGCGGCCGACTATATGAAATAACGGCAGCAAAGCAGTAACGGTTCGGGCCTGCCTGGGCTGTTACGCAAGGCGGATGCACCGCCAAAAACCAAGGAGCATCCGCTTTGACATCAAGAAAGGAACAACCAGACATGACAAAACAGAGAAAACAATTTGCTTTCCGAATGAAAGTGATATCAGTTTGCGCGCTATTTGGCTTTTTCCTGATTTGGTACTTGGTAACGGAGGTATGGAAACTGGCTCCTGAAACACTTCTGCCATCCCCGTTAAAAGCGCTGGAAACAGGAATCGGTAAATGGAGCATAAAGAAGCCGGACGGTTCAACACTGCCCCAACATATTTTTGCCAGCCTAAGGGTTTCTTTGCTTGGCTTCTGCTTCGGGGCGGTGATTGGAGTGCCCCTGGGTATTCTGATGGCCTGGTGGGAGAAAGCGGACATGTGTTTAAAACCGGTTTTTGACTTCGTAAGGACAATACCTCCGATTGCCTGGATTCCCATTATGATTATCCTTTTGGGCATCGGTGTGGTGGCTAAGGCGTCCATTGTCTTTCTGTCCGCATTCATCCCCTGTGTGGTCAATTCGTATACGGGAATAAAATCCACGAAAAAAGTACATATCTGGGTGGGGCAGACATTCGGCGCATCCAAAACGCGCCTGTTGTTCAAAGTGGCAATCCCCTCCGCTCTGCCTTATATCTTTACAGGGCTCAAAGTTTCCCTGAATTCTTCCTGGGGTTCCTTAGTAGCGGCGGAAATGCTGGGATCAGACAGTGGGCTTGGGTATATGATTCAGCTGGGAAGGCTGCTTTGCCGGGCTGATTTGATTATCGTAGGTATGGTGGTAATCGGGATTATGGGTACGATATTGTCCGCAATTTTGGACTTTATGGAAATCAAACTGGTGAAAGGGGCGATGTAAATGAGCAAGAAAAAACAAAAAGTAAGGGCACTTGTATATGGCGGCGGTACTTTTTTGCTCCTGCTGTTTTTATGGGAAATAACGGTGCGGATGACCGATTCCCAGATTCCTTTCCCTACCCCTTTGGCGGTAATCGAAAGGTTTGTGGACATGCTTTTCCATAATGTGGGCTATTATTATACGATTATAGGACATGTGCTCTGGAGTCTGAGCCGTGTGCTGGCAGGGTTTTGTATCGCTTCGGCGTTAGGTATCGTGCTGGGGCTGACTATGGGATGGTTTTCTTATGTACGTGCCATTTTTATGCCAATCTTTAATCTGCTGCGGCCCATCGCCCCGTTGGCCTGGATACCTTTGGCGATTTTATGGTTTGGAATCGGAGAAAAATATAAGTACTTCTTAATCTTTATTGCAGCTTTTGTTCCCTTTACTTTAAATGCTTACGCCGGGGCTACTCATGTGGATAAGCAGCTGGTAGGGGCGGCAAAAATGCTGGGGGCAAATAAAGCCCAAGTGTTTTTTGAAATAGTGGTGCCGGCGGCAATCCCTTCTATTTTTTCCGGTGCCCAGGTGGCTTTGTCCAATTCCTGGATGACCATGCTGGCGGCTGAGATGGTCTGTGCCACGGAAGGGATTGGCTGGATAATCATAGCGGGGCAGGCAGTGAATGATATGACACAAATGATAGCGGGGATGCTGGCCATCGGTATTGTAGGATTCCTGTTGGCGAACGGGATGAGAATATTGGAGAGGAGATGTCTTGTATGGAACAATCAGGGAAATTAAAAGATTCCCAGGCCGATGCCTGTGGCGCATCCTCATATATGGCAGGCGCGAAAAACAGTGCGGGAACGGGAATAAAAATGAAATGCAGAAACCTTTCCAAGACCTTTCAGACCCCTAAGGGCAGCTTTGAGGTGCTCAAAAATTTGACCTTTGATGTGCATGAAAATGAATTTTTGGTAATCTTTGGGCCTGGACAGTGTGGAAAAACTACGCTCCTTTATATGATGGCAGGGTTGGAAGAATGTACGGAAGGAACGGTGGAGCATAACGGGAAACTGGTGGAAGAGCCCCACCATTCCAGGGCGGTAGTTTATCAGACCATGGCCTTATTCCCGTGGATGACTGTAAAAAGAAATGTGGGATTCAGCCAGAAGGTCAGGAAAGTGGACAGGAAAAAAAGGGATCAGGATACCCAGAAATTTATCGATTTGGTAGGTTTGACCGGTTTTGAAAACAGCTATCCGGTACAGCTGTCCGGCGGTATGAAGCAAAGGGTGGGCATTGCCCGGGCCTATTGCGGGGATCCGGATGTGCTTTTGATGGATGAGCCTTTCGGCCATCTGGACGCCCAGACCCGCTATATGATGCAGGAATCCCTGGAAAATATATGGGAAAATGAAAAGAGGACTGTAGTATTCGTCACCAATAACATTGAGGAAGCCCTTTATCTGGCCGACAGGATTATTCTTTTAACGGATTGCCCGGGCCGGATTTGCAAAGAATATACCATTGATATGCCAAGGCCCCGCAGCCTGGTGGATGGGGAATTCCTCCGGCTGCGCAAGGAAATCACTCAGCAAATGAATGCAAATGAGTCAAATATTGCCGACTGAGAAAGGAATGTAAGCTAAAATGGATAAAAATATAAAGGTCCAGGTGACCCGCCTGACAAAAAAGTTTGGGGATTTGCTGGTGCTCAATGACGTATCCTTTGACGTATACGATGGGGAATTCCTATGCATTGTCGGCCCCACCGGCTGCGGAAAAACCACTTTTTTGAACAGCCTGACCCACCTTTATGAGCCGACATCAGGCGAAATCCTGTTTAAAGGTGAAAAAATCGACTTAAGAAAACACGATATTGCCTACATATTTCAGGAATATTCCGCTATGGAATGGCTAACGGTAAAGGAAAACGTACGGTTTGGGCTGGAATTAAAGAATCAGTACAAAGGAATAGATGAAAAAGTAAAAGAGGCGCTGGAATTGGTAGGCCTGACGCAATTTGCGGATTATTATCCAAAACAGCTCTCTGCCAGCATGCTTCAACGCGTGGTAATTGCCAGAGCCTTCGCTACCCAGCCGGAACTGCTCTTAATGGATGAACCTTATGGACAGCTGGACATCAACCTTCGCTTCCGGCTGGAAGACGAAGTGGTGCGCCTATGCAAACAGACTAAGACAACGGTTATCTTTATTACCCATAATATTGAAGAGGCCGTTTATCTGGGTGACCGCATCTTAGTACTGACCAATAAACCCACATCCATCAAAGAAATCGTAACCGATGAACTTCCCCATCCCCGCGACATCGCAGCACCGGAATTCGTGGAGATGCGAAACCGGATTACGGATTTGATTAAATGGTGGTAATATGTCATGGTCTCCTGAATTGTTGGAAGAACCCAAGTTTGTGTCCGCACGGCATCTGCAAACTTGCTCACCATATAGGAAAGTCCGTCATCAGACGGACATGAATTGACGAAGAACCGAAGCCACTTTTTTGAAAGCCGTGCAGAAATGGGGGAAAACATAAAATGAATAAATACAGCAACACAAGACCTAATGTACTGCTTGTGGTCACTGACCAGCAGCGTTTTGACACCCTGGGCTGCTATGGGAATCCGGATGTGGACACCCCAAACCTGGATAAATTTGCAGCAGAAGGTGTCTTGTTTGAAAATGGCTATTGCCAATCGCCCGTATGTACGCCCAGCCGTGCGTCCTTTTTAACGGGCCGGTATCCACGTACCACGAGATGCCGCGCCAACGGGCAGTCTATGCCGCCCTATGAAAGGCTGGTTTCCCGTGTGCTGGCGGACCATGGGTATTATTGTTCTTTGGTAGGAAAATTACATTTAGCACCCTGTGGGCCTACAGCCTGCCCTATTCAGGAAAAAAGAATGGATGATGGGTTTACAGAATTCCATTGGGCGCATAATCCGTCAGGAATTGGAAATGCCGGGCTTCCGGAATCGGGAGGAACTTATTGGAGCGCTAATGAATACAGCCATTGGCTGTTCAAACGAGGGAAGAAGTATCAATATCCCGATTTTGATAAAATGGGCTATGTAAAAATAGGAATGGATGAGGAGGATCATTTTACCAAATGGTGTATTGACCAGGCCATTGACTCCATTCGCTATTTTGCGGAGGAAAAAAGGCAGATGCCCGAATTCAATTGTCCTCCCTGGTTTTATAATATTAATATTTTTGACCCTCACCATGCCTTTGACCCTCCCAAGAGATTGCTGGACAAGTACCTGGCCCGGGCGGATAAACTCCCTTTGCCCAAGTACGTAGACGGGGAATGGGAGAAAAAGACGATTTTCCAAAAGCAGGACCATGCCAATGCGTATAATAATACATCCACTCCCCACCATTTCTGTTTCGAGGAAATGAATGAGGAAGAACATCGTATGATAAAGGCGGCTTATTATGCTATGGTGGAAATGATAGATATTCAATTTGGCCGTTTGATGGATACGCTGGAAGAAACCGGGGAAGTGGAAAATACTATTGTTATTTTCACTTCCGACCATGGGGAAATGCTGGGTGACCATGGTATTTACTTAAAAGGCCCGTATTTTTATGAAGGGATGTCTCATGTGCCCCTGATTATTTCCTGGAAAAATCATTTTATGAAAGGGGTGCGCCTAAACGCTTTGGCAGAGCTGACGGATTTGGTTCCAACTATTGAAGAAATCTGTATTGGGGAGATTGAGCCTGGGGTACAGGGACGCTCCCTGGCCGATGTGCTTACAGGGGATAAGAATCCGGAGGAACACAGGGATAGTATTTACTGTGAATATTACGAGGCCATGCCCTGGCATACCCAGCCGCAGGCCTATGGAACCATGGTATATGACGGGCGGTATAAGCTGTCCAGATTCCATACCTCGAAGGAAGGGGAATTGTATGATTTGAAAGAAGACCCGGACGAGTTCCGTAACCTGTGGGATGATCCGGATTATAGGGAAGTGAAGGTAAGGATGCTGGAACTTTTGGCGGACCGGATGGCGGATACCGTGGACCCGCTGCCGGTGGCTACGGATAAGTGGTAAAAGAAATTTGTGAAAAAAATATTGTATAAATATAATAGGGAACAAGGCCGGGAATCTTTGGAGCAAAGATTTCCGGCTTGTTCGTTTTTGAAGTTAGGTTAAGCATAAAGGAGAGTATCCTGCTGTCCTTTGGCATATAATATAATAAAAATTATGTATGGAGTTTGTTGTTGAGAATAAATAGATATGTTATACTATGATATAAATGAAAGCGAGGTGCATACTATGAGCAACCGAGAATTTGCCAAAAGTCTGATAGACCAAATATCGGATGCAAAACTGCTCTATGTTATTCCCTATTTACAAGGAGCATCGTTATCGGATGAAATCCCGAATGCTGAAACTTTAGAAGCGATGGAGGAAGTTCAGGCAATGATTGATAACGGTAAAGGAGAACACTTTGATGGTGCTACTTCTGATTTTTTGGATATGCTGTTGGAGGAATAACTATGATAAAACTAAATACATCAACCAAGTTTAAAAAAGACTATAAACTGTGTCTGAAACGCGGATATAATTTGTAATTGTTTCAAGGTATTATTAATACCTTGCGCATTCCCGCATCTTTGCCAATAAAAAATCGTGACCACAATTTGTCGGGCAATCATGCTGGAAAAAGGGAATGCCATATCGCTTCAGATTGGCTCTTGATTTATCGTGTTAATGGCGATGAACTATATCTGATTCGTACGGGAACACACGCTGATTTGCTCAACGTGTAGTCGAAGTACAAGGTTTAATTTTTTTATTTCTTTTTTTGATAAGTGTCTATTTTTCAATATTTATCCCCACATTTTGTATTTTCTTTTGCTAAGCATAAGATTGACAGAGCAGAATAATGATTAATAAAAAATTAAATAGTAATTTAAAATAAAGCGTAGCGGCTCTATGGAGGAAATCAGCGGGAAAGGAAAAGAAAATCTGGTGTTATCTTCACAGCCTATGCAGCCGGGCTGCTTTTTCTATGTGAACTTTGCGCAAGGGACAGATTCTTTCTTAGCCCAATTTATGTGTTCGTACGGATTTTGCAGCAAGTGCAAATCCTGGGCCAAACTGTTCCGGACAGTTTCCATGCAATAAAGAAGTAATTGAGAATAAAGAGCGGATAAGATATAATGGGATAAACAAGCGGATGAAAAATAAAGGGAAAGGGGGATACAAAAACAATGGCAGAAAAAGGGAAAGGTATGGTGGAAGCATATGGCAAAGTATATGATGGCATTGGATCAGGGAACAACTAGTTCCAGATGTATTTTATTTGACAAGCAAGGGAAGATAATGAGCATGGCGCAGAAGGAGTTTACCCAGATTTATCCTAATCCGGGCTGGGTGGAGCATAATCCCATGGAAATCTGGTCTTCCCAGATGGCGGTGGCTATGGAAGCGATGGCGATGGTTGGCGCCAGGGCAGAAGACATTTGCGGAATAGGGATTACCAATCAGCGGGAAACGGCCATTGTATGGGATCGGCAGACAGGGCTTCCAATCTATAATGCCATTGTCTGGCAATGCCGCAGGACGGCGGCGCAGATAGATGTGCTGAAGGAGGAAGGCTATGGAGACAGGATAAGAGAGAAAACAGGGTTGATTCCCGATGCCTATTTTTCTGCAACAAAAATAGCGTGGATACTGGAACATGTGGAAGGGGCAAGGGAACGGGCAAAAAAGGGGGAACTGCTGTTTGGAACGGTGGACACCTGGCTGATATGGAACTTGACTAAGGGGGCGGTGCATGTTACGGATTATACGAACGCCTCCCGCACGATGCTTTTTAATATTCATGAGATGTGCTGGGATGAAGAACTGCTGGATAAACTGAATATTCCGGCGAAGATGCTGCCGGAGGTAAAACCTTCCAGTTGTATTTATGGATATACGGATGCAGGGGTTCTGGGAGGGAGGATTCCCATTGCCGGTGCGGCAGGGGATCAGCAGGCGGCGCTGTTTGGCCAGTGCTGTTTTGAACAGGGGCAGGTGAAGAATACATATGGAACGGGATGTTTCCTGCTCATGAATACAGGGCATACTGCAATTAAGTCCAATAATGGCCTGCTGACAACGATTGCGGCCGGCACAGGGGAACAGGTGGAATATGCCCTGGAAGGAAGTGTGTTTGTGGCCGGGGCATCCATTCAGTGGCTGCGGGATGAAATGCGTATGATTAAGAGCGCGGCCAAAACGGAGGAATATGCCGGCGCGGTGGAAGACACGGCAGGAGTTTATATTGTTCCTGCTTTTGCGGGGATGGGGGCGCCCTATTGGAATCAATATGCCAGAGGAACTGTAACAGGGATTACACGAGGGTGCAAAAAAGAGCATTTCATACGGGCGGCTTTGGAATCCATTGCCTATCAGACCGCGGATGTGCTTAAGGCTATGGAAGAGGATTCGGGCATCCATTTAAAGGAACTGAAAGTGGATGGAGGAGCCAGTGCCAATAATTTTCTGATGCAGTTCCAGGCTGATATCATCCATACGAAAGTGTACCGCCCGGAATGTATCGAAACTACCGCTTTGGGAGCGGCATATTTGGCAGGGCTGGCAACAGGATATTATAGAAATAAGGAAGAAATACGTGAGAACTGGCAGCTGGGCAGGGATTTCGAGCCTTTGATGGAAAGCGGGAAACGGGAAGAACTGCTAAGAGGGTGGAAACGTGCGATTAAGTCTACGCTGGCTTATAGCGAAGGGGAAGTGTGAGAATAATTTCAGGGATTCATCTCACATAGCAGAACCGCAAAGGAGGTGATTCGGTGCAAAAGAACAAGCGCTTTAACATAACGGGAATCTGTGTGCCAGGAATCCATTATATGGTGGATATCAGTACGGCAGTGGACGAAATTACCAGGAATTATGTGGAAAATGGAGAATACTTTACCATTAACAGGGCCAGGCAGTTTGGAAAGACAACAACGATAGAGCAGCTGTATGTTAAATTGAGGCAGGATTATATAGTCTGTTCCATTAGTTTTGAATCTGCCGATGATTGCTTTGCTTCTTTATATACTTTTGCCCAGGGGTTTTCCAATAAGGTGGCCCTGGTTTTGGATGAGAATATGGTTTCCAGGGAAGCGGTTAATATTTGGGAAGAGCCGGTTTCCCGGGATTTGCCGATAGATTCGCTGAACAGGAAAATCACAAAATTTTGTAAAGCGTGTGGACGTAGAGTGGTTTTAATCATTGATGAGGTGGATAAAAGTTCCAATAATCAGATTTTCCTGTCCTTCTTAGGTTTGTTGCGGGAAAAATACCTGGCACAGGCGGCGGGCAGGGATAGGACTTTTTGGTCAGTGATATTGGCGGGAGTATATGATATTAAAAACCTGAAACTGAAAATGCATCCGGGGGAAGAATCGAAATATAATAGTCCATGGAATATAGCATCGGATTTTACGGTGGATATGAGTTTTTCGAAAAATGGTATTGCGAGTATGCTGTTGGAATATGAGCAGGATTACCATACGGGTATGGATATAGATGAAATTGCGGAGGCGATTTATTCGTATACAAAGGGATACCCCTATCTCGTATCATATATTTGTAAGAAAATAGATGAAACAATGACTGGAAATGAAGATTTTCCCGATAGAAAATCGTTATGGAGTAAAGCTGGGGTATTAAATGCTGTCAGGCAGTTGATTAAAGGACCTAATGCTTTATATGACGATATGATTAAGCACGTGGAAGAATATCCCGAACTGCGCGAAATGCTGGAAAATATTTTGTTTGCTGGACAGGAATATCCGTATCATGAGTACGATAAGCCGGTTAGTATTGGGAAAATGTTTGGATTTCTTGTAAATAATGATGGGAATGTGGCAGTAGCAAACCGCATTTTTGAAAGCCAACTGTATGACTATTTTTTGGCACAGGAAACCAGAAAAAACGAGGCTATTTATTGAGTTTTTGCTTCAATAAAGGAAAAAGGCCGGGAATAAAAGAGATAGCCTGCGGGGAAAAGATTATTCTGGAAGTTGTGGTATGATTTGTGGTAGAATATATCCGTTGGTTTTTAATACGGCATGACGAATGGCTGGATTTATGCACAAATGGAGGGAAAGGTAGAAAATGATTGCAGAACAATATAAAGAAATGCTGAATGGGAAATCAGTGATTCGGGAACTTTCGGAGTATGCTACGGCGAGGGGAAAAGAAATTGGCTATGAAAATGTATTTGACTACAGCCTGGGGAATCCGTCCGTGCCCGCGCCGGAAAGCTTTAAAGAGGCGATGATAAAGCTGCTGATGGAAGGGGATGCGATGGAAGTGCACGGCTACAGCCCCAGCCTGGGGATTGCAGCGGTAAAGGAAAAAGTGGCGGAGTCTTTGAACAGGAGATTTGGGATGTGCTATACTTTCCGGCATATTTTTATGACAGCGGGGGCAGCAGGGGCTATAGCCCATGCGGTGCGGGCAGTGACAGTGCCCGGGGATGAGGTGCTGACCTTTGCGCCTTATTTTCCGGAATACAATCCTTATATTAATTTAAGCGGGGCGAAGCTGAAGGTAGTTCCGGCGGATACCGAGAAATTCCAGATTAATTTTGCGGTCTTTGAACAGATGCTGACAGATAAAGTGATGGCTGTGCTGATTAATACGCCCAATAATCCGTCGGGGGTTGTATACACCAGAAAAACGCTGGAAAAGCTGGCGGATATCATGAAAAGGAAATCGGCAGAATATGGGCATGATATTTACCTGATTTCCGATGAACCATACAGGGAAATCCTTTTTGACGGGGTGGAAGAGGTTTACGCATCGAAGCTGTATGACAATACCATAAGCTGTTATTCCTATTCCAAATCACTGTCCATTCCAGGGGAGAGGATTGGATATATTGCTGTAAACCCGGCCTGTAAGGACGGAGAAACCATCGTGAATATGTGCGGGCAGATTTCCAGGGGAATCGGCCATAACTGCCCTTCCTCCATTATCCAGCTGGCAGTGGCAGAAACGGTGGATGAGACTTCCCAGCTTTCCGTGTATGAGACGAACATGAATATTTTATATGAGGCGCTGATAAAGCTGGGATTTACATGTGTAAAGCCGGGAGGTACTTTTTACATTTTCCCGAAAGCTTTGGAAGAGGATGCGAAGATTTTCTGTGAGAAAGCAAAAAAATATGATTTGATTCTCGTACCGGGAGACAGCTTTGGCTGTCCGGGATATTTCCGTATGGCATATTGTATCGCTACGGAAAAAGTAGAAAGGTCTCTTCCGGCACTGCGGAAATTTGTGGAGACGGAGTATGGGAAACGGTAGCCGTCAGGTATTGGAGTTTGTCCTGTTGTTTGCAGGAATCAGGCAGTAAGAAATGAGGTGGTGTGTAATATGTATCAGGCAGGGCTTGTGTTAGAAGGCGGCGGTATGAAAGGGATATATACAGCCGGCGTTTTGGAATTTTTTTTGGAAAAAGAAATTGAGTTTTCTTCCTGTTATGGGGTATCGGCCGGGGCATGCCATTTGTGCAGCTTTTTATCCAAACAAAAGAAACGGGCATACCGGGTGGCGGTGAATTATCTGGACAGCAAAAAATATTGCGGGGCTTACAGCCTTCTTACCACGGGGGATTTATTTGGGGTGGATATGTGCTATAACCTGATTCCCAATTATCTCGACCCCTATGATTTTGAAACCTTCCACAAATATGAGGGGAAAGCTTATGCAGTGGTTACAAACATCCGTACCGGGGAGGCGGAATATATTCGGCTAAAGGATATGCATGAGGATATCCAGGCTGTCCGCGCGTCCAGTTCTATGCCATTGGTATCCCGGAAAGTGAAAATCGGGGATGAATATTATCTGGACGGCGGTATTTCGGATTCTATTCCTATCCGGAAATCCATTGCTGACGGGAATGAGAAAAATGTAGTCATTTTAACGAAGGAAATAGGTTTCCGGCGTAAGGCGGAATCACAAATGGCATTGATAAAAGCGCGCTACGCCAGATACCCTAAGGTATATGAACTGATGAAGGAAAGGGATGTAGAGTACAACAAAACCCTGGACTATTTGGAGAAACAGGAAAAAGAAGGAAGGGCATTTATTTTCCGCCCCAGGAAAAAAAGCCAGGTAGGCAGAGTAGAAAGAGATAAAAGCAAACTGGATGCCCTCTATGAAGAAGGCTACCGGGATGCACAGGAACGCTATGTAGAACTTTTAGAGTATTTATCCCGTTAAAAGTGCATATATATAGTACAAGGAGAATTCATATTATGATAGAGATTTTAAAAGCCGTACTTTTCGGCATTGTGCAGGGGATTACGGAATGGCTGCCCATCAGCAGTACGGGTCATATGATTTTGCTGGATGAGTTTATATCCTTAAATGTTACCCCGGAGTTTATGGACGCATTTCTTGTAGTGATACAGTTTGGCTCCATATTGGCAGTAGTGGTATTATTCTGGAATAAGATTTTCCCTTTTGATTTCAAGAAAAAGACCATTATAAAAAAGGATATTTTTGTCCTTTGGTTTAAAATAGTAGTGGCCTGTATACCGGCAATTATAATTGGCTTACCTTTTGATGACTTATTCAGCCAGTTGTTTTATAATTATGTGTGCGTGGCCATTGCGTTGATTGTGTTCGGTATTTTGTTTATTTTGGTGGAAAATAGGAATAAAAAGACGGCACCCAGGATTACCGAACTGTCCGGCATCACATATAAGATGGCGTTTATTATTGGAATCTGGCAGCTGATAGCAGCTATTTTCCCTGGTACCTCCCGTTCGGGGGCAACGATTATCGGGGCGCTGCTGCTGGGGATTTCCAGGACGGCAGCGGCGGAGTTCACCTTCTTTTTGGCAATACCGGTTATGTTCGGGGCCAGTTTGCTAAAGCTGTTAAAATTTGGTTTGGCATTTAATGCTGCCGAGTGGTCCATCCTTCTGGTAGGCATGGCTGTGGCGTTTGCAGTATCGGTAGCAGTTATCAGATTTTTGATGGGATATATTAAAAAGCATGATTTTAAGGTGTTTGGATGGTACAGAATTGCGCTTGGTTTTATCGTGCTTGCCTATTTTCTATTGTGGGAAATGCCCCAGTAATTGTTTTTCTGGACAAAAAATTAGTCAACAATATGAACTTATTTGAGAATTTTATTAAAAAGTGCGTATTTTTCCCGGTTTTTTAGGAAAAGGGGGAGGAAAAGTTGACAAGAGAGTAGAATTGGAGTAGACTATATATCGTAAACACAGTTTAAATGAGATTATTCACATCGCGGATGATGTATCATCATACGGCGGAGGGGATGAAAAAGTAAGGAGTTATAAAGGTTTAAAACAGACCTGGAAGCGAAAGGAGAAAACAAATGGCAGAAGCAAAAAAGAAAACAACAGCAGCTAAAGCAGCAAAAACAGAACCAGAAGTAGTTCCGGCAGTTGCAGAGCCGAAAGCTGAGACTGTTGAGAAAAAAGAAGAAGTAAAAGCAGAAACAAAACCGGCAGCAAAAAAAGCACCGGCGAAAAAAACTACAGTTAAAAAAGCATCAGAAAAGAAAACGGCAGCAAAGAAAGCTGAAGAGAAAAAAGCAACCGTGGAGAAAACAGAAACCAAAGCCAAAAGCAAAAAAGCTACAGCAGTGCAGCAGTCATTACATATTCAGTACTCTGATAAAAATGTTTCCATGGACGATTTGCAGAAAATTGCAGCTGATGTATGGAAATATGACTTGAACAAAGGGGATGAGGAATTTACAAGCCTTGATTTATATGTAAAACCGGAAGAAAATACGGTTTACTATGTATTTAACGGTGATGTTCAGGGGAATTTCCTTATTTAGAGATTTCTATTCCGGCGGGCAGTCTGACAAGTGTTGTGCTTAAAGCCGGACAATGGCTTATTCCCATGTATTGATGAATAACAATGGAAAAGGATGGCTTTGGCATATCGAAGACGGTATGCCAAAGTTTTTTATATAATAGGAAATTACGCCACAGCGTTGTAAGTCACCAAGAAAGAATGCGAAGCATTCTTTGGAATTGGCCGCTGGGCCAATTCTTTTTTATATTATAGGATTCGGGTGTCAAGGCCTTGCTTCTAAGAAGCTGTTGCCTGATTCCAAAAATCTTCTTCAAAGTATTCCAGAAGAAATAAGGGGACCGAATTTAAAATGCATAATAAATGCCCATTATTGATATAATTCTTTTTTTGATAAAAATATATATTTTCTTGATTTAATTTATGTATGAAATAATCGTATGTACAGGAAATGTTGTATTTAACAAGTAAACTTGCTCTTTTACAACTGGCGCTACAAGCGATTAACCAATGTTTTTTGTCCAGAAAATTATAATTTTTAAAATCCGACTGTGAGGAAAAGCTGTGCTTATAATTGGAAATTTCATCTAATGCAAGATATAAACTTTTATAATCTTTTGCCTGTATATCAATTTCCTTGATGGATTCTATCATTGGATATGACACATATAATTTTCCAAGTTCTGTTTCATTATTAAATGTTTTAAGCATTTCTCCTAAGATGTCTTTATTTAAGTATTCTTTTGGTATATTATTATTATGCCCATCATAATCAAAGAAAAGATATATTTCAGAAAAATCGCTGGACTTTAAATTATTTACTCGTTCCTTTGCGACAGGATTCATTTCTTTAAGGACATCAATGACATTTGTTTCAAAATCGTCCTTCTTTAACCTTGTCCATAGCATATAAATATTACCATCAGCCGGGCAATGTAAAATGGAAATGTCAGCTGTCGATGCAAAGAATACGTGTGACAGGTTTTTTAACAGATTTTCCTCGGCCTTTATGCCTTCGTATATAAAAATAATTTTTTTCTTCCTGCTATTCATGAAAAGCCCCCGCCTTGTACATTTTTTGGAGGTTATGAGCCTCCCTTAGGGATTTATCCGTTAAATTACAAAATGGCTGAATGGTATTGTCATCTAATAAAAAGTAACAATCCGGCCGCAGTAATTCGTTGGAAATGATATCTGTATTATGGGATGTAAAAATTACCTGAAGATTTTTTTCGGCCATCAGTTTCTGAATAACGCGGATGGACAAATCGGTATGGTAAAAAGCATCAAATTCGTCAACAAAGATAAAAGAAAAGCTATCTTTCTGCATATACCATAAGTATAAAAAAACTAATGCCCTTGTTCCGCTCGACAGCAATGGTGCAAAAGCTACTTCTTTATTTCCCATTTTGCAGTAAATAGTTTTTCCCTCGCCATTGTCTTTTTCCAGGAGGGTAAATGGAAGATTAACTTCGTGTAAAAAAAGTTCCAGATTTTCTATGCCATTTTCCAAGTTACATATATCCTCCAGCATATTCCCGCTGGCAGAAGCAGAACTTAAAAACCCAATGGCTCTCAAACCTTCTGTACTGGTAAACCATAGCATCTGATTGACAAATTTCATAAATTCCAGAAAGACCTGACATTCTTTATCCTCTTTATCCAATACAGTATTGGCATAAATGTATTTTACAAGGGAGATGGACTTATCCCAATGCTCCAGATTCAAAGTTTCAGAACCTTTTAAATTGACAGAGCAAGAATCTTCATTATTAATAATGACTTTTTTTCCGTTTATTTTGATGCTTTCCCTAATAACGTGTCTTGGGGTCTTTTTTTCGTAAGCGTATTCCAATAGGGAAGAAGCGAATTTAAATTTGTAGACAAATGATACAATGTCCTCCTGGCTATACAAATTGGAATAAAATATGTTTGATTGTTCATTTGCGCTTTTTTCACTTTTATCTGTTAAATGGATAATAATATCCATAATAGCTCTTCCCAAATTGGTTTTACCGGAAGCGTTATACCCAACAATAACAGAGTCTTTCACAATTCCATTATAAACAGCCTTTTGATTGAACTCATAATTTTTTGTTGTTTCTAACGATAAATGCAATTCATCTCTGAAATTTTTATAATTTCTTACCTTAAATTCAGCCAACATTCCATCTTCCTCCATGTGAAGCCAAAAGCATCTCTATATATTATTATACATGGATTTATAAATATAACAAGTGTTCTGTATTTTTTTTACACTTAGTGCGTATTTTTTTTACCATACGGGAAAGAACGCCATCAAACGGACATCGAATGATGCTGGGACAATTCTTTTTTTGTCTTTACAGTTTTTTTATAATTATTTTTGAACTAATGTGTTGACATTACCCGGGGTAAGTGATATTTTATGGTAAGAAGGTGTTAGCACTCTAAAAGGTTGAGTGCTAACAAAAGTAATAAAAAGGGAGGATGATGGGGTGCAGTCACTAGACGAAAGAAAAATGAAAATTTTGCAGGCCATTATCCGAAATTACCTTGAAACGGGAGAACCGGTCGGAAGCAGGACGATTTCAAAATATACAGATTTAAATTTAAGTTCTGCTACGATAAGAAATGAAATGGCAGATTTGGAGGAATTAGGGTACATTGTCCAGCCCCATACTTCGGCAGGGCGGATTCCATCGGATAAAGGCTACCGGCTCTATGTGGATCAGATGATGGAGGAGAAAGAGCGTGAAGTGGAAGAACTGAAGGAATTTTTGCTGGAGCGGGAGGATAAAATGGAACACCTCTTAAAGCAGATGGCGAAAGTTCTGGCACAGAATACCAATTACGCTACTATGATATCGGCTCCCCGGATTCACCGCAATAAGGTAAAGTTCATACAGCTGTCCAGGGTGGATTCCAACCAATTGCTGGCGGTGATTGTTATTGAAGGCAATGTGATTAAAAATAATATTTTAAGTGTGGAAGAGGAAATAGATGATGAAACATTGCTGAAGCTGAATATACTTTTGAATACACATTTGAATGGATTATCTTTGGAGGAGATTAACCTGAGCATGATAACCGCCATGAAACAGCAGGCGGGGATACACAGTGTTATCATAGGGAATGTGATTGATGCCGTGGCGGAGGCCATTAAGGCGGACGAGGATTTGGAAATATACACAAGCGGGGCAAATAACATTTTTAAATATCCGGAACTGGCGGATAACCAGAAAGCCAGCGAGTTAATTACCACTTTTGAAGAGAAGCAGCTTTTAAGCGAACTGGTGGTGGATAGCCTGGCCGATGAAAATAATACCGGGATACAAATATATATTGGCAATGAGACACCGGTTAAAACGATGAAGGACTGTAGTGTGGTAACAGCTACTTATGAACTGGAAGAAGGGATGAAAGGAACCATCGGCATTATCGGCCCTAAGCGTATGGATTACGATAAAGTAGTGGGAACATTAAAAAACTTAAAGCATCAGCTGGATGATTTATATAATAAAAGAGAGTAGGGAGAAAGGGATGGTCGAAATGGCAGAAGAAGCAGGCAGAGATATAAACGGTAAGGAAAGCGGCAAAGAAGAAAATAAAAAAGAAGCGGGAGAAGCAATGGAAGAAAAAGATATGCAGGAAAATGGTATGGAAGAAGAGAGAATGGAAGATAATGAAAATCAGGAAGAAGCAAGGGATGGCGGGATAGACAATAGCCAGGATGCGGAAGCCGAGATGGAAGAAATGGCTGAGGACGATGAAGCGGAAGCGGAGGACGCCGGGGAAACTGCCGGCGGGAAAAAGTTTTTTAAGAAGAAACCAAAAGCGGATAAAAAGCAGGATGCCATGAAACAGAAGGTGGAAGAACTGGAGGATCGGGTAAAACGTCAGATGGCAGAATTCGAGAATTTCCGGAAGCGTACCGATAAAGAAAAAACAGCCATGTTTGAGGTGGGGGCCAAGAGTGTTATTGAAAAGATTCTTCCGGTAGTGGATAATTTTGAAAGGGGATTGGCCAGCATTTCTGAAGAAGAAAAGGGAAATGGTTTCGCCGACGGCATGCAGATGATTTATAAGCAGCTGATGACGGAACTGGAAAATCTGGGTGTGAAGCCTATAGAAGCCGTCGGGCAGGAGTTTAACCCCGATTACCATAATGCGGTAATGCAGGTAGAGAGTGAGGAGTACGAATCCGGCATAGTGGCACAGGAACTGCAGAAAGGATACATGTATAGGGAGTCCGTAGTAAGGCATAGCATGGTGGCTGTAGTACAGTAGTTGGTGAATCAGACATACTAGCCTGGGCAGTTTGCCATATCCGATGGGCATAGGATGCAGCAGAGCAAGTAATATTAAGTATATAATAGGTTTCTGTTATATAGATTTAAGCAACAGTGGAAAGAATAAATTTTTATTTATAATTTAGGAGGGCTTGATATGAGCAAAATAATTGGTATTGACTTAGGAACAACCAATAGCTGCGTGGCAGTTATGGAGGGCGGTAAACCTACTGTTATCGCCAATACAGAAGGCGCAAGGACAACACCGTCGGTAGTGGCATTTACAAAGACTGGAGAAAGGCTGGTAGGTGAGCCGGCAAAACGTCAGGCAGTGACGAATGCAGAGAAGACCATAGCATCCATTAAAAGGGATATGGGTACGGACAGAGGGCGTACTATTGATGAGAAAAAATATTCCCCTCAGCAGATTTCCGCTATGATTCTCCAGAAGTTAAAGGCGGATGCAGAAAGCTATTTGGGCGAGAAAGTTACGGAAGCAGTTATTACGGTTCCGGCTTACTTCAATGACGCGCAGCGTCAGGCAACAAAGGATGCCGGCAAGATTGCCGGTTTGGATGTAAAACGTATTATCAACGAGCCTACCGCAGCCGCTTTAGCTTATGGCTTGGATAATGAAAAAGAACAGAAAATAATGGTATATGACCTTGGCGGCGGTACTTTCGATGTTTCCATTATCGAAATCGGCGACGGCGTTATTGAGGTGCTTTCCACCAACGGCGATACCCACCTTGGCGGCGATGATTTTGACCAGAAGATCATTAACTGGATGCTGGATGAATTCAAAAAGAAAGAAGGGGTTGACTTATCGGGCGATAAGATGGCGCTTCAGAGATTGAAAGAGGCAGCTGAAAAGGCGAAAAAGGAATTATCCTCTTCCACCACAACCAATATCAACCTTCCGTTCATTACGGCTACAGCAGAAGGGCCGAAGCACTTTGATATGGATCTGACAAGGGCAAAATTCGATGAACTAACCCATGATTTGGTAGAAAAAACGGCGATTCCGGTGCAGAACGCTATGAAGGATGCCGGGCTTACCAATTCCGAAATCGGCAAAGTATTGCTGGTTGGCGGTTCCACACGTATCCCGGCTGTACAGGAAAAAGTAAAACAGCTGACAGGCCATGAGCCTTCCAAGAGTTTAAATCCGGACGAATGCGTTGCATTGGGCGCATCCATTCAGGGCGGTAAGCTGGCAGGCGATGCAGGTGCAGGGGAAATCCTGCTTCTGGATGTTACACCGCTTTCCCTTTCCATTGAGACAATGGGCGGCGTGGCAACAAGGCTGATTGAAAGAAATACGACAATCCCTACGAAGAAGAGCCAGATTTTCTCCACAGCGGCAGATAATCAGACGGCAGTAGATATCAACGTGGTACAGGGCGAGCGGCAGTTTGCAAAAGATAATAAATCCTTAGGGCAGTTCAGGCTGGATGGGATTCCGCCGGCAATGCGCGGTGTTCCTCAGATAGAGGTTACTTTTGATATCGATGCCAACGGTATCGTAAATGTATCCGCAAAAGACCTGGGAACAGGCAAAGAGCAGCATATCACCATTACAGCGGGCTCCAATATGTCCGATGATGAAATCGATAAAGCGGTGAAGGAAGCAGCGGAATATGAAGCACAGGACAAAAAGAGGAAAGAAGCTATTGATACAAGAAACGAAGCGGATTCTTTCGTATTCCAGACAGAAAAGGCATTGAATGAAGTGGGCGATAAGATTGACGCTTCCGCAAAGGGCACGGTAGAAGATGACCTTGCTGCTTTAAAGGCAGTCTTGGAGAGAACAAAAGACCAGGAAATGTCAGATAGCGATATCGATGAAATGAAGGCGGCAAAAGAAAAACTGATGAGTGATGCACAGGCACTTTTTGCAAAGGTATATGAGCAGTCACAGGGTGCGGCAGGTGCAGGCCCGGATATGGGTGCACAGGCAGGCCCGGATATGAATGCAGGCCCGGCAGACGATGTGGTGGACGGAGATTACCGTGAAGTATAGGAGATGGAAACTGGAAATCGCGAGAATGGCGATGGGAAGACGGGTGTTCAGCAACGGAGAAGTTCTAAGGCACAGGTTATGTGCCTGAGAACTTCTTGCGCTTGAATATAAGACGGGAATTAAGTTGACAAGAGGAGTTAGTTATGGCAGAGCAAAAACGAGACTACTACGAAGTCCTCGGAGTAGATAAAAGTGCAGATGAAGCAGCGATTAAAAAAGCATACCGAGTTCTGGCCAAGAAATATCATCCGGATATGAATCCCGGTGATAAAGAAGCGGAAAAGAAGTTTAAGGAAGCCTCGGAAGCATATGCCGTGCTTAGCGATCCGGAAAAGAAGCGCCAGTATGACCAGTTTGGCCATGCAGCATTTGAAGGCGGGGCTGGCGGCTTCGGCGGTTTTGATTTTAACAGCGCTGATTTCGGGGATATTTTCGGAGACATTTTCGGGGATTTCTTTGGCGGCGGACGAAGGGGCGGAAGGGGAAGCAGCGGTCCTATGAAGGGCGCTAATATCCGCACCAGCGTAAGGATTACTTTTGAAGAAGCTGTATTTGGTGTTGAGAAGGAATTGGAACTGACCTTAAAGGATGAATGCGCTTCCTGTCATGGAAGCGGTGCGAAGCCGGGAACCAGCCCGGAGACATGTTCGAAATGCGGCGGCAAGGGCCAGGTGGTATTTACCCAGCAGTCTTTCTTCGGAACGGTGAGAAATGTGCAGACTTGTCCGGATTGTAACGGAACAGGGAAGGTTATTAAGGATAAGTGCCCGGATTGCCACGGGAGCGGATATATTGCTAACCGGAAGAAGATTAAGGTTTCCATACCGGCGGGTATTGATAACGGGCAGAGCGTACGTATCAGGGATAAAGGTGAACCAGGAAGCAATGGCGGGCCGAGAGGGGATTTGCTTGTGGAAGTTATTGTGGGCAGGCATCCTATCTTCCAGCGCCAGGATTATAATATTTATTCCACTGTGCCTGTATCTTTTGCGGTCGCAGCTTTGGGCGGCGAGATTATGATCGATACGGTGGACGGCAAGGTGATTTATGATGTAAAAGCAGGAACCCAGACCGATACAAGGGTACGCCTGAAGGGCAAAGGGGTTCCGTCATTGAGAAATAAGGATAATCGGGGGGATCATTATGTGACGTTAGTGGTTCAGGTGCCCGATAAGCTTTCCCATGAGGCAAAGGAACTTTTGCGGAAATTCGATGCGGAGACGGGGAATACGCTGCATGCGGCGAAGGAGGCTTCGGGAGAAGCGGGGGAAGTGAAGGATAAGAAGAAGAAATTTTGGGAGAGGTAAGAGGGGGATTGATTTTTGCGGCGGGGGGGCGTCAAGGGAGACCTTCCCGCCGGGCATAGTTTGGGTTTGCGCCTGGACAAAAAAAGCAGATTTCACTAATGAAATGGATATTGGGATTGGAGGGCGGACGGGTCAGAAGCAGTGGGCATCCGTGCCCATGCTTCTTAAAACCGCCATCCATGGCGGTTTTACCCTGCATATTCGACCATTTCATAAGTGAAATTTCTGCTTTTTTTGTAATAGGCGCAAACCCAAACTATGCCCGGAGGGAAGGCCTCCCTTGACGCTTCGCTGCCGAAAATATAATTTTGAGGGGGAGGGAGGGTCTTATTTGTTGGAGGGGAGTAAAAGGGTATCCTGTTTGTTATTCGTATTCTACATATTTTCCGTATTCTTCCCAAATATTGCAAATCCAGGTTTTGCCTTGGTTGAAGATGATTTCGCTGCCGTTTTTATCGTAGAATTTGGCGGGGGTGGCATCGCCGTCATAGCGTTGCCATGTGGCTTCGATGACTTTGCCGTTTGTGAAGATTAGGGCATCCCCTTCTCCGTGGACGCCGAAGGCTAGGTAGTCTTTTTTGTCCCGTACTTCTCCGTGGCAGTACTGGAAGATTACGTTGGAAACGGCCAGGTGGCTGTTGTCATATTCGTCAATTTGTTTCTTGCCGTTTTGGTAGCGGTAATAGAGTTTGTCCTTTTCGTTATATTCAAAGTAGGGGTTATAAAAGCCGTATCCCCCGGAATTTTCTTCCCTGCCGCCGGGATAGAGGTAGGTGGCATCTTCGCATTTGGGGTAGGATGCCCGGTAATTTTCGGCAGCGAAGGTAAAAGGAGGAACGTAGCTGTCATCGTATTCTGTTTCGTATTTATGCCGTTTTATTGCTTTTTGCAGGCCGTCCGTAAAAAGATAGCCGGTAAATTCGGTGGCATAGCCGGGGCGGCGGATTCTTCCGAAGGCTTCGTCGGAAGGGTTGTGGATGCCTTCTACGGCACAGCTGATGTTCTGGACAGCATCGCTGCGAAGCAAATCTTCCACGTAGGGCCTTGCCAGCCCCCAGTTGCAGTAAATAGCCTGATATCCCATCGCTACATAGACGAAATAGTCCCGGCTGCTGCGGATGGGGCCGATATGATCCAGTTCGTCATAATCTTCAAAGATGGCCATCAGCCTGGTGATTCTTCCTTCTACCGGCGCTTCATAAATGATAGCGGCTTTAGAAAGCCCATACTGGGGCAGGGCCGGAGTATTGTTGGGTATCATGACGGCAATGGGCCTTTTGTCCGCTTTTTCTTTTTCCAGCCATTCCCCGGTAAGGTAGCTTTGTATTTTGCCGTTTTTTTCTTTCCGCTTATTGATAGTGGGAATATCAGAATCACCGTTTTCTTCTGTATATTCTTTGGGCTTTTCTTCGTTTTGATTACTATTGTTTCTGTCTATATCATTTTTTTCCAATCCTTTGTTAGAAGAGGAGTCGCCAGGGGAATCTAAGGGATTTTCGTTGGCTTCCCCGAGAGAAAGTTCGTCCGCAGTGTTTTTGCCGCATCCGCTGTAAATAAACAGGAAACATGAAAATGCTGCGGAAAATAATATTACTGTCATTTTTTTAGTCATTTTATAATCATCCCCTTTCCATGATTTGAAATGATTTTTAAAAAACTTAATATAAACAGACATATTATAAAATGAAAATTCACATACTGTCTATGATTTGATTTTTCCATTAAAGGCGGAATGAGGCAGAGATGGAAATAAAAATATAAGAAAAAAGAGTTTGGCAGGAGGCCGAACTCTTATTTGGAATGGTTGATATCTTTAATAACCGCAAGGAGATGCTGTGCCTGCGGCCCTGTCAATTTCTGGATTTCCCGGATAAGTTCTCCAGTATAGTAAAAATTATTCAGTTCATCATTAAAAAAGTCTTTGGGTGAAATATTGAAATAATCGCAAATATAAAAAAAGATAGGCAGGGAAGGGAGAGCCTTGCCGTTTTCTATACGGTTGATATAGCTGGGATTCTGCCCTAAAGCCAGGCTCATTTCCCGGGCGGATACATTTTTTTCAAGGCGGAGCTGTTCCAGCCTTTTTGCAAATAATTTTTCTTCGTACATAAAAATGACCTTGCCTTTCCTGGAGGTTTCAAATTGCAAATGAGGTACCGCGCAAAAGCATGGAAATAGTTTTACAATTATTTGTAACAGTTCAGCCTTCGGCTTCCCTGTTACGGAATCTGCCCATTCCAAATCGCCTTCGGCGAGGGGCAGATTCTTTCTTGGCTAAATTAACGTGCTTGTACGGACTTTGCAGCAAGTGCAAAGTCCTGGGCTGAACTGTTACCAGGGACGAACATTTATGTGATGAAAACCTTGAAATAGAAAGTAGGCTGCTATATAATAAACCCGTGAGATGAAAATTATGCATGATAATGAGAGGGGCGGGTATGGAGCCTACAGGAAAAGAAAAAAAAGTATTTGTTATTCGTGTGGTTATATTCTTTGCTGTTTTCTTATGTCTTTTTCTGGTAATCAACAGGGTATTTCTCTATAAAGATAATAATTTCTACAATTATGTGAATTATATGAGCCAGCCGGAGGAGTCCATTGATATTTTAGTGATGGGTTCGTCACATTCCATTGATGCGGTAGATTCTATGGAATTGGGGGAAGCGCTGGAACAGGAATATGGAGTCCATGTTTCCGTCTTCAATATGAGCATTACCAGCATGCGGATAGAGCAGATTGCCTACCGGCTGCAGGAGGCAGTCAAAAACCAGAGCCCTAAGCTGCTTGTGATAGAAACTTTTTCGTTCGCGCCGATGGAACTGAGCAATGATGAAGTGGTGCGCCGGTATGCGCTGGATTATATGCCGTTATCCACAGAAAAGATAAAATTTATTTTTGAAAATGTGGAAGAAGGGAAAAGTTCGTTTTTTGTACCGTTTATTAAGTATCACACCAGATGGGGGGAGTTAGAGGCGGACGATTTTCGGGCATTGTCGCGGAAATGGCTGGGCAGCACCAGCAGTTCCTATGGGCTGCGGGTTGGAAGGAAGGCCGATTATGAGGGGGAATGGGATGACTATTTTTTACAGGATTTCAGTTCCATTTCCGGGAAAATTGAAATAGACGGCGGGCAGAAGGAGAGCGTGGATTCTATTTTGGAGACGGCAGAAAAGAACGGCATTAAGGTGCTGTTTTTGTCGGTACCCTATAAAGTACAGATGAGTCTGCCCAGTACAGAGCTCATTCAATATAATAACTATATCAGAGAAAACTATGTGGATGGGGAAAATGTATTTTTATTGGATATGAATGCTATGATGAACAGCTTGGGCTGGGGGTATGAATATATGCAGGACGAAGGGCATGTGAATGATGACGGACGGAAAATTGTAATGAAATATCTGACGGAATATATTGGCGAAAACCTGAAGAACTGCTTTATCAATTAGGATGATGTCAAAATAGTAAGCAATATATCAGTTAATCAAACATAGAAAAACTAGGAAATGGGGATAAAATGGAATTTAATTCATTAATTTTTCTTTTGTCTTTCCCTCTTATTGTCGTTTTGTATTATTTACTGCCGGGAAGAGGGAAGACATTTTGGATATTTGCGGCCAGCTGTATTTTCTATATGTGCTGGAATTATAAATATATTTTTCTGTTGCTTTCGGCCACCATTGTTACCTACCTGGCAGGGATTGGAATGGATAAATGCAGAAGCCAAAGACAGAAAAAATGCATCTTGACGGCCTGTATCCTGTTTAGCGTATGGATATTATTTCTGTTTAAATACTTTAATATGTTTATGGATACGGCTGTGGCCCTGGGAGGGCTGGCAGGAATCTCAATCAAAAAGGCCGGTTTGGATTTGTTGCTGCCGGTGGGGATTTCGTTTTATATATTTCAAACCTTGGGCTATGTGATAGATGTTTACCGGGGGGATGTGGAAGCGGAAAAAAATTTTGTAAATTATGGCGCCTTCATTACTTTTTTCCCTCAATTGGTGGCAGGCCCTATTGAAAGAAGCGGGAATCTTCTAAAGCAGATGAAAGAGGAGCATCATTTGAATCCACGGGAATGCGTAGAAGGGTTTAGCCGGATGCTGTGGGGGTATTTCCAGAAAGTAGTGATTGCGGACAGGATAGCGGTTATAGTAACTGCGGTTTATGATGATTATATGTCTTATTCCGGAGTATACATTGTGGCGGCAACGGTGCTTTTCGCATTCCAGATTTATTGTGACTTTGACGGTTATACCAATATCGCCATCGGGGCCGCAAAAATATTGGGATTTGATTTGATGACGAATTTCAATGCGCCCTATTTTGCCCGCAGTGTGGCGGATTTTTGGCACAGATGGCATATTTCGTTAAGTTCCTGGTTCAGAGATTATCTGTATATTCCCTTGGGGGGCAACCGCCGCGGGCAACGAAAAAAGTATCGGAATCTGATGATAACCTTTCTGGTAAGCGGATTATGGCATGGGGCGAACTGGACGTATGTTATCTGGGGCGGCCTTCATGGGGCGTATCAGGTTATGGAAAATATGTGGAAGAATAGATTCCATGATAAGAGATTATCGGAAAAAGGGAAAGGGAATGAAAAAGCGGCAGCCTTTTTGCAATGGATAGGAACTTTTCTCGCTGTGGATTTCGCCTGGCTTTTTTTCCGGGCAGCTTCTGTGAAGGACGCTTTTTCGATGATCGGGAGAATCTTTGGGGAATTTAGGATAGGAGACATCTTGAACCGGGAGATGGCAGTGTCATTAGGGCTGGAAATGGGAAACATCATAGTGCTGTCCATTGCCTTGTGTATCCTGTTTTTATCCGACTTTCTGAAAGATAAAGGGAGGATTTATAAAAAAATATGGCAGCTGCCGATTGCTCTCCGGTGGATTGTTCTTTATATAGCGATGTTTGGTATTTTGATTTTCGGTTATTATGGGCCGGAGTATAATGCATCCCAGTTTATTTATTTCCAGTTTTAACGGATTACTGCTCGGACCATTCTTCCCTGGGAACTGCCGAAATGCTGTTTACCTCAAAATAAGAGGCATAGCCCACATTGACCCAGTAGCCGCTGTCTTCCGCGCTTAAGTCGGAATTATAGGCATCGCTGTATTTATTTTCGAAACCAGGCCGCAGCAGAGGAACCGTGATATCCAGGTTCCCTGCGGCTTTCTGTTCTTCTATATAGGTAAACCGCTCGTTGACTTCCCTGTAAATCCGCATTAAATGCGCACCGCTTTCCATATATGTGAATATAAAGAAGAGGGTGAAAACTGCCGTGCTGCATATTTTCAAAGCTTTGATATACATGTCTTTATCCGCCACGTCTATAATCCCTTGTACACAGCTGACCATCAAAAAAATTCCCGCCCCGAAATAGGCTCTGGCTACCGGTTCAGATGTGAGAACCAGGGCAAAGCAGGTGGCGATAAAGATAAAGAAGAAAAGCAGCATATTTTTGCTCTTTTTCCATCCATTCCTTTGCAATCGTACAATCACAAAGGCTACGATAGCGATGGCAATCAGGATAAAAAAGTGATTCCTTATCGCCAGACAGCACTTCAGCCAACGGGAAACCAAAGCGAGAAGGCCGTCATGTTCTTCCTCCATAAACTGCATCCGGTTGGCGTTGCCGGGGGCAAGTATCATAAAAAGGAAACCGGTAACGACGCCCGCAAGGCTGGTTGCCATCCAAACGCGAATCCGCTTATGCTGCCAGAGATAACCCCCTACCCAGATACATGCTAAAAGAATGCATCCCCCGGAGGTATTTTCATTGCACCAGCCGGCCATTATCCCAAGAAGGAACAGGCCCACAGCAGGGGCAATCTGGGCAGACCCGGAAAAATCTTCCTTAAGGCAATACCTCAATAGCGATAGATAGCCCATAATAATCATACTGCCCCATAGATAATTGCATGCCCCCGTTTCCCATAAAACAGTTTGCTCAAAAGATACGGCAAAGTTCCAGATAAATAATTGAATCAGCAAATAGGCAAACACATCATATTTTTTCTTGCCTTCCACATTATAATACATGAAAAGAGTCATCAGAATAAAAGCTATGCTGTTACATATATTGAAAATCCACTTGCTGACGGACAGAAAACAACGTAATATCATATGATTTACGCTTCTGCCGGTCCAGGTCATGTATTGCGTCTGTTCCTGCCTGATTAAATCAAGAAAAGAGTTGGCTTCCTGCACTGTCTTTTTATATATCAGGTCATCCGTCATTGCAGGAGTAAATACATTGTAGATAAGTATGGCAAAGAAAGAAATGGCAATCAGGCTGAAAAATATTATTTTCCTGTGTTTTTCTTCCGCCATATTAATGTTAAATAATTTTCGTTCAGCAATACGTTCTTTCATATGATTAACCGCTAAATGTGTCCTTTCCAAAATGCATTTTACGTAAGTATCCGATACGGGATACTATACTACTTTACCATTATTGCCCGACATTTTCAAATATTTTCACTTCATCCGCAGGCTGTTCGTAACAGTTCAGCCTGCGGCTTCCCTGTTACGGCTGTTCCCCTGAACTGCTAAGCTATTTGGGCTGATAAAAGGTATAACCGCACCGCCCGTTTTCTTTTGTATGGTATAAGGCCTCATCGGCCTGACGGAACAATTCATCATTGTATCCTTCCGTGGAAAAGGCAATGCCGACGCTGATAGAATATTTGGGCAGGTCGCCTTGGGGGTGCTGCAGTATCCAGTTTATTTTATCAATTTTATCGCTGATTATCTGGGGTTTGTCTTGCTGCACTTTTTCCATGATGACGGCAAATTCATCCCCCCCAATCCTCAGCACATGATCCGCTTTCCGGAAACTTTCTTCTAAAAGATTGGCGGCGTGTATCAAAGCCTTATCCCCCATAGCATGGCCATAAGTATCGTTGATGGACTTGAATACATCAATATCAATGAGCAAAAGAGCAAGAGATGACGAATTCTTGCGCAGCTTTAGTTTCAGCTGCTCGAAAGCCTCTCTGTTCAGAAGGCCTGTCAGGGCATCGTATTCGGCTTTATGGCGCAGGATATCCTGCTGGGCCATAGACATTTCATACACGTTGTTGTATATGGCCGCCAGATATTTGAATTCATAAGCACCTGTGATTTCCAGGACGTTATTATTTTTTATACAGTTGACATAAATCCGTATAGGCCTCAAAATGAGGACAGCGATCATAATATACGAAAATATAACGAGCAATACCACGAAAACAGTATAGATGCTCTGGCGGACTAAGGCATTCCTCATATCCTGTTCACTTTGGGCCTGTTCCATTTCACAGATAGAAGTAACGCTTTGGGCGACATCCGTTAAATTTTCGTTTATCTTTTGTTTCATGGACTGGTACTGGACACCGAAAACAAGCTGGCTGGCAGAGTCCGATTTCTCATCGGGACTATACTGCAATTCCTCTTCCGTTAAAGGATAATCCTGAATCTGGACGGGAAGGCTGTCCAGCGTTTCCCCTGTGGACAGGGCGGCTAATTTCATAGAATGGATTTCCAAGTCCATCAGTTCATTGGATAATTCCAGGGCTTCTTTGGCCGATTGAAAGGCGTTTTCATCTTTGCCCTGGAGATGATGTTCGATTTCCTGGAGAGCCTTATCCCTTCTCTGGGTTACGGTTACTTCCTGGAAATAGGAATCTGCATAGCTGGAGTCCTTGGTAATGGCATATAGACGTGCCTGTTCAGTCAAATAATCGGAACCATGCGACATATTGGTTATGTTGTCCTTAATCAAGAGATATTCCTGGGTCATGCCGGCTAATTCCTGATGCCGTCTCATTACGTTGATGATCCCGTCCCCTATCAGCACAGATACTAAAATTGTTCCGGCCACGATCCATAAACTAAGTGTGCGGATACGCACTCCCTTTAACACGCTAATCTTATTTTTAGCAGCTTGTTCCCTATTCATCGAATCCCTCCCCATTCCATATCTATTTTATCTTGTAAATACGGATTGAAATAAGTATAGCATTGGTAAAATGTTTTGGCAAGCAAACAACGCCTTTACAAACTTCCTATAATATGCTATAACAAACTTGTTCCTATAAATCAAGTGAATTAGCAGAGTAGAAATCTGTGCGTCAAGTGCTGCATGAACGGGGAGTTGTCATGCGGACGAAAAGCTGCTTCGGCAGCTTGCGGTACAGGGTTCGCATCCCGCTGCTGCATATGGAGCATTGTGTCCTCTTTTATGCGGTCAGGAAAACTGCTATAAAGGAGGTATTTTTAATGAAAAAAATAAGAGAAGTAAAAGAAATGTTTGAAAGTTCCCTGCGGGAAATGTTTGTTACCAGGAATATGGTATTGTGCGGCCTGATGGCGGCGCTGGCTGTAGTGCTTAGTATGACCGCATCCATAGAGGTAGGCCCTTATATAAGGATTGGTTTTTCGGGAATTCCCAACCGGATTGTGGAATGCCTTTTTGGGCCGGTAGCCGGATGTTTGTTTGGCGGTGCGCTGGATATCCTGAAATACGCATTAAAACCCACTGGCCCCTTTTTCTTTGGTTTTACTTTCAACGTGATGCTGGCGGGAATCATTTATGGCTCTATTCTATATAGAAAGCCGGTAAGTATAAAAAGGATCGTGGCTGCGGAACTGCTTATAAAGATTTTAATCAACTGCATTTTAAATACGCTTTGGATATCTATGCTGTATGGGAAAGGCTTCTTTGCCATATTGCCTTTAAGGGTGTTTAAAAATGTGATTATGCTGCCGATAGACAGCCTGATTCTTTATTTTGCCCTTACCTATGTAAAGAGATTGTTGAAAAGGGTTGGGTTTGGAGGCCAAGACAGGATTCCTGGCCGCCTATAACATAAAAAGCTGTGCAGAAATGAGGTAAAGTATGAAGTGGACGAAATTTAAGATTAAAACATTGACACAAGCGGAAGATATAGTAATAAGCACCTTGTATGATATCGGGCTGGAGGGCGCTCAGATTGAGGATAAGGTACCGCTTTCGGCGGCAGAAAAGGAGCAGATGTTTGTGGATATTCTGCCGGAAAACGGGGAAGATGACGGAATTGCTTACCTAAGTTTTTTTGTGGAAGTAAGAGAGGACGGCATGCTGGAGGTGAATGGGGAAAACCTTACGGTGAATGAACTTTTGGAAAAGGTGAAAGCGGAACTGGAAGACTTGCGTATGTTTATGGACATCGGTGAGGGCACAGTTCAGGTGGATGAAACGGAAGACATCGACTGGATTAACAACTGGAAAGAATATTTTCATCAGTTTTATATTGATGATATTTTGGTGATACCTTCCTGGGAAGAAGTGAAGGCGGAGGACAAGGATAAGATGGTGCTCCATATCGACCCGGGTACGGCTTTCGGCACGGGGATGCATGAGACTACCCAGCTGTGCATCCGCCAGCTGAGGAAATATATAACACCCGAAACCCGCCTTTTGGACGTGGGAACGGGAAGCGGGATATTGTCCATACTTTCCCTGATGTTTGGTGCAGGGGAAGCGCTGGGAACAGATTTAGACCCGTGTGCCATTGAAGCGGTGGAAGAAAATAAAAAGGCGAATGGTATCCCCGGGGAGAAGTTCCAGGTGCTTACAGGGAATATCATTACGGAAAAAGAAGTGCAGGATAAAGTGGGCTACGAGTGCTATGATATCGTGGTGGCCAATATCCTGGCGGATGTATTGGTGAATCTGACTCCGGTTATTGTGAAGAGTTTAAAGCCGGGGGGAATTTATATTACTTCCGGGATTATCGATGATAAGGAGGGCGTGGTGGCCGATGCCGTACGCGCAGCCGGGATGGAAATTCTGGAGACTACTTATCAGGGTGAGTGGGTGTCGATAACGGGGAGGAAGTAGGGATGTACCATTTTTTTGTGGATTTGCCACAGATACAAGGGAATGTTGTTACGATAACGGGGAGCGATGTGAATCACATCAGGAATGTGCTGCGGATGAAGGCCGGGGAGGAATTGGCGGTAGGGAATGGGGTGGATTGCAGGGAGTATTGCTGCCGCATTGAGGAGTTTTCGGGGGATTGTGTGATTTGCCGGGTGCAGTCGGTGCGGGAGGCGGATACGGAACTGCCGGCCAGGATATTTCTTTTTCAGGGGCTTGCCAAGGGGGATAAGATGGAGACGATTATCCAGAAGGCGGTGGAACTAGGGGTTTATGAGGTAATACCTATGGCAGCTAAACGTTGTGTGGTGAAGTTGGATGAAAAAAAGGCGAAAAGCAAAACGGTCCGCTGGCAGATGATATCCGAGGCAGCGGCCAAGCAGAGCGGGCGGCGGATAATCCCTGGGGTGAAAAATGTGATGACCATGAAAGAGGCTATGTCTTATGCGGCAGGGATGGATGTGCGGCTGATTCCTTATGAAAAGGCAGAGGGGATGGAAAAGACGAGGGAGATGATTTCTTCCCTGAAGCCAGGGCAGGATATTGCAGTTTTTATCGGGCCGGAAGGCGGCTTTGAGGAAGACGAGGTGGAGATGGCAGCTGAAGCAGGGGTTTGCCCCGTTACGATGGGGAAACGGATTCTGCGTACGGAGACCGCAGGGCCTGCCATGCTGGCATGGATGGTGTATCAGCTGGAGGAAAGCAGCATATAGTATAATAGATATGCGCCGCATCTATAGAAAATGCGCAGAAATGGGGAAAAAAATGGAAGTATATTTGGACAATTCAGCTACTACAGGATGCTTTCAGGACGTGGCGGCTTTTATGACACATATTATGTGCAGTGATTATGGAAACCCGTCCAGCCTGCATCTAAAAGGCGTTCAGGCGGAAAACTATATCCGTTATGCTAAAGAAACTATAGCAAAACTATTAAAGGTGAGCGAAAAGGAAATTCTTTTTACATCGGGCGGCACGGAAGCCGACAATATTGCGCTGATTGGCTGTGCCCTTGCTAATTACCGCGCAGGAAAGCATCTGATTACCACGATGATTGAGCATCCGGCGGTATTGCAGACTATGAAATATCTGGAAGAGCAGGGTTTTCATGTGACTTATCTGCCGGTGGATAATAAGGGGCGTATCCGGCTGGAGGATTTGCAGAAGGCTATGAGCAAAGATACTATTCTGGTATCCATCATGCATACTAATAACGAAATAGGCTCCCTGCAGCCGATAGCGGAAGCCGGGGCGCTGATTAAAAAGATGAACCCCCGCACACTGTTCCATGTGGACGCGGTACAGGGCTTTGGCAAATTCCGGATATATCCGAAGAAGATGAACATTGACCTGCTTTCCGCCAGCGGACATAAGATACACGGGCCAAAGGGCGTGGGATTTTTGTATATTAATGAAAAAGTGAAAATAAAGCCTATCATCTATGGCGGAGGCCAGCAGAATAATCTGCGTTCCGGAACGGAGAATGTGCCTGGGATTGCCGGGCTGGCAAAAGCGGCAGAAATTTTATACGGCGATTTGGATGGTGATGTGGATAGGCTGTATGAATTGAAGCAAAGGTTTATTGACGGGGTAACGCGTATAGACCATGTGAAAATCAACGGTTATACCGGAAGGGAATCCGCGCCCCACGTAATCAGTGTATCGGTGAGAGGCGTACGCAGCGAAGTCCTGCTTCATGCATTGGAAGACAGGGGAATCTATGTATCGGCCGGAAGTGCCTGCTCCGCCCGCAAGCCCCATCCTTCGGCCACTCTAAAGGCAATCGGGGTGGAAAAGGAACTGTTGGAATCCACCATCCGGTTCAGCCTTTCGGTGTTTACAACGGAGGAGGAAATCGATTATACGCTGCAGGCGTTATATGATATTATACCGATGCTGCGCAGGTATGCCAGGCACTGATGGGCAGGCCATAAGCGGCAGTATAGGGCAATGTGGGGGGCTTTGGCCCCCACTATTTATGCACACGGAAAACTTCTTTATCGTATGGTATTCAGTATTTCCACCAGGCAGCTGTGCTCTTTTGTTTTTTTGCTGTAGCTAATGCCTACGGCCAGTATCCGCCCGGCATATCGGGATTCCTCGCCCAGCGTTCCCTGGAAACGGAGGGCATAGTTTTTGCTCTTAATTTGCGCAATCGCTTCTTCGGGGGTGCTGTCTACTTTCAATTCGATAATGATTCCATCCTCTCCCTTATGCTTGGGGAAGAAAATGAAGTCGACAAATCCTTTTCTGGATTTCTCTTCCCGCGATGTCCAATATTTATTGCGGGCAGAGAGATAGCATAAATTGATTATGGCGGATAGTTCCGTTTCGCTGTTATAGGACAGGATAGGAGACTCCGTATTGTGTGCGAACTGAAGAATATCCGCCATTGTCTTCGTATCGCCCGAGAGTGTGGCTTGAAGCATTTGCTCTGACTTCCTGGCAAGCTGATAGACATATCCGAGGGAATCTTTGGTTAACAGCAGTTCATTGAATTTATCCATCAATTCCTTGTTTGGAATCAGGACTTTTCCGTTTTCATAAGTTAAAAGCCCAAAGACTACCATGGCTGAATAGATTTGTTCCCTGGAATTGATTTCCATGGATACAGATGTAAACTGCCCGATAGCGGCCGGAACATGTTCCCCTGATACCAAAAGGGCTAGGTCATCTTTTGTATCCTGGATATTATGGCGGATATAGTAAAATAGTTCGTCATATGGCCCGGAACTGGTCCAATAGTTCCGGAGCTGATTATCCGTCAGGGCCAGAACTACGGAGCGAGGATTATAGAGCCGCATCCCTGTGGCGGTATAATATCCGTCATACCAGATGCGGAGTTCTTCACGGCTGACTTTGGGGTAAGGTGAGTTTTCTTGATAGATATGATAAATCCTATCCACCTCAGAGTCGGAAAACCCGAAATATTCACTGAACTTTTCCGAGGAGGTCATATCATATTCGATAAACATATTCAGTTCGGAACCGCTGGAATATTTCATGATGGGAAGGACGCCGGTCATATATGTGAATTCTACATAAGATTGGTCTTTAAGCAGCCATTTTAAAAACAAGAGATATTCCTGCTGTTCTTCCCTGGAAACAAAGGGCATGTGAAAAACAGCATCCCATTCGTCCAGCACAAACAGAAACTTGTCATCCGTTTTCTCATTAATTTTCTGCAAAGCATCCCATACAGAGTCTGCTTTGCTTAAACAGCAGCCCGCATAGGAGGCGATTAAATCTTCCAGGATTCCGTCTTCGATACGGGCAATATATTGTGTATAACTTTTACAATTTTTAGGGGCTCGGCTGAAATCAATATAAATAACATGATGCTTGTTTAAATGAAGTTTGTATTCAGGTTGTTTTGAAATAGCTAAGGTATCAAATATGTTATCGGTGCTGTCCGTTTGACCAAAAAATGCCCCTATCATATTCGCCATAATTGTTTTGCCGAAGCGGCGGGGCCTTGTAATGCAGCAATAGCAGTTTATGCTGCCGAAGGATGGGATTAATTCGGTCAGCAATAAGGATTTATCCACGAAATAAAGGCTCTTTACTATTTTTTTATACATTTCATAAGGGGCTTTGCTGTTTAAATACATACCCATGGTTTACCTCATTTCTACGCTGTATTCATGGTTTGTCTGATTTGTGCTCGGTTTTGTTGTGAACTACGAGTTTAGGCTTTAACTATATATTATCATAGCATGAAGCGTCAGGATTATTCAAGAGGCTGAACTGTTACTACAAAAAAACATTAGGAATCTCCACGCCCATATGCTATACTACATATAAATTGTACCAGTCGATCATACTATGAAAACGGTAAAGGACAGAAAGGCGGCAGAATGTTTAGAGCATTTTTGATAAAATATGCGGAAATTGGCGTAAAAGGAAAAAACAGATACATTTTTGAGGATGCCCTCGTACAGCAGATTAAATACGCGGTGAAAAGGTGCGACGGGGAATTTAAGGTGACCCGTACCCAGGGAAGAATCTATGTGGAAGCATTGACGGAGTTCGACTTCGACGAGACGGTGGAGAATTTAAAGTGCGTGTTCGGCATTTCGGGGATTTGCCCTATGGTTTATGTGGAAGATGAAGGTTTTGAAAAATTAGGGCAAGATATTGTGAAATATGTCAGAGATGTCTATCCCGACAGGGATAAGAGCTTTAAGGTGAATGCCAGAAGGGCCAGGAAAAATTATCCTCTGACCTCCATGGAGATTAACAGCGAAATCGGCAGCGTCATTTTGGATGCCTGCCCGGAAATGCGTGTGGACGTGCACAAGCCGGATATTATGTTAAGCATAGAAATCCGTGAAAAAATATATATCTATTCCGAGATGATTCCGGGGCCGGGCGGAATGCCTGTGGGAACCGGCGGGAAGGCGATGCTGCTTTTGTCGGGGGGGATTGACTCCCCGGTGGCAGGTTATATGATTGCGAAACGGGGAGTGAAAATTGATGCGGTGTATTTCCATGCCCCTCCATATACCAGCGAAAGGGCAAAACAGAAAGTGGTGGATTTGGCAAGGCTGGTATCCCGTTATACAGGGCCGATCTATCTTCATGTGATTAATTTTACCGATATTCAGCTGTATATTTATGAAAAGTGCCCTCATGACGAACTGACGATTATCATGCGGCGGTACATGATGAGGATTGCAGAAAGGATTGCGAAGGAAACGGAATGCCTGGGCCTGATTACCGGGGAAAGCATCGGCCAGGTGGCCTCCCAGACGATGCACAGCCTGGCGGCGACCAATGAAGTATGTACTTTGCCGGTATATCGTCCTTTAATTGGGTTTGATAAGATGGAAATCGTAGATGTGGCGGAAAAAATCAATACTTATGAAACCTCGATTCTGCCCTACGAAGACTGCTGTACCATATTTGTGGCCAAGCATCCCGTGACAAAGCCCAATTTAAACATCATCCGCCGCCATGAGCAGAACCTGGAGGAGGAAATAGAAGAAATGGTGGAGAAGGCGCTGAAAGAGGATGAACTGATTATCGTTCATCAATGAGACGGCCTCCGGACGCAAAGCAAAGCAGTTCATAAAAGCCAAAAAAAGAGTCCGCTTCCCCGGACTCTTCCACTTGCTTATATGTACAGCGATATTTACTGCCTTAGATAATATAAGGCTTCAAAGCGTTAAGTACTTCATCTGCATTATCTTCTGCATGGATATTTAAATCGATTGGTTTCGACAAATCCAGGCTGAAAATGCCCATAATAGATTTCGCATCAATAACGTATCTCCCGGATACCAAATCGAAATCGTAATCGAATCGTGTAATATCGTTTACAAAGGATTTTACTTTATCAATGGAATTTAATGAAATCTGAACTGTTTTCATCGGCTTTTACCTCCTTATTTATAATACCTTCTGCTATTATACTAAATGGTAAAAGAGTAAAAGTCAATGCCTAAACACAACAAAAAAAGTGAGGAATAATATGAAAAGTGTAGCATTACATAACTTGGGCTGTAAGGTCAATGGATACGAAATGGACGTAATGCAACAAATGTTACAAGAAAAAGGATATAAAATTGTGTCATTTGATGAACAGGCTGATATATACATCGTAAATACGTGTACTGTGACGAATATTGCGGACAGAAAAAGCAGGCAAATGCTGCACCGGGCCAAGAAAAAGAATCCGGATGCTATCGTAGTGGCAGTAGGGTGTTACGTGCAGGCCGGGGGCGAAGAGGTGCTGAAGGATGAGGGGATAGATTTGGCCGTTGGGAATAACAGAAAAAAGGATTTGGTGGCAATCCTGGAGAAATATATGGAGGAAGGGCCGGCAAATTCTAATAGGAAAACCTTAGAGCATACGACGATTATCGATATCGGAAAAACGGCAGAATATGAGGAGATGCGGCTGCAGGAGACATCGGGGCATACCCGTGCATATATAAAAATACAGGATGGGTGTAACCAGTTTTGTTCTTATTGTATCATACCTTATGCCAGGGGGAGGGTACGGAGCCGAAGCCAGGAAGATATCTTGACAGAGGTGAGGGGCCTGGCGGAAAAAGGGTATAAAGAAACGGTTCTGACGGGAATCCATATCAGTTCTTATGGTATGGATAAGGGAAAACCGGCCTTGCTGGAACTGCTCAAAGGAATTCATGGGATAGACGGAATAGAAAGAATCCGTTTAGGCTCTTTGGAACCCAGGATTGTTACCGAAGAGTTTGCCCGGGAACTGGGGAAGCTGCCTAAGCTTTGCCCTCATTTCCACTTATCGCTGCAAAGCGGCTGCGATGCCACGCTAAAACGGATGAATAGGCATTATACCACAGGGGAATACTATGAAAAAGTGAGGATTCTGCGGAGGGTTTTTGGAGACCCGGCCATTACGGCAGATATCATCGTGGGTTTCCCCGGGGAAACGGAAGAGGAATTTCAGGAGACAAAAGCCTTCCTGGAAAAAATAAAGTTTTACGAAATGCATGTATTTAAATATTCCAAGAGAAAAGGAACTCCTGCAGCCGTTATGGAGAATCAGGTGCCGGAGGAAACTAAAGCATCCAGAAGCAATCTACTTCTTACCATGGAAAAAATGCAGTCCAAAGAATTTAGGAAGACGTTCCTGGGGCGGGAGGAGGAGATTTTGTTCGAGGAGGGGAAAGAGATTGGCGGGGATTTCTATCAGATAGGCCATACGAAGCAGTACGTGAAAGTGGCAAAAAAGTCGGAAAAATCGTTGTCAAATACAATAATCGCCGGAAAAATTACCAAATTTTTACTGGATGACATAATGTTGGTCCAGTAGTCACTTGAAATTTTCGTTTAAATAGGGTAATATAAAAATAGTATGTATAGATATTTACAAAGATAAGGGCGTGACGATATGCGAGATATAGAAAGTACACAATTTTTCAGCGTGGAAACTGAGCCGGAAACAGGGGTTGAGGTGGTTTTGACAACGGTATATGAAGCTTTAACAGAAAAGGGATACAATCCGGTGAACCAGATTGTAGGATATATTATGTCCGGTGACCCTACCTATATTACGAGCCATAAAAGCGCGAGAAGCCTGATTATGAAGGTGGAGAGGGATGAACTGGTAGAGGAGCTTCTGACGAAATATATTGCGGCCAAGCATTGGAAATAAAAAGTAACGGCTGGGGCGTTGTTGGACTATTACAAAAAATAAACGGCGACAGGGAGAATATCCATGCGTATAATGGGATTGGATTTTGGCTCGAAGACGGTGGGGGTTGCTATCAGCGATTCGCTTTTGATTACTGCCCAGGGTATTGAGACGATAGAGAGAAAAGAAGAGAACAAGCTAAGACGGACATTGGCCCGGATAGAAGAACTGATTGTGGAATACGAAGTGGAAGAGATTGTGCTGGGGCTGCCGAAGAATATGAATGATTCCATAGGGGAACAGGCACAGATGACCATGGAATTTAAAGAGAAACTGGAGCGTAGGAGCGGCCTTCCGGTGACTCTGTGGGACGAAAGGCTGACAACGGCTGCGGCAAATAAGGCTTTGATGGAAGCCGGCGTCAGACGGGAACATAGGAAAGAACAGATTGATAAGATTGCGGCATGCTTTATATTGCAGGGATATTTGGATTGCAGGAAAAATAAGGAGAGTATTTAGTGGAAAAAATTGTTTTTGAGCCGGAGGAGGGAAGTCCGGTTGAGTTTTATGTGCTGGAAGAAACGAAATTAGGGGGGATTACCTATATCCTTGTTACGGAAGAAGAACAGGGGGATGGAGATGCCTGGATTTTGAAAGACATATCTTCGCCGGAGGAAGAAGAAGCGGTTTACGAAATGGTAGAGGATGATGTGGAACTGGATGCGGTAGGGGCCGTATTTGAAAGTATGATGGAAGATGTGGAATTTACCTGAAAATATCTTAGACAGTAATTAAAAAACAATACAGATATCTTTAGGGCTGCCGCATTATTTAAAAAACGATTTGATCCGTTTTGGGATTCGGAAATGCGGGCGGGTACGGCAAAACACCGCCGGCATGGCCGGATTTTATATATGGCTGCGGAGAAGACCGGATTTTAAGTGATGAAAATGGGAAAGCCTAAGGGGCGCTGTATAGAATATGGAGGAAAATTGATTGAAGAAAAAAGAAATTGAAAATGCGTCCAAGCTGAAAATTATCCCGTTAGGGGGCTTGGAGCAGATTGGTATGAACATTACTGCCTTCGAATATGAAGACAGTATTGTTGTGGTTGATTGTGGATTGTCCTTTCCGGATGACGATATGCTGGGGATTGATTTGGTCATCCCGGATATCACGTATTTGAAAGAGAATATGGAGAAGGTAAAGGGTTTTGTCATTACCCATGGGCATGAGGATCATATCGGCGCCCTGCCGTATGTTTTGCGGGATATCAATGTGCCCATTTATGCTACCAAGCTGACAATGGGAATCATTGAAAATAAGCTGAAAGAGCATAATCTGACCGGAACTGTGAAAAGAAAGGTGATTAAGTTTGGACAGTCCATTAATCTTGGGCATTTCCGGATCGAATTTATCCGAACGAACCATAGTATTGTAGATGCCGCTGCACTTGCTATTTATTCCCCGGCGGGAACAGTAGTCCATACCGGGGATTTCAAGGTGGATTATACGCCTGTATTTGGAGATGCCATAGATTTGCAAAGATTTGCGGAGATAGGAAAAAAAGGCGTGCTGGCGCTTATGTGCGACAGCACCAACGCGGAAAGGCCGGGGTTTACCCCATCGGAAAAAACGGTGGGTAAGACTTTTGACAGCCTTTTTACGGAGCATAAGGATACGCGGATTATCATTGCCACCTTTGCTTCCAATGTGGACAGGGTGAGGCAGATTATCAATTCAGCCTATAAGTTTGGGAGGAAGGTAGTGGTGGAAGGCCGCAGTATGGTAAATATTATTGAGACTGCCACCGGGCTGGGATATTTGAATATCCCGGAAAACACGCTGATAGACATCGAACAGCTGAAAGACTATCCGGATGAGAAGACGGTGATCATTACCACGGGAAGCCAGGGGGAGAGCATGGCGGCATTGAGCCGTATGGCAGGGGATATCCATAAGAAAATATCCATTGGCCCCAGAGATACGGTTATCTTTTCGTCCAACCCCATACCTGGAAATGAGAAAACCGTGACAAATGTAATTAATAAACTCCTGATAAAAGGGGCCGATGTGATTTTTCAGGATGTGCATGTTTCAGGACATGCCTGCCAGGAAGAAATTAAATTGATTTATTCTTTGCTGCATCCGCAATACGCCATCCCGGTGCATGGGGAATATAAGCATTTAAGGGCACAGGCAAAGCTGGCCAATGAACTGGGGATACCGAAAGAGAATATTTTCATCATGATGTCGGGGGATGTCCTGGAGTTGGACAGGGAAGCGGCGAAAGTGAAGGGGAAAGTTCCTGTGGGCGGAATCCTGGTGGATGGACTTGGAGTCGGCGATGTGGGAAATATTGTATTGAGGGATAGACAACATCTGGCGGAAGATGGTATTCTTATCGTGGTGCTGGCATTGGATGCATATTCAGACCAGCTGGTGTCAGGGCCTGATATTGTATCCAGGGGGTTTGTATATGTCAGGGAATCGGACGAACTGATGGATGAAGCCCGTGCAATAGTCAATGAATCCGTCAATAACTGTTTGGACAGGGGAATCAGCGACTGGGGCAAGATTAAAGGCGGCATCAAGGATGTACTGGGGGAATTTGTCTGGAGGAAAACAAAGCGCAGGCCGATGATACTTCCGATTATTATGGAAGTATAAAAGCAGACATGCTGCATAACGCTACAATAATATTTGCATTTGCCATTAGACAGGAGGGGTACGATGACAGACGGGCATTTGTATAAAAAAGTAATGGACTTTGTACGCGACATCAAGGAAACTCAGGAATTCAAGGAATATGAGGAATTGCTGGAAAGCATCAAAAGGCAGCCTGAACTTTACGAAATGGCCAATGCATTCCGGAAGAAAAATTATGCGATACAAAGGAGTGAAAGCGGCGAGAGGCTGATAGAATGTCTGGAAGAACTGGAAAAAGAATTCGAGGATGTCAGGGCAATTCCGCTAGTGGATGATTTTTTGGCAGCGGAGCTGTGTTTTTGCAAAATGATGCAGGAGATAAACGAACTGATTTGGGAAAAAATTAATTTTCAATAGAAGAAATACAAAATGTAGGGAGCACTATCGGATGAATGTAAAACAATTGGTTGGAACTATCCTGGATACCGTGATTAAGATTGTGATTATTGCAGTGGTAGTAACATATACTTACAGATATGCCGTGCAGGTCTATGAGTTTGGATATCGTATTTCCGCAGAGGAACCTATGTCTTCTGCGGAGAACGCCAGATTTATCAGTATATCCGTAACGGAGGATGCCACTGTGATGGATATAGGGGAAGTGCTGCAGGAAAAAGGGATGATCAGGGATGCCCGGCTGTTCTACATACAGGAGTTGCTGTCTGTCTATCATGACAAGCTGAAACCTGGGGTATATGAACTAAGCAGCAATATGACAGCGAAAGAAATGCTGGCTGTTATGTCCGCAGAACCGGCGGAAGGGGAAGAAGAAACCAAAGAAAGCGGCGGGGAATCCGAGACGGGCGCAGGCGAAGAGGATGGGGCAGAACAAACATGATTACGGATGAGAGGGTCAGTGCCTTCATTAATTCCCTGGATAGGGGGAATACAGATTTTTTAAATGAAATAGAAGATTTGTGCAGAAAGACGAATGTACCGGTAATACGTCCGCAGATGCAGAGCCTGTTAAAAATGCTGTTGGCAGCAAGTAGGCCGAAGAAGATTCTGGAAGTAGGTACGGCAATCGGTTTTTCTGCACTTTTTATGAGCGAATATGCACCTAAAGGGTGTATGGTCACTACGATAGAAAAGTATGAAAAAAGAATTCCTTTGGCGAAAGAGAATTTCTGCAAGGCGGGCAAGGAAAAGAGCATTTGCCTTCTGGAAGGAGATGCGGCGGAGGTTTTGGCCGGCTTGGATGAGGAATATGATTTTATTTTTATGGATGCCGCAAAGGGGCAGTATTTGAGTTTCCTGCCCGATGTGCTGCGTCTGCTTAGGACGGGCGGCCTTCTGGTGTCGGACAATGTGCTCCAGGACGGGGATATTATAGAATCCAGGTTCGCAGTGACAAGGAGAAACCGCACGATTCATTCTAGGATGCGGGAATATTTGTATGAATTGAAGCATAATGAAAATCTGGAGACGGCAATCCTGCAGATTGGGGATGGGGCGGCAGTGAGCGTGAAGATGTAGCGTGAAAGGATGGAAGTGCTCGGTAATGCAGCGCAGAAATGGAGGAAATGTGAAAAAACCGGAGTTGTTGATTCCAGCGGGGAGTTTAGAGGTGCTGAAAACGGCGGTGGCTTTTGGAGCGGATGCAGTATATATAGGCGGGGAGGCTTTCGGCCTTCGGGCTAAGGCGAAGAATTTCGAAAGGGATGAGATGGAAGAGGGAATCCGCTTCGCCCATGCCCATGGTGCAAAAGTCCATGTGACGGCCAATATATTGGCGCACAACAGGGATTTACAGGGGGCAGAAGATTATTTTATGGAATTGAAGGAGTTAAAGCCGGATGCCCTGATTATTGCTGACCCTGGCATGTTTATGCTGGCTAAAAGGATTTGCCCTGAGATTGACATCCATATTTCCACTCAGGCGAATAATACCAATTATGAGACTTTTAAATTCTGGTATGGCCAAGGGGCAAAACGGGTAGTTTCCGCCAGGGAACTGTCTTTGGAGGAGATAAAGGAAATCCGGCGAAAAGTTCCGCAGGATTTGGAAATCGAAAGCTTTATCCACGGTGCTATGTGCATTTCCTACTCCGGGAGATGCCTGCTCAGCAGTTATTTTACGGGCCGGGATGCGAACCAGGGGGCGTGTACCCATCCTTGCCGCTGGAAGTATTCGGTGATGGAAGAAAGCCGCCCGGGAGAATATTTTCCGGTGTTTGAAAATGACCGGGGAACCTATATTTTTAATTCCAAGGATTTGTGTATGATAGAACACATACCGGAAATGATAGAGGCGGGCATTGACAGCTTCAAAATAGAAGGAAGGATGAAAACGGTGCTGTATGTGGCAACGGTGGCCCGGACATACCGGAGGGCGATTGATGATTATCTGGAATCCCCGGAAAAATACCGGGCCAATATGGACTGGTATCGGGCGGAAGCGGCCAAGTGCACCCACAGGCATTTCACCACAGGGTTTTATTTTGGGAAACCGGACGGGGAAACTCAGATTTATGATGCCAGCACATATGTTAATGAATATATTTATCTGGGAACGGTAGAGGCGGCGGACGAAAAAGGGAGGGCCAGAATCAGCCAGAGAAATAAATTTTGTGTAGGGGACAGGATTGAAATTATGAAGCCTGATGGGGAAAACCTGGAAGCGGAAGTGTTTTCCCTGACAACGGAGAACGGGGAAACGGTGGAGTCCGCACCCCATCCCAAGCAGGTATTGTACGTGGAAATGGATCAAAGGGCGGATATAGGAGATATATTGCGAGTTCAGGCAGTTAAAAGCAAGTAGAGTGTGGCTGGCCAAATGCTATTATAAGAGTAGCATTTGGCCAAATCTTATTTATGCAAGTCTTTTTCATCTATAACAATAGTCTTAATAGAAACGTAACAGTTCAGCCTGCAATGTCATGATGTTGGGGTCAAAAGGTATTTTGACCCTGGCATCATGACATTTAGTTAACGATGGCGGACGCCGTGAGGGGAATAAAATGCTCCGTCGCCACGCTCCCGCTCCAAAAAAGCGTAGCGGGCACTAGGTTCGCGAGTTGCTTTGCAACTCATGACCTCACCAAGTGCCGACGCTTTTTAAGGGGCTCCTTAAGCATTTTATTCCCCTCACGGCTGGGCTGAGGTGCTAACTTAATGACACTTGATGCTAACTGCGCAGTCGCAGGTTGAACTGTTACAATATTACACCAATATTAATAAAAAAGTATTGACAAGAATATGCAAAATTTATATAATCTTTTTTAACAACATATGTATTTAATTTAAGAAGAAATTTTTATATTTTAGTCAATTTCGGTTCTGCGTTTGCAGAGAAATTGCTTTTACAATCATAAGAAAAGGAGAGAAGTATTATGAACAACAAAATTGTGAAAAAGTTACTGTCAGTAATGCTTGCTGCGTCAATGGCCGCAGGGCTGATGGCTTGCGGAGGAGCAGGAAATGATCCGCAGGCAGGGGAGAACGCTGAGGAGAGCCCGGAAAGTGCCGGTACCGAAAACGAAGCGGAAAGCGAAGCGCAGGAAAACGGAGAGGAAACAGGAGAGGCATCAGCAAACGCCGGCGGGGATGACTTTTCTATATTGGAGGGAAAGACTATCGCATTTATGACATCTCAGGCCAAATATTTTGAAGCATATCAGACGATGGCCGATGCTATTGAAGCGGATTATGGGTGTACAGTGGAATTTCAGGTTATCCCGGATGATGAATATACATCTATGACAAACCTGAAGCTTTCTACCGGCGAGGTTCCGGATGTGTTTGAGCAGAATTTCCCGTCCCAGAATGTCACGATTAACGTGTATGATTATTGTGAAGATTTAAGCAATGAGCCCTGGATTTCAAGGTTAATTAATCCGGAACTTTTAAAAGATATGAGGGATGGCAAGATTTATGCTTTGCCAAAGGAATCCTCTTCAGGCTATCAGGCGGTTTATTATAACAAGCAGCTTTTGGCTGAGTGCGGCATAGAAAACCCGAATCCCCAGACTTATCAGGAATTCCTTGATATTCTAAAGGCGGTAAAGGATAATTCGGATGCAACGCCTTTTTTACAGACAAATGCGGATAACTGGACAACCCAGATTTTTATGACTGGCGGCATTGCAGTTGCGCTTGGCGATAATGCAGCGGCTACATATGAGAAATTGTTGAACAATGAGATTTCATGGTCTGAAATTCCAGAGGCGGAAGCGATTCTTCAGAAATATATTGATTTGTATGAAGCGGGCTATGTAAATGATGATAATTTATCCATAGGTTATGATGATGCAGCGGCTATCATGGCGGAAGGCAAAGCGGCGTTATACCTTACTATCGAACAGTGGGCAGCTGACTTTGAGGATAATTATGATGTGGAATTGGGCTCTTTTGCGATTCCTCACAATGATACCCCGAGCCTTCCTACCGGCAACTATGTCCAAGGGCTATTTGTTCCCAGCAGCGGTTCCCAGGTTGAAGAAGCCAAGGCATTTTTGCAGGTATGGTCCATGCCTAAATATCAAAATATATATTATGAATCCAATCCTGGTTTTCCGGCATTTAATGATGTAGACGGCGGTGCGGTAACCCCATGTGTACAGGATTTAGTGGATAATTATATTTCAACAGGCCAATATGCTTATGAGATCAATGGCCAGCTGGCAGATGCCAATGGCTGCTTTAATGATTTGTGGAATCTGTATGTAGAAGCGGCTGCAGGAACGAAGAATGCCAGCGAAGTATGGGAATCTTTCCAGCCGATTTATACGGATTATATGGAACAGCAGGGGTATGAAGCATTTCAATAAAATGTAGGGATGGAAATAAGTGCCGCAGTCATGTCTGTATAGCTATGATTGCGGCATAAATTTCCGTAGGAAATGGGATAAATAGCTGCATATGTTGAGAAGGAGAACCCCGATGAAAACAAAGAAATTCTATCCAAACTATTTTACCTTTCCGGCAGTGGTTTTATTTATTGTCTTTTATTGTGTACCTATCATTGCAGGATTTTTTATGAGTTTTACCGACTGGCATATCAAAAGGCTGCTGGCCCCCAAATTCGTAGGTTTTAAGAATTTTGCAAGGCTGTTTGGGGATGAGCATTTTATTCTGGCCTTGAAGAACACCGTGCTTTTTGCAGTATTGACCACCATTGGAATTGTTATATTTGGGCTGCTTCTGGCACTTTTATTAAACAGTGCGGTAAAGGGGAAAGCTTTTTTCCGGACGGTATTCTATCTCCCGGCCGTGCTGAGCCTTATCGTAATCGGTATCATGTTTAAGGCTGTATTTAAGATGGACGGGGGTGTTTTGAACAATATATTGATGGCGCTTGGCCTTCAGAATCTGGTAAATGACTGGCTGGGGAATCCCAAAACGGCCATGATGTGCATCGTTTTCGTACAAATTTGGAAATGGAGCGGCTTTGCCATGGCAATATATCTTGCCGGCCTGCAGGGCATTTCAACAGACTACTATGAGGCGGCCATGCTGGATGGGGCTACAGCTTTACAGAAGTTCCGGAATATAACGCTGCCCTTGTTGATGCCTGCATTTACGGTTGTGATTACAATGAACACGATTGGCGGGTTCAAGGTGTTTGAGCAGGTATATGTTATGACAAATGGAGGACCCGGTTTTTCCACACAGGTGTTAAGTACTTATATTTACAGTGAATTCAGCAAAGGCTCTCTGGGGCGTTCATCTGCAATGAGCCTGCTGCTGTTCCTTATGATTTCCATAATCGCGGTAGTGCTCAATACGGCGCTTAGAAAGAGGGAGGTGGAGATGTGATGAAGCTTGGTATGAGGGAGAAAAGAATAGCATCTTCCGCGATCCTTACGATTATCACCATTGCGGCGTGCCTGATCATATTGATACCGCTTATGATTGTGGTTTTGGGATCTTTTAAAGATTCCGCGCAGGCACAGAAGTTTGCATTGGCCCTGCCTGCAGAATGGCATATTGATAACTATTCGCACGTGCTTGTAAAAGGAAAAATAGGGCAGGCATTTCGCAACAGTATGTTTATCACGGTTTCCGTTACGGCAATAGTGGTGATTGCAGGCAGTTTATCAGCCTTTGTGACTTCCCGGAAACAAACACGGTATACCCAATTTGTATATTATCTTTTTTTAATTGGTATGGTGGCTCCTATCCAGATCGTGACTACCTATGCGCTTCTTCAGTTTCTAAAGCTTTCCGGAACTTTTATAGGTGTTATACTGGTGGAAACTGCCTTGCAGATGCCATGGACAATCTTTACTATGTCAGGATTTATAAAAAATGTTCCGAGAGAACTGGATGAAGCGGCGTTTATTGATGGAGCAACTCCGGTGAGGACATTTTTTTCAGTGATTTTTCCGTTGTTAAAGCCTATCGTGGCTACTGTTATCGTTACAACGGCCATGGGGGCATGGAACGAATTCATGGTTCCTTTGTATTTCTTCAATTCGTCTTCGAAATGGACCATGCCCCTTACGGTTTATAATTTCTTTGGGCAGTATTCCAGCGATTGGAATTATGTATTTGCAGACTTGGTATTGACAGCACTGCCTATTACCATTTTGTACCTTCTCTGTCAGAAGTATGTGGTTGCAGGTGCAACTGCAGGTGCCGTGAAGGGCTGACAGAAACCTTTCAATCCAAAGTCTGTGTCCGCACGGCATCCGCAGACTTATTCATAAAGCCGTGCAGAAATGGGGTTAAATATGCGATTCAGACAAGTTCATCTGGACTTTCATACATCGGGCCTTATCCCGGGGATAGGGGCGGAATTCAATAAGAAGCAATTTCAGAATGCGTTGAAGGAAGGGCATGTGGATTCTATTACGGTTTTTGCCAAATGCCATCATGGTTTTTCATATCACCCTACTAAAGTAAACCAGATGCACCCCAACCTTTCCTTTGACCTCTTGGGCGCCCAGATGGAGGCATGCAGGGAAATCAATGTGAAGACGCCTGTCTATATTTCGGCAGGATTTGATGAAAAGGAGGCTGTAAGACATCCGGAGTGGCTGATCCGCCAGCCGGATGAGTCTTTGAGTGAGGCCGTCAGCTTTTTTGAGCCGGGCTATCATCACCTATGTTACAATACGCCATATCTGGAACTGCTTCTTGCGCAGATAGGGGAGGTGATGGAACTCTACCGTCCGGAGGGGATTTTTCTTGATATTTCCGCGGTACGCCCTTGTTATTGCGCAAGATGCCGACAGGATATCCTGGAACGGGGAAAGGATTATAGGGATTCTGAGGCAGTTATGGAACAGGCAGAGATTGTATACCGGAACTATACAAAGAGGGTGGAGGATGTGGTGCGAAGGTACAGCAAAGAATGCACAATCTTCCACAATGGGGGTCATGTGGTCCGGGGCAGGAGGGATCTGGCACATGCCAACACTCATTTGGAACTGGAGAGTCTTCCGACGGGGGGATGGGGATATGATCATTTCCCCATGTCAGCTTCCTATGCCATGAATCTGGGAATGGAATACCTGGGGATGACGGGAAAATTCCATACCAGCTGGGGCGAGTTCGGGGGATATAAACATCCCAATGCCCTGCGCTATGAAGCCGCACTGTCGTTAGCTTTCGGTGCGAAATGCTCTATAGGGGATCAGCTGCACCCTTCGGGATATATGGATGAGGAAACTTACCGTATCATAGGGGAAGCCTACGCGGAGGTGGAGGAGAAGGAACCTTGGTGCAAGGGGGCAGTAAACTGCGCGGATGTGGCGGTACTGAGTGAGGAGGCGGTGAACTTCCGTAACAGCGACTGCCAGACGCAGCGCTATGGGGACATCGGGGCTAACAGGATTATGCTGGAGGGAAAGTACCTATACCGCCTGATTGACCTGGAATGCAGATTTGAGGATTACAAGGTCCTTATCTTGCCGGATACGATAAGGGTAGACGGGAAACTTAAGAAGAGGCTGGAGGCTTATCTTTCAAGAGGGGGGAAAATCCTTGCAGCGGGTTCTGGCGGACTTCATCAGGATGAGGATGCCTTTGCTTTGCCATTTGGGGCGAAGTTCCTGGGTGAAGGCGGATTTCGGCCGGATTATATGGTGTATGCGGCTCCGTCCGGGAAATTGGCCGCACATGTGGTCTATGAGCAGGGGTATCGGATTGAGACACTTTCCGGGAAGGTGTTTGCGTGGAGGCAGCCCCCGTACTTTAATCGGGATGTCTTGCATTTTTCATCCCACAGGCACGCGCCAAATGTTAAGGGTGGCATGGAAGAGGCTGCGGTGGCGACAGAAAATACAGCCTATATCGGTTGGAACGTGTTTACGGACTATGGGAAGATTGGTGCCTTGCATGACAAACAGATTATAAGTGAAGCGCTGGATGGGCTGCTTGCCGGGGAAAGGAGTCTGGAAACGAATCTGCCGGACAAGGCGGTGGCAACGCTGGCTAAGCAGGGGGGAGAGGGGCGGTATATCGCCCATCTGCTATATGCCCATACCACCATCCGCGGGGGGTATGAGAGTCAGGGAAAGCATGTAACGGTGGAGTGCATAGAGGATATCGTACCTCTTTACGGAGTAGAGGTGAAGGTGCGGGTGGCGGAAAAAATACGTAAGGTCTATCTGGCGCCGCAGAGGAAGGAACTGCCTTTTGAGTATGAGGGCAATGCGGTATGCTTCACTGTGGAAAAGGTTTTATGCCATCAGATGGTTGTTTTGGAATATTAGTATTGTGGGCTGGCATATAAAATGGTGTCAGCCCATTTAAAAAACCCATTTAAAAAATTTTAATTAGGGGTTGCAATTTTAGAAAAAGTAGAGTATCTTATAAAAGATGAAAGGTTACTTTTCATAAAGGAATAAGATATTCAGAACAAAGATGTTCCAAAGTTTTTTTGGGGCATTTTTTACTTTTTACGGAAAAGTTCGTTGTGAGACGGACGTCAAACAATGCAGTGCCGAAGCTGTTTGTTATGTACATAGGCGCAAAAAAGGCACTGGAATAGAAAGCGGGAGGAAACAGGAACAATGAGCGAAGTTTTTAACGTGGAAGAGATTTTTGCAAAAAATGTTTTTACGGTAGGGAAGATGAAGCAGCGCCTGCCGAAAGGAGTATTTAAAGAAGTAAAGAAGGCGATGGAAGAGGGGAAGGAACTTTCTTTGGCAACGGCTGATGTGGTGGCAAAGGCTATGAAGGATTGGGCGGTGGAGAACGGTGCGACTCATTACACCCATTGGTTTCAGCCGCTGACGGGAATCACGGCGGAAAAGCATGATTCCTTTGTGGCTCATCCGGATGAGGAGGGGAAGACTGTTATGGAGTTTTCCGGCAAGGAACTGATTAAGGGCGAGCCGGATGCCTCTTCTTTCCCATCCGGCGGATTGCGCAGCACTTTTGAAGCCAGGGGCTATACGGTGTGGGATATGACCTCACCGGCCTTTTTGAAAGAGACGGGAACTGGTGTTATCCTATGTATTCCTACGGCCTTTTGCTCCTACACGGGGGAGGTGCTGGATAAGAAGACTCCCTTGCTTCGTTCTATGGAGGCGGTGAGCGAGCAGGCGATGCGCATTGTACGCTTGTTTAACCAAAATACGGGCGCTGCCAAGGTGGTGGCCAGCGTGGGTCCGGAACAGGAATATTTCCTTGTGGATAAAGATAAGTATTTGAAGAGGCCTGACCTTATTTTCGCAGGCCGTACCTTGTTCGGGGCGCCTGCACCTAAGGGGCAGGAGATGGAAGACCATTATTTCGGTGTTATCCGCGAGCGAATCGGGGAATATATGAAGGATTTGAATAAGGAATTGTGGAAGCTGGGAGTCACGGCGAAAACGCAACATAATGAAGTGGCCCCAGCCCAGCACGAATTAGCACCCATTTACGAAACGGCAAATATTGCGGTGGATCATAACCAGATTGTTATGGAGACGATGAAAAGGGTGGCAGTCCGCCATGATATGAGATGTCTGCTGCATGAAAAACCTTTTGACGGCGTGAATGGCTCCGGGAAACATAATAACTGGTCTTTGGGAACGGATGACGGTATGAATCTGTTAGATCCGGGGGAAACGCCCAATGAAAATGTGCAGTTCCTGCTGGTGCTGGCCTGTATCATGAAAGCGGTGGATACCCATGCGGATTTGCTGCGGCAGAGCGCTTCCGATGTGGGGAATGACCATAGGCTTGGGGCGAACGAAGCCCCTCCGGCAATTATTTCCATGTTCCTTGGGGAACAGCTGGAGGATGTGGTGAAGCAGTTGGTAGAAACGGGGATTGCACAGACCTGCAAAGAAGGCGGGGTATTGGAAACCGGCGTTTCCACACTGCCTAACCTGGCAAAAGATGCGACGGACAGGAACAGAACCTCGCCCTTTGCTTTTACAGGCAATAAATTTGAATTTCGTATGGTCGGCTCTGCGGACTCTATCGCCAGCCCGAATACGATTCTGAACGCAATTGTGGCGGAAGCCTTCTGCGAGGCGGCGGATGTGTTGGAAAAAGCAGATGCGGATGATTTTGAACTGGCAGTGCATGACCTGATTAAAGAATATATGACGAAGCATCAGAGGATCATTTTTAACGGTAACGGATATTCCGATGAGTGGGTAGAAGAGGCGGCGAGAAGGGGACTCCCCAATATTAAATCTATGGTGGAAGCCGTGGGTACACTTACCACGGATAAAGCGGTGAAGCTGTTTGAAAAGTTCCATATTTTCACAAAGGCAGAATTGGAATCAAGACAGGAAGTGCTGTATGAAACTTATGCCAAGACAATTAACATTGAAGCTTTGACAATGATTGATATGGCTTCCAAGCAGATTATCCCTACGGTAGTCAAATATACGAAGAGCCTTGCGGATACAGTGATTGCGGTACAAGAAGCCGGCATTGATGCCGCTGTACAGATGGGAATCCTAAAAGAGGTATCTTCCCGCCTTACACAGGCAAAAGCTGCTCTTGAAAAACTGCGGGAGGTGGAAAACACGGCTGCTTCCATGCCGGGAGGTAAGGAACAGGCCTTCTTTTATAAAGATGAAGTGAAGGCGGCGATGGATGCTTTGCGCAGGCCTGTGGATGAACTGGAGATGTTAGTGGATAAAGAGATATGGCCTTATCCAACCTATGCGGATTTGATGTTTGAAGTGTAGAAAAAGTATGTGAGAAGCCCCCTTTTGTCAGGGAAAAGAAATGTCTGGCAGGAGGGGGTTTTAGGTATGGAGTCTTTGGAAGAACAGCCGGGTATGGATTGAATAATATAATAGAGAGTTTGCATATTCCTTTTCTTGTGTTAGAATGGAAAAATAGCGGGAAGGAAGGATTGGAAATTATTATGATATATGAGAATGTACTGGATGCCATAGGGCATACACCAATGATACGGTTAAACCGCATGAACCAGGATGCGGACAGTGCGGAGGTATTGGTGAAGTTTGAAGGGCTGAATGTGGGCGGCTCCATTAAGACAAGAACGGCATATAATATGATACGTCAGGCGAAAAAAGAAGGCCTGATTCATGAAAATACGGTAATTGTGGAGCCCACCAGCGGCAACCAAGGCATCGGACTGGCGTTGATTGGGGCTGTCGAGGGGTATCGCACGGTTATCATTATGCCGGATTCGGTCAGCGAGGAAAGGAGAAAACTGGTGCGCCATTATGGGGCGGAGGTTATTTTAGTGCATGATGCAGGGAATATCGGAGATTGTATCGATGAATGCCTGGCCCTGGCCATGAAGATGGCCAGGGAAGACCCTAATGTCTACGTTCCCCAGCAGTTCGAAAACCCGGCCAACCCATTGGTGCACAAACATCATACAGGGTTGGAGATTATGGAACAGGTGGCAGGGCCGATTCATGGCTTCTGCTCCGGGATTGGAACGGGGGGAACGATAAGCGGTATTGGGGAGGTGTTAAAGGCACAGAACCCGGATATCGAGATATGGGCGGTTGAACCGGAAAATGCGGCAATCCTGGCCGGGGGAACCATAGGAACCCATTTGCAGATGGGAATCGGAGACGGCCTGATACCTAAGAACCTGAACCAAAAAATATATGACGATGTTTATATCGTAACGGATGAAGAGGCCATACAGACCGCAAAGGACTTGGCCAGGTTAGAGGGAATTATGTGCGGCATTTCCAGCGGCACGAATGTGGCGGCAGCGTTGAAGCTGGCGAAGAAGCTGGGGAAGGGGAAAACCGTGGTCACGGTGCTCCCGGATACGGCGGAGAGGTATTTTTCTACGCCGTTGTTTGAAAATGAATGATGGAATTGATATGTATTTTGTGCTAAAATTTTTGATTAATCCGGCTTGTCACTGTCCGAGGGCAGAATGGGCGATCAAAACGAAATCCCAATTTTGCTTCCGGGCAGTGCCAATATATTTGCTGTCATATCTTATACATTTTCTCTGAGCAACTATGCTGCGCTGTTATTCTGATATAAAATATAAATTTTTTGGTGAAAATGTTGGCTTGAAAAATTTGGTGAAATTTTTTGGGAAATTTTTAAAATAGTACTTGCAATCCGGAGTAAAACCGTGTATAATACCAAACTGTAGCAAACAAATAATTTAAATATTGGGCTATCGCCAAACGGTAAGGCAACGGACTCTGACTCCGTCATTTCAAGGTTCGAATCCTTGTAGCCCAGCTGAAACGACCCGGTGGAAGGAATCTGCCGGGTTTTCTTATGCCCGGAAATACAGTGTTTTCGCGGTTTCCCAGAAAATTATAGAATAGGATTTGAGAAGTTTCATTTTTAATTGTAAAAAAGGTTTTCCTGAAAAATTCTGGATTTTGATGGATTTTTCTGTTGGATAGGTCAATTCATAGGTCGATTTGGAGGGCGGATAAACCCATCGAAAATTAATTGCAGTCCGCCCCCAAAATGTGTTATAATCACTTTTTGGGCAGATATATTATTTAGAAGAAAGAAGTGATTATAGGATGTACCAATTCAATAGCCGTATCCGGTACAGCGAGGTGGACAGCAGCGGCAGTTTATCCATGGAATCGCTGTTGGATTATTTCCAGGACTGTTCCACCTTCCACTCGGAAGATTTGGGGGTGGGCGTGGAGTATCTTACGAAACGGCATCTGGCCTGGGTGATGAGTTCCTGGCAGATTGTGGCGGACCGTTATCCCCGGCTGGGCGAGAGAGTGGTAATCGGCACGGCGCCCTACGAACTCAAGGGGTTTTTCGGCTATCGTAATTTCCTGATGGAGACGGAGGAGGGGGAACGGCTGGCATGTGCCAATACCCTTTGGACATTGATGGACATGGAGAATATGCGCCCGGCCAAACCTACGGCTAAGATGTTGGAAGCGTATGTGATGGAGGAAAAGCTTCCTATGGATTACGCGCCCAGAAAAATAGCCCTTCCTGCAGAAGGCGGTATCAGGAGGGAAACGATAGAAATAAGGCGTCACCATTTGGATACGAATTATCATGTGAATAACGGCCAGTATATCCGCATCGCTATGGAATGCCTTCCGGCGGGCTTATTACAAAAGGAAAATGCACACATCCGCCAGATGCGGGCGGAATATAAGAAGCAGGCGCACCTTGGGGATAGGATTTACCCCGTGGTTTATAGCGAAGGGGAGGAAACAGCTGCAATCGCCCTGAACAACCAGGAAGGACAGCCATATTGTGTGGTAGAATTAAAGCAACAGTGTTGAACTATGCCGTGAAACTTATAAATGATATATAAAGCAAAAGCGGCCGCGCAGAAATGAGGGAGATTATGATTAAATTAGGTGAAAAACAAAAGATGACAGTAGTAAAAAGCGTGGATTTCGGGGTGTATGTTGCCCCGGATGCAGAACAAAAGGAGGAAAGAGTGCTTCTTCCCAAAAAGCAGGTGCCACAGGGAACGGGAATCGGGGATGAACTGGAGGTTTTCATTTACAGGGATTCCAATGACCGGCTGATTGCTACTACAAACGAAGTGAGGCTCACATTGGGGGAAGTGGCCCTTTTGCGTGTTTCCCAGGTGGGAAAGATAGGGGCGTTTCTGGACTGGGGGCTGGAAAAAGATTTGTTCTTGCCTTTCAGGGAGCAGACGAAACAGCTGAATGCAGGGGATGAATGCCTGGTAGCCCTTTACATTGATAAAAGCGACCGGCTGTGCGCTACCATGAAGGTATACACATATCTGAGCGCTGACAGCGGCTACAAAAAAGATGACAGGGTAGAAGGCCACGTGTATGAAATCAGCAAAAATTTCGGCGCATTCGTAGCCGTGGACGATAAATTTTCAGGGTTAATTCCGGCCAAAGAAATCTATGGCGATTTACAAGTGGGCGAACTGGTTTCCGCCAGGGTTACAGGGGTGAAGGAAGACGGTAAGCTGGATTTGAGCATCCGGGAAAAAGCATATCTGCAAATCGGGAAAGATGCCGCAAGGATATTGGAAGTCTTGAAAGAATATGACGGCGTGCTGCCCTTTAATGACAAAGCCTCTCCGGAGACAATCAAACGCGAGATGCAGATGAGCAAAAACGAATTCAAACGTGCGGTGGGCCATCTGCTCAAAGCCGGGAAAATTACAATAACGGAAAAGAATATACGTTTGAACTGATGGGGCGGTAAGAGAAAATTATAGTTGCATTCGCTTAAGGATGTAGTATAATCAATGTGTAAGTGTTTGGCATGATGGGATGCAGGATATATTGACATAATATTCTCACATCCTGCATGCGCAGAAACACCGGATGCAGATGTATAGAAACAAAAATATTTGAAGAGAAAAAGGAGACGATATTATGAAAGTACAAAATATTACCGACATTGATAAATTTTTTAAAGTAATCGACAGCTGTATCGGCAAGGTGGAACTGGTAACAGGGGAAGGCGACAGGCTGAATCTGAAGTCAAAGCTTTCACAGTATGTTTCCATGGCAAACATCTTTTCCGACGGAACCATTTCGGAACTGGAATTAATTGCATATGAGCCGGAAGATATTGGCAAGCTGGTTAACTTTATGATGGAAAATTAGGGCGAAAGATGAATGCTAAGAAAGTAAATTGGATATTTCTGGCAATGGTGCTGCTGAATATCACTTTAGTAGTATTATTGCTGGTGATGTATCCGGTATTCCAATTAGGGATTGTTGCTAATTTAATAGTAAGCCAGATAATTATTCTGGTGCCGGCATTAATAGGGGTTTTGGCCGGACGGGAGAATTTGATTGAATTTGCGGGTTTCCGTAAATTCAAAATATCATCGGCATTAATGACGGTTCTTTTTACTTTTTTATTTATGCCGTTAGTGACTTTGATTAATATGATATCCATGTGCTTCGTGGATAATGCGGTGGCGGCTGTAAGCGGAGAAATATTAGATACCCCCTTTTTCGTTATATTTACCTTGATGGGAATCCTGGGGCCAATGAGCGAAGAACTGGTATGCAGGGGGATTGTTTACCATGGATATAAGAGAACCGGTACTATGATGCAGGCTTTGCTGCTGTCATCTATGATTTTTGCGCTGATGCATATGAATTTTAATCAGGCGGCCTATGCTTTTGCAATAGGGGTTGCCATGGTTCTTCTGGTGGAAGCTACGGGTAGCATATGGAGTTCCATATTGGTTCATGTCACCTTCAACTCGCAGCAGGTGTGCCTGATGTATTTGGTGGATTACGGAGAACAGCAGCTGCAGGAAGCACAAGAGGCGCTGACAACGGACATGATGATTCTTGCTATCAGCGTGTACCTGGTGATAGCGGCTGTTACCACATCGCTGGCAGGGTGCGTTCTCGCCTGGATTGCGAAAAATGAAAAGCGCGAAGATAATCTCCGCGCTATCTGGAAAACGAGAAAGTTCAAAAAAGAAGGAAAGGTGATTACCGTTCCTCTTTTAATTGCAATTGTAATTGTATTTTTTGTCATGAGCCTGGAAGTGCTGCTGGCATAAACTATGCAGCGTATAGCAGGCTAGACATAAAGGTCAATATTGGCTCCGACTGCCGGATTCACGGAAAGTTCCATGGATGAAGTCATCATATCTACCATTTGATCACCGGTTGCTTCCAAGGTATCCAGGGATTTGGCAAGCACTGCAGTTCCTACAGCGTTCATTGTCCGTGTCTGGGAAAGGGCCATTGATAATGCTGGTATATTCAACGTTATCACCTCCTGTTATTATAAATTATTATAAAGGTAGTATAAAATAAATCCTATGTTGCAATTATAGCATATTTTTGGTATAATTGGCAAGTTAGGAAATGGTGGGTTATGCAAAATTTAAATATATTGGGAGTGGCGCTTACCGATTATTCCCTGAAAGAATCGTTGTTCATGCTGGACGGATTCATCAAGGGCGGTGGGCTTAAAACTATCTTATACCTTACAACTCCTATGCTGATTATGGCAGGGGAGGATGCAGAGGAAAAAGCTGCAATAGAGGCTATGGATATGACTTTGTGTGGGGATGCGGATATTTTGAGGGTAGCAGGAATCAAGTCGGCAAGCAGACAGTATGAGGTGGACAACCTTGTTTTTTTAAAGGAGTTTTTACGAAGACTGGCACGGAATGGCAGAAAAGTATACCTTCTGGCAGAATCAGAGGAAGAGGTCAATCTGCTGCGTGAAGACTTGGAGGCTCTTCAGAATGGAATTATAATCGGCGGCAGCAGCACGGCAACCGATGAAGAAGATGAAATTATTAATCGGATTAATGATATTGCACCTACGGCGGTGATATCCCGGATGCCATCGAAAAGACAGGAAAAGTGGATGATGGGGGCGAAGCTGTTAGTTAATGCGGAAGTTTGGCTGGGCATTTCAAAGGACATGATACTTGACAGAACAAAGGAGCCATTGAGCAGGAAGTTTATGGATAAGGTTTATAAAAAGATATTTCAAAGCCGGATGAACCGGTTTAATGACGGAAACGAAAGAGGAGAGTGAGCAGATTTGAGGTGTGATTCATTTCAAGTCTGCTTGCTTTTGGTTTACATATCATATTGGTAATATTTGGCATAGCTGGCAAGTTGTGAAAGTTGTATAGGGGAAGAAATTATTAAATTTCTATAAATACATCAAAAATACATAAAAAATACACAAATTTATATAAGGACAGTATAGATTTTTTTGTATTTTTGAATTAAAATGGGAAATGGGTATAGAAAAAACGTAATTTATCTTTAGGATGCTTTGTAAATGTTGCATAAAGAATGAAAAATACAAAGACATGGCGGGGATAAGAGAAGGAGTGGGGAAATGATTTCTAATCAAATTTTGCAGAACACAATTGACGGCTTAAAATCCATTGCAAGAGTAGAATTATGTGTTATGGACGTGGATGGGAAGGAAGTGGCCTCTACGGCGCCGGATATGGAAAACTGTGCGGGCGCAGCCGCTGGATTTGCGGGTTCCCCGGCGGATTCCCAGGAGATTCAGGGGTATCAGTACTTTAAGATATTTGACGAGCAGCAGCTGGAGTATATTTTAATAGCGGGCGGTGCAGGGGAAGACGTTTATACCATCGGAAAGATGGTGGCTTTCCAGATTCAAAGCCTGCTTGTGGCGTATAAGGAACGGTTCGATAAAGATAACTTTGTGAAAAACCTGTTATTGGATAACCTTCTTCTGGTGGATATTTATAGCAGGGCGAAGAAGCTGCATATTCAGACAGAAGTAAAACGAGTGGTTATGATTATTGAGACGGACAACAGCAAGGACAGCAATGTACTGGAAATGGTCAGGGCTAATTTTGGCGGCAACAGCAAAGACTTTATTACGGCTGTGGATGAAAATAATGTAATTGTGGTGAAAGACCTTTCCGAAGGGGAACCGAATAAAGAAATCGAAAAGTCCGCGAAAGCAATGGAAAATGTACTGATAAAAGAAGGCATGGAGGGAATCCGTATCTCTTATGGCACTATTGTGGGTGAAATCAAAGATGTGAGCCGTTCATATAAGGAAGCGAAAATGGCTTTGGATGTAGGTAAGATCTTCTTCGGCGAGAGAGATATCGTGGCTTATAGCGAGTTGGGCATCGGGCGTTTGATTTATCAGCTGCCCATACCGCTTTGCAAGATGTTCATTAAAGAAATTTTCGGAGGGAAAAGCCCGGACGATTTTGATGAAGAAACATTGACTACCATAAATAAATTTTTCGAAAACAGTTTGAACGTTTCAGAGACTTCCAGGCAATTGTTCATCCATAGGAATACTCTGGTATACCGTCTGGATAAGCTTCAGAAGAGCACGGGACTGGACTTGCGGGTTTTTGAAGATGCGATTACCTTTAAGATTGCGCTGATGGTAGTAAGATATATGAAATATATGGAGAGTTTCGAATATTAATTTAAGGATTTGGCAAGTTCGCTTTGCGGACTTGTGATTTGATGTGTCTCGTGATGCAGTTTACTAAAAGTAAAATAATTAGGTGGGTGAAATACATTGGTGGAAAAGGACAGAAAGAGGAGAAGGGGAAAACGGCAGGCAATTGTAGGTAATGAAATTATTACTCTCGAAAACGTGAGCAAGGCCTATGCCACAGGCGCACCGGCATTAAACGGTGTGGATTTACATATCAATAAAGGAGAATTCGTTTTTATTGTAGGTGACAGCGGCTCCGGCAAATCTACAATGATTAAGCTTCTTCTTCGGGAACTGACCCCCACCTCTGGGAATATAAATGTGATGGGGTATGATCTGGTGAAAATCAAACATAGGAAGATTCCCAAATTTAGGAGAAACCTGGGAATTGTCTTCCAGGATTTCCGTTTGCTGAAGGATAGGAATGTCTACGAAAACGTGGCATTTGCCCAACGCATCATCCAGGTTTCCAATAAGGAAATAAAGAGAAATGTACCCAGTATTCTGGCTACCGTAGGACTGGCCGGGAAATATAAGGCGAAGCCCAAGCAGCTTTCCGGAGGGGAGCAGCAGAGGGTAGCTTTGGCAAGGGCGTTGGTGAACCGCCCGACTATCCTGCTTGCAGATGAGCCGACGGGTAATCTGGACCCTAAGAATTCATGGGAAATCATGAAGCTGTTGGAGCAGATTAACGAAAACGGCACTACTGTTTTAGTAGTAACACACAATAGGGAAATCGTAAATTCCATGCAGAAAAGAGTTGTCACAATGAAGAGGGGCGTCATTGTAAGCGACGAGGAAAAAGGCGGTTATATCGATGAGGATTAGTACTTTTTTTTATACAATAGGGCAGGGGTTCCGGAATATAGTGAGGAATAAGCTTTTTACGCTGGCATCCCTGGCAACAATAGGTGCATGCCTGTTTTTGTTCGGCATATTTTATGCAATTTTAACGAATTTTGAGCATATTGTTAAAACAGCAGAAGAAGGGATTTCGGTTACCGTATTTTTCCATGAAGGAGTCAGCGACACAAGGATAGCGGAAATCGGGGATTTGATTTCCAGAAGGGTGGAGGTTTCCAATGTAGAATTTGTTTCGGCGGAGGAAGCCTGGGAAAGCTTTAAAGACGATTATCTGGGGGAATATGTGGATGGTTTCACGGAAAACCCATTGTCCTCATCCGCCCATTACGTGATTTATTTAAGCGATGTATCCCTGCAGCCGGCCTTGGTCACCTACCTGGAGTCTCTTGAGGATATCAGGAGAATCAATAAATCGGAGATTACGGCTACAACACTGAGCGGTGTCAATGCTTTGATTGCATATGTTTCCCTTGGCATTATAGCTATTTTGTTCGCTGTGTCAATTTTCTTAATCAGCAATACAGTGACCATCGGTATTTCTGTAAGGAAAGAAGAAATAAATATCATGAAATATATCGGCGCTACGGACTTTTTCGTCCGCTCCCCGTTTGTCATTGAAGGCATGATGATTGGGCTGATAGGATCGCTTTTGCCGCTGGGTATCATTTATGTTATTTATAATCATATGATTTTATATGTGACGGAGCGGTTTGCAATGTTGACCAAGGTATTAAATTTCCTGCCGGTGGAGACGATTTTCCAGACACTGCTCCCGGTATCCATTGCGATGGGCGTAGGGATTGGATTTATCGGAAGTATTGTTACGGTAAGGAAGCACTTAAGAGTGTAAAATACAGCCCTAAAAAGCTGTTTGTAACAGTGATTGATTAGGAAAGGTACTGCCATGAGAGGATGGAAAAGAACTTTGTGCGCGGTTTTGTGTATCCAGACGGTGTTCTGTCTGGCGGGGGGACATATATCCGGGCCGCGGAATGTAAGGGCATCCGGGTTGACAAATGACTTGATTAAGGAGAAAGAACAGGAAATCCAAAGTGCAAAGGAATTAAAAAAAGAACTTCAGTCAGACCTTACGGATGTAAAAAAAGTAAAAGAAGAACTGGAGGAGTCCAAAAAAGACCTGGCAGAATATGTGGAACGACTGGATGGGGAACTGGCAACGGTACAGGCCAAGATTGCGGATTTAAAGGAAAAAATAGAGATAAAAGAGGCTGAAATTGTACAGACCCAGGAGGAATTGGAAGCGGCCATTGAGGATCAGGAGAACCAATATGCGGCGATGAAGAAACGGATTAAGTTTATGTACGAAAAAGGGGATAATTTGTACATGGAACTTATTTTTTCCTCCGAAAGCTTTGGCGAGATGTTAAATAAGGCGGAATATATTGAGATGCTTTCCGCCTATGACAGGAAGATGCTGGATAAATATGTGGAAACAAGGCAGCTAATCGAACTGTACAAGGAGCAGCTGGAAGAGGAACAGGCATATCTGGAAGAGGCGAAGGCGGGCGTGGAGAACGAAGAAGCTTCTTTGAATTCTTTGATTGATGAAAAAAAAGAAACCATTGAACGGGTAAGTGACGATATCGAAGCGAAAGAAGCCGCGATTGCGGAATACGAAGCATATATCAAGGAACAGAATGAAACGATCGCCATACTGGAAAAGGTAGTGGCGGAGGAAAAGGCGAAACTGGCAGAGGAAAGCAGGATAAAATATGACGGGGGAATGTTTAAATGGCCAGCGCCGTCCTATACGAAGATAACCAGTGAATTTGGCAATCGGGTTCACCCTACATTGGGGGTGGAGAAATTCCATAACGGTATTGATATGGCGGCACCGGGCGGTTCGCCGATTCTGGCGGCATATGATGGCAATGTGGTAGCGGCGGATTACAGCAATTCCATGGGGAATTATATCATGATAGACCATGGGGACGGCTTATATACGATATACATGCATGCATCGGCATTATATGTCTCGAAAGGGAGTTTTGTAGCAAAGGGGCAAAATATTGCGGCAGTGGGAACTACAGGGAGGTCTACGGGAAACCATTTGCATTTTAGCGTAAGGCTGAATGGAAGTTATGTAAACCCCAGAAATTATTTTGGCAGTTGATATGGAGATGAAGGACAGTGGAATATAATTTGAACGGATACTTGAATAGTACTGATGGCAGCGGAAGCCCGGAGGGGAAGGGGAACGGAAGAAAGGAAAGGAAAAGCTTCCGCAATGGGATGTTCACGGGAGTGATTTTGTGCCTTCTCGTTCTATGCTGTGTTTACACGGTGAAACAGCTATATGGACTGCATAAGATGAGGATGGAAAGAATCATGGGCCAGACCGCGGAAGAAGACGCTAAAGGCCTGGTGAATGATGAGACGATGAGCAAGCTGGAAGTATTGGAGCAAGCTATTGAAGAATACTATTATCAGGAAGATGTGGATACATCACAGTTGATTAACGGGATGTATGAAGGGGTAATAGCTTCTTTGGGGGATCCCTATTCTACCTATTATACGGAAGAAGATCTGGCAGATTTGATGGATCAGACGGAAGGGATTTATTATGGTATCGGCGCTTATGTAGGAATGGATGCCCAGACCGGGATGGCTTATATCAGCGGTGTGTTCGAAGGCACTCCGGCGGAGGAAGCGGGGCTGCGTGACGGCGATGTGATTTATATGGTAAACCAAGAGTCCATGCAGGGCCTGGAACTGTCGGAAATCGTAGGGCAGATTAAAGGGGAAGAAGGCACAAAGGTACATTTGACAATTTTCAGGGATGGGGAAACGGATTACCTGGAAATAGATGTGGAGCGGAGGAAAATAGAGAGCCCTACGGTAAAACATGAAATGTATGATAATAAGGTAGGGTATATCCAGATTACGGAATTCGATGATGTTACGGTAGACCAGTTTACAGAGGCTATGGAATTGCTGAACGGACAGGGGATGGAAGGGCTAGTATTGGATTTGCGCGCCAATCCGGGAGGCAACCTGGGAGCGGTAGTGGAAATCGCGAGACAGCTTCTGCCCAAAGGGCTTATTGTATATACGGAAGACCGGGATGGCAACCGGACCGAATATTCCTGCGAAGGGGAAAGTGTATTCCAGAAGCCTCTGGTGGTGTTAATTAACGGCTATTCGGCCAGTGCATCGGAAATTTTGGCCGGTGCCATTAAGGATTATGGGATTGGGGAATTGATAGGAACAACGACTTTTGGAAAAGGAATCGTGCAGAGGGTGATTTCCCTGTCAGATGGAACAGCCATTAAGCTGACGGTGAGCACATATTTTACCCCTAACGGAAACAATATTCATGGCATTGGTGTGGAACCGGATGAGGTCTATGAGTTCGACAGTGAAAGGTATTATGAGGAAGGGTATGATAATCAGCTGGAGCATGCGAAAGAGGTTGTGGCCGGGAAGATTGGGTAGGATGTATGGATTATACAAATGGGGGAAAGGAGAGTTACAAATGAAGAATGCTTTAAAGAAAAGGCTGCCGGCTGTTTTTGTTGGGATGCTGCTGGCGGTTTTGGCGGCCGGATGCGGGAACGGGGAAGGGGAAATTTATCCCTTGACGGTGGATGGAACAGCGATTACGCTGGATGTGACAACGATGCAGACGATTTATGATGCGGGATTTGAAGTGACTGTTCTTGATACTTCTACGATGGACCGGTATGAGATAGCTGCGGATACGCCTCTGGATGCGGACAGCGTATATACGGGAGTGAGTATCGGGAAAGGCGGAGATGTGTATGCAACCCTCGGTGTAGTAACCGAAGATGCGTGCGCCATGAATGAATCGGTAATTTACAGCTTTACCGGGTATAGCAACGCGGTGGATAACATTACCATTGCATCGGTGCCTTTGGCGGAACTGACGGAAGAGAAGGCGAAGGAAATCGAGAAAAAGCTGGAAGACGGCGAGTATTACCAGAGTTATGTATCGGATTCCAGGATATTGCGGATTACCCGTGAAAATGGGGCAAAAGGCGCGGTGACGCAGCTGGAAGTGGAAGTAAGATATGAAATTGATTATTCGGGCTGAGTTGTGGTTAGGTATTTGATTTAAGACGCTATAAGCGGTGAGAATATTCGGCCAAGGTTTATTGGGATCACAATTGCATAATGTACTTTAGAGTATGAAAGAAAGGGGTGCGGCTATATGGGGCAGCCCCTTTTTTCTGCATAGGTTTTGGAGTCACAAACTAGGCATGCACAATAAAGCCGGGCGGAAATGGAGTGAAGAATGGAATTGGCGAGAAATTTGACAGAAACAATTATGAAGAGATATCCTAGAGTGAATGAGTATCCGTTTTGTTTTTGGATCTATCCGCAGGGGTATTTACTCATCGGGATGAGTAAACTGTGGGAAAGTACGCGGGAAGGCCTATGAAAGTGCTATAGCCAGGGGGTATGAAGGCGTGATGAACAGGGTGGTGCTGAACGAAAAGGGCCTGGTGGATATTTATGGGGCATGTGAAGGGCTGTGTGTGCAGGACAGTTATGAAGCCTATGTACATTACCAGCAAAAAGTGAACGGGCAGGAAGCCGTATGCGGCTGCCTTTGGGCAGCGGTGGCTTCGGAATGCTTATCAGTTGATGTTTAAGAATTAAAAATGCATATATGTGAAAACTAGAGAAAGTGAAAGTAAGGTGGAAATGAAACGAATAAATACAGGTAACAGTTCAGCCCAGGACTTTGCACTTGCTGCAAAGCCCGTACCAATATGTAAATGCCACAAGGAATCTGGCCTTTTGCCGTAGGCAAAACTCGAAATGGACGGATTTCGTAACAGGGAAGCCGAAAGGCTGAACTGTTACAAATACAGAACAAACATTCGTATTTGGCCTGTACTTTTTGTTTGTATTCTGATATAATAGCGTAAAAGCTATAGTAATGGACTTTCAAAAGGCGGGATGTAGGGTTATTGCAGCGCATAAGAAAAGAGAACAAGGAAGCAATGGTAAAATTGACCTTACCGCCAGATGCTAATATATATGCATCTGAGTATAAATTATATTTGCCAGATAAGAAGCTATTACAAGATAAGCTGCGGCAGTGGATAGAAGAGGCAACAGAAATAGAATAATGTTTTTTAGGATGTGGTTTTTCAGATCCAGATATACAATTTGTTCTGGAAAATTATTCGTTTGTTTTTCCGGGAAGTCCAAGTCATTATTTTATTACACCGGAAGCTGGTATAAATGATGAATATAAACGAATTATTAAAGAGAATAGAAATCTGAAGGTAATTACATATGATTCTAAAAACAACCATCAAGAATTGCATGATGCTTTAGAAGTATTGGTGCTGCTTGTTGAGGATGAGAGGAAAAGAATTGCTAAGGAGATGTTCCCTGATAATGCAGTGGAGTATTTCGTGTCCTAATTTGGGGACAGGGTAAAAAGCGCATTATTTAGTGTTATTTTTATAGAAGAGGCATTTTGGATGATGCAAAGAGCAATGGCAGAATTATTTGATTGCACGGTAGATAATAATTCATTGTTATGTTACATATGCCATTGAGTGCCGTCCGAATGTCAAACAACGGGCAGAAGAATTAAAAGAAATAGTAAAAAGAAATTATCCATCAGCGGAAATGATTGTAGACTTTATTGGTGCAAATGAATTGTTTGAAAGTTATAATAGTATAGCGGAAACAATCATTAATTTGCCATTAGTAGAGATGCCTATTGGATTGGGTAAAAACAAAGATTCTTTGGAAGATAGTGACAATGCAAAGATCTTTGGTGGTTGAATAATGGAATTACAATTTTAGCTTCAGAAGCTACCATGGCCAGTAGTAGGGTGAAAATAGTCATGTGGCAAAAAGCGCATCGTTTATTGTGACTGTAAATACGATTCTGGAACTATAGAGGAAAGGGTTTAAAATGGATCATTTTGAATTAGTATCGCAATATCAGCCAACCGGCGACCAACCGCAGGCGATTGAGGAATTAGTAAGAGGATTTCAGGAAGGCAATCAGTTCCAGACACTTCTTGGTGTAACTGGTTCCGGCAAGACCTTTACGATGGCAAACGTCATCCAGCAATTAAATAAACCAACACTTGTCATAGCGCATAACAAAACATTGGCAGCTCAGTTATATGGAGAATTTAAAGAATTTTTCCCGAATAACGCGGTAGAGTATTTTGTGTCCTACTAAGCGAATGGGTTTTTGAAACTACATCTAGTATTATTTGGTTTCGTTTATACCATATATTGTGGACTGAATGGACTGTATGGAGGGAAAAAACAGGGTGGAATCATAGGAATTGTGAACACAATTTGTCGTGGAAAGTATTTAAAAGAAGAATATAGGAGCTAAATGATGATCTACAAGGCATAGGAAATTTGTCTTGTAGATTTTTTTTACAGAAAACTATGAGAAATGAGGAAAACATTATGTCAGAATATCAATTAGAGATCAAACAGATCGTGGACTATCCACGTTGCCGGATTTACCGGCAGTTTATCCAGAACTTAATGGCAGACCGGAGCATTCGCACAAGCGGGGGTTCCGGCCTTTTTTATTATACGGTGCTTTGCAACTACGCAAATTTCCGTACCTCCTATCTCCGCATAGACGGTATCGGCTATACGGTATACCCCGGTGAATGGATCTGCACCGTGAAAGAACTTACAGCATGGTTCCGTACCCGTTTCCAGTACCAGGCAGTTTCTATCCTGGATGAATTGCAGAAACGCCATCTTATATCCTATCTGTTCCTTGACCGGGGAAAGGTAGTCAAATATAAGGTTCGTGACTGGAAAAAACATAATACCGTGTTGGACTACAACTGCCCCTGTCAAAAGGATACAGGATTTTTCTTTATGCCGACTGTGATTGCAACAGAGCTGGTCAGCGCCGTCCGCTGCTCTGAAATGGATATCCTGCTGGAACTGTGGATGTCTGCTGTCTACAATGACAGCCAGGTACAGGGTTCAGAAATTGGTCCGGTTGTCTATTTCCGTAATGGCATCGGATCCCCGCTGGCCGCCTACAGTGAAATGGCTGTCCGCTGGGGCATCTCCAAAGCTACAACAGGCCGGATACGAATATGGGAGTTCCATTGAGGATTTTCTGGAGTCTGTCTATGTGGCTGGTATAGATTTGTCAGACCGCAGCATTGAGCACCATGCCAAATGTATTGAGCGGAGTCACCGGATGCTGAAACTTCTGGACACATCCATTGACCTGCTCCGTACCAAGCACAAGAATGGCGAGAACTATTACTGGCTGCTGTATTTTCCCTTCCTTTCCCCGCAGCAGCTAAGAAATGTGGAAGAAATTATAGAGAAACTGCGCCCCCATATCCGGGATATCAGTTTCCGCACCTATTACCGCAGGAGGCGGGAGGCGATTGACGCACTCAGCTCTATCCTGTGGGGGTATACATCCAAAGACAGTATCGACATTCTGGAGAAGTTCTTTCCAGACGATAAGGATGCAGGGGAACAGAAATAAGCAGCTATGGAGAACGGTAAATGGTTCTGCTACCTAATCAATATTGTTATATGGCAGATGCAAACCCGCCGATACTGCCGCTGGGAGCCTTTCCGCCCTGTCTGTTTGTTTCCGCATGAGCATGAGCCGTTGTTTACAGGGGAAGAACTGCTGCTGTGGCCGCCGAAATACTGGCGGGAAAAGTTGCGGATGGATTGATGTAGGCCATGATGAACCCTAGGCCGTTTAAGACCACTTAGGTGATGCAGATGCGCTTATCTGAAAAAAATAGGAGTTCTATGATGTGGAATATGAGTAGAGATGATAATCATCATTGTAATCACATTATCGTTGCTTGCAAAAAACAAAAATCTTAAATATAATAACAAAAATCAAATTTTAAATAACAAAAAATGAATATTCAATAACAAATACATTGACTTTGAATACGATTTGCCGTATAATAATCACGAAAGGAGTTGGGATGGATTGTATACGGAAATCGTTAAAATTATAGAAGGTGGTCTATTAGGCGATAAAGAAAAAGTGCAAAACTATGCAGTTGTATTAGCCAATAATCTTGAGAAAGAGGGCGAAGTAGCTCTTTCTAACAAGATAAAGGGCGTGGTAGCAAAGAGAAAAAGAGGTTTGACATCTTTAGACAGCTTTGCAACAAAACCAGTGGATACAGAAAGCCGAATGGATATTGTTGAAATAACAACACCCAAAATCAGCAAGAAACAAATTGTACTCAGCAAATACGTTGAAGAAGAAATTCAAGCATTTATTGAATGTTACGCAAATCGTGATGAGTTAATTAAGGCAGGGATAGAAATTTCGAATTCACTATTATTATATGGACCTCCTGGCTGTGGAAAAACAACAGTAGCACAATTTATTTCTTCGGTAACAGGTTTGCCATTGGTAACGGCGAGGTTAGATGGTCTAATTTCGTCTTTGTTGGGAAGTACGGCAAAAAATATAAGGAAAATTTTTGACTATGCTTCTAAGCGAGAATGTATTTTGTTTTTGGATGAATTTGATGTTATTGCTAAATTGAGAGATGATAAGAACGAATTAGGAGAACTGAAAAGGGTTGTGAATAGCCTTATTCAGAATATAGATGGACTGAATAGTGATAGCATTTTGATTGCGGCAACAAATCATCATGAATTATTAGATCCGGCTATATGGAGACGTTTTTCTAAAGTGATTACGTTAGAAAAACCTCAGGTTGATGAAATCGGGAAGTTGTTACAAATTTATTTAAATAGCTACAATAATTCTATTCTAAATAATAGTAAAAAATTAGAGCAATTAGAAGTTGCTTTTGAAGGGTTTAGCCATTCTGATATTAAAACAACAATCAGTAATACAATTAAAACAGCTATTATTAAAAAGAAGGAAACAATAAATGGGTGTGATGTTTTAAAAGAGATTTATTTTCATAAATATCATAGTATCGAAAATGAAAAGGAATTTATTAAATTCTTATTAGAATGTGGGGCAACACATAAAGAAATCAATGAGAGTTTAGAGATTCCTCTGAGAAAAATACAAAGTTTATCCAGAGTAAAGAAAGGGGAGATGTAAATGGAGAGGGAAAAATTGCCAATAAAGTTCTTTGCTCCTCGTGATATAGATGAGTTAAGAATTGAGGGAAACGGTACATCGGAAAAACCGAAGTGGGTGTTAAGTGGTCAAGAATTAAAAAATCGTGCAGAGTATTTGTCTGATTCATTAAATTCTATTGAAACTATAATGGAAAAGAGAAAAGATTCTCCTGTTCCATTTTCTTTTATAGCAAGGATACAGGAGGATGCTACTGCAAAATCCAAAAGAAAAGACATTGCTAATTTTTTTCAAGTAAAGGAAATGAGCAGTGTTATTGGGCTTACAGCAACAAATAAACTGATTGTTTCATTCGATTCATTGAGTGAGTTTGGGAAAATTTCAGAGAGACTGAAAGACTGTACAAATAATGATTATGCTATATCGTGCATTACGGATTTTGAGGAGTTTTTACCAAATGTTTATGAGGCTGAAGAATCGTGTAATTATAAAATCAAGTTAATTGACTACCAAAATTATGAACAGAATTTGGTGATGAGAAGATTATTGGAACATACATTAAACAATAAGAAGATTGAGTATAACAAGACAGATTATTCGGAAAAGTTTTATGTATATAAATTAAAAAATGTTACTAATGCTATGTTAGATGAGTTGAAAGAAGCAGATATATTTAATGCACTCTTTTCTGTTGAGCCAATGCCAAAGTATGTTATTTCTCTGGATTTTTTAGAAGAGGATGATGATATTCCTATAAAAAAATCGGATTCTGAAAAAAATTATATGACTATTGGAATTTTAGATAATGGGATTGAAACAATTCCTCATTTAAAGCCGTGGATTGATATTGAACGTTGGTCTCCATATCCAGAATCAAGTATCAATCCTACACATGGAACATTTGTTGCAGGAATTGCCCTATATGGAGATGAATGTGAAGGAAAGGGATGGGTAGGTCACAAAGGTATCAAGTTATTTGATGCGGCGGTTTTTCCTGATACTTCTAAGGAAGGATTAGACGAAGATGAGTTGATTGCAAATATAAAAGAGGCAGTTAAACTTTATAATGAACAAGTTAAGATTTGGAATTTGTCCATAAGTATTACAAGACCAGTTTCTGATAATAAATTCTCTGATTTTGCAATTGCGCTGGATGCACTTCAAGATGAATATAATGTTTTGATTTGTAAATCTGCAGGAAATTGCAGAAATTTTGAAAGCAGCCGTCCTAAAGGTAGGGTACATGAAGGTGCCGATTCTATACGCTCTTTGGTGGTAGGCTCATTTGCACATAAAAAAGGGACATATGATTATGCAGAAATAAATGATCCGTCCCCCTTTTCAAGAGTAGGACCGGGCCCAGAGTTTATTATTAAACCAGAAGTTTCACATTATGGTGGAAATGCAGGAGTAGATCCATTAGGCAACACAGTGACTACGGGAGTTAAGTCATTTGCGAAGGATGGTACTTTGGCACAAGGAGTTGGTACAAGTTTTTCAACGCCAAGAATAACAGCATTAGCAGCGGGAATACAACAGGAATTAAGTGAAGATTTTGATCCGCTTTTATTAAAAGCATTGATCACACACTCGGCGTCATATCCTAGAGAGATGACAGTTCCATCAATAGAAAGGGCAAAGCAAGTTGGTTTTGGGCTGCCGAAATCTGTTTCAGAAATAATATATAATTCACCATATGAAGCAACCCTTATTTTACGAGACAATTTGGTGAAAGGGGATAAAATAGATATTATGGACTTCCCTATGCCGCAATGTTTGATTAAAGACGGATATTATACGGGACAAATTATTGCAACATTAGTGTATGAGCCAATCTTAGATGCTTCACAGGGAATTGAGTATTGTCAGTCAAATTTGGATATTAAGTTTGGTTCATACGATGAAAAATTTGAAAGAGATATTTCCCAGAGGCATATTCTTAATCCTGTTGGAAGAAAAGGCGCTCAAAATCTTTTCCTTGGTAGTGTGTTTAGTAAAACAAAAATGAAAAATAAATCAAGCGATTTTGCATTAAAAGAACGATTGCAAATACAGTATGGAGATAAGTATTATCCAGTTAAAAAATATGCGATTGATTTATCTGAATTGACAGAGCAAAAGAAAATAGATTATTTATCAAGTGATAAAAAGTGGTTTTTATTCTTGCAGGGCGTATATCGAGATCATATAGAAAGATTGTCTCAATTAGAGTCATTTACATTGAGTCAGGAGTTTTGCCTGATTTTGACTATTAGAGATCCTTTTTATAAAGAAGAAGTATATGATGAAGTTACACATAAGTTGGATGAATATAACTTCTGGCATTCAAATATTAAAATTGCAACAGATGTTAATATTCCGCTGTAAACTATTTATATGTGTAAAATATACATAGCCGATTGGTTTTCAGAACGAGAATCAATCGGCTATTTTTATGCCCGGATATTCTTAAATTTATTTGCAAATATCCAATCACAGGCAGGAAAGGAGCTGTGATTTATGCCATATATTGCACTGGAAGTCGTGCAGGAGGCAAAGCGGTTCGTGAACTTTCGGAAGATGGCTGCAGGGAGCTGATATGTGATATTCAGAGAAATTATCACCTGCCCTGGAAAGCAAGGACCGTTGGGGAGATGATCGCTGTGGCAAGGCAGGAGTCCGACGCCCGGAAACTGGAAGGGCATGACATCATGGCACTGGAACGCTTTAACCCGGAAGTGACGCATATGATTATGTTTGATGTGCTTTCGATGGAATCTCCCGTAGGAGATAAAGGTGAACGGATGAGACTGTTTCTGACCGAAGCCGGTTATAAAAAAGCGTTGGAGAATCAGGATAGATCCTTCATCCAGATTTTGAACCATGCAAAAATGTCACAGGGGCATTTGCAGTATGACCGGCTGGATGGAGAACGATAATTTGCGAAATGTTGTAATGTAAGAGATTATTTTTCCAATGGGGAATGAGGGCTCCGATAAGGAATGGCGAGGTTGCTGCTTTTGTTTCATAGTGAATAATCAAATTGATAATCGGCATGATATATGAAAGAAAGATAGTAAATACAAGTTTAGCATATCGGCATTTTCAAATAAAAAGTGCCGATATGCTAATGGAGATGATTTTATGATCAATGACAGCGGTATATTTCTATTAAAAAATAAGGAGCTTTTTCGGGTTTTAGAAGAGCAGTACAAAGGGCTGAGCCTGGCGTCTTATAAATTGAAAATGCAGCGCTTGTTGGAATCAGGGATAATTGCGAGAGTTGGGGGGAATCTGTATTGTATTCCGGATAACCAGGTGTCGATATATGATTATGAGTATTCGGAACTTGCAGTAATCATTCAAAAATTGATTTATGAAAGACATCCTTTTTTAGAATACCGGATTTTTGAACTGGTACAGATGAATGAATTTTTAAACCACCAGATTGCTCATAATGCAGTCTTTGTGTCTGTTGAGGCAAATCTGGGTGATTTTGTGTTTGAAACATTGAAAGAAAAATTTCCAGGGAAGATTTTATTAAATCCTTCTGTAAAGGAGTATCATCTATATTGGCAGGATACATATTGTAAAGTGGCAGCGGAAGAAATTTCTTATGGGGGAAATGATATAATAGTAGGGGATGCAATTAAGGCAGAACATTTGATACACTCTCAATCATAATGGACAGGAGATTGTGAAATTACGTTGTATGGAGGTGGAAGGAGTGGATGCCTGTATGCTGAAGGAATATCTGGAAAAAAACTATGGTTACAACGAACCGATTTTCATAAACGAGATCCAGCTGGATGGGCTTAATGATAATGCCCTGCGTCAGTATTTCAAACGGATGATGGGGTCAGGCAATCTGGCCTGTTTTGATACCGGGATTTATTATCTCCTTAAAGCGTCACGGCTGCTGAAAAAAAGTTATTTAGATCCCATGAAAGTCATTGTACGCAAATATATCAAAAGTACAATCAATATTTTTTTACTTATTTTGAAACATTTTCTGCCCCTACTGCAGAGACGCTGTTTTTACTGGTATTATCCATACTGGCAGATGGAGATATTCTGCGCCTGGCAGGAAAAGGCACCGCTGAACCAGACCGGAAGCAGCCGCATGCAGTTTATTCCCCTGTTGTGTTACTATTTTTTTCAAAATACCGAAGCGAAAGCGAGCAGGAATTCCGGTTTGCCCTTAGTGAGGAAATTCGCCGGCAGGTATTTTATGCCACTTTCCTGCAAAATTTCGAAACGGGCATAAAATCAAGTGTCTTTACAAAGGTACTGAAACAGCTGATTTGGCATCAATGCGGCGGTTGGCATAAGTTGGAAAGTGGTGTTATATAGAACAAATCAGGGAATTTCTTTCATGAAACTAAGATACTGGCATAACTGAATCGTATAAAAAGACATAAAAAAGTACAGAACAAAAGTTCGGTTTTGGTCTGTACTTTTTTTGACTTATGTGTTATAATGAAAAACCAAATGACTGGATAATACTATCTGTACTGGTTGGTGTTATTCAGTGTTGTTTCGTTTCAAAAATACGGTTTTGTGACCTGCATTCGTGTAATTACTATTTTAACGCTTATTCGCCAGCTTTGCAAGCCCATTTTACACGAATCGAAAATCAAATGTAACAGTTCAGCCCAGGACTTTGCACTTGCTGCAAAGTCCGTACGAGCACGTCAATTTGGCCGAGAAAGAATCTGACCCTCGCCGAAGGCGATTTGGAATGGGCAGATTCCGTAACAGGGAAGCCGAAAGGCTGAACTGTTACAATCAAATTACACGAATTTCGGGCGAATAGGCAAACTTTTTTGGGTCACAAATTGGAGGTTTTCATATGCCAGAGTTCAAATTACAAGCCCCCTACAAGCCCACAGGCGACCAGCCGCAGGCCATCGCCGAGCTGGTCAAAGGCTTCAAGGAGGGCAACCAATTCCAGACTTTACTAGGGGTTACGGGTTCCGGCAAGACATTTACGATGGCGAATGTCATCCAGGAATTGCAGAAGCCGACGCTGGTCATCGCCCACAACAAGACGCTTGCGGCGCAGCTATACGGAGAATTCAAGGAGATGTTCCCTGAGAATGCGGTGGAGTATTTTGTGTCCTACTACGACTACTATCAGCCAGAGGCTTACGTACCGTCTTCGGACACATATATCGCCAAGGATTCCTCCATTAATGAGGAAATAGAAAAGCTGCGGCTGTCGGCAACAGCTTCCCTGACAGAGCGCCGGGATGTGGTGGTGGTGGCCAGCGTATCCTGCATCTACGGGTTGGGCAGCCCTGACGAATATCAGGAGATGATTGTATCCCTCCGCCCTGGAATGATCAAGGACAGGGATGCGGTAATCCGGGAACTGATAGACATCCAGTATGACAGGAACGATATGGATCTGGGAAGGGGATGCTTCCGGGTTCGGGGGGATGTGGTAGAAATTTACCCTGCCCAGGGCGGGGACTATCTAATCCGGGTAGAATTTTTCGGGGATGAAATTGACAGGATTGCCGAGACAGACCCATTGACAGGACAGGTACATGCGGTGCTGGAGCACATTTCCATTTTCCCGGCTTCCCACTATGTAGTATCCCAGGATAAAATACATGCGGCATGCAAAAATATAGAGATAGAACTGGAAGACAGGATACGGTATTTTAAGGGGGAGGACAAGCTGCTGGAAGCACAGAGGATTTCAGAGAGGACCAACTTCGATATTGAGATGCTGCGGGAAACGGGATTCTGTTCCGGTATTGAAAACTATTCCCGTCATCTGAACGGGCTGCCGGAAGGGGCCACACCCCTTACGCTGATGGATTATTTTAAAGATGATTATCTGATTATTATTGATGAATCCCATATCACGATTCCCCAGATTAGAGGAATGTATGCGGGAGACCGCTCCAGAAAAACAACGCTGGTGGATTATGGTTTCCGCCTTCCTTCGGCTCTGGATAACCGCCCTTTGAATTTCCAGGAATTTGAAGAGCATATTGACCAGATGATGTTTGTGTCGGCAACGCCGTCAGAATACGAAAGCGACCATGAACTGCTCCGGACGGAACAGATTATACGGCCAACCGGCCTGCTTGACCCGGAGGTGGACGTAAGGCCGGTGGAAGGTCAGATTGATGATTTGATTACGGAAATAAATAAGGAGACAAAGAGGCATCATAAGGTACTGGTGACAACTCTGACGAAAAGGATGGCGGAGGATCTGACATCCTACATGCAGGATGTGGGAATACGGGTAAAGTATCTGCATTCGGATATTGATACATTGGAACGCGCCGAAATCATCCGGGATATGCGTCTGGACGTCTTCGATGTTCTGGTAGGGATAAACTTGTTGAGGGAAGGGCTGGATATTCCGGAAATTTCGCTGGTGGCTATTCTGGATGCGGATAAGGAAGGCTTCCTGCGCTCGGAAACTTCCCTGATACAGACCATAGGGCGTGCGGCCAGGAATGCGGAAGGCCATGTCATTATGTATGCGGATAATATGACGGATTCCATGCGGGCTGCGATTCAGGAAACGAACAGGCGCCGGGAGATACAGAATAAATATAACGAGGAACATGGGATTACGCCCCAGACGATTAAAAAGGCGGTCAGGGAACTGATTAGCATTTCGAAAGTGATTGCCAAAGAAGAAGTAAACTTCGAAAAAGACCCTGAATCCATGAGCAGGGAAGAACTGGAGAAGCTGATTGCGAAAGTGCAGAAGAAGATGAAGCAGGCAGCAGCGGACCTGAATTTCGAAGCGGCGGCGGATCTTCGGGATAAGATGGCAGAGTTAAAACGCCAGTTGGCGGATATGGATAAATAGGCAGAGGCAGCTTATATAGAATTTTCAACTGCACAGGCTGTAGAAAGGGTATGGTTATTATAATGGAAAACGAAAGCATAAAAATGAGACCCCGAAAAGAATTGATAAAGATACGGGGGGCCAGTGAACACAATCTAAAGAATATAGATTTGGATATTCCCAGAAACGAATTCGTAGTTTTGACAGGGCTTTCCGGGTCAGGGAAATCGTCCCTGGCTTTCGATACTATTTATGCGGAAGGCCAGAGAAGATATATGGAATCGCTGTCTTCCTATGCGAGGCAGTTTTTAGGACAGATGGAAAAGCCCAATGTGGAGAAAATCGAAGGGCTGTCCCCGGCGATTTCCATTGACCAGAAATCTACTAACAGAAATCCGCGTTCCACAGTGGGAACAGTGACCGAAATATATGACTATTTCCGTCTGCTGTATGCCAGAATCGGGATTCCCCATTGCCCGTCCTGCGGGAAAGAGATAAAGAAGCAGTCCGTGGACCAGATGGTGGACCAGATTATGGAAATGCCGGAAGGAACGAAAATCCAGCTGCTGGCACCGATTGTGAGAGGAAGAAAAGGGGAGCACGTTAAGGTGTTCGACCGGGCAAAGAAGAGCGGATATGTGCGGGTACGGGTGGACGGAAATCTGTACGAACTGTCGGAAGAAATTAAACTGGATAAAAATATTAAACATAATATAGAGATTATTGTGGACAGGCTGGTGGTAAAACCGGGAATTGAACGGAGGCTGACGGACTCCATAGAAAGCGTCCTGGCTTTGGCGGAAGGTCTTTTGATTGTGGATGTGATTGGCGGGGAACCGGTGAACTTCAGCCAGAGTTTTTCCTGTCCGGACTGCGGGGTCAGCATCAGCGAGATCGAGCCGAGAAGTTTTTCCTTTAATAATCCTTTTGGCGCCTGCCCGGAGTGTTTTGGGCTGGGCTATAAGATGGAATTTGACGTGGACTTAATGATTCCGGATAAAAGCCTAAGCATCAATCAAGGGGCAATTGCGGTAGTGGGCTGGCAGTCCTGCAGCGATACGTCCAGCTTTACCAATGCGATACTGCGGGCGTTGGCAAAAGAATATCATTTTGATTTGGATACACCTTTTGAGGACTATACGGAAAAGGTAAAAAATATACTTATCTATGGCACCGGAGGAAAGGAAGTCACAGTTTATTATAAAGGGCAGAGAGGGGAGGGAACTTACCCTGTCGCTTTTGAGGGGCTGATTAAAAGTGTGGAGCGGCGCTATAGGGAAACCGCTTCGGAGATTATGAAGCAGGAATATGAGTCGTTCATGCATATTACCCCATGTAAAGTCTGCAAAGGGATGCGGCTGAAAAAGGAATCGCTGGCAGTGACGGTGTGTGATAAAAATATTTATGAAATCACATCCATGTCCATAGGGAATCTGCATGGATTTCTGCTTTCCATGGAACTTACGAAACAGCAGCAGCTTATCGGGAAGCAGATATTGAAAGAAATCAGGGCGAGGGTGGGATTCCTAATAGATGTGGGGTTGGACTACCTCTCATTATCAAGGGCAACTGGCACGCTGTCCGGCGGGGAAGCACAGAGAATCAGGCTGGCAACCCAGATTGGCTCCGGCCTGGTAGGTGTATGCTATATTCTGGATGAGCCCAGCATCGGCCTGCATCAAAGAGACAATGATAAATTGCTGAACACGCTGAGGAACTTGAAGGATATGGGCAATACCCTGCTTGTGGTAGAGCACGATGAGGACACGATGCTGGCGGCGGATTATATCGTGGATATAGGCCCTGGGGCGGGCTCCCATGGAGGAGAAGTAGTGGCGGCAGGAACGGCGGAAGAAATCATGAAAGTTCCGGAATCCATCACAGGGCAATATTTGAGCGGTAAAGTGCAGATTCCGGTTCCGGAAAAACGGAGGACTCCCACCGGAAAACTGACAGTGATGAAGGCAGCAGAAAATAATCTGAAAAATATCAATGTAGATTTTCCCCTTGGGGTTTTGACTTGTGTGACCGGGGTATCCGGCTCAGGGAAGAGTTCATTGGTGAATGAGATTCTATATAAACACCTGGCAAAGGATTTGAACCGGGCCAGGACCATTCCGGGGAAACATGCGGGTATCAAGGGGATAGAGCAGCTGGATAAGGTGATTAATATCGACCAGTCGCCCATCGGGCGTACGCCCCGTTCCAACCCGGCGACTTATACGGGGGTATTTGACCAGATTAGGGATTTATTCGCTTCCACGGCCGATGCCAAGTCGAAAGGCTATAAGAAAGGGCGTTTTAGCTTCAATGTAAAGGGGGGACGGTGCGAGGCCTGCAGCGGCGACGGAATAATTAAAATAGAGATGCATTTCCTCCCGGACGTATATGTTCCCTGCGAAGTGTGCGGGGGAAAGAGATATAACAGGGAAACCCTGGATGTAAAGTATAAGGGGAAGAACATTTTTGATGTGCTGGATATGACAGTAGAAGAAGCGGTGGGATTTTTCGAAAACGTACCTTCTATAAAGAGGAAGATCGAGACGTTGAATGATGTAGGGCTATCCTATATTAAGCTGGGGCAGCCGTCTACTACTTTATCCGGCGGCGAAGCCCAAAGGATAAAGCTGGCAACGGAACTGAGCAAGCGGAGTACAGGAAAAACTATTTATATTTTGGACGAACCCACTACCGGCCTGCACTTTGCAGATGTGCATAAATTGACAGAAATCCTGCACAGGCTGGCAGACGGGGGAAATACTGTGGTGGTGATTGAACACAATCTGGATGTGATAAAAACGGCGGATTATATTATTGATATCGGACCGGAGGGGGGAGACAACGGCGGAACGGTTATTGCCAATGGCACGCCGGAGGAAGTGGCCGGGATGGAGGGAACTTATACCGGAATTTATATTAAGAAAATGCTGGAGAGGTATCAGCGGAAATCGGAATGATAAGCCTGTAAATAATAAAGGCAGGAATTGCCAGACCGTTAAACAATAAATCTTAGGCTTTCCCCCTAAAGATATTCGGCAGGAGAACCGATATATTAAATGTATTGTAGATAAAAAGCATGGATGCGGCAAATAAGGCAGAGGGAACTGCCTTTATTTGCCGCATTGATACAATAACTCTTAATCTTTTAAAAAAAAATAAGAAACCTCTTTGAAAAATTCTTTCTTTAGGTTATAATGGTTTCATATGTTTAGTTTGTTGACAATTGGAAAACATTAAAATAGATATTCAACGAAACCATAGAAAGGGGTTTGACATGCAATACACAGATATCGGAATCGACTTGGGAACGGCTAGTATTTTAGTATATATCAGAGGAAAAGGTGTGGTTTTAAAGGAACCATCCGTTGTAGCATTTGACAGGGATATGGAAAAAATCAAGGCCATCGGCGAAGATGCCAGGCTGATGCTGGGAAGGACACCGGGCAATATAATAGCGATCCGCCCTCTGCGCCAGGGAGTAATTTCCGACTATAAAGTAACAGAGAAAATGATGAAATATTTCATCCAGAAGGCAATTGGAAAAAGGACATTCCGGAAACCGCGTATTGCGGTCTGTGTACCAAGCGGGGTAACAGAGGTGGAAAGGAAGGCCGTTCAGGATGCTACCGAGCAGGCGGGAGCCAGAGAAGTATTCATTATTGAAGAACCTATAGCAGCGGCAATCGGTGCCGGGATTGATATTTATAAACCTTGCGGAAATATGATTGTGGATATTGGGGGAGGAACTTCCGACATAGCGGTTATTTCATTGGGAGGAACCGTTGTCAGCGCATCCATTAAGATAGCCGGTGACGATTTTGACGAAGCAATCATACGTTATATGAGAAAGAAACATAATCTGCTGATCGGTGAAAGGACAGCGGAGGATTTGAAGATAAAAATAGGTTCCGCCTTTAAACGGAACGAAGTAGACTACATGGATGTAAGGGGACGTAACCTGGTAACAGGGCTTCCGAGAACCGTCAAGGTTTCATCGGAAGAAACAGAAGAGGCTTTAAGGGAAACCACGGCTCAGATCGTTGAGACGATTCATAGTGTCCTGGAGAAGACACCTCCGGAACTGGCAGCTGATATTGCTGACAGGGGCATTGTGCTCACAGGGGGCGGCAGTATGCTGCGGGGTTTGGAAGACCTTATTGAATCAAAAACCGGAATTAACACCATGACTGCAGAAGACCCTATGACTGCAGTAGCCATAGGCACAGGCAAATACGTAGAATTCCTGGCAGGATACAGAGAGGACTAGCACAGCAAAGCGGATGTGGAAATATTCTGCGGAAAAAGGGCATTGTGTGGAAATATGCGGAACTGGAAAACAGCATATTGCCAAACAGTGCCCCCAGAGAATTTTGCGTCAGCAAAGCGGACGAGAAATTACTCTGCGAGAAGTGGGCATTGTGTGGAAATATGCGGAACTGGAATAGGAGGAGAAAAATGCTCAAGGGGTTATATACCGCTTATACCGGTATGATAAATGAACAGCATAGAATGGATGTAATGACCAATAACCTGGCAAATGCGAATACCAATGGATATAAGAAGGAAGGGGCAACGAGCCAGGCATTCAGCGATGTGTTTGCATTTAAACTGAAGGATACATCGGAAGCTGCAAGGACAACAAGGTCTATTGGCATTAATAATCTGGGTGTGAAAATCGGGGAAGGATACACGGACTATTCCCAAGGGCCAATGAAGGGCACCGAGAACAGCTATGATTTGGCGTTATCAGGCCCGGGTTTCTTTACAGTATCTTATACCAATAAAAATAATGAGACTTCTATTAAATATACAAGGGATGGAAGTTTCCGGTTAGGTACGAACGGATATTTGATGACCCATGACGGAGATTATGTGCTCAGCACTACCGGAAGCCGTATTCGTTTGAACCCGCTTTTGGATTTCCGGGTGGATATTAATGGCAATATTATGCAAGGGGAGGACAATACTCCGGTAGCGCAGCTGCGTATCAGGGATTTTGTGGATTATAATTATCTGGAAAAATTTGGGGAGAATTATTTCCAGCCGGTAGATGGGGCCAGATTCCAGGATGCGGAAGCGAAAGTATATCAAGGATATTTGGAAACGGCAAATATGTCAGTAGTAACCGAAATGGTGAACATGATTAATATATCAAGGGCTTATGAGACGAATCAAAAAGTTATCCAGACTTATGACAGTACATTGGAAACTGCCGTAACTCAGATTGGAAGATTGTAGGAGGAATAGGAAATGGTTAGGAGTTTATGGTCAGCAGCAACAGGGATGAATGCTCAGCAGACGAATGTGGATACGATAGCGAACAATCTGGCAAACGTGAACTCGGCAGGGTATAAGGCTCAGGTTGCCCAGTTTAAATCTCTGTTATACCAGACTTTACAGACAGCTACGACAACGGCTAATGGAGATCCGAAACCCGTGACTTCCCAGGTGGGCCTAGGTGTGCGGACAGCGGCGATCAATCAGCTTTTTGGCCAGGGAAGCTTTTTGTCATCGGAGAGCGATACCGCTTTTGCCATTCAGGGTGATGGATTCTTTGCAGTCCGTAATGCCAATGGGGAAACAAATTATACGAGAAACGGCGATTTCACATGGGCCACGGGAGGGGCGAACCGTATTATGCTCACCACCTCGGATGGGCTTCCGGTGTTGGATACAAATGGGCGGAATATTACCCTGGCAGGAAATGTTATCACAAATAAAATTACAATCGGCAGCGATGGTACTCTGATGTATCCGGATGCCAATAACAATCCCCAGTCGCTGGGAATTACGATTGGTCTCTATCAGTTTAGGAATGTGGCAGGCCTGGAGAGGCAGGGGGATACTCTCTTTGGCGTTACAGCGGCCAGTGGTGCGGCTATCAACGAAGCCACCAACCCTGATGTGCGGAGGAGCAAAATCGCCCAGGGGTATCTGGAAGGCTCCAACGTAAAAGTAGCCGATGAGATGGTAAACCTGATTGTGGCGCAGAGGGCATATGAAATGAATTCAAAAGCGATTACAACCAGCGATGAGATGCTGCAGCAGGCAAATAACCTGAAGCGGTAATAAGAAAGAAATGAAGTTTCAGTAAGTCTGCCAAATACGCAGACATACATTACCTGCAGGCGGGAAGCCCTGCAGATAACAGAAAGGGTATGGTTCATAGAATGGATATAGGAAATGGAGTATCTTCTGCATATGCGAATTACTTATCCTCCCAGGCAACAGCATCCCGGCTGGACGGGCAAATAAGGAAAACGGATTATACCAAATCTTCCGATGATGAATTGCTGGCAGTCTGTAAGGAATTCGAAGCTTATTTTGTGGAGCAGATGTTCAAGGAAATGCAGAAGACAGTGGATGTTTTCAAAGATGAAGATTCTGATCCCAACGGGAACTTAGTGGACTTTTTTAAGGATAACGCCATACAGGAGCTGGCAGGGCTGCAGACGGAGAGAGAAGGATTAGGACTGGCACAGATGCTTTATGAGCAGATGAAGCGTAACTATGATCTATAGTAGTGTAGAGTATCAATGAGAATGTTGTATAGAGAAGATGGGCTGCTTATATAAGCAGCCTTTTTTGAAAGGATAAAGGATGGAGCAGCTAAAGGGCTATGTAGAGCACATTATTTACAGGAATGGGGATAACGGCTATACGGTTATGAATTTCATAAGCGGTGAGGAAGAGGTCGTATGCGTGGGCTTTTTTAGAACCATTGACCAGGGGGAAACCCTGGAAATTTCCGGCAATTACGTGGAGCATCCTCTATATGGCGCACAGTTTAAGGTGGAGAACTATCATGTGACGGAGCCGGATGACGAAGTCAGCATAGAACGATACCTGGGTTCCGGCGCAATCAAAGGGATAGGGGCATCTTTGGCTGCAAGGATTATAAAAAAGTTTGGAAAAGATACGTTCCGCATCATTGAAGAGGAGCCGGAGCGCCTTGCGGAAATTAAAGGGATCAGCGAAAAGAAAGCCAGAGAAATCGCTGTCCAAATGGAAGAAAAGAAAGATATGCGGGGGATTATGGTATTCCTTCAAAAATACGGGATTTCCGGAGTTTTGGCCACGCGGATTTATAATACATATGGAATGGAAATCTATGGGGTCATGAGGGAGAACCCATACCGGCTGGCGGAAGATGTGGATGGCATAGGGTTCCGGATTGCGGATGAGATTGCCCATAAAGCGGGAATTCATATGGATTCGGATTACCGTATCCGAAGCGGTATTTTGTATGTGCTGCTGCAGGCATCCTCGGAAGGTCATATCTATCTTCCGGAAGACATATTGTTAGAAAGATGCGCTTCGCTGCTGGGGCTGGAGGAAGCTGAAGTGAAGCCCCAGGTGGCCAATCTGGCTATGGACAAAAAGATTGTGATGAAGCTGCCCGGAACACAGGGGGCGGAAGGGGATGTTCCCCAAACCAGCTGGGTATATGCGTCATCTTATTATTATGAAGAACTAAATTGTGCAAAGATGCTTCACGATTTAAATATTTCCCTGTGTGAGGACGGCCTTTTGCCGTCGGAAGAAAAACGCATCTGGCAGCGCATTTCCGGATTGGAAGAAAAGCAGGGAATCCGCTTGGACGAACTTCAAAGAAATGCGGTAATAGAAAGTATCAGGAATGGCATAGTGATTCTCACCGGAGGCCCGGGAACCGGGAAGACTACAACAATCAATACAATCATTCAATATTTTGCCGAAGAGGGAATGGATATTTTCCTTGCAGCGCCTACGGGGCGTGCGGCAAAACGAATGACAGAGGCTACCGGTTACGAGGCGAAAACCATTCACAGGCTTCTGGAATTAAACGGGGCATCCCTGGAGGAGAAGCGGACGGCAAAGTTTGAAAAAAATGAAGAAAATCCCCTGGAGGTTGACGTTATAATTATAGATGAGATGTCTATGGTGGATATTCACCTATTTCAAGCGTTGTTAAAGGCTGTATTGCCTGGAACAAGGCTTATTATGGCCGGGGATATTAATCAGCTGCCTTCGGTAGGGCCGGGGCAGGTACTGCGCGATTTGATAGACAGCGGGCGCTTCCCGGTGGTGATGCTGCAGAAAATATTCAGACAGGCAGAAGAGAGCGATATTGTGGTAAATGCCCATCGGATTAACGAAGGGGAAAACATTTCGCTGGACAATAAAAGCCGTGATTTCTTTTTTCTGGAAAGAAACGATGTGAATGTTATTTATAAGCATATGATACAGCTAATCCGGGAGAAACTGCCGCCTTATGTGAAAGCGGAAAGCTATGATATACAGGTACTGACCCCGATGCGGAAGGGGAATTTGGGGGTGGAGACTTTAAACGGAATCCTCCAGGAGTATTTAAACCCTCCCGACCCTTCCAAAGAAGAGCACCCTTATGGCAGCGGAGTCTTCCGCGTAGGCGATAAGGTGATGCAAATAAAGAATAATTATCAGATAGAATGGGAAGTGCTGAGCAAATATGGGATTCCCGTGGATAAAGGATTGGGAGTGTTCAATGGGGATATGGGCATTGTGCGGGAAATTAATCAGTTTTCCCAGGAAATGGTGGTGGAATTCGATGAACATCGCAGGGTATCCTACCCATTCCACCAGCTGGATGAAATAGAACTGGCCTATGCCGTAACTATACATAAGTCTCAGGGAAGCGAGTACCCTGCCGTAATTATGCCTTTGCTTTCCGGCCCGAAGATGCTGTTTAACCGCAATTTACTCTATACAGGGGTCACCCGTGCCAAACATTGCGTAACCATTTTGGGAAGCAGGCAGATGGTAGGTGAAATGATTCGGAATGAGTATCAAAACAGGCGTTATACAAGCCTGAACCGAAGAATCCAGGAGATGATTGTGGAAACACAGAAGCAGCCTAAATGGGCGGAAACGCCTGATAATTAATGGAATGGATGAAAATCGCAGGAATAGAATCCATATTGGAACTATAACAGAAATAGGAAAACTCAATGATGAAGGCTTCTGCCCGGAGAAACATCATGGAGGAATATGAAGAAATATATTAGCCGAAAAGGGAAAATCATGGAAACAGCTTTAGATTTGCTGTTTCCCAAAAGATGCCCGATCTGCGATGGAATCGTAGGATTCCGTAAAGGATATGTCTGCCCCCAATGCCTGGGAAAGATAAAACCGGTAAACGGCCCTGTATGCATGAAATGCGGGAAACCCCTGTCGGATGAGGAGGAGTATTGCCTTGACTGCAGGAAAAAGAAGCATCTGTTTTGCCGTGGTGCGGCCGTATTCGAATACCGAAGCATAGCGATAGCTATTTATAGGTTTAAATATGGCGGGCGCCAGGAATATGCGTTTTTTTTCGGGAAATGCATGGCAAGGAGGCTGGGGGAGCAGTTTAAACGGTGGAAGGCGGATGCATTGGTGCCCGTACCCATCCATAGTTCCAGAAAGCGGGAAAGGGGGTATAATCAGGCAGAACTGCTGGCAAGGGAGATTTCGGCCTGGACAGGGATACCGGTAAGGTGCGATTTGATAGCGAGAAGGAAAAAAACAGCGCCCCAAAAGAATTTGAATGATGCGCAAAGGCAAAATAATTTGAAAAGGGCTTTTAAAATCATTAAAAATGATGTAAAATTAAATACGATTGTAATTATTGACGATATATATACAACCGGAAGTACGATTGATACAATGACAGCTACATTGCAGGAGGCGGGAATAAAGAACATTTATTTCGCGGTATTGGCAATCGGTGCAGGACAATGAAACGGAGGGATTATATATGGATGTACGTAACTGTAAAAAATGCGGGAAATTATTCAACTATGTAAGTGGGCCGATGATTTGCCCGCTTTGCAAGGAGGAACTGGAAGAGAAGTTCCAGGAAGTTAAGAAATATGTATCTGAGCATCCTGGGTGCGGAATTCCTGAGGTGACGGAGGAATGCGATGTCACTGCAAATCAGATTAAGCAATGGCTGAGGGAAGAGCGGCTGGAATTTTCGTCCAGTACCAATGTTGGCCTTACCTGCGAAAACTGCGGGGCTTCCATCCGCAGCGGACGTTTTTGTTCCAAATGCAGAAACAATATGGCCAATGATCTCCAGGGAATGTATAAGAAAAAGACTATTGTGGAGAAAAAAACGGATACGAAAGATAATCCGAGGATGCACTTCCTTGACCGCTAGGAGAAAAAGATTATGCTGAATCAGGAAAGAATCATTTTAATGACGAAAATGGCATCCTATGAGAAAAACGAAGGAAAGAAAAATGATTCCATAATGAATTATTTTCGCGGAGACTATGTATGGCTTCAGGTGATGAAGTCTTTTGTCTGCGGAACTATAGCGTTTGGCGTAGTGTTTGGAATGTATATTTTCTATGACTTTGAGGTTTTTATGTTGGATATCTATAAAATGGATTTGATGGAATTCGGCAAATCCGTTTTGATGAAATATTTACTTGTAATAGGAATATATTCCATTATCTCATATGCGATATATTGCTATCGATATGCTAAGGCAAAGCGAGGGGTAAAATTATACATGAATAATTTGCGCAGGCTTGCCAGCATGTATGATAAAACATAAAACAGGGCTGTTAAAGCCCTGAAAGGAATTTACTATGACATCATTACTTGTTGCGAAACAATATATAAGAAAATTCTATGGGAAGTACGAGATTTTTCTCGTGCCCCTGTGGAAATTCGTGATTGCTTTCATATGCCTCATGCAGATAAATGCAAGGCTGGGGTATATGGAAAGAATAAACAAAATGACGGCAGTTTTGGTAATAGCTTTGATGTGCTCCTTTATGCCGATGAATTTTATTATTATCGTTGCGGCAGCATTTGTACTGTTGCATGTTTATGCTTTATCTTTGGAATGTGCAGTTGTCGTGCTGGCGGTTTTTCTGCTTATGTTTTTGGTTTATTTCAGATTTTCACCAAAAGATACTTTTGTGGTATTGCTGATGCCCATTTGCTTCCTGCTGAAAATCCCTTATGTGATTCCTATTGCCATGGGGCTTTTAGGTACACCGGCGTCTGCTGTATCTGTAGCTTGCGGAACAGCGGTTTATTATCTGCTTGCTTATGTAAATGAAAGCACGGCTACACTGACCTCCATGGAAACGGAAGAAATTACAGCCAGATTCCGGTTCATCATAGACGGCATTTTGGCAAACAGGATAATGGTAGTTACAATTGCGGTTTTTGCGATTACCCTTATCTTTGTATATTTGATAAGGAGATTGTCTGTGGACCATTCGTGGACGATTGCGATTATTGCAGGTGCGCTTGTGAATATCATGCTTCTTTTGGTAGGGGATTTGATGTTTGACACGAATGTGGCTATCGGAGGAGTCATTATCGGTACGATAGTATCGGCCTTGATTGCCGTAGTGATACAGTTTTTTGCATTTCACGTGGACTATAGCCGGACGGAAAAGGTACAGTTTGAGGATGACGAGTATTATTATTATGTAAAGGCGGTGCCGAAGGTTACAGTTGCAGCGCCGGAGCGTAAGGTGAAAAAGATTAACCAGCAGAAGAAGGCACATCCTTCCCAAAGGAGCGCAGAGGGAAAAAGAACTAATAAATAGCGGACATGATTAATGAATAGGACTGGAATGGGTTAAGATGCAGCAGATTCAAGATTTTATGGACACATATTTCAGGCATATGCCTGACGTCAGATGGGTTGATATTGTAGAAATTATAATTCTTTCTTTTCTGATGTATAATGTTTTATTATGGGTGAAAAATTCAAAAGCGTGGTCATTGCTGAAAGGGGTCATTGTGATTGCCATTTTCTGGCTTTTGGCGGCTATTTTCAGCATGGAGACAATACTGTGGATTGCCCAGAATCTGGTGGGTATTGCGTCAACGGCGATTATCGTGATTTTACAGCCGGAACTGCGTAAGGCGATGGAAGAACTGGGAAGAAAAAATCTAATTGCTTCACTCCTTCCATTTGATTCGGGCAAAGCAGAATCAGGCCTCTTTTCAGACCGTACCATAAATGAGATTGCGAAAGCATGCGTGGAGATGGGGAAAGTAAAAACAGGGGCATTGATAGTGATTGAAAAAACCCAGCCTTTAGCGGAGTATGAAAGGACTGGGATTGATATTGACGGGATTGTTACCAGCCAGCTTCTGATTAATATATTTGAGCATAATACACCGTTGCATGACGGTGCCGTGATTGTGCGCGGGAATAGGGTGACTTCTGCAACCTGTTATCTTCCTCTGTCCGATAATATGCTGCTCAGCAAGGAACTGGGAACAAGGCATAGGGCAGGTGTAGGAATTTCGGAAGTGACGGATTCAATGACGGTAATCGTTTCCGAAGAGACGGGGAGAATCAGCGTTGCATATGAGGGAAATTTGGAAAGGAATCTGGATGGGGATGCTTTAAAGGAAAGGCTGCGCGATATTCAGGGCAAACCGGAAGAAGAGAAACGGCGTAAACTTTGGAAGGGAAAGGAAAAGATTGGAAATTGAAAATTTTCAATCTCAAGTTTGTGTTTGCGCGGCAGCCACAAACTTGTCAAGCCCAAAAAACCGCGCAGAAATGAGGAAAAGAATGAAAAGGAAACTGACTGACAACCTTGGACTTAAAATTGGCTCCATTCTTTTTGCCGCCCTTTTGTGGCTGCTTGTGACAAATATCAATAATCCATCCATGACACATCGATATAACGATATACCCGTAACGCTTATCAATACGGAGTATCTCACAGGGCAAGGGAAAACGTATGAGGTATTGGATAATTCGGATAGGATTAATACGGTAACGATTACCGGCCCAAGGACAATAGTAAACAGCATCCGGCAGGGCGATATTCTGGCGGTGGCGGATATGTCCAGGATAACAACCGACAATACTGTTCCGATTCAGATTTCATCGGCACAGTACAATGAAAATCTAGACAGTATTAAGATGAGTTCGGAAGAAGTGCTTCTTAAGGTGGAAGAGAGAAAGAGCATTTCCCTGCCTTTGAAGGCCAGCACGTCGGGGCCGCTTCAGGAAGGCTATATTATAGGGGATGTGACTACAGACCAGAACTTGGTAAGGGTATCGGGGCCGGAATCCCTGGTGTCTGCTATAGCCAGTGCTGAAGTGAGTGTTGCGGTAGGAGGTTTTACAGGAGATATAGGTACGAATGCGGAGATTAAGCTGTATGACGCTGACGGGAAAGAGGTGGAGAAAGACAGCAGATTATCCCTTAATATAAATACAGTCGGCGTAAACGTGGAAATTCTGGGAACGAAAGCTATCCCCTTGATTTTCTCAGCAACGGGAACGCCGGCAAATGGATACAGGGCAACAGGTGTTGTGAGCAGTACGCCGGATTCTGTTCTTGTTGCCGGAAAAGGCAATGTGCTGAGAAATTTATCGGCAATAGAAATCCCTGATACGGAAGTGGATATCACAGGGGCATCGGGAGATGTGACAATCGATGTAGATATCAGGAAATATCTGCCAGGAAATGTGGAACTGGCTAATGAGGAGTTCAATGGAACGGTTTCTGTCACCGCATATGTGGAACAGGAAGTTACAAGGACGATTACTGTTTCCGAAAGCAGTATTGTGGTTCAAAACCTTCCCGAACAGTTTGAGGCAATGGTAACCACTTATGAAGAGGAATTCCCGATTCAGGTAAGCGGGCTGGCGGAAGAAATCAATGCTTTAGACCCGAGCCAGATAAACGGCATTGTGGATATCGACCGCTTGCTGGAAACAGGGGCGATAGAGGTTCTGGAGGAGGGATACTATGATGTGAGGCTATCCTTCAATTTACCGGATACAGTAAACTTAAAGGAGAACATAACGGCAAGGCTAAATATAAGGGAAAAAGAATAGAGCGGAGGAGTAGAATGGGCAGATTATTTGGTACAGATGGTGTAAGGGGTGTGGCAAATGAGGAACTGACGCCGGTTTTGGCCATGCAGTTAGGGCAGGCAGGGGCATATGTGCTGACCAGGGAAAAGGAGCATAAGCCCACAATTATGGTGGGCTGTGATACCCGTATTTCCAGCGATATGCTTGCCAACGCATTAATGGCCGGGGCGTGCTCCGTAGGGGCGAATTGTGTTTATGTAGGGGTTCTTCCTACGCCGGCTATCGCTTATTTGACGAGGAAGTATAAGGTGGATGCGGGCGTGGTAGTTTCCGCGTCCCATAATCCGGTAGAGTTCAACGGGATTAAGTTTTTCGATGGGAATGGCTATAAACTCCCGGATGACCTGGAAGATGAAATTGAAGCTTTGATCCGTAACGGGATGAAGGATGTGAAATTCCCTACGGGTGCCAGCGTAGGAAAGATAAAATACCGTACGGATGCAAGGGAAGAATATATTAACCATTCGATAAAGGCCGTAAACGTGGACTTGCGCGGTTTGAAAATAGTGGTTGACTGTGCGGAGGGTGCTTCTTATTATACATCGATAGAAGCCTTGAAAGAATTGGGCGGTGAAGTGGTGGCAATTCATAACAGCCCGGATGGAACGAATATCAATGCCAATTGCGGCTCTACGCATATGGAAGAATTGCAGGCAAGGGTAGTATACGAGAAAGCGAATGTAGGTCTGGCTTTTGACGGGGATGCCGACAGGCTGCTTGCAGTGGATGAACTGGGCAATATTGTGGACGGTGACCAGATTATGGCCATTGTAGGGAATCACATGAAGAGCCAGGGGAAGCTGAAAGGCGACAGGATTATAGCGACTATTATGAGTAATCTGGGCTTTTTCCTGATGGGAGAAAGAAATAAAATTGAAATTCAGCAGACCAAAGTAGGCGACCGCTATGTACTGGAAAGAATGAGGGAAATAGGTGCCAGCCTGGGAGGGGAACAATCGGGCCATATCATCTTTTTGGATGAAAACACGACGGGGGATGGATTGCTCAGTGCCCTTCATCTTTTACAGGTAATGGTAGAGACAGGGGAACCTTTGTCGGAACTTTCCCAAATTATGGAAGTGATGCCGCAGGCTCTGGTGAATGCAAAGGTTCCTAACCATAAGAAAGAAAATTATATGGACTATCCGGAGATTGCGGAGGCCATCGGGAAATTGAATGAAAAGTTCGCAGGGGAAGGCCGGGTGCTGATTCGCCCGTCGGGAACGGAACCGAAAGTTCGCGTCATGATAGAAGGAAAAGACAAAAAACAAATAGATGCGGAAGCGAAAAAACTGGCAGAACTGATTCAGAATATTATGTTATAGAAGTCTTCACAAGACAAGGAAAAGATGTTATAATGAAGCATATGCAGATAGTATAGCAAAAGGAAGAAACATTCATAAGCATATGAAGTGAAGGAGAAGAGGGTATGGTAAGCCAAAAGGTAACTATTAAAAACCCCACCGGGCTACATCTAAGGCCAGCAGGCATTCTATGTAAGGAAGCAATGCAGTTTAAATCATTGATTACATTCACATTCAAAGAAAATACGGCAAATGCAAAAAGCGTGCTTAGCGTGCTTGGTGCATGTGTAAAGTGTGGAGATGAAGTGGAGTTTGTTTGCGATGGCGAGGATGAGGAAGAAGCTTTGAAGTCATTGATCCAGGCGATTGAAAGCGGCCTTGGAGAGTAAACGCCAATTAGAGGCAACAACACAACTTTAATTAAAGCAGGCCGGCTCTTTGAGCCGGCTTTTATATCATTATAGGATTTGTGCAAAAAAAGGCTTCTGCTCAACGGAATGCAAGGATATGCATATGCAAGGCATCCTTGCCCAATCGTGGGAACTAAAAAAGAAAAACATAGAGAAATGAGGGCAAAATGATGAATTATGGAAGGTATCGCCGTAATCCGGTGGTAGATTATCCGGAGAGGGAGTGGCCGGGAAAAGAAATTGAAAAAGCTCCCGTGTGGTGCAGCGTAGATTTAAGGGATGGAAATCAGGCGTTGATTGACCCTATGGTAGTACACGAAAAAATTGAAATGTTTCAATACCTAATAAAACTGGGGTTCCGCGAAATCGAAATTGGCTTTCCTGCAGCAAGCCAGATAGAGTATGATTTTCTGCGCCAGCTGGTGGACAGGAAGATGATACCGCAGGATGTTTGGGTGCAGGTACTGACACAATGCAGGGAGGAACAGATAGAAAGAACATTTGAATCCATTGCAGGCTGCAGCCAGGCGATTGTCCATATCTATAATTCTACATCCACCCTCCAAAGAGACGTAGTATTCGGCATGGACAGGGAAGAAATTATCAATATTGCAGTACAGGGAACAAAGTGGGTAAAGGAAAGGGCTGAAAAATTCCCCGGAAAAATCATTTTAGAGTATTCCCCGGAAAGTTTCACGGGAACGGAACTGGATTTTGCGTTGGAGATATGTACAGCAGTACAGGAGACCTGGGGAGCCACAAAGGAAAATCCGATTATTATCAATCTTCCTTCTACAGTGGAGATGACGACGCCCAATGTATATGCGGATCAGATCGAGTGGATGAATACTCATTTTAAAAACAGGGAAAGCATTATTTTAAGCGTGCATCCGCATAATGACAGGGGAACCGGCGTGGCCAGCGCGGAACTTTCCCTGCTGGCAGGCGCGCAGAGGGTGGAAGGGACTCTTTTTGGAAACGGGGAGAGAACCGGTAATGTGGACGTATTGAACATTGCTTATAATATGTTCTCACAGGGGATTAACCCGGGGTTAAATATCGAAAAAATCAACGAGATTATTGAAATTTATGAAAGATGCTGTAAAATACCGATTCATCCAAGGCATCCTTATGCGGGCAAGCTGGTATTTACCGCTTTTTCCGGTTCCCATCAGGATGCAATCAATAAAGGCGTAAAGGCAATGAGGGAACGGGGAAGCGAAATATGGCAGGTGCCTTACCTTCCCATTGACCCCTCGGATATCGGAAGGGAATATGAACCTATCGTCCGGATTAACTCCCAGTCAGGGAAGGGCGGTGTTGCCTTCATTATGGATACGTACTATGGCTTTAAGCTGCCGAAGGGGATGCATAGGGAATTCGCCAATGTTATCCAGAATATATCGGAAAAACAGGGTGAAGTATCTCCGGATGAAATTATGCAGCAGTTTAGGGAAGAGTATCTGGAGCGAAAAGAGCCATACCATTTCCGGAAACTTCGTGTGGATGATTTAAGCGATGAAACCACTTCCGAATTCGATACACGAGTCGTAGTAGCCTATACGGACCACGGCGTGGAGAAGCGTCTGGAGGCGGTGGGCAACGGCCCGATTGATGCGGTAAAGCGAGGGCTTCAGGAAGTAATTGGCGAAGAAATGAAGATACTGGATTACGAAGAGCATGCTCTTCAGAGCGGTTCCAATTCTCAGGCGGCAGCATATATCCATTTGCTGGATGTGGACACCGGCAGCGTGACCTATGGCGTGGGCGTAAGTTCCAACATTACCAGAGCTTCGGTGAGGGCCATTTTCTCCGCTGTGAACAGGCTTGGCATCGGACAGAAATAAGAAACAGAAGGATAAAATAATAAAATCATAAAAGCTGTTACACTTTTGCAAGCGTAACAGCTTTTATAGTTCTTATTTAATTTATTTAGCTTTCAAGGCTGTACCGTCTGCCTTAAAGGAATCGCCGTCTTTTACAATACAAATCATTGTCTTTCCGGTATTGATTTCGATTTCGTTTCCGTCATCGTCATAATACTTGGTCGGTTCATAGTCAGAGCTCTTTTTCCATGTTACATGGATACCTTTTCCGTTGGTGAAGTAATAACCATCCCTTGTAGTATCATGTACCTGGAAAATCAGGTAACCCTTTGCATCCCTTACTTCGTGGTAAGCGAACTGTACGAGCACATTTTTGAATGCCAGCTGCTGATTATCATTGGCAGCGTCCACATCGGCTTTCCCATACATGTTGCGGTAATACAAACCATCGCTTTCATTGTAGCTGAAAGAAGTTTTGGTTACAGGATAAGCAGGTGACATATCAATTTCTTTTGCTGTGACAGCATCGCTGTATTTTTCCAATGTGTTCGGCTCTTTGGAAGGAGCAAACTTGAAGTGGTTCGGGTCATAATAGTTGTCGCGGTATGTAGTGGAAATGTTGAATTTGTCAATACCTTTTTTAATACCTTCTGCACTTGCATAAGCATTGTGGGGAGCTTTCTTGTCAGTGGAGCGGTAGAAAGTGCCTTCATAGAGGCCGTCTGTCCGTTTGTCGCCATAAGAGCATCCCGTAATATGGTCGGTATCTTTCCTTTCAACGATTTCATTGATATAATAAGGGCCGCCGAAATGTAAATAAATGGAATCCCATTCAAAAGACCAATATACGAAATAGTCACGGCAGCTTCTTACGTTGCCGATGCGGTCCAGATTCTCCCAGTCCTTGATTACGGCCATGCTTCTTGTGATGCCGCTTTCTACAGGGCATTCATACAGGATATCCGCCTTGGAAATGTTGTAATGCGGAAGAGCGGCGGAATCGTTGGGAACCATGATGGCGATAGGACGTGTCTTCTCCAGGCTGCCATCGATCCATTCATTGGTCAGGGTACTTCTCACCATACCTTCTGCCGGGGGCTGTTCATCATCCACAGGAGCCTCAGGCTCAGCTTCCGAATCAGCAGGTGTTTCTGTATTTTCCAGTTCCGGTTGCTTTTCAATAACCTGAGCAACAGCAGGTTCATCAGCTTCCTCCTCTTTCTTTCCGCATCCGGAGAATAACAAAACGGATGCCAGACTTACAAGAAGGAGCACTTGTAATCGTTTCATAATATTCCTCGCTTTCATAAAAAAATGGTATTCAAATACATAAAGTTGAATATACTAAATGACCACAATCGCCATTATATCACATTAAATTGGGATAGTCACTATGGAAAGAGAGAAAAATATGAACAAAAATCTTAAGATTTTATAACGATTTTGCTATAAGAATGGGGAATATGGTAGATAATTTGCCGAAAAATGTCTGCCATAATTATGTAAGAAGTAGAATAAGCATTATGCGGATATACAGTTATTTTTGGCACAGATATCCGAAAGGAAAATAATTTTGCTTGCATAATAAAACCGGGGGATGTATTATAATCCTATAATTGGGTGGTTTATGTGCCTTATCGGTGTCAGCAGATCGTGGGTTTTCTGACACTATAAAGGAGTTCTGGGAACCAAAAACACATTTTGCCGCCAGAGCATTGCCTGACACAAAATGTTTGTACTCATAACCTTGGCGAAGCAGAATACGGCGGAGCTAAGATAAGGGATATAAATGCAGTGCAGAAACGAGGATGAATATGCAAAGAAAAAAAGTAATAGTAACCGGCTGCAGAGGCCAGCTGGGGATTGCTGTGAACAAGCTGTATGCGGGCAGCCAGGAACTGGAACTGGTGAATACGGATGTGGAAGAACTGGATATTACGAATATTGATAAAGTGATGGAGTTTGTCCGGGCGGTGAAGCCGTATGCCATTATCAATTGCGCGGCGCATACCAATGTCAATGCCTGTGAAACGGATGTGGACAATGCATACAAAATTAATGCCATCGGTCCGCGCAACCTGAGCATAGCGGCGGCCGAAATGGGGGCGAAGCTGATGCAGATTTCTACAGATTATGTATTTGCCGGGAACGGGAACAGGCCATATGTGGAATTCGACGCCACGAACCCATTAGGGGTATATGGGGCATCCAAACTGGCCGGGGAGAATTTCGTCAGGGAATTTGCCGGGAACTATTTTATTATAAGGACCGCATGGCTTTATGGAGACGGGAAAAATTTTGTGAAGACAATGCTGCGCCTTTCGGAAACCCACGATAAAGTAAGGGTAGTGGGAGACCAGGTAGGAAATCCCACCAGTGCGGACGAACTGGCTAAAGCGATTGCCTGTCTGCTTCCTACAGAAAATTATGGAATATTCCATGGCACCTGTGAAGGCTTTTGCAGCTGGGCAGACTTTACGAAAGAAATTTTCAGGCTGGCCGGGAAGGCAACTGAGGTGGAAGAGATTACAACAGAAGAATATATGAAGGATAATCCGGCTTCGGCTGCCAGGCCGTCATATTCCGTATTGGATAATTATATGCTGCGCCTTACCACGGATTTTCAATTTGCGGATTGGCATGATGCGATAGAGGCGTATCTGAAAAATTCATGACTATGAGGCCAAAGGCTGAATGGTTGCAAGAATTCATAAGAGAAGGATTTTGAGAATGGACTTTTTAGGCGATTTGGTAAATAACCGTATTTTTATGGCATCGGTCAGCGGATGGCTCGTAGCACAGATACTTAAAACTATCATCCATATGTGGTTTAACCGCAAATTTGTGGCGGAACGCCTGGTAGGGAGCGGAGGGATGCCCAGTTCCCATTCCGCAACGGTTTGTGCGCTGGCTGCTGCTGCGGGGATGGAATACGGGGGAGGCAGCTTTCAGTTTGCCATGGCTGCTGTTTTTGCTATTGTTGTGATGTATGATGCGATAGGAGTAAGGCGGGAAACCGGGATTCAGGCAAGGGTGCTCAATGAGATGATGGAATTGTTCACCAAAATGGGAAAAGAAATGAGTGTGGAAGACAAGCTGAAAGAATTCGTGGGCCACACCCCCTTACAGGTCCTCATGGGGGCGCTGCTTGGCATTCTGATAGCGGTGCTGATGTATTTGTAAAATATAGGTAAACTAGTTACGAGAGGAAACGGACATGCTTTCAGTCTGCCTTATTTTTCTATATATTTTAGGAAGCTCTTATTTGGCAGGGTTTTTGGCGCTGTCAGGTATCAGCCGCATATTCGGTAAAAAAGAAAAGCGGGTTTTCCTGCCGGACAGTTATATAATGGCCGGGCTGATTGTATGGACCGTATACGCCCAGCTGTTCAGCCTGTTTTATAAAGTGGGGCTGCTGGCCAATCTAATCGTGCTGGGAATCTGTATTCTGACAATAGCAGTATTTCGCCGCAAACTTTGGGAAGAACTGAGGCGGCAGCTTGGTAACATTAGCAGGATTGGGAAAGTGTTTTACCTGTTTTTATTTCTATTATTTGCCTACGGAACGGCCCGGGGAATCATACACTATGACACAGGGCTGTACCATGCCCAGAGCATCCGTTGGATAGAGGAATACGGCGTGGTGAAAGGGCTGGGCAATTTGCATTGCAGGCTGGCTTATAACAGTTCTGCTTTTAGCCTGTCCGCGTTATATAGCTTTTCTTTCCTGGGCGAGCAGTCTTACCATTGCGCGGCGGGTTTTTTTGCATTGCTTCTGGCGAAGGTGTGCAGCGAAATCTCCCAGGCATGGAAAAGAAGAGGGCTGGTTTTGGCCGATATAGCCAGACTTATGGGATTTTATTATCTCATGATTATTTTTGATGAAATGGTATCGCCTGCTTCGGATTATTTTATGGTTTTAACGGTATTCTATATTGTGATCCGTTATCTGGATTTGGTGGAACGGGGGGAAAAGGACTGGCTTTTTTATGGCCTTTTGGCATTGGTATGCGTTTATACGATGAGCCTTAAGCTGTCAGCGGCCCTTATTGTATTGCTGGCGCTGAAACCGGCATCGATGCTGATAAAAGAAAAAAACGGGAAAGGGATAGCAGTGTTCCTTGGACTTGGCGCAATGATTTTGCTGCCTTATCTGATACGCAATGTATTCATTTCCGGCTGGCTTGTTTATCCTTTTACATGGGTTGACTTTTTCCCGGTGGATTGGAAAATACCGAAAGTATTGGCGGACTATGATGCCAAGGAAATCCAGGTATGGGGCCGCGGGGTATACGATGTGGCAAGGTATGGGGAACCCATAGGGGCATGGATGAAAGGGTGGTTTCTGTCTCAGGCGGCGCTGGATAAACTGTTTATTCTTATAGGGGCTGCGGCTGTTCCGGTATCGGTCATCGCATGGTTTGCAGCGGCGATAAAAAAAATGGACAGGCAGCGGGATTGGATGCTGGCGGCAGTAACGGTGAACCTTTCGTTTGTATTCTGGCTGTTTTCTGCTCCTTTAATCCGTTATGGGTGCGTATATGTGTGGCTGGCAGCCCCCATCACTTTTGGCGGACTGTCCATGTGGCTGATTAGGAAAGAGAATGCTGGAAAATATTTTTGGCGGGCGGTATACGGTTTGCTTGCTGCGGCAGGCTGCTATAAATTGCTTGCCTTTGGGAAAGAAATTGCTTTTGGGTTTTCCAAGGAATATTTTATATATCAGAAGGAATATGAGAACTTTGAAACGGAAGACTATGAGGTGGAGGGGATAACTTTCTATTATCCTGCAGAGGGGGACAGAGCAGGGTATGATGCTTTTCCTTCTTCCCCTGGACGGGCTAAGATAGAATTGCGCGGAACGGTATTGGAAGAAGGGTTTAGATATAAAGAAATGAAGTAAAGATGGAAAATTGAAAATCTTTAATCCGAAGTTTGCGTCTGCGCGGCATCCGCAAACTTGCCATGTGTAAAACCCCGGCAGTGCCGGGCCGGAAAAGCCGCGCAGAAATGGGAGAAAATATGGACAAGTTTGATAAGATATATGTGGCGGGGCACAGAGGAATGGTGGGCAGTGCTATAGTGAGAAACTTGCAGTCGAAAGGGTACAGCAATATTGTGGGGAGGTCTCATAAGGAGCTGGACTTGACCAGTCAGGCGGATGTTACCCGCTTTTTTGAAGAGGAACGGCCCGATATTGTAGTGCTGGCAGCGGCAAAGGTGGGAGGCATCAATGCCAATCAGACAAAACCGGCGGAATTTGCTTATGAAAATATGCAGGTGCAGTGCAATGTAATTAAGTGCTGCCACGATTTTCGGGTAAAAAAGCTTTTATTTTTAGGGAGTACATGTATTTATCCGCGCATGGCGCCCCAGCCGATACCGGAGGATGCGTTGCTGACAGGGCCTTTGGAGGAAACGAATGAAGCCTATGCGATAGCGAAGATAGCAGGGTTGGAGATGTGCAAATATTTCAGGATGCAGTATGGGGATGATTTCATAAGCTGTATGCCCACGAATTTATACGGGCCATATGATAATTTTGATTTGCAGGACTCCCATGTACTCCCGGCCATGCTGCGTAAATTCCATGAAGCCAAGGTAAACGGCGCAGAGTCTGTGGAATTATGGGGAACGGGAAGCCCGCTTCGGGAATTTTTGTATGTGGATGATATGGCGGATGCCTGTGTGTTCCTGTTGGAAAATTACAGCGGGGAACAGCACGTGAATATCGGTACGGGAAAAGAAGTCAGAATTAAAGATTTGGCAAAGGCCATATGCAAAACAGTAGGGTTTGAGGGAAAAATCGTCTGGAATCAGGATATGCCTGACGGAACGCCGAGAAAGCTTACCAGCGTAGACAAACTCCATGCCATGGGGTGGCAGCATAAAGTGGAACTTGAAGAAGGCGTGGAACTGGCCTACAAATGGTTTAAGGAAAATATTGATACGGCAAGGATGAATGGCCGGTAGAAGTGTGGGAAGAAATTTGCGTCTCGCAAACCACAAACTTGACAGGCGTAAAGCCCCGGAAATACCGGGTCACAAAAGCCGCGCAGAAATGAGGTAAAAGATGGAAAAATACAGTGTGATAATGGCGGGAGGGGGAGGAACCAGATTCTGGCCTCTTAGCCGTAAACAAATGCCGAAACAATTTTTAAATCTGACGGGAAAGGATACGATGGTGAATGAAACCATCGACAGGATCGCGGGCAATGTGCCGATGGAGAATATTTTCATCGTGACCAATGCCGGCCAGGCTCCTCTGATGGAGGAAATGACGGCAAGCCGCCTTGGGAGCGGCAGGATACTGGCAGAGCCGGCTGCGAGGAATACGTCAGCCTGTATCGGTTATGCTGCGGTAGCTATCCAAAAGCAATATGGGGACAGCGTGATGTGCGTGCTCCCTTCGGACCATTATGTGAAGGACAAGGATGCCTATAGGGAAGTCGTGGATTTTGCCATGGAACTGGCGGAAAAGAAGGACAGGCTGGTGACCATAGGAATCAAGCCTACGGAACCTGCCACCGGTTATGGGTATATTAAGTCCAATAAGAGGATGCAGGAAGTGGCGCATAAAGTAGGGGAGACAAGCCAGAAACGGATTACCGCATATCCGGTATCGGACTTTGTGGAAAAGCCCAGCCTGTCCATAGCCAAATCTTATGTGGACCAGGGCTGCTATTTATGGAACAGCGGCATGTTTGTATGGAAAACCTCGGTTATTTTAAAATATTTTGAGAAGCTGCTCCCGGATGTTTATGAATGCCTTATGGAGATAGAAGAAGCCATCGGAACGGAGAAGGAAAAAGAAGTTTTGGAAAGGGTATACCCTATGATACCGAAGATTTCCATTGACTATGGGATTATGGAAAAAGCGGATAACGTCATTATGCTGGACGGCGACTTCGGATGGAGCGATGTGGGCAGCTGGGATACCTTAGACACTTTGTATGATACCGATGAAAATAACAATGTAGTATATGGGGAACAGATTCATATCGGCTCTAAGAACTGCATCGCTTATGGGAAGGATAAGCTGATTGCTACCATTGGGCTGGACAATGTGATTATTGTGGAAACGGAAGACGCAGTTTTGGTCTGCGATAAAAGCAAAGCCCAGGATGTGAAAAAAATTGTGGAGATTTTGCAGGAGCAGGGGAAGGAGAACTATTTATAGCAGTTGGATAACAGTCTGCCCTGTGGGATAAAATGGGAATGGATGGACAATATCTGCCCGGCTTTGCAGAAACCGCCCATTTTGTCCTAAATGCGCGATGTGTTGTAATTTACAGTAAAAGAGAACATATGGTATGATGGTAGTCAAGTGAGTAAACAGAAAGTCCTATTTTATAATAGGAAATTATAGCTATGCCATAGTGCCGTAAAACACAGGGAAATAAAGGAGTTGGCCGTTTGGCCAGCTCTTTTTACCTTATAGGAAATTTCGTCGCCAGACGGATATAAATTAACGAAGAACCGAAGGGTCTTCATGAAGTGTCGAAGACAATTTTGTACCATATCTTACCATGCATAAAAAAGCCATGCAGAAATGGGGGGAATTACAATGAAAAGCGCAGAGTTAAACGGAACGGAAGAAACTGAACTGATGAAGTATGTAACGGAATTCATGTTGGATATGGGTGTGCCTGCCCATTTAAAGGGATATCATTATTTGCGGGTAGCGATTCTTATGGCGGAAGAAGATATGGAAGTGGTGGGCAGCGTAACCAAGCTGTTGTATCCTGAAATTGCGAAGCAGTTCAAGACAACGGAGCAAAAGGTAGAGCGGGCAATACGTAATGCCATTGAAGTGTCATGGTTAAGAGGAAATACGGATACCTTTGAAGACCTTTTCGGATACTCGCTGCTGACCGGCAAAGGACGACCGACAAACAGCGAATACATTGCCCAAATAGCGGACAAAATCAGGCTGGAGACATGGGCGGAAAGAAATGGGGTACGGTAATTATTTTTAAGGATTACTTTCCTGTACTTTCCGGTTGATTTGTGCAATCATTAAATGAAGATAAGTGGTAACGAGGGCCATGGAAACGGTACAAAGATTCCATAGTCCTCGTTTTTTATATTATAGGAAATTACGCCACAGCGTTGTAAGTCGCCAAGAAAGAATGCGAAGCATTCTTTGGAATTGGCTGCTGGGCCAATTCTTTTTTATATTATAGGAAATTACGCCATAGTGTTGTGGAGCATCACGGATTGGACATTGAGTGGCCTCTGTTTTATTGCAAGCAAAATAATCTTTATCCAAAAAACAAGGAATTTCTGAAAAAAATAACAATTCAGCTAAAAAATTAGAAAAAAATTATATAGATTTAAGAAAATAATTGGGATATAATGGAATGCAAATCAGTAAAAATGGTTAATATTTTATATTTTAGAACCCTAGTATTATGAATTGTTAATAATATAAAGAAGAAAGTACTTGGAAAAGGCTTGTTCGAGATGTATAACGCGATAGAGCGCTTTAAAACTGGACAGAATACATATTATGTACAAAAATAAAAATGTTTCATTTCAGAGGAGGGAGCTTTTATGAAAATAAGGAAAGCACCATGCAGGATTTTAGCAATGGCATTGGCAGTGACAGTATTTACAACATCGACCTCTTTGACAACGTTAGCCGAGAGGGGGGAAGGATATGGGCAAGCGGAGGATGCGACGGGGGCAGTGCAGACCGCGAGTGAAGCTATGCCCGAAATAGATTCCAGCGGCTCAGCGAATGAAACTTTTAGTGAAAGCCGGACGGAGAACTCCGTGGATATATCGGGGGGGGGGTACTGGCGACATCTCTCAGGAGAATCCTCCTGCAGATGAAATTCCAGGGCAGCCAGAGGTTCCATCGGAGCCAGTAACTCCATCAGAACCTGAGGTTCCGGGAGGAACCCCGGGGCAGCCAGTAAATCCGGAAGAAAAGCCGGATGAATCAGTAAGTCCGGAAGAAAAGCCGGACGGGTCAGTAAGTCCGGAGGAAAAGCCGGACGGGTCAGTGAGTCCGGAAGAAAAGCCGGACGGGTCAGTGAGTCCGGAAGAAAAGCCGGACGGGTCAGTGAGTCCGGAAGAAAAGCCGGATGAGTCAGAAAATCCCGAAGAAAATTTGGATGGGGTAGAAAACCCGGATGAATTGCTTGATGAAGAGTTGCTTGATGAAGAACTGCTCGATGAGGAGCAGCTTGAGGAAGAAGAGTCATCAGGCTACTTGTTGTGCGGAAAAATATATGAGGACAGGAACGGAAACGGGCAGCAGGATGGGGATGAGATAGGGCTGCCGGATATAGATATTTCTGTATATAAGAGCGATACCAATGAATGTGTGGCAAACATTATGACGGATTCGGACGGACAGTTTGAACTGGACGAACTGGAAGAGGGGAGCTATACGCTGGAGATTATAGATGACGAGTGGCTGGGGTTCTATTATGACATAGAAAGGTCTGTGGCGGAATTCCCGGGGAATGCGGAATTCTCAAACGATGGGAATCTTTATGTCCTTCGGGTTTCGGATGTGGAGGCTGTGGAAGTAAGAGAAGATGAAGAAGGACAGGAAAATGGGCAGAAAGAAGCGGAGTCAGGGGTGGAACTGGGGCTTTATGTGAATGAAGTATTTCTGTTGGATGTTTATGACCATGCCGAGTATGATGCAGCATCGGTGGAACCGGCAGCAGGAACTGTGAATATTCTTTCCAAGGAAATGCAGTATCAGGGCGCAATGTTAGGGAGACGGACAAACGGAAGTACGACATTGGAAGCTTTTTCAGTAAAAACTGTAGCAGGGCAGGGGATACGCTTATTCTGCATGCAGAGGACGGCTAAAACTGCTGGGGGGGAGCATACAAAGGTAGAAGGGGGGATTCTGAGCAGAGTGATTCCCAATGAGGACACACGAAAGTATTGTGAACTGGCTGCCTATTATTCAGAATATTATCCGGGGTGGGGGAAGTTGGGGCCTGCTCAAAAAGACAGGTATCATTTAGCGGCACAGGCAATAATTTGGGAGAAACTCGATTCTGTAACGATAGAATTTTATTATAATCCCAGGAAAGTAAAAAATAATAACGTAGAAGATTGGGACTATATTGATATCAGCAAAGAAAAAGAGGCTATAAAAGATAAAATCCTATACCATAACAAAAAACCTTCCTTTAATGAAAAGACTCTTGAAGCATTGAAAAACGCCAGCAAACCGGAGCAGGTCTTTGAGTACAAAGATACAAATGAGGTATTGAATGGATATAAGGTGGTCAGTTTTGGGGATGGGATTAAAAAGGTTGAAATCGTAGGAAATAAACTTCGTGTAGTGATGAAGGCTAAGGCAGAGGTTGGAAGTAATTATCAAATAAAACTACAGCGGTACAATGCAGAGACAGGAACCCCCAAAAACATGTATTACAGTTCGGGTACTCTGCAGGATGTATATAAATTTGGAAAGCCTGATCCGGTAGAGGCCACAGTCACGATAAAGTACGGTGCCAAAGGAACACTAAAAATCAGGAAAGTTAATGATGCAGGGCAGCCGGTGGCGGGAGTGACCTTCCGGTACGGTGCTGAGAAAGACGATAGGGGGCCTTTGAACAGCAATGGAGACCTTGGCACTATCACAGCGCCAACGGATGCCAATGGCTGGACTACGGTAGATATAAAGAAAGCCGACAGGAAGATTTATGTACAGGAGCATACGGTTCCAGCAAATCTGCAAAAGGATACAACGATTAAGGAGGTAGTGGTGCCTGCCGGAGGAACAGGGACGCTGACATTTCAAAATAAACGTTTGGTTTATATTACGCTAAAGAAGGTAGATGCGGAAACGGGCAAGCCGATACCAGGAGTAGTCTTTGATTACTGGGATGAAAAGACAGGAATAAAATATTCGGGAACCACGGATGCGAACGGGCAGTTTACTTCCAAAGTGCGTTATGCGGTGGGCACAACTATTGTGATGAAGGAGACAGGCTTCGTACCGAATACTGCTACTGCCAAGAACTATTCGCTGCCGCAGGGGACGGCGGCAGAACAGAAAAAAGTGATTACGGCGACAGACTATACTTTTGTCTTTCCAAATACTATCAATAAGACTCCTGTCCGAATCAGGAAGGTGTTGAAAAGTGACAATAGTGTGGTGATTCCGAAGGTATCCTTTAAGGTGGGGCCGAATCTGAACGGGCGTGAGGGAGACCTGCTGAACGGATACAAAATATATGAGACGGATGCAAAAGGGGAAATCGTGACGAATCCTTTCCGCGTGGATCAGACTATCTATTACCAGGAAATAAAGACGCCAAACAGCCCGGTATGGATACAAATCGACCCGGTTCGCTATACGGCAAATAGGGGAGGTGTCAATTACTATAATAAAGTGGAAAATGAGGATGAACCTGTTCCCATACTTGTAAAAAAGGAGGGGAGTGATGGGCGTCCTTTGGCCGGGGTTACCTTTAGGCTGGATTGTCAGGATAAAAAGACAGGCATCTGGAAAGCCCTGTGTAACGTGACAACGGGCACAAATGGTGAAGCAGTTTCCGCTAAGAAAGTAACATGGTCAGATGTTAAGGAGGGGAGGGTAAGGCTGGTAGAGATTTCTTTGGGCAGTGTGAAGGGGTATACTATGCCCGAGAATAAAATATTTGTGGTTCAAGCGCCAAGCGTTAATGAGATGAAGAACGTGATAGAATATACCGCAGTGAACCCGAAGATTCCTACTGTGCTCACAATCAATAAGTATGACAAGGACAACACAGAGAAGCCTTTGGACGGAGCGGTATTCAGGATAACGGATGAGCATGGTAATTTCGTGATGGAACTCACCACAAAGAACGGCATAGCCGAGACAAAGGAACTGCTTGCGGATACTGTCTATGAGATAGAAGAAATAAAGGCACCCCGCGGCTATACAATGTGCGGTTCATTTGCAAAAGGCAAGAAACAGAGGTTTACTATAACGGAGAAAGGGCATATATTCGGGGCGGATGGAAAGATTGTAGAAGGGGGTATAAATTACAGCTACCGCTTCGAAGTACCTAATGACCCGATTTACGGATGGATTGAGGTTTATAAAAAAGATGGGGCGGGGAGGCCATTAGAAGGTTTAGAGTTCACAATCTATCATAATGGGAAGATTGTAGATACATTGACAACAGATGAAAAAGGCTATGATAAGTCAATAGACCTGGTGGCGGATGGACCGTATTTTGTGTATGAGACCTATCGGCCGCCGGAATATACCAATTTTTATTCCCATCCTATGCCGGTAGACTTTCTGTTCACAGGTACATCTTCATGGACTGACGGCGATTGGAAGTGCAGCTATGACGCAACTAAAAGGATTATGACTTATGAGGTTACTAACAGGGAGGTATTAGGGAGTATCACCGTCCATAAGGTGGATTCGGAAGACAATACAGTGCCGGTAGAGGGCGCTGAGTTTGTGGTGTACAATCTGTACGATGAATCTGAGACGCCGATAGGTGACCCGAAGAAGACGGATAAAAATGGTTATGCTACGTTTACAGATCTTCCGTTGGTGACTGAGCCATACAGTAATCTGAAAGAGCAGGGGCATTATGTGGTTAAAGAGATTTCGGCGGGGAAAAACCATATCTTCATTGATGGCACAGTACGCTATGTAGACTTGGTTGCGGGCGAAAATGGCAGCAAGAAGGATATAACAGTCACTGTTGAGAACCCTCCTTATAAAGGTACGATCGAAATTAAGAAAGTCGACAGTGAGGAGTCAACAAAAACTCTGGAAGGGGCGGAATTTACCGTCTATGAGGAGTCTGCATACAAGGCTGCATTGGCAGCCGGACAAGAACCGGAAGAGGTAGATAAAAAAGAGACCGGAACGAATGGCATTGCCAGCTTTGACCTCCGCTATGGAACTTATATTATAAAGGAAACAAAAGCTCCGCTGTACTATTACATCAATAACGGAAACAACAAGTATTGGGATACAGCGTTGCAAGGGTATCGTGTGACTATCACTAAGCATGGAGAAGTGATACCAATTACGGTGACGAATCCGAAGATGTCAGTGAAGGTGGAAGTTACGAAACGGGGATTTCAAAAGCCGTTATCAAATGTCACTTTCCACATCTGTAAAAAAGATGGTACATTTGTAGATGAGTTTACTACAGATATAACCGGCAAAGGATACAGTGCCGAATATACAGCAGAAGAACTTGGAGAAGGTGCATATATAAAAGAGGTAGGGGTAGTGCCCGGATATGAGCCATATACTAAGCATCATGTAATTCAATTTAAGACCGATTCAACAGAACGGGTACAGATGGTTTCGGAAACTGTTACGAATGAATTGGAACCTGTAGATTTGAAGCTTAGAAAAGTAAATAAAAAGGGAGAAAGTGTTGCAGCACAGTTTAACGTTTCGTACTATATATACAATTACAGAGCTGGTGGCGGTAGTTATATATGGGCAGGTGGAAAAACAATAGAGACAACAAAAGATAAAAATGTATGTAGTCTAAAAGATTTGATAAGAGATATAAATACGACAATTTCAAGTGACCCATTTTATGCTACTGATGAGTATGTAAAGATACGTTTTACGGAAACTAAAACAGAAGATCCATATCTCCTTAACAATGACACGTTAGAATTACATTATTGGCCGGATTCAGGTAAAGTGTTGATTGGCAGTCCTTGCAACGGCTATAGCTTTGACGGAAATACACTTACTATCACTTGTGTAAATGAGCCTGTTCCCATAAACCTAACCTTGAAGAAAGTGGATGAAAACTCACGTCCCATAACGGGAGCGATATTTTCCATACAACCTAATGCACAGGGGGTAACATATGATGAGATAATTGTGGATATGACAGAGTTGAGTCAGAGTACAGTTTCATTGCCATGGGCGGATAGTTATACCATAACGGAAGTAAAGACACCGGATAACTGTGTAATACCGATACATCCTTGGCTATATCCAGCATCGAGAAGCTTGAAGATAAACAGGAGTGATTTTTCTGAAATACGGGATTCGCAAAATAATCTTATTGGACTTTCCAAGGAGATAGATTGGCATAATATACGGATAACGCCTATTAAAATTATAAAAGTTGATGAGAAAGGTAATCCTTTAGATGCAACTTTCCGCATATCACAGTATGGAATAGAAAAAAGTATTGTAGAAGTGAAAGCGGAAAATGGAGGAGCAGGGATAATTGATCTCACGAATATCTCTTATGATGTACAGATTGGGGCAACGGGAGAAAGAAATATAATAAAGGGTACTATAGAGTTAGAAGAGATAGAGGTCGATTCCGATTATATACGCTTAAATGACGTAATTAGCATTTACTTTGAAGCCGATATTAATAGTAGTTTTACGGCATGTTATGTTAAGAACTCTGTTCCGGGCGTGATAGATGAACTAAAATATGTTGATGGTAAATCTACATGTGTTATTACTATAACCAACCCGAAAAAGAACACCGATTTCTTCATGAAGAAAAAAGGGGCTGGAACAGATTCCGTCAATGCCAACGTCACTTTAGAAGCATACAGGAAAGGGACCTCCACATGTGAGAAACAAGGCTCCTACTCGATTTCCAATGGGTCAGGCGATGGCACAAACATAAATACTGTGATGCAGAGTCTGAGCAGTACAAGCGGCTACGATATCTACATGACTGAAACGTCGGCCAGCGAAGGCTACAAAAAGCACCCTAGGTTCAAGGCCTTTACCTATTATCCGAATAAAGAAGGGCTGGAGAAATTCCAGGATGTGAACGAATATATCACCATCACACCCTCCATTGAAGGTAATAAAAACAGCTTTATGATTACTCTGCGCAACGAGCCGGAAGACCCGATAGAATTGACCTTGATAAAGCGGGATGCAGAAGACCCGGATACATACCTGGCGGGGGCGGTTTTTGAGATTGTGCCGGAAGGCAAGCCAGCCATCGAACTAACCACCAACGGAACGGAAAAAGGCGCAACGGTAACCCTGCCCATTGCAGGACAGTATACAGTCAAAGAGACAAAGGCACCGGAAGGCTATGCAGTGGACGGCACTCCTCGTGTGTATGAAGCAACGGACTTTAAGCGAGTGGAAGCCCCGGACGGTTCTGCCTCATACCAGCTGACAGTAACTTATGACAACAGGAAATCCCAAGGCCAAATCAAAATCGAAAAATACGATGAAGACCAGCCGGATAACCAGGCGCTGGCGGCAAAGATGGCGGGCGCAGAGTTTGGCATCTATAAGTGGGACGGCAGCGACACGATGGTGAAACCCGGGGTAGATAAAGAGGCCTATGAAAAAGTACTGGGTGGGAATGGATATACCTTGGTGGATACAGTACCAATCGGTGAGGACGGAACAGGGCTCTCCAAGGCTCTGCCTTATAACCAGGACGGATATGTTATCCTGGAGACAAAAGCGCCTACAGATTATGAGGTGTCCTATGAGATACAGATAAGGAAAGTTACGAGTGATGGAGTGACCATGACAGTTCGTTATGGCGACCCGAAGAAGAAAGGAAAACTTACCATACATAAGGTGGATGAAGCGGATAAGCCTTTGGCCAATGCCCGATTCCAAATTTATGATGCGGATACCGACAAAGCCGTGGGTGAGGAATTGCTAACCGGGCCGGACGGAAAAATTGGACCGGTGGAACTCCCCTATGGAAAGTATTATATTAAGGAAATAACCCCTCCTCCTGGCTATGTAAAGGTAAGCGGAGACTGGGAAAAGGAATTCACACTGAATGACAGCAACCCGGTGTATGAACCTATTGTGCCCAATAACAAGACGGAATACGCATTCCGGCTAATAAAGCAGGACGCAGAAGGGCATGGTCTGGCAGGGGCAGAGTTTGGTTTATATGAGGCGGGAAGTCCATCCCCCCATGAAAACGCATCGGTAGAGGCTATTCGCACATTCCGTACCAATATCTCAGGGGTGGCCATCGTGTCACTGGAGAAAGCCGGTGACTACGATATTTATGAATTAGAGGCACCGGACGGGTACGAACTGTTGACGGAAAAATGGGAAATTCATGTGGATGATGATATGCCTACAGCAGAGGTTGGCCCTATTGTAAATAACCGTTACCCCATAACCTTGAAAATCTTGAAAAAGGATGAAGAGAACCAGCCTCTGGCAGGAGCGGTATTTGAAATCAAGAACAAGGAAACAGGGAAGTCCGTAGCTATCACTGGGGAAACGGATGAAAACGGGGAGGTAACGGTAGAAGTTCCGGCAGGGTATATCACCTATACGGCAACGGAATTAAAGGCGCCGGAGGGCTATGTACTGGATGACACGCCCAGGGATGTATCGGTATCAAAGGTATCCGATGCGGAGACCGGGGAGGAAACCTTCCTTGCAGAGCCGCTTACGGTGGTAAATAAAAAACAGAAGTCTTCCACAGGAACAATAAAGCTGGTTAAGACAGAGGAGGGGAAACCGGACAAACCGTTGGAAGGGGCAGTGTACGGCATTTACAGTGCAGAGACTGACCCGGATGCGTCAGGAGAACCGATGGATACCTTGACCACCAACGCCATCGGGGAGGCGGAGGTGTCAGAACTCCCTTACGGAACGTATATCGTGAAGGAGATCACCCCTCCGGCAGGCTATGGCTGGGATGAGGCATCGCCGCATAGGGCGGTACTTTCCGAGGATACGCCGGTGGTGACGCTGCAGGCGAAGGACCCCTTGCTCCTGGGCGGCTTCCGCGTCAGGAAAGCGGACGCGATGAAGGAACATATATTTCTGGAAGGGGCGGAATTTGCAGTCTTCACGGACAGGGAAAGTGCGGAAGCTTATAACGTGAAAGAACCGGGCGAGATAGAGCCAAAAGCCGTACAGACGACAGGAACAGACGGGCTGGCTGTTTTCGAAGAACTGCCCTATGGAACCTATTATGTGAAAGAAATAAAAGCCCCAAAAGGCTATGAACTGATTGACATAGTAGAAGAGGCCGTAGTAGATGAACACAGCCTTGCGGACGGGATCATCGCCCTGACCTTCCACGACTACCCGGAAAAAGGCTCCCTGCGCGTTGTGAAATGGGATAAGGATACCGGGGAGTACCTGGAAGGGGCGGAATTTAAAGTAGAGAAGCTGGAAGAAGACGGCACGTATTCGGAGCTGGGAACGTACTCCACAGACGAAAAAGGTACTTTCCTTGTGGATCGGCGGCCAGGCGGGCCGGACGGGGAGGATTGGCTGGAATGCGGTACATATCGGATTACGGAGACAAAAGCGCCGGAAGGCTACCGCCTGAGCGATCCTGTAACACAGACAGTGGAAGTAACTCCGGACTCCTGGAATAACCCGGTGAGGGTAGATTTCGAGGACGAGAGGATTGAGACATCCATTACTATCTATAAGATTGACGGGGAGAGCAAAAAGCCCCTGGCAGGCGGGCATTTTGAAATTTACAAGGCCAATGAAGAAGGATATCCGGAAGGCCAGCCGGTAGATAGCCTGTATACAGACGACACCGGAAGTGCACGGAGTAAGAAGCTGCCCCTGGGCAAATACGTGGTAAAGGAAGTCCGGGCGCCGGAGGGCTACATCCTGGATATGGATGAATCGGACAATTTCATCTTTGAGGTGACAGAGAAGAGCGGCGACAATATAGATAAAACCATAACCAACTACCCTTTAAAAGGGGAACTGCGGATAGAAAAGAGGGATGAAGAGACTAAAGAAGGGTTAGACGGCGTTGAATTTACGATTTACCGCTATGATTATACCGAAGGGTTTAAAAAGTATGCAGAACTGACTACAAAGACTACTCTGGAAGGGCAGGCCGGCGTGGCCACCCTGGCAGACATTCCATACGGTATCTACTACGTGGAAGAGACAGGAGTACCGGCAGGGTATATTAATCAGGGCTTCACCAAGGAATTCTGGATTGGCGACGGGAACGGAAACGGCGGCGACCTGGAAAAGATGAGTGTGGTGCTGGAAGTGGACAATACCCGCGGGAAAGGGAAGATTAGCCTGGTAAAGGTAGATGAGGATGACAGCGAGACAGGTGTAGGAGGGGCCAGGTACGGCATCTATACGGAGATGAAGGGCGAAGATGTGAACCCAGATTCGCTGCTGAAGGATAACCTGCTGGTAACCAATTCGGACAAAACCCCAGCGGTGTCAGAGGAAATCCCATGGGGAATCTATTATGTGAAAGAAATAGAAGCCCCTGCCGGGTATGAAAAAAATGATGAGATTTATGTGGCAGAATTAAACGCAGAAGAGACGCTGGTGGAACTTGAGGCTCAGGACAAAAAGGAAACAGGCACGGTAAAGATATATAAAGTGGATGAGGATGGAGACCCTGTGCAGAATGCAGTGTTTGCAGTCTACACGAAAGAAGAGTATGAGAAGCTGAAAAAAGGCGAAGAGATCCTGGGGATTTATCCGGTGACGAATGCGGAGGGGTATGCCTCCTGCGAAAATCTGCGGCTGGGAGAAACCTATGTGGTGGTAGAGCATATAGCGCCTGCCGGGTTTGCGTTGGATGAAGAATTTGTAAAAGAATTTACCCCTACGGTGGAGAAAAAGGAGTATACCTTTACCTGTACCAACACCCGGATTGGTGAAATACTAATCCGAAAAGTGGACGAAGGCAGAGAGCCGCTGACAATTGCCATTTTCAATCTGTACAGCTGCGGGCCGGACGAGAAGCCAGAGACAGGTGATGACCGCTATATCGGGCAATTCGGCAACAGCGACAACAGTGAGGGGATAGCGCGCTACCCTACGGCCAACCTGGATGACGGCTGGTATTATGTAAGGGAAGTCAGCGCTCCCGAAGGGTATGAACTGTCTTCGGAAATCTATGCATTTGAACTGAAGGATGGGCATTATGACGACCCGGGCAGGCCTTTTGTCAACAAGCCCTATGACGCGGAAATTGAAATTTGGAAAAAGGACGAGAAAAACGAACCGATGCCGGGAGCAGGCTTTACGCTGTATGAGCGGGATGTCTTCTGGGATGAAGAAATAGATGGATGGAACGCGAACCTGATAGAACCCAGGGATGTGGATTTGGATGATAATGGCTATGCCAAAATCACAGGGCTGAAGGCGAATAAGGATTATACCTTGGTGGAAACTAGAGTTCCGGAAGGGTATAAGCAGGTGGATGATATCAATATCTATTTTGTACATATGGGTGAATTAAAGACAGAAGGCGGCAGAAACTGGTATTACTATGGGGAAACCGTTGTCAACTACCCGATTAAGGGCAAAATCGAAGTTCAGAAGAAAGTGGAGAACCCAACGGATATTGAAACGGAGGTGAACCTGGAAGGGGCCGAATTCCAGATAAAGGATAAAGACGGAAAGGTACTGGATACCATGACCACAGGGAAGGACGGCACGGCCATAAGCAACAAGGAACTGCCATACGGCACATATCAGGTAGTGGAGACGAAGGCGCCGGAGGGCACAACTTTAAACGAAACGCCGGGAGAAGTGAAAATTGATGGGAGTATGGAGGATAATATTTACCGATATACCCACGAAAACCAGGCCATCACAGGAACAATCAGGGTAATCAAGACAGACGGCGGGGAGACGGAAAAATACCTTGCCGGCGCGGAATTTGACATTATCTGTAAGGAAGGGAACGTGACCGTGGACCACCTGGAGACAGGCGAAGACGGGGTGGCGCTCAGCAAGAAGCTGCCTTACGGCGAGTATCTGGTGAGGGAGACGAAAGCGCCCCAGGGGCATACCTTCGGGGAGATAACGGAACAGAAGGCAATAATTGGTGAAAAAGAACAGACAGTGGAACTGACCTTCACCAATCCGCCGGGAGACGGAACAGGCTTGCTGGTGCAGAAATATGACGGGGATGACCCTGAAATGTTCTTAGCCGGCGCGGAATTCGCCCTTTACCGGAAGTTAGACAGCGGAACGGGGGATGCTGCCAGTGCACTGTATACAGCGGACAGCGCAGATGCCAATGCAGCCAGTGCCATAGATGAACCGAAAGGGGAAAATGCAGATGGCGCAAGTGCCACAGGGGTATCAGAAAGAGAAGATGCAGATGCCAATACTGCAAACGCAGCGGATGAAATAGAAAGCATGAATGCAGGCGCGGCAAACGGCACAGCCACAATAAGAAATGCAAATACACCAGAAGATATAGAGGCAGCCCTGGAAGGTTATGAACTGGAAAATATAGGCATAACGGATGAAAGCGGACGGATTCAATTTTCCGGTCTGGAAAAAGGGGAATATATCCTGGTAGAGCGGAAAGCGCCGGAAGGCTACCGGCTAGGTAAGCAGAAGATATGGCAAGTTTCCCTTGATGAGGAAGAAGCAATCATCATCAGCGTGCCCAATGAAAAACCCAAAGGACGGATTCGCTTTACCAAGAAGGGTGACATCTTTGCAGGGGTGGAGGAGAACCCTGCCGTGCTCTACCCGGAACAGAAAGTCCTGAAATGGAAAGATGCGGAGATAGAAGGTGCGGAGATTGCAATATACACCACAAAAGAAGTGAAATGGAACGGGAAAACATATCAGAAAGGAGAGGTGATTACTACTGTAAAGAGCGGTGATGTCAGCGATTACCTGCCGGTAGGCGAGTACGAATACCAGGAAAAATCAGCGCCTTCCCAGTATATTTTAGATAAGGAAAGGTATCCGATTACCGTAGAGGAAGAGGATGTGACACAGACTCCTGATGAAGATGCCGGCACACCGGCGGAAGCGAAGCTGACCAATGTCCACGGCGAGGTAGAACTGATACTGGAAAAGGCCTTTGAAGATGGAACACACCTGGATAAGGATAAATTAACCGAGCAATATGAAAAAATAAGATTCGGCATATACACAGAGGATTACCTCTATGCGGCAAAAGCCGGAACAGGGGAAGGAACAGATTCCAAAGAGCCGGGAGAAGCCAATGAACCGGATGAACCAGAAGGGCCGGTTGTGGAGCCGGATACGCTGATAGGCGTGTTCGGAGTGGATGTAAACGGAAAGTCGGTAGATGCTACCTTCAAGCTTCCGGAAGGAAGGTACTATGTGAAAGAACTTGCCACAGCAGACGACTACGTGCTGGATGAGACAAAATATAGATTCCAGATATCCTATGATAACCGGAAAGCGGAGATTACCGTACCGGAAAATGGCGAACCGATAATTAACAAACGTAAGGACGGAATGCTAATTCTCCATAAAAAGGGATATGCATTCTCGGATGTGGAGACGGTTCCCTTCGGCAGCTGGGTAATAAACAAACCGGCATATACGGAGATGCTGATAGCAGGCGCCGAGATAGAAGTGTATGCAACCGAAGAAGTCCGGATAGGGGAAAATGTTTACAAAGAAGGCGATCTGATAGACACGCTGATAAGCAGCGGCAATAGGGAAGAAGAAATTCCCGCCAGCATATCCTTACCTTTTGGAACTTACCTGTTGAAGGAAATAAAAGCGCCCGGAGGCTATATCCTGGAGGAAGACGCGAAAGAGGTAGTGTTGCAGCCGGAGGATCCGGAGCAGGAAATTGTCCTGGAAGAATACGGCTTTTGGAACAACAAAGCTAAAGTTACGCCTAATATCCAGAAGAAATTTTTCGGGCTGACAGAAGAAGAAGCGGCACCGCTATATGCGCAGGTTGTGTTCGGGGTCTATGCGGCGGAGGAAATCCACGGCGACACGGATTCTGCAGTGCTGAGGGAAAACATGCTGGTCTACCTGATTCAGCTGGATGAGGATGGGAAAAACCATTCAGAGGATGAACTCCCCATCGGCAAGTACTACATAAAAGAACTGGCTACAGCGGAAGGCTATGCACTGGATGAAACGAAATACTACTTTACGGTAGAGCCGGACAGCCAGGGGCTGCTGACAGTGACAGGAGATCCTGCATCGGAAGAGACAGGCAGCGGAGGAACAGACAACGATGGAACTGGCGGTGATGAAACAGGCAGCGATGGAACAGAAGGGGAAGAAACAGCCCAGGAGAAGATAATACTGAACTACCCGGAAGGGGAGAGGATTCCTTTCGGATTCCGGAAGGTAGACGACCATGGGCGCGGGCTGCCCGGTGCAGTGTTCCAGCTGTACATGTGCACGAACCGTGAGCCGGGGCATGAGCACAGCCAGCTTGCCGGCGAAGACAGCTGTTTTAAAGAAATCGAAGGCTTAAGCCCCGTAACAGGCGGGGAAGACGGAATGGTGTATTTTGGGGAACTTCCGCAAGGCAGTTACCAGCTGGAGGAGGTCCAAGCGCCGGAGGGCTATGAATGCCCGAAGGGCCAGTGGTATATCCGGGTAGACCCGGAGGACGAAAACCCCATTACAATACAAGCAAGAGAAAAGGATGGAGAGGTTCCGCCGGCATTTATGAAAGTGGAACAAAGTGGCCAAAGCGGATGGGAGTTCCGGCTGTTAAATTATAAGAAACAGGAACTTCCGATGGCAGGCGGTACAGGAACCATCCCTTATGTGGGGGGAGGAGGAGCGCTGTTATCAATGGCCGGCCTGCTTTGGAAAAAGCGGAGAAAGGAGGAAGAGCCGGAATAGACTGAAACGCAAGAGGGTACGAGAAACATAGTGCAGCAGTTTGGATAAGCCCAGACTGCCGCACATAGCCACCCTGCTGCGGCGTACCTGGCCGCAGCAGGAAAAAGAAAGGAAAAGGAAGTATGAAAAAAATGAGAAAACTTGGCACATGGCTGCTGATGCTGGCGATGATGCTTAACGTATTTGCCGGGATGGCACTGCCCGCGAATGCAGCGGAAGACGATGATAGGACGGGGAGCATCCAGATTACGAAGTACCAGATTGCAAACCAGGCGGACTATGATGCGCTGACAAAACGGGCGAATGGCAATAAGCTTGACGATAGTGAACTGCCACCATATGATGTGTTGGAAAATGTGACCTTTACATTGGAGAAAGTGAACCACAAAAGCGGGATGAGCACACAAAATCCCACCATTGATACCAGCTTCCCTATGCAGACAGTGAAGACGGATGAGAACGGAAAAGCTTCCTTTGAGAACCTGGGAAGGGGCGTCTATATATTAAAAGAGGTAGCTAATGAAGAGACGCCGGATATCATCACTGATACGATGGAACCTGTACTGATCCAGATACCTATGGCAAACGAAGTACATAAAACGGATGAAAGCGCACCGGAGTATTTGTGGGATATTTATGTATATCCGAAGAACCTGACAGACCCCAATGCACCGAAGGTGGAAAAGCACGTGGTGGAATACGGCAATATGCATGCCGGCATGAACATAGGCGACTCCTTCCCCTGGATTATCACGGCAGAGATCCCCATGGGGATTGAGAACGGAAGCTTGTACAGCATTACGGATCAGTTGGATTCCCGTTTGGACTTTGATACGGAGGTAGAGCCGACTGTAACGATACCTATGGCGGATGGGGAAACGAAGACCCTTGACAAGGACACGCATTATACATTCAGCCGGGATACGGATAGCGCTGACGGCAGGCTTCTGACCTTTGATTTTACAGAAGCAGGCAGACAGGAACTGGCCACAGCCCCGGATGATAACAGGAAGGTAACGGTTACTTTCCATACAAAGATTAACGAGACTGTAGTTGAACGAGATGAGTTAGGAGTAATTATCCCCAATAAAGCAACTCTGGATTATACAAATGTTAGTGGGGATAAATATCATACGGAGTCTGAAGAGGCAGATGTATATACAGGCGGCTATACCCTTAAGAAAGTGGACGGAACGACAAAAGAAGCTTTGGGAGGGGCGGAATTTGGTATCTTCGCCACACTGGAAGATGCGGAATCTCCAAATGCAGAAAATACAATCCAGACAGCAACATCCGGTGAGGACGGCCTGGTAAAATTTGTAGGGCTGGAATATGGCGAACTGGGCGATTTGGCATCACAGGCCTCCAGAGAATACTGGATTGCTGAGACCAAAGCACCGGTAATTATGGATGGCGAGGATAAGATAGAGTATAACTTACTGAGTAAACCATACAAAATAGTCATAAATTCCACAAGCCATCTGGCAGTAGACGATAGCATACTGATTATTGAGAACAATAAGACCTTTGACCTGCCTTTCACCGGTGGTATAGGAACTACGCTGTTTACCGTTGGAGGAATCGCACTCCTGGCTGCCGGCGGTGTACTTTTCATGAAAGGCCGCAGGAAAGAACATCTGTAAAAGAAACAGGGAAGAACAGTTATGAAAAGGTACAGGAAAGGTAACAGTTCAGCCCAGGACTTTGCACTTGCTGCAAAGTAGGACTTTTAAAAAAGTCCGTACCAATGTGTAAATGCGACAAGGAATCCGGCCTTTTGCCGTAGGCAAAACTCGAAATGGACGGATTTCGTAACAGGGAAGCCGAAAGGCTGAACTGTTACCAGGAAAGTACAACCATAAAGAAACACAGGATAGGCCGGCCATGAAGGGCAATAGGAAAGGCCGGTATGGGAAAGAGCAACAATAAAAGGACAGAGAAAAACAAGTAATAGTAGGTAAACCTGGGGGTATGCAGACCTGCAGCCCCCAGATATAAGGGAAAATAGGTGACAGTGCAGACATCTATCTGGACTGTCACAGGAATATATGGAAAGAAAAACAGATGAAAGATAAAAGAGGAATATTGGCCGTTATCCTCTGCATAGCCGGGTTCGGCCTGATGCTCTACCCCAACCTGCAGATGGTACTCTCTCGTTTCAATGAGACGGTGGCCGTTTCCCAGTATGAGGAGGGGGCGCTCCGGTACAATGCCGAGGAAAAGGCGGAGGAGTTCAGGAAGGCGGAGGAGTACAACAAGAGCATCAGCGGCCAGGATGTGCAGGACCCCTTCCTGCCGGGGAGCGGAGCTGTCCTGCCGGACAACTACGAAGAGATACTGGATGTGGACATGGGGATGATGGGAACGCTGGAAATCCCCTGCATTGATGTGGAACTCCCGGTATACCATGGCGTATCGGAGGAGGTTCTAAGGAAAGGGGTGGGCCATATCCAGGAGACGGCATTCCCCATCGGGGGCGAGGGAACTCATGCGGTTCTGAGCACCCACAGGGGCCTCCCGGAGGCACGGCTGTTTACGGATCTGGACAAGGTGGAAATCGGGGATATGTTCTATATCCGGATTTTCGACGAGGTGCTGGCCTATGAGACGGATGAAATCCAGGTGATATCGCCATCTGATTTATCCCAGCTGAAGCCGGAAATGGGGAAGGACTACGTAACACTACTGACCTGTACCCCCTATGGGATTAACAGCCACCGCCTGTTGGTGAGGGGCGAGCGCAGGGAGTATGTGCCGGAGGTAAAGGAAGAGATTCAGGTGAGGACGGTGCATACGGAGCGGTATATGCTGGCTGGGATTACGGTACTCATTTTAGTGGTTGTGGCAATGGCGGGGTATAGTACATACCGCAGGAGTAAGAAGAGGACCGGGAAAAAAACAGGGAAGAATTAGGGGGAGCAGACAGATAATGGGTAAATGGAAAAGAGGGTTGGCGCTTCTGCTTATTGTGGGGGGTGCCGGGCTGTTTGTATACCCCAGGCTGCAGATGGTCCTGGCAGACAGAAGCCAGACGATAGCCATCGGGAACTATGAGGAAGGGGTTTCAGGATATGATGAAAAGTGGAAGGAAGGGGAACTGGAGAAAGCCAGAGCCTACAATAACAGCCTTTCGGAAGTAGCATTCCCGGATCCTTTTGGACATGGGGGATCTTTAGAAACGGCGGGAGATTATGAGGAAATACTGAATGTGGACAGGGGAATGATGGGTGTCCTGGAGATTCCCTGCATTGAAGTGGAACTGCCTATTTACCATGGGATAGCGGAAGATGTATTGCAGAAGGGGGTAGGACATATCAGCCAGACGGCATTCCCTGTGGGTGGAGAGGGAAATCATACGGTACTAAGCACTCACAGGGGGCTGCCGGATGCAAGACTTTTTACGGATTTGGATGAACTGGAACCGGGGGATGCCTTTTATATCCGGGTTCTGGGCAACAATCTGGCTTATGAGGTGGATCAGGTGGAAGTAGTGGATCCCGGGGATGTGTCGCTGCTGAAACCGGAGGAAGGGAAGGACTATGTGACCCTTTTGACCTGCACCCCATATGGAATCAACAGCCACAGGCTTCTGGTGCGGGGAAGCCGGGTGAACTATGTACCGGAAGTAAAAGCGCAGATTCAGAAAAAAGTAGTGCGGACAGAAAAGTATACGGTATTTGGTATCGGTGCGGCCGCCATCCTCACTGTAGCTGCGGGGGTCGCTGGAAGAATCCGGAAACGGAAGAGGAAACAAGTATAAGGCGGTAGGAAATGCAAGGGCATACAATATGCAAGGGCATATTACATGCAAGGGCATATAACATGCCCTGGGAGAAAGAAAGCACAGAGGGAAAAATGTGTCCAGGGATGGAAGAGGGAATGTCAGAAAATACATAATAGCTGGGCCGGATAGGAGGGGTTTGAATGAAAAAATGGATGATACCGGGAATCGGGGCAGCGGCAGTGGTTCTTGTAATAGCTGTCGTGGTACTGACATCTGGTGGAAAAGCGGATACAGGTACACCAGCGGGGGTTACAGCAGCTTATCTTGACGCGATGAAATCAGGGGACTATGCAAAGGCCTATCAGTATGCCGGACAGGAATTTGACAAGGAAGCATATAAGAATAGTGCAGGATTCCAAAAAAATGTGTTGGCAGAAACTTATGCACAGATGGAGTATGAAATCGGGGGAGAAGAAATCCAGGATAACAAGGCTACTGTGGAGGTGACTGTCCGCAATGCGAATTACATGGAACTGCTTGACCAGGCAATCTATGAAACATTAAAGCAGGGCGGGGATGACGCATATACAGAGCAGGTTTATCTGGAGAACCTGAAAAAGGCGGAGAAGAAGGAAGAGACAGTCCTCGTGAATTATCGTCTGGAAGAAGGGGAATGGGTATTTGATGGGAGTAATTCCCTGCTGCAGGCGGCCATGCTGGGGTATTTAAGGATGCCAGAATAGACAAGGAGAGTGACAGATGAAACCAGGAAAGAGAAAAAGAATGGAGATATGTGTGGCCTTTGCGGCTCTAGGTATCCTGCCCTGCCTGCTCCAAATGACAAGCCTTGCCAGGACCAGGATAGAAGAGACAGCCAGCCGGATTACATTCCAGGTGATGGCAGATGGGGCAGGGGAGTCCTATAATAAGCCCCAGGGGGAACCGGAAAGCCAGGACTGGGGGGAACTGGGGTTAGGGGACATAGAGGTGGCGCTGTATAAAGTGGCAGAGATTGACCAGTACGGCTCCTACACGGCTCTTCCTGGTTTCCAGGGGCTGGGGCTGGAAAACCCGGACTATAAGACGGCCGATGAGGCATGGTGGAAGGGGGCAGCCGGGGAAGCGGCAGCCATTTTGGGATTTCCCGATCCGGAAACAGGAGACGGCGGGGGGAGGCCTGACATCCCACCCGATGCAGTAGTTACGGTATCCGGGGGAACAGGGACGGCCGAGGTGGAAAACGGGATGTACCTGGTCTGGGCAGAGCCCTTTTTGACCAGGGAATACCGGTACACATTCCTGCCCTACCTGATCTCCCTGCCCCACAACGACTATGCGCTTACAGGAATTGACAGATGGGAGCATGATGTGACGGCGGGTCTAAAGCCGGGGCAGGAGAGGAGGTACGGTGACCTGCTAATTACCAAGCAGCTGCAGGACTATGAGCCTGCATTGGGTGCGGCGTATTTTGTATTTGAAGTGGAGGCCCGGAAAGATCTGGACCATGACGAGGCAGAGGAGATCGTGTACAGCAACGTGCTGAGCCTGAGTTTTGATGCCGCCGGGGAGAAGACGGCCCGGGCGGAACATATCCCGGCGGGAGCAAAAGTGACTGTGCGCGAGGTATACAGCGGGGGCTCCTATGAGGTATCTGGGAGCGGCATCCAGGAGGTGGAGATAGTGGCAACGGACAGGCAGGAATGGGAGGGCGGAAGTGAAACCGATGGGCATCCGGCGGAAGTATACTTTACCAACCACTATAATGGGGGTGCGGTTCCCGGAACAGGTGCGGTAAACCACTTTACCTCCGGCAACGGAGGCTGGGCATGGGAAAAACTGCCGGATAGCAGGATGGCGGAAGGGGGAAGAGAAGATTGAAAAATGAAAATTTTCAACCCCAAGTTTGTGCCGGTGCGGCATCCACAAACGTGACAGGCGCAAAGGACTGCGCAGAAATGGGGTTAAGGATGAAAGACCATGGTATAAAAGGATGGGGCATGAAACGCTGTAAGGCGGCATGCCGCAGGGCCAAAAGGGAAGGTACGGGATGCTGCAGGGAACTGCACCATAAGGCGGAATGTTGTAAGATAGCAGCGGCTGCCAGCCTGTTTTTCGCAGCCCTGGGCCTGCTGCTGCTGTCCTCCGCGGATGCCTCGCTCTCCTATTTCACCACCTACGTCTCTGCCAGCGGCGGGCGCAATGTGGCCCTGGGGGAGAGCACGTACCTGGAAGAAGACGTGAAACCGGAGGGCGGCACCCTGCGCAAGGAGGTCCAGGTGCTCAATACGGGGGAGACGGACTGCTACATACGGGTAAAAGTGTTTGCAGGGAGCCAGGTGAACCAGACGGAAAAGCAGCCCGCCATCTCCGTAACAGGCGGCGGATGGGGACTAAATGGCGAGGACGGCTTCTGGTATTATGGGGAAGCGGTGCCGGCGGGGGGGAGCACGCAGGTGCTTACCGTGGAAATCACGCCCCCCACGGAAGAGGACCGCGAATTCCTGGGGATAGAGAGTTTCGATGTAATCGTGATTCAGGAGTGCACCCGCGTCAGGTACGATGAAAATGGGAATGCGTATGCGGACTGGGATGCAGCCGCAGCCACAGAGGAAGGAGAGGGGGCATAGGTATGGGCAGAAGGAAACCTTCCTGGAAAAAGGCAACGCCCCTGCTGCTTACGGCGGCAGTAGGCCTGCTGGCGGCCAGCGCGGCAGGGAGCAGCCGGGCGGCGCTGACCTACTACAGCGAGAACTACACGGCCCAGATAGAGATGTACGACATCGGGGTGACCCTGGTGGAGAACGGCAGGGACGTGAGCTGGAGGAACTATACGCAGAAGGACGATGCCTGGTCAGAGCATAAGGGGGAGCTCCTGACGGACATGGAGGAGAGCCTCCAGCCCGGGAAGGCCTACCCGGAGCGGCTCTGCGTGCGCAACAGCGGGAACATAGACATCTATGTGCGTGTGTTCCTCTACTGCTACTGGGAGGATGGGGAGGGGAAAAGGACGGACCTATCCCCGGACCTGATCCATTTAAACCTGACGGGGAACGGATGGGTGGAAGGGGAAGAAAGCCATTCAGGGGAAAGGCGGGTCCTCTACTATACCTCCATCCTGCCGGCAGGGGAAAACAGCGTGACGCCGGACTTTACGGATACACTGACGATAGACGAGTCGGTGGGGCGCTTCCTGGCAAAGTCAAAGAAGACGGAGACAGTGGAGGGCAGCCCCGAGAGGGGGGCGTACAGCATCCGGACAGACTATGAGTATGACGGGCTGCGGTTTGTGATAGAGGCGGAGGTGGATGCGGTACAGACCCACAACGGGGCGGATGCGATGAAAAGCGCCTGGGGGGATGTGGCAGCACCGCTGGCAGGAGGCCTTGGGGCAGATTAAGGCAGAATTAGAAAAGGCATATAAAAAGAAGATGGAAAAAACATATAAAAAGGTATAAAAAGCTGATAAAGAAGACATAAAAGCTGAAAAGCGGCAAGTGAAAAAGGGAAAATGGAAAAGGGGAAAATGAAAAAGGCAGACGAAAAGGGGCAGGTGAAAAAGGCGGATGAAAAAGGAGCAGATGAAAAGAAAGGCGTGCGGCATACTGTTGGCAGCCCTTACCCTGGCGGGGATGAATATTTCGGAAGCCCGGGCGGAGGATTATGAGGGGGCGGAAGGCTGGGAAGTGTCATTTACCGGGAGCGGGATGGAAAGCAGCTTTAAAAGCTCGGAACTGTCCGATGCGGCCTCGGCGCTGCAGCCCGGGGATGGGATTACCTTCCGGATTGTACTGAAAAATGAATACAGCGGGGGCACTGACTGGTATATGGCAAATGAGGTGCTCTCCAGCCTGGAGGATAGCCAAGGTGTAGCCCAGGGGGGCGCGTACACCTATACTTTGACCTACCGCAATGGGGCGGGGGAGGAGGCCACGCTCTATAGCAGTGAAAATGTAGGGGGGGATGGGAAAGGCGGGCTTCCTGAACAGGGGCTGCATGAGGCGACGGACAGCCTGGAGGACTTTTTTTACCTGGACACCCTTGATGCAGGCGGAGAGGGCCTGATTACCCTGAAGGTATGCCTGGATGGGGAGACACAGGGGAATGCCTACCAGGATACCATGGCAAAGCTGCAAATGAACTTTGCGGTGGAGAAAGCGGTGGGAAGAGAAAATAACGAAAATGGGGATGCCCCGCCGGGCAGCACGGGGGACACCCCGGGGGGAGAAGGTGCACCCCCGGAAGAGACGGGGGATAATGTGCCGGGAAACAGGGGAAGGGACGGACAATCTGCGGGGGATGTGTATGTAAGCAGCAGCGCACGGACCGGGGATGAAACAAATTTATTCTTCTGGTGCCTTGCCGCCTTATGCAGCGGCCTGGGGCTTCTTGTGTGCGCAGCCGCCAGCAGGAAGAGAGGGGGGAAGGAAAGTGAATAGGAAGTATAGGCAGCTATGGGTTTTGCTTTTCCTTTGTACCCTGTGCATGACAGGTATTGCAGGCGCAGGCATACAGGCATCGGCAAAGGAGTACAGCTATGAAATAGTCTTTTATGCAGGGAACAGGGGGCGGTTTACCGGAACGGCCGGTGTAAGCGTCATCTCTTCCGGCGGGGCGGCAGAGGTTTTTCTGGAAGGGGGCGGAAACGCAATCCGGGTTCGGGGGCTGGGCCGGGGGGACCAGGTGATTTTCGAAGCGGACCGGAATGTGGAGCTTACAGAAGGGGGCCGTTACTATGTAAAAGGGATCCGGCTCAGCGGGCGTGACAACAATACCGTGTCATCGCCGGCCATCACGCTCACGGGGCAGAACCAGAGGGATATGGACTACGTGGTGGCATACGGAATCCGGGGGGAGATGACGTCCTACTATGTCAGGTATGAGGATGCCGCCGGCAGGGAGCTGGCGCCGGAGAGGGCCTATTACGGCAATGTGGGGGATAAGCCGGTGGTTGCATTCCTCTATGTGGAGGGGTATGTGCCCCAGGCCTATAATTTGACGAAAACCCTGTCCAAGAACGAGGCGGAGAATATATTCACCTTCGTCTACAGCCCGGCTGCCGCGGGGAACGGGAACGGCGGAACAGGAACAGGGGGAGGACAAGGCGGAGGATCGGATGTGCCTGGCGCAGTGGGAGATGCCAATCCTGGGCCTGGAACTGCGGAAACCAATGCTCCGGGAGAAGAGACCGGAACAGAGGGAACTGACGCCCCGGGAGGGGAAAATGTAACGGCGGGAACTGACGCCCCAGAAGGCGGGAACGGAACAGGCATCCAGGAAGGAGCCGGGGGTGCGGATACTGCTTTAGGGGCAGCCGGCGAGGAAGCAGGGGCACAGGGGGATGCCCCTGAGGGCCCGCTGGAACTTCTGGATCTGGAGGACGAAGAGGTACCGTTGGCTATGCAGGAACTTGGCCAGGAGGGCGAAGATAGAGGAGAAGTAACTGAAGGAACGGGAAATGCAGAAAAACTTTTCTATGCAGAAATCGCCATGGCATGTATAGCAGGGGCGGCCTTGATTTTCCTTGGGATATGGTGGTGGAAGAGACGTAGGAAGAACGAGTCCGAAAAGGGTAATGGTTAAGCTATCATAGCATGAAAAAGTAATAGAGTGTAAACCCTATGGTATTTAAAGGGTTACACTCTATTATTTTCTTGCAATTTATGATAGAATAATACCTAAATGAATTTTAAATATGATTTTCCCGTTTATATTACGGGAAAGATAGTAAATATTGTGCCTGCGCAATGAATAAAAGACTTCTGTTTATATATGACATAAATATAAGTCTGCAGGCTGTGGAAAGGGCATGGTTATTAAGATGGAATTGCTAAGTGTGATAGTTCCCAGCTATAACGAGGAGGAAAATATCTTTGATTTTTATGAGGAATTGATGAAAAATGCCCCTTTTTTCCAAAGCAGGGAACTGGATGTGGAAGTGATATATATCGATGACGGTTCAAAGGATAAGACGGCAGAGAAAGTAAAGGAACTGGCAGCCAGGGATGCCCGTGTGCATTTGGTTTCCTTTTCCAGGAATTTTGGGAAAGAAGCGGCGATTTATGCGGGGCTTAAGAAAGCAAAGGGGGATTATTCGGTATTGATGGATTGCGATTTGCAAGACCCGCCTGCCCTGCTGCCGGACATGTTCAGGTATATAGACGAGGGCTTTGACTCCGTGGCCACGAGGAGGGTATCCAGAAAGGGGGAGCCGCCTATCCGTTCCCTCTTTGCCAGGATGTTTTACCGGATAATGAATAAGATTTCAAAAACGGAAATTGTGGACGGTGCAAGGGATTACCGGCTGATGAAACGGCAGGTTGTGGACGCCATTCTTGCCATGGCGGAGTATAACCGGTTTACGAAAGGGATTTTTGGCTGGGTTGGCTATGAGACGAAGTGGCTGGAGTATGAAAACGTGGAAAGGAAAAAGGGGGAGACAAAATGGTCTTTCTGGAAACTGTTTTTGTATTCCCTCGACGGGATTACTGCTTTTTCCACGGTACCATTGGCAGTTGCCTCTTTTATGGGCGTACTGTTCTGCGGCCTTGCATTTTTAATGATTGTGTTTACGATTGTACGGAAACTGATATTCGGCGACCCTACTTCGGGCTGGCCTTCTTTGGTATGTATTATTCTGCTTTGCAGCGGCGTACAATTGTTTTGCCTTGGAATAGTGGGGCAGTATTTGTCCAAGACTTATATGGAAGTGAAAAAAAGGCCGATTTATCTGGTGAAGGAAGAACTGTAGGGAAGCGGCCGCCCAGACAGAGCGGAAATGACGGCTTATCAGGCGAAGCACTGCCGCAAAACGTTAAGGGATAAGGAGTATAGCTAGAGAGATGGATAGTCTTGTCAGCATAGTGGTGCCGGTATTCAATGCCGGGAAATATATAGATGATACCGTGAAAACGGTATGCAGCCAAACCTATCGGAACTGGGAATTGTTGCTTGTGGATGATTGCTCCGGGGATAACTGCAGGGAGAAGATGGAAGAGTGGTGTAAAAAGGATTCCAGGATACGGTTGATTGCCAAGGAAAAGAACCAGGGGGCGGCATGTGCCCGCAATACAGGGATTGATTTGGCGGCGGGCAGATATATCGCTTTTCTGGACGCCGATGATTTTTGGAAGCCAAAGAAATTGGAAAAGCAGCTGGAATTTATGGAAAAGAAAAAAGCGGCTTTTTCTTTTACCGGTTATGAATTCGGCGATGAAGAAGGGCAGGGAACGGGGAAAAGGGTTGATGTGCCGGCGGAACTGGTATACAAAAAGGCGTTGTCGCGGACGGTTATTTTTACCTCCACGGTCATGTTTGATTTGGAAAAAATAAAGAAGGATACAATAAAAATGCCGGTGGTAGCCAGCGAGGATACCGCTACATGGTGGAAAGTGCTGCGCAGCGGATATACGGCCTATGGGCTGGACGAGGTACTCACCGTCTACCGGAGGCCGGCAGGTTCCCTGTCGGCAAATAAGCTGGTGGCTATTAAGAGGATATGGAATCTATACAGGAATGTGGAAAAATTGCCTTTGGCCTGCAGTATGTGGAATTTTGTATGGTGGGCATTTCGGGCGACGCTAAGGCGGATCTAACGGGCAATTTTTCCGGGCGTTAGTTGCCGAAAGTGTAAAAATATTTCTAAGGTGTCAAAAAACAACCGCTTAAATGGCATGATTGGAAGGAGCTAGAGATAAAGTGAAACAAACGGAAGCAAAAAAGAGAACGATTGTATTGATGTTGGCTATGCTGGGGCTTTGTATGCAGGCGGCGGTGTATGTATATGCCTGGCTGGAAATGTATTACCCTTATCTGGCTATGCTGGGGCAGGTCAATTTTTATAAATGGGGTCATTTCCTGATGATAGCGGTATATTTTGTTCTTCTTTTCTTCTTTGAAAATACTTATGGGGGATTGAAAATAGGATATTTGAAGCCGCTGGAGGTATTTTTTTCGCAAGTTTTTTCTTTGCTGGCGGTAAATATGATTTCTTATGTGCAGATTTCACTGATGAGGAACTGGATTGCCCCGGCGGCGCCTATTTTGGGGGTGATGGCAGCCCAGCTGGCGCTTTCCGGCATATGGACCTTTTTTTGCGATATTTTTTACCGGAAATTTTTCCCGCCCAGGGAAATGCTGCTTATTTATGGGGAACGTTCCATTGATGATATTTTAAGTAAGTTTGCTACTAGAAAAGATAAATATAAGATAACCCGGTGCATGAATGTGAGCGAAGGGCTGGAGGCTATCGAAAAAGAAGTGCAGGGAAAATATGATGCGATTGTACTATGGGATATTTCCACCGTGGACAGGAATAAACTGTTGAAATTCTGTTACGGCAAATCCATACGTGTATATATGATGCCCAAAATCCCGGACGTGCTGATCCAGGGCGCCGCAAAGCTGCATTTGTTCGATACGCCGATATTGCTCACCAGGGAATATTCCCTCCGTATTGAGCAGCGGGCGGTAAAACGGTTAATCGATGTGGTATGTGCACTTCTGTTAATTGTGGTTGCTTCGCCTTTTATGCTGGTGACGGCGGCGATCATTAAGCTATATGATGGAGGTCCGGTATTGTATAAGCAGATACGCTGTACGAGGGACCAGAAGGAATTCTATATTATGAAATTCCGGAGTATGCGGGTGGATGCGGAGAAGGATGGCGTAGCAAGGCTGGCGGCGAAGAACGATTCACGGATAACGCCTATCGGCAAATTTATAAGGGCTATGAGAATTGATGAACTGCCGCAGCTGTTTAATATTTTAAAAGGGGAAATGTCTTTCATAGGCCCCCGCCCGGAAAGGCCGGAGATCATCGCCCAGTATGTGGAGGAGATGCCGGAATTTGTGTTCCGTATGAAGGTGAAAGCCGGGTTGGCCGGCTATGCCCAGGTGTATGGGAAATATAATACCACACCGTATGACAAGCTGAAACTGGATTTGACATATATAGAGAATTATACTGTATGGCTGGATATTAAGCTGATGCTTTTGACTCTGAAAATATTGTTTAAGCCGGAGAGCACGGAGGGGATAGAAAGCAGCCAGGTGACAGCGATGAAGAATGGGGAAGAAGAGAACGGAAGGGAATGTGGGGAACAGGCGGAATAGGGGAGGGAGACCGAGTTGGATGGAAAAGAAGGGCGGAATGGGTTAAATATGGAGAATGAGAGATATTGGCGGGAAGGGATAGACTGGAAAAGGGTTTTTCTGCTGTGGGGAAAGAGGCTGTGGATATTTGCAGCGGCGGCATTGGCGGGGGCCGTGCTGGGCGGAGGAATTTATTTTGTGGTTTGTGTGCTGCCTGCGGCGAACAGGGAGTATGAATCGGTATCCAAGCTGTATTTGAATTTTAATTGTGAGCCGGAGGATTTTAACGAGCTTTCTTATAATGGTTATACCTGGAATGATTTGATGGCAACGGATCCGATTTTGGATAGTACGATGGAGAATCTGCCGGCGGGAATAGGACGGGAGACGGTAATCGGGGCTACGAAGGCGGAGATTTTGTCCGATATCCGGCTGCTCACGGTTACGATTACGGCAGACAGGCCGGAACTGGCGGCACAGATAATGGAGGCCACGCAGGCTTCGCTGGTGCATCTTGGGGAGACGGATGAACTGTTCGAAAGTATTGAGATTTACAGTACTACGGAGCCTAAGCAGATTGTATGGGATAACCGCAGTGTGCGTGCGGCAGTGACAGGGGCGGTGATTGCTTTTGCGGCGGCTCTTTTTGCGGCGGCTTTTTATTATGTGTTGGACGATTCGGTGTATGTGGCGGAAGATGTGAGAAGGCGCTATGGGATTCCGGGAATGGGGATTCTGACAGATGATTTGCGGGGAGAAGGCTTTGAGAGGGAGTTTCTCACAAACTTTCGGTATATTTGTGAGGGGATGGAAAAGGTTGCAGTGGTTAGCGCTGATGGCATAGAGGATGCGGAATTGGCCGCAAAGAGGATTGAACAGCTGGTGAAGAAGGCGGGATATTTGGAGGAAGACGGAAATGCGATGGCGGAAGCTGCGGGGCGGCAAAGCTGCGTAGCGATAGATGGGGAGAAAGATGAAAAGGTATACCGCAAACTCCGGGAGGCCGATGGGGTGATTCTGGCAGTGCGCTTTGGAGGAAAGAATGGAAAAAGGATGGAAAGGCTGTTGGGGAATTTGAGGAATCAGGAGTGTAAGGTGGCCGGCGCAGTTATAGTGGGCGGGGATGCCAACTTTTTGCGGATGTATTATGCGGGAAGGCGGAGGAAGTAGAAAAAGCCGGATGCGTTGGAGCGGGATTGTTGACTATGCAAAATATGTTTTTTGTGATACACTTACCTTATTGATGACTCTAGTACTGCACTGGCGCAAAAGGCAGATGCTGAATTCATCGTTATTTCCGCAATGCAGTACCAGGATGGTTACACCGGGAATGCGGAGCAGAAAGAAACGGAATAAAAGCAGAATAGAAGCGGAAAGGGTGGAAGCAGGAATGAAGATACAGATGTTGGTATCTGCGGTCAATCAGGATGTGCGGACGCTGGCAGAGCGGATGAATATAAGGACGGATGCTGTGATTATAAACCAATGCGGCCAATATGGCTATGAAGAGTACGAGCACAATTCCTGTTCCATTCATTGCTACAGCTTTAAGGAGCGGGGGGTAGGGCTTTCCCGCAACAGCGCACTGATGCGTGCTCAGGCTGAGATTTCTGTTTTTGCGGATGAAGACATTGCATATGAGGATGGTTATGAAAAAAAGATAGAGGAAGCCTTTGATAAAAATAAAGAAGCGGATATGATACTTTTTAATGTGAAAGTGGCCCCTTCGAGAAGGACTTATTGGAATGAAGGGGAGAAAAGGATACATTGGTATAATTATGGCAGGTATCCGGCTTATAGTATTGCGGCCAGAACGGATTCGCTTCATCGGGCGAATGTGAGTTTTTCCTTGCTTTTTGGCGGCGGGGCGAAGTACAGTAACGGGGAGGACAGCCTTTTTTTGCGGGACTGCCTGAAAAAGGGATTGAAAATTTTCGCGTCCACAGAAGTGATAGGGGAAGAAAAAGAGAGGGAATCCACCTGGTTTCACGGTTACAACGACAAATTTTTCAGGGATAGAGGAGTGCTGTATCATTTTTTGTATGGAAAGATGGCAGTGCCTTTTTCGCTTCGTTTCCTTATGGCACACCGGGATGAGATGTGTGGGGAGATAGGATGGAAAAAGGCCTATGGGCTGATGAAAGAGGGCATTGAGGAAGGCAAAGGAAAAACCGGGCAGAAATGAGGTTTATAAGAGGCCGGATGCCTGGAATGAGGAGAAGAGGCAGGGGGATAAGGCAGTTAATGCAAATGGAATGACTGCCAAAATGCTGGAAAAGAGGGGCAAGAAGAGATGCTTTTTTATTTGATGATAGCCGCCGGAACTGTGGCATTGGCATTGCTTGTGAGGACGATGCCGCTGCAGGCAGGAAGTGAATACGGAAAGGCTGGGATAAGCAGGCAGCAGGCTTGTAACGGGCTGTGCCTGCTTTCTATTTTCGTTATTCTTTTTGCAGTGTCTGCATGCCGTTTGAATGTGGGGAATGATTATGCGAAGTATGTGGAGTTCATGCATTTGATCGCATGCGATGCTTACGATTATGTTCCCACCGAGGTAGGATTTAACGTGCTGGTTACGGTTTTGTACGAGTTGGCAGGGGCGGAGAATTTCCTGCTGGTTTTTGCCGTATTTGCGTTTTTTACCCTATGGCTGTTTTTGAAAGCAATGTATGAGCAAAGCGACAGCTTTGGGTGGAGTTTTTTCCTTTTTATGGCTTTTGGATTTTATTTTTCTACTTTCAATACTGTGAGGTATTATCTGGCTCTTGCCATGGCGCTGTATTCCATAAAATATGTGCTGAAGAAGGAATGGGGGAATTTTGTCCTGCTTGTGCTGCTGGGCTCCGCTTTTCATAAGTCTATGCTGGTGGTGATTCCGCTGTATTTTCTGGCTACACTGGCCTGGAAGAAATGGCAGATGGCGTTGATGGCATTGTTTTGCACTACTTTTTTCTTTCTGCAGGATTTTTATTTGAAAGTGGTAGTATTTTTATATCCTTCCTATGAAGACACGGAATATTTGGAAGGGGGAATCAGCTGGTTCAATATTTTAAGATGCCTGGGAGTGCTGGTATTTGCTTTGCTGTATTATAAACAGGCGGTGGAAGGCAGCAGGAGGAATAGATTTTACTTTTATTGTAATCTGGGGGCATTAGTATTGTATACTTGCTGCTCCTTTTTGCCAATTATTACGAGGATTGGATATTATCTAAATGTGACGCAGATTTTGTTTATTCCGGCGGTGCTGGCGAAAATAGAGGACAAGCGGCAGAAGCGGTTTTGGAGTATCATGATTGGGTTGGCAGCAGCGGGATATTTCGGGCTTTATTTGCTGAGGGCAGGAAATGACGGGATACGGGTGCTGCCGTATCAAACATTTATGTTCCATGATATGGTACCGATTTTATCGGATGTGAATTGATGTATGAATTTGAGGCGGGGAAATGGGTTTGGGGCAGTTTGGTTATGAAAGGCTTGCAGATATGGGTACAGGTATGAGGAGAACGGGATGAAAAATTGGGTAACATTCAGCATTATAGTAGTCTGCCTGAATGCAGGGGATAGATTAAAAAAGACAGTAGGAAGTATTTTGGCGCAGTCCTGCGGGGATTATGAGATTATTGTGAAGGACGGGCTGTCCGCGGACGGATGTCTGGACGGGCTGCCTGAGGATGCGAAGGGGCGCATACGGGTATTTAGGGAAGGGGATACGGGTATTTATGACGGGATGAATCAGGCACTGCGGCACGTCCGGGGAGAGTTTGTATATTTTTTGAATTGCGGGGATTTTTTCTATGATAAAGATGTTTTGAGACGGGTGAAGGAACAGATAGAAAAGGTGGAGGGAAGGGAAAACCGCGAAAGGGAAAGTTTAGAAGGGGAGATACCGGGAAGGGAAGTTCCGAAAAGAAAAATCCCGGAAAGAAAAATGTTAGAAGGAGAAACTCCGGGAAGATGCCGCTATATTTTCTATGGGGATATCATGGAGCATTTGACGGGGGAACGGGTGGCTTCGAATCCGTCTATGGATGCCTTTGGCTGTTACAGGAATGTTCCTTGCCATCAGGCCTGCTTTTACCAGGCGGAACTGATGGAGGAGAAGGGGTTCGAGGTGAAGTATAGGGTTCGGGCAGACTATGAGCATTTTCTCTGGTGCTTTTTTAAAGGAAAGGCAAAAACGGTTTACATGCCCTTTGTGATAGCCGATTATGAAGGGGGAGGCTTTTCGGAGACGAAGGAAAACCGGAAGGTTTCGGCAACAGAGCATAGGGAGATTGTGGAAAAATATATGTCTAAGGGGCAGGTATGGAAATATCGGCTGATACTTTTTTTTACTTTGTCCAGAGTGCGCACGTGGCTGGCGGGAAATCCGGCAACAGCCCATATTTATCAAAGTATGAAAAGAAGGGTGTATGGGAAATAAATGAGGATATTATGGTTATGCAATATTATGCTTCCGGTTATTGGAGAAGCGTTGGGCCTGCCTTATAGCAACAGGGAAGGCTGGCTGAGCGGGATTTATGGGAGAATTTGTGAAGAAAGCAGGGGCAGTGCAGGAGCCGGCGGAAAAGGCAGGGATGCCAAGGGGGGTGGAGTAGAAGGTAAGGATGCCGAAATAAGGGAAAAGAAAAAGATGCGAAGCAGCGGGGAAATAGAGTTGGGAATTTGTTTTCCAATGGAGGAAACCCAGTTAGAAAATAGCGGTGCGTTGGGGAAGGATGGAAAAATTAGGCTGGAAGATTCCGGCGCACTCTGCTATGCCTTTGCGGAAAACCTGGCAGCGCCGGAGATGTACGATGAAAGGCTGGAGGTGCGCTTTCGGGAGATTATTGCTGATTTTAGGCCTGATATGGTGCATATTTTCGGAACGGAGTTCCCCCATACCCTGGCTATGGTGCGTTCTTTTGGAAAGCCGGAACGGACGTTAATCGGGATTCAGGGGCTTTGCTTCGCCTGTGCAAAAGCATACATGGCGGATTTGCCAAAGGAGGTTATTTCCAGGAAAACCTTCCGGGACTGGCTTAAGAAGGATGGCATTTTACAGCAGCAGGAGAAATTCAGGATACGCGGCGAGAGGGAAAAGGAAGCATTAAAAGGGGTTTTGCATATTACGGGAAGGACGGATTTTGACCGGGAAGAGACGGAAAAAATAAATAGGGAGGCCAGGTATCACTTTATGAATGAGACGATGCGGGCTCCCTTTTACAGCGGCAGCTGGAACAGGGAAAGCTGCGGCCCGTTCCGTATTTTTTTAAGCCAGGGGGATTATCCTTTAAAAGGGTTTCACTATGTCTTGAAAGCGATGCCGGAAATATTGGCCCGTTATCCGGAAGCCTGTGTATATGTGGCGGGCAATAGTGTGATAGAAAATCGGACGATAAAAGATAAAATAAAGATTTCTTCTTATGGAAAATATCTGCTGGAATTGATAGAGTCATTGAGCCTGGAAGGGCATGTAAATATATTAGGGCGGCTTTCGGCAGAGGAAATGAAGCAGGAACTTTTAAAAAGCAGCCTGTTTATATGTGCCTCATCATTGGAGAATTCGCCTAATTCCATGGGGGAAGCCATGCTCCTTGGCGTGCCTGTAGTAGCGGCCCGTACGGGGGGGATTCCCAGTATGCTGGAGGATGGGAAAGAGGGGCTGTTATATGAAGCCGGAAATGTGCAACAGCTGGCAGAATGTGTGTTTAAAATCTGGGAAGAGACGGAAGAGACGATGAGGAGGGCACAGGAGGCGAAAGCGCGGGCGCTGGATGCCCATAACGGGGATAAGAATTATAAAAGGCTGCTGGAAATATATAGGGAGATTTGCCAATGACGATTATTTTTGTATCCAATTATATTAACCATCATCAGATTCCGTTTTCGGAGGCGTGTTATCGGGAATTGGGGGAAGGCTACCGATTTATCCAGACGGAGCCTATGGAAGAGGAACGGGTGGCGATGGGCTGGGGAACGGAGGGCTGCAGGCTTCCCTATGTGCGCCATCTGTACGAAGAGGAAGAGGAATGCCGCAGGCTGATTCTGGAAAGTGATATTGCGGTATTCGGTTGGATTAGCCGGGAAGATTTGCTGGATGTGACGGATATGGTAGAAAAGCGCCTGAAAGCGGGGAAACTTTCCCTTCGTTTGAGCGAAAGGCTGTATCGGGAAGGGCAGTGGAAGGCGGTTTCCCCCAGAGGGCTTATAAAAAAATACAAAGATCATACGAAATTCCGTAAAGAACCGGTTTGCTTATTGTGTGCCGGGGCTTATGTGGCATCGGATTTTCATTTGGTAAGGGCATATCCGGGTAAAATGCTGCGCTTCGGTTACTTTCCGGAGACGAAGCATTATGAGGAAGCGGAACTGGAAGCTATGAAAGAAAAGGATGGGAAGGTGCATATCGTCTGGGCAGGGCGTTTTATGCCTTTGAAGCATCCGGAATTTGCGGTGAGAATAGGGGAAGAATTGTTTATGGAGGGGAAAGCATTCCATATCCATATGGCGGGCAGCGGGGAGTTGGAAGAGGAATTGAAACGTCAGGTGGAAGAAAAGGGGCTGGAGGAATGTTTTACCTTTTATGGATATACGAAGCCGGAGAAAGTGCGGGGGATTATGGAGAAATGCCATATCCATCTTTTTACGAGCAATCACCTGGAAGGCTGGGGGGCCGTGGTGAATGAGGCGATGAACAGCGGATGTGCGGTGGTGGCCAGTGCGCAGGCCGGAGCCGTTCCCTTTTTGATAAGCCATGGGGAAAATGGGATGATTTATCAAGGGGGATCTTATGAAAGCTTTTCGGCGATGGTAAAGGAACTGGTCTCCCATAGGGAACTGGCGGACAGACTGGGAAGGGAGGCCTATCGCACGATTACAGGCCTATGGAATGCGGAGCATGCGGCGGCAGAATTGATTCGGTTTTGTGGGGATTGGATGAAGGACGGGCGAATCGTTCCCGCAAAAGAAGGTCCTTTGAGCGCGGCTGAGGTGATATCGCCGGGGTGGAAATAAAGTTGACAGATTGAGGAAAGGATTAAGTAACAGCGCAGAAATTTAAACCGTTACAAGGGATATATTATATGGAACAAGGGTTAATCAGCGTAATTGTACCGATTTATAATATTATGGATTGTCTTCCCAGATGTGTACAGTCCATTTGCGGCCAAACCTATCGGAATCTGGAAATCTTATTGGTGGATGACGGTTCCGATGACGGTACGGAGAGGCTGGTGGATGAACTGGGGGCACAGGATGAAAGAATCAGGGTGTTCCATAAGGCAAACGGCGGTTCCTCCTCTGCCAGGAATCTGGGGATTGGCAAGGCAAGGGGGGAATACCTGGCTTTCGTGGACAGCGATGATTATATAGAGCCGCAGATGTATGAGAAACTAATGGAATACATTTTGGAGAAAAATGTTCTCATGGCGCAGACTTCCAGGGATGAAATCGATGAAGACGGGAATCGCCTGCCCAATGTGTGCGAACCGCCCAGGGAGGCATATGTTTGCGATCCGCAGCAGTTCATAAGGGAACTGCTGCTCCATCGGGGAGACTGTTCTTATTGTACGAAATTGACCCACAGGACACTGTTTGAGAATCATAGGTTTCCGGAAGGGGTACTGAATGAAGATTTCCACCTTTTAATCCAAATGTTGGGGGAAATGCGGCAAGGGAATAAAGGAAGCGGAACGTGCGGAATAAGTGGGATACCGGGGGTGGCTATTTTGCCGCAGCAATATTACCATGTATTTTACCGGACAGGAAGCAATACGAGGAAGAAATCCAGGAAAGAATTTTCCCGGGTATTTATAGATATCGTGGAAAATGCGGATATGATGGAGAAAATTGTGGAGGAAAGCTATCCCGAACTGAGAAGGGAAGCGGTCCGTTTCGGTTTGTATCAAAGGCTGGATTATATGCTTCATATTCCGGTGGAAAATATGGCGGGGGATAATACTTTTTATCAATCGGTAAAAAAATATTTAAGGAAACATTGGAAGGATACGGTGGGAAACCCTTTTTTAACAAAGAAAAATAAAATTTATCTGCTGTTGCTCACCGCAGCGCCGAGGACGGTACGGCAGGTGCATGGATGGAAAATGAAGATGAGGTCTTAAGTTTTAACAGAAGTTATAGCTGAAAATTTGTGCAGGGAGATATGATGCATAGTAATTGGCGGGGCAGATAAGCATATGGAACAGGAAAAATATATGGAACAAAAAGCAGTGATGGAACAAGGAAAATGCGCAGCACAGAATAAAAATATAAGGAATAACGATTCCAAAAACAGGCCGGGCAGGATTTGGTATGGGGCTCTGTTTCTTTTACTCATTCTGCAAATCCTGCTGCTGCTTTATTATGGAAACAGGAAGGCCGGGTTTCATGAAGACGAATATTATTCCTATTATTCCACCAATCGTACCGCCGGGCTGTTTGAGCCGGACAGGGAGTGGGTGGACAGGGATACCTTCCGGAATGAATTCGTTGTTCTGCAGGGGGAAGGCTTCCGCTATGGCTTGGTGTCCACGGTGCAGTCCTGGGATGTACATCCCCCGTTTTTTTACTTTCTGCTTCATACCGCATGCTCCTTTTTTCCGGGAGTGTTCAGCAAATGGCTGGGGATTGGTGTGAATATTGTTGCATTTGCGATTAATTTCGTGTTGTTATGCCGGCTCAGCTATATGGTGAGCGGGAAAAATAAATGGCTTACCTTTGCGGTTGCTGCTGTTTATGGGTTTAATGGGGTGATTATTTCCGGTGTAATGTTTATCAGGATGTACGAATGGCTGACGGTCTTCGTGCTTTCCTGCGCCTGTATTCATGTCCGGGCTGTCATAAAAAAGGACATGGGAATCCGGTCTTTCCTTCTCCCGCTTATGGCGGTGAACTATTTGGGATTTCTGACCCAGTATTATTATATTATTTTCCTTTTTTTTGCGGCAGCGTTTTTTTGTCTATGGAGACTGTGGACGGACAGGAAGCTGTGGAATTGCATCAAGTACGGAATGGCCTGCGGTATTTCCCTGCTGCTTGCGGTGTTTAGTTATCCGGCCAGCCTTTCTCATATTTTCAGGGGATACAGGGGAACAGGGGCGGCTTCGGAGTTCCTGGATGCAGCCAATACGGGGGATAGGCTGCGCTTTTTTGGAGGCCTGGTGAATGAATATTTATTTGATGGATTCTTGGGATTATGGATATTGCTGATCGTTTTTTTGGCGTGCCTGTTGGCAGTGGGAAAATATAGGGATGGCAAAAGAGGTGACCGGGCAGACGCCGGGATGAACAGAGAGATGGCCAGGGCGGATGCCGGGAAGAACGGGGAGATGGCCAGGGCGGATGCCGGAGGAGAAAAGACAGCATATGGTCTGCTGTTGTTTGCTGTGTGCGGATATTTTTTTACAGTGTCTAAGACGGCCCTTTTGCTGTATGAGACATCGAATCGGTATCAGCTGCCCATTTATGGGATTTTGCTGCTGTTGGTGATGGCGGCTGTTTATGGGCTTTGGATGGAAAACGCATCTGTTTTCATGAAAATGAAACCCTCTTGGGTCAAATGGGCCTGGGGGATTGGCCTGGCGGTGATTACGCTCATATTCTTAGCGGACGATATCCATGGGCTGGTGTCGGGAAAGGTGATTTTCCTTTATGAAGAAGATGGGGAGCATATGGAATATGCAAAAGCCAATGCCCATATGCCGGTAATCGTATTGTATAATGATGCCACGCCCTATCACGTCTGGTGGTGCAGCCAGGAACTGATGCAGTATGAAAGGATTTATTTTGCCAGCGAAGGCAATTTGGAGAAGATAACGGATGAAGTGCTTAACAGCAGCGAAATGGCGATTGTGTATGCGGCAGATTATGATACCAAGGGGGACAGCTTGGAAATGATATTGGAAAGCTGTCCTGATTTGGAGGAATATCGGTTGGTTTTAAGTAAAGGGTTGTGGAGTGTATATGAATTGGAATGATGCCAGGGGAAAGGTGCAGGTTTTGCTGCGTTTTCCCCGGCGGTTTTGGCTGTATAGCTGGCCGATAGTAAGTAGAAAGAAGGTTTGGCCGGCAGAATGAGTCATGCCAGCGGCAGAGAAAGTTTTGCCTTTCTAACAAGCGCATCTAATGTGGAAGAAAAAGAAATTCCGTTATTGTTCAGCTTGTTCGGGCACATGCTTATATTTCTGGGATTGGATGCGAAGGCTTCCTCGTTTTTTTCCAATCTGTCCGTATCCCACCCAAGTTCCGTGAACATGGCATGAACGGTTTCGTAGGTGTTTTTGTTATTGGGGGAACCGAAATTATAAATGCCTCCCTCCAATTCCCATGCTTTCCCGAAGTTTTGGATGACTTCGTTTACATCCGTGATTCCGCGTATGTCGTGCACGGGATAGCTTAAAGTGGAGGAAGCGTGCAGGCCGGAAATGAGGGTGCGGAAGAAGTCGCCATGTTCTTTTTCGTGCAATGCCGCTGTATCGTACATCCATGATAACCGCAGTATGACGCATGAAGGATTGGCTTCCAGGCATTCTTCTTCCGCCTGTTTTTTCTCCTGTCCGTAAATATTAGCCGGATGTACCGCTTCATCCTCTTTATGGGCTTCTTTTATGCCGCTCCCGAAGTAGACCTGGTCGGAACTGCATAACAGGCATTTGGAGCGAAGCCTGGCGGATGTGGCGGCGATGTTCCGGCTTCCGTCCACATTGATTTTCCATGACATTTCCGGTTCTTTTTCACATATTCCCACATCGGAAATAGCTGCGCTGTGTATAACGAGGTCGGGTTTGACGGCATCGAATAAAGTACACACGCTTTTGGCATCGGTTATATCCAGTTCGGAGTGGGAGGGGGCAAAGATTTCATATTTCCCGTTATAAAATCTTACGGCCCTTCCCCCAAGGAAACCGGAAGCTCCTGTAATTAATAATTTTTTCATAGTTTACCCCGTTTCCGGCAGCAGGTTGTTTGGATTGTTGTTTATGGCTGCTGGCTTTTGCTGTAAGTATAGCATACCGGGGCTGTCGGATGCAATTGAAGAGTAAATTAAATGAAATTGATTTCCTGAAATTATAGCCGGATATATAGTTTTTTTTATGCGGTTATGGTATACTGGGCGGTGAGATTATAAAAATTGGGAAATAATATAAGAAAATACATGAAGTAATTAATAACCGGTGCGCTGGGGCGAGGCTTAAAGGACCGGAACAGGAGGAAATTTATGTTAAACAATAAAACGATTTTAATTACCGGGGGAACCGGGTCTTTTGGAAAGTGTTTTACAAAATATGTGCTGGATCATTATGAGCCGAAGAAAATAATTATTTATTCCAGGGATGAATTCAAGCAGTTTTTAATGGCCAATGAATTGAAAGAATATGAGAGCAGGCTTCGGTTTTTTATCGGGGATGTGCGGGATAAGGAGAGGTTAAAAAGGGCATTGGAAGGTGTGGACTATGTGATTCATGCGGCTGCCTTAAAACAGGTGCCGGCCTGCGAGTACAATCCTAACGAAGCGATTAAAACGAATATCCATGGAGCCCAGAATGTGATAGATGCGGCATTGGATTCCAATGTGAAGAAGGTGGTGGCGCTGTCCACGGATAAAGCGGTAAACCCGGTGAACCTTTATGGCGGCACGAAGCTGGTATCGGACAAGCTTTTTGTGGCAGCCAATGCGTATACGGGAACGAAAGACATTAATTTCTCTATTGTGAGATACGGGAATGTGGCAGGAAGCCGGGGCTCTGTCATTCCGTTTTTCCATAATATTATCAAAAACGGGGGAAAAGAACTGCCAATTACGGATTACCGGATGACAAGGTTCTGGATCAGCCTGACCCAGGGAGTGGAACTGGTTATCAAGGCATTGGAAGAAGCCACGGGAGGGGAGACCTTTATCAGCAAGATACCTTCCTTTAAGATTACGGATTTGGCGCAGGCTATGCTTCCTGGCTGTGAAATGCCGGAGGTGGGCATCAGGCCTGGGGAGAAACTTCACGAAATCATGGTTACGGTGGAGGATTCCTATACGACCTACGAATACGATAAACATTTTATTGTTTATCCGCAGATGGTATGGAACAATAAGCAGCAGCCGGATTTGAGCGGGAAGAAAGTGGAAGAAGGGTTTTCCTATAGTTCGGACAATAATAGCCAGTGGCTGTCGGTGGAAGAGATTAAGGAATTGCTGAAAACAGTGGAACTGGAGAAATAGGCTGGGGAAGATATGGATATTCATGAGGAAAAAGTAATACCGGCGGCCTGCGGGGGAACGCCGGTAAGGGATAAGAAGATTTTTTACGGGCATCAATATATTGACGAGGCGGATATTCAGGCAGTAGTGGATGTGATGCGGAGCGACTATCTGACCTGCGGGCCTAAAATTGGAGAACTGGAAAAAAAATTATGTGAAGTGACCGGAGCGAAATATGCGGTGGTATGCAGCAACGGAACGGCGGCGCTGCATATAGCCTGCATGGCAGCAGGGGTAGGGCCGGGCGATGAAGTGATTACTACGCCTATCACTTTTGCGGCTTCTGCCAACTGCGCCCTGTATTGTGGGGCGAGGCCGGTGTTTGCGGATATCCGGGAGGATACTTATAATATTGACCCACAATCGGTATCCGGGAAGGTGAGCGAAAAGACGAAAGCAGTGGTGGCAGTGGACTTTACCGGGCAGTCGGTGGAATTGGACGAACTGCTGGCGGTTTGCCGGGAGAAAAATCTGGTGTTGATTGAGGATGGAGCCCATGTCATTGGCACGAAATATAAAGGGAAGGGCAATGGCTCCATTTCGGATATGACTACATTGAGCTTCCATCCAGTGAAGACGGTGACCGGAGGGGAGGGGGGCGCTGTATTGACCAACAGCGAGGAATATTATAAAAAGCTGCTGTTGTACAGAGCCCATGGAATAACGAGAGACCCGGAGATGATGGAAGGTGAACCGGAGGGAGACTGGTATTATGAGCAGATTGCTTTAGGGTACAACTACCGGATGACCGATATGCAGGCGGCGCTGATTATGAGCCAGCTGGATAAACTGCCTATGTTTTCCAAAAGAAGGAAAGAGATTGTCGCCAGATATGACGAAGCTTTTGCCGGGATTCCGCAGCTGCGGGTGCAGAAGGAAATACCGGAATCGGATACAACGAGACATTTATATATTCTGCGTTTGGTGCCTGAAAGGCTGAAAATCGGGAGAAAAGAATTTTTTGACGCTTTGGCGGCGGAAAATGTGTGCTGCAACGTGCATTATATCCCCACCTATTATTTCCCATATTACAGAAAACTGGGCTATGAAAAAGGCATTTGCCCGAAGGCGGAAAAGCTGTATGAGGAGATTATCAGCCTGCCGCTTTATTATGCCATGACAAATCAGGATGTGGAGGATGTAATCGAGGCTGTGACGAAGATTGCGGAGTATTATGGCAAGTAAATTTTGCGGTCTTTTGCATTTGCTTCTGCGGCTGCTTGGCTCGCTGTCCGCGGAAAAAAATCGGTAGTATAAATTGTGCAGGAATGGAAAATGGAAAAAGAGATGAAATTAAGTATCATTGTGCCGGTTTATAACATGGCATCGGACCACAAATTGGAATATTGCCTGGATTCTTTGGTGAATCAGACGGTGGAAGATTATGAAATAATTGCGGTGGATGACTGTTCCACCGACAATTCCATGGAAATATTGAAAGAATATGAAAGGCGTTTCCCTGAGAAATTCCGCGCAGTCCATTCGGAAGTGAACAGGCATCAGGGGGGCGCGAAAAACATCGGACTGAGGATGGCCAAGGGGGAATGGATTGGCTTTATTGACAGCGATGACTGGATTCGGCCGGATATGTATGAGCGGCTGATAGAAAGGGCTAAAAGCACAGGGGCGGATTTGGCCGGCTGCGATTATTGCCTGACGGATGTTCATTCCATGGAAGTAGGGCAGATTGTCCACAATAATAAAAAGAGCCAGAGCGGTATATTGAATAAAGAAAAACGGGCCAGCCTGATATTGGATGGGGGGAGTCTGGTGGTAAAGATTTTCCGCCGTTCCATGATTATGGAAAAGGAACTTTGGTTTCCCGAAGACATTTTTTATGAGGATAATGCTTTGGGCAATTCCTACCTAGTATTGGCAAAGCATTTCGAATATATCGAAGAACCCATGTATTATTATTATCAGCATGATACTTCCACGGTACATACGATTTCGCCCAAACGCTGCGAGGACCGAATGGAAGCGGGACGCCTGATGCTTGCGGAAGCGAAGCGGCATGGCTATTTTGAAGAATTGCGCCCGGAACTGGAATATAGTTTTACGCTTCTTTTTTACATCAATACATTGTTCACCTATATGGCCGGGGTGGGCAAGACGAAATATGGGTTTGTGAAGGCGATGGGAAAGGAAATGAAAGAGACATTCCCGGAGTTTGAAAAAAACTCTTATTATCAGGAAAGAACCCATGCAGAGGAAAAGAAGCTGATTAGGATGCAGCAGAGATCCACTTTGTTTTTCATGCTGTACTACAAATTGCTGTGGGCATATAGACGATGGAGGAAAAGGCGCGGGTAGCGGCGGAATTTCCGTCAGGCATATGGATGGGAAACCGGAAGAAAAGATTACGGCGTGAAAGAAAAACGCACATGGAAAAGCGGTACGGACAAGGAAGTGAATCGGAAATTGCATATGATGGAAATTGGCAGTATTTATGAAATTAATCCGGCAACGGTTGCCGTGGCAGAAGAATCCCAAACGCCACTTTTTTCGTTAAAGGAAACAGAAAAATATGGAAAAAAGAACGTGTCCTTCACCGCATCGGGAAGGGCTGCCATTGCCCTGGCTTTGAAAAGCTATGCCCAAAACAGGGCCGGGGGAAATAAGACAGAGGCAGGGAAAAAGTGTCTTTTGCCGGCATATATGTGCGATACGGTTTTTTTCCCCTTTCAATGGGAAGGGTGGGAAATACAGTTTTATCATATCAATAAAAATCTGGAGGCGGATACAGGGCAGCTGTGCCGTCTGATGGAACAGCAAAGACCGGATCTGCTTTTTGTCCATCCTTATTATGGCGTGGACACATGGAAGCCGATGCGGTCTTTGCTTAAAGAATGGCGGGCGCAGGGGATTTGCATTATGGAGGACGTGACCCAGTCTTACTATCTGCAAAGTGCAGGCAGGGAGGCGGATTATGTGGTGGGAAGCCTGAGAAAATGGTATTCCGTTCCGGATGGAGGCTTTGTGGCTTCCAATGAGCTTTTAGCGTTGGACTGTCTTGTACAGGAAAAGGAGTTTATGAAAAAGCGCCTGGAACTCCTTACAGAAAAATGGGAATATTTGTATGGAAGCAAAAGCCAGGAAGAAAAGAAGGCCATGAAAGAGGAATTCCTGAAAAAGAACCGGGAAATGGAAGCGTGGCTGGATGATCATAGGGAAATCGGCGTCCTATCCAGGGAGGCGGCAGGCATTTTAAAGTCAGAGGATGAGCAAAAGTGCAAGAATAGGCGGAACGAAAATTATCGCTATTTATGGGAATGGATGGAAGGGAAAACACGATTTTGGCCGATGCTGCCCCGAAGTTTTGGGGAAGACGGGAAAATGGCTGCGCCGCTGTACTTTCCGGTGTATGCAAAGGACAGAGACAGGATGCAGAAATTTCTAACGGAACATGGTATTTATGCCCCGGTGCTTTGGCCCGTAGGGAAGGAAAATGCAGGGCATCTGACGGGGGATGAAAAATATATCTACAGCCACATGCTGGCTTTGCCCATGGACCAGCGGTACGGAGCGGAAGAGATGAAGCGTTTGGGGAAAGTGCTGGAGGAGTATGAAGAACAGGAAAGAAATCTTTCATGATATGAAATCAGTGACTTCTTCTATAGACATTCAAAATGGGAGGGCAGATGCGAAACCGGTATACTGACCATTTGCCATTGCAAAACTGTGAGGAGCATGGCATGGAGGTTTACAGGATGCGGAAGGGACTTGACGAATAGGATGGAGCAGGTAATAGGAATTCGGGTGGATGCAAACGGCACGGTTGCCATGGGGCATATTATGAGATGTATTACCATCGCAAAGCAAATGAAATATCTAAGACAGAAGACCATTTTTTTTACAGCGGACAGCTATGCCCACGATTTGCTGGAAGCGGCGGGGATGGAATATGTCTGCCTGAACACTGCCTGGAACCGGATGGAGGATGAGACGCAGCAACTGCGGGAAGAACTGGAAAAAACGGGCTGCAGGAAACTGCTGGTGGATTCCTATCAGGTGACAAGGGCATATTTTGACAAATTGCGGGATATCTGTAAGATAATATATATAGATGATTGTTTTGAGGATGTTTATCCGGTGGACATGGTAATCAATTATAATGCTTATCATGTGCGTTTTCCTTATAAAGAAACCTATGAAGGAAGGGCTAAGCTGCTATTGGGTACAGCGTATGTGCCTTTAAGGGAGGAATTCCAGAGGGCTTATTTGCAGAAAACGGGCATGGAGCCCAAGGCGGAAGTAAGTCTATGCCCTTTTGATTTCGAAACAAAAAAAGTTCTGCATATTTTGAAGCAAAGAAGAGATGAGCAAAAAGGAAGAGTAAATGTACTTTTAAGTTCCGGCGGAGGCGACACCTACGATGCGCTGTCCGGTATTCTCCAAAGCGCTGCAGAGGAACCGGCCTTAAGCCGGGCGGTTTTCCATGTGGTGGTAGGAAAATTCAATCAGAACAGAGAAAAGCTGCAGGCTCTGGCGGAGAAGAACCCGGCCATAAGGCTTTATCATAATGTGAGCAATATGGCGGAACTGATGGAAGAGTGCGATTTGGCGGTTTCGGCGGCAGGAACGGTGCTGTTCGAACTATGTGCCATGCAGATTCCCGCCGTATTTTTTGTCTGTGCGGACAACCAGCTCTATGACAGCGAATTTTTTGCCGATGAAGAGAGAATGCTGTTTGCAGGGGATATACGGCAGGACAGGGAAGAATGCCTAAAACGGATTAACAGAAACCTGAAGATTCTTTTACAGGATAAGGCGTTACGCAAACGGATGAAAGAAGCGCTGTGCCAGGTAACGGACGGGCAGGGGGCATTACGTATTGCGGAGGAGATTTGGAAACTATAATAAAAACAGCAAGAACCCGGACAACGCCCCAGAGGATTTACGGACGCGTAAGCGGGCGGAAATGCTCTGCGGGAAGAAAGGGTGTTGGGAGGGGTCTTGCGGAACTGGAATAAAAACAGCAAGAACCCGGACAACGCCCCAGAGGATTTACGGACGCGTAAGCGGGCGGAAATGCTCTGCGAGAAGAAAGGGTGTTGGGAGGGGTCTTGCGGAACTGGAATAGGAGATTAAGATGAGTGTAGTTGCGGTAATAACAGCCAGAGGGGGAAGTAAGAGGATACCGGGGAAGAATAAGAAAGAATTTTTGGGGAAGCCGATTATTTGCTATTCTATAGAGGCAGCGCTGTCCTCGGGCCTGTTTGATGAGGTAATGGTGTCTACGGATGACGAAGAGATTGCGGAGATTGCCAGGAAGGCTGGGGCCAGCGTACCGTTCATGCGCAGTGAGGCTGCGGCCAATGACTTTGCCACCACGGATGATGTGTTGATGGAAGTGCTGGAGGAGTATGAAAAGAGGGGGAAGGAATTCCGGTATATGGCATGCCTCTACCCTACCGCCCCGTTTATCACTGCCAAAAAGCTGAAAGAAGCCTTTCGGCTGTTGGTGGAAAATCACGCGTCCGGGGTAATGCCGGTGGTCAAATTCTCATTTCCGCCCCAGCGCGGTATGGCGGTGAGAAATGGCAGGCTGGAGTATTGTTATCCCGAGAATGCTATGAAGAGGTCTCAGGATTTAGAGACGATGTACCATGACTGCGGGCAGTTTTACTTTTATGATGTGAAAAAATACCGTGCATGCAGAGGGGATTTGGAGGACGGATATGTACCGCTTCCGATGCCGGAGACGGAAGTGCAGGATATAGACAGCTTGATGGATTGGAAATTGGCGGAAATTAAGTATCGGATGATGGGCGGATGAGAAAGCCTAAGCTATGAGAATATTCAGCAAGTTTATCGGTTTCGCAATGGTCTATGCAAGGTAACAATAAGAAAGGAAAAGGGAAATGGATAAAAGGATACGGATTGGGAAGCGTTATGTAGGGGAAGGGGAGAAAACTTTTGTGGTGGCGGAGGTTTCGGCCAATCATTTACAGGATTATGGCAGGGCGGAAGCAATTATAAAAGCGGCGGCGCAGGCCGGGGCGGATGCGGTAAAGCTGCAGACTTATACGCCGGATACCATTACTCTGGACTGCGATAACGATTATTTCCAGATTACCCAGGGAACGATCTGGGACGGCACAACGCTCCATAAGCTGTATGAAGAAGCCTATACCCCTTGGGAGTGGCAGCCGAGGCTGATGGAGTATGCCAATGGGCTGGGGCTGGAATGCTTTTCCTCTCCTTTTGACGATACAGCGGTAGATTTTATGAAAGAAATGGACATGCCGGCTTATAAGGTGGCGTCCTTTGAAATTAATGATATCCCTCTCATACGGAAAATTGCGGGGTTAGGGAAGCCGGTAATCCTGGCGACAGGAATCGCCTATCTGGAAGACATGGAAAGAGCCTTGCAGGTATGTAAGGAGGAAGGAAATGAACAGGTTGTGCTTTTAAAATGTACCTCTGCCTATCCGTCCCCTTATGAGGAGATGAACTTGAAAGTGATTCCCAACATGGCCCAAGTTTTTGATTGTATCACAGGGCTTTCGGATCATAGCATGGGAACGGCGGCAGCGGTAGCAAGCGTGGCCCTTGGGGCGAAAATGGTGGAAAAGCACCTTACGTTATCCAGAGCGGATGGAGGGCCGGATGGGGCATTTTCCATGGAGCCGGACGAGTTTAAGAAAATGGTGGATGAAATTCGGATTGTGGAAAAGGCTTTGGGCAAAGTTACCTATGAACTGTCGGAGAAGCAAAAAAGGAGCAGGGAAGACGGACGTTCCCTGTTTGTTGTGAAGAATATGAAGGAAGGGGAAATATTTACGGAAGAAAATGTGCGCTCCATCCGCCCGGCCTTTGGCCTGCATACTATGTATCTCGATGAGATTATGGGGAAAAGGGCCAGGACGGACATTTCTAAGGGAACACCTCTGGACTGGAAGCTGATACTATAAGGGGAAAGGCAGATAGAAAGAGAACAGAAAGAGAACAGGAAAATGAGGCGATGCACTCCTGGGGATGCGGGGCGGAGGCTGTGCCGGTTTGATATGGGAAAAAGTGGAATGGAAAAAGGAAAATCAATGATGATTCTGGGAGCCAGCGCATTGCAGGTTCCGGCAATTAAAAAAGCAAAGGAACTGGGATATAAGATTATTCTGGTGGACTATGATGAAAATGCGGCAGGCTTTCCGCTGGCGGATGTGAAGCTGGTGGTGAGCACCCTGGATATGGAGGAGGTGTACCGCCAGGCGCTTATTTACCGGCCGGATGTGGTAATTACTTCCACCAGCGACGGCCCGGTGAGAACGGCTGCGTATGTGAACGAAAAGCTTGGGAAAAGGCCGGATTTATCTTATGAGGATTCTCTGTGTGCTACCATTAAAAGCCATATGAGAAATCGATTAAAGGAACATCGGGTGCCCATTCCGGCTTATTATGCGGCGGAGGATTTTGAAGGTTTCCGGACAGCGGTGGAGGCTCTGGAGAGACATTGTATCGTGAAGCCGTCGGATAATGCGGGAAGCCGGGGGGTGGTGCTGCTGGATGGCGGAAAATTGCAGCAGTTTGCAGAAAAGCAGTTTGAGAACGGGGAACAGCGGCTTGCAGGCAGTCAGTCAAAGCAAGAGGCTGTGGGAGAACAGCCGGATGAAGCGGTACTGCGCGAAGTTTATGAATACAGCAAAGGGAATTCCCGCAATGGGGTGGTGATGGTGGAGGAAATTATGACCGGGCCGGAAGTGAGCGTGGAGGCCATAACGGTGGAAGGGGTAACCACTATCATAACGATTACGGATAAATATATTACCAGGCCGCCTTATTTTGTAGAAATAGCCCATAGCGAGCCGAGCTGCCTTGACGAAGAAGTGCAGGAGCAGATTAAAGGAGTAGCTTTACGGGCCATAGGCGCTATCGGATTGCAGAATGGCCCATCCCACACGGAGATAAAAGTGACAGAGGAGGGGCCGAAAGTTGTGGAAATTGCAGCCCGCCTGGGCGGCGATTTTATCACATCCCGCCTGGTTCCCCTCTCCACGGGGGTGGATCTGGTAGGGGCTTCCGTGGTGCTGGCCACCGGGGAAAAGCCGGATTTGGAGAAAAAGTGGCAAAGAGGAGCTGCGATTCATTTCATTCAGGGCGGGGAAGGCATTATCCGCCATCTGGAAGCCGGTGAGGAAGTGCGCAGCCTGGACGGGGTGGAGGAAATTGTTTTGTACAAAAGTCCGGGAGATAGGACAAACGGAACAAAGTCCAGCAATGACAGGCTGGGCCATATTATTACTGCAGGGGCCACCCCGGAAGAAGCGATGGAAATCGGGAAAAAGGCGCTGGCCCTTATCCGTGTGGATATTCAAGCCTGCCTTTAAGTTTACCGGCAGCCTGGCCGGCCTGGTGCACGTGTTGTCAGTACTAGCACAACGAATGATTAATATTCGATGGATTGGATTTTGTTTCTGCGAGGAAGGAGTATATATAGCCGTATGAAGCATAGAATTTATGTCTGCCACACATATTATCATGTGTATGTAGCTTGCCTGAAAGAATTGAATCTGCCAAAGGAGGAACGGAAGAATGCGGATCTGGTGTTAAGCACCATGTCCAACGATTTCGGCGATTTGAGAAGCCGGGCACTTAAATGCGGGCTTTTTGAAAATGTGTATATGTTCGAGGAAAAAGAGGATATTCATTTCCCGCAGGTGATGAAATACCATAAGGACAGGGGGAATATTTTGCTGAATATGCTGGCCAGAATCAAATACACGAAACTGCTTGGAAAAATGCAGCAGGATTATGTGCCGGTGGATTTTAAAGAGTATAAGGATATCTATGTGTTTTGCGATTCGGACCCCATTGGCTATTATTTAAGCTATAAAAAGATCTATTACCATGCATTGGAGGACGGCCTGGACTGCATCAGCACATACGATACGGCCAGATACGATAACAGGGGGCATTTTGGGCTGAAGGCTTTTCTTGCGGCGAAGAATCTTATTTTTATCCAGAATGGCTGGGCAAAATATTGCCTGGATATGGAAGTCAACGATATTTCCGTACTTCCTTATCCTTGCCCTAAGTATATTGAGAAGCCAAGAAAAGAACTGGTGGATGGGCTGGATGAAGAGGGGAAAGAAATTCTGGTGCACCTGTTCATCGCGGATATGGATGAAATAAAGGAAAAGTTAAATGCCGGAAATGGGAAAAACAAAATCCTGCTGTTGACGGAGCCCCTTTGTGCCCTGGATGTGAGGGAACGGATTTTTAAGGATTGTATTGAAAAATTCGGAAGCATAGACGGGGAAGAGTCGGTAGTCCTGATCAAACCCCACCCCAGGGATATTTTGGACTATCATAAGGTTTTTCCTGATGATATTGTGCTGGATGGAAAATTTCCTATGGAAGTATTGAATTATATTAAAGGGCTGCGGTTTCGCCGGGTTATTTCTGTTTTTACGGTGGTTCATGGAATTAAGTTTGCAGAGGAAATCGTGTATTTGGGGGAAGACTTTATGGACCAGTATGAACCGCCGCAGATGCACAGGCAGAATGAGCAAATATAAGCGGCAAGGGTGCGTGGGGAGAATGGTTAAAGCCGAAATGGCCTGGGGTATGGGGTGAATGAGCAAGTATAAACAGTTTACAGAAAGGTATGGTTGTCGGGATGAAGAAATTGTTGGAAAAATGGATGGGGTTTATCACGCCAAAGGTTCTGGCAGGAGTGTTTACGGCGGGGTATGTCCTTACGCTGATTCCGCTGCTATTGATTGCCCGTTATAATTTTCCGAGTGCGGATGATTATTCTTTTGGTGATACATGCAGGTATGCGTGGAGAACAACGCATTCTATCTGGCAAGTACTGAAAGAGGCATTTTTGCTGTCATGGGAAAGTTATTTTAATTGGATGGGAAGCTTTACATCGGAAGTTGTTTCGGCGCTTCATCCAGCCGTGTTCAAAGAGGAGTTTTACTCGGTGACTACATGGATTATGTTGGGGATGCTTACCTTTTCCACGGTTTATCTGTTAAAGGGGATTTTTGTAAAAGTATTTAAAGCGGATAAATATATGGCACGCATTGCCATTATGGCGGTATTGTTTGTTTCGATCCAATGCCTGAGCCGCCAGGGAAGGGTGGAGGCATTCTATTGGTATTGCGGTTCGGTGCGGTATGTATTTTTGCATAGTATGTCGCTGTTTTTCTATGGGATAATGGTTCGGGCAGCCTGTAGTGAAGGGAAAGGGCGCATTCGGTATTTGACAGGGGCATCGGTGCTGGGCTTCCTGATTGGGGGAGGAAACCAGATGACTTCGCTAAATGTGGCAATTGTGCTGGGTGTCGCCCTTGTCTGCACGATTTGTACAAAAAACAGAAAAAAGTATAAAGCATTCTGGATTCCCATGGGTTGTTTTTATTTGGGATTCATAGTGAGTGCGGCCGCCCCGGGCAATTGGGTGCGGACTTCCGGAACAGCAGGGATGGGGGCTGTGAAATCGGTATTGGTTTCCTTTTATTACTGCCTGGATTATGTGTTGGGGGAATGGACGGGATGGCCGGTGCTTCTGCTCATCGCGATATTGATTCCCCTTTTCTGGCATATGGCGGAAAAGACAGAATATGGTTTCAGGTATCCGGTCATTGTGGTGCTTTTTGGATACTGCCTGGTTTCCGCAATGATTACACCTCCTCTGTTTGCAGTAGGCAATATTGAAGCGGGGAGGCTGCAGGCGCTTATCTTCTTTATGTACATCCTGGTCCTGACACTTTGTGTGGGTTATGTGACAGGATGGGTGAGAAGGCAATGGGATAAAAGCAGGGGAACGCCAGCTGCCCGTGAAGCAGGATTTTCCGCGAACACACGCTTTTGCCTGATGGGATGTGTGTTCTTTTTCCTTCTGGCTTCCGGGCTGTCCATCATACCGGAACCGCATTTTTATTCCTTTACATCGGCAATAACGGATTTAAAGAACGGAAGTGCCAGGGCATATGGGGAAGCGCTTGAGCAAAGGGTTCAGATATATAATAGCGATGTACAGGGGATACTGGAGGTAGAGCCCCTTCCGGCAGAGCCGGCCCTGCTTTATTTTTCGGATATTACCCCCGATGTGGAAGATTGGCAGAATAAGGCGCTGGCCAGATTTTACGGGAAGGATGGGGTTATAGTAAAAAGGGTGGAATAGCCCGGACGGAAAAAGCGGAAGGGATTCTTGGAGTGGAGTCCCTTCCGGTACAGCCGGCTTTCTTTGTACTTTTCAGATATTACGCCCGATGCGGATTCCTGGGAAAACAGCCCTTTAGTCTTATTTCCCGAATAAATCGCTATGTGTTCCTGTCCTTGTCAAAGTCAAAACGAGCAAATCATTTTCAATGCGATAGACCAATAACCAGTCCGGTTGAATGTGGCACTCACGGTGTCCAATCCAGTTTCCGGTTAAGGCGTGGTCTTTATTTTTTTCTGGAAGCTGTTCGCCGCTTGCCAGTTTGCGGATGATGTCATCAAGAAGGCCAATGTCCTGATGACGTTTTACCGCCAGCTTGTAATCTTTTTTGAATTGCCCTGTCCAAATGATGTCCAGATGGTTCATTCTTTTAATGCCCTAAGTGCTTCCTCTACATCAGAGTAACGCTTTACGGATGGATCGCGGGCAATGCGTTCTGCTTCCAGCATTGCAGCAATCGTCTCTTTGTTGGGCTGTTCCATGCGAACATCAAAAGGAAAACCACCGGCACGGAGAGACTGGCGAAGAAACACGTTGATGGCAGTAGTGAGGTTGACACCTAACTCACCATACAGAATTTCACACTGTTTTTTAATATCGCTGTCCATACGGACACTAAAATTTGTTGTATTAGCCACATTTACCCCCATTTCTGCGCAGCTTCTTGCGCTAAAATTTATTCCCGCGAGCAACGAGCCAAGTGGCATGCTTAAATCCAATCAAAGGTTGGATTGGACATTTGGCGGCTGCCGCGAGGGTCAAATTTGTGAATGATATCTCTATTGCATCTATATTATATGCCATTTGCAATGCAATATCAATAAATCAGACAGGAAATTTATATATAATGTAACAGTTTAGCTTTTCGGTTTTCCTGTTACGGAACACCCTAAAAATAAAAATTGTTTCCTGTGGACAATTCCCGAGGGCAGTTGCATTCTTTTCATAAAGTATGGTAGAATATAACAGTCTAATGGGCTCTTGGAATCCGGCGGCGTCTGATTCTGGGGGTGAAAGTTGGATGATAGACGAAGCAGTGTGCGGGAATGCTAAAAGAATATTTGATAGAAACGAAGCAGAGGTAATTAGGGCGTGGGAAAGATTTTAAGGAAGCTGAATATTTTACTGGATAAGAAGCAAAAACGGATTATGCTTTTTCTCATTGTGGCGATGCTCATAGGGGCAGCGCTGGAACTGATGGGGGTGGGCCTCATTTATGAGGCGGCCAGTGTGATTATGGATCCGGATATATTGGAAAGCAGTGCGACACTGGCGAAGGTCTATGACATTTTTCATATGGAAAGTATGACTCAGTTTTCCATGCTGATTATGGGCGCTTTGATTGGTGTATTTGCGCTGAAGAACGTCTACCTTTTTTTCCAGAATAAATTGCAGTTCAAGTTTGTATACAGCAATCAATTTGCTACTTCACGCCGGATGATGATTAATTTTATGCAGAGGCCTTATGAATATTATTTGAATGCGGATACTTCGGTGATACAAAGGAGCATTACTTCCGATGTGAATAATATGTACGGCCTTATTTTGAGCATGCTGCAGCTGGTGAGTGAAATGATTGTTTTTGTGGTGCTGACCCTTTACTGCCTGAGCAAGGATGTGGTGATGACAGGAACCGTGGCAATACTGCTCGTTGTAGTTTTGATGGTTATCAAGTGGATTTTGAAACCTATCATGAGGAAGGCAGGGGAAGAGAACCAGGATTTTTACAGCGGCCTGTATAAATGGATTGACCAGTCGGTGATGGGGATTAAAGAGATTAAGGTGGCCAATAAGGAGAGTTACTTTATTAATGAATATTGCAAATGCGGTGCGGGTTATGTGAATGCGGTGCAAAGATATAATCTGTATAATGCCACGCCCCGTCTTTTAATTGAAACGGTGGCTATTGCGGGGATGATTTTATATATGATGATACGGATTGCCCAGGGTACGCCGGTAACGGAGATTATGCCTCAGCTGACTATGCTTGCAGTAGCGGCCATGCGGCTGATACCCAGTGCGAACCGGATTAATAATTACCTGACGTCCATCGCTTATTTTGAGCCTTTCTTTATGGGGGTTACGGATAATCTCCAGGATGAAATACGGGATGAAAGCGTGAACTACGATGAGGAAGCTTACCGGAAGAAAAAGTATGTGGAAAAGCTTCCTGTGAAGAAGGAAATTCTGTTAAAGGATATTACTTACAAGTATCCCAATAGCGAAGTGCTTATTTTCGACAATGCCACGATGCGTATCCCGGTGGGAAAATCGGTGGGTATCGTGGGAACTTCCGGCGCGGGGAAGACCACGGTAGTGGATATTATGCTGGGGCTTTTGCAGCTAAAGTCCGGCGGTATTTATGCGGACGGGATAGAAGTGCGGGAGCACTATGAATCCTGGCTGAAAAATATTGGCTATATCCCCCAGACTATATTTATGATTGATTCATCCATACGTAAAAATGTAGCCTTTGGCAGGGGGGATGAAGATATTGACGATGCGAAAGTATGGCAGGCTTTGAAGGAAGCCCAGCTGGACGAGTTCGTAAAAGGGCTGCCGGAGGGACTGGATACAGGAATCGGAGAAAGAGGAATCCGCATATCCGGCGGTCAGAGGCAGAGAATTGGCATTGCCAGAGCCCTCTATGAAGACCCGGAGGTGCTGGTATTGGATGAAGCCACGTCCGCTCTGGATAATGACACGGAAGCGGGGATTATGGATTCCATCAATCATTTGCATGGGCGCAAGACATTGATTATCATCGCCCACAGGCTACAGACAATTGAAAAATGCGACATCGTCTACCGAGTAGAAAACAGCAGCGTAACCAGGGAACGATGATGGGATTTTTTTGCGGAACTGGAAAACAGCAAGTGCCCGAGAAGTACCCCAGAGAATTTGCGGACGCGTGAGCGGCCGAAAATTTCTCTGCCGAATGTATTTATTAAGGGTACTGAAAGGAAACTTGCGGAACTGGAATAGAAACAGGAGGCTTAATATGATAAAATTTGCATGGGATATGTACAAAAAGTATGAAGAGGCCATCAATTATTTATTTTTTGGATTCTTGGCATTTTTGGTAAATATGGTGGCTTATGCTCTGGCGGTGTGGGTGCTCGGCGCTGATGACAAGAAGGTGGTGCTGGTGCTGGCATCCACATCGTTTGCCTGGGTTGTGGCGGTATTATTTGCTTATTGGACGAACCGCAGCTTTGTATTCAAAAGCAAGGTGAAGGGCAAAGAGGGCATCTGGAAGGAATTTTCCGCTTTTGTAGGAGCCAGAATAGTAACAGGCGGAATGGAATTGGTGATTATGTATGTAATGGTGGATTTGGCAGGCATTCATAATATGATTGCCAAATTTGTCTGCAATGTGGTAGTTATTGTTTCCAATTATATATTTAGTAAATTGCTGGTATTTAAGAAGAAGGAAGCATGAGCGGGATGCGGGAGAAATTATATAGCTTCCATAAAGCTATACAGAAATGGGGTTTCATATGGGGAAAGAAAAAGATAGGGGAAAACGCCGGCTGAACTATGAACTGCTGCGTATCATTGCAATGCTTATGGTAATTACCCTACATTATTTGAGCCATACAAATATGCTGCTTCTGCCGGGGGAAGAAGGGGGCAGCAAGCAGATAGCGGGGATGCTCCTGGAATCTTTTTGTATTGTGGCGGTGAATGTATATGTGTTGATTAGCGGCTATTTTCTTGTGGAAGCCGGATTTAAGGTGAAAAGGGTTCTGATATTGATAGGTCAGGTACTTTTTTATGCAATATTGATTCCGTTAATTATGATGGGAACAGGGATTTTCGCGGGGGAAGGGGGAGACTTCTACAGGCTGCTGCAGTATGTTTTCCCTTTGGAAACAGAGCATTATTGGTTTGCTACTTCCTATGTGCTTTTATACTTGTTTAGCCCTCTGATAAATGCGGCGGTGAAAACGATGAGCAGGAAACAGCTGCAGATTGCCATAGGGGGGCTGCTGCTGCTGTTCGGCGGTATAAAAAGCATAGTTCCCATACAGTTTGTGACAGACAGGGCCGGATATGATTTCGGCTGGTTCTTATGCGTTTATCTTGTGGCGGCATATATCAGGCTGTACGGATGGAAACCGATAGGGAGCAGGGAAAAGGCATGGGGGCTTTATATCGGCTGCGGGCTGCTCATATTTGCCATCGGTACAGGGGCATATTTCATCAACCGAGCTACAGGGCTGCTAGGCTATTATATGGAAGTTCCTTATCATTATAATTATATCCTGTGCCTGCTTGGGGCGATAGGATTATTTGGGGCCTTTGGTTATGTGAAAATCCCGCAAGGCCTGTTCGCCAGGATTATTGTCAAGTTATCGCCCCTTACGTTCGGGGTATACTTATTTCATGAGCATATTGATATCCGCAATGTATGGACGGTATGGGTGGAAGACTTTATCGGCCCGGTGGCAGAGACGGGTGTGGGCGGATTTGTCCTGCATTGGATAATCTCTATACTGGTCATATATATAGCAGGAAGTTTTATTGATGGCATCCGGCTGAATATTTTCCGTTATATGGGAAGGCATCTGGAAAAGTCCAGGGCGGCAGGCTGGGTGCGCGGACTGGATGGGGAATTCAGATAAAGGATGGCAAAGAGGGCAGCAGGAATGAAAGGAATAGCCGGAATGGAAAAAAAGTATAGTATTATGGTAGTCTTGCAAAGGTGCGTATTCCCGTTGCTGCTTTTGGTTTACCCTCTGCTGCTGATCCGTCAGGGCATTGATGTATCGGATACTACTTATTCCCTTGGATATTATCGTTTTATGGGGGAAATGGACATTACTTGGGTACTGGCTACTTATCTGGCCAATGTAGCCGGGGCTTTTTTAATGAAGCTTCCCATGGGGAATACTCTGCTTGGAATGAATTTATATACAGGGCTTTTGGCAGGCGCAATTGCCCTCATCTGTTATTATGGCTTATCTAAGTGGCTTCCGGCCTGGCTTGCGTTTTTCGGGGAAGTAATCGCCCTTAGCTTATGCTGGTGTCCTACAACGATATTATATAATTATTTGACTTATCTCTTTTTTGCCCTGGGTTGTGTTTTCTTATGCAAAGCCCTTTTTGAAGGCAAACCTTTTTACAAAGGAAACGCCTTTTTACAGGGTGGGGAAGTTTATTATGTATGTGCGGGGATTTGTCTCGGGCTGAATGTGATGGTACGGTTTTCCAATCTGGTGGAGGCGGCACTGATTGTGGTGGTCTGGTTTGCCGGATGGCTGGAAAGGGACAAGCTTTCGGCTGTGTTGAAGCGGACAGGGCTGTGCCTGGCAGGATATCTGGCCGGATTTGGCAGTATCCTGCTGGTAATTATGGCAAAATACGGGGCAGGGGCATTCGGGGGCATGATTTCCAGCCTGTTCGGGATGACAGGGGAGGCTTCGGATTATACGCTGGCGGGTATGGTGCTTGCAACGGCTTCCGCTTATTTGGCCGCATTGAAATGGATGGCTTATATGATTCCCTGTATCGGGGCAGGCATGGTGCTGTTTGCCACAGGGAAAGGAAAAATGGAGCGGGCAAAAAAGGGGCTGTATTGCCTCGGGATTTTAATATTGTTCCGGTTTTACCTGGGGCGGGGCATGTTTTCGCTTCGGTATTATAATGAGGGATGTATTTTTCAATGGATGATGCTGTTTCTCATCCTTTCCGTTATGTGCTGCGCGGCCGGGATTGGAGGATTCTTGTCAAAAGACAGGAAGGAACGTATTTTGGCGGCTATGGTGCTGGCGGTTATTCTCATTACGCCGTTGGGAAGCAATAATTATACGTATCAGAATATGAATAATTTATTTTTTGCAGCCCCTTATACACTATGGGCCTGCTGGCGCATATGGAAAAGGACGGGGAATAAAATCCTGCATTTCCCGTGGCGTGCATTTATGGCGGCGATTCTTCTTATGACATTGGTGCAGGGGATTGGCTTTGGCTGTACTTATGTATTCAGGGATGGGATTTACGGGGAAAAACGTGTCTGTAAGGTGGAAAACAGTCCGGTGTTAAAGAATATGATGACTACAGAGGAGAACGGGGAGAGCCTGCAGGGCCTGATAGATTTTTGTCAGGAAAACGGAGTGGGAAGTGAACCCCTTCTGTTATGGGGGGATGCGCCGGGGCTTAGCTATATTCTGGACGCGCCTTCCGCAATTTTTACTACCTGGCCGGAGATACCAAGCAATACTTATGATCAGCTGGAGCAGGCGTTGATGGATTTGGACTGGAAGCCGGATATTATTCTGCACAATGAGCCGGGGAAGGATATTGTGGCAGGGGAAAAGACGGACTTGATTCTTGATTATATTTCGGAAGGGGATTATACTTGTATATTTGAGAATAGATGTTATAGAGTTTTTCGGGCATTATAGGAAGGCAGCGGGAATAAGGGTTAGCGCATAAAGGCGCGCAGAAATGGAGAAGAATGATGATTAATTTTAATGTGCCTCCGTTTACGGGGAAAGAAATGGAATATATGCGCAGGGCAGTGGAGAATGAGAAGATATGCGGGGACGGGGAGTTTACGGGGAAGTGCAGCCGGTGGATAGAGGAGAGGACAGGAACGGCGAAGAGCCTGCTGACTACTTCCTGTACCCATGCTTTGGAGATGGCGGCGCTTTTGGCGGATATTAAGGAGGGGGATGAGGTAATCATGCCTTCTTATACTTTCGTATCCACGGCGGATGCTTTTGTACTTCGGGGGGCTGTGCCGGTATTTGTGGATATCCGGAAGGATACGATGAATATTGATGAGAATTTGATAGAGGCGGCGATTACGGAAAAGACTAAGGCGATTGCGGTGGTGCATTATGCCGGGGTTTCCTGTGAGATGGATAAGATCATGGACATTGCCGGGCGTTATGGGCTGGTGGTGGTGGAAGATGCCGCCCAGGGCATTATGGCTTCTTATAAAGGGAAAGCCTTGGGAACGATAGGGGATTTCGGATGTTTCAGCTTTCATGAGACGAAGAATTATAGTATGGGCGAGGGCGGCGCATTGCTGATCAGGGATGAAAAGCATGTGGAGAAGGCCGAGATTTACAGGGAGAAAGGAACGGACAGGAGTAAGTTTTTCCGCGGCCAGGTGGACAAATACCGTTGGGTTAATTTCGGCTCATCCTATCTTCCCAGCGATATGAATGCGGCTTATTTGTATGCCCAGCTGGAGGTGGCGGACGAAATTAACGAGGTGCGTTTGGCCAGGTGGGGGCGGTATTATAGAAACCTGAAGCCTTTGCAGGAAGCGGGTAAAATAGAATTGCCAATTATCCCGGAAGGCTGTGTCCATAATGGCCATATGTTTTATATTAAGGCTAAGGACTTGGAGGAGAGGACAAAGCTGATTGGTTTTCTGAAAGAAAATGGTATTCTTTCGGTATTTCATTATGTTCCTCTTCATTCGGCCCCGGCAGGCCTTAAGTTTGGGCGTTTCCATGGGGAGGACAAGTATACGACAAAGGAAAGCGACAGGATTTTGAGGCTTCCTATGTTTTATAAGCTGACGGAAGAAGAAGTGGATTATATCAGCGGCAAAGTAAAGGAATTTTATGGTGTTTAGGGATTTTTATAAAAAATATGAAAATTTCATATTAGCATCGGCAGTCTTGGCTGCGCTGCTTTTGTTTGTGGGCATTCGTTATGATTATTATTATGATTTAAACGATGATGTATTTATTAAGGATTTGATGGCAGGGGTCTATACAGGGGAACCGGAAGGTCACAACATACAGGTCCTGTATCCTTTGAGCCTGGGGATTAGCCTGGTGTACCGTATTTTCCCAAAGGCGCCGGTGTATGGGCTTTTTCTGTGCCTTTGCCAGTATGGCAGTTTCTGGCTGATGATTCGCAGGAGCCTTGGCTTTTGCCAGAGGACGGCGTGGAAAGTTTGCCTTGCGGCTGCGGAAGGGGTGATGGTCTGCGGGCTCTTTCTGGATCATCTGGTATTCGTGCAGTATACGGTGACTGCCGCATTGCTTTGTGCGGCGGCGGCTTTTCTATTCGCCACTTCCGGCACGGGAGAATGCCATAAGGCGGGGAAAGGGTTTGTAAAAAAGAATATTCCAAGTATCCTTTTAGCGGTGCTGGCTTTTTGCCTGCGCACGGAAATGATGGAACTTTTGCTGCCGCTGATATGTGTGGCCGGGGTATATCGCTGGGTTTTGGAGGACGGAATTTTTACAAAAGAAAATTATCGGAAATATTTTACTGTTTTCGGGGCAGTATTGGCGGGGATGTGTATTTCCGTTGTGGTGGACCGGGCAGCTTTTGGAACAGGGGATTGGAAGGCTTATGTGGACTTTTTTAACAGCCGGACGGAACTTTATGATTTTCAGGGAATCCCCCCCTATGAAGGGAATGAAGGGCTGTACGAGGCACTTGGTATGTCAGAAAGCGGACAGCACATGCTGCTGGAGGAATATAATTTCGGTCTGGATGACAGTTTGGATGGGGAAGTTCTGGACAGGGTGATAGCGCATCAAAAGAAAAATAAACAGGAAAAGCAGCAGCTGGGCGGACGGATAAAGGAACTGCTATGGGTGTATACAAGCAGGATGTGGCCGCCGAAGGCGAAACAATTGTCCGGCGGTGGGGTGCCATATGATTATCCATGGAACTGTATGGTGATTCTGGGATATGGAGCCGTATTTCTGGCAGCGGTTATAAGATGTGTGCTGAAAGAAAAGAAAAGGGCATTGTACATCGGCCAGAGGGGCGGCTGTCTGTTGTTTTTATCCGTGGTAAGAACTGCTTTGTGGATGTTTATTATGTGGAGGGGCAGAGAACCGGTGCGCATCACCCATTCTCTGTATCTAATGGAACTGTGTATTCTTCTGGCCATGCTGTATATGGAGTGTATGGGGGGGCGAATGGAAAACCAGGGCATAGCAAGAAGGGGCAGTACAAGGCAAAAGGCAGATAGAATGGGTATCCGGGCACTTACGGCGGCGCCTATGGGGATCACTGCGCTGATTGGCCTGGTGGCGCTGGCAGGAACGGCGGCACTGGCAATGCCGGAAAAAATAGAGGAGGTGGATGGGGAATATGCAGCCAGGGGCGTGGCCAATGAAGTATATGACGGAATGAAAAGTTATGCCAGGGCCCATGAAGATGGTTTCTATTTTATAGACGTTTATTCGTCCGTATCTTATCCTTCCGGCAGCTATCAGGAAACCCCTTATTCGGAAAAAATGTTTGTGGGAGTAGATAACAGGCTGGCAAATTATGATATTATGGGTGGATGGCTGGTAAAAAGCCCTTCCCACAGGAAAAAACTGGAACACTTTGGGATAGAATCCATGGAAGAGGGGCTGCTGTATCAGGAGGGAGTATATCTGATGGCAGAACTGGAAAAGGGAACGGATGGCTTTTCGGATTATTTCAGGGATAAAGGCATTTTGGTAAATATAGGGCTGGCTGATGAAATATGCGGCATCATCGGTGTATATCGTGTGAGCGGGGAATGATGTGTGCCTGGAAATAAGGGGCATCCGGAAAAAGCGTTATTAAAACTTCCGGATGAAAGGCGGAAAGTATCATATTTTTGTGAAACCGGTTATGAAGGGGTTTTTCGGAGGAGCAGCATATGCAGGAAATAAGGATAACAGGAGAAAAGGTCGTTTTAAGGCCGATGGGATATGAAGACACGGATTTGATTGTGAAGTGGCGGAATAATGAAAGGGTGAGAGGCAATTTCATTTACCGGGAGACGTTCACGGCTAAAGGGCATGAGAACTGGATAAAGACAATGGTGGCCACAGGCAGGGTGGTGCAGTTCATTATTTGTGAAAAAAAAGATATGCGTCCTGTGGGAAGCGTATACTTCCGCGATATCGACAGGATAAAGAAAGAGGCGGAGTATGGGATTTTCCTTGGGGAAGACGATGCGGCGGGAAAAGGCTATGGAACGGAAACTGCCCGCCTGGCATGTGACTATGCCTTTGAAAAGATGGGTTTAAAAAAATTAGTGCTCAGGGTATTTACCGATAATGAAGCGGCGGTAAAAAGTTACCGGAACGCAGGCTTCGCGGAGGAATCTCTGTTAAAAGATGTGGTATGTTCCGATGGGGAAAAAAAGGATATGCTTTTTATGTCGAAGGGGAAAGAAACGCTGGTCAGTTTCGTGATTCCCTGTTACCGTTCGGAACTGACGCTGCCCAAGGTGGTAAAAGAGATTAGGGAATCTGTACAGAACCTGAGGCAGCAGGGAAAAAACTATGATTATGAAATTATTCTGGTAAACGACTGTTCCCCGGATGATACTTTTTCCGTCATTAAGGATTTCTGCATGGAAGACAGGAAAATAAAGGGTGTGAACCTTTCTAAGAATTTCGGGCAGCATGCGGCCCTGATGGCGGGTTTTCATCAGGTCAAAGGGGATATTGTGATTTGCCTGGATGATGACGGACAGACGCCGGCGGATGAGGCGGGCAAGCTGTTGGAGGGGATAGAAAAAGGTTCGGATGTGGTGTATGCAAAATACGAACATAAAAAACATTCTGTTTTTCGGAATTTCGGAAGCAAGGTAAACGAAGAGATGGCACGGATTATGCTGGGCAAACCGAAGAACCTCTACGTTTCCAGCTATTTTGCGGCGAAACGTTTCGTAGTGGAAGAGATGAAAAAATATACAAATGCCTATCCCTATGTCATTGGGCTGGTATTACGTACAACGAAAAGAATCAGCAACGTGACAGTCTGCCACAGGGAAAGGGAAATAGGCACTTCCGGCTATACGTTCGGCAAATTAATCGGGTTATGGTTTAATGGCTTTACTGCTTTTAGCGTAAAACCTCTCCGGCTGGCCACATTGGTGGGGTGCGCCTGTTCGGCGATGGGATTTATTTATGGGATTTATACGGTTATTAAGAAACTGGTGAATCCAAATGTGCCTATGGGGTTTAGCTCACTGATGGCAGCTATCGTATTTCTGGGCGGTATGACTATGGTGATGCTGGGGCTGGTGGGGGAATATATAGGCAGAATGTATATTTCCATGAATAATGCCCCCCAGTTTGTGATTAGGGAAACGATTAATGATGAAGAATAAAACGTTAGATATAAAAATAAAACGGCTGGCGGGAGCGCTTCTGGCATTTGCAGGAGTAGTATGCCTTCCGTATATATGGAATCTGGACGGGAAATCCCTGATAATTAGCAACAGCTGGTTTGGGGTCTTCCTTTGGGGTGTCTTATGGTATCTGACAGACAGGTCGCTGGCAGATAATGTGTCTTTGGGCGGCAGGAAGACGGAGACAGGAGGTAAACGGGAAGAAGGGCAGCTGGAAGAAAGACGGCCGCGGGAAAGGCGGCAGGTTCTGGCGGCAGGAATGTCAGCCTTTTTCTTTTCTTCATGCCTGGCCTTCGGTAGTTCGCTGGAGCAGAGGGAGAATGTAGTGTTTGGCAATGGGATGATGTGGTTGTCCATAGCGGTATGGGCGGCTATCTTTACCCTTTGGATTTGTAAAGGATGGGAACTGCTGGAGGAGAGGAATTCCCGCAAAAACAGGGCAGCAGGAACAGGAAACGTAATAGAAACCAATATAAGAAACCTGGTACGGAGATGGGAAGAGATGCCGGAGAAAAAGCGGGCAGCGCTGCTGTTTTGCTTTTTTGTGCTATGCTGGCTTCCGGTATTTCTGGCTGTGTATCCAGGTTTTTTTGTATATGACGCCCAGGATGAATTCGTCCAGGTGGAAACCAGGCAATTCACGACTCATCATCCCCTCCCCCATGTACTGATGCTGGGCGGTATCATACTGGCAGTACACAAACTGACGGGTTCTTACAATTTAGGCATCGCAGCCTATACCCTGTTGCAGATGTGCCTGCTGTCCGGAGTATTCACTTATGTGCTTTCTTATATGAGAAAATGCGGGGTAAAGCGTTTGCTTAGAATCATCACAGCACTCTATTTTGCATTTTTTCCGGTTATTGTAATGTTTGCTTTGTGTTCCGCTAAGGATGGGATATTCACGGCGGCGCTGCTGCTTTTGCTCATATCCATATACGAAATGGCAAAGCAGGGCAAAAACTTCTTTGCAAGCCGGAGTTTCCCCATTCTTTTCTGTGCCAGCGCTGTGGTCATGATGTGTTTCAGGCATAACGGATTGTATGCGTTTCTCGTCATGGTTCCCCTGCTTTTCTATGCCGGGAACGGAATCCGTAAAAAGCTGGGATTTCTGTTGGGGATTACTTTTGCCCTGTATTTTGTCATAAGCGGAGCCCTTACAGCAGCCCTTTCGGCGTCGGACTCGGAAAATCAGGAAATGCTTACCGTTCCCATCCAGCAGTTGGCCAGGGTATATAAATATGACAAAGAAAGCCTGAGCCAGGAGGAAATCCAGAAGTTGTACGAAATCATTCCGGAAGAGGCGCTGCGCTTTTATGCCCCCAAGGTTTCCGATGGGGTGAAGGTGTGGTTTCAAAACGAAGCTTTTGCCGCAGAACCGGGAAAATATGCCGGGTTATGGCTGAAAATAGGGATGAAGCACCCATTTACCTATTTGAATGCCTGGTTTATGACCTCGTACGGATTCTGGTATCCTGACACGGTCATCGATGTATACAGGGGGAACGGCGTCTTTACCTTTACCTATGAGGACAGTTCTTTTTTCGGCTATGAGGTGGAGGCGCCCGGAAAGCGGGAGAGCAAAATCCCATGGCTGGACGAATGCTACCGCAGGATGTCCCTGGAAATCGCCCAGCAGAAAATCCCGGTTCTCTCCATGGCGTTTTCCCCAGGATTTCTTTTCTGGATATTTGTTTTTACAGCTGGGTATGCTTTTTATAGAAGAAATTATAAGGTGCTGCTTCCTTTTGCCTTGATATTTCTGGTTTGGCTGACCGTAATCTTAGGGCCTACTTATTTGCCGAGATATGTGCTGATTTTATGGTTTGCCCTGCCTGGGGCTGCTGCGGTGCTGGCGGAGGGGTGAAATCAGACAGGCCGGCAAATGTGCCCAAGCATAATGCTGCTAAGCATAATGCCCCGTTTGTTCTTGTAAACTTTTACCAACTATGCTATACTTACCCAAGTAATTTATAGAAAGGGCATGGTTATCAACCATGGTTATTAGTGTGAAAAATAGATTTTTCACACGGCGATTTGTGTCTGCGCGTTGCTTGCCACAAAGTCGCTTATGCGCAAAAAGCAGCGCAGAAATGGGGAGTAACATGTATAAAGTTGTAAAAAAAAGCCGTGCGATACAATGTATTATTATTATTCTCGCCCTGCTTATTATGATTACCATATATCCTCTGCGCATCTGGAATGAGACGATTCCTTCGGTGAGCAATCAGATACTGGCCGGTTCTTCCGACAGCATATGCGAGGATTATATGCTGCAGCGTTTTATAGCCCAGTATGATCATCTGGGAACCATTAATTTGTATGTGGTGGATTTTGCAAATGGATGGAACAAAGATGTGCCGGTGCACTCTTTTATATTCCGGCTGATGGATTCCAACATGCAGATTTTATTTGAAGAAATCGTGGATGTCCGGTTTATAGATATCCCAGGATTTTGCCCTGTGTATATTAACGAAGATTTGGAAGTGGGAAAAGACTATTACTTTTTCCTTCAAGGCGATCATGGCAGCCGTGTCTGGTTTGGACTGGAGGAAACGGCAGGGGCAGGGACTTCCTATGTGAGCCGCCTTGTTTATAATTACGACGAACTGGAAGGCTATAATATAATCGGTCAATATAATTATACTGTGCCGTTGCGTAAGGATAAGGTATTCCTTTACGATGCCATATTGCTGGCCGTTACTATATTGCTGGTCTGCGCGGTGGAACTGTATTATAGAGTAAGCAAGAGGGACAAGCTGATAACGGTGGAAAAAGCTCTGCGCACTACGGCCAATGTGCTTTTAGGGGCCGGGCTGGCATATGGGATATGGAATATCAGTATACGTCACTTTTTCAGCGGGGAGCCGGTGGACAATGTATTCTATACGGTGGGAACGCTGATGGGTTTTGGAACGCTGTTTTATATAGTTAATGTGAAGAGAGCCAGGGGTGCTTACATTCATCTTAGCGAAAAACTTAAAGTCAATTTGCAGGATATCCTGCAAACGGTATTTATTGCGGCCGGAGTCTGGGCGTGCTGCAATTATATGAATGGACTCTACGAGATCCATCACAGGGTAGCGGAACGCCAGTTTGTTGTATTTCTGGCTTTGGCTGCTATTGTTATGTGTAGGGGAAAAGAGATTTTCAATAAACTGACGGCAGTTTATGCTTTGGCTGCCCTTGGGATTACCCTGTGGTACAGGAGCATTTATGTAGACTACATCGCTATGGATGAATGGGATTTGAGGATTTTGCGGTGGGGTATTGCGGCGGTGATATTGTCGGGATTCCTTCTCGTCAATATAGTGATGCAGCTGATTGTCCGGTATGCGGTTCGAAAAGAAAAGCTGCCCCGTATTTCCTGGTGGTACTGCGGGATTCTTGCTTTATTTTTCATAATGATTATTGTTTTCAGGAATACCAGATGGTGGACGGTGGTGTTGGCTGCCGCATACACATTATTTTACATCCGGTTTGCTTTTTGGGATAAAAAGGCACATTTGCTGCAAAATATATGTAACGGGCTGTTGCTTAATTTTGTCTGCTCGATGCTGTTTTCCTTTGTGAGAAGGCCGTTCCTTTCCTTTATCTATCCCCGTTTCCCGTTTGTTTTCCATACAGTGACGGTGACGGCTGTGTATATGACTTTTATTATGTGTGCGGCGCTGATGAAGCTGGTGGACAGGTACAGCAAGTGCTTATGCAATAAAGGCGGAGAAAAGACGGGGATAGTGCAGGGACTGAAGCTTCTTTGGAAAGAACTGCTTTTGTTTGGCCTGTCATCGGCCTATATGTTGTTTACCGCATCGAGGACTGGCTTTTTGGCAGTGGCGGTTATGGCATTGGTAACGCTGACATTCTTTATCCTGGGAGCAGGAATGAAAAGGATAAAAAAGGCGGCCGTGCTGATCCTGATTATGATATGCAGCGTGGTTTGGTGCTTCCCGGTAGTATTTACGGCCCAAAGAATATTTCCCGCTATGGTAAACAATATTTTCCGGTATGAGGTGGAGGATTTTCCCGATGAGATTACCAGGGGCAATGAGTGGGATTCCATGTATTTCATTACGGTAGCAAGATTTGTGGAAGTATTTAATAATAAGATATTTGGAATTGATGAACGGGGAACCTTTTCTTATGAAAGAAGTGAAGAATACCAAAAATACAGGGCGAAACGCTTTAGCGATGAGGGCGCGGTAGTCTGGGAAGGCAGCGTTGAAGAAATGCTGGAGGAAGAAAACGGTAATCTCACGGCCAGACGGGGCGGCAATTCCACGGAAGATGAAGGGAACGGACATAACAAGCTGGATATTATCGGTTTTAAGACAGAAGAAGAGCGGGCAGCAGACGATGCGGCAGCGGCGCAGCGGGAAGAGGAAGCCTTGCATTCGCAATACGAAAAAGAGAAGCCAAAAGAGGAAGAAGAAATAATCGAAGATATGAGCGTATATGAGAAAACCGAGGAATATGCAAATGGGAGGATGGATATATTCCGGGCTTATATCGACCAGCTGAACCTGACGGGGCATGATGAAATGGGGGCAATGCTGCCGGACGGCTCTTTGGCAGTTCATGCCCATAACATTTATTTGCAGGTAGCTTATGACCATGGAATTATCGTAGGGGTACTGTTTCTCCTTGTGGGAACGGCGGCGTTTGTCCAAGGATGTATTTTCTATAAAAAAAGGAAGAGCCAGGTGCCCTGTGCGGCATTGCCTGCAGCTGCCGTTGCCGCGTTTGCGATGGCAGGGCTGGTGGAATGGATTTTCCATCTTTGCCATCCGGCCAGCTTTGTGCTGATGCTGGTAATTGCTCCGCTGCTGTTTGAGGCGCGGGAACGCGCATAGGAAATAAAAGGGAAGAAGCAAATGAAAAAAGATAGGAATCCTTTTAATGTAAAGTTATTTTACAGGAGAACATGCCTGATTGTCTATGACATTATCAGCGTGATTTTTGCCAGTTATTTCGCTGTGTTTATCCGTTATGAGTTTCGGCTGGGCGATGTGCCGGAACACTTTCTGACACCGATTACCAGCTTTTTGCCGATCAATATTGTACTCACGCTGTTTGTGTGCTATATTTTTCGTCTCTATCACAGCCTATGGGCATTTGCGGGGGAGACGGAATTGCAGAATCTGGTAGTGTCATGTGCGGTTTCGACAATTTTGAACAGTATAGGGCTGCAGTTTTTCAAGACAGCCGGGCAGCCGGTGCCCAAAAGTTACTATTTCCTGTATTTGTTTGTATTAATCAGCATGATGTTTATCAGCCGGTTTTCTTATCGTTTCATGAGAAGTTTAAAGCATAAGCAGCAGAATAAGAAAAACGGTATTTCCGTCATGGTAATCGGGGCAGGGGAAGCGGCCAATGTGATTATTAAAGAAATCGTAAACAGCAATTTCAGCACCATGGTCATCCGCTGTATTATAGATGACGATAAAGGGAAATGGGGAAGATATATCCAGGGAATCCGGGTGGCCGGAGGCAGGGATAAAATTATCGAGTGCGCCGATGTCTATGATATCGATGAAATTATCGTTGCCATGCCTTCTATTTCCCGCGCGGAACTGCGCAAAATCCTGGAGATATGCAAGGAAACCAACTGTAAGCTGCGTTCCTTGCCGGGCATGTATCAGCTGGTAAACGGCGAAGTGAATGTGAGCAAGCTGCGGGATGTGGAAGTGGAGGATTTGCTTGGGCGCGAGCCAATTAGCGTGGACCTGGATTCCATTCTGGGCTATGTGCAAAGTAAAGTAGTCCTTGTCACTGGGGGCGGCGGCTCTATTGGCAGCGAACTTTGCCGCCAGATTGCCTGCCACAGGCCGAGACAATTAATTATTGTGGATATTTATGAGAACAACGTTTATGACATACAACAGGAACTGAAGACCAGATATCCGGATTTGGACCTGGCAGTGCTGATCGCATCGGTGCGCAATACCAACCGGATGAACTGGATTTTTGAACATTATCAGCCGGATATTGTATACCATGCGGCGGCTCACAAACACGTGCCCCTGATGGAAGACAGCCCCAATGAAGCGGTGAAGAATAATGTATTCGGGACATGGAAGACAGCCCAGGCGGCAGCCTTTTACGGGGTAAAAAAATTCGTGCTCATTTCCACGGATAAGGCAGTAAACCCTACGAATATCATGGGGGCAAGCAAACGTATCTGTGAGATGATCATCCAGACCTTCAACAACCATTATGACACGGAATTTGTAGCCGTGCGCTTCGGGAATGTGCTAGGCAGCAACGGCAGTGTGATTCCCCTTTTCCGCAAGCAGATTGTGGCGGGCGGGCCGGTGACAGTCACCCATCCCGACATCATTCGATATTTTATGACCATCCCGGAAGCGGTATCTTTAGTATTACAGGCCGGGGCATATGCCAAGGGAGGGGAGATTTTCGTATTGGACATGGGGGAACCGGTGAAGATACTGGATTTGGCGGAAAACCTGATTCGTTTATCCGGCTACCGCGTAGGCGAAGACATCAAAATAGAGTTTACCGGGCTGCGCCCTGGCGAGAAACTATATGAAGAACTCCTGATGGAAGAAGAAGGCCTAAAAGAAACGGCCAACAGACTCATCCATGTAGGGAAACCCATAGAGATAGACGAAACACAATTTTTCATACAGCTGAAAAAACTAAAAGAGGAATCTAAAAACGAAAGCGGTGACATTCGCCCGCTTATTCAGGAAATCGTCCCTACCTATCATTACCATAGGTAGGAGGGCGGATGCGGAACTGGAATAAAAAAACAGCATCTGCCCGGACAGCGCCCAGAGGATTTACGGACGCAAAGCGGCCGGAAATCGCTCTGCGAGAAAAAAGGTGCTGGGAGGGCGGATGCGGAACTGGAATAAAAAAACAGCATCTGCCCGGACAGCGCCCCAGAGGATTTACGGACGCAAAGCGGCCGGAAATCGCTCTGCGAGAAAAAAAGGTGCTGGGAGGGCGGATGCGGAACTGGAATAAAAAAACAGCATCTGCCCGGACAGCGCCCCAGAGGATTTACGGACGCAAAGCGGCCGGAAATCGCTCTGCGAGAAAAAAAGGTGCTGGGAGGGCGGATGCGGAACTGGAATAAAAAAACAGCATCTGCCCGGACAGCGCCCCAGAGGATTTACGGACGCAAAGCGGCCGGAAATCGCTCTGCGAGAAAAAAAGGTGCTGGGAGGGCGGATGCGGAACTGGAATGGAGATTATTATGGAAAAAAAGCGTATTTATCTTTCCTCCCCCACCATTCATGGGGAGGAGCAGGAATTTGTACAAGAGGCATTTGATACGAATTGGGTGGCGCCTCTTGGCCCAAATGTGAATGAGTTTGAAAAGGAACTGGCAAAATATGTGGGTATTCCCCATGCGGCGGCGCTCTCAGCGGGTACGGCGGCCATTCATTTGGCGCTTAAGCTGGCAGGAGTGGAAGAGGGGGATGTGGTTTTTGTGCCTTCCCTGACATTTTCGGCTACCTGTAATCCAATCGCATACGAAAAAGCGACACCGGTTTTCATCGACTCAGAGCGGGATACATGGAATATGGCCCCGGAGGCATTGGAAAAAGCTTATGAAAAATACCCGAATCCGAAAGCTGTCATCGTCGTGCATTTGTACGGAACGCCTGCCAGGATGGATGAAATCATGGATATTTGCAAAGCCCATGGAACGGTGCTGATAGAGGATGCGGCGGAATCCCTGGGCAGTACTTACAAGGGAAAGCATACGGGAACCTTTGGCAGGCTGGGGATTTATTCTTTTAACGGAAATAAGATTATTACCACTTCCGGCGGCGGCATGCTTGTATCGGAGGAGGAAGAACTGATAAAGAAAGCACGGTTTCTTTCCACCCAGGCCAGAGACCCGGCCAGGCATTACCAGCACTCACAGATTGGCTACAATTACCGTATGAGCAATATAACGGCGGGTATCGGAAGAGGGCAGCTGTTATTTATGGAAGAGCATAAAGCGAAGAAAAAAGAGATTTACCGCAAATACAAAGAGGCATTTTCCGATATCCCTGAAATCGCAATGAATCCCTTAAATCCGGATGGGGATGCAAACTGTTGGCTTTCCTGCATGACCATAGCGCCAGGGTGCAAGGTAACGCCGGATATGGTGTTGGATACTCTGGAAGGGGAAAATATAGAAAGCAGGCCTATTTGGAAGCCTATGCATTTGCAGCCGGTATTCGAAAAATATGACTTTTTTACACTTTGTGAAAACGGGGAAAGCGTAGCGGAGGATATTTTTAACAGGGGATTATGCCTGCCCAGCGATATAAAAAATACGGATGAGGATATGGCTCGCATTATCGGCCTGGTGAAGAATTTGTTTTTATCGTAGGCGGCAAAATAAATTGTTTCTAACGATAGATTCTCCGGGGATGCATGCGGTTATGCAAGGAAGATACTGCGTTTCATGCAGCCAAAATCGGCGTCAGTGAACAGTCGTCCATGATAGGCATTATAGGACAGAAAGGACATAACGGCTTATATGTATCGAAGATTTATAAAGCGATGGTTGGATTTTGTGTTATCTTTCATAGGGATTGTGGTGCTTAGCCCGGTGCTCATCGTGCTGGCTGCCCTAGTGCGGATTAAGCTGGGAAGCCCGGTGCTGTTTCGCCAGGAAAGGCCGGGAAGGGATGAGAAAATTTTTACCTTGTGCAAATTCAGGACGATGACGGACAAAAAGGATGGGGAAGGGAAGCTGCTGCCGGACAGCGAAAGGCTGACCAAATTCGGGAAGCTGCTTCGGGCGGCCAGCCTGGACGAACTGCCGGAACTTTTTAATATTCTGAAAGGGGATATGAGCATTATCGGCCCAAGACCTTTGCTGGTTTCCTATCTGCCCTATTATACCGAGGAAGAAAAGCTGCGGCATAAAGTGAGGCCAGGGCTGACAGGGCTGGCCCAGGTCAGCGGGAGGAACTTTATCGATTGGGATAAACGGATGGAAAAAGATGTGGAATATGTAAAAAACCTTTCCTTCTTTATGGACATAAAAGTGCTGTGGATGACGGTTATGACGGTGCTCGGCCATAGCGATGAGGTGGCGGAAGATACCAACGCAGTAGAAGGAAATTTTGCACAAATCAGGCAGAAAAGGCTGGAGGAGACGGGGAGGCTGAAAGATTGAAAATTGAAAATTTTCAATCCCAAGTTTGTGTCTGCGCGGCATCCACAAACTTGATATGCGTAAAGCCCCGGAAATACCGGGTCACAAAAGCCACGCAGAAATGGGGTTAAATATGAATATTCTGATATTGAGTGCGGGGACCAGGAATAAGGTGGTCCAGTATTTTAAGAGGGAACTGGCTGGAGAGGGCAAGGTGATTGCTTCGGACTGTTCGGACCTGGCTCCGGCGGTGTATGATGCGGACAAGTTTTATTTGGTGCCCAGGATTGATGAACCAGGTTATATTGATGTTGTTTTGGATATTTGTAAAAAGGAGAAAGTGGACGGGGTTTTTTCGTTGATAGACCCGGAACTTAGCCTTTTGGCAAAAGAAAAGGAACGGTTTTTGGCTATCGGAACGCAGCCGATTATCTCGCCTTATGATTTGGTGGAAACTTGTTTGGATAAATATAGGATGTATCGGCTGCTGGGGGATATGGGAATTCCGACAGGCAGATGTTATGTGGATAAAGAGGCTTTTTACCGGGGGGTAGAGAAGGGTGACATTTCTTATCCGGTATTCGTAAAACCGGTGAAAGGCAGCGCAAGTATCCACATCAATAAAGTGTACGGGGAGAAAGAAGTAGAAGTATTATTTGATTTATATGATGATTTGATGATACAGGAATTTATGGACGGTACAGAATATGGTGCGGATGTTTATGTGGACATGCTTTCCGGGAAGTGCACCTCCATTTTTGTGAAAGAGAAAATTAAAATGCGGGCGGGCGAAACGGATAAATCGGTGTCCGTAAAGGATGGGAAGCTTTTTTCCCTGATAGAGGATTTTGCAGAAAAATGCGGATTCCGCGGGATGATAGATATTGATATTTTTAAAATAGGGGATGTGTATTATATTTCGGAAGTGAATCCCCGGTTTGGCGGGGGGTATCCCCATGCTTATGAGTGCGGCGTCAATATGCCGGCTCAGGTGATACGGAATTTGAAGGGTGAAAAAAATGCGGAGGATATCGGCAATTACGAGGCGGGAATCTGCATGATGAAATACAGTGAGGTTATGATACGGAGATTATCGGACAAATGAGTACAATTTTAATACTTACAAATTCTTCCGGGGGGCTGTATGATTTTAGGAATGAATTGCTGGTTAGGTTGTTGGAGAACAATCGGGTGATTATCAGCCTGCCGGATGAAACGAAAGTGAAAGAACTGGAAGAAGAAGGGTGCGAAATTATCACCACCCCCATTAACCGGCGGGGTGTCAGCCCGGCGGAGGACGGAAAGCTGTTTTTTGCATATATGGGTTTGCTGCGCACAATCAAGCCGGATTTGGTGATTACTTATACAATCAAACCCAATATTTACGGAGGGTTTGCCTGCCGCCTTTTGCGTATTCCTTATATTACTACGATTACCGGACTGGGAGGAGCCTTTGACAGGAAAGGGCTGTTCTTAAAAATGATTGTTACCATGTACCGTTTAGGGATGAAAAAGGCGGAATGTGTTTTTTTCCAGAATACGGAAAACAGGAACATCTTTGCAAACTACCGAATCCGGGGAAAACAGGAGCGTCTGGTGAATGGCTCTGGGGTAAACCTGGCAAGGCATAGCTTTGAAGAGTATTTGGCAGAGGGCAAAACGGTTTTTCTCTTCGTGGGAAGGGTGATGAAGGAACGTGGAATCCTGGAGTATCTGGAAGCGGCGGTGCGCCTGCACCGGGAGGATGCGGAGTTTGCGATCCTGGGATATTGTGATGAAGATTATCAGGACATACTGAATGAATATGAGGAAAAAGGAATCATCAGCCAATGGGGCTTCCATACGGAGGTACACCCTTTTCTGGCCAAGGCGAGTGCCATTGTAGTAGCCTCTTTCCATGAAGGCATGTCCAATGCCCTTATTGAGGCGGCAGCCACCGGACGGGCGGTGATAGCTTCGGATATCAGCGGATGCAGGGAAGCGTTTGAGGAAGGCGTCACCGGATTTGGATTTACCCCGGGCGATGCGGGTGATTTAATCAGGGCCATGGAAAAATTTTTAGAACTTTCCCCTGCGGAAAAAGCCGCCATGGGAAAAGCCGCCCGCAGGAAAATGGAACAGGAATTTGACCGCAATATCGTAATCAACTCCTACATGGAAGAAATTAACCAAATTCTGTAGGGGGGATTTGCGGAACTGGAATAAAACCGGAATAAAAACTGGAATAAGAACTGGAATAGGAGGACAAGATGGATTTATATGAAAAATTGGTAAGCGGAGAAGAGAAACTTTCCCTGGTGGGCTTAGGATATGTGGGAATGCCTATTGCGGTAGCATTTGCCAGGAAAGTGAAGGTAGTAGGGTTTGATTTAAATGCAGAGAAAATCCGGTTATACAAGTCCGGCATCGACCCAACCAATGAAGTGGGCGGCGAAGTGGTGAAGAATACGAAGGTGGAATTTACGGCGGATGCTTCCAGGCTGAAGGAAGCCAAGTTCCATATCGTGGCAGTGCCTACGCCGGTGAACGATGACCATACGCCGGACTTAGGGCCGGTGGAAGGGGCAAGCCACCTGCTTGGGCAGAATCTGGTAAAGGGATCGGTCATCGTGTTCGAATCCACGGTGTACCCCGGGGTAACGGAAGATATCTGCGTGCCTATTCTGGAAAAAGAATCCGGGCTGAAATGCGGCGTGGATTTCAAAGTTGGCTATTCTCCGGAGCGTATTAATCCGGGGGATAAAGTGCACAGGCTGGAGACCATTACAAAAATTGTATCCGGAATGGATGAAGAAACATTGGATACGGTGGCAAAGGTATACGAATTGGTGGTGGAAGCCGGCGTATACCGTGCGGAGTCCATCAAAGTGGCAGAAGCTGCAAAGGTGATTGAAAACAGCCAGAGGGATATCAATATAGCGTTTATGAATGAACTTTCTATCATATTCCATAAAATGGGGATTGATACAAAGGCAGTGCTGGAAGCGGCAGGAACAAAATGGAATTTCCTGAAATTTTTCCCGGGTCTGGTGGGCGGACATTGCATCGGCGTGGACCCTTATTACCTGACCTATAAAGCGGAAGAACTGGGGTATCATTCTCAGATTATCCTGTCTGGGCGCCGCATCAATGACGATATGGGAAGATATGTGGCGGAAAGCCTGGTGAAAAATCTGATTAAGACGGATGTTCCTGTGAAAGAGGCGAAGGTGGCTATCTTAGGTTTTACTTTCAAGGAAAACTGTCCGGACACGAGAAATACCAAGGTAATTGATATTTATAAGGAACTGGGGGAGTATGGAATAAAGCCCATGGTAGTGGACCCGGCGGCAGATGCCGAAGAGGCAAAAAAGTTATATGGGATTACATTCGGCACACTGGAAGACGTGCGGAATATGGATGCTGTGGTGATTGCAGTGGCACATTCCCAGTTCTCACAGCTAACGAAGGAGGATATTGCGGCCTTCTTTAATCCGGAACATAAAATTAAGGTACTGTTAGATATTAAAGGACTGCTGGATAAACGGGATTACCAGGAAGATTATTTGTATTGGAGATTATAATGGCAAAACGAATAAGGTCATGGGTGCTTCTTTGGCTGCTGTTAGCTGTATTCCTCGGGATGTTTTTGGTTTTCGGCCCGGGAATTTACAACGATTCGGATCAATATTTAAATATGCATATTCATAGGGAACCATTGTATCCCTTATTCTTAGCCGCCCTCCGTGTCATTTTTAAGGACGGGTGGCTTATTGCCATGGGGATTTTGCAGAATACTTTTGCCGCGGTGAGCATATGGCTTTTTGCGGAATATATGGGAAAAAGATTCCGTCTGGGGCTATGGGAAGAAGTGATAGTGATAGTGATTCATCTTATGCCCCATATGATTACGAAATATTGCTCTTCGCTACATCTGTTTATGACCAATTCAGTGATGAGCGAGGCGCTCTGCCTGCCGCTCTTTACGCTGTTTCTTTTGGAATGCTTCAAAATCTTTACCGAAGAAAAGGAAAAGGATTTTAAGAAAGCAGCCGTCTGTTCCCTTGTCATTGCCTTTATCATTTCTTTAGTAAGAACTCAGATGATGATAACCGTTTTAATGTGGATGGTGGTGCTGTGTATACGAATCCTTTTCTGGCCGTCATGGCGCTGGGGGCGGAAGACATGGCAAAAGCCCAGGGATGGAAAGTGGAAAGCCGGGAAGATATTTATGGCTGTGGCTATCGTGATTTGTATATTTGCCCTGCGCCTGCTTGCGGTGAAAAGCTATAATCTCATTTTCAGCGGCCATTTTATAAACAATACTTACGGAACGGTAAACACGCTCACAAATATTCTATATGCATCGGACAGGGAAGATGGGGAAAGGATTAAGGATGAAACGGCCAGGGAATTTTTTTACCGCATGTATGATTTGACCGAGGAGCGTGAGGCAAACTATAAATACGCAGGGAAATCCCTTAAGGAGAAGACGGAGCATATCGAAGCATGGCACGATACCATAAAATACGAAATGATAGAGGACGTTTTCTATCAGGTATATGATAAAACAGTGACCAGGGATTATATTATTCAAAATCTGATGGCAGACGAGACGGCGGGGAAGATTATAGGAGGCATTTTGCCGGGCTGTTTCTTCCGATGGCTGGGAAATTATTTTTTGATTGCCAGATATGGCCTTATCCGCAGCGTGGGCATCGTGCACCCTGTGATAAACTGGCTGGTGCTGTTGATTTATTTGTCAGCCCTCGGGCTTACTGCTTGGGCATACCGCAGGGATTCCAAGGACCCTGCCATACCAGTGATGCTAATGTCCATACTGGCCATACTGGCCAATGTGGGGGCTGTTTCCATGACCATTATGTGTCTGTCCAGATATATGATTTATGGGTTTGCCCCGTTTTATACGGCTTATTTCCTGCTGCTGCTGGGGGTGTGGAAGGAATGGAGACGGCGCAGGAGGAGATGGTATTAGATATTCATGAATCAATTTTGTGAGGCGATGCAGCGGGCGGCCTGCCCTGCCGGCATAAAATTTGGTTTTGCGGCTAAGCGAAAAAGCAGATTTCACTAATGAAATGGAGGGAGAAGCGGGAAGCGGCCGGGTCAGAAGCAATGGGCATCCGTGCCCATGCCTCACAAAATTGATTTCCATGGCGTAGGTACCGTATGTGTTGCTTTTTGCATTGTTTTTGGATATACTAAGGATAAGAAAAAGTGTCAATATGGCAGCAAAAACAGCATGAGCCCAGGAAGTACCCAAGAGATAATATCTCTGAGAATTTCATGGCTGCGGAGCAGACAGGAAATTGCTCTGCGAGAAAAAGGGTACTGTAAGGGCATATGCGGAACTGGACATAGAAAGGAGAACTGCGCTCCATGCGCAGAAAGGTAATATGGGATATAAAGATTTAGTATTTGATGAGGGCAGTATATTTTTAGTAACCGGGGGCGCTGGTTTTATCGGCTCCAATCTTTGTGAAGCGATTCTCGATATGGGATATACCGTAAGATGCCTGGACAATCTGTCCACCGGGAAGTATGAGAATATTGAGCCGTTTACCCACTTGGACAAGTTCACTTTTATCAAGGGGGATATTAGGGATTTGGATACTTGCCTGGAGGCCACAAAGGGTGTGGACTATGTGCTGAACCAGGCGGCCTGGGGGAGTGTGCCCAGAAGTATTGAGATGCCGCTTTTATATGAAGAAATCAATATCAGGGGCACGCTTAACATGATGGAGGCCAGCAGACAAAATGGAGTAAAGAAATTCGTTTACGCATCCAGTTCATCGGTTTACGGAGACCATCCTCAGCTTCCTAAAAAGGAAGGGGTGGAAGGCAAGGTGCTTTCGCCGTATGCCTTGACCAAACAAGTGGATGAAGGATATGGCAGGCTGTATAAAGAACTGTATGGGCTGGATACTTACGGAATGCGTTATTTTAATGTATTTGGCAGAAGGCAGGATCCGGATGGGGCTTATGCGGCGGTCATCCCTAAATTTATCCGTATGCTGCTAAATGGGGAAAGGCCAGTGATTAACGGTGACGGGAAACAGTCACGGGATTTTACCTATATCGATAATGTAATCGAAGCCAACCTGAAAGCCTGCCTGGCCTCTTCGGAAGCAGGGGGGAATGCATTTAATATCGGCGCAGGCGGAAGGGAATACCTGATTGATGTTTATTATGACCTTTGCAAAGCCTTGGGGAAGGAAGTGGAGCCTGTGTTCGGGCCGCCCAGACTGGGGGATATCAGGGATTCCAATGCGGATATATCCAAGGCTAGGGAGCTTCTTGGCTACGATCCGGAATATGATTTTGCAAAAGGAATTCAGCTGGCCATTGACTGGTACAAGGAGAATTTATGAAATATAGACTAGCAGTATTTGGCGTAAAAGATACTTCGGAAAATATAGTAGAATTTATCCATAAAAATATCCGTCCGGTGGATTTGGTAATTACCATAAGCAGGGAAGTGCTGAACAGGAATCAGGTGTCCGGCTTCAAGGGGTTGTCCGTGCTGACGGAAAAGTATGGGATTCCTGTTTTTGAAGCGGACAGCTATTTTCTTACCGATATAAAAACGAGAAAGTTTATGGAAGAAAATGAGTTTGAGATTGCCATTTCCATGGGATGGCAAAGGCTGATTCCGAAAGATGTGCTGGATAAATTCCAATATGGGGTATATGGTTTTCATGGGAACTGTGGTTATCTGCCTTTCGGAAGGGGCCGTTCCCCGTTAAACTGGTCCATTATCCAGGGGGATACCAGATTTAACCTGAATCTGTTCCGCTATGATGAAAATGCGGACAGCCCTAATGTATTTGCTACGGAAATGTTTTCCCTCACGGTACATGATGACATACGTACCGCACAGTATAAGAACATGATATGTTCTAAAAATTTAATCCGGAAGCTGTTAAAAGCCTATGAGGAGAAAAATATTCAAATCCGCCAGGAATCAAAGGACTTCGATTCCTGGTATATGAAGCGGACTGCAGCGGACGGGAAGATTGATTTTCGCGGTCGCACAAGAGATATTTATAATTTAATCCGCGGCGTGGCCGCCCCTTTTCCCGGAGCCTTTGCCATGTGTGCCGGGGAAAAGGTGACGGTATGGGAAGCCCATCCTTTTGATGAGATGATAGACTTTTCCGCATATACGCCGGGCGAAGTAGTGGATGTTTTCGATGGGAAACCGGTGGTGCGGACCGTGGACGGCTCCCTGCTGATTGACAGGTATGAGTGCAGGCGGGCGATAGAGGCGGGGGATATTCTGGTGTAATTGCTGTTGCCATTAGTCAGAGACTATATATCTTGAATAAAAAGGTGAATAAAAAATTTTTCGCAAACTTTGATGCATTTGAAATGTCAGGAATTTTGTGATAAAATAAAAAAAGGATCCTAGTAAGGCAAATTGCCGCCTCAGCGTCTGAGGTTAAAGCAATGAGATTTGGTTAAATTTGTTCGACTGCGTCGATATTTTGCATAAAAGTAAATTTGCGATGGAACCATACGGATTTCGGCAACCTTGCCGAAATCCGTAGAACCGCAATCGCAAATTGACTTTTTCCAAGAAACTATTACCAAATTTAAGTAGGGTCCTTTTTATATTATGGAAAAATATTTTTGCCGGCATGGGGAATGATGAAAAAAATATTTTCAAAGCGAAGGACTATGCAGAGGTTGAACGGATAAAAGGGATGTATTCCTTTCTCATGTCTATAGAAAAAAGGGGAATAGAGGACTGTTATTCAGAGAGGATGAAGGAAATTATACGGGAAAAAGGATATGAGAATTTGGAAAAGATGATTCGGGATTTGGGGGAGGAACATGAAAATAGCAGTACGCATGGATGATATTACGCCAAATATGGATTGGAAAAAGTTCTTGGAATTCAAGATGCTTTTGGACAAGCATGGAATTCGGCCCCTTATCGGCGTTGTGCCGGACAACCGGGATGAAAATTTGAACCGGGAGGCGGAGAATGGTAAAGGCCGGGAGAGGAAAGGAACAGCGGAATTCTGGGAATATATCCGTTCCTTGCAAAGCCAGGGATGGGTGATAGCGATGCATGGCTATCAGCATGTGTATACGCAAAAAAAGAGGGGGATGTTTCCCTTAAATGATTTTTCGGAGTTTGCCGGCCTGGGTTTTGAACAGCAGTTTGCCATGCTGGAAAAGGGGAAGGACATCTTGGAAAGCCATGGGATTAAAACCGATATTTTTATGGCGCCTGCCCATTCCTATGACAGGAACACGTTAAAGGCATTGCAGAAATTAGGATTTACTAAGATGACTGACGGTTTTGGAAGCGGGCCATATATCTGGAAGGGGATGAAATTTTTCCCTATTTCTTTTCGCCTGGAAAGCAGCCTGAAAAAGAAAAAGGGCATCACCACTATGGTGATTCATGCCAACACGATGGAGCAGAAGGACATGGAGAAATACAGCAGGATTTTCGAAAAAAATGAAATGATTTCCTATGGGGATTATTTGGAGGAGAAAGGGTGCAAAAGAAGCCGGCCGGGCCGATGGGCGGAGTACGGTATGGCGATGGTGAAGCATATATTAGTGAAATTGCTGTAAAGTGGGAAGGCAGGAGGAGTGAAAACTTAAAATTTTCAATCCCAAGTTTGTGTCTGTGCGGCATCCACAAACTTGCTGTACGCAAAGCCCCGGCAATGCCGGGGCACAAAAGCTGCGCAGAAATGGAGTAAAAAATGGACAGACCGGTTCGGGTACTGCATGTGCTGGGGGGCTTAAGCCTGGGGGGCGCGGAAAGCCGTATTATGGATTTATACCGCTGTATGGACAGGGAGAAGGTGCAGTTTGATTTTTTGGTTCATCAGGATGGTGGAGAGATGGGCCGTATCCCCGAATTTTATGATGAGGAAGTAGGAAAGCTGGGCGGGAAAATTTATACTCTGCCCAAGTTCAGGGGATATAATTATTTCGGATATAAAAAGGCAGTAAAGGAGTTCTTCAGGGAACACCATGAATTTGCGGCGGTACAGGGGCATATGACCAGTACGGCAGCGATTTACCTTCCGGAGGCGGCAAAAGCCGGGATTTTGGTGCGGGCCGCCCATGCCAGGAGCGCGGGGGTGGATAAAGGGGTCAAGGGGGTTCTTACCAGACTGCTGCGTTTGCCGTTGTTAAAGAAGGCGGACTACTGTTTTGCCTGTTCTAAAGAGGCGGGCGAATCGGTGTTTGGGAGGAAATGGATAGATTCGTCCAAGGCTTTTGTGATTCCAAACGCAGTGGATGCGCGGAAATTCACGTATCGGGAAGATGTGAGAAAAGAAGTGAGGGAAGAACTGGGAATCTCCGATTGTTTTGTGGTTGGGCACGTTGGGCGGTTTCATTATGCAAAAAATCATGAATTTCTGTTGGAGGTCTTTAAGGATTTGCATAGCAGACTTCTCAAAGATGAAAAAAGCAAGCCACAAGGAGAAGGGGGAAAAGAGGGAAAGCGGTCTGTGCTAATCCTTCTCGGGGAAGGCTCCGGGATGGAGGGTGCAAAAGAACAGGCTAAAAGCATGGACATCGCCCAGAATGTATTTTTTCTAGGAAATCGGAAAGATGTGTGGAAGTATTACCAGGCTATGGACTTTTTCGTATTCCCTTCCCGGTTTGAGGGTTTGCCGGGAACGGTGGTGGAAGCCCAGGCGGCGGGCCTGCAATGCCTGATTTCGGATAGGATTACGAGGGAAGTGGGATTCAGCGAACTGGTGCATTATGAAGGCATAGAGACGGCGCCGGAGAAATGGGCAGAATATATCATAAATCATATGTTCTACGAAAGAAAAGATATGTGTGCTGCAGTGGAATCGGCAGGCTTTGATGTGAGGGCGCAGGCAGAGCGGATGGAAAAATTTTATGTGACCGGCAAGATGGAATAAAAAGGGGAGATTAATGATGAAAAAAAAGATAATGTTAATTGTTCCGATGCTTCACCAGGGGGGCTTTGAGAGGGTTTGTGTGGCAACGGCAAGGTTATTGGAGCCCCATTTTGATGTGTGCATTGTGATGTTCGACTCCAGGGATATTGCTTATGACATTAAAGGCCTGGACGTGACAGACCTTCATATGGGCGTTCGGCCAGGGAAACTGGCCAAGGTATTTAATGTGATAAAAAGAAGTATGGCTGTCAGAAAGCTGAAAAAAGAGAGGGGAATCGATATTGCTTACAGCTTTGGCCCTTCCGCCAATATGGTCAATGTGTTTTCGAAAACGGAAGCAAAAATATGGGTGGGAATCCGCAGCTATATGGACATGGATAACCATTTTCTGCTCCGCCTGTTTGCCGGGAGGGCGGATAAGATTCTGTGCTGCACCAAGAGAATAGAAGAGGAAATCGGGGAAAGGTACCGCTGTTCCAAAGCGGTTACCTTGTATAATCCGTTGGACGGCGAAGCCTTGAAAAAATCAGCCGAAGAAGCCATAAGGCTGCCATGGGATGAGAAGGAAAATATAATAGTATCCATGGGGCGGGAAGACGATGTGAAGGGTTTTTGGCATTTGATAAAAAGCTTTTCTTTGGTGAGGGCGGATATTCCCGATGCGAAACTGATGATTATAGGGGATGGGGAGTTTGAAGAGTACAAAGTTTTGGCGAAGCAATTGGGAATTGGGGATGATGTCTATTTCACAGGGCTGAAAAAGAATCCTTTTCCTTATTTGAAGGCGGCGAAACTCTATGTACTGACCTCTTACCGGGAAGGGTTTCCCAACGCTTTGATAGAAGCTATGTCCTTTGGCATTCCGGTAATTGCCGCTGACTGCCCCACCGGTCCTGACGAAATCCTGAGAAAAGGCGATAGTTTGTATGGAGTTCTCATTCCCAACATGAGCCCGGAGAAAAACCTGGATGCCGCGGCAATCAGTGAGGAAGAAAAAGGGCTGGCGGATGAAATGAAAAGGATGATAACGGATAGGGCATACTACGAAAAATACGGAAGGGCGTCTGCCAAGAGGGCGCAGGATTTTAATAATGAGAGTTATGCGGAGAGGTTGATGGGGTGGATAGTGGATTGCGCTGATGAGTAAGCTCGCCATCAATTTTCTGACGATAAATGGTGGCATATGACATAAGAACTGTGCAGAAATGAGGTAAAATATTGAAGATTCATGCGATTACTATAAAAAATTATAGATGTTTCGAAGAAATAACCCTCTCTTTGGGAGATAAAATTACTTTGCTTGTAGGAAAAAACGGTACGGGTAAAACGGCTATACTAGACGCGATAGCCGTAGCAGTTAGTGCTTTTTTAGGCGGAATAGAGGGAGGAATCAGTAGAAATATACAAAAAGAAGATGCCAGATATCAATTTTATGATTTGGAAGGAATTGTGGATACTCAGCATCAGTTCCCTGTTATTTTATCAGCAGAAGGAGAATGCGGGGGAATATCCGGCATAAAGTGGAATCGTTCTTTAAATTCAGCGGATGGAAAGACAACGGTGAAAGAGGCATTCCAGCTGACAGATATTGCCAGAAATATGCAAAGCAGGATTATGGCAGGGGATACGGAAGCAGTGCTGCCAATTTTATCGTATTATGGTACGGGGAGATTATATGCACGAAAGAGGAAAAGAAAAGATTTAAAGGTTTTGCAGAAATTTAGCAGACAAACGGGATATATAGATTGCATGTTAGCAGAAACTAACGAAGAATTAATGTTAAGCTGGTTCGAAAAAATGACCTTAAAGGATCTTCAGAATCAGCAAAAGACTGGGCATATAAATAAAATTTTGCAGCTGGAAACAGTGGAGCAGGCTATTTGCCAGTGTTTTAAAAGTATAAGCGGATATGATGAGGCAGAAATATTTTTTGACCTGGAAACCTATAGAATCATGATGGAATATGCGGGAAACAATGGGAAAAAGTATAGATTTGCGTTGAATGAATTGAGCGATGGGTATAAAAATACCTTAAGCATGATAGGTGATATTGCATATAGAATGGCAGTATTAAATCCGCAGTTGGGAGGAAAGATATTGGCGGAAACTCCAGGAATTATTCTCATTGATGAGATAGATTTGCATCTTCACCCTCAATGGCAGCAAACAATAGCAAAAGATTTACGGACTATTTTCCCGAAAGTACAGTTTATTATTACTTCTCATGCCCCGGCAGTTATTCATTCTATCGAAAAAGAAAACATCAGGATTTTAGATGGCAAAAAAGTCTATATGCCAACGGAACAGACTTACGGACGGGATGTTAACTCTATTTTGCGTGAAGTTATGCAAGTGGGGGAGAGGCCGGAGAAAATACAGCATTTATTATCGGCTTTTTATGGGGCGATAGACGATGAAAAGGTAGAAAGTGCAGAAAGGTATTTGGAACAGCTTGTGGATATAGTTGGAGATACGGATCCGGAAGTGAGCGGAGCAAGGGTGACGTTGGATTTTGAAAAGATGCGGGCGCGATCGGATTTTGATACCTTGTAATGACACAAGATGAAAGGAAAAGGAACAGGATGATAGTAATACAGAGGGGAAAAGAACCAGGCAGTTTACTACAGTATAGAAAAAGCAATCCAAATGCGTGCTATGAAGAACTGCCATCAAAACCAAGGGAAGATATTCGAAAGCAGATGTGGGAGGAGCAGTGCGGATTATGTGCATATTGTATGCGATATATAAAAAAACCAAGGGACGTACGTATTGAACATTACTACCCAAGACATTCAACCCAGGGGGATTATAGTAAAGAGGATACTCTGGATTATAAGAAAATGTTAGGTGTATGTTATGGGAATAGTATGTGGGAAAATGTTAAAAAAGAAAATTTAACTTGTGATGCACATAGAGGAAATGAATGGCTGACAATAAATCCTTATGATGCCAATTCGATTAGAAAAATTAGGTATACATCAGACGGCTATATTACATCCGATGATGCAGAAATAAAAAAAGATGTGGAAGTAACTTTGAATTTAAACTGTACAATGAGTTCTTTGCCGGAAAATAGGAAGGCAGTTCTGATTCAAGCAAAACGGAAAATCAATGAACTATGCAAAGGAAAGAGTCATAGTGCCTACCTTGAAGTATTAAGGCGGATATATAGAGAGTATACAGTAAACAGACAACTATCGCCGTATTGTGGGATTATCATTGCATGGTTGGAAAAGCAGCTCGGAATCCAACGCCCAAGGAAATAATTTGCGATTCCCCTTTTAATATGTTAGACTATAAAAGTATATAACCAGTTTTTCCTAATAGGCTTTCGAAATTTTTCAGCCCGGCTGTGGCGGGGGAATCCGGGAGGCTATCCTAAAATAAGGATGAATGGAGCGGCGGAATGAAGCGTAAAATAGCATTTCATTTAAACTGTCTGGAACAGGGGGGAGCGGAGCGGGTGGTATCCAATCTGGCGAACCAGTTTGCCAGGGAAGGATATGAAGTCCTTTTGGCTACGGAATGGTACGGGGAGAATGAATTTTCCATTGACAGGGAAGTTCGCCGGGTGCATGTAGGCCTGCGGGAGGGGGATGAAAAGAAATCCCGTATCGCCCAGTTTCTGCTCAGGGTGAAGTACCTGCGGGAATTTATGAAAACGGAAAGGCCGGATATTCTCATTGCATTTGCACAGCGGGCCAATTACCGGGCGTTGATGGCGGCTTCGGGAACGGGAATCCCTGTGCTGATATCTATCCGCACAGACCCGGTGGGGCATTATGATGCTTTGTCCGATAAAATACAGATTCCCTTGCTGTTTCCAAGGGCGGCGGGATGCGTGTTTCAGACAGAAGGGCAGAGGGATTTTTTCGCACCCTATCTGCAGGAAAATTCCAGGGTTATTTTGAACCCTGTTCACGATAAATATTTGGATGTGCCGGAACCGGTGGAGAGAAAAAAGGAAGTGGTCCAGTCCGGCAGGCTTGTGGATTTTAAGAATCAGCCTATGCTTTTGCATGCGTTTATGGAGGTGCATAAGAAGCATCCGGATTATATTTTAAAGATTTATGGCGGAGATTCTTTTGACGGAACGAAGGAAATATTGGAAGATATTATAGAAAAGAACAATGCGGGGAGCTATATCAGGCTGATGGGAGCCAGCGACAGCCTGGAAAAAGATTTAGTGGATGCGGCGGTCTATGCTTTTTCCTCTGATTGGGAAGGGCTTCCTAATGCGCTGTTGGAAGCGATGGCGCTTGGGCTTCCGATTGTGGCCACCGATTGTCCTTGCGGAGGCCCCCGTACGGTGATGGAGGATGGGGTCAATGGAGTGCTGATTCCAATAAAAGATCCGAAGGCGTTGGAGGAGGGGATTAATCGGTTAATTGAAAATCCAGGGCTGGGAGAGCAGCTTGGAAGGAATGCGCGGAAGATAGGGGAGATCGCTAATGGGGCGGCTATTTTTAGGCAGTGGAGGGATTATATTGAGGAGATTGTGGGGGGAGGTAGGGGATGAGTGTTTGGAGGATAAGTGTTTATTGGTTTGGATGAGAGAAAGGATAGAGTGGGATGTTTTCGTATGATGATTATAGGGAAATAATAAGGATTATTAAGGCTGCGGGGCTGCAGGCGGATTATGGGAGTGCTTTGCATAGGGATAAGTTTATAATTATGCGGCATGATGTGGAATATAGTGTGGAAAGGGCGTATGCTTTGGCGAAGGTGGAGTCCAGTATGGATTTTACTTCTACTTTCTTTTTTCAGTGGACGAATAATTCTTATAATTTGTTGTCCAGGAAAAATAGGGATTTGATTTGCGATATGCATGAGAGGGGGCAGAATATCGGCCTCCATTTTGCGTTAAACGGGATGACGGATATGCAGGAGGTGCGTAAGCAGATTATTAAGGAGATGCATATGCTTAGTGAGATGCTGGGATTCCAGATTTCTGAGTTTTCTATACATCGCCCTTCACCGGCAGTATTGGCGGAGAATATTAAGCTGCCCGGGATTATTAATGCGTATCAGGATGAATTTTTTACTTTTGCGGAGAATGTGACGCAGGAGTCGAAGCTGGGCGTGAAGTATATGTCGGATGCGAATCATATATGGAGGTACGGCTATCCGGATGAAAAGAATATTCTGGGAAATGATAAAGTACAGATATTGACCCACCCTTTTGCCTGGACGAAAAAGGGTTATGATAATTATGAGAACTTCAAAAGCCTTGTGAAGGAAAAATATGTGGAGTTGATTGATAGTATTGATAATGAATGCAAGGATTTTGGGGAATATAAGGATTCTTTCTTGGAACTTTTGTAGGATGAAGAACTGTGCCAGAGCGTGTTTGGAAGAACCCGGCATAGGAGAATTATGATTTGGGAGACGGGTTCATACAGGATATTGACTGGAAAAATGGGTATTTTGGTTTCGTGTTAGGGAAGCGGCATGGAGGTAGTGCTATGTGCGGTATTTGCGGTTATGTGTCGAAGAGGGATATTCGTCTGACACAGTTGAAAGAGATGAACGATACTATGTTTCATAGGGGGCCTGATGACAGCGGGGAAGAAATCTATGAGATAGCAGGGGGCTACCGGGTGGGGTTCGCGCAAAGGAGGCTTTCTATTATAGATTTGTCGGCGCTGGGGCATCAGCCTATGCACTCGGAGAACGGGCGGGTGAGCGTAGTTTATAACGGTGAAATTTATAATTTTCAGGATTTGAAAGAAGAACTTTCGGACTATCCTTTTCAATCCAATTGCGATACCGAAGTGATTATAGCGGCCTATTTGAAGTGGGGGATTGGCTGCGTAGAGCGTTTTGCGGGGATGTATGCCATCGCTTTGCTGGACAGGGAAAGCGGGGAAGTGTATCTGGTGCGGGATTGCATTGGGAAGAAGCCCTTGTATTATTGGGTGGATGGGGAGAACTTGGTGTTTGCATCGGAACTTAAGCCGATTATGGCCTGCCCGGGTTTTGAGAAAAATATTCGGAAAGATGTGATATCCCGTTTTTTGTACCAGCAGTACATTAATGCCCCGGAAACAATATTTGAAAATGTTTATAAGTTGGAGCCGGGAAGTCTTCTTACTTTTTCACCTAACGGGAAGCCGCGTGGCAAGACGGGTGAATTTACAAGTTCGCACCGCGAAGCTGCAGAGAATGCGAAGCTTTCTTCTTCTGCAGGGAAAATAACAATCCGGAAATATTGGGAAATTAAGGATGTTTATCATAGGCAGAAGGAAAATCCGGTAAGGGATTATGGACAGGCCAAAGAGGAACTGAAAGGGCTGCTGAAAAAAGCTACTGCTTACCGGATGATATCCGATGTGCCTTTGGGGGCTTTTTTGAGCGGTGGGTATGATTCTTCGCTGATAACGGCGATAGCCCAGGAGCATTCCAGGGAGCCGGTGAAAACTTTTTCCATTGGTTTTCATGAAGAAAAGTATAATGAGGCCAAGTATGCCAAACAGGTGGCGGATTATCTGGGAACGGATCATACGGAATTGTATATTGATGAGAAGCAGATGTTCGATTTGGTGGAAAGCATCCCCCAATATTATGATGAGCCTTTTGCGGACAGTTCCCAGATTCCGTCTATGTTGGTGTCGGCCTTGGCAAGGGAAAAGGTGACGGTGGTCCTTTCCGGCGACGGCGGGGATGAATTTTACTGTGGATATAATATTTATGAAAACGTGGCTCAGGCACAGATGCTGGATATTCCGGGAGGGATTGTCCATGGCATTTGCCATCTGCCGCTGGTTCGGAATACAGGAATCGGGGGGAAGCTGCCTTTCCGGGTGAGGGTGATTGCGGAAAACCGCTGCAAAGAGACGAAAACTCAGTTCGGCGCAAGCAACTATATTGTGCGGGCGAGGAGAATGGTAAAGCATGACGGGCGTGGAGACGGGCAGCGGGACGGCAAACGGCAGCAGGGGAGTGGGCAATACGGGAATCGGCAGTATGGAAGCGGACAGAATGGAAATGGACAATATGGGAATCCGAAAATGCTGCCCTGCCATTATGAAATAGAGAGCCGCTATGGGGAGAATAAATGGCAGATACGGCGTATGCTGCTGGATATGGATACCTATCTGCCGGGTGATATACTTTGCAAGGTGGACAGGGCTTCCATGAAGTATTCACTGGAGACACGATGTCCGATTCTGGACAAGGATGTGATGGAGTATTCCTTCCGCATCCCCCATGAGTTTAAGTTTCACAAAGGGGATAAGAAGCATATCCTGAAGGACATCGCTTATGACTATATACCGAAGGAACTGCTGGATCGGCCCAAGGTAGGATTCGGCGTGCCGCTGGATAAATGGCTGAGAGGGCCGTTAAAAGAGCAGCTATTGGCCTACAGCGAAAAGGATTATCTGGAAAAGCAGGGGATATTCGATGGGGAATATGTCTCGGGGATGATACGGGACTATATCCGCACAGGGGATGGAGGGCCGGCTACAGGGGCAAACTATTCCAAACTGTCCTGGTCCTTCTTCATCTTTGAACAATGGTATCAGCATTTTTTCAATAGACAATAAATACTTTTTTGCATGAGAGGATTCATGATGAAAAAAAAGCATATAGCCATGCTGATTAGCTCTTTGAATAAGGGCGGTTCGGAGCGGGTATTGGTGAATTTGGCCGAGTACTTTTATGGCCGGGGATATGAGGTTACCGTTGTTACCCAATACCGGACGGAGAATGAATATGAAATCAGCGGGGGAATCCGGAGAGTCTTTTCGGAGATTACGGAAGAAGAAAAAGGAAAAGGGAGGATTTCCAATTTCCTGAAACGGTTTTTTAAGCTGCGGGGTATCTGGAAGCGGGAAAAGCCGGATTTGATTCTTTCTTTTATCGGTAAAAATAATATGATGGCGATTATGACCTCCCGCTTTCTTGGAATCCCTACGATAGTATCGGTGAGGGGGGAACCGGCGGAAGAATATTATTCCAGGCTGCTGCGGGCAGCGGCGGCGGTGTTATTCCCTCTGGCGGACGGAGTAGTGCTTCCGGTGGAGAAAAGTGCAGAATTTTTTCCAAAGCCGGTCAGGCGCAAGGTCATTTGTCTGAAAAATCCGTTGAATCCTGCCTTCGTGCGTAAGAGATATGAGGGGGAGCGGGAAAAAAAGATTGTGGCAGTAGGGCGTGTGGATGCCAACAAGAACCACGAAATGATTATCCGGGCCTTTGCGGAGGTGGCGGACAGATATCCGGACTATCGGCTGGAAATATATGGCGAGGGGGAATTGAGGACATTCTTGCAGGTATTGGTAAAGGAACTGGGGCTGGAAGGGCGTATAATTCTGCCGGGCAGCATTTCGGATGTGGCGGAGCATATTTACAGGGCTTCTATATTCGTATTGTCTTCCTATTCGGAGGGGATGCCGAATACTTTGATAGAAGCCATGGCTTTAGGGATTCCGTCCGTTTCCACGGATTGTCCATGCGGGGGGCCGGCGGAATTGATTACAAATGGCGAAAATGGTTTCCTTATAGAGCCGGGGAATCAGGGAGAATTGCAGGATATCTTGCAAAAACTGATGGATGATGACCACCTGGCGATGAAAGTGGGGAAAAATGCTGCAAAACTGCAGGAAGAATTAAATCCTGAAACTATCAATAAATTGTGGGAAGAATATTTTAGTAGGTTTATTCCAGTGAGGAATGAGGTTATATAAATGACGCGTAAGCAGTTGGTACAGTCGATTATTTTCATAGTGTTATTTTTATATATTCTTATGACGGTGACTTATATTATAAGGACCAACGGGGATGTGAAAGATAGGTTTACCGGTTTTTATGCGGAAAAGAAGGATACGGTGGACGTAGTGCTGGTGGGTTCCAGCCCGGTGTATCCATATTTTGCTACTCCTATGATGTGGGGGGAATACGGCATCCGGGCTTATCCCATATCCAGCAACCTCCAGCGCCCGGTGGCGGCCGTCGGCCTGCTGGAGGAAATTCGCAAAACCCAGTCACCTTCCCTCTATATATTTGAAATGCGTATGTATACGGCGAGGGATATGGATTTGACCAACAATATGGCTTATACCAGGGGCGTAACGGACAACATGAAATATTCGTGGAACCGGGTGAAAACAATTAATGCCATGGTGGATGACGTTTCCGAAAGATATACGTATTATTTTGATATTTTTAAATATCATTCCAACTGGAAGACGATGGTGCTGCCGGAACAGCTGGCCTGTTTCCGCTATGAGAAACCGGATGACCAGAAGGGCTATGTGATGACCGATGAGGTAGGTCCTTGCGAGGCGGTGGATACTTCTGGCATTACGGAAAGGCTTCCCATGCCGGAATTCCAGGAAGAGTGCTTAAAAAATTTATTGGAGTATTTAAAAGAAAACGATTTACAGGCATTGTTTATTCTTTCCCCTACAGTGATGGAAGAAGAGAAGCAGAAGATGTATAATTATATAGAAGATATAGTAAATGCTTCCGGCTATGAGTTTTTGAATATGAATGATTATTATAGCGAATTAGGGCTGGATTTTGCAGCAGATTTCAGCGATTACGGCGGCCATGTGAATGGAGTGGGGGCGCAGAAATGCACGGCATTTCTAAGCAGCTACATCGCAAAGAATTATGGTTTGGAGGATAAAAGGGGCGAAATGGGCTTCGAAAGCTGGGATGCGGCCTATGAGCAGTGGAAACAGGAGTTGGAGGAAGCGAAAAAGACAATCGCAAAACATATAGAAGAAAAAGATTTCGCAGATGCCCCGGTGGAAGAACCGGAATAAGAGGATGAGTGGGGTGCTGGGAGCGGCGCTTGCGGAACTGGAGTAAGACTGGAAAACAGCAAGAGCCCGGACAGTGCCCCAGAGGTTTTACGGACGCAAAGCGGCCGGAAAAACTCTGCGAGAAGAAAGGGTGCTGGGAGCGGCTCTTGCGGAACTGGAATAGGAGAAATAGGATGTGCGGAATTGCGGGATTTTGTAATCTGAAGGGCAATTGGGAAGAAAATATAAGGAAAATGAATGCCAGGATGAATCACAGGGGCCCTGACGGGGAGGGGATTTATATCTCAGAGGACGGCAGGGTAGCTCTTGGGCATAAACGTCTTTCTATAGTGGATTTATCGGCCAACGGGGCACAGCCTATGCATTCCCATAGCGGGAGATATGTCATCGCTTATAACGGGGAAATCTATAATTATAAAAAAATAGCGGCCAGGCTGATAGAAGAAAACAGGGTGACGGCATTCCGCGGAAGTTCGGATACGGAGGTGCTGTTGGAGGCCATAGAAGAATACGGGCTGGAAGCGGCTATAACAATGAGCAAGGGGATGTTTGCCATTGCTTTATATGATACGAAGGAACAGGAGTTATTCCTGCTAAGGGACAGGGTGGGGGAAAAGCCGCTCTATTATGGTTTTACCGGAGGGGGAACTTTCGCGTTCGCATCGGAAATCGGAACGATAGCGGCTTTGGAAGGTTTTGATAATGACATTAACAGGGAGGTACTGGATATTTATTTTACCCACGGATACATTCCGGCGCCCTATTCCATTTATCGTAACATCTATAAGCTGGAGCCGGGATGCATACTTCGGATAAAATGCCCTTATGGGAAGGATGACATTTCCATATCCCCCTTCTGGTCCATGCGGGAAGCGGCGAAAAACGGACAGGATCATTTATTTAAGGGAACTGAGGAAGAAGCTTCCCAGGAATTGGAGCGGCTGCTGAAAGAATCCATTAGAGAGCAGATGGTAGCGGATGTACCGGTGGGGGCATTCTTGTCCGCAGGAATTGACAGCAGTACGGTGGTGGCTCTGATGCAGTCTTTAAACAGCGGCAAAGTTCGCAGCTTTACCATAGGGATGGAGGAGAAGGGGTATAATGAGGCGGCGGCAGCCAAAGAAATTGCCAGACATCTTGGTACGGAGCATACGGAATTATATATTACGGAGAAGGATGCGGTGGAAGTGATTCCCAAATTAGCAGGCATGTTTGGCGAACCATTTGCAGATTCCTCCCAGATTCCTACTTATCTGGTGAGCAAAATGACCAGGGAGCATGTGACGGTATCCCTTTCCGGCGATGGCGGGGACGAACTTTTTTGCGGGTATACTTCTTATGAGTCGGTGAGCCGCATATGGAATAAGATGAAAAATATACCCTATTTCATCCGAAAGCCATGCAGCAGCCTGGTGCTGCACAGCCCGCTGGCGAAAAAGCAGATATACCGGACAAAGGGAACGCTTTTGGGGGCAAAGGGGCCGGGGCGGCTTTATGAAATTTCCTATGAGACCGACCCTCTTACGAAGAAAATCAGCAAAAGCCATGGGTATTGCCCGTATAAGTATAATCAGTATGAGGAAGGGTTTTTGGAAGAGGTCAACCATAATGTTATGCTGATGGACATGCTGATGTACCATCCGGACGATATCCTGGTGAAAGTGGATCGGGCGGCGATGGCGGTTTCGCTGGAAACGAGGGTGCCAATGCTGGATAAAGATGTGGTAGAATTCGCCTGGTCTCTTCCGGTGGAATATAAGAGAGAAGGCAGGACGGGAAAAAAAGTGCTGAGGGATGTGCTTTACCGGTATGTACCCAGGGAGATGATGGAACGCCCGAAGAAAGGCTTTAGCATTCCCATCGATAAATGGCTGTTAAAGCCGCAGCTGCGGGAGTGGGCGGAGAACTTGATTGACAGGAAAACGTTGGAACGGCAAGGGATATTGGATGCGGATGTGGTATGGCAGATTTGGAAAGATTTTACGGAAAGAGGAATTTGGCGGATTCAGATATGGTTTGTGTTGATGTTTCAACAGTGGCAGGAGATGGAGTTCCGCTAAGGCGGCGAAGGACGCCGCCTAAGGGGAACTAACCATCTCCGGAAGAATCCGCGGGGCGGATTCTTCCAGGCTGTGGTGGGGGGAAGATAGAGTTACGCTAGGGTGGCGAAGGATGTTGCCCAGGAGGAACTAGCCACCTTAGGCTGAGGTGGGGGGAAAAGATGGGGGAGTTCGTTGAATGGGAATACGGAAGGGGGAAGGGTATGAATATAATTAGGATGTCTGGGGGGATTGGGAATCAGATGTTTCAGTATGCGTTGTATTTGAAGCTGGTTTCCCTTGGGAAAGATGTGAAATTTGATGATGTGACGGAATATGAGTTGGATAATGCAAGGCCGATTATGCTTTCGGTGTTTGGGATTGAGTATCCTAAGGCGACGAGGGAGGAATTGGTGGAGATGACGGATGCGTCTATGGATTTTCTTAGCCGGGTGAGGCGTAAGCTGCTTGGGAGGAAAAGCGGGGAGTATCATGAAGCATCCATTGATTATGATGAAAAGGTGCTGGAGGCGGAGGATGCTTATTTGTGCGGCTGTTTCCAGAGTGAGAGGTATTTTAAGGATATCGAATGTGAGGTGCGGGAGGCGTATCGGTTTCGGAATGTGGAAATTTCGGGGGATATACGGGAGCAGATAGAGGAGTATGGGCGGCAGATTAGGGAGAGTGAGTCTGTGAGCATACATATCCGGCGGGGGGATTATCTGGATGCTGCCGATGTGTATGGGGGGATTTGTACGGATGCCTATTATAATAAGGCGATTCGTTATATGATGGAAAAATATGAGAATCCCCATTTCTTTGTTTTTACCAATGATAGTTTTTGGGCGGAAAAATGGTGTGAGGTAAGGGAGAGGGAGTTGGGGAAGCCATTCGTTACCATTAAGGGTACCAGTGAGGAGACAGGGTACATTGATTTGATGCTGATGAGTCAGTGTAAGGCTCATATTATAGCCAACAGCAGCTTTAGCTGGTGGGGTGCATGGCTGGATGATTCGCCGCAAAAATGTGTAGTGGCTCCTGTGAAGTGGCTGAATACTTGCGAGTGCCATGATATCTATACGCCGGATATGGTAAGAATCAGCGCGTCCGGGAAGATAGATTGATAGATTGCTATTGCAAGCCGGCAGACGAATTTATTCGTCTTGTAAATATTGTGCCTGCTCAATTTCTATTATATAGGAATGCATGTGGCACATGCATGAAAGTTTGCAGGCTATGGGAAGGGCATGGTTATTAGTACAACAACAGTTTGGCCAGGCAGCCTGGCCAGAGGGGTAAAACAGTGGAAGAAAAATTGGTTTCCGTGATTGTAGCGGTGTATAATATAGAAGAATATCTGCCGCGGTGTGTAGAATCCATTATGCACCAGACTTACAGGAAGCTGGAGATAATCCTGGTGGATGACGGTTCTACGGATGGTTCAGGGGATATCTGCGATGAGTATGCCGGGAAAGATGACAGGATACTGGTGATCCATAAGAAGAACGGCGGGCTGTCCGATGCGCGGAATGCGGGGCTGGAGCGGGCCTCGGGGGATTATATCGGTTTTGTGGACGGGGATGACTGGATAGAGGAAGGAATGTACCGGGCCATGTACGAAGCCTGTGAGAGGGAAAAGGCTCAAGTGGCGGTATGCCGTTATAAACAAATTACGAAATCGGGCGTTATTGACGCTTCTGCCGGTAATAGTGTATCATTATCAAAGACAGAAGCGCTGGAAGTATATATTTGCGGGAACGAGCGCTATTTGATATATAATTCGGTTTGGAGCAAACTGTTTGAGAAAACGCTCATCCAGGGGATGCGTTTTCCGGTTGGAAAAAATTCGGAAGATATTATGTTTACCACAAAAGCTTTCTGTAAAATGGAGCGGCTGGCCTATCTGGACAAGGCATATTATAATTATGTGCTGGACAGGGAGGGCAGTATCATGAACGAGAAGGCAGGGGAACGGAGGATGAAGGATGAGATTCCTTTTTGGAGGGAGCAGATTGCCTATATCAGGGAAGCGGGCATGCCTCAATTATCAGATAAGGCGGCATATCATTTTTACAGGCGTCTTCTGTTTTACTATATAGATTTTATGGAGAAGAAAGAGACAAGGATATTCGCGGAGGAAATCGCCCGTCAACTGCGGGGGGAGAAGGAGAACATCCGCCGCATTTATGGGGAAAGTTATGTGGCAGCCGGAGATAAAGCGCGCATGAAGGTGATGCTGGCAATGCCAGGGGGATATTATCGGATCGTGAAGTTATATGATAAGTTCATAATTCCGCTTCGAAATAGAAAAAGGAAGCATCCTTAAGGATGCGGGAAAAGATAAGGATGAAAGAGGACAGATGATTATATGAAATTAATCAAAAGAGTAATTGCAATTTTAACGGAAAGGCAGAGAAAGCTGCTTGTCTTTATGCTTCTGATGATGTTAGTGGGGGCGGGGCTGGAAACGGCGGGAACGTCGTTGCTCATTCCCTTTATTACCATTGCCATGGAGCCGGACAGCGTGTTCCAGAATGAATACTTGAAATATTTTTATGATTTGATGCATTTAACCAGTGTGAACGGGTTTTTGGTTATGCTCTCCATTGTGTTAAGCGCCGTATTTGTCCTGAAAAATATTTATCTTTACTTTATGTATTATGTACAATACCGTTTTATTTACAACGGTCAGTTCAATACTTCCAGAAGCCTGTTCAAAGATTATGTGCGGCGCCCGTATGAGTTCTATTTAGATGCCAGCACGCCTGTGGTGATGCGGCATATTATGAGCGATGTAAACGGCTCTTATAATCTGCTGCTGACGTTTTTGCAGTTGTTTACGGAGCTATTCATTTTTGCGGCTCTCCTTGTTCTGGCCCTGGTGTACAGCCCGGCTATGACATTGGTGATGTGCGCCGTGCTGGGCATTATTTTACTGGCCAATAAAATGATATTAGGCCCTATCCTGCGCCGCTTCGGCCATGAGGTGCAGACCAACAGCGCCCTCACCACCAAGTGGATTATGCAGGCAGTGAACGGTATGAAGGAGACAAAGGTTTTAAATAAAGAACGTTATTTCGTGGAGCAGTACGAAAAAAGCGCGGACAAGCTCAATACCATCCAGAAAAGGCAAAACTCCATGCAAAATATTCCCCGGCTTATGATAGAAACCGTATGCATGTGCGGAATCCTTTTGGTAATGGCGGTGTTCCTTTCCATCGGCAATAACTTAAACGAAATGATAACCCAGCTGGGCGTATTGGCCGTAGTGGCCATCAAACTGATGCCCAGTGCCAATAAACTTTCCACTTATATCAATAATATTGCATATTATGAGCCGTCCCTTACTGCGGTGGAAGACATCATTATCCGCAGCCATCAAAAAGATGTGGATACGGACATACTTTTCCTGAAAAAGGAAATCGAGCCCATGGATTTTTCAAAAGAGGTGAAGCTGGAAAATATTACTTACCGTTATCCAAACACAGAGGTGAACATACTGGAAAATGCCAGTGTTTCCATCCCCATTGGCAAATCCATCGGCTTTATCGGCCCGTCAGGGGCAGGCAAATCCACTACGGTGGATATTCTGCTTGGATTGCTGGAACCCCAGAAAGGAAAGGTAACGGTGGACGGCATTGACATACGCACTAACCTGCCGGGGTGGTATGCCAGAATCGGCTATGTGCCCCAGATGATATTCATGCTTGATGATACGATACGGAATAATGTGGCCTATGGTGTGGACGAGAAAGATATTGATGAAGAACAGGTCTGGTATGCTTTGCGGGAAGCTCAGATGGATGAATTCGTAAGGGGGCTTCCGGATGGGCTGGATACCAGTATCGGGGAGCGCGGTGTGCGCATTTCCGGCGGTCAGCGGCAAAGGCTGGGCATTGCCCGGGCATTGTATACCGAGCCGGAGATTATGATATTCGATGAAGCAACGTCTGCGTTGGATAACGATACCGAGTCCGCGATTATGGAAGCGATAGAACGTCTGCATGGGAAGAAAACCCTGGTCATCATTGCCCACCGGCTGACTACGATTGAAAAATGCGATGCAGTCTACCGGGTGGAGGAACTGGGATTCCATAAAGAAAGGTGACGGGAATTTGGACCGGTGAAACATAAAGGAGTCTGTAAAACAAACATTTGTGCAAAAACGCACAAATGCCGGAAAGGAACAGATAAACATGAGCGAATATAAGAACGGGCGGCTGCAGCTGCCGAATGTAACTTTAGCTGCGGTGGACAGCGTACGGGTCAGGGCTTCCGTGAAAGCTTTGCAATACAGCATGAGAGAGATAGACTTTGGCGAAGTGCTTATGATTACCCACAGAAAGCCGCTGTTTTTGCCAAAGGGAATCACCTATCGCCATATCGATAAGCTAAAAAATATCGATGCTTTTAATTATAGCATGATTTATAAAATCCATGAGTATATACACACCGATTTTATGCTCCTGGTGCATTATGACGGTTTTGTGGTAAATCCGGATATGTGGCGGGATGAATTTTTGGATTATGATTATATCGGGTCACCGTTTCCGCTGCCAAAGGATGATTTTTCCTACCGGGATATAAATGGGAATATCTGCAGGGTAGGAAACAGCGTATCTATCCGGAGCAAAAGGCTGTTGGAGTTTCCTTCCAAGACAAGCATACCCTTCGAAGCGGATCACGGTTTTTTTAATGAAGACGGATTTATCTGTTGTAAAAACAGACATTTGTTCGAAGGGGCGGGAATGAAGTATGCGCCCTTGGAAGTAGCAAAATATTTTGGTCACGAATCAATGATACCCGAGGTGGAAGGAATCCGCCCCTTTGTTTTCCATAAATGGGCGGGAACCAATGGGGAGTATCCGAAATTTTACTCCCGCGGGTAACGGGTCAAGCTGCCGGATTTGTGCGGATATCTGGCGGCTGCCACGAGGCTGTCTGTTTTTCGAAGAAGGGGAGATGCCGCCCCGGTGAGAGGGCAATGCCCAGCTGCCTGCAGGGGTTGCTGCCTGAATATTTTGGACAAGTTCGCAGGTTGAGAGAAAGGTATGGTTATTGGAATGGTATACGATAGTTTTCAGTTTTTTAATGAATTGGATATATTGCTGCTGAGAATGCATATTTTAAATGATGTGGTGGACCGGTTCGTTATCAGCGAATCTACGGTTACGTTTTCCGGGGATAAGAAGCCGCTTTTTTATGAGGAAAATAAGGGGATGTTCAAGGAGTTTGAGCATAAGATTATCCACAATGTGGTGGACGATACGCCTATGGACTGCGATGCGTTTACAAGGGATCATCATCAGAAGTGTGCGGTGGCCAGGGGCTTAAAAGGCTGTAAGCCGGAGGATATTGTGATTTTCAGCGATGTGGATGAGATTCCCAATCCTGTCACATTGAAAAAACTGCTTCCCCAGGTGGAGGATGGGAAAATTTATATGCTGGCCCAGAGGCTGTTTTACTGTTACCTGGATATGGAAGAGGTTTCCGGAAGGCTTCTTTCGGTAACCGGGGAATTTGATGGGGTGGACAAGCCGATGTGGCTTGGAACGAAGGTCTGCCGCTATCATATGCTGGATCAATATACTACCGAAGAACTGCGGAACAAAGAGCAGAAGGCAGTAGGCGTGCGCGTGCCGGATGGAGGATGGCATTTCAGCTATATGGGGGGCGGAAAGAACCAGCCGGTGGAGGAACGGGTAAAATATAAGATAAAAAGCGCGGCGCATCAGGAATATAATAACCGCTCTACTCTGTCAAAGGTGAGAAAGAATATCAGGAATCATGCGGATATTTTCGGCAGGGATGCCCAAATGATCCAGGTGAAAATAGATGAGACGTTTCCGCAGTACCTGAGGGAAAATATCGACAAATACCAGTATCTGCTTTATCCGAAAAAGAAGTGGTTTGAATTTTGGAAATAGAGGCTGATGCAGGGCTTGAAAGTATGGGGGAGGAAGGGGGATATGGAAGAAATGGATGATATTACTACAAAAATGAATGGAATTTCCACGAAATTAAACGATATTTTCCCGAAAGAAGATGACACTTTCTTGAAAACAAGCAATATTTTTCAGAAAACGGATAATTTTTTCCTGATTCATAATTTTAATACAGTTCCGGAAGAACTTCTCGCTTATTGTAAGGATTACTTGATTGTGGATGCTTCCACGGATGAGGGAACGGTAAGGACATTGCAGGAAAAAGGGCTGCATTTTATTCATGTGGAAAATACGGGACACAATATAACCACCTATTTTACGTATTTTGCTCAGCATTATGAGGAACTGCCGGAGGTAATATGCATCTGTAAAGGAAATATGCTGGAGCGGCATTGCTCCAAGGAGTACTTCGATAGAGTGTATGATAACTCTTATTTTACTTACCTCTATGAAGACAAGGAAAGCAGGCCAAAGTTTTCCAAAGTGAAGAACGAGGAAGGGGATGGGGGAGGAAAAAGCAGTGGAAATGAAGCCGCAATAAGCAGTATTTCCAGCCTTGTTTCCGAGAGCCAGTATATAGAAGAAAATACCTCATGGTATGTGGATTCGCCCAGCCATCCGCACAGGTATTTTGATGATTTTGATGATTTGCTTCAGTTTATTTATAAAAATCCGGTGATTCCCCGGTATTGCCTTTTTTCGCCGGGGGCTTGCTATATTGTAAGGCGGGAGCAGATAAGGAAAAATTCGCCGGAATTTTATCTGAATTTGAACAAGATTATGAATTATGCCCTGGAGCCGAATTTCCCGGCGGAGGCGCATATGGTGGAACGGATGCTGCCGCTTATTTTTGAATCGGCCTATGAAGTGAACGGCTGGATGGAGGACGGTGAGGCCTTTGACAGGAAACTGGAAGAGAGGGCGGAGATTATCCGGAAAAAAGATGAATGGAACGGCAAACGCTTTAAACGGCTGCGCCGCCTGTTGGGAAAAGGGTAAAGTGTGAGAAGGCTTTCCGGGTCCGCAGAACCCATCGACTCTGCCATGTGTAAAAGCCATGCAGAAACAGGAAAAAGTGAGGGATGATACCGCATGATTGGAACTGAGTTTATAAAGGGGCAGGGGCTGGGGAATCAACTGTTTAGCTATGTATCGGCAAGGTGCATTGCCAGGGATCTGGGATATGGATTTGGAACGGCAGGGCAGGATCAGCTGGCGGTGAATATCCACAGCAAAAAGGGCATGTACTTTATGGATATGGATTTGGGAGTGTCCATAACGGATAAAGGGCAGTATCAAATCTATCAGGAAAAGGAAGACAGGCTGTATCTGAAAACCTGTGTCCATGATATGACGCATGGGTGCTATGTGGCGGATGCGGATGAAGATATATACAATATCGGCGACCAGACGCTGATTTATGGAAACCTTCAGGCAGAAAAATATTTCCGGGCGCACAAAGAGGCGGTAAAGGAATGGCTGAAGGTGAAAAAGGAATATGATTCCTATCAATATACGAAAGACAACCTGTGTATCATCAATATCCGGGGCGGGGAATATACGGATAACAGAGCCTTATTCCTCCGCAGGAAATATTGGCTGGATGCCATGAAGAATATGCGCAGCATCAGGGCGGACATGGAATTTATGATTGTCACGGATGATGTGGAGGCGGCGGGGCGTATCCTGCCCGGCCTGGCGGTAAGCCATGGGGAACTGGCGCAAGACTATGTAACGATAAAGAATGCCAGATATTTAATCCTGTCCAATTCTTCCTTCGCCTTTTTCCCTGCATATACAAGCGAAACGGCGGTGAAAATTATCGCCCCAAAGTATTGGGCCAGGCATAATGTATCGGACGGCTATTGGGCTTCCGGACAGAATATCTACGAGGGTTTTTCCTATCAGGACAGGCAGGGGAGGCTTTTTAATGGGGAAGAATGCAGAAGAGAATGGGAAAACTACAAAAAACGGGCAAATTTTACCCTGGGAGAGAAAAAATATACACAGCAGGAAGTGAAACGGCAAGGCCAAAAAGACAGGGCGCTGTACTGGGCGGATAAAGTGGCCGGGCGGCTTAAAAGAATGCTTTGAGGGAACTGCGTTTTCAAGTTCGAAGTTTGCATATAACAGAGGGGGCAGATGGTCCATATGATGAAAGTATCAATTTGTATCCCGGCTTATAATAATGAACCATCGGTGAGACGGCTGCTGGAATCCATTGAAAGGCAGAACTTTAAGGACTATGAAGTGATAATCACCGATGATTCCGTCACAGATGGAATAAAGAAGCTGGCAGAGGAAAAAAGCTATGTAAAATATTATAAGAATCCGCAATGCCTTGGCGCGGCGGCCAATTGGAATGCCGCAATTTCCAAAGCCCGGGGGGAATATATAAAAATCATGCATCATGATGACTGGTTCACCGATGAAAACAGCTTAAGGGAATTCGTTAACATGCTGGAAGAACACCCGGAAGCCTGCCTTGGCTTTTCGGGCAGCAGGCAGGAGGAAAAAGAAAAAAGCTATGACCGCCACATCGCTCCGGAGGATGCCGCATTCATAGCCCAGGACTATAGAAACCTTTACCTGGGCAATACCATCGGCGCACCAAGTGCGGTGATTGTCAGAGGAAGTATAATGGCGGAATACGATGAAAAGCTGACCTGGCTGGTGGATATGGAGTACTATATGAACCTGCTGAAACATACCCCGCATTTTATATATACCGAAAAGCCATTGGTCTCCATAGGGGTAGGCGATGAACAGCTCACAGAAGCCTGCCGCGACAATAAAGAACTGAATGTCTTTGAATATGGCTATATTTATAAAAAATACCATTTGGAAAGCCAGGAAAAATACCGTCAGAAGCTTCTCATGATTTTGCTGGATGCAGGAAAAAGCGAAGAAGAAGTTACGGCTTATGGATTTCCAAAAGGAGTATACCGAAGAGAAATGAGAAAAAAACTTTTCAGTAAAATAAAATGGAAACTAACCCACCGCATCTGAAGGGGAATCAGCCTACAGCATCTGAAAGGAAAACACAATTGAAACCGAACCGGCAATCCGAAGAAAGATTCCAATTAAAAGGAACAAATAATCCAAAAGAAGCGAAAGCCCCGGCCCAAGTGTCCAAAATAGACAAAATCGGCCTATATCTTCTGTATTTTAGCGTGACATTGGAAATCATAATTGTTATCATAGACAAAAGCAACTACACTAACCCGCTGGAAGGCCAGCTGTTTCGTATTACCTTTCTGCTGGCAGCAGGAAAAGTGCTTTGCACAAAGTATTCGCTGAAAGAATGGGCAGCGCTGATTATGTTCGGGCTTCTGGGCCTGATATCTTATAAGATAACTGGAAGGAATGAAATCCTGCGTATCATCGCATTTGTGGCCGCATGCAAAGGCACGGATGTAAAAAAGCTGTTAAAATATGTTTTTTACCTGACAACGGCAGGCTGCCTTCTGCTCGTCTTCCTATCGGTTACAGGGATTTACGGCGGGCTGGCATTGGAGACGGATTTCGGCAGAGGATACCGTCAGGTAAGATACTGCCTGGGGTTGGGCCATCCCAATGCCCTCCACTGTATGTTTATGATGTTGGTGCTGCTGGGGCTTTATTTGTACCATGAAAAGATGAAATGGTATGGATATCTTGTTTTACTGGGCATGAATTACGGGCTATATCTTTTAACGGATTCCAATACGGGGATGCTGATAACTGCCTGTGGAATTATTGGCGGGGCTATCCTGTATTTCTGGAAGGGTTTAAACGGGAAGAAATGGGCATATTTTGCCGGGGCTGCATTGCTGTTGGCCTGTGCGGGCTTTTCGGCGATGGCGGCAGACGCCGGGCTGGCTAAGCCAAGCAAGGCGGAAACAGCCGATCAGAGAAAGTTTGGCAATCCTCTGATTCAGGCGGCGGAAGAGCATCTGAACGGAAGGATTATAGATTTGCACTATGGTTCGGTAAGGCAGGAGGGAACAACCGCCACATGGACGTTGTTTTCCCGCCCGGAGAATGACTATTATTTCGATATGGGGTTTGTCAGGATTTTTTATTGGTATGGGGTGATACCGGGTATTCTCTGTATTTTGCTGCTGCTTCTTTTGCTGAGGCAGCTTTATAAGGAAAAGGATGGCATGGGGCTGGTAATGATATCGGTGCTGGCCGTTTATACAATAGTAGAGGCCCATCTGGTATCCGTATATATCGGGAGAAATTATATATTGTTTTTAGCGGGAATGTATGGCAGCAGTATGCTTGGCCTTAGCGGCGTGAAGGAAGAGTATCTGTGGAAGGCATACCGTCTGCTTGGGAAAATGGAGCGTTTATGAAACAGAAGAACAAGATCGTAGAAGTATATGGTATATGGTTTTTAGATTTGGTGAGCATTCTTGTGTCATTTATTGTCGGCACTTATATTCGATTTGGGAATTTCAGGGATATGGGAGACCGGAATGTGCATTTTTTGGTTTGCCTTTGCCTCATGCTTTTTTGTACGATATACAGTTTCTTTTTTGACTGGAACAGGAATTTTTTGAAAAGAAATATCTGGAAGGAAGGAATTGCGGTTTTTCAGTATAATGCCATTATGCTATTGGTGGTAAACTTATTGATGACAATGATGAAATGGGCGGATGTTTTTTCCCGTCTCGTATTGCTTTACTTCTTCATATTGAACATAATATTGTCGCTTGTGATTCATCTTAGCGTAAAAAAAGCAATGTATACTTACTATTCTTCGGAGCAGAATTCCATAAAGGTGATGGTAGTTACCCAGGGGAATTTGATTGATGAGACGCTGGACAGGCTGGAGCAGGATTTGGATATTTATTATCAGATTGTGGCGCTGGCCTGCCTGGATTACAATATGGAGGGGAAAAAGATACGGGATATTCCGGTGGTGGCCGGAAAGGAAGATTTGATTGAAGTGGCAACACAGATGGCGTTGGACGAAGTATTTTTAAACCTTCCGGGTATTTCCCAAAGCAATATGGAGAAGATGATACGCGGTTTTAAAGAAATGGGCGTGGACTGCCATTACAGCCTGGAACTGCCGGGGATGGATGCCAACAGCAGCAAGGTGGAAAGTTTTGGAAATTATACAGTCATCACTTATACCACATTCCAGAGCAGTTATAAGCGGATGATGATTAAGCGTGTGATGGACATCGCAGGCGGACTGGTGGGAATGCTGATTACTTTGCTTTTTTTGCCTTTTGTGGCATTAGCCATTAAACTGGATTCTAAAGGGCCGGTGCTGTTTTCCCAAATCCGTATTGGCAGGAATGGGAGGCGCTTTAAAATATATAAATTCCGTTCCATGTATATAGATGCCGAAGAGAGGAAGAAGGAACTGGAAAAGGAGAATGAAATCAAGGGGCTTATGTTTAAAATAGAAAATGACCCCAGGGTTACAAAGGTGGGGGCATTTTTGCGGAAAACAAGTATCGATGAACTTCCCCAGTTTTATAATGTTTTTAAAGGGGATATGAGCCTGGTGGGCACCAGGCCGCCTACTGCGGATGAATTTGAAAAGTATAATCAATACTACAGGAGAAGAATCAGTATGACGCCGGGGCTGACAGGTATGTGGCAGGTGAGCGGAAGAAGCGATATTGAGGACTTCGACGATGTGGTAAAATACGATCTGATGTATATTGACAATTGGACTTTGCGTCTGGATATTAAGATTCTGTTCCAGACCATAGGGGTGGTACTGTTTGGAAAGGGAGCAAAATAATGAATTTAGTGATAGACTGTTTTAAGCAAGTGAAAGGGGCGGGGAAAAGCATCGGCATCTATAACCTGGCTTTGAGTATAACGCGCCATTTGGGGGAGCGGGTGCAGGAACAGATGAAGGCACAGGAGGAATCCGGCAGGCGAGCGGGCGGTGAGAGCGGCATCGGGCCGGACGAAAACGGGGAAAGAAAATGGAATGGAAGCAATGGGGAAAGGACGGGCAGAAACAGCGGGGGAGAACAGGACACCATCATTGTGCTGGGAAATGCATATAATAGGGAAGAATTCGATGTGCCAGGCGTTACATTTGTGGAAGTGGACGGGAATCCGTTAAATAAATTGTACTGTGTTTTGTGGGAACTTTGGCTGGTAAAAAAATATGCCGCGAATTATCAGGCGGACAGGGTTCTCTTTCCCAGGGGATACCGCCCGATAAGCCGGAATGGAAATATCGGAAAATGCAAAGGGGGCAGGAAAATCAGGGATACTATTATTATCCATGATTTAATCCCATTCTATTATGACAAACATTATCCGGGATTTTTTAATAAGCTGGAAAATGCCTATATTATGAGCCGTCTGAAAACTTCCATGAAGAAGGCGGGGAGGATTATCACCATTTCGGAAGCCTCCAGGAAGGATATATTGGATAAAGTTCCCGGATGCGGCGGGAAGATAGCAGTGATTAACAATGGGCTTAATGATGTGTCCTTTGACAGGAAAAGGGAAGGCTTAGCTGGGGGGAATGGAGGAGGACCCTACATCGTAGCGATGACTTCCACTCTGCCCCATAAGAACGCGAAAGGGGTTTTGAAAGCTTACGAGGAATATTATAAAAAGGCGGAGAAACCGCTGCGCCTTGTGGTAATCGGCATAGAAAATACTTCTTTGTATAAGGAGATGGAAAAAGAGGCTGCAGCACATGTGACATGCCATAAGTTCTTTCAGGGCTTCGATGAAGTATGCCGGGTAGTGTCCGGAGCCAGGGCATATTTATTCCTGTCTTATGTGGAGGGCTTCGGTTTTCCGCCACTGGAAGCGATGCAACTGGGTGTGCCGGTGGTATGCTCCGGCCGGAGCAGCCTGCCGGAAATCGTGCAGGATGCTGGGATTCTGGTAGAGCCGGACGACCTGGGGGCGGTGGCCAATGCGCTGATTAACGTAACGGAAAAGGAAGAAGTGAGGGAGGAACTGATAGAAAAAGGATACCGTAATATCCAACGCTTTTCCTGGGAAAGCAGGACTGAATTATACTGGAAGGAATTGTTTGAGTGAGCAGGCTATTTATATATGATACTTCTAATTTCATAGATTTTCCTATCGGGGGGCAGTTGACAAGTATCGGCAATTTTCTCCGTTTTATCTGCGAAGAGCATCCGGAACGGACGGAAGATATTGTGCTGGTAGGAGTGACGCTTTGCCAGGGTGAGATAGGGAAAATAAAGAAAATAAACCTTTATGGAAGGCAGATTTCCTTCCTGCCTGTTACAACGGCAGAAAAAGATTTGGGGAATACGGCCAGTTCCCTTCGGCTGAGATATGTAAAAGGGCTGTTAAAGTGCAGGAAATTGTTGAAAATAGCAAAAAGGGACTGCAATTATGTACATTCGCCGGAAGCATACGGAATCGTGAAGCTTTTTTGCCCTGTGGCACGATGCGTTATTTTTTCCCATGGCAGTTATTTTAATATGGAAAGGGGATTCCGGTTTTTCCGAAAAAATCTGTTGGTGAAAAAAGGGTTTGTCCTTTATCTGAAATGGGTGCTTAGAAGCGCCAATTTGATTTTGCTGCTGGACAAGGATAGCTTAAGGGATTATAAACCATATAACTCTAATCTGGTGCAGGTGGGAAATTCTATTATCTGCCCGGAACTTCCGGAAGGAAGGCATGTGTTAAGGGAAGGCAAAGTCAGGGAAATACTCTTTGTGGGACGCCTTTCCAAGGACAAACGGGTGGAGCCGATTATCCGGGCGGTGGAGGGTATGGGAAAAGCAGGATTTGGGGAGGAAGGCAGCGGAATGGATGGAAGTGAGATTCGCCTGACTATCGTAGGAGACGGCGAGGAATACCACAACCTTATACCCTATGCCGGCGAGCGCATCCGCTTCGTAGGTGCAGTGCCGCCTAAAGAGGTGAAAGAATATATGCAAAATTCCGATATCCTGGTGATGAATTCCTCCTTTGAGGGGGTTCCCATGACAATTCTGGAGGCGATCAGCTATGGGCTTCCGGTGGTCAGCACGAATGTGGGGGGGATTGGCGAGGCGCTTCATTTCGGGCAGGATTCGGAAGAAACGGATGGAACGGAGGAAGGCATACAGGCCGCAATCAGGCGGATAGAAGCCCATTACGATGTATATTCAAGAAATGCTTATGAGAATTCCAAGGCATATGACTACCGCACTTTAAACAGGAAAGTGTACGATTTGCTTTGCGGATACTGGGGATGTTAGGAGAAGAGTATGGGGAACAGGAAGATTAGCATTATCGTGCCGGTATACCGGACGCAGGAATATTTGGGGCGGTGTGTGGACAGCCTGGTGAATCAGACATACCGGGAGACGGAAATTGTCCTGGTGGATGACGGTTCACCGGACAAATGTCCGAAAATATGTGATGACTATGGGGAACGAGATAAAAGAATCCGGGTAGTCCATAAGGAAAACGGCGGCCTGGTCAGTGCTTGGCAGGCAGGGGTAAAGGCAAGTACCGGGGAGTATCTGTGCTTTGTGGACAGCGATGACTGGGTGGAAGGGGATATGCTGGAGAAAATGGCAGCATTTCTTTCGGAAGGGGAAGACGACAAAAAAGAAATCATTTGCTGTAATTTTGTAATCAACCGGCCAGGAAAAGAGACGGAGCATTTCCACGGGCTGAAACCTGGGATTTATGAGGGGGAGTATTTGCAGGGGGAAATAAAAGATAATCTGCTTGGGCACGAAAACCGGAAAATTTCCATGTCCCGCTGCATGAAGCTTTTTTCCAGGAGTCTGATAGAAGATAATATCAAATATTCCAATCCCCGCATCACTATGGCGGAAGATGTGAATATCGTTCTTCCGGCGCTATTGGATTGTAAGCGGGTGGTGATTATGGAGGGGGCGTTGTTCTATCACTATTTTTATAATGATGTCTCCATGGTGCACAAATATGACAGCAAAATGTATGAAGGAATAAAGACCCTATATCGGACAATCAAGGAAATCTATAAGGCCAAGGGCAGGGTAAGCGGCGCAGGGCAGGCGGATAGGGAATACATTTACCTGTTGCTGTTAGCCCTTAAAAATGAAATACGGGGCGGGGAGAAAGGATATGGAAACAGGGTGAAAAGTATCTGCCAGGAAACAGAAAACCGGGAAGTCATCGGTTCAAACCGGGTTTCCGTGCTGGATAAGGGAAACCGCCTGCTGTATTTCGTGCTGAGGCATCCCTGGGGATGGGCCATAGCAGGGGTTCGGATGGGGTTTTTGATGAAGAAATGAATTGAGGCGAAATCATTTTTCGAGATGAAGTTTCGTTAAAGATGCAGAATAAGCAGTTCAAGTGAAGCGGAATCACTTTTGGTTTGCAGGCTTTGGAAAGGGCATGGTTATCGTATGCAGGGATATGGAGGGAGAAAAATAAGCATAATAGTGCCCGTATACAACGGTGCAGCGTATATAAAACGGTGCATGGAGGGCTTGTTGGCGCAGACTTATCCCAATATGGAAATTTTGCTTATTGATGACGGATCTACGGATGGGAGCGGCAGGATATGTGATGATTTTGCAGATAAATACAGTCAGGTGAAGGCATACCATGTAAAAAATGCAGGCGTTTCGGCGGCCAGGAATAAGGGGATAGAGGAATGCAGCGGAGAATATGTGGGTTTTGTGGATGTAGATGACTATTTACTGGAGGATATGACGGAACATCTGGCCAGGATGCTGGAGGAAACAGGCAGCGATGTAGCCGGGTGCGGATTTTTTGAATTTGGGGGAAAAATGGAAGAGGGTGCGGAGGCGGCAAGGGCTGACGCTGTAGGGCGGTGTACAGGTAAAAAAGCGGATGTACCCGAAACGGAAGGGCTAGAAATCCTGTCGGGAAAGGAATTTATTGAAAAAGGAATCCTTAGGAGCGATACCAGATGCTGGAGCAAGCTTTACAGGAAGTCGGCGATAGGGGAGTTACGGTTTGCCGAAGGGCTGACCATCGGTGAGGATATGCTTTTTTTGCTGGAACTGGCGAGGATGGGAAAGCAGTTTTGCCGAAGCAGCTACCAGGGATACGGCTACTATACCAATGAAGAAGGTGCAATGCGCAAAGGGTTTAAGGACAGCTATATGGACCAGATTGTCTGTTGGCAGAAGGCTTTGGCATATATGGAAAAAGAATTGCCCCAGCTGGCCGACAGGTCGGCATCTATCCTGCTGATTTCCGTAATGCTGGTGGTGGGAAAGCTGGCCATTCTTTCCGGAAAAGAGAGAAAGGCGAAGAAAGAATATGGGGATAAATGTTACCGGCTGGTGAAGGAGTACAGAAGATATGGGAAGGCATATCAGGGATTGGACGCAGGATACCGGTTGAAAGTGACGCTGTATCTGTATGCGCCGGGGGTGTATATGTGGCTGTATCATTGGAAGGGCAAGAAATTGCAAATCCGTAGTGTTACCAGAAAGGACATCATTATGCCAAAGGATAAAATTATTTTATACATGCATGCCGGGAGCGGCAACCATGGCTGTGAAGCAATTGTGAACAGTTTATGCCATATGTTGAATGAAAAACCGCTGGTACTCACTAACAGCGCGGAAGAGGATAGGAAATATTCCCTTGTTCCGGCTTCCGGGGAGGCCTTATGCGAACTGGCTCAGGAGCAGCATTTTTCCAGACATAAGGTGGCCCATGTGCTGTATTATCTATGGAGGAAAATAACAAAAGATGCAGAGTCATTTATCCGTTACCGCTACCAGGCGGTATTCCGCCATCCCCTGGAAGGGAAAGTGGCGGTTTCCATCGGCGGGGATAACTATTGCTATGACATGATGATAAAGGATTTGATGCTGGCCAACCGTGCTTTCCATGATAAGGGGGCCAGGACAATCCTGCTGGGCTGTTCTATCGAGCCGGAATTACTCACAGCAAAAACCGCGGAAAGCCTGATAGAAGATATGAATCGATACGATTTAATCGTTGCCAGGGAGTCTATCACCTATGAGGCATTAAAAAAGGTAGTTCCGGAAGAAAAACTCCGTCTTATCCCGGACCCTGCCTTTACATTAAGGAGTAAGAAGCTGCCTCTGCCGGAAGGATTTGCAGAAGGCAATACGGTGGGAGTGAATGTAAGCCCCATGATTCAGGATAATGAAGCGGAAGCGGGAATTACAATGTCGAACTATAAGGCATTGATAGAGCATATTATTCGGACTACGGATATGCAGATTGCCCTGATTCCCCATGTTATCTGGGCGAGAAATGATGACAGGAGGCCTATAGGGGAATTGTATGAGGCATTTAAAGATACCGGGCGGGTAGTCCGGGTTGAGGATGCATCCTGTGAGGAACTGAAAGGCTTTATTGGCAGATGCCGTATGTTTATCGGTGCGAGAACCCATGCAACGATAGCGGCATATTCTTCCCTGGTACCAACCCTTACAGTGGGGTATTCGGTAAAGGCCAAGGGGATTGCAAAAGATTTGTTCGGCACTTATGAAAATTATGTGCTTCCCGTACAACAGCTTCAGAAGAAAGAGGATTTAATTGGTGCGTTCGAATGGCTCAGGGATTATGAGCAGGATATCCGTAAGGATTTGAGCAATGTGATGCCTGCATATAAGGAGCGTGCGTTGTCCATTGGAAGGGAAATAGAAAGTTTGTAAAATGGAATCTTAAATTTGAAATTGTGATTTGAAATTATAATTTGAATTATTGCCTAATTTTTAAAAATATATTTGAATTTTTTAAAAATATACTCGAAGAATTTAAATAAATTTTAAATGCAACATATATAATTTAAGATATAATTTAGAAAATAAAATAAAATCCAAGAATAATAACAATTCCGATGAAAAAATTAAAAAGAAATTTGTTTTCCCCTATATTTTTAAATATATTTTTTGTATTTGTTGAATTATTTTAAAATATATGGTAAAATTTGAAATATAGATGTAAAGCAATATAGAAGCGGGGGAAAAATGACAGCGGACGAATTACTGGAGAAATTAAAAGAAATTCAGAAAATGAAATGCGAAACTCAAACGATAGAACTAAAAAAGGCCAAAGAAGGCTGTCCAAAGCGCCTATATGATACATTATCCAGTTTTTCCAATCAGGATGAAGGCGGGATAATTTTATTTGGGATAGACGAGGAAGACGGCTACCGGGAAACAGGGGTATATGATGCCCAGGATTTGCAAAAGAAGGTGAACGAGCAGTGCCTTCAGATGGAACCGGTTGTGCGGCCTTTATTGACTGTTGCAGAAAAAGAGGGGAAAAATTTTGTGTCAGCCGAAATACCGGCGATAGACCTTTCGGAACGACCATGTTATTATAGAGGCCATGGAAGGATAAAAGGCTCTTATACCCGCATCGGCGACAGTGATGAGCCGATGACGGATTATGAGATATACAGTTATGAAGCTTTCCGTAAAAAATATCAGGACGATATACGGGAAGTGGAGAGGGCGGCTTTTTCTTCTTTGGATTCGGAAGAACTGGGAACATATATGAAAAAACTGAAAACAGGGAAACCCAATCTGGCAGGGCTTACAGACAGGGAAATTTGTGAATTGATGAGCATCACGAGGAATTCCCATGTCACATTAAGTGCAGTTATGCTGTTTTCATTATATCCCCAGGCATATTTTCCCCAGCTATGCATCCTTGCCACCGTAATTCCCGGTGTGGAAATTGGGGAAACGGGTATAATGGGGGAGCGGTTTTTGGATAATCAAAGGATAGAAGGAAGTATTCCGGAGATGCTTCAAGCCACCATGCAGTTCGTGCGTAAAAATATGAAGACAAAAACAATTATCAGCAATGAGACAGGGGAGAGGGAAGACAGGACAGAATATCCTCTGGCAGCGGTGAGGGAAGCGATTTTAAATGCGCTGGTGCATCGTGATTACAGTATCCATACGGAGGGTATGCCGATTCAGCTGCTTATGTTTGAAGACAGGATGGAAATTCATAATCCGGGAGGAATTTACGGGAGAATGAAGATGGATCAGTTGGGTAAAGTGCAACCGGATACAAGGAATCCTGTGCTGGCAGTGGCATTGGAAAATCTGGGAATTACAGAAAACCGGTATTCAGGAATTCCTACTATGAGGAGGGAATTTCACAGATTTGGGCTGAAGCCTCCCGAATTTCTGGATCAGAGGGGAAGATTTATTGTAAGGTTTTATAATCAAGTGCAGGAAAAAGAGGATATAGGGAAAAGGGCAGAGGGTGAAGGAAATAGTCTGCTTGTATTTTGCAGGACACCTCGGACGAGGAAAGAAATTAGTGAATATTTGGGGCTGTCTTCGGTCACCTATGCAATACAGACACATGTGATGCCGCTTGTGGAAAGCGGTTTGATTCATTTAAGCATTCCGGATAAACCGCAAAGTCCAAAGCAGCTGTTTTACAGCGGCAAAATTTAAGGCCGGAAGCAGGAAAGTGTGAGAAAACTTTCCATGGTTTGTTTGTGCTGCCGTAGGCGGCATGCTGGCCACAAAAGCTGTGCAGAAATGAGAGGATTTATGGGAAGAGTAAAATATGCGGCAAAAAATATAACGTTCGGCTGGATTGGAAACATTACCACCCTATTGTTGGGGGCATTGCTTCGGCAAACCTTTATCAACCATCTGGGGGATGCCTTGCTGGGGGTCAACGATTATTACACCAATATTCTGACAGTGCTTTCCTTGGCGGAACTGGGAATCGGAACTGCATTTAACTTCAGCTTATACGGGCCGGTGGCCAGGAATGAAGTTGAAAAAGTGAAGTCCTATATGGGATTGTACAAAAAAGCTTACCGCACCATCGCCTGTGTGATTGCGCTAATCGGTACAGCGGTTGCCCCCTTCCTGCGCTATCTGGTAAAAGAGCCGGGCAGCACCTCCTGGAGAGATATTACTGTTTGCTATTTTATCGTTCTGTTCAATACGGTCAGCAGTTATTTTGTGGCTTATAAATACAGCCTTGTAAATGCGCAGCAGAAAAATTATATTCAGACAAACATTATTACTATCACAAAGGTCATTACAATGTCGCTGCAGATTTTGGGGCTGCTGTTAATTCCCAGCTTTTATCTGTTCCTCATCACAGCTATGGTGGTTGAACTGGCTCAGAAGATTTTTGTCAGCGCATATCTGGACAGGATGTACCCCTATTTAAAAGAGAAAAATGTGCAAAAACTTTCCAAAGAGGAGATTGGGGAGATCGCCGGACAGACGAAGGCTTTGGTGTTCCACAAAGTAGGGGATATGGCAAGACTGCAGACCGACACGATTATTATCGGCGCTTTCATTAATGTTACTACAGTCAGCTTTGTGGGCCACTATAATTATGTGATTTCTTCCGTATCGAATTTTGTAAATATCATCTTTAATTCGGTCCTGTCCAGCTTTGGGAATTTAATCGCTACGGAAAACAAGGAGAAGCAGTATAAGATGTTCCGGGTTTACCGGTTTGCGGCCTGCTGGATTTATGGATTTTCAGCCATTGGTTTTTATTTGATGCTTACACCGTTAATCACCTTGTGGCTGGGGGCAAGCCACACCCTCCCCGATATCGTCATCGGCTGTATTATGATTGACTATTATTTTAAAGGAGAGCGCATCGTGCTGTCTAATTTCAAAACGGCGGCAGGGGTTTTTGAGCAGGATAAATACCTGGCGCTGATCCAGGGGGCGGTCAACCTGGTCATCTCCATCGTACTGGTGCAGAAAATCGGCCTTACGGGCATCTATGTCGGCACGATTGTCTCGGGGATGATTGCCAATATCACCAAACCGTTTATCATTTATAAAGTATGCTTTGGCAAAGGGGCGCTGGATTATTTCAAGGAATCCGTGAAATATGTGTCGGTCAATCTGGCAGCGCTTGTATTGCTGCTGCTCATGCAAAGGATGGTGATGACATCGGTATCCATCCTTATGTTTATAGCAATGGTAGCATTGATCACAGTGGGGTATAACGGGCTGTTCCTGCTGGTATTCGCAAGATGTGAGGAATTTAAGTATGTGTGGGGGTTGGTGGAAGAGAAGGTGAAAATGAAAAGGTAAAATGAGATTCAGTTTAGAAAAGATGGCACTACCTCATTAAAATTAGAGGCATTACCTAAATTAGTTCATTTATTACGTTTGTCCAAAAATCCAGATATATCAAAATAAGGGGCTGTGAAAAATGGAGTAAAGATTTTTTCATTTTTCACAGCTTTTCGCTCATACTGGAACATATAAACAAGTTATCGCAAACGTTAGACCCCCGTCAATTTGTTCCGCTGCAGCCCGGCCGCGTTTTCTGCTTGCAATTGGGGCTGGGGTTCGGAAACCAGGATATCCGATTTTTTCATAAAGCGGACATGCCATGCGGTAGGGAAGTACTTAAAATTAGCCCAGAAGGAGTTCTGAGATACCCCTTCCGTCCTGGCCTGCCATTTGACCGGTATTTCGATAAATTTCACGCCGAGGCGCAATGGTTTCAAAGCGGTTTCCAGGAAAAAAGGATGCTTCAATTCTTCCCAGCGGATAGACTGCATGAGTTCCTTGGGAAAAATACGGTACGCATAGGTAATATCCGATAAATTAACCCAGAACAGACAGGCGATGAGCCTCTGGAAAATACAGTTGGCAACTAATTTTACCTTATTATAGCCCTGGAATCCGCCGCCCTTTTTCCACCTTGTGGCAGTAACGATTTTTTCAGGGTTTTTCTTTTCAATCCGGATGAACTCCTGGATAAGATGCGGGTCAGTTTCTAAGTCGGAGGACATTAAAACCACATGGGAGCCTTGCGCCATGGCAATGCCTTCCTGCACGGCACCTCCCACAAAAGGTTTTTGCTGTTTATGTATGGTGACTGGTATGATATCGCTGTACTTGTCTTCGATTTGTTTTGCAGCAGCGATACAATCTTTGGTGCTTCTGTCGCATATGACAATGATGATTTCTGCCAAGTCTTCCCGGCGGCAAGTCTCCATGATAATATCTGCCGTCTGCACCAGCGAATAAGTCTCATCCATCGCCGGCAAAATAATGGATAAATTATAAAAATTCTTTTGCATATTAATACTAAATCCTTCCCAGCCAATCTTCAAATACATCTCTTAAAGTATCTTCCATTTGGTATTTTTGTTTGAAGCCAAGGGCAGTGATTTTACTGTTGTCGCCTAACAAAAGCGGTTCATCGCCGGCCCTCATCAGCTGTTGGTCAATAATTACTTTCGCGTCAGTGCCGGATATTTCCACCAGCATGCGGAGGATATCCGAGATTTTATAAGCTTTTCCGGTACATATATTGATTGGCTCGCCTGGGTTTCCCTTTTCGAGGAGCAGACGCATAGCGGCTACGCCATCGCGCACATCAATGAAGTCACGGGCGCTTTCCAGATTGCCTACATGGATTTCCGGAGGGATCTTTCCTGCTTTAATCAGGGCCAGCTGGCGGGCAAAATTCTGTATGGCCGTAGCCGGAGGATGCCCTGTTCCCACATGGATGAACATTCTGGGAAGGAATACCTTTAGCCCATAATTGGCAAAATACTGATAGCCCAGCATTTCCACGCCGGCTTTGGATACGCCGTAGGGGGTATGGGGCTTTAACATCCTGTTCTCTATAAGAGGGCAGTCCTCCGGCCGGATATCTCCGTACTCAGCGCTGGAACAGGCTAACAATACTTTCAAATCCTTGCGCCTGGCCAGTTCCCTGGCACAGTAGAGGACATTCAAAGTACCCTGATAGTTGGTCATGTGGGTAGTATATTCATAATCCCAGGAAGCGCCGTTAAATGCTTGGGCGGCCATATGTATGATAATGTCCGGTTCGATTTTCATAATATGCTTCATTAGGGCATCCCGCTCCAAGATATCGCATCGGATTACGGAAGGGTCCTGTATGGCCTCATTCCTGCTGGATGCGGAAAATCTGGCGATTCCCCAGACCTGATAACCGTCCTTACGGAAACTGGCTGCAAAATGCTGTCCGACCATTCCCGTAATTCCTGTAATTAGTACATTTTGACTCATAACGATTCTCCTATATGATATATAAATTGTAACTATCTTACCATACTTTTGAGAAATAGTATAGGAGGAAATAATTTACACACGGAAATTGATGTTGTGCGGCTGTTCTTATATACGTAATCTTTTAGATAAACTCGAATAAACCGGAAACTCTTGCCAGCCAGAAGTTTAAGTGTTATCCTTTTCGTAAAAGATTGTATGGCAAAAGGGCTTGAAAGCCTATATAAAAAGGAAAGGAATGTCCGGATGCAGAAAATCATATATGAAATCATGCACACGAACAGAAAAGTGGCCAGGATAGATACTTCCGGGCACTGTAAACTATACTTTAAATCATTTATGCCTTATAGTTTATATTTGGAAGAATATGAAGATATAGATACTTTGATAAACAATATAACCAATTTTTATTACTGGTGTGCATCCAGGGTTTTAACCCTGGACAGGAAGTATGCGAAAGAAATATTAAACAGTATCGGCATGCCCCAGGCCGTAACTGACAGGGAGCGGGCCATGGTGGCCTTGTCATACCGCTGTGCATCTTTGACGGATGTATTTTGGGTAAGGGAAAAGGGAGAAAAAGTTCTTTTCGAGGATATCAATTTATATGATAATCATTTGGGCAAGATATTTATAGATATTTCGTTAAAAGGGCGGCAATATACGGTAGAAAACAAATATTTGGCCAGGGATTTGTCAACAGGAGGCTGCTTCCCCAAAGCATGGCAGCGCACCGGCCATGGTTTCCGGCTGTTGAAGGGCGGCGAGGGAGAAGCAGTAGAAAGGGAACTGCTGGCAAGCCAGATTAGCAGGTGCTTTCGTATTTCACAAGTTTTGTATGAGGAAGGCTATTTTGATGGGGAAAAAGTTTCCGTCAGCAACAATTTTACATCCAAGGAGTTTTCCCTCGCCTCTATGGAAGCTTTTACTGTTTTTTTGCAAAATGAAGGGAAAGATGTCAAAAAATATATATTAAAATTGGATGCGTATAACTATTATATGATGAATGTAGTTGATTATTTGGTGGGCAATACGGATCGGCACTGGGGGAATTGGGGTGTTTTGGTTGACAATTCCAATAATAAGGCGAAATGCCTGCATAAATTGATGGATTTTAATCAGGCGTTCCATGCTTATGATAATTTGGAAGGGGCAAACTGCCAGACTGTATTTTGTTCCGGCCTGACACAGAGGGAGGCGGCCGTGATGGCTGTGGAAAATGTAGGGCTAAACCAGATACGGGAGGTAGAACAGGAAGTATTTTCGTGTTTGCCGCAATATTATGATATGTTTATGATGAGGCTGGGGGTGCTTAGGGAGGCTGTGAAAGTTTTCTGAGGATACTCCAAATACCCGCATGGTTTCATTGATTCGATGCCCTGTTGTTGGCAGTGGGAGTGTTGGCTGGCCTGGAAAGGAGAATGGCTGTAAAATTGGAAGAAAAAATAATGAAGAAGCGACTGCAGCATATGGAAGAAGAGGCAGTAAATGAGATGCTGCATTATCATGAAAAAAATGGGAAACAGAAGATAAAGGACTTCATAAAACGGGCAGCAGGGCGCTATGTGGAGCCCAAGGATATGATTTTCTGGCATACGGCATTGATTGTAAACAGCCTGACGGAATGGGGGGTGGAGGATAGATTCCTGCCGGATGTAAAGACGTATTTCGACCGGTGGATAGGGGCGGGGATGCCCGTTTATTTTGTGGATGATGTCCTTGCAGGGGCTTCCCTTATTGATTTATATGAAAAGACAGGAGAAGAAAAATATAAGCAGGGAGCGGACAAGCTGGCAGAATACCTTTTTGCGCTGGAGAAGGATGAGGGGGATGAAAAGGGGGGGATACCTTACCGGCCATCCCAGAAAAACGGCCATATATATGCGGATGGCATAGGGATGATATGTTCCTTTCTTATAAAATATGGGGTGAAATTTGAAAGTATTCATGAGGTGGAACTGGGGCTGCAGCAAATGAGAAATATGATGGCCTTTGGTATGGATGCGAAAACAGGGCTGCCTTACCACGGCTTTCGGTATGCCGATGGGATAAAGCATGGTATTATAGGCTGGGGACGGGCGGTGGGCTGGCTTTTTATAGGGATGGGAAGAAGCCTTGCCTGTTTGGGTTCCATGAAGAAAAAACGGGAGGAAAGCAAAGCGGGAGAACTGAAGGAAGGGCAGGAATTCTGCGAATGCTGCAGAAGGGCTTATGAGGAGTTAGAACGGGCATTCTGGCAGCTGTTTCGCGCCATAGAGCCATACCAGAAGAAAAACGGTTCCTTTGGGTGGCAGCTGGAAGCCTTGGAAGGCCCGGAAGACAGTTCGGCCACGGCGATGATTGCTTATGGAACAGTGTTGGTTTTGAGGGGGCAGCAGGGGATGGGGAAAGCGGAATCTGCCAAGGAAGGCCAAAATCAGATAGAGGAAGTGGAAACTGCAGGGAAATGTCCGGATCAGATGAGAGAAGCGGCCAGAAAGCTGGCGGAGCGGGCGGCGGAGTACCTGGTATCCTGCGAAAGGGGCGGAAAAATCTATAATTGCTCGGCGGAATGCATGGGATTTTCCGAGTATCCTCAGCAGTATAGTGCCTATCCCTGGTCTTTAGGGCCGGGGTTGGGGGTATTGCGCTGGTATGGGGAGGAAATTTGTGAATAGCAGGGATTGCAGAAACCGGAAAGCAGCAAGAATTATTCTAAAAAACTGAAATAGGACTGAAACAGAAAGGTAAAAATTCATGATTATTATACAGATGGCAGGCGGACTGGGGAATCAGATGCAGCAGTACGCTCTGTACCGGAAACTGGTAAGCCTTGGGAAAGAGGCAAAACTGGATATTTCCTGGTTTGAGCAGGCGGACAGGCAGGAGAGGGTTTACGCGAAGCGGGAACTGGAGTTAAATTATTTTGAAAATCTGAAGTATCAGGTATGCACGGAAGACGAAAAAAAGGCGTTAGCGGGAAACGGAAGCCTGGCCGGGAAGCTTAAGGGGAAACTCTTTCCGGGCACAAAAAAGGTTTTTCAGGAATCGGGAATGTATCATCCGGAAATTTTTGATTTTGATGATAAATATGTATGCGGGTATTTTGCATGCGAAAAATATTACGGGGATATTATGGACATGCTGCGGGATGAATTTGCTTTCCCCAATCCCAGCCAGGAGAACCGGAAGCTGGCGGAACAGATGAGAGGCGAGGAGTCGGTGAGCATCCATGTGCGCCATGGGGACTATCTGGATGAGGCGAATGAGGCGATGTTTGGCAATATCTGTACGGAGGAGTACTATGTGGGAGCCGTCCGGGAGATGAAACAGATTTACCCTGACGCTCATTTTTATATTTTTTCCGATGATATTCCTTATGTGAGGGAAAAATATAAAGGGGAAGAATACACGGTGGTGGATTTGAACCGGGGGAAGGACAGCTTTTATGATATTTGGCTTATGAGCAGCTGTAAACATAATATCTGCGCAAATTCCACCTTTAGTTTTTGGGGGGCGCGGCTGAACCCGAACAGGGAAAAGGTGATGATACGGCCATCCATTCATAAAAATTCGCAAAAGTTTGAACCGGAGAAGATGCACGAATGGTGGAAGGACTGGGTATTGTTGGATAATAAAGGGAACGTGGTGTAGCGGGATAGTTATACAGGCGGCATGGCCAAAACTTGACGGGCTTTTAAGAAAGGGCATAAATGGATATTGGAATGACAAAAAACAGGGCGAAGGAATTAGGCTATTATTTATTTTTCGGGATTATGGTTTTTGCAAAAGGTATCGGCCTGGACAGCGGGAGGAAGAGTTATTATGTTTTAAGCGCCGTTGCATGCATTTGTATTTTTTGTAAGCTGATTCTCACAAAATACAATATCCGCCAGATATTGGCTGTGGGGTTTTTATGCCTGCTGGCATTTGTGGCGTATAGAAATTCGGGAAGGATGGGAATATTACTTACGGTGCTGGCCATTATCGGGATAAAAGATATGGATGTAAAAAAATTATTTCGCATAGGCCTGGCCATTTATGGATGTTCGTTTGCTTTTACGGTTATTGCGGCAAAGCTTGGATTGATTTATAACCCTATGGCAGTGCACGAAAAAGGCGGCATGGAACTGATTCGGTGGGGGATGGGATACAGCACAGGGAATATTTTCCATGTGTCGTACTTTATGCTGACCGTCTTCTTGTGCTATACATGGGGGAGAAAATATAATTTTAAAAAGATGTTAGTACTGATGGCAGGGAATCTGGCAGTTTTCTTTTATTCGTTAAGCTATACGGGGATTGCGGTGACAGCGTTTTACCTGCTGATTAGCCTGTATGCGGCGGGGAAGGAGAAGGCGTTTGAAAGGGAAGGCCGCCCAGGGGAATGTATGCAAGAGGGGGGCGCAGAAAAGTGCAGTGAAGGGAAAATCAGTATGGGGGAGCGCATCCTGTGTCAGCTGCCATTGCCTTTATGCCTGTTGTTTTCCTTTGGAGGGCCTTTTCTATTGGATTACCCTTTTATGCAGAAGCTGAATGTGCTGCTGCAGGCGCGGCTTTCTTTTTCCGCCTATTATTTAAAAAACCAGCCTATTACCCTACTGGGAACCAGGATGAAAAATGTTCCAAATTTCTGGATTATCATGGATAATGGCTATGTATATTTTATGATGACATTTGGCCTGGTGGCTTTCGGCCTGTTTTGTGCGGGCTATGCCATATTGATTGCACGGTATAGCAAAAAAGGAAGGCTGCCGGAATTGGCGATGATTTTTTCATTCCTGCTGTATGGGATTATGGAGCAGTTCATTTCCAATGCGTTTATGAACCTGTCGCTGCTGTTTATGGGGGAGGTTTTGTTTGGCCCGCAGGAGCAAGGGTGGATGTCCGGCGGAAGGGAACGGACTTTGTTTGAGTTATTTAAGAGGGAAGAAGACGGACTGGAAAAGAAGAAACCTATTCCGGAGGAAAAGGGTAAGGTTTGGGCGAACCGTTTACTGAAGGGGGAGGACGGAACGGAAAGAAGTGTCAGCAGGAAAAGACCAGGAGAAATGATAGGGAATGAAAGAGGGGGCTTTAGGCTGTGGCTCACGGGTCTGGTTATAGGAATCGGAGTCACGGGGCTTTACTTGGCTTTGGTACCCATGAAAGAATATGTGACTGCCAGGTTAGATACCGTATTATATGTGGATGCACAAAGTGTTCAAATAGGATTGGAAAATGAGGGGAATACAGAAGAAGGGCTGACGGAAGGGATGGAATATTTCCGGGAACTGGTGACTGAAAAGGACAGATTGGAAAGGGCTGTCATTCAAGCCGGGCTGGAAAACAGGATTTCGGCAGAGGAATTGGCAGCGGCCATGGAATTTTCGATTCCGGTTGCGGTGCAGGGGAGCGGGCAATGGGATACTTTCAGGATGCGGCTTCTGGAACTGTATTATGATATATCGGATGAGGAATACGGCAGACTGCTGGAAGGGATATTGGGGTATGCAGGAATGTCTTGGAGTGAGGCCGCATCGCAGCAGGAGTCTGTACAAGGGCAGGATTCGGGATCGCAGGAGAACCCCGCATCATTGCAGGAGTCCGTACCAGGGCAGGATTCGGAATTGCAGGGAAACCCCGCATCGCAGCAGATAATGGAAGATGGGGGCTATACGATAAAGGGCGGTATATATGCGGAGCGGGTAGGCAAAAGCTTCGGGGAGGACAGGATAGAGCATATCAGCGGAAAAGATAGATATTTCATAGAGAAAACGGGAAGCATTGCGGCGCTGGAGCATTACAGGGATGGGGTGTTCTGGGGGATTGCAGCGGCAGCTGTGTGGTTTGTTATATATCTGGTAAATATGCATTTCCCGATTTTGAAAGGAGCAAAAAGATAACCATGAGAATAGCAATCGATCTGACTTCCCTGGCGGATAATTTTTCAGGGATAGAGCGTTATGCTATGAGCATAGCCAAGGAACTTATCGAGATGGACGCCGAGGGAAAGGATACTTATATTTTACTTTTTAAAAGGAAAATCCACCCGGCATTTCAGCAGTACAAGGGTAGGAAAAATATTATTTTTAAAGTCTTCCAGGGGCAGAATAAGCTACTGTTTGCCCAAGTGCGGCTGCCCTTCCACCTCTATGGGATAAAGGCGGATGTTTTCCTGTTTCTGGCTTTTCAGGGGCCGATTCTGTTCCGCCGCAGGGGCATTTACAATATGATTCCGGATTTAGTGTGCTGGGACTGTCCGCAGACGATGAAGAAACATATGGAATGGTATTTTAAGCTGTCTATACTGAACGCATTGTGGGCCAGCGAGGGAATCATAACTATCTCCAAATTTACCAGACGCCGAATTATAGAAAAGCTGCACTACCCCAAGGAGAAGCTTACCGTGGCATACTGCGGAATTTCGGATGTATTCATGAATTATGTGAAGCAACAGCCGGGCAGCGGGGATATGGACGTGGCGAAGAAAGAAGATGCCCTTAGAAACAGGGCTTTGGATGTAAGGCATAAATATCATCTGCCGGAACAGTACCTCCTTTGCCTTGCTACGCTGGAACCGAGGAAAAACCTGGCTTTCCTGGTGGAGGCTTATCTGGAACTGCTAAAGGAAGGAAAACTGAACATTCCGTTGGTGCTGGCCGGGAGGAAAGGCTGGAAAATGGATGAGTTCCTGGAGAAGGTGGAAAACGAGCATAAACAGAAAATTATCGTGACTGGTTTTATCGAGGACGAGGACTTGCCTTACGTGTACCATATGGCGGATTGCTTTATTTTTCCTTCCATTTACGAAGGCTTCGGCATGCCGCCGTTAGAGGCGATGGCGGTAGGTACAATGACCATTTCTTCGGATGCAGCATCCCTTCCGGAGGTGCTGGGGAAGGCGGCATCTTATTTCCATCTGGGGGATAAGGCAGAACTGAAGGAAAAAATGTGCCAGGGAATCAGACAGGAATGCGGAGACGTAACGGTGGAAGAAATTCGGAAACGGGTGGATAGATTCCAGTGGAGGAAATCGGCGAGGGTGATATATCGGGTGATAAGAAAGGAGAAAGGAAGGTATGGGGGTATATTTAAATCCGGGAAGCGGAAGGTTTGAAGAATCCATTGCATCGGAGATTTATGTGGATAAGACAAAGCTGATAGAATATACGAATTTATAGCCCTAAATCTGTTGTTTCGGCCATGAGGTCGGGGCGTTTTGGTACTTATTGGAATAAAACAGAAACCTTTGAGGCCTTAAGAGATTATATCAATATGAATTTTAATGGACTGAAAGATTCTGTGGTTGGACTTCTGGCAGGGGTAAGGAAAAAAATCGACATTGGAACTTTTGCTAATGATATGACTAGTCTCGAAACGGCGGATGATGTGCTGACATTGCTGATACATCTGGGCTATTTGGGGTATGATCCAGTATTAGAAGAAGTGTATATTCCTAATACTGAAGTAGCAACTGAGTTTGTTAATGCGGTGAAAAGTGCGGGATGGGACGAAGTAGTCCGGGCGGTGAAAAATTCTGAGGATAGGAATTAACTATGATAAAAATAGCAAGAAACATCAATGTGTGATTGAAAAGGTATTGACATAGATAGCTTCTCCGAATCTCTCCCGTACCTGGTTAGCAATAAAGGAGAAAAATCTGCCGCACCACTGGAAAACCAATGGTGCGGCGATTTATAATTCAATAAGGGGATGCTGTATCATTTGTAAATTCCATAATATATGGAATCAGTAAGCCCTACCTTTTCCCAGCCGGATGCCTGAAATGATAGTCCACAAGCATTGCGATAAAGTCCTTAGGCGGAAGCGGTACTGTGCCCTTATATCCGGTAATGCGCCGGAAGTTTTCACCATTTCCATATGCCCAGTAAACTCTCAGAAATGTACGTATCCCTTGCTGGATAGAATCCGGCGAGGTGTGGTAATGCTGTGCGGCATCCACATAAAAATCTTTGATGCGAAATGGTGTAGGTTCGTTGTTTTGTGCGACAATCCGGTCGATAATGTAGGCCAGATAATGATACCCCTTATAAGAAGAGGCTGCTCCGAGGTGGGATAATAGGTCATAAGTTTGTTGCATTTGTTTTCATACCTCCTTGTATAAATGATGCTCCGCAGGAAGCAGGCGTCAGGCGAAAAAGTATGGCTTTTGCCTTTTGGCTGGTTCTGCGGATAAATAATAGTATCAAGAGAATGTTATACGGTAAAGGCAGGGGAGGAGAAGGGGGGAATGTAAATTTTATTAAAAAATTGTAAATTTGTCATTCATTGGCTGCTAACCGCGCAGCAAGTGCGCAGTTGCAGGCTGAACTGTTGCGATTTCCCTGTGTCCCTGTGAAATTCCCTTGCCAGTTAAATTGCAAAGTGTTATTATTTTTGTATAGAGAAGATAATAGGAGCGGAGGCATGCCAAGAACAGTAGCGATAGGGGTACAGGATTTCAGTGTTATCAGAGAAAAAAATTATTTTTATATAGATAAAACATCTTTCATCAAGGAATGGTGGGAGGGAGGGGACAATGTAACATTGATTACCCGCCCCCGTCGTTTTGGAAAAACTTTGATGATGAGTACGGTGGAGCAGTTTTTCTCTGTAAAGTATGCTGGCCGCGGAGAACTGTTTGAAGGGTTGGAAATATGGAAGGAAGAGGAATACTGCAGGATACAGGGAACTTATCCGGTAATAAGCATTTCATTTGCAAATGTTAAAGAAAAGAATTTCCAAGCCACAAAAGAGCGTGTATATCAGATTCTTACAGATTTATATTCGCAATATTCCTTTTTAAAAGAATGGGATAAATTATCGGACACGGAAAGAGAATATTTTGACAGGGTTTCTTTGAGGATGAGGGAAAGCGATGCAACTTATGCATTGCATAAATTATCCCAGCTTTTGGCCGCATATTATGGGAAAAAGGTGATTATCCTGCTGGATGAATATGATACTCCGATGCAAGAGGCATATGTGGGCGGATATTGGGATGAAATGACGGGATTTTTCAGGAGCATGTTTAACGCCGCTTTTAAAACAAATTCATGGATGGAAAGGGGAATCCTGACGGGAATTACCCGTATAAGCAGGGAATCCGTGTTTTCCGATTTGAACCATTTGGAGGTAATCTCGGCTACTTCTGCCAAATATGCGGCAATGTTTGGATTTACACAGGAGGAAGTATTTGCAGCGTTGGATGAATTCGGGCTGAAAAGCAGGAGGGAAGTAAAAGAATGGTATGACGGATTTACTTTTGGAGAAAGGGAAGATATCTATAACCCATGGTCCATTATCAATTTTCTGGATAAACGAAAACTGGCGTCATATTGGGCGAATACAAGTTCTAACGGACTGGTCAGCAAACTTATTCGCGAGGCAAATAAGAATATTAAACTGGAGTTTGAAAGGCTGATGCAGGGTGGGCATTTGCTTGCCTCCCTTGATGAACAGATTGTGTATGACCAGTTGGAGGATAATGATGAAGCGATTTGGAGCCTTTTGCTTGCCTGCGGATATTTAAAGGTTGTTCATGGAACAACGGCGAAAGAAGGGGGAGATACGTCTTGCCTGGAGCAAGGGTACGAACTGGCATTGACTAACTATGAAGTGAAACGGATGTTTTCGGGGCTCATACGAGGATGGTTTGGAAAGGTATCCTATGACTATAATGATTTTGTAAAGGCACTCTTGACAGGGGATATAAAAGCAATGAATGCTTATATGAACCGCATCACCATGACGATGTTTAGTTTCTTTGATACAGGAAAACGGCCTTCAGGGGCAGAACCGGAACGCTTTTATCATGGGTTTGTGTTGGGGCTGCTGGTGGAATTGGAAAACCGCTACAGGATTAGTTCAAATAGAGAAAGCGGCTTTGGAAGGTATGATGTTATGATGGAGCCGTATTCAGATGAGGATTGGGCGATTATACTGGAATTTAAGGTACATGACCCAAAGAAAGAGGATGGATTGGAGGATACCATAAAGGCGGCGCTGCTCCAGATAGAAGTAAAAAAATACGAAGCGGAATTCATGGCCAGAGGCATAAAAAAAGAGCGGGTTCGGAAGTATGGATTTGCTTTTGCAGGAAAGGCAGTTTTAATTGGGGAAGGTTAAAAAAGACAGAAACTGCCGCACCATTTAATGCTTAATGGATGCGGCAGCTGCATAGCTGCTGGCAGGCGAAATCCAATCGACACAGCAGCCCTGTAATCCTTCAGCAGCAGGCTGAAGGATTACGCGGTTTCTGCTCCGGCCAACATTTCTGCTTAGCCGGGGTTTCTCCTCAGATAATCAGAGAGGACAGCAATAAATTCTTTCGGCGGCAGCGGTCCGGCATTAGGGTATCCGGTAACATTACGGAAGTATTTGCCATTATCCTGTCCCCAGTATGTATCCAGGATAGTCCGTATGCTATGCTGGATGGCATCGGGCGATACATGATAATGTTCGGCGGCATTCTGATACAGGGCTTTGCTGGTCAGAAAAGGGCCGTTCGCATCCGTGGCAGCATGATGGATGATGTGGACCAGAAAGGGATATCCACGGTAGGACGGATTGATGCCAATCCTGATTAACATTTCGGAAACATAATTCTTTTCCATAGTATTTTCCTCCTTAGTAAAAGTTGATTTTATTATCTAATAATAGCATAATATATTGGGAGAAAATTCCAATAAAAAAGAGTTAAAAAGACAAAAAAGGACGAAAAAAGAAGAAAAAAGAAACGCAGCCAGGCTTTATTCCCACACACAAGGTGTGTCCTTTAGGGTAGCTGGCAAATTTGCAAAGGTATTTGCAGCTTTTGGCATTACCCACTTGGCTCGTTGCTCGCAGGGCGGGAATAAAGCCCAGCTGTTACAGAACCATTATACTATATCCTTGCCGAATTCCTTAAAAGATAGTCCACAAGCACTGTTATGAAGTCCTTGGGCGGAATCGGCACTGCACCTCTATAGCCTGTAACTTTCTGGAAATGCTTGCCATTTTCAAGCATCCAGTAGTTCTTAAGGAAAGTGCGTATACTTTGCTGGATGGAGTCCGGTGTCGTGTGGAAACGCTGTGAGGCATCCGCATAATAGTCCTTCATGAGGAAGGGGGAGGGTCCATTGCTCTGCTCCACAATCCGGCAGACAATATACGCCAGATAATGGCATCCCTTATAAGAAGGGCTTGCCCCGATATGGGACAATAGTTCATAAATTTGTTCTGTACACATGTTTTCATACCTCCTTGAATGAATGATTTTCCCCTTGGTGTTTAGTTGGTTGGGGAAGATTTATATGTGTATATATTATCTTTCGGCAGATATGGCAGGAGATTTAGGGGTGGAGGGGAAATGGGAGGGGAAAATTGGAAAAAAAGTGATATTATGGAGAAAATTAGTAATAAATTTAAATTTAGGCTAAAATTTAAGATATTTATAATTTAGGGAATTAAATATAAAACAATATAAGTGGTTGATTATGAATTAATATGAACGATTACGGATTAAGATTGACGCCCTATTTTTTAAATGATATAGTATACAAATAAATTATGAATTAGGTTAAGTCAAAGATACAAATGCATTTTGTTCTGGTATAGTGTGTGTTAAAAGATGACGATAATTAAAATAAAAGAAAATCTCAGGGGTGAATATGATGTTTGATAAAAACACAGGTATGAAAATAAATAAAGTGCTGTTTGACAAAAAAGCAATAAAAATTAATACTTTAGTAGGGGCTGATAAATTATTTACGGATTTAGAACAGGCAATTACAGAAACTGAATATATTGTTGTGAATAACAGTATGCATGATTATTGGGTAGAGCAGGCTATTATGACGTTCCTAAACCGATATAAGATATTTATTGAAGCTTATTTTACAGATATGGGCACGAAATATGGAACAACTTATATAAAATTGAAAAATAAGAGGAAATCCGTAGACGATGCCGGCTATTCAGAACTGGAGACATCGTATTCGGAAGATTATTACCTTAATGATTGTGGCGGTTTTGATGACTTTAAAAAGAGTAATGGGAAGGTGATAGACCAGAGGTTGCAGGATGTATTCTATTTGGTGAATCCATCGAAGGATGAGAAGATATTAGACATAGGGTGTGGAAGGGGGGAACTGACATATGCATTGGCGGCAACGGGCGCAGATGTAATAGGGGTTGATTATTCCGAAGCGGCGATAAAGATTGCGCAAAAAACTTACCGGGGGGGGGGTAAATAATTTAAAATATATCAGGGAAGATATTTTCAGGATGGGGAATTTGGACACATTTGATAAAATTGTAATGGCGGATGTTGTGGAACATATTGAGCAGGAGGTACTGGAAAAAATTTTTGAGAAAATATCCCGGTCTCTTAACAAAACGGGCATTTTGGTGATTCATACGGCTCCAAATAAGAACTATTATGAAGTGACCTATCCTGGATTAAGGAAGCAGGCAGCGAATATTGGGTACTATTTGCCTGAGAATCCGCGCTCTTACTACGAACAGTTAATGCATATTAATGAACAATCGCCGGAAAAGTTGAAACAAACGCTTGTAAAATTTTTCCCATATGTGAAAGTATGGACAGGATCAGTAGAAGAGATGAATGCAAACAAAGCGCTGACGGAAAGCCAGAAAGATAATCAGATTTTTGCATATGCTAGCAATGAAAAAGAAGCTTTGGAAGCTATTATGGGAGAAATTGCAGGTACTGACGAAAAACCGGAAGCAGATTGCTGCAAAGTGTTTATTGAGGCGGATGACTTTAAAACATTAAGCGAAGGAACAGGGAATGAATATATTGATGTAACAATTGAAAATCTGGGGGATGAATTAATCACCTCAAGGAGAAAATGTCCGGTGTATCTGGCTTATCATATTTTAAGCCAAAATGGTGATATGCTATTGTTTGAAGGCGAAAGGACAAAAATAACAGAACTCATCAGGCCTGGTATGAAAAAAGAACTTAAAATGAAAGTAGTAATTCCGGAAGGATTGGAAAAAGAGAAACGATATATTGTAAGGATTACATGTGTGGCGGAAGGATTTTTCTGGTTTGATGGAAATGGTGAAAATAAAAGGGATATAATAATGACAGTGGAATGATGGGAAGGATATATGGAAGGGCAGAATATAAAACATGTTTTTTTCGAAAGTAAGATGTCGAATAATGTAAAGCGCATGATTCCTCAGAAATTGCGATGGGGAATAAAGAACATATTCCTAAAAAAGAGTATAAATGCTTATTTAGAAAAACAGAGAACCGAAAGAAGTTATAGAAAATACCCTAAAGGAATAAACCTCATAGGTGCTATCAGGGCGGAGATGGGATTGGGTCAAAGTTGTCGTTTGTTGGCAAATATGATTATAAATTGTAATTATGAATTGTCGGTTTATGATATGGAGTTTGGTGACAACGTAAAAAAAAGGGATATCAGTTTTGATGCGTATATTTCAGAGACGCTTCCATATGGAATAAATATTTTTCATGTAAATCCCATAGAGATAGGAAAAGTATTTGCCCAAATGCCTGAAGCATGGGAAGGAAGATATAATATTGCGTTCTGGCTATGGGAATTGGAAGAGTTCCCGAAGGAGTGGATATTGTATTGCGATTTATTTGATGAAATATGGTCTCCTTCCCAATTTACTGCGAATAGTATCCGTAGAATTACAGACGTGCCGGTTCGGGTGATTCCATATTTTGTGACAGTTAACCATAAGGATAAACTAGGGAGGAAATATTTTGGGCTGCCGGAAGACAAATTTCTGTTTCTATCCATGTTTGATATGAACAGTACATTAGGAAGGAAAAATCCTATGGGGGTGGTAAAAGCATTTAAACTCGCTTTTCCGTTGGAGGATTCAGGTGTGGGAATAGTCTTTAAGGTAAATAATATAACCGGAAATAGTTTGGAAATCCTAAAAAATGCGTTGAAAAACTATCATAATATTTATTTTATTACGAAAACAATGAAAAAAGAGGAAGTGAATTGTTTAATTAGGAGCGTAGATGTGTTCATATCTTTACATCGTTCAGAAGGTTTTGGATTAGTGATGTCAGAGGCAATGTTGTTAGGAACTCCTGTTATTGCAACGAACTGGTCATCAAATACTGAATTTATGGACAAAAGTGTATCATGTATGGTAGACTATACATTGATTGAGAATCCTAAAAAGGAAGGCTTGTATAGAAAGGGGGGCGTATGGGCAGAACCAGAGTATCAACAGGCAGCAAATTATATGAGAAAATTGGCAGAGGATAAAGAGTACTGTGGATTGATAGGAAGAAAGGCTAAACAGTTTGTTGGAGAAAAGCTTGGGAAAGAGAAGACAATAAATATATTAGGAAAAGAATTGGATAGGGTGTGGATGTGGATAAATACAAAGTCGGAATTGTGATTCCCAGCTATCAACAGGGAGAATACTTGGAAAGGGCGATAAACAGCGTGATTGATAATATGCAACATGTTTCGGCCAAGCTGGTAGTGATGGATGGTGGTTCCAAAGACAAAAGTGTGGAAATAATAAAAAAGTATGGAAAATATATTTCATATTGGGAATCTCAAGAAGATGGAGGACAAGCAGCCGCGGTTAACAAAGGAATCCGTTATTTGAGAGATTGCAAATACCTTATGTGGCTGAATTCGGATGACGAATATGACAATGAATATTCGGTTAGCCAGCTTGTAGAATGTGCCGATAGAGAAAATGTAGCGGTATGTTATGGCCGATCTTATTTTATAGATAAGAACGGAAAAAAAATTGGGGAATATAAAACTAAAAAATTCAGCCTGAAACGCTTGAATCTGGAATGCTATTTGAGCCAGCCTAGTGTTTTGATAGAAAGAATGGTATGGGAAGAAGAAGGCGGATTAAATGAAACGCTGAAGATGTGTTTGGATTATGAGTTTTGGATTCGGTTAGCGAAAAAGTATAAGTTTGGTTATTGCGATAAAGTTATTGGAAATACAAGGATGTATGAAGACACAAAGACGGCTATGATGCAAAAACGGCATTTGGAAGAAGCGATTTGCATCTTGCAGAGGTATTTTGAATATGTGCCTATGAGATGGATAAGTGCATGGTGGATGCAAGGTAAAGGAGTTTGTGTAAAAAGTAGGATTTTACTTTGGATAATTAGATGTTTTTTGGTATTTAGAAAAAGAAAAATAATAGAGTGCATAGAAAATAATATAGGTTATAAAGCTGTGGGATGAATGGTTTATGCATAAGTTATGCAAATTGATGGGAAATATTAGGAACAAATAAGGGAAGAACACCGAAGAAAATTTGGAAGGATGCAGTGATGTTTATTACTTTATATAAAAACAGTTATTTATTAAAACAGTTAGTCAAAAAAGATATAATGCAAAGATATCAAGGGTCAGTACTGGGGATGCTTTGGTCCTTTATTGTACCTATTTTAATGCTTATAATATATACGTTTGTATTTAGTGAAGTATTTCAGGCAAGATGGAATATAGATACAAGCGATAAGTATCAATTTGCATTAGTATTATTTTGCGGTTTAAGTGCATTTAATATGGTAAGTGAAGTGATGAATCGTTCTACTACTCTAATAGCATCGAATACAAACTATGTAAAAAAAGTTATTTTTCCATTAGAAATTCTCCCTATAGTATGTACCTTTTCGGCATTGTTTAATTGTGTTATCAGTTTCTTTATATTGGCTGTGGCAAAATTAATTATTTATCAAAACATATCCAAAACATTATATTTGATAATTTTGGCAATGGTTCCGTTAATTATTCTGTCTGCTGGTCTGGGGTTATTTATATCGGCCATATCTGTTTATTTAAAAGATGTAAGTAATATTGTTTCAGTTTTGGTTACTGTTTTGATGTATATGAGTCCGGTTTTTTTCCCGTTATCTTCTGTTCCAGAAAAATTCAGGTGGATTTGCGAGATAAATCCAATGACATATATTATAGAAAACTTTAGGAATGTAGTGCTTTATGGGAAATATCTTAATTGGAATTTTTGGGGGATATCTTGTGTAGTGGCAATAGCAGTTTATTGGCTGGGAAAAATAGTATTTGCTCGGGCAAAGGAGGGATTTGCAGATGTCCTATAATGTTGGAGAAGAAGTTGCAATCCGGGTAAGCAACGTGACTAAGGCATATAAAATTTTTGATACTCCTGGACAAAGATTTTTATACCATATGTTTCATACGAAAGGGGGCCAGGATTTTATTGCCCTTGATAATGTGAACTTTGAGGTTAAAAAAGGGGAATCATTTGGGATTATTGGAAGAAATGGGAGCGGTAAAAGTACAATGTTGCAGATATTAGCCGGAATTATCAAGGCTACATCTGGAGAAGTTCAGGTTGAAGGAAGGGTGGCAGCACTTTTGGAATTAGGAAGTGGATTCAATCCGGAGAGCACCGGCTATGAAAATATATATATGAATGCGGCTATCCTAGGAGTTTCTAAAGAAGATATTGATGCAAAAGTAAGTGAAATCATAGAATTTGCAGATATCGGTGATTTTGTAAATCAACCAGTGAAAACCTATTCCAGTGGGATGTTTGTTAGATTGGCTTTTGCCGTTGCGATTAATGTAGATGCGGATATTTTATTAATTGATGAGGCATTAGCAGTAGGGGATATTTTTTTCAGGCAAAAATGTTATAAGAAACTGAACCAGTTGAAGGAAGAAGGCAAGACAATTGTTCTTGTAAGCCATGGAATGAATGAGGTGGAACAGTTTTGTGATAGGGCATTATTGCTAAATAAAGGAGAAGTAATTGAACTTGGAAGTAGCCGTGATGTAGTTAAAAAGTATTATATATTAGATGCGGAATTGGATCATGGAAAACATCTGAAGATGCAAATGGCGCATAACTGTATACAACAGGACAAAATATTAAGTGTTGAAGATGATAGTATTGAGTTTGGAAATTGGAGGTTAAATGATGATTTGTTTTATGATTTGTCAGATAAAAAAGAAATAGGAAATGAAAAAGTCCATATTACTAAAGTGGGTCTATTTGATGAACAGGGTAAAGTAAAACGTGTTTTTACGCAAGGTGAGTGGGCATATTTTTTGGCTGAAGCTGAAATAATAAAAAATATAGATGTGCCTTTATATTGTATTGTTTTATACGATCAACGGAATATTATTATTCATGGAAAAGATAATTTGCAGATAGATAGTGTTGTACCTAAGGTAGTTAAAAAAAATAGTAAACTATTTATTCTGCAAAAGATGCGAATGGATATAGGTATTGGAGACTATACATTTGATGTCGGGATGGCAACAATGTCATATGAGAATTTTAAAATGCGTTCATATAGGAACCAAGAAGAAGTAAATGAAACAATGGAGAGGCTGTCAACAATAACACGGGTTGGAAGTTTTTCTGTTCATACAAAAGCAATAGGTGAACCAATGCAATTAATGTTCCATGGTTGTGCAGACTTGGCTGGAAATATACAAATTAAGGTAAAGGAGTAAGAAGATGAAAGATGATAAAAATAAGTTATGTGAATTTCTCTATTTTGCAACTACTAGATGCAATTGTAGATGTAAGCATTGTGACCCGCGGTTATATAATGGTAAAAATATAGAAATATCAAGTAAGAAATTGATTGAACAGTATGAAAAATCACAGTTCTTAAAGAATAATTCTATTTCTGTGGCAGGAGGAGAGCCGTTTTTAAAGGAGGATTTGGATGAGTTTATCGTTTATTTGGATTCTCATAAGATACCAACTGTAATAAGCACAAATGGATGGTTTACAGAGAAAATAGAAAAGTTAATTGACCAGTTAAGTGATAATAAAACAGTACGGTTTGCCATATCAATTGATGGGCTGGAGAGGCAGCATGATGAAATAAGAAGGTGTAAAGGAATTTATCGCAGGGCTGTAAATAGCGCATTGCTTTTACACGATAGGGGATTTAATGTTCAGATTAATATGGTAATTCAGAAAGATAATTTGTATAATTTGGAAGAATTTGATCGTTTTTTTACAGCGCATGATATTCCTGTTATATATATTCCAGAGATATTTGTTGGAGAGGAAAAATTTGATTTTACAAAAGATGATATTAGAAAAATGCTTCAATATGTAAGTAGCTCCCAGGGGAAGAAGTATTTGTTGTCGAGAGGGAAATGGCTGATAAAAAATTGTCATGCAGGGAGAAACTCATGGTTAATAGATTGCAATGGTGATATATATACTTGCTGCGGAGGATATTATAAAGATAATGCTGAAGAGTATTTAATGGGAAATATTCAGGAAAAAGATTTTGATGATGTTTTTTTATCGGAAAAAAAAGAGAAAGTATTTATGGAATCGGTTTGCAATTGTGCGGGCTGTTTATTACCCAGAGATATAGAAAGAGAAGTAGAAGTATTTGGGTTCTCAACGAAACTAACATATGAAGAAGTTGCTTTATTAGCAGATGATTTGACTAATATCAATATTTTGGATGATTATTCTGTAGATAAGACAGAATGGTATGAATTAGAGATATTGAATGGAAATTCTTTTCATTGGATGAGAAAAAAGGAAGTTACGCTTTACGTTAATGTAGGTGATAAGCAACCGAATAAATTATCAATCCATTATTTTAGTGGATTTATACCTAATAAGGAAACAGATAAGATGGAAGCTGCTTTTGTGCTACAGGATGGGGAGAAAATCGAAATAGAGTGTGAACCAGGCGAGAATACTATTGATATCTGCTTATCGGATGAATCTAAACTGACGGGGCTGATAAAAATAGATATAAGTGTAAATAAACTATGGAGACCAATAGATATCAATAAGAATTCCAACGATGATAGGCTTCTAGGCATAGGGATATTCTCTGTTGGTTTAATATAGTGGAGGAAAACATGGAAAAATGCTATTGCGGAAATACAAATTTAGCTGAATATTCTGATAAATATTGGAAATGCGATGTTTGTAGGACTCTGGTATCGAAGTATGATTTTAATAATTCCATATATCATGTTAATGAAGAAGAAAAGGATTTATATGGTAAAAATTATTGGCAGGATACTATGGTAAAAGAAGCAAATGTGAGCAATGTTGATGAATTAATTGACATGTATCTTACTGAAAGAGGAGTTTATTGGTTTAAGGAAATTTTGATGTATGTAAAGCTGGGGAAAAGAATTGCTGAGGTAGGATGTGGTCTGGGACAGCTTTCATATTTGTTAAAACAGGCGGAATTTCAACAAACATCGTATGAATTAAGCCCTTATATGTGTGAGTATGTAAGAAAAAAATTAGGTATAAATATTATTTGTGGAGAACTAGGACAAGTAGATGAAAAATATTCATCAATTATTGCACTGGATGTTTTTGAACATCTTATGGAGCCTGAGAAATTTATCCAGATATGCAAAAGGCAGTTAGAAGAATCAGGAATGCTTATATTACAAACACCTTGCTATGACCCACAGTACACATATGAAGAAATGCTGCATCATAAGCCAAGATTTCAGCATTTACTAGTTGAAGAGCAGCATATTTTTTTGTATAGTAAAGAAGCTATTACTGCATTGTTGAAAAAATATGGTTTTATGTATATTAGTTTTGAAAAAGCTTTTTTTGGTGATGATTATGATATGTTTTTGTTTGCATCACAAAAACCGATTCAGAAGAATTCCAGTGAGGATATAGGAACTTATTTGAATAGTATTCCTGATGGAAGGATTTTGAAAGCGTTAATAAAGCTATATGATGAAAAAGAAAAAAAGGAAGATGAATATGAGGCCGTGGATAGAGAAAGACAAAAAATACTTTTGGATATAGAGATTTTAACAGAACTTGTTAAGAAAAAACAGAAGTTAGGAGATGAATTTGCTAGAGAGGCGGAAAGCAGATTAGAGAATATTAAAACGCTGACAGAAGAAAATATTTTATTGAAACAGGCAACAGAAGACAGGCTGAATGATGTAAGAAAACTGATAGAAGAAAATGCCTTATTGAAACAAGCAGCAGAGGAACGGATCGTAGATATAGAAAAATTAACAGAAGATAACGGTGTGTTACGTCAAGCGGCAGAGGAACGGCTTGTTAATGTAGAAAGGCTTATTGAAGATAATGGCGTATTACGCCAAGCGGCAGAGGAACGGCTTGCTGATGTAGAAAGGCTTATTGAAGATAATGGCGTATTACGCCAAGCGGCAGAGGAACGGCTGCAAATTATTGGGAAATTGAGTCAGGAGAATGAGGAACTAAAAGAATCAATGAAGAAACATTCGAATATTATGACTCAGATAATATCATCTAAAAAGAAAAAATAGAATACGAATGGAAACTGGAGATTTTAAATATGAAGGTGGGAATTATTTTAACAAATTTGTACCCAGGTAAAATAGGTGGAGCGGAGCAATATGTTAGAAATGTAATACATGAAATGTCATTTTTGAATGAACTTTCGGTTTATGTTTTTACAAATAGTGTGGCTTTTTCTACATTCTATAATGAAGGTTGTATAGAAATCATTGAAATTAAGGATTTAGAGGATAGAGATACCCAGTTATTATTTTGGATTGATTACAAATGTATTGATATAATGTTTTGTCCATTATTTTTTATTGCGCCGGAAAAATGTCCGATTCCAGCAGTTGCTTCTATATTGGATGTACAACATGAATTTTTCCCACAATATTTTTCCAAAAAGGTTTTGTCAGAAATTAGAAAATCGACGGCTAATACATTGGCACAGGCGGATGGAATTATAACAATATCGGAATTTTCCAAAAAAACAATTGTTGAAAAGTATAATGTGGAAGAATCAAAGATTGAGGTAACATATTTAAATAGTGACAGTGTATTTGATAGTCCTATTGAGGAAAAAAGGAAGGAAGAGATTAAAAAAAGGATAGGAGCAGAATATATTTTTTATCCCGCGAATACATGGCCCCACAAAAATCATTTGAATTTATTAAAAGCATATTCTATTTTGAAAAAGCAGTATCGAACAGAGTTGAAATTAGTGTTTACGGGAGATAGTAAACAGAGAAAAAAAGAGATTGATGATTATATTATTATGAATGATTTAGAGGAAGATATTATTTATTTAGGATATATTCCTCAAGAGGATATGCCATATGTTTTTGCAAACGCAACGATTATGGCATTCCCTTCTGTTTTTGAGGGCTTTGGAATTCCGCTTGTTGAAGCTATGAAAGCTAAGGTTGCTGTGGCATGCTCAAAATGTGGAAGTATTCCTGAAGTGGCAGGTAATGCCGCATTGTATTTCGATGCATATAATCCGGAAGATATAGCAGAAAAATTACATCAATTAGAAACAGATGTTCAATTAAGGAGTGAACTGACACAAAAAGGTGAAAAAGTTGCCAGACAGTATTCATGGAAAAAATGTTCAGAGGAGACTGTTCATTATTTAGAAAGGGTATTAAGCATAAATGGTAAGGAAAGAGTGGAAAAGTATGAACAATTTCCGTTAGTATCAATTATTACGCCATCCTATAACCAAGGGGAATTTATTAGGCATACAATTGATAGTGTATTAAATCAAGATTATCCAAATATCGAATATTGGGTGATAGACGGAGGTTCCACAGACGATACAGTTGAAATTTTAACAAGTTATGGGGATAAAATTCATTGGGTATCGGAACAGGATAAAGGCCAGGCAGATGCGGTAAATAAAGGAATAAGAAGAGCTAACGGTAAAATCATTGGTTGGCTGAACTCTGACGATACATATTTGGAAGGCGCTGTTTCTAAAATAGTCTCTTATTTAAAAGAGCATCCTCAGACGGATGTGGTTTATGGAGAGGGATATTATACGGATAAGGATGGAAATGTAACCGAACGATATCTCACGGAAAAGTTTAATTGGAATCGTTTGGCAGAGATATGCATTATATGCCAGCCGACTGCTTTTTTTACAAAGGATATTGTGGAGCAGGCAGGTATGCTTGATGTGGAGCATCAATTGAGTATGGATTATGAATTGTGGATGCGAATGGGGAAGATAGGAAAAATAGATTATATTCCTGATTATATTGCTACGTCAAGAATGTATGAAGAAAATAAAACTTTATCCAGAAGAAAAGAAGTTTATGAGGAGACCTGTAGAGCTGTGAAAAAACATTATGGATATGTGCCGATTAGCTGGATAGATGGGTATGCGGATTATATTGCGGAAGGAACACGGGGATGGAAATTCCATTGGAATGATATTCGTCTTTTTATTAGATTTAATTATACAAAACCGAAATATTGCTTCCGCGGTTTAATAACTATGCTACGGAGTCGAAGCGGGAGTATATTGAATATCAGGCATTCTTCAGCACAGTTTACTGGTCAATATCCGGATAAATGGTTATCCAGGCAATTCATTAAGGTATTTCAATTGAATGGGAAAGAAAATACTATTTTTCTTGCGGGAAATCATAACTGGCCACTTAAAAAAGAACTAAAAATCCGTGTATTATTGGATGGAAAGGAAATTGACAGATTCATAGTGAGTGATTTAGGTGATTTTACAAGGGTAACTGTAATTCCGAAACAGAAACAACATGCAGGAACGCACGAATTGAAATTGGTCATGAATAAAACTTTTTGTCCGGCCAGACTAGCTCAGACTACAGATGAGAGAGAATTATCCTTTTTGTTGAATGATATCGTAATGGAGGAAAGAAACGCATGAATCCTTTAGTATCTATAATTACTCCTTCATATAATCAAGGTAAATTTATTCGTGAAACAATTGAGAGTGTGTTATCACAAGATTATGATAATATTGAGTACATAATTGTTGATGGTGTATCAACGGATAATTCATTAGATATTATACAAGAATATGAAGGTAAATTGACCTATATTTCCGAAAAAGATAATGGACAAAGTGATGCAATAAATAAAGGGTTTAAAATGGCACATGGAGAGATTGTGGCTTGGTTAAATTCAGATGATGTGTATGAACCGCATTGCATTAGCAGAGCAGTGGAGGAGTTTAAGAAAAATACCAAATTGGGCTTAGTGTATGGAGATGGGTATATTTTAGACGAGCACAGTAATAAAATAAAAGTTTTTGAATATACCCAAGAATTTGATTATTGGAAATTGGTTAATTTTTGGGATTATATTATGCAGCCGGCTACTTTTTTCAGAAAAGAAATGTTGCAAAAGATAGGATATTTGGACGTAAGTTTGCATTATTGTATGGATTGGGATTTATGGATTAAGCTTGCAGCGGTTAGTGAAGTGAAATACGTTCCGGAGTTATTTGCTTGTTCCAGAGAATATGGTGATACAAAAACCAGTACGGGTGGAGACAAGCGGTTAGAAGAAATAATAGGGTTACTGCAGAAATATAGTAAGAAAAAAGAACCGTTAGGGGTGGCTTCCTATAAAGCTAGTACATTTTATACAAAGCACGCTAAGGGTATTTGGCCAATTAGAAAATTTGCAGGAATGTATTTAAAATATAAGCATCAATGGCTGGATAAACAAATGCCTGTGCGGTATGAGGATGGATGGATTGGGAAAAAGTATGCATTTGTTATTCCTGGATATATTAGAAATGTAATGTTATCAATAGAAACAATATTACCAAATACATTGCCGCAGGAAATTACTGTTAGTTTAAATGATAGGATAGTTGAGAAGAAGATTATGAAAACCTGCGAAAGGGTTCAAATATATATAGACAATGGGGAAGAATATTTAAATGAAGCAGTTGTAGAATGTAAGAATGCTATATCCCCTGGGAATGGAGATACTAGATTTCTATCAATAAAAGTGAATGAAATTCAATTTTATGAATGAAATGAAAATATGAAAAAGGGCAGGAGAGAATGAAGAAATGTTTTCAATAAAGCAAATTATATTTTATTGTGTTTGTGTGTTTGGTGTATGGGTGTTTGGATTTCCCTTTGCTAGTTTGTTTGCTCATAATAGGGAAAATAAAAAAGATGTTTTTCCGCTTTCTTTTTTAATGGGAACTGCACAAATTATTTTGCTGTCATATTGGTTCAGCTTTTTTAATATGCCAATGAAATATATTATTTATTTTGTCTGGATTATTGATGCAGGAGTATGGGTATTTGTATTTCATAAAAAATTAATAAATGTTTGGTCTTATTTTAATAAACATAATATTATAATATTGGGTTTATGCTTTGCAGCAGGTTCATTGGCCTTAATTCCTATGGTAGTTTTTAAGGCTTGCTTTCCATATGGCGATGGATATACTTATTTATGTATTGCAGACTTTTTGGTTGATAAAGGCTATTCATCGGAAGTGATTCTGGACCAATATTTTCCATGGTTAACGCAGATTTACTTATATCAGGCGGCTAATTTGAGAATGGGAGCACAATTTTTGTTGGCATTTTGGACAGCTATATTGAATCAGGAATATTCCTTATTGGTTTACGCGCCAGTGTCTGGATTAGGAGTACTTATATATGGAATGTCAATATGGTATTTTACAAGTTTGAGACAGGAAAATACAGGAAAAGATATCTTATATGCGGTAGTTTTTTCTGTGTTTAATGTACCTATTATCATTTGGAGTGCAATATTTGGTTTTTTTCCACAGCTATTTGGTCTGACTTTTATGATAGTATCATTAAAGGTCATTTTGGGGTTAATGAAGAACGATAAAGACATATGCATTATGAGGATATTAGAAGCGGCTATTTTTATAGCGGTTATGGCATTATGCTATAGTGAAATAGTTCCGTTTTTTGTGTTAGCACTTTTGCTAGTGTATATTTATGAAGCGTATAACAGGAAAGCTTGGTGGAGACATTTTAAGGTATTATTGATAATGGCAGTAGTAAGTGCGTTATTAATGGGAACCTATTTCATCAAAATGATATTGGGAATTATTGCTCAATTTGGAGCTGTTGTTGGTGGTGAACAGACAATAAATTGGTTTGGATATATAGCATATTGGTTTTCTTCGGTACCAGTAGGATATAATTTTAAAGCTAATCGTCATATGTTGATATTTGAAAGAATGCAGTTTGTGGTTGTAACATTGTTAATGATTTTTATGCTTGTTGTAGGATTTTTGCGTAGTAAAAAAGCAGATAAATATAAGCATTTACAGGAAGGGGCAATTATGTCTGTTCCATATTTTTTAATGTTAGTTTATTTTAGCTGTGTAGCTAAAAATCCATTCGGAGAGGACATTGGGAATTCATGGAGTATTTACAAGCTTGCACAATATTATTTTGTTATAGTATGCTGTTATCTTTTTGTGTTTTATTCTGATACGTTTTCTGGAAAAAATAAAGTAATGAAAATATTGAAGATATTATTTCCAGTAATTTTTTGTATTGGGGCTTTAATGAATACTGTAAATTATTCTTATAATGTAACAAGACCGATGTATGAATATGTAGGGGATACAGAGAATCCAATTGATGAGTATATGGAATTGGCTCGAATGTATGAAAATGAAAATAAAGTAATTAATTTGGTAAGTATTCCGGATACACCAAGAAAATTTATAACATATATTTTAAGAAAAAATAAGCTTACTTCTACTTGGAGTACAGATGGGTATTTCGGAGTGTATGGGGTAGGAATGGACCCACAATATGATATGAACGGTATTACACTAAAATATGAGCCTAGAGACGAAAAATCTGTAGGAGGGATGATTCCAATTGATATTAACTATATTGATATTCAAGATGGAACAGGAGTTGGAACATTAGAAACCGATGGGATGGAAAGCTGGACATGGAATGATGAAAGCTCAACGTATACGGTTATAAATAATACACAATCCAGTGATATTAAATTGTCATTTGAAACAGCTTGTGCTGATAATGATGCCAATAATATGTTAGAAGTGTATGTAGAAGATAAATGTGTCGCATCTGAAAATGTGAATGGTGTGGAAAAAAAGGAAATTTTGTTAGACATGGAGATAAAGCCAAACGAAAGTGTTCAGATTAGATTAGAATACAAAGGAAAAAAGTCGGTTGCATCCTTGGCGGATAGTCGGGAACTTGCAATTAGTGTATGGAATATTAAGGCCTATATTGAGAATAAGCCATTGGAAAAATAAAATATGCGTTTATAGTATTTGGTAATGGTATAAAGCATGGGTAGTTTATAAAAGTAAAGGAGTAACAATGGATATTAATGTCAGCGCAATTTGGATTACGCTATTAGTTTTTGCAGTAAAGTTAGTTTCTGTTCTGTGTATTTGTTGCATTTTGAACAATAAAAAAGTACATGGGGCAAATTTCGCAATTGCTTGGATTACATTTTACTTGTATGAAATAGCAATGATGTTTGCTTTATCTTTTGCAAAATGGTTGTACACACGAGAATTAATAATTGTATGGGGGATTAGTCTGCTGGCGGTTATAATCTGGTTATGGGCGCATAAAGCGAAAATACGGTATCATCAAATGATGTATATGTCTTTTAGTGATATAATACCTTTGACAATCATGGTAGCATTTTGTGTGTATTGTATGGCCAGGGCATTTATTTATTTTGATACAACACCAGATGCTAGTGCATATGGAATGCCGAGAATATTCTTGTTCTCTACCCAGGGCAGTCTATTTATTAATATGGATACTTTATCCAAAAATATATTTGTAAATGAATGGAATGGGGAACTGAATGCTGTTTTTTATCGCATTTTGACTGGAAATAATATTTCTATACCATTTGCGAATATTGAGACTTATATTTATGCTATGTTTTCATTTATTTTTCTGGGCAAAGAGTTGTCTAAAGAAAAACGATACGGTATTTACTTTGCATATATTGTTATGTTTTTACCAGTAGTAATCTTTTTGGCATTCACATGTAAAGGCGATTGTTTGGGAATGGTTGTATTTCCTATCTCGGTATTGATTCTGTTTTGCTATTGGAAAGAAAAGAGAAATGGCATAAATCCAACGAATTTACTATATGGAGTGATTGCAGGGGGGGCACTTGCTACAGGTGCCAGAATAACACTCATACCAGCAGTTGGACTTGTTATGCTAATAATATTATTTGATACTTTATTTATTGAGAAAAATTATAAATTAGCAGTTATTACAGTTTTGATTTCTGCTTTTTCATATATTATAGGTTGGGGAAGATTTATTTTAAACTTTATTTTTTACGGTAATTTATTTGAACGGGTGGATGCGAGCAATGAGACTGTGGCACCAAGTATAGACAGATTTTTTACGTCATTGAGTAAATATATAGAAGACATCCTATTTGGTAAAAATATTTTTACTCATAGAGGAGTTATGTGGGCATTAAATGCAAATGCAGGCTTATTGGGAGTTTTTGTATTGGTTGCCTTTATTGCTGGCATGGGATGGCTTGTTTATAGGTTATTACATAAAAAAGAATTGTTTAGGGAATATTGGAAGGAACTGGGTGTTGCAGTAATCCTTATATTAGTAACTGGCTTTATGTTAAGTTCGATGGATTATTTTACATGGTCATTTAGATATTTTGCGCCATATTTTATATGTATTTTAGTACTGCTAATTTATATATTAAATTATGTGAAAAATGAAAAAGTAAAGCGTATTTGTTATGGGACGATATTGATTTTAGGAACAATAAATGCGTATTCTGCTATTAGTATGGCAACTTTAAAAGGAGAAGTTACTGGGGATACATGGGACAATATGCTGCAAAAGGATGAGATTTCCAGAAGACTCTCATTCCATGAATGGTTAGTGGAGAATCCGGATGGAAAAAGTGATATAAATGATTTTTATGATGATATAAGGGAAAATAAAAAGGTATTAGTTTGTAATAATATAGCACAGATTATTTCGTGGTGCTGGGGAGATAATGCAAGTAATGATGTTACAATTTGTCATCCGGCAGACTTAAAAAAATATTATTTAAATGACGAATGGGATGTAATTGTAGTAACGAATGTATTTGACGTGGATCAATCAATTATTCCTTTATATCTCTATGAGCATTATGAACCGTATGGTTTAGACTTTGATGTATATATAAAGAAAGAAATATCTGAAAAGGATTTCAAAGCAGAAAATTATTCAACGGAAGCGGCTTCGTTAGGTGTATTTGAGTTTGATGGAGAATATTGCTGGTTGAGCCAGAATGCGGTAATCCCTATAAAGCTAGATAATATAGCTGGGGGGGGGTGTTCGAGTTAAATATGCTGCAGGGCTAGACTTAAAACCAATGAATAATACAGATAAACCTTCAACTGAAATATATGTGAATGACCGCAAGGTAGGAAAGTATGATGTAGAATATACCGGAGAGTATACAATTTATATTCCACAAGAATATTTTGAACAAGAGGGAATATACATTTTTCGGTTTGAAACAAATGCTGTAACGGCAGAAGGAAAGAGTATACGTTTAAAAGAGATTTGCCCTATTGAGGAAATTGCCTATGAAAAAGGTTTTAAAGCGGAGAATTATTCAATAAAGGATGCTTTATTAGGTGTATTTGAGTTTGATGGACAGTACTGCTGGTTGGATCAGGAGGCAATAATTCCTATAAAGATAAGTAATATAACTCAGGGTGTTCAAGTTATATATGCCGCAGGATTAGATTTGAAAACAACGGACGGCTCTACTAAACCGTATATACAATTATTTGTGAATGACAAAGAAATAGGAAAATATGATGTAGAGTATACCGGAGAGTATACAATTTGTATTCCACAGCAATATTTTGAAGAAGAAGGTATATATATTTTTCGGTTTAAAATAAATGCTGTAGTGTCGGAACATATGAGTATACGCTTAAAAGAGATTTGGCCTATCACGGAAATCCAGGATGAAAATTCTGATGGATGATATGAGGCGGAGAAGTGTTTACTTTTAGAAGTTACTGAAGAAAGGAAACGAACACGGTATGAAAGGGATTTCTTTTAACTTGAAATGCATCTGTATGGTAGGTATTTCTTTACTATATTTGCAGAATGTCATCTTTGCCTTTGGTTGGCTGAAATGGTACTATGCGTGCGCATTTTTGATATGGGGGGGGGGTAATTTTATATGGACTGTATAGAGATAATATTTGGCTGGAAAAGAACAACATAATGATAGTGGAGAAAAAGGCGATTGTATTATTGATTATAGGCACAATATTAATAGTATGGTTGTCTGGGATAGGCGGGTTCTTTCCACAGACGTATGACCATATTGTTCGTAACCCAATATTTAGAGACCTAATAGTTGAAAAGTGGCCGGTTTTTTATTCTGAGATGAATGCATCATTAGATTACTATTTTGCTTTTTGGCTATTTCCAGCTTTAATTGGAAAAATACTATATTATTTGGGGATGCCATTAAACGCTGTGTGGGAGATGGCAAATGTTATTTTGATGATACAGACGGCCTGCTATTTAATCATTTCATTTATACTTATCCTTTCATTATTGCGCAAAACTATAACTTGTAAGAGCATTGCTAATTTGCTGCTTGTTTTTTGTTCCTTCGGTGGTATTAGTATTGTAGGATATAAAGTAACTGAAACATTAGGTTTATATAGTGGAATATTAGAATTGAGAGGGTTGAATATTGAGCATTATTCTGATATAGGAGTTTTGAACAACTTTTTATTGATGATGACTTCGGTATTTAATCAACTGGTGCCAGCCATGCTTTGCTTTGCCATTTTTTGGGTGACGAGAAAAGTGGATATATATGGTTATTTAATTGCACTTATTTTGTTGGCATCACCATATCCGGCAGTGGGTCTGTTTATTATTATGTCCTTGGATTATGTAGTTAATATAGCCAAAGGGAAAAAGATTCTATTTAAAGAAATATTTAGTTTTTATAATATTTATGCGATATTATGGTTGATTGTTGTCTGCTTATTCTATTTTGGAAATTCAGCGGCGGGTATTATATTTTACAAATATTGGTTGAAGTATGATAATATTTTTAAATTTTTAGCAGCGCTTGTAATATATCATTTTTGTATGTGGCTATGCTATTATATTTTAGTATATCGCCAATCTGCTGAAAAGCAAATGTTGTGGGTTAGTTTTATATGTTTTATTTTATTCCCATTTGGTTGCGGAGACTTTAATATGAGGGCATCTATTCCTGCATTGTGTATTTTATTTCTGGAGGTTTATAAACAGATTGAAGAAAAGAAAGGGAAGTATATTCAGTTGACTAATTTGCTTATTTTGGCGGCTGTATCTCCATTATTTGCTTTAAGTGATTTAGGACAAAGCGTGCGTATAAATGGAACTTTGGTACAGAGAGTAGACCCATACTATACTTTGGAAACATTACAGGAGAGTGACTTTGGAATATTAAATCAATACGTTAAGTATAACCCGCAAGAGTCCGCATTTAATAGGATTGTGGGACGAAATAACATAAACCTGGAGTCATATCCTGTTGTGGGATATGGAATTAATCAAGATGGAAAGAGATATATAAGCCATGTGACTGTTAAGGACGATAAGGCAAAGAAAATGCTGTTGGATGATATAGCGGAGTCGAGCAGAAATAATATAGAAACTGCTTTTATGGAAAATCCAAATAAAGTATTTTATCAGTTTGACAGCGATGCTATTCTGGCAGCGGAAAGAAGAAAATTGGATTCAGAACAGACTAAAGTAAATATCACTTGGGAAAATTATCAAGAAAATGTTTGTTCAAATGCTATGTTATGGGCATTAGATTTGTCTATTCATAACATAGGAGAACAGAATATTTTAGTAGGGCAAGGAGAAGAAGCCTATAAATCAGGGATAGTAGTATCATTATGTGACAGTAATAAGAATGTGCTAATAGATGTGTTTGCCTATCAATTTATTACGAAAACAATATTTGCAGGGGATAGTAGGCGAATGATTATGAACCTGCAGAAACCAGAAGCAGGGAGTTATTGCTTAAAAATTGACTATTTTTGTGATGGAATCAATGGGGAGAGTATTAGAGAGTATTGTGAACCGCAATATTATGATATTAATGTATACTAATGTATATAATATTAAAATTAATAAAACATTATGAGAATTATTTAGAGAAACAGGGAGATGTAAAAATCATGGTATTGTTTATTTTAGTATATAGTATTTTAAATATATTATTTGGTACATTTCTATATATTATTTTGCATAAGGAAATTAATGTGTTTGATTTATTAGGATTTTCATGTGTGTATTCCATTGTGTTTTTGCCATGTTTTATATATTTCCTTAGAATATTAAATATGGATAATGGAAAGAGTGTCCTGATAATATTATGTTTAATGATAGTAATAATAATATGCAGACTGTTAGAGAAAAAAATTATCATCCAAAAAAGTAATTTGGAAGCGTTAGGATATATGATTGCATTATTACTAGTATGCGTGCTGATTCTTTTATTTGTGAATGAAGGGCTTCTTGCAGGAAGTACATATAGAAATAGCATTGGTGATATGGCAAAGAGCTACGGAACAATTATTTCATTAGTAGGTTCTGATGGATTATATATAGAACATCCATTTGCGACAGGGTGCAGGATGTATTATTATTATTTTTATTATTTTCGAGCAGCTGAAATTATTAAGATACTGGGGGGAGATTGTTCATTTATAGTACCTATATGGATTATATTTTTGGATAGTATTATATTAACTTATGCGATATTTTTTTTGTTGTATAAAATTGGAATGGCTTTTTCACATACAAAAAAGTATATTATTTTGATTAATACTATATTAATTACAGATGGAGGGTTCGAATGTTTATGGATGATGTTCATAAGCAAAAATGAGATTTGGGGGGGGGTATATTGACGGCTGGGTTAGAGTTGTGTACGATGGTTTACCAGTTACTGCTCATTCAAATTATCTAATAAAATTGTTGTGGCAGCCACAACATGTTTCGGCAATTATTCCATATATATTTTTTTTATTTTTATTATTTCAACTGGTTGTCTATCAGAAGGAGCATAGGAAAATTATTTGTCTTATGGCGATGTGTACAGTAAGTATGTTAGGATATTCAGCTTTGATGGCAATCCCTATGTTTATATCTATTACCTTAATAATGATGATAATGATACTAAAAAGGAAAATATTATTTTGGAAAGATATATATCCATTTGGGATGGCGTTTATAGTTGCGGTTCCAATGATAAAGATATATGCGACACCAAGTGGGGTAAGTAATGACATTCAAATACGCGTACGAACATTGGAACAAATTATTGAAATAATTAAAAGAACACCGATTTTGTCTATTTTTCGATTTTTTATTGAATATGGAAGTATTGCTGTTATTGCCGTAATTATAATGTTTTATATTTTGGTTAAAAGAAGAATAACGTTTGTAAAGACGTTATTAATATTTCCCATAATGACAGTGATGTTGCTGGATATAATATTTTATACGGGAGGACCAAATGATTTGGGTATGGCGATATCTTTTGTAGGATATATTTTACTGTTTATCTTTGCTTTAGTCGAAACAGATACAGCGTTAATGAAAAATCAAGGAATTGCAAGTGTGGTGCTAATATGTATGTTTTTAGGGGGATGGACGAATTTAAAAGGAATATATCCATATAGAAATATTAATATCCCTTTAGAAGCCCGACAGACTAATATTATGGAATTGTCGGCGTGGATGTGCAACAATGCATCCTGTAATGAATCAGCAGTGGTATTTTCGGATGAAGTAGGTGACATGAATGATTTTGTTCCAATGTTGTTTCATACAAAAACATTGTATCCATTTCATCAAGGGATACAGTATTTACGTGGGAGTGAAGCACAAGATATAAATGACTATGTTCAAAATTATAGTAATTTGTCAATTGAGGAAAAAAGAATTTATTTTGAAGAATATAAAATTAATTATATCATTGTATTGCCGGATAGCAAGGAAGTAAAATATTTTGAAGGAGAATCGCCTTTATATCAGAATGGAGAATTTATCGTATATAAATTTCTATATGAATAATAAAACGCTGAAAACGTAGTAATTTTTTCGAGGAAATTATCTTGAAGAAACATTTTTTATAAAAGAAGGAGACTAGCATGGACACAGTGCATGAAAATAAAACTAGTAGGGTGGAATGGATTGATATTGCCAGAGGGATTAATATATTATTAATGATAATGAGTCATTGTATGGCTCAAAGTTTATTTCTGGATTTTATTGCTTCATTTTTATTACCATTATTTTTTGTATTGACGGGATATACAATGAAGTTACCAGCAGCATTGAAAGAAGTGTGGGGGGGGGTATTCAAGGATATAAAGCGTTTGCTTATTCCGGCTATTGGAGTACAATTAGTAAACGGTATATTAGATATGGCAATAAATGGGGCAAATATTCAACAATGCTTTATAACAAGAATGAACGAATTATGGTGGGCATTTCCTCATCAAACGGGGTGGCTGCCAATCTGGTTTTTGATTTTGCTTTTTTGGAGCAAGCTTATGTATTATTTTGTTAGTTATTTTTTTGAAGAAAGAAGTTATGTTATTATTTTCCTTTTCCCATTCATAGGAATATTTATAAATGAAATAAAAGGGGGATTGCCTCAAGCAATTGATGTTGCGCTAGTGATGATTATTTATCTTTATTTAGGAAGACTCTTAAAAGAAAAAGAAGATATAATAGAGAAAAATCAATGTGTTATTACGATTGCTTCGTATATATATTGGGGAACTGCACTTTATAATGGCTTGCATGTTGCTGTAATTGAAAGAAGTTACCCACAGTTTATGTTATCATTAGTAGAAGGGGCAGCTGCATCCTTTTGTATAATAATGATTTCAAAAGCAATTGTAAAAAAGGGTTTTATTACTTATGCAATAGAGAATATAGGGAGGCATACACTGCTTATTCTATGTGTGCATCAATTAGATATTTATTTAATCCATTTCTGGCTTTATGATGTTAGGGTGGAGACAATAATTATAAGGTTTATAATCGACTTATGCATTACATATTTTATTATTATTTTGCGCAAGATGGTACAAAAGATATATCGATATGCGAAGAAATATTAGATATATTAATAGAGGTGGATACGCATAATATGGAATAATTAATATTTGCTTTACAAAACTGATGATACTATGGTAACATAAATCTAGTATGTTTAATGAATTGAAATAATTTTGGATGAAATTAAGTAAATATGAAATACAATTAGAAAGGAAAGCGTTATGAATAATAATATGAAAGTAGTGTTGCTGGCTGGTGGGTTTGGAACTCGTATTAGTGAAGAAAGCCATTTGAAGCCTAAACCAATGATTGAAATAGGGGGAAAGCCAATTTTATGGCATATCATGAAAGAATATTCATACTATGGGTTTAATGATTTTATTATTTGTGCAGGATATAAGCAACATGTAATAAAGGAATGGTTTTCTAATTATTATTTGTATAATAGCGACATTACTTTTGATTTCACGGATAATAACAGAATGATTATCCACAATAATGTTGCGGAGTCATGGAAAGTTACTATTGTAGATACGGGGTTGAATACTATGACGGGGGGGCGTATTAAGCGAATTCAGCCATATATAGGGGAAGAAACTTTTATGCTTACTTATGGTGACGGAGTATCGGATATAAATATTGGCGAACTTGTAGAGTTTCATAGGAAAAGTAATAAATTGGTAACAATGACGGCGGTAAATGTTGGACAACGGTTTGGCGTCCTTGAAATTGATGATAAAGGTATGATTAATAAATTTCGTGAAAAGAGTTCCTCCGATGGAGGAATAATTAATGCTGGCTATATGGTTTTGGAGCCACGTATTTTTGATTATATTAGTGGGGATTCTGAGGTTTTTGAGAAGAGACCTTTGGAAGAGGTTGCTGCTGAGGGAGAACTAAAAGCGTTTCGGCATGAAGGCTTCTGGAAATGTATGGATACACAACGGGATAAGCAACAGCTTGAGGATATGATTGCTAAGGGGGATGCACCTTGGATGGTATGGGAAGGAAAATAGTAATGGTAAACTTGGATTTTTATAGAGGAAAAAAGATACTTATTACAGGGCATACGGGATTTAAAGGCTCCTGGCTTTGTAGAATTTTGGCTAATTCTGGGGCTGTTATTACAGGGTATTCCTTGGAAGCACCTACAAATCCTAATTTGTTTACTCTGGCTGAAATTAATAATAATATAACATCTGTTATTGGTGACATTAGAGACTTTAGCCATTTAAACAAGGTGTTTGAAGAAAGTAAGCCGGAAATTGTATTTCATTTAGCCGCACAGCCTATAGTAAGGGAATCTTATAAAAATCCTATTTATACGTATGAAACAAATGTAATGGGAACTGTTAACATTTGCGAATGTATTCGACGAAGCGGAACCGTTCATTCATTTGTTAATATTACTACAGATAAAGTATATAAAAATAATGAGTGGGAATGGGGATATCGTGAGAAAGACCCTTTGGATGGTTTTGACCCTTATTCTAATAGTAAGTCATGTTCTGAACTTGTAACGCATAGTTATGTTAATTCTTTTTTTAGAGAATTGGGTATTTCTGCATCAACGGCGCGAGCAGGAAATGTTATTGGCGGAGGTGATTTTGCAGCTGAACGGATTATTCCAGATTGTGTCAGAGCAGTAGAGACAAATAAAGATATAATAGTCCGAAACCCACATTCGACACGTCCATATCAGCACGTCTTAGAGCCTTTATCAGTTTATCTATTGCTTGCCGAAAAACAATATGAAGATATTAGCTATGCAGGATGTTATAATGTAGGACCTGATGATTGCGATTGTATCACAACGGGAGAATTAGTTGACCTCTTTTGTTTAAAATGGGGAGATGGCATAAATTGGATTAATCAAAGCGATAATGGACCACATGAAGCTAATTTATTGAAATTGGATTGTTCTAAACTTAAGTCAAGATTTCGTTGGAAACCAAGATGGAATGTGGAACAGGCAGTAGAAAAGACTGTAGAATGGTATAGGGCATATATAGGCGGTATTGATATTTCCAAGTGCATGAATGAACAAATAGAGGAATTTTTTAGTGAATAAGAAAGAGTTTATATATGAATAGAGTAATAATTTCTGGGGCAGATGGATTTATAGGTTATAATTTTATTAAGCGCTTGATTCAGGATGGTATTGAAGTGTGGGCTATTATATATCCAGAAAGCCATACCAAAAATAAGATATATGCTTTAGGAGAGAGGGTTCATAGTATTGAATGCGGTATTAATGAATTGGCAATATATCGCAAAAATTTTCCGGAATCGGCCGATGCATTTTTTCATTTTGCATGGCAAGGAGTTAATGCTATGGAACGGAACAATATGGAAATGCAATTGGAAAATATAAATTTGTGTATAGATGCAATGCGATTTGCATCAAGCCTTCAGGTTGATAAATTTATTCTTCCGGGTTCGACAAGCGAGTATTTATATTATGGAAAACCTATTAATGAAAATGCCATACCTTCTCCACAAAATGCATATGGAAGCGTTAAAGTCGCACTTCGTTATTTGGCAGAACAGTTTGCAAAACAATGCAATATAAAATTTATATATGTTGTGATTACAGGAATATATGCAGCAGATAGAAGAGATAATAATGTGATATTTTATGTGATAGATAAGTTGCTGCATGGAGAAAAACCATCTGTAACTAAATTGGAACAGCTTTGGGATTATGTCAATATACGGGATGTTGTTGAAGCATTAGCGCTGATTGGGGATAAAGGACAAGCGGGGGCTTTTTATACAATTGGAAGCGGCGATAATAAACCACTTTGCAAGTATATAGAAAAAATTCACCAATATATAGACCCTCTGCTTCCAATTGGTATCGGAGACGTACCATATGTTGATGATAGATTGCCTAGTTCCTGCGTTGATTTAAGCCGTCTGCAAGCAGATACAGGTTTTAAGCCAAAGATTAGCTTTGAAACAGGAATAAAAGAGGTGATTGAGGCCATGAAAAAGGAGATTGCGAATGAAAAGTAAAGTATTAGTTATAGGATGTGGGATTGTCGGAAGCGTGATAGCGAGATATTTGGCAGAAGAAAAAGATATGGATGTGTCTGTATGGGAACGTAGAAATCATATAGGTGGAAACATGTATGATTATATTGATGAACATGGAATTAGAGTTCATATGTATGGTCCTCATATATTTCATACTAAGAATGAGAAAATTTATGATTATGTTTGTAAATATGGAAACTGGGAACCATATCATTTGATATGCGGAGCTGTTATAGATGGTATATGTACACCAACAGCCTTTAACTTTAAGACTATTGATTTGTTTTATTCTCCAGAAGATGCTGCAAACATCAAACAACATATTAGAAATAAATTTGGTGCTCGTGAGTCGGCAACCGTTGTTGAACTTTTAGATTGTGATGATTCAGTAATACGGGATTATGCCCAGTTTTTGTTTGACAAGGATTATAGTTTGTATACGGCAAAGCAATGGGGGGTTTCACCGGCAGATATTGATAAAAGTGTTTTGAAGCGAGTGCCAATAAGATTTTCATATGAGGAAGCATATTTTTCAGACGAATTTCAGTATATGCCTAAAGATGGATATACACAATTTATCCAAAACATCCTCAATCATCCTAATATTAAGGTTAAGTTAGGTATTGATGCTTTAGAACATATAGAAATTTGCAATAATCAAATACTTCTTGATAAACTGGAAATAGATTATCCTGTAATTTATACAGGTCCCATTGATGAGTTATTTAAATTTGAGAATGGGCGGTTACCATATAGATCTTTAAGATTTGAATGGAAGTATGAAAATAAGGATAGTTTTCAAGAATTGCCGGTAATCGCGTATCCTCAGGCAAAGGACTTTACGCGAATAACAGAATATAAAAAACTTCCTGTTCAGGATGCACAAGGCACTACTTATGCAGTTGAATACCCTTTGCCTTACAGCCCTTCCAATACATGTTTGGAACCATATTATCCAGTGCTGACAGAGGAAAGTCAAAAAATGTATTATGAATACCGGCAGAAAGTAAGTATGGTAAAGAATTTATATTGTTGTGGGCGTTTGGCTGATTTTAAATATTATGATATGGATAAAGCGATAGAAAGTGCGTTCGCCTTTTTGAGCGGTATAAACTTTTAAGAGAAAGGTATGGGAAGCAGGATGGATAAGCTATATATTGTAATGCCAGCGTATAATGAAGAGGCTAATATTATTGATGTAGTAAAAGAATGGTATCCGATTTTGGAAGGTAAGAACGAAGAGTCTAGATTAGTGATTGCCGATGGTGGAAGTAAAGATAATACTTTAAATATTTTATATGATTTGCAGAAAAAATATCCTAAATTGGAGGTGTTTTCTAAACCTGGAACAGATCATGGAACCAAATTAATATTTTTATATGATTATGCCATTAAGCAGAAAGCCGATTATGTATTTCAGACGGATTCCGATGGACAGACAAGAGCAGAGGAGTTTGAACAATTTTGGAATTTAAGAAATAAGTATGATGCAATTTTGGGAGACCGTTCGGATAGGCAGGATGGTAAATCTAGAGTGTTTGTTGAAAATGTGCTGAGGTTAATTCTTAGAATTTACTTTGGCACTAAAACACCAGATGCAAATGCTCCATTTAGATTAATGAAGACAGAACTTATTGCTAAATATCTTTATAAACTGCCAGAAAATTTTAATTTACCTAATGCGTTGTTAGTTGCCTTTTTTTCAAAGTATAAAGAAAATGTCAAATATCTTTATGTGACATTTAGGCCTCGTCAAGGTGGTAAAAATTACATTAATGTGAAACGAATTATTAAGATTGGATGGGAATCGCTTAATAATTTTCACAAATTGAGAAAATATTTTTAATAGCAAACTAAGGAAAAGTATGTAAGACATTTAAAAGAGTAAATTATATGGAACATAATGTATACCGGCACGAACTTAAATATTTGATACCGTCATTTAAGGTTGGAGAATTGGAAAAGAGGATTAAAAATTTTACTAGTGTTGATAAAAATTCAATTGAAGGCGGATACCAAATCAGAAGTTTATATTTTGATAATATGATTAATTCGGCTTATTATGAAAAAATGGACGGGGTGAACTATCGGAAGAAATGGAGGATTCGTATTTATAATTATGATACAAAAATAATAAAATTGGAGTGTAAGCATAAGGCAAATATAGGTATTTTTAAAGAGAGCTCAATTATTTCAGAAATAGAATATCAGAAAATAATGCAGGGGGATATCGAATTTATGAAGGACAAAGATATCTTACTGCAGAAATTTTATATAGAAAGTATAAATCAAAGATTACATCCTAAAGTATGGGTGGATTACGAAAGAATACCATATGTATTTTATCCAGGCAACGTTAGAATAACTTTTGATAAAAATATTCGTGCTGGCACAGGAGAGTGGAAGCTGAATGATAAAGAGATACCTATGATAAATGTTTTCTCAAAAGGAGAAGTGGTTTTAGAGTTTAAATATACACAGTTCATACCTTCTCTTTTCCAAGATATTTTATGGGGAGAAGCAGAAAGTCAAGTTGCAGTATCAAAATATACATTGGCATATGAAAAAATCAATGAATTTCTTAGGGGGATAAAATGAGTGTTAACGATGTAATAAAAAAATCTTTTTTGAAAGCATTTGATGTGGGAAATACGATAAGTACAGAAACTGTTATAGCTTTTGTTATGTGTATGACTATAGCATTATTAGTCGGGATGGCGATTTGTTTTATCTATGAGAGATTTTTTATTTGTCGTGAAGGAATATTTAGCAGGTCATTTGCATTGACATTAGTCGGAATGACATTACTGACGTGTATGGTTACGTTAGCGATTAGTACTAATGTGATAATTTCTTTGGGAATGGTTGGCTCGCTTTCAATCGTTAGGTATAGAACTGCAATAAAAGAGCCTATGGATTTACTCTATCTTTTTTGGGCGATAACTTCCGGAATTTCCATAGGTGCGGGTATGTATATATTGACCTTATGTGGGCTAATCTTTATGATATTATTCATATCAGTTTCTTCAAAAGTAACGATGGGAAAACAAAATTATGTTTTAATTGTTAATTATAAAGAAGAAGAAATAAAACATAAGATTTTGGAAAAGCTGAAAAATGTGAGGTGGAAATTAAAATCTACTGTATGGAGAGAGAATAATTTCGAATTGACAATACAGATTATGGGTAGTAATAAAAGAATAGATATTGAACAATCTATTGCGAAGACTGAAGGCGTGTCCAATGTGGTGCTGATATCTTTTAACGGAGAATATAATGATTAGGTGGCGAAAAGATGGATTATATAGTAAAAAAATTAGGGGGGGGGTATTTTTACTTAGTGTAATAGGTATCTTAATATGGGCAGGTAGTTATTCGCTTGAGGTGGAAAAGCCATTATTTTCTGTAGAAAGTGGATTTTTTGAAGATGAATTTTATTTGGAGATATATGCACCTGATGGGTGCGAAATATATTATACTTTGGATGGGAGTATGCCCAGTAAAGATTCATATAAATATGAAGAGCCCATTTTGGTGAAAGACATCAGTAGTACACCTAATAAATATGCCAGTAGAGAGGATGTTTCCGGCCATGAGGTCATAGAATGGGAAGGAAATATTTGGATACCAACTAAAAATATAGATAAAGCAACTATTATATCGGCGAGAACTATTGATTCTAAAGGACGATGGAGTCAGAAAGTAGTAAATACCTACTTAATAGGAGCGGATAAACAAAGATATGAAAATCTTCCGGTGATTTCCATTGTAGCTGAGCCTGAAGACTTATTTGGAGAAGATGGAATATATGTTAATGGAGAGAATTTCAATAATGGTATAAATGAGTATGATAATGATGAATCTAAGTATTTTGAAAAATACTTTGCCTTGGCAAATTGGTGGCAGAGAGGAAAACAATGGAAAAAGAATGCGACTTTTAGTATATTACAAAATAATCTAGTATGTACAAAAGATGCTATTATTCAAATAAATGGAAATACAAGCAGGGCCCATTATATAAAACCATTCGGAGTTTCTTTTATAGATACATTTGAGTATCCGCTAATTGAAGGAAATTATTCATTAGATGGGAAGCTAATAATGTGTTATGATGAGGTTAAACTTCGACAAGGTGGAAACTTATATATGAATAGATATGAGTTTTTGAATGATTATATTGTTCAGAAACTATCTGTGGGTGCAGCATTTGATACACAAGCTCAAGAACTGGTAGTATTATTTTTAAATGGTGAATATTGGGGAATTTATACAATATGTGAAAAATATGTACCGGAGTATTTTAACAGACATTATGGAATTGATACAGGTGAAATAATTTTAATAAAGCGTGAAATGGATGTGGATATAGGAGAGCCGGAAGATATCGAACGGTATAATGAGTTGTTGAGATATATACAGAAAACAGACTTCTCAATCCAAGAAAATTATCAAATGTTATGCGCTAAGATGGATATAGAAAGCTTTATAGAACTTTATTGTACAAATATATATTTGAACAATCATTTGGACTTCTTGGATGCTAATATCGCATGTTGGTGTTATTATGACACAAAAACACAAATGTATTCAAAATGGAAATGGATGATGTATGATTGTGATTTAACATTTGTAAATGGTTATGATATAATTGAAACAATTGATTTTTTTAAAAACAATAATATTATTTTTAATAAATTATTAGAAAATGAAAGTTTTAAAGCATCAGTGGTTGAATGCTTTGAAACGTTAAGAAATGAAAGATTTAATCCTGAAAATTTGGAGAAGATTTTCGGTGATACTGAAGAAAAATTATTACCTATAATAGGAACATATTATGATAGAGTTGGACCTGCAAAAGTTGCTATTTTATCTGAGGATGAACAAAAAGAATACTTTATGGACTATATGGGAAGGTTGCGAACTTTTCTGGAAGAGAGATATGATTATATTTTGGAAAATATATATTTTTATTTTAATTCTGAATCACATGTTTATGATATATCTAAAGAGGATTTGGTAGTGGATTTTTCACCAAATGGAAATTCGGCGGTTTTTATAGAAAACGGATTTTATACAGCGGAAGGTGACGGACGATTTGCACAAAAAGATGCCAAGATTTCGTTTAGATTAGTTTCCAAGGATGATTTAAAACTGGATATGTCAGAAAATATTTTTGCGGAAGATACTATAATAAGATTTAATGGGGAGACTATATGGAAATTTTCAGATGGAATTGATAAGCTTTCAAATATTGTAGTAAATAAAAGATTTGTTAAAGAAAATAGTAAAAATTATCTTGAGATTTCTACTATAAAAGATATAGTAGGTTCTAATGTGAAAGATATAAAGAATAGCGATAATGAAATAATACACGTTTTTAAGAAAATTGTAATTACGAAGCCGGATGTATATGATTTGAGCAAAGGGGATTTAATAATTGATTTCTCGGAAAACGGCAATAGTAATTCTTTTGTAAAGGAAGGATTTTATACGGCTGAAGGTGACGGCAGATTTGCGCAAAAGAATGCTATTCTTTCATGTAGGCTGATGTCGGAAAATGGGTTAAGATTGGACATGTCGGAGAATACATTTGCAGAAGATACTGTTATAATGTTTAATGAGGAAATAATATGGAAATATGAGGATGGAGTTGATAAATTGTCGAGTATTATTGTAGATAAAAATTTATTACACAAGGATGATGAGAACTATATTTATATTTCTACCACGAAGGATATAAAATCGCCTAAGGAACAGGGGGTAAATGAGGATGATAGAGTTATAGCACATGCAATAAGGAAAATAGTAATTAAAGCATATGATTAGTAAAAATATAATTATATGTGAATATGGATATTTTTTAAAGGCATTGCCTTATAAAATATTATAATATGATGAAATTAAATTATGTGAGGTAAAAGTGAAATGAAAAATGCATTAATAACAGGAATTGCTGGACAAGATGGGTCCTACTTGGCGGAGCTTTTGTTAGAAAAAGGTTACAATGTATATGGGATTATGCGTAGGAAAGCGGTAGTGGATTATGGTAATGTAGAGCATATTAAGGATAAAATTCATTTTATTTATGCTGATATGACAGATGTGGTGTCTTTAATAAACGCTATGAAGATATCGCAGGCAGATGAGGTATATAACTTGGCAGCACAATCTTTTGTGGCGACATCATGGGAGCAACCATTGGCGACGGCTCAAATTGATGCGTTAGGCGTTACAAACATGCTGGAAGCAATCCGAATTGTAAAGCCTTCTTGCAAATTTTATCAGGCATCTACATCGGAAATGTTTGGTTTAGTGCAGGAGATTCCACAGAGTGAGACAACTCCATTTTATCCGCGGAGCCCTTATGGCGTTGCAAAATTATATGGACATTGGATTACCAAAAATTACCGTGAAAGCTATGGGTTATTTGCTTGCAGTGGGATACTTTTTAATCATGAAAGCGAAAGGCGGGGAAAAGAGTTTGTTACCCGGAAAATTACAGATGCAGTAGTGAGGATTAAACTGGGTGTTCAGGAATATATAGAACTCGGAAATATGGATTCCAAAAGAGATTGGGGACATTCTAAAGACTATGTATATGCAATGTGGTTGATGCTTCAACAGGATGAGGCAGATGATTATGTAATAGCGACTAATGAAACCCGGACTGTTAGAGAATTTGTAGAAGCAGCGTTTTCTAAAGTAGGCATTGTTGTGGAATGGACAGGAACAGGGGTAGACGAAGTAGGAAAGGATAAAGAGACGGGGGAAGTAATCGTTAGAATTAATAGAAATTTCTTCAGGCCGGCAGAGGTTGATATCCTGTTAGGAAACCCGGAAAAGGCGGAGAAGACACTTGGCTGGAAGCGTGATATTTCGTTTGACGAACTTGTAGAGCGTATGGTGAAGAATGATATGGAACTAGTGAAAAAGGAAATTGCATATAATAATTTATAATATCAAGAATAATTAAAAAGGCTATTATGAAAAGGGGATTACAAAAGATAAAATGAAAGGTGAGTTCATTTGGCGAGGGATAAGGGCATGTAACTATTGCTTTCAATATGCATGGAATAATTTTCCGATACAACTGATTAAATTTTTCTTTTTTGCTGTCCTGGCGGCGAATATCCTGTTGGAAGAAAATAATTCCATAGTTTTGTTTCCGGCAATTACGTATCTTATGAGCCTGACATTTGATTCTATTCAAATTCTAAAGAAAGAATACGGGGACAGTATTGGCGGCTCCTGCATATACTTTATGCATAGGGTAATATTTTTGTCAGGGATTGCAGCCATTTTGGCACTGATTTTTCAGGACTATATGCATTTGAGTGTAATTCCGTATAAGAGGATGGTATTGAATATTGTAATAATAATATCAATTCCCCATCCATTAATAGAAGGGTATTGTAATAGTCTTGGAGAAAATTAGAAAGGGGATTGCTATGGTTTATATTTTAATTGCTTTATTATATGTTAGTGTTATTTTGATAATGACAGCAGTAAGTTCACAGCATATTGGTTATGATGTACCAAGGAAAATGCCTGGGATGCTAAATCATGAGAAATGTATTGATTTGGTTAAAATGAAGAAAACACGTTCTATGTGGGATAAATAGGGGAAGACATGCAGTTGGAGAAGTTTAATGAAGTACATGAAGAAATAATTAAGCCCCTCATAAGGGAATTAATGGATGACCAGTATAATATATGCAATAAATGCCTGTCGCTGAAGAAAGATTACGATAAAAAAATATATAAGCAATATGAGAAATTGCGTAAGGAAATAAAGCGAAGGGATATGTGTGCAGAGGTAGAGTATATTGACAGGCATAAGATAGGTGCCTGCATGATGGGTGCCATTGTACTAGTTTCCCCTATTTCAGTAAAAACAACCTTGCAGGATATACCGGAACGAATGATATTTGCCAATGAAGGACTGGGTTTTTATACGGCGATATGTATGTTGGAGAGTTTTTTGGAAGAGGAAAATTTAAAAATATATTATCCAAATGTTGATAGTGATATGGATGCGGACATGCCAATATATGTAAGGAATACATGCATTGATTTATTTAAAGCAAAATTGGAGCATAGATACAGTGTATTAACATTTTCAAATGTTCTATTTTTGCTTGAAGAATTATCCAAGAAAATATGTTAAGAAAAGTAAATTGAGGAATAGCGCATAGCTAGAAATATTTATAAAAAAATAGGAAGAAGGGGCTGTTGCCAAAAGACGGAATCAAGCAATATATAGCATGAATTTTAGAATGTTTTGACTATATATTGTAGGATGACAGAATACCGCAACAGCCCTTTTCTATGGTGATGGATATGAAAAGAACAATGATTATAGGAGCCGCGGGATTTGTAGGCGGCTATTTGATAAACTGTTTAAAACAAGAGTGCGGAATGGAAGTATTTGCCACCAAACTACAGCATGAAAAAATAGAAAACAGTTCTGCACAAATTTTCGACTTGGACATCATGGACAAAGAAGCCATTGTCTCCCTTCTCTTCGAAGTCCGCCCTGACTATATCTTCCACCTGGCTGCCCAAAGTTCCGTAGGCTTGGCCTGGAAGAACCCTGGCCTGACTATAGATGTAAATATCAAAGGCAGCGTAAATGTAATGGATGCCATCCGGGAGCTTTACTACAAGCCCAGGGTTCTGCTTATCGGTTCCGGAGAAGAATATGGCCACATCAAAGCCGGGGAAACTCCAATCGGGGAGACAAATATGGTAAGGCCAGGCAACATCTATGCGGCCACAAAAGCCTGCCAGAATATGATAGGGAATATTTATGCCAGAGCTTATGATATGGAGGTGATGATGGTGAGGGCCTTTAACCATATAGGTCCAAATCAGGCCCCCATGTTCGTGGTAGCAGATTTCTGTAAACAGGTGGCAGAAATCGAATTGGGGATAAGAGAACCGATAATGTATGTGGGGAATTTGGAAGCAAAACGGGATTTTACAGATGTTCGGGATGTGGTTCGGGCCTATGTACAGCTGGTGGAACAGGGAATTGCCGGTGAAACTTATAACGTAGGCAGCGGACATGCCATAGCAATCAGAGAAATACTGGACAGGATTATAGCCATGTCGGACTGCGATATTGCGGTGGAAATTGACACCAATAAGCTGCGTCCGGTGGATGTGCCGATTATTGAGGCGGATATTTCCAAGATTAAGGCTTTGACCGGATGGACACCGGAGATATCTTTGGAGCAGACGATACGGGAAACGTTGGACTACTGGCGGGAGAGAGTCTGTGGAGCGATACCGGAATGACAACTGCATAATAAAAGTACAGTATTATAATGAATGAATCGATGAAAATATAGCAAGGAATCAGAATTATAACATATCATCAGAAACATATAGGAGAATAAGGATATTATGGCAGAAGAAAGAATTCTATTTTCAGTAGAAGGCATAACAGAATCGGAAAGGATACTTCATACCCCGGGGGAATTTGCAAAGAAGCACCTTCTATATGTGCAGGAAGTGGGCACGCTGAAAAGCCTGCAGTCGCACAAATCCCAGCGGGAAAAGTTGGATTCCTTCTTGTTCGTAGGCGTATTGGATGGAATGGGAACGATTTCCACAGGCGGAGAAGTGCACCGGATGAAAAAGGGCAGCTGTGCCCTTTTAAACTGTATGGAGCGCTATACCCATGAAAGCAGCAAAGAAGCCCCCTGGGAGTTGATGTGGGTACATTTTAACGGAAATATGGCAAGGGCATATTTTGAGTTATTTATGGAACACAACGGACAGAAAAACATATTCGAGCCGGCTCAGACAAGGGAACTGCGGGGCTGCATTGAGCAGTTAATGCAACTGCAAAAAGAAAAGGACCTGGAATCGGAACTAAGGAGCGGTGAAATCCTCTTAAAGCTGGTAAACGAGTGCCTTTTTGCCGTTATGCGCCAGGGCAGGGAAGGCCAGGAAAAATATAAGAAAATCTGTAACGAAATTAGGGAAAGCGTAAACCGGAATTACCAGGATGGGGAACTTCTTGTAAAATATGCGGATAAGTTTGGGATGGACGAAGAGGAACTGGATGCCTGTTTCGAGAAGACATATGGGATTACGCTGCGGGATTACATTGTGAATAGACGTTTCACAGCGGCCAAGGAACTGCTCCGTTTTACGGCCAAGCCGGTGAAGGAGATTATAGAAGAATCAGGAATCCGGAATGATGACCTGTTCCGGCGGCTGTTTAAGGACGGGGAGGGGATGAGTGCGGAAGAGTACCGGATGAAGTGGTCGCAGTGGGTGAAATGATGCTGTTTCACATATGGTGAAAAATATTCATCTATTAGTGAAATGCAAGCGCGCGTATTAATGGCCGTATTACACGATTAGTGAAATAAAATATACAAAGAGTGTAGATGCAACCAATATTTTTTGCAGTATATGAATAGTTCGATTTTAGAACAAATATAGATATAATGGGGAAAATATGTATTTTACAAATTTTTTGGAATCAGCGTTTCAGTATTGGACAACATCAAGTGTAAAAAATATGATTTCATTTGTAAAAAGTACTCATTCGTTATTAAATGATAAAAAAATGCAAAAATAGAGAAAAAAGTGCTATTCATAGACATTGTTTATTTTTTATGAAGATGAAAGCAGTGAAGACAATTTGATGATGTGGCTTCTGGGCAGGGGGCTGGCGAAAAGCATGGCAGATTTATAAGCAGAAATGGCAGCGTTGGCGGCGGGGTTGACCATGATGACGGTTCATATGACTGGGTAGAAGATGTGTAATTTATTTCCGTGAGCAACGAGCCAAGTGCCATATTCCGTCTTGGGAAATGCCGCGAAGGGCTGCAAAGAAATAGGTAGTTCCTCTCATTAATGTTGGATTCACTATGAGTAAAAAAATATTCACATAAAGTGTAATGCAAAATTCGACATCTTTATGAGGTTCACAAATAGTAGAAATATATATACTATATATGAATTCGCGCGAGAAATATAATATACGGATAGGAAGGTGCTGTAGGGCAGGAGGAATATATCGGAGGGATAAAGTTTACGATTAGTGAAATAAATTCAACAATTAGTGTAAAAACAATTTATTTTGGTGAATAATCCGGGATGAAATCCATCATCTGTCCGGCATTTGTAAACGGGGGATAGTGAGTACCTCGACTTCGAGGGAAAAATGTGTGACAATAGACTATATTTCTATCACGGTATGGAAAGTTAAGTCTCAACTTGTGATACCGACATCGGGAGGTAAGTCTATGGGTTCAGAAATAACCATGGTGGCTGGGCAGTGCCATTGATTATTCTTGTGCGATGAAATCGAACTTCCGGAGAAGCCATTCATCCAGAATCAAGGCAACAAGGTTGGCATACTTAGCCATGATTTTTTTGTAGCTGCCATCTGTCCGTGCCATCTCTAAGTCCATAAGCAGATCAGGAAGGCGGACATACTTGGTATTGAAATACTGCTTACAAGCCTCCATGCCAAAGGAGCAGGCCATGTAAGTTTTACCACAGCCTGTAGCGCTGGCAATAAAAAGATTCCGATGTTCAGATATATATCCGCAAGTGGCAAGTCTGCGAATCAATCCCTTGTTCAAGCAAGATTGAGAAGCCCCATTGACAGAAACAATATGGTGAATGTTTTTTTCAGATGTCACAAGACTTTCAGTTCATCTATTGGTGTAGAGTACTTGAATTGCTTTGTATATCATGATATGATAAATAAAAAGTTACTATTTTGGTAATAAATATTCAAAAAAAGGAGGGTGCGCTTATCAACTTAATTGAAAGTGCAGATAATCTTAAAGATATAGATGAATTGCAGATATATCATTTACATCCTCTGCATGGACAACGAGAAGGCCAGTATGCCTTGGATGTGGCAGGAAGAAAAGCGGGGTACCGCTTAGTCATTATTCCGCTAGATGCCGATGGAAATGAATGGAAAGAAAAAGATGTAAATATTGTTTATAAAGCAACAGAAGTAATTATTGCGTGGGAGGTGTCTAATCACTATGAATAAACTTGAATATCAAGAGTTGATTGCATTTCACCCTGGCTATTATGTGAAGGATTATATTGATGAGCAGGGCATTACCCAAGAAGAATTGGCAAAGCGTCTTCAAACTACTCCAAAGTATATAAGTGATTTGGTGAATGGAAGAATTAATTTGACTGACGAAATGGTATTAAAACTTTCTATTGTATTTGGAACATCAACAAAATTGTGGTTGAATTTGAATCAAAAATTTATTGAAAAGAAATTAGAAATTGAGAAAAGAATTAGAATAGATCAAGAATGTGAACTTGCAAAAAAACTTGATTATAAGTTTTGGGTTGAGTTGGGCTTGGTTAAGGCAACAAGAATTACAGCAGAAAAAGTACAGGAACTTCAAAGATATTTTAAAGTATCTTCGCTTAGTGTACTTAGTCAAAGGGATTTTCTTGTTCAGTACAGAACGAGCGTTTCTGAAGTGACAGATGTTAATGTAATTAATGCAAATGCTTGGGTACAAACAGCAATTAACTTGGGTACACAAATAGAAGCGGGACCATTTGATAAGAAAAAACTTTTAGAGGCAATTCCGGAAATCCGCAGCATGATAGTGCAGAATCCTAAGGATTTTTATCCTAGATTAAGAGAATTATTTGCAAGTTGCGGTGTGGCGCTTGTGTTGCTTCCTAATCTTAAAAATTGTGGTGTGAATGGTGCTGTAAAATGGCTAGGTAAAGACAAAGTTGTTTTAGCATTGAACGATAGAAGAAAATATGCGGATACGTTTTGGTTTGCGTTATTCCATGAATTAGGGCATGTACTTCAACAGAGAATAAAGGTTCTCTTAGTGAGCGAGATTAAAAAAGCTGGATTGGAAACAGATGATCTTATTCAAAGGCTGGAAGCAGAAGCGGATGCATTTTCACAGAACACATTAATACCAAAAGCAGAATATGATGAGTTTGTCATGATGTGCAGCAGTGGTTTTACAGCAGAGACAATTAGAAGTTTTGCTGCAAGAATAAATGTGTTGCCAGGTATTGTTGTTGGCAGATTGCAGCATGATGGTTATTTGACGAATCAGACAGCGTTGAATAGTCTAAAAATTAAATATGTGATTGGATAGATATCAAGAAGATATTGGGGAAATCAGTAATGGCAGGACTTGGTGAAATACCAGGTCCTGTGGTGTATAGTGAGAGCACTGAAAGGTTCTCGCATCTAACTATTATTACTCATGTAAGTACAAATTCTGCCGGCGGCATATGCATCAAAAATTCATGCATCCCCTCACCATAACAATATGCCCCCGATTGTAGATAAACAACAATATCACCAATCTCTGCAAGCTCTATATATTCATCCCAAGAAAGCTTATCCGATACTATACAAAGGGGGCCGCTGATATCCACTATCTCTTTACAAACTCCGATCTGCCCGGGGTGTAATTTGGGTTTATGCATTGGAATAATCCTTACAGGATGTTTTCGCCGCATCTCTAACGGCAATCCCATATGATTTACTCCCCCCGCAATAATAATATGCTTTTTACCTTTTATTTTCTTTATATCTATAATTTCCGCCGTATAATATCCTGCATTGCCGACAATATAGGTGCCCAGTTCCATAATAATTTCTTTTTCCGATAGATTGTATTGTCTAATCATCCCCGATAACTCTTTGCCATATTGCTTGACATCGAACCTCCGGTTCTCATTGGTATAATCAATTCCCAGACCACCACCAAAATCTATGATATCAATATTTCCAACTTCATGCTGTAATTTATTAGCAAAATCAAAAATATATCTATCAACATCCAGCAGAGTCTGATAATCTAAAACACCACTAGCTGCAAATGCATGTATACCTTTGATATTGATTCCTTCCAAACGACTTATTGCTTTATAATGATCAATGTATACCTCTTCATCAATGCCCATTTTAGTGGAATAGCCAGACATATTTTCCACCCCGTCAATTACTGAATAATTTAAATTAATTCTCAGTAAAATATCCACGGGCTTACTCCCTAGGTTCTTAACTATATTATTAATTCTTACAGCTTCTGTCATACTCTCAACATTAATAAATCTGATATCATTAATTATTGCCTGTTCGAGTTCGTGATCCGTTTTCCCTGGTCCGGTAAAAATAATGTCTTTTCCACAATAATATTTCATTGCCTGTTCAAGTTCACCCACTGAAGCAATCTCTATTCCCTGAATGTAATTCTGTTTTCGAATTTCCTGCATGAGCTGCTCGTTAGAATTGGCCTTCATTGCATAATACAGTTTCGTCTGTAATGGCAAACTTTTTTCAAGTTCTCCTATATTCTTCTTTACTATAGACATATCATAGAAATAAGCTGTCGGGTTAATAATAAAATTTTCGCTTTGATAAATTTGAGTTATATAGTCCAATGTTTCTTTTTTCATTCTATTCTTTATCTATACCCTTTCTCAAAAAAATTCTCTCCCTGCTCGTTCATGGGGATCTCCATATTTTTTCGTTTTAACACATCTTTCCAGCGTTTATACAATATATAACAACCACGATAGTAATCCTTAAATGGCAGTAACTCGTACGTTTGTACGTCCCGATTATTAACTGCTATAAAGAAGCGATAGGCAATCAAATCATTAATTGAATCCAAACGTATTGCTTCATTATTGACTAATGAGGCAACTGCCTCTAAATGTACCAAATAATTTACCAAGTTCTGCCGTTCATCACTTCCGATGTCCATGCAAAGATCTAAGTGAAGTTTTTCCCTCTCATCTGTAGTTTTAGCATGCTTATATTGGTCATAATACATCTCCAGCTTTTGTTCAACTCTAGATAATTGCAGATTATTAATAAATTCGCTGTTTATATCCTTAATAAGCTGTGCCTCATTAATTTTCTTATTCTGTCTTAATTCGGTAAAAACTAATGCCATTGATGCAAGCGCTATAATGTCAATAGCATCAAAAGCATTGGGAATCCCCTCATGAAGACATTTTATGATGATAACTACAGTCGCTATTACTGATATTAGAACTATTACTATATTTACAATCTTATCTTTTACCCGGTTCATCTTGTCTCTTATCTTTTGCCACATACTGCACCGCATCCCCTTTGCAATACAAGTTTGTTTAGACGTTTGAATAACGCCAGAACGCACATAAATGCGTGATTTCTTTGGTTACACAATAAATTTGATAACAATAAATATGAATTCCTTTTTTGCTTGATGGAATTTTAAAATATCCCCCGTGGAACAGGAAGAAGGCAAGTCACACCATCGCTACGGACTCCCAACCATGAAGTTTGTAAACCCTAAAATCTTTTTTACATGTACCTTCTGCAAACCTGAAATAACCGGATGGTTGGCCTTGTTGGAAACAAAAGTGAACACTTGCAAATTTATTATATAGTATTGTACTACAAATTAAAATTGACATCAACACATGTTCTCAATATCTTTAATCTTTAATAAGCCTGAGAAGTCATGTGTTCCGGCTTAGTGATGTATTTGCGGTAATGCCGAATAGAATTGGAAACCCTTTTGATCGGATTATGATTGCCCAAGCGATATTATGCGGCAGGACAGCTTGAGCGGCTGGAAAGCAGATGTGATTATAATCCAAAGCATCAATACAAGTACACATATTGTAAAATAAATTACTCAATACGTGAAATATCAAGTAAAAATAAATAAATGCAGAATATATTTCCTTATGAAGGTATCTTTCTACAAGAGGGGCTGCTTATTATATATAAATCAAAAGGGAAACAGAAGAATCTCCCGCTTCCCAACTACACAGCTTTCCACGAAAACAACAACGAAGGTATGTGGAAGTTTATGTGCGCATGAAAATATTATATAAGAAAAATACTTATTTTTCAAGACCTGAAAACAAAAAAAGGTGTAAAATTATCCAAAATGTAACAGTTCAGACCAAGACTTTGCACTTGCTGCAAAGCAGGACTTAAAAAAGTCCGTGATAAAATTGAAAATTTTCAATCCAAAGTTTGTGTCTGCGCGTCATTTACAAACTTGTCATGCACAATAAAGCTGTGCAGAAATAGGGTTACAAATAAAAAATATTAACAAAAATACACTATTAGTGAAGCTAAATATACTTATAGTGAAAAAAGACATTTTATATATCTGAATTAAATGTAAAATCCACATATCGTGAATTAAACTACACGATAAGTAAATATACAATAGAAATACACGTATAGTAAATAAAACTACATAATTAGTGAACTAATACAATTAGAAAAATACACTATGAGTATATATTATTACACTATTAGTGAATTTGTACATACAATATTTCACTAATAGTGAAAAAATAATCACTAATAGTGAATGCCCATATCCATATGAAACATCAAAAAAGCCAATTCCCCGCCTCCTGCAACATTGTATGCTTACAATACCGTTGCAGGCAGCAGGGAATTGGCTTTACAGATGTTCAAAACACATCAAAATACAACACATTTCATCACTGTGTACTATGCAGATAAGATAAAAATTTCATCGCTTCTTTTTTATTATTTTGGTTCAGCCCTTGAAGGCTGATAAGGACATCTTTTACTTTGACGCCCTGGATAAAGGTTGCATTTAAATTGTAGGTTTCTGCCTGAATAGGCTTTAAACCTAATAGGTAATCGGCGCTGACTCCGTATATCTGCGACAGCTTGGCAATGTGCCGGGAAGGGATTTCCCGCTTATCCAATTCATAATAAGAATAGGCTTGTTGGGATATGCCAAGATAACCGGCAACCTGATGCTGTTTGAGGTTATTGTCCTCCCTTAAATTTTTGATTTTAATATGGATGTCTGTCAATTTCACCCCTCCTCATTTATTATTTGATACAAACTTATTGCCTGATGCAAATCCTATTGGGTACTGCTTAGATAAGATAAATACTTTAGTGCCTCCTTCTTATTGTTCGGGCTCAATTTCCGGAGACTGATGAGGACATCTTTTACTTTGATGCCCTTAATAAAGGTAGTATTCAAATCATAGCTTTCGGCCAGTTCCGGTTCTAAGCCTAAAAGATAATCTGCGCTGACACTATATAATTGGGCCAGCTTGGCTACATGCCGGGAAGGGAGCTCCCGCTTGTCCAGTTCATAATAGGAATAGGCTTGTTGAGATATGCCGAGATAGTCGGCAACCTCACGTTGTTTAAGGTTTTTCTCTTCCCTTAGGTTTTTGATTTTAATATGAATGTTTGTCAACTCTTCTCCTCCTCACTTCAATGTGTTGTATTATTTAAAATAATATCACAAATTTGTATGTAGTGTATGCAATAACTACAAATTTATGTGAAATAAATTTAGCAAACATCAAAACATTGTGAAAAATGCCGAAAATGTAACTGTGAAATGAAGATAATGTTCCTTTGGATAAAAAAAGGAAAAACTTTTAAAAATATTCGTTATTTTAATGTATAATTATAATATAATGAATTGTGCTGATGCACAAGAAGGTCATCAATTTTCTATTGAAAATTGGTGACATATGATATAATAAACCCAAAAGAGATATTAAGAATAAACATTGTATTGGGAGGCGGAGAAGAATATGTATGGAAACTGTTTGGCTGATAGATGCAACTGCTTATAAAAAGGAAATTAGCCAGGAACTTTTAGCGATAAAAAAGGATTATTTTAAAATAAAAGCTTATGCCAGAAAACAAAGGATAGGGGATCATGTCCTGCCCGTCCAGAGGACTTTTTCTACAGGGCTGCTCCGTATTGCTACGCTATTGCACAGAATAGGGTATGATGTACAATATTATCACTTAAACGATTTTCTGGAACAAAATATGGCGGAACTGGCAAAGGGCTGTCCGGATATAGCAGCATTTGGGTGCGTATGTCCTACGGTACCTATTTGCGGGAACTTGGCAGAAAAGATAAAAAGCAGATACCCCGCAGCAATTACTGTAATAGGAGGCGCCCATGTAAATGTGGCATTAAATCAAACAATAAAAAAATTCCCATGTTTTGACAGATATTCTTTTGGGTATGACAAGGAAGCGGCAGGCAGGGTAATTGGCAGGGAGATTAACAGGGAAATTGAGGACGAGCCTTATGTGGACTATTCTATTTTACCTTATTCCTTGAATGAATATGATATTAATATATTCACCACTCTGGGATGTCCTTTTCGGTGTGCCTACTGCCAGGATGGCCAGATGCCCTACCTGGAACATCGGCTGGATGGAGGGTTGGGAATGATACAGGAACAGCTTGCGCCGGGTAAGCTGGTACATTTTTTTGACAGTACGCTGGGTTACTGCGAAAGCAGGCTGTTTGAGGTATGTAAAGCGTTGCAAACCCTGAAGCACAAATTTGTACTATCCTGTGACATACGGGCGGAATTCCTTACGGAAAAAACATTGAAAGCGTTGGAAGATGCCGGGTTCAGGGAAATAAGGGTAGGGCTGGAAGCGGCGGACAGCCGGGTGCTGGAGAAAAATAACCGGAAAATTTTGCCGGATACGGTTATGGACAAAATAAAACTGGTCAGGAAAAATTCCGGATTGTATCTGACGTTATATACTGTGTCCGGATTGCCGGGATTTACGTTGGAAACGTATCGGAAGAATCAGGAGATTTATAGGTATCTTTTGGAGACCAGGAGTGTAGATGAAATAAAAAATGCCCAATATGTTCCTTATCCCAGGGATAATATGGATTTGACGGGTAAAGGGATCATATGGATGGAGGATAAATGGGAGAATTATGACCGTCAAAGCTATCCCGTATATGAAACAAAGGAGTTGACAAGGCAGCAGATATGGGAGGGTTTTTTGGATACCGCAAGGACAATTAACAGGGCATGGCTGAAAGGCTGGGGATTGGGTTCTGTGGATGAACTGGGAAATGAGGAACTATACCCGGAATATATCGTGAGCAATTATTTGGGGAAGAAAGTCTAGTGTACTGACACGTTCACTTTCAGCCAAATGACGCAGAGTGGATTTTCAGCCTGCAAGGCGGCTGAACGAGGCGATGCGGTGGCATCGTTGAGTGAAGCCAACATAGCAGATGGAAATTCAGGCAAGCCATTTGACGAAATGTGAACGTGTCAGTGCACTAGTACTGCATTCACAAACTTGACATGAGTAAAGCCCCGGAAATGCCGAGTCACAAAGGCCGTGCAGAAATGGAGTAAAATATGAATCAGATTAAATTTGCGACTTTCAATGTGGGGGGAGGGGTTCCCTACCGGAAAATGCCGGAATTTCAGGAAGCTTGGTTTAATGCCGCGGATTACATGGGAAAACTGATTGCGGATCAAGGGCTGGACATTGTTTGTTTTCAGGAGGTGCTTACAGGGGATGAAACATATTCGTCCATGTGCAGTGAGATTGGGAGAAAAAGCGGGTTAAAATATTATATGGAGTGGATGCTGTCGGATTCTCATATAGTGACCGGAAGGAAAATGGGGGTTGCCATTGCCAGTAAGTTTCCCATTACCGAAAGCCGGCGGTTTCGTTTGGAAAACCCGAATATCGTACATAGGCTGGACTCCGGGGAGATATATAGAAGCCATGAAAAAGGGTTTTTGATCGTGGAAATCAGGACAGACGCAGGGAGAATCTGTTGCGTCTCGGGGCAGTGCATCCCGTTCCATACCTTTTGCCGGGATGCGGCAGAGTTCCGGTATATTTATTCGGAATTAGAAAGAATGCTGCTGAAACTGGCAGAGGATAACCGGCATGTAATAATTGGGGCGGATTTGAATGTAAGCAGGGAGGAATTGCGCTTGCTTATGCCTGAGCTGATGCAGCGCTACAGCTGCCTGCCTGGCAGGAACATGGCCACCCGGCCAAACGGCAGAGGCGATGATTATATCCTTTATAAAGCGGATAAGGGGCAAGTGGAATTCCGGCTGGTAAAAACCTGCTTTGACCATTATGGGTGTGTGGGAACTTTTAGGAAAGAATATTTTACAAAGAATGAGGAGTTGGAGAAAATGGGATGGGAAGAAACGGGAGAAAAAATGGCGGTCGAGCAGAGGAAAGGTTCTCATGTGTATGTGCTGCATTTATCGGATTTGCATTTTTCAGGGGAATCCTCAAATGATATGGATAAAAAGATACCTGCAAAGTTGGACAGCAATTTGGGTAAAGAAGAATGGCTTGAAAATTATATTCAAGATCTTCCAACAAAACCGGATTATGTAGTCGTCAGCGGCGATATTACGGTGAGAGGGTCAGCTGCTGGATTTGAAAAGTTTCATCAGGTAATGATAAGACTGATTGGAAAAGGTAAATTACCATCGGCGAATAAGTTTATCATTGTGCCGGGAAACCATGATGTTACAGCCGCGAGTTCCGTGAAAGATAAAAACAGATGGGTGAACTTTAAAAGTATAATTGGAAATACCTATATGACACCATGGATTGTGAATGGTGATTATGACTATGGCGCAATGAAAAGGTGGGTGGATGCTGCCATGGAAGCGGCAGGGCCGCTGCAAGGGGGGAATATGATAAATCCGGAGACGAGGGCTCATATCAGTGTTCCGTTTCTGGTGGACAAAGAAAATAAAATTTTGTTTTATGCCTTTAATTCTGCATTCCCCAGTCAGATAGAGATTGACAATAAGGAAGTGAAAGGCATTATTGATCATTATAAAAAATATGGGGAGGATGATAAAGAATTTTCTTTTTTAGTTCAGGCAATGGAAAAAAGGATGAAAATTGACCCTGCCAGGATTATAGATGAAGAGATATGGCTTTTTATATATTGTATGAAAAAACTAAAACATAAGTTAATGTTGGAACAGGAAGCAGGAGGGGAATACACAGATTACATAAAAATAGCGGTTCTGCACCATCATATTACATCTATAGCATGCAGTGAAGAGATTAAGGAATTCGAATTGCTGACTAATGCAGGCAAGTTTAAGAAGATATTGGCGGATTACGGATTTCATATGGTGCTGCATGGGCATAAACATTGGAATGAGGTGTACAAGGACACGGCAGTTTCGGGTGGAAGTTCGTTGGCCGAAACAAATGATGGGAGAGCATTGCTGGGAATCTCGGGCGGAACAATATGCGGAACTCCCTGCAACGGCAAGAGTGCAGGGTTTTATTGGCTAGACTTTTCCATGGATAGAAAGACGGTAAAACCATATTACCATGAGGTGCTCTCCTATGACAGGGATAATGTGAAAGAGGGCAGGGAGTACTATTTGGCCGGAACAGGCGAAAAATGTGCTTCCAATGATGCTGGCAGGGGCAGGGCCGCAGGGGGAGCAGGGAGTGCTGCCGCATCCGCTTCCGGCTGCCGCGCTATAACTGGGGATAATGCCATAATTCACGGGGAGAAAAAATATAAAACCAAGCAAACGCCGTTTTATAAGGGGAACAATGAAAAGCCAGACACGGAAGATTATGTTGGAGGAGCCGAAAGGGGATATAGTTACGATTGGGCAGGCAGAAACAGTGCCGGAGAAGAAACGCAGAAAACATACAAACCAAAGGAATTATATTCGCGTATGGAAAAAGCGCTGATGGATAATATACACTACAACAAAGAGGGGGACAAGAAGTCATTTGGCTGGGGCAGGCTGCTGATTATGAAAAAACCCAATCGAATAAGTATGATGGCGACAGCGTACGGGCTGATTATCGCGGATATGCTGAATATTCATACAATCTCTTATATGGCAAAGAAAAAAGATATTATTAATACATTGTGGAATTTCAGGCTGGAAGAAGGCGGGTTTAAAGCATCCTCTCAGGCAGGGGAGGCCAGCATTGAGGCAACGGTATGCGCATTGCGGGCATTTTATCGTGTGAGGGATATGGAGAAGTTTGAAATCACATTAGAAGATTTGAACAGCCTGATAGAAAAAGAAAAACTAAACGAAGAATCTTCCATCACTACATTGACATTAGCCCTGGATGTGCTGTGCGAATGCTGTCCTAACCATGAAAAGGTGGGCGGATTAAAAGATATTATTATACAAAAGGCATATGTAGGGAGGGATGGCCGGCCTTTATATTGGGCAGAATCTGTAGCAGAGGAAGAGGAAGGTGCCTCGATTTGTACCGCATTAGCGGTGATCGCATTGCTGAATTATGCAAAAAGCAGTAATGGATGGAAACAGATGGTGGCATACCTGCATAATTGCGGTGAATGGCTGTTAAGGGCGAAATGGAAAAATTGGGAAGAAACCATTTCCCATAAATCCGGCGGACCTTTAACTTATTATCACTATACTGCATTCTGGGGGATTATCGCATTGCTCCGGCTAGGATATGGAAGCGATGAAAAACGGATCAAGGATGAAATGCAAGGGATATTGGAAAAGGAAACCGATGGGGTATGGGCGTGGGATAAGGGGCTGGATTATCCCATATGGACGATTTATAATGCGATTTTGATGATGAATGAATATGTTTTGAACGAGATTAGGATATAGGGTGGGGGAAGGCTGAACTATTACTGGAAACAGCTAAATTTCAGTACTTTATTAGACATTTTCAAGAGGATGTGGTATGATAACACCATAAAATGTAAGAAAACATTTGTACAAAAAGTTGTGAGGAAATGAGGAAAAGAGATGAAATTTGATAAGGACTTTTACAGAAATAAGAAAATACTGATTACAGGCCATACGGGGTTTAAAGGAAGCTGGATGTGCAAGCTTTTGACGGATATTGGAGCGGATGTGACAGGATATGCGCTGGAGCCGCCTACGAATCCCAGCCTTTTTGAAATGTGCGGTTTATCTTCCAAGATGAATTCAGTCATAGGGGATGTGAGGGATTTGCCGCATTTGAAGAAGGTGTTTGATGAAGTAAAGCCCGAAATCGTCATTCATATGGCGGCGCAGCCCATTGTCCGTGATTCTTATAAAGACCCGGTTTATACTTATGAAGTGAATGTGATGGGTACGGTGAATATATTGGAATGCGTAAGGCAGTCCGATTCGGTAAAGTCCTTTTTAAATGTGACGACGGATAAAGTATATTTAAATAAAGAATGGCTTTGGGGATACCGGGAAGATGAGGAATTGAACGGATATGACCCTTATTCTAACTCCAAATCCTGTTCCGAACTGGTGACGAGCAGCTACAAAAAGTCCTTTTTCGAAGGAAAAAATGTGGCAATTTCGACAGCGCGTGCGGGCAACGTAATCGGAGGCGGCGACTTTGCCAATGACAGGATTATACCGGACTGCATACGGGCGGTTGCCGAAAACAGGGAGATTATTGTGCGAAATCCGTTCTCAACAAGGCCTTATGAACATGTGTTGGAACCGGTAGCGGCCTATCTTATGATTGCCAAAGCCCAGTATGAAGACCGGGAAAAATATGAAGGCAGCTACAACGTAGGGCCGGATGAGACAGATTGCTGGACAACAGGCGATTTGGTTACTTTGTTCTGTGAAAAATGGAATACGGCAGCAGGCAGCCATGTAACATGGAAAAATGAATATGACGGGGGTCCCCACGAAGCTAATTTCCTGAAACTGGACTGCTCAAAGTTAAAAAGTGTATTTGGCTGGAGGCCTCGTTGGAATGTGGAAACTACAATGGAAAAGATTGTAGAATGGTCGCTTGTATATTTGAAAGACGGGGATGTGGCAGAGTGTATGAGGAAGCAGATTGAGGAATTTCTTATGTAAATAAGTGGATAGCAGAACGAAGGATGAGGATTCATAAGGGCGGAAGATAAATTTAAAATGCGATGGGTAGGGGAATTATGCAAAATACAATAATATTTCGAATAGAAGTAGATGATGAGAAAAGCTATGCGCGCCTGGCAAATTTTATTTATAAAAGGGAAGGGAAGGAAGAATTTTCAGATGCTGAACTGCAGAGCGTGACCTATAAGTATTATTTGAATCATTCAGCCTGTTCTGATCAGGAATGGATTAGGAAGATTGCGGAAGACGGTAATTTATATTGTTCGGTACGATCGCCAAAAGATATCAGGAATATAACAGAAAAATATGAAGTAATATACTGCATAAAAATAGAACAAAGCAGTGATATTGTAGAACTCTATAATTTATTTCTTATTAAGCATTATTATGCCAAACTCAGGATTCTGGTTTTATTTGAAGAATATGATGGGGATAGTTATTTTAAAATCTCTCAGTTTTTATACCGGATAAATAAGCTGGATGAAGGTTTTTATAATTCACTCTTTTTTATTCAGAATGGACAGAGAAAAAGGGCACAATTGAATAATATATCTTTTTCCAGAAAATTTACGCCCCTACAAATAGTGGACAAAGATAATCTGGTGCGTTTGTTTAAGAAGAGTAAAGAAGTGTTGAGCGAAGAATATCTCAATAAAGTCTTAGGCGGAGTTAAAATTGAGTATCTTGGTGAGGATGGAGATTTGCTCGATGGAGGAATAAAATTGCTGCGGGATGTAAAAGGCGCATTGGCGGCAGTTCCAAAGAGGCGTTTGATTCAAATCATCCGGGAAATGGATGTATTTGCATTTATTTTATTATGTTATGTTGTCTGTACAAAAGAAGAATTTTTTGATGTGTCTCAGGTGGAAGACTATTCATTTCAGATGCAGCAATATTCCAGTGCGATACATCAGTTGGCTGAAAATATCGTATTTCATTCAAAAACGAAATGCGGAGTTATTGCAATCCGTATACATGAAAAAAATTCCATCTATATGGAAAATACCTATCATGTAGGGGAAACAGAGAGAAAAAATAATTTTATAGAGGTGATAGTCAGTGATTTTTGTGGGGATAATTGGCAAGGTAATATCGCCGAAAATTTTCTTATCAACTTGGAAGATAGCAATTTGAAGGGGGAACTGGCAGATTTAAAACCAAGAGACTTTTTTGTCTTTGATGGTAGGACGGAAGATAGTATATGGGGGCAGTTTCATCAGAGGGTAGAAAATATAGGGAAACATTTCGGACTCCATATTTTTCAATCTGTTGTTTCGGCATTTAGCGGCTTTTTTGGAGCAGAGAGCCATAGCGGATATATAAGCCAGGCAGGTGACTCTTTTTTTTCATATGTGAAAAAAGAAAATGTAAATTGCTTACCAGGTACAAGATTTCATATTGCACTTCCTCTGGAGAATGTTAGAAAAGGAATCAAGAGACAGGATTTGAGTTTGGACAGCGGTATGAATATCTCCAGATTTATTGAAGCCGCACTGAATTATCGTGTGGGGGATAGGATTCTGGAGTGGGAATTCTTAAACTACGAGTCTCAAATGGAGAAGAATGTCCAAATAGAAAATTTATCAGTATATCTGGAACAATCTATAAATAAAACGGATGATGATATTTTATATATTTCATTGGGGAGTATAGAAGACAGTTTTGGAGAAATATTGGCAAAGGCGTTAGTCTTGGCATTATTTCGTTGTAAGGGAGATTTTGTGATTGTTTTTTATCAATGCAGTGATATTCTAAAATGGAATATATTCGACACAGTGCGGATCTTTTTTCAGACATCGGATATTGAGGGCATGTTTTTCGGAAGAAAAATCCAAATCGTATTGTATTCTGACCATTTTGAGGAACTGGTCATTGATTTGAGCAGCAGACAGAATACCGATAATATAAATGCATATATATCACATATGAAGTGCATTATATCAGAAGAATGGTATTTAAGTAAAAACAGTATATATTATGATTTGGATAAAGGGGCTGCCTGTTATATCCCGTGTGATATTTTGCATGAAGTGGAAATTGACGGGGAAAAACAAACATTGTTTGAGCATTATACAACTTCCATATTAGAGAACAGTATTCAAAATTCTGATTTCGGATGTAAACTGGAACATACACATATGAGGCTGGGTTCGACTATCCACATTGATGAGTTTTATGAAGCTGATATTTTGTTTGATAATAAGCTGTTTGTTTCCAGATTTGCAATGCTTTTAGTGAAAGATATGAAAGAAAGCATAAAAAATATTGAAAAACTGACACTGTATGGATATGGGACTTATTCGGAGACTGTTCTTGTGCAAATGATTGAAATGATACATAGCCTTTATCCGAAAAAAAAGGATGTGGACTATATCATTTTAGAAAGAGAGGAGGAAAAGAGGGGATTTTTACACAAAGATAGGATTCGCTATAATCGTCTTTTTGAAACAAATGAAGAACGGAAAAATTATTTTAAAGATCGGAAGATAGCAGTTATTGTATTAATTAATTCCACATTGAAAACTCATTTGCGTCTAATTAGTCTTTTTAAAGATGAAAATGGTAAGGATGGGGCGGACGAGGAATGGCTGATTCATAATTATGCTGTCTTGCTGGTGGGAAATGCCAGGGAAAATGAGTACTGGAAATTAGAGGATAAAAAAGTTATATTACTTAATGGAACGATTAAGCCAACCCCTAAGTATTTTGTTCATGCACATGCTAATTATCAGGAGCCAACCCAATGTGGTTTCTGTTTTCCAGAGAATCCTGTAGCTGAAATTCCGCTGATTGAAGTGAATGCTGCTTCGACAATTCCAAATCAGGCTTTCGGGATTGTACAGAATGTTCCTGCAGATGTATTAAAACTGGAATACCATAGAATACAGGAAGAGGAAGAACGGTTGGAATGCCTAAAAGGGGAATTCTTGTATGGGCATGTGCAGCGTAATGAAAACCATTTCTTGTATTATTTTAAAACGGAAAATATATGGATGCGTGAAAAAGATAGGATTACAGCGTCTTTACGTTCGTGGGCAGAAAAATGGCACAAGGAAGAACAGCTGCAGTATAATATTGTAGTGGCTCCTATGCATTTTAGTAATGCTGGCTTCGTGGAGTTGGTAAACAATGTGGTATTTGGCGGCAATGCTATACTATTGAGGATAGATTTCGATAAGGAATATCGTTGTAATGCTTATACGAAATTTTCTTATTTACGCAATTATGTAGAGCAATTGCGGCTAATGAAGGCTGATGGTGTAATTTGTGTACATTTTGTAGATGACGTAATTATCAGTGGACGAACCTTCCATAGAGCAAAGAGCTTGGTGGAGACAATATTGGGAATAGGGCAAGATATTGAAGGAATAGAAATTAAAATATTTGATAAAGTATTCGTCTTGGTGGATCGTAACTCAACGCAAAGCAGAAGACAGTATGTGAAATGCTGTGAATCGGATTTTTATTCATTTGTCCATATTAATATATCTTCCTTGCGTAACTATGGGGATTCTTGTGTATTTTGCAATTTAAAAAGTGAGGCAGACTTGCTATACCAAACTGCTTCTACAATACAAATGGCGGAATATTGGGAGCATTGTGGGCAGAAATTCCGACTTTACTCGCTGGAAGAATATTATAAAATTCAAAAGACGGATGATGCAAGGGCATTTAGAAGGCTGTTTTGTACACATATGGCTCAAAGCATATTGGAAGAAAGATATCATGGGAACGATAAAGTACAGACTATTTTTTTGATTTTGAAATTATTGCAGGTGGACTATGGGGCACGCGAAAGTGATGGATACGAATATTTTCTTTCGTATCTTAAGTGTATTTCGCGCCCTTTTCTGGTGTTTAAAAGGGCAGTCAAGGAAGCGATTTTTGATATTATGCTGTTGCTCATTGAAGCAGTGGTGAGAAAACAGCGTTTGCGAACGGTAATAAAAAAAGTTGAAAAAGAGAAACCATATTTGGCGGAAAGGCGTTTAATCATCCAGTTTAACTGGCTGGAAGCCAATATCTTAAGAGATAAAAAGCTTAAGGATGTAGATAAGAAGAATCTGGTTAGGCTTTTGATGAAACAGCTTACGGAATTAAAAAGTAATTATATTATTCGGCCTGAGAAGATGGATGCAATCTTTGGGTTTATGCGAGGAACGGTAGAAGAGAATAAGGAATTCGAAAAATATTATATGACTTTAATTAGTCGGTTAGTAGGTTCTAGTTCTGATACGAATAAGAGTATATGGCTGGATGAGCAGATATGGAAAAGTAAATTCAAAAATGTTTCTGAAGAGTTTAGAGCCTGGACTATTCTGGAAAATACAAGAGCATTTCGGGATGGCTTGGAAAAGCTGGATATTATGGCTTCCAGAGATCTACGCCAAAAAATGGAGGAGAGGATAGAAAATCTGAAAGAGCATTATGATTATCAAAGAATCCATAGCATGTTTGTGGAGTTTAAGGAGAATAATGCAGCGGATTTGAAGATTTATCGTGAAACAGGGAATGTGGACTGTGATAGTATATGTGAGATTAAAAAGCGTATTCAGCGTTTTATAAAAAGCCTGCCGGAATTGCCAACCATTAATTTTATGAGCCACGCAAAAAGTTTAGAGATTAGCAATTCAAATTGGAGTGATATTTTAGATAAGGAATGGGAGATAATATGCCAGGAAACTGAAGCAAAGGGGGACGATGAAAGAAAACAAGAAACAAGCAAGGCGCTAAGGGAACTAATTGCCAAAGAATGCGATATGTATCAATATGGCAATTTTTATAAAATATTTCAGCAGGAGGGTTATATGACCGAAAGGGTCATTTCCAAAGATGGTGTGGATATTATAGCCTGCTGTATGAAAGTCTTAGGGCTGTGTAGAAAAAATGATACAAAAGTATTGGGGAAGGTACAGGAACTTGCAACACTTTTTAAAATAATTCTTCATGCAGATAAAATACAATTCATTGTTGAAAATAAAGAAGAAAATAATCTGGATGAGTGGAAATTAAATATTGAAAAAGAGTACAATAGTATGGCAAGTCTGGCTTGGAAATCTAAAGGGAAAGAACAGGGGCCACGAATTCATATTACAGGAAAAAAGCACTATTTTGCGATTGTAGAAAGGGCCGGCCGTGAAGATTATAATACGGAACTCTCCGAGAATACAGTAGAATTGCTGAATAGTATGAACCAAAAAGACAGGCATTCGAATAACTATTTGATTGATATAGAATCGGGAAAAGTGATTTGGGAACTCGAAAGCCGTCAAAGAAGTGTGTGGATTTGTATTGAAAATAGAAATTGGAGGGGGAAAAAAGCAAGATTAAAACTAAAAATTGCCTGGGATATACGCAAAGTGATGATATTTTACCAGGAGTTAAAAGAGAAAGTGTTTAATCCTGAGAATGATGATTTTTTAAATGAAATTGCTCATATTCGTAGGGAACTAAAAATTTACAACAGCAATAAAGTGTATACCCACACTAAGGATTATTTACAGGAGATGCAGTATAGTCAGGCATTGGAGCATTTTAAGGGCAACGGGATGCAGAGCGCTTATTTACAAAATTATCCGTCATATGTTTTAAACCTGCTGGCAGATATTAATGTGAGTAAATTTTACCGGGATGGACTAAGAAAGGAGATTTACAAGAATGAGGGGGCGATAAAAAATCCGGCTGTGTGGGGAGATATTTCGGCTCTAATAGGAGACGGAAGAGAATTTGTTTATACGCAAAATGAAAAAGAAAAGATATCTGTAAAGTTAAGAGTTGCCAAAATCAAGGACACTGATGAAATTTTGTGCAAAGGAAATAACCAACGTTCTGTTCAGGAATTTACGTTATTACTATATTCTTTGATATTGAATGCTGCGGAACAAGGAAGAGGGAAAAGACAAAATTTTGATGTACAAAGCAACCATAAAAGTGTTATAGTGAATGTATATAAAGAAGAAAATTACTTGATAATTAAGAATGAGTGCGAGGAATCCGTGTCTGTAGAACGAATAAATCGAAACCGAAACAGAGTTCCGGAGTCAGAAGAGGATGGGATTTCGTTTTGGAGTTTTAATTGCTATATTAAAAGGTGTATAAATTCTTTAATATGGGCAAAAATGAGGGAAATAAATGCAAATATCGCTGAAGGGTGTTTGGATGAAAAAGAGGTTGCCCAATTAGGTGAGTGGATAATGAAACTCACCAATGAAGAGTTTGAGATACAGGCAAAATGTTATAAAGAGGAACAAAAAATATATTTTATGGTTAGCCTTCCGATTTTCATGGAGAAATATTATTGGGATGGAGAAAAGAAAGGGGATTCGGTATGAACAATATTGTAATTGTAGAAGACAATTTGGCAAAAGGAATTTCTCTGGCAGAACAATTCGAAGAATTGGCATCAGAAAAAAAAGAATTAAACTTGCATGTTTTGGCAGTATGCTATTTTAAACCGGATTCAGAGTCGGCTCAAAAAGATATTGCAGTTTCCGGCCAACACGACTTCGCCATCGAACATGTTACTCTTTGGAATATAGATAAAAGATTGGACGATTATATGGATTCGGAGGAACAACATGCGATAGTGATTATGGACTATATGTTGGACGGGGATGGTTCAGAAGGGATTCCAATGCACAGGGCGAGTGTCCGGTATGCAAGAGGGCTGGATAAGGACAAAGCGGATCAATTATGGCTGTACACAGGCACGGGAACTGCTAATTATAATATTTTATGCCAATTAGTAGGGGAAGAACATGTATTAAATGTGCGGGAGTCGCGTATGGACTATTTAAGGTTAGGGCTGGACGAGGAGAAGTTTGTTAATGCGTTGAATGCGAATGCGTTAGTGGGAGTATAGTTTATGGAATTGTACTATTATACTACAACCGATACGTTGCGATATATTTTGGAAAATGGAGATATATTTGCTACGAATATACGATATATGAATGATTCGGAAGAATATACTAATGGATTAGAAGAATTACATGCGCTGGCGAATAACGATGCATTGGTGGAGAGATGGATAGAGGAAAGGCGTCCTGATGATATTATTAAGCAGGAAGAGATCAAAGCGCTATTTACTAAGGAGAAGCTGGAGGAATGCAAGAAACAGCAGGAATACTATTCTATATCGTTTTGCCAGAAGAATGACTTGCTCAGCCAGTGGGCGATTTATGCCAGGGAATCGGGCGTGAGCATAAAAATGAATTTTGTAAAAGAATCATATTGCTTTTGGGCGGAAAGCACTGAAAAAGAAGGTGTGGGCGACAAGAAAACGGATAAAGCTGAGAAAAGGAGAGCAGAATGGCAGCTGATACCGAAAGAAGTGTGCTATCTGACGCATGATTCCATGAAGGGCGATGAAAAAGAATATGAGGAGAAGGCTTTTGATATTTTGGATCAGCTGTATACAAGAGACGCTGTAGACAAAACAGAAGGAAAAAGCGAGATTTGGAGATATATAAGTACTTATGTAAAACGTTATGATTTTTATCAGGAATCGGAGAGCAGGCTGATATTTCAGCCTGGACAAGCTTTTTTTCCGCCTAAAATAAAATATCGGTGTGACAATAAAGTTTTAAAACCGTATTTGGATGTATATTGTAAGGGGGGATGGCCAATATGGGAAATTATGATAGGGCCCGGATTTAATCAAGAGGTAGTGTATAATAGCGTAAAGCATTTTCTGGAGCATATGGATGTAATGGCAGGTCTGGAAGATAATTCGTGGGAATACATAAAACGTGTGGAGAGCTATTTTAAAACATATGCAAAAGAGTTGGAAGGCTGTAAGGCATATGATGAGATGTGTAAGTATATAAGTGATAATGAGTTGATATCTAAGATGAGTTTTGATTATGTCAAAATTGTCTTTTATAGACAGACGCAGCAAATCTGTAGAAGCATTATTGAGGAGCAATACGGGGAAGAACTGCAAGAATATGTAAAAAGAAATTATTTTACGAAAAGCGGAATTATACTCTCTAAATCAAGTATACCATATATCTTCTGAATATTAATAATTTGTCATAATGTGAATATAGTTTGTAGTGTTACAGATAAAAAATGAGAACGAATGATTTGACAAAAAAATATAACAACTATAGATAAATATTTTCAGAAATAATCTTTACCCGAATGGAAATTTATGGTAATATAAATTTGCATGTAAAGGGGTAAACATAGAAAGTGGCAGATGCGGATAGCCGGAAGGGCTGAAGCATCTGCCATTTGGTTATGCGGTCTGTCCGGAAAGCATTTGCCTATAAAATTTAGCCTGTTTGAATGGGCAATGGAAAACTGCCGCCAAGCGTAACAGTCCAGCCTTTCGGTTTCCCTGTTACGTTTGGATGTCAGATACTTTTTATATCATTGAATTTATTGGAATTATGTGTTAAAGTTAAAAGTATTAAAAGAAGGGAAATTTAATTTATGCATCCAATATCATCTTTATTTTTATCCCAGTCTTATCAGGACGCATGGGCGGATTACAGCCGTTCCTTAGTCCGTCCTCAGTTTGTGCATTGGGATTATGTGGTTTTAACGGCTTCGAATGAGCAGCAGGCGGAAGGCTTTCGGGCTCAGCTGGAAGAGCGCAGGAGGGCAAAGTTTCTTCCGGAAAAGACGAAATTTGCGGTTATCCCGGATCCGGGGGGGAAGAGGGTAGGCAGCGGCGGGGCAACGCTGGGTGTCTTAAGATATATTGCTAATCAGGCTGGAAGCAGCGATTTTTCCGGGCTGCGTATTTTGGTGATCCATTCCGGGGGGGATAGTAAGAGGGTTCCCCAGTATTCGGCGTTAGGGAAGCTCTTTTCCCCAGTACCCCACGAACTGCCAAATGGAAGGGCATCGACGCTATTTGATGAACTGATGATTGCAATGTCAACAGTGCCTTCCCGCGTCAGAGAAGGGATGCTGCTGCTTTCGGGGGATGTGCTGCTTCTTTTCAACCCTTTGCTCATCGATTACTCCGGCAAAGGGGCGGCAGCCATTTCCTTTAAAGAGCATGTGGAGACGGGGAAAAATCATGGGGTGTTTTTGCGTGGGGAAGATGGAAACGTTAAGAAATTCCTCCATAAGCAGACTGTGGAGGCTTTGAGGAGTTACGGCGCGGTCAATGAACAGGAATGCGTAGATATTGATACTGGGGCGGTTATTTTTTCCAAGGAAATGTTAGCGGCTCTTTATGGGATGATTTCCAAAGAAGGAGTGTACGATGACGGGCTGTTTGACCGGTTGGTAAATGAAAAAGTGCGTCTGTCCCTTTATGGGGATTTCCTGTATCCTTTGGCGGAGGAATCTACGCTGGAAGGGTTTTATAAGGAAAAGCCGGAAGGCAGTTTCTGCATAGAATTGGAGGAGGCCAGAAGGGCAGTCTGGAAGGCACTGCGTCCGTTCCGGATGAAACTTTTGCGGCTGGTGCCGGCCAAGTTTATCCATTTTGGAACAACAGGAGAAATACTTGCTTTGATGAGAAGCGGTGTGGAGGACTATAAGGATTTGGGATGGAGACGGCATGTGGGGAGCAGCTACCACCATGACAAGGTGGCCGGCTATAATAGTGTCCTTTCCAGCCAGGCGGATTGCGGAAACGGCTGCTATCTGGAGGTAAGCTATGTTCACCATGGGGCTAAGATAGGTGATAATGTGCTTTTATCTTATATTGACGTGCATGAGGAAGAGATTCCTTCCAATGTGGTTATTCATGGGCTGAAACAGAAAGACGGAAATTTTGTGGCCAGAATTTATGGTGTGGAAGATAACCCGAAGGGCGGTCTGGAGGAAGGTACTTTTTTGGGCCATCCATTGATGGAATTGCTGGAGAAAAAAGGCATCCCCCGGTCAGAACTGTGGGATGAGGGCGAGGAACCGTATCTGTGGAATGCCAAATTGTATCCGGCCTGTCCTACGATAAAAGAGGCGCTGGACGCTGCACTGAATGTATATGAGATGGCGCAGGGGAACGGGGATATAGATTGTTGGAGGGGGGCAAAACGCAAGAGCCTTTGCTCCGGGTTTAATGAAGCCGATACGAGCGCCCTGATTGCATGGGAAAAGCGAATGGAAGAACTGGTGCAGATGGACAAGCTTCTCAAAATGATTCAGTCAGGGGAACAGGCCGTAAAGGCTGCAAATATCCTTAAGGCAAAAGAACTTTCCGCTGTGCAGAAGGAATGGCTGGAAAAGCATTTAAGAAAAGCGGATTTCAGCGAGAGGATACGTCTGAATTATTATGTGGGTACAGCGATTGGCGGTTCAGAAGGGGATGCGCAGATCGCGGAATGTTTTCAGGGGATTAAGGATGCGGTCCTTGCGTCTACCTTACAGGATTTGAAAGTGAATGAAAACTGCCATATTATAACGGACTGCCATAAAGTACAGCTGCCTTTGAGGGTGAATTGGGGAGGCGGATGGAGCGATACTCCGCCTTATTGTAATGAAAAGGGCGGAACCGTATTAAATGCTGCCATCCTTTTAAAGGGCAGGAAGCCGGTGGAAGTAGTGCTGGAAAAGCTGGAGTATAAAAAAATTGTTTTTGACAGCAGCGATATGGATGCCTATGGTGAATTTGACCATATTGAGCCTTTGCAGCAGACAGGGGACCCTTATGACCCCTTTGCGCTGCAGAAAGCGGCTTTGCTGGCATGTGGTATTATTCCCGTGTCCGGGGGGAATCTGGATGAGATACTGGAGCGCATGGGCGGCGGTTTTATCATGCATTCCGAGGTGCGGGGCGTACCCAAGGGGAGCGGCCTGGGAACCAGCAGTATTTTGGCAGCAGCATGTGTGAAAGCCCTGATGGAGTTTACGGGGATTGCGTATACGGAAGAACAGCTGTACAGTACGGTTCTTTGCATGGAGCAGATTATGTCCACAGGGGGCGGCTGGCAGGATCAGGTAGGCGGTATTACGGATGGCATCAAGTACATTACTGCGGCGCCCGGGCTGAAACAAGAGATAAAGGTTCACCATATCTGCCTGCCGGAGGATACAGTAGAAGAACTGAAAAGCAGGTTCGCTTTGGTTTATACAGGGCAGCGTAGGCTGGCGAGGAATTTGCTGCGGGATGTGGTGGGGAATTATATAGGAAACGAACCGGATACGGTAAATGCTTTGAATGAAATACAGCGGGTAGCCTCATTAATGGCCTTTGAACTCAGAAGAGGTCATGTGGATGATTTTGCAAGGCTTCTGGAAGAACATTGGGAATTATCCAAAAAGATAGACTCAGGCAGCACCAATACGCTGATTGACCAGATCTTTGATAGCATTGCGCCGTTCATTGATGGACGGATGATCTGCGGTGCAGGAGGGGGAGGCTTTCTTCAGGTTATTTTAAAAAAGGGCGTGAGCCGCGATGCAGTCCATAACAGGCTGAAAGAAGTATTCCAGGACAGCGATATTGACGTTTGGGATTGTGAACTGTTGTAGGATTTGTGAGTTGCCGCCAAATTCATGCAGATAAAAACTTGGCAAACAAAAATAAATTTTGGCACAATAAAGCCGCGCAGAAATGGGGTAAAAAATGAAAAGCCAAATATTTTGCTGTATTTAGGACAATAAAATAGAGGAAACTGTCCAGAGCAAAATATTTGGCCTTTTCGTGCACAATCCTTGATGAATTATTAGTTTTAGCTATCCTGTTATGTTTTTTAGGATAAAAGATATAGGCTACTCGCTGGATGATTTTTTGGAAGCTTTTTTCTTGGATGCTTTACCCTTGGGAGACGTATTGTTTAATGAATGTATGTATTGTATAAGCGCCGCTCTGTTATGGGAATCCATCTTCCTCAAGCTGATTAGGACATCCTTTATCGTAACACCTTGTACAAACTCCACATTTAGGTCATAAGTGCCGGCGCGGATGGAGCTGACACAAAGGAGGAAATCTGTGGTTACCTTATACAGCTTGGCTAACGTGATAACATGTCTGGTAGGAAGTTCGCGTTTGGCCAGTTCATAATAGGAATAGGCCTGCTGGGATATCCCCAAATGCTTTGCAACTTCTTCTTGTTTGAAATGTCTCTCTTCTCTTAGTTTTTTGATAATAGCATTCGTTGTCAATTTTCATAACCTCACTTCTTTTTGTTGTATTTGTTATGAAAATAATAACACATGATTGTATAAAATGCATCAAATACAACAAAAATATGTTAATTATTTTTTGCTGACTTTTTAAAGTCTGTGGTTGTCAAATGGACTGCTGTTTTTAAACTGAAAAATGCTCATAAATTTTTTAGTATGGTATGCCGTTTATATACCATACATGCATATGCTTGTGTTTGAAAATGTTTACTAAAAATAGTAACAGTTCAGCCTTTTGGTTTCCCTGTTAAAAAATACAATAATCTAAAAAAATAATATTTACACGAATGGAATATTGTGGTAATATATTATTAATCACTCAGGTGGTTATGTAAAAGGGAAATTTTAATAGAAATAGTAGATATTTGTTGATAAAGCAATATCTACTATTTTCTATTATAAATGATAAAATGACAAAAAATGCTTATTATGAAAAAATATTTTATTAAATAATATTTACAAATATGGAAAACTATGGTAATATAACAGTAACCAATACATTGGTTGCATAAAAGGGGAATTTTACATGGGGAAATGGTGGATATGGAAGTTTAGACGGATATATCCGCTATTTTTGTTGTATTTATGGTAAAATATGGACATGGAAAGAAATTCTTGGTATTCTATTTTTAATTAGGGAAGGTTACAGGGAGTAGGAAGGTATGGGAACGAAAGATGAAAGGAGTATGAGTGATGTTTTCATTTCGCGCATTGGTGAGTATTATATTCTTTAGCAGTATAGCTGTCGTTTTGCTGAAACTGGTCTTCAGAAATAATAAGGCAATTTTGCGTATGGATATTAGATTCTTGTTGGCTTGTATGCTGTTGATACTGTTTAGGATGTTCGTGCCAATTGAATCGCCGATAACCAATAATATTCCTATTTATCGAATTTATCCTGATGTTTATAGGTTATTAAGGAAACAAATTTGGAATACAGATATCAAAGTATTAGATCTGCTTGGGTTGATTTGGTTAGCCGGTGCAGTTATAGCAATGGTAATATTGGTAATTTCATATACGAGGTTGCTTCTGCAGGTTAATAGATTGGAGGAGATAGAGGATTCAAGAATTGCGGATATAGTAGCTAAGATAGGAAAGGAACATGGCAGAAAAACTAAGTTTAGACTACTATTGAAAAGAGATGCCAGAACACCTTTTGTGGTTGGAATATTAAAACCTAATATTGTTATACCAGAAACAGAAATCTCTGATATGGAAGCATATTTAATATTGAAGCATGAGATGCTGCATTATTATCGTGGAGATACAGCGGTAAAGATATTATGTGAGATATTGAAAGCAATCTATTGGTGGAATCCATTTATGTATATGCTAAGCAGATTGGTATCTGATACGCAGGAAATCAATGTGGATTTTCAAGTAAGTAAAGGATTGTCTTACCTGGAGCAGCTGGAGTACACACAATGTCTGGTAAATGCTGCTAAAAAAAGAGAGTCTGGAATTGGGAAAAGTAATTGGCTGGTGTCTTTCCATAAGGAAAGTCCGCTGGTGGTGCGTAAGCGAATTAGCTTAATAATAGATAATATGAAGATTAGCAGAAAGAAAACAGCGGCAAGCATTTTTCTGTCGACAGTTATATTGGGTTTAGTTGTTTTATGTCCTAACCTCATTATCTTTGAACCATATTCTATGCCAATGAAAGATGTAGAAGAAAGTATTGGTGGAAGAGAAGGGGGGATTTGGGGTATAGATAATAAAGATGGAACATATGACTTATACATTGGTGGTCAGTATTATAAGTCAGTGCCAAAATCTGAAATGTTTGATACAAATGTAAAGATTTATGATGATTGGGAAAGCATAGAATGAAGGATGTGATGAAGAATATTGGAAATAACATTTACACATAAAATTAAATATGGTAGAATATAAAAAAGCATTAAATAAAAGGGGAGTTTTCTTATGATGTAGAATAAAAACGGAGAAAATTATCATGGAGAAAAAAACTAACAAGTATAATCTACCGGAACGGGAAACTGAAATCCTTTATGCATTGTGGAATGCTGGGCGTCCTTTATTGGCGTCCGAAATAGCGGATGTGGATGAAGATTTAAAAATTGCTACTGTGCATACAACATTAAAGAGAATGCTTAAAAAACATTTAATTGAAGTAGTTGACTTTGCCAAGAGCGGAAATGTGTTTGGCAGATGTTATCAACCTACAATTAGTTTGGAGGAATTTGAATTAAATAAGTTGTCCAATGATTTCAAAAGGAAGCAATGCAAAGATATTACAACGTCTAGATTCGTAGCAGCTTTATTGGAAGAGCAGGATAGCAATACGGCTTTGGAAGAACTGGAAGAGTTGGAAAAGATGATACAAGAACAGCGTGCAAAGATTATGAATGACAATTAACTATAGCAAAGAGACTGATTATACTAGATTATATGTTCATTACAATTATTAGTTTCGAATCGCTTTTTAGATATATAATTTTAAACTAAATGTAAAGGGGATGATAAGGCTAATAATTATTGATATTAGAGATAGAACATATAATAGTGGGGATAATCAGTATACTATAACTGCAATAAAAATAATTGATCTATGATATGTGCAAGTATGTATAATTTGCAAGGAGGTAAAAGGGAATGATTAAAAAAGGGTTAAAGAAAGGCATTTTGTTTTCTGTGTCAGTTTGTTCGTTATCGCTTATGTTAGTAGGTACATGTGGTATTTCGGTACATGCAAGTGAAGTTCCAGAAAAAATAGTTGCATCGGAAGAGGGAGTTGCGCCGCATTCAGCGATGATTGAATGGAGATATAAGTTTATAGATGGTGTATTATATCGTCGTTTATATAATTATACTGAGGAATGCTGGGTTGGAGAATGGGAAGTATGTCCGTGGGAATCATTGCCTTAAAGTGTGGTCTGACAGACATATGGTAGTAATGTAAATAAACAATACTGATTATCCTAAATATAATATGTATGCAGCATATAGCCAGATGTTATCGCTAAGCTATATGCTGCTTTTTATGTGTTTTCCCGCAATCAGTAAAATAAAGGCATAACAGTCCGAACCTGTCTAAACTGCTGCCAATAGTGTCGAGATACCGACAGGCAGAAAGGCATTCAGCGGTTCAGCCATAGGCAAAACTGTTACAAAGGTACTGCAAAAAATTTATCCGCTTATTTACATTCTAATACCGGTATGGTAAAATAGTACTATATAATTTGACTTACATATAAGATATAGATGACGAGACGGCCGGAATTGTAAGAAAAATGTGAACAATTTTGCCGTTTTTATTTTACATTATAGGAAAGTATGACACAGCATTGGGTAGGGCCGACAAAATTGGTAATCAATTTTGTCCAGGCTGTCAGCTGGGCATAAATAGACGAAGAGAAGAATAATCGTCATGAAGTATTGAAGTACACTGTTGTTCTTCACAGCCTAATGTGCGGAGCATGCTTTACGGTTGGGCATCCGTTTGCAGCAAAGCGGAAAAAGGGGGCTTATGGATAGGTCAAAGAGTGGAACAGGTTTAAGGATGATACACATTGCCGTTATTCCATCTACGGGAAAAGCGGAGTTGTGCACGGATGGCATGCAGGAGCATTGCTGCGGTATGCATCCTTTATGGCAGGAAGTGGATAGAAGTATCGCGAGAGCCATAGAAGAGGACGGAAGATTCGTCTATCAACTGGCTTTTTATCAGAGCGTTTCCGGGGTGATGAATAGTAAGAAGGAGTTTGATATTCTGATATTGTTCATTGAAAAAGAAGGGATGAATGAAATGCGTCCGGAAGAAATGCGCTGGATGAAAAATACAGCGGCCAGGATTATCTGCCTTGCAGACGGAATGGCCTTTGTAAAGAATGCATTCAGGATAGGAGTGTTCCGTTATATATTGAAGGAAGATATAGAAAAAGACCTTATGGAAGCAGTGCAGGAAGTCTTACAGGAGATGAAGCCGGTGGAGGGGCTTCGCCTTACAGTGGATGGGGAAGATAAATGGGTGCTTTTCAAAGATATCTACTATATAGAAGCTTTTGGCGATGAAGCAATTATATATAAGAAGGATACTTATTCCACAGTGAGGAAAACAATGGACTATTTGTCACAGCAGCTGGGAAATGCATTTTATAGATGCCATAAGTCATATATCGTAAACTTTGCCCACGTACTTAGGATAGAAAATACCAATGTTATCCTAAAAGATGCCAGGAGCGTTCCAGTATCGGTCCGGCGCAAGAATGGTTTGGAAAAGGTATATCATTCCTACGAGGAAGGGCTCAATGGAATAGGATGATATAAAGTGGCGTAACGTTTATCGGGAAAGAGTAACGTTCAACTGAAAAGTATAGACATTTCCGCCTGTTCAGTTATAATAATAACATAATCTCCAGTTTTCAAATTACTAATCTTTCAGTCACAATAGAAAACTAGATTTTGTATTTATTCTTAAAGCGCGAAGTTAGGAAGGTGCATTTTCCTTAATCAGGGGATGCACCTTCCTAATGCTGTTTCCTTTTATTTCGCGGGCAACGAGCCAAGTGGCTGCTTGCTGACATTTGATTCTTTGAATTTTTATCTGTAACAGTTCAGCTTTTTGTCTTCCTTGTTACGAAACCCGGCCATTTCGAGTTTTGCCTGCAGCAAAAGGCTGGATTCTTTTATGGTTATGCTTTGCATTAGTGCGTATTTGTGTTAAGATGAAAAAGAGAATAAAACGGAAATGCAACAGTGAAGCTATAGGCGGCATTGTTGAAAGAAAATGGATAAAGGAGTGGCTGGTTTGTGGGCGAAGAGACAGCACAAACCGGATGACGTATAAAAGATGAAGTGTATTGTACTGGCTGGCGGGAAAGGGGACCGCTTATGGCCTTTATCAAGAAAAAGCTATCCCAAACAGTTCATTAAGCTGCAGAAGAACCATTCTATGTTTCAGGAAACCATCGGCAGAAACCTTCCTTTTTGTGACGAATATGTAGTAGTAACCAATAAGGAATACCGTTATATTGTGGAAAATCAGCTGAGTGTATTTCAAGGGCTGACCCATAGCAGTATTTTGGAGGAAACGGGGAGGAAGACAACGGCGGCGATTGTGCTCGCATGCATGCAGTTTCCGCTGTCAGAAATCGTTTTAGTGGTTCCCACTGACCAGCTGGTGGAAGGGGAAGAATATAAGGATGCAATTTTGCGCGCCAAAGAATTGAGCAAAGAAGGCTGTTTGGTAACTTTAGGCATGGATATAGAAGAACCGGAAGAGAGATTCGGCTATTTGCATTGTAAGGGGGAGGATGTGCTGAAGTTTACGGAAAAACCGGACAGGCAGCGGGCGGCGGCTTATTTGGCCAGCGGGGAATACCTCGTAAACAGCGGCGTTTTCATGTTCCAGGTGGGGATTATGATGCAGGAACTGAAAAAATATTCCCCGGAACTGGAGCAGGCATGCAGAAATGCTTATAGGAAGAAAAAGCATTCCCAAAACAGCATTTTATATACGGAAGATGTTTTGATGAAAATACCGGCGGTGGCTATTGAGAAATCGGTATTTGAAAATACGGCCCGCGCAAAGGTAGTGCATTGCGGCTTCCGGTGGAAGGATATCGGAAGTCTGGAAGACTTGAAGGCAACGGAACTGCAGGCGGCGGACAACGGCAGGCAGATTCTATACCAATGTGAAGAAACGGAAGTGATTAACCAGTGCAGCCGGAGTACGGTAGTCGCAAACGGTTTGCAAGGGATTATGGTAGTAAATACGCCGGATGCTGTTTATGTGGGCCAGAAAGGGAAATCGGAGGCATTAAAGAGCATTATTCAGGAAAATCCCCAAATGAGTACATTCGTGGAAAGCAACCGTCTGGTATACAGGGCATGGGGGAACTATGAACTTCTGGTGGATGATCCGTCTTATCGCATCAAAAAAGTCTGGATGCATCCGGGCAAAACCATTTATGCCCATAGCCACAGATACCGCAGCGAGCATTGGTCGGTAGTAACCGGAACGGCGAGGATAGAACTGGATGGGGTTAGCGGAACTTATGAAATGGGGGATGTGATCAATGTGGGTCAGGGCATGGTCCATCAGGTTTCCAATATTGGCATGGCCCCGTTGGTGATTATTGAGGTGTCGATAGGCGAAAATGTGACGGAGGATGATATTATTTCTGCGGAAAGCAGGGATTTGAATGAAACAGATTTGGGATATTGCCTGGAGCCTTATGTAAAGCTGCAGCCTGCTTTTAAGGACTATTTGTGGGGTGGAAGGCGCTTAAAAGAGATATATGGCAAGCGATGCGATTATGATACGATTGCGGAAAGCTGGGAATTATCTGCCCACGCTGAAGGGCAAAGTACAGTGGCCAGCGGATGGCATAAGGGAATGCTTTTTGGGGAATATTTGGAAAAGATAGGGAAGGAGAGCCTGGGATGGAAATGCCAGTCTCTAGTGAATTTTCCTATTTTGATAAAATTTATCGATGCGAAAGAACCCTTGTCGGTTCAGGTTCATCCGGATGATGAATACGCATTGGAGATGGAAAACGAATATGGCAAAAACGAGATGTGGTATGTCCTGGATGCGGAACCAGGTGCATTCATTTACTGCGGCTTTAAGAAGCATGTGTCAAAAGAAGAGGTGGAGGGGCGAATACGGGAAAATACGGTTACGGAAATCTTAAATAAAGTTCCTGTGGCGCCTGGAGATGTGTATTTTATTTCGGCAGGAACAGTACATGCCATCGGCAGTGGGATTTTAATTTGCGAAATACAGCAGAGCTCGGCTTGCACATATCGTATGTACGATTATGGGAGAAAAGACCGCTTTGGCAATTACAGGGAACTGCATGTGCAAAAAGCATTGGATGTTATGGATTGCCGCCCTTATGTTCCCCAGAAATTTGAAGCCGGGGTGGAAAAATGGGAACAGTACGAATCCAGGCTTCTTTGCTGCTGCAAATATTTTATTTCAACCCATTATCACATCATAGGGGAAATGGAACTGGCTGCTACGGAGGAATCTTTTATCTCAATTGTATGCATTAAAGGGAATGGAAGGCTTGGGCTGAAAGATGGGGAGGCGGAAGAGATGAACTTTCAAGCTGGGGAAAGCATGTTTTTGCCGAAATCGGAGAAAATATACCGGATAGCCGGAGAGTGCGAAGTGATTGTGACGCGAGTGTAAAAAAAGTTGGCCAAAGGGCCAACTTTTTTATACTATAGGAAATTCCGCCACAGCGTTGTAAGTTACCAGGAATTGGCCGCTGGGCCAATTCTTTTTATTCAAAACCATCAAATTCGTCATCGTCATAAGAATAATCATTATCTTCCTCAGGTTCTGATACCATATAACCATCTTCTTCCTCGGACTCCGCTGCCGTATAGCTGTCTTCCTCTGTCTCCGCTGCCGTATATCCGTCTTCTTCGGATCTGCCGCGAAGGAGGAAAAAGGCAGTGGCGGCAATGGCAGCCAAAACGAGCAAAATAACAAGGACAACTAATATAACAAAAGGGCTAAAGCCGGCAGAAGACTGTTCGGAGTTTTCTGAACCTGTTTCTTCGGATGCGCCTGCAGCGGCAATGTCTGTTTGGCCGTTGCCGGCGTTGGAAATAGAGATTACCGAGTTGTCGGACAAAACTGTTTCGCTGATAATGACAGCATAGTCCGAAGCATGGGAAAAAGTAAAACAGATATCGCCGTTTTGGGCAATTTCGGTTTCGGATACAAACTCCAATTGGGCAGTATCCGGATTGTAATAGTAAAGGTATGCCATACGCCCGGCATTTTCCGATGCGGTGTTAATGGACAGCACAGGAAGGAAATCAAAGTCTCCGTCATGGGCGAGGGAAATTTCGAGGACGATTCCCGTACTGCTAAGGGCTGCGGCCTGTTCTAAAAGTTCTTTTGGTATATTGCCCGTATTCAGGGATACGGCCATATCAATACCGTTTGCTTCATCTGCTACGATGTTATTTCCGTTAATGATCCAGCTGGCGCTATTTCCCATACTTAAGATGATGTCAACATCTTTGCCGCGAATCATGGATAATGTCTCTTCATACAAAACGGTAGTGTCATTCATTTCTATAGAAATAGTATTATGGCTGTCAGCAGCATTGTCTTGTGAGTCCGGACTGCTGTTATTGCCGGAGGAAGCTCCGGGCTGGCCGGCCGGGCGGTTATCCCCGGTTGTTTTGTTAGGGGCCTGGCCACTGCCGGGCCTGCTGTTCGCTCCGGATGAGGCGCTGCCTGTGGCAGTACCGTTCGTGCCGGAGGGGGCAGTTCCTGCTAAGCTGCCATTATTTGAAGAGGAGGCAGTACCTGGCGAAACACCGCCGTTTGCAGAGGAACTGCTGCCTGCTGAGCCGCCATTGTTTCCGGAAGAATGATTGCCTGTCAAACTGCCGCTGTTTCCGGAAGAACCGTTGGATGCATTGCTGGATTGGGGCTGTGTATAACCGCATCTGCGGCATTTGCCGTCGGACATATCATGGCCTAATGGAGCGATTTCTTCCGAATAGTTATCCCCGCAGGAGCAGGAATAGGTTTTCAGGCCTTTTTCCGTACAGGATGCCTGTTTTGTGATAACAGAAGAATAGCTGTGTTTATGGCTGGAAGGGAGTTTGGCAATGGCTTCCGTATAAGTGTCCTGGCATTTGGAGCAGAGGTAAGTACGTACCCCGGCCTCGGTTTCCGTGGCTTCCTTGGTTATCTGGGAAGAATAACTGTGGCCTGAGGCTGGGATAGTCTCCGTGTAGCTGTCGCCGCAAGGACAGGAATAAGTAAGGATGCCTGGCTGGGTACAGGACGCTGCCGAAGTCACCGCAGAGGTATAGCTATGCTGATGGGTGGAGGGCAGCTTGGCGATAGCCTCAGTGTAGGTGTCATTGCACTGGGAGCAGATATAGGTACGTACGCCCTCTTCCGTTTCCGTAGGTTCTTTTGTTACCGTAGATGCATAATGATGCCCAAGGGCGGGAATGTCCGAGCGTTCCACAGTGCCGCATAAATGGCAGGAACGTGTTTGTGTGCCTTGGGAGATGCATGTTGCAGGGGCAGAAATCACCCATTCCCCATAGCTGTGGGAGGTGCACCCGGTTGTTTTTGGTGTTACGATGACGGGAATGGAGATGCCTGTTACCGTCTCGTAGTTGGCCGCATCGGGATTGTAGGAGGCATTATAAGAAGCCGTTCCCTCCTGTAATACGGTAGAAGGGTTTTCCCAGATAAATCCCGCCGGCAGCCGCAGGGAAGCCAATGTATTGCCCGCAACGGTCTGAAGGCCCGCCGGAATCGTATATCCGGGAACTGCCTTTTGGATAACGGGAACAACATTTGCCTGTATCACATTATATTTTCCGGTATCCGACGGAGTGAAAGTGGCCGGATACCCCGAATTGCCCACTGTAGGAATAAGCGTAGGATTATCCCATGTCCAGCCCGCCGGAAGCGGAAGGTTAGCCAAAGTCTGGCTGGGGGAATATGGAACGGCCTGTAAAACCGGAATGGTATAAACGGGGTCGATTTTTAGTACGGTTACCGTACAGGAGGCCGTAGTGCCGCCGGATGCGGTACAGCTGATCATTGCAGTGCCGGCGGAAAGGGCGGTCACGGTTCCGTCCGCAGTAACGGAGGCTACTTTGGCATCGGAACTGCTGAAGGATACGGAGGACGCATCGGCAGCCTTCCCGTCAATGGAAGCGGTGAGGACGGCAGATGCATCGGCATTTAAGGAGAGCGATGTTTTGTTTAAAGTCACTTCTTTTAAAGCAGTAGGCTGCGCACAAGGTGCAGAAGGCATGTTGTTATATACCGGTATGGAAAATACAAACGGATTGTCCAGGGAGCCGGCTTCCCCATACCCTTTTTTTACGGAAACGGCTTCGGAGGATGGAGCAGCAATATTTTGCATATATTGATGCTGATATAAACCGGAAAGTGACCTTTTATTTACATTAAATTTTTGGAGATATAGGGTGCTCTGGCCTTTTTGGATATAATCTTTGGATATAATGTTGGAGCCGCCTTCCAAAGAAAGGTAGCGGGTCACCCAGCCATAATTTGCAGCTTTTTTAAGCCCGTTTTCTATGACCTCCGTATTGCCTTTGCCAGTAGCCCCGATGTTGAAGTAGTTGTACACGCCGGGGTAAGCGGGATATGTGCCGGAAATCAGAGGGGATGTTCCATCCCCTTGTTCCTGGCGCACGCGGGAAGCCAGATGAAAGGGGCTGACATTTAACTGTTGTGCTATTTTGCAAAAGGCCTGCGTATAAGTTTGGCCCTGGGCATCCTGGGGGATGGCGCCGGACATAAAAGTACCGTTTAGCAATGCCTGTACTGCGCTTTCTGTATGGTAGCTTGCATTATAGCTTAAGAACTCAAATTGAAATATGTGTTTTTCCGTTAAAAAATTGCGGGGGTCCATATAATAAGCCAGGATGCCGTCCGTAGGATAAGACCAGGCGTTATCATAAGGGGCTTTTTGCCATGCAGCGTTGGATTTGGATGAAATCAGGCTTCGGGCGGACTTGTTTTCTTCCTGAACGGCAGTCTGCCAGTCGATATCCGTATCCATACGGACAAAAATCCAGTTAGGATGCTGCGACTTTAAGTTCAACAGGCCAGTCTGATAGGAGGCAGGGAACTTCTGGATATCCTCAGGGATGCCAGAAGCGGCCGTGCGGGCCATAGGGCTGGAGATATTTTGTTCTTCCCACTGCAGCAGCCCTTCATCGGAGTACGCCAGATAAGCCCTTTCGATATAGCCCTCATAAGCACTGTTTCCAATATTCAGCCGTACCTGATACCAGATATTATATAAGGAATCTTCTTCCACACCGATAATCTGCACGGACTGGCTGGAGGATACAGTGGCGGATGTGGCAGCACTTTTGTCGGGAAGCTGCTTTACCTCGTAGGAGTCGCAAAGATATACCAGGGCATACACATTTTTATAGCAAACGGCTCAGGCTTTCCTTTGCTTTGGCAGAGTCTGCCAGCCGGACGGTAGCCAGGGCTTGCTGTACAGTTACGGTTATGTAAGGAATGTCCGTAAAAGAATTGAGGGTGGGCGAAAGGGGATAAAGGCTTTCGTCCCAAACCGGGTTAAAATCATAGGAATCGAATTCCGTATTTTCATAGTCATCCGCACATTCCCATGTGACAGGAATCAAGGTAGGGGAAGCGGCCCCGTCCAAAAAGACGGAGAGTTCCTTAGGAAATAGAACCTGTATATCTGCCAGGGCAGGCTTGTCATCATAAGCTTGGGCAGCCGTCTGGGCCGGCAGAGGATCTATGGAAGTGATGGCCGAAATAGAGCCGTCCGGGACTGCCAAAGTGTCAGGAACCGGAGCGTCCTGCGGAACGGCATCGGGTAAGGCTGTATCCGAAGCGGCCTGGGTGAAAAGGCAATTTCTGCTTACAGAGACAAAAAAGATGAATAAAGCCATGCAAAAAGAAAAAATTTGTTTTCTGTTTCGCCGGAATTGTCTGATTTTATGGTTTAAGAAGTTAATTTTCATTTGTTTCCTCATTTCTGCGCTGCTCCTGTATCTTATAATGAATGATTCTTTAAACGGTAGTTCCCTGCGGCCTGTAATGAAAACCGCAATTTAGCTAATCATATATGATAAACGGGTGTTATGTCAATGAGTGGATGACAGAAAAGGTTTGAAAAAAAGCTTCATTGATGGTAAAGTATTATAGTATATGACAGGAAACGGACATTGGGTACGGAAAAGAACAGAGGTTTTTGGCTATGAGCGAAAAAAGAATGAGGTTTCTGAACACGCATGTGGATAACCTGACGATGGCAGAAGCGGTGGAAGAAGCAAAGAAGCTGGTACAAAAGGGCGGGAAAAGTTATGTGGTGACGCCGAACGTAGATCATATTGTAAAAATAGAACATGACCATTTATTCCGTGAAATATATGAGGGGGCGGACTTAATCCTGACGGACGGGAAGCCGTTGATATGGATGTCCCGGCTGCTGGGAACTCCTATAAAAGAGAAAATATCGGGATCGGATTATTTTCCGGAAGTCTGCAGGATGGCAGCAAGGGAAGGTATGTCCATATTCCTTCTGGGTGCCGCAGAGGGAGTAGCCCAAAAGGCTGCTGTAAATCTGATGAAAAAGTATAAGCATTTGCGGATTGCAGGGGTTTATTCCCCCAGCTATACTTTTGAAAATGATGCCGAGGAGATTGCGGATATTATCCACAAAATTAACAAGGCAAAACCGGATATTCTTTGCATCGGCCTGGGTACCCCGAAACAGGAGAAATTTTATTATAAATATAAAGATTTGCTTCATGTTCCCTTGACACTCCATATCGGCGCTACCATAGACTTTGAGGCTGGGGTGGTAAAACGGGCGCCCAGATGGATAAGCTATGCAGGGATGGAGTGGCTCTACCGTCTGCTAAAGGAGCCGAGAAGACTGTACAGGCGGTATTTGCTGGATGATTTGGAGATTTTCCCTATTTTCTGGAAATACAGGAAGCGGACAGGTTTTGTCATGCCGGAATCCTGCAACATTTTAGGGGTGGATATTGCGGTAACGAATATGAGATCGGTGTGTTATTATCTGACGAAAAATCTGGAAAGAATCCGGGGGGAATATGTATGTGTATCCAATGTGCACACAACGGTGATGGCTTATAACGATGCTTCATACAGGGAAGTACAGAATAACGCGGTGATTGCTGTTCCCGATGGGAAGCCGCTTTCCCTCATCTGTAGGATTAGAGGATATAAAGCGGCACAGCGCGTGGCTGGACCGGATCTGATGCCGGAGATATTGCGCATGTCGGAAAAGGAAGGGTATAGCCACTTTTTCTACGGAAGCACGGAGGCAACTCTTGGTTTTCTGGAAAAAAATATCCGGAGGAGGTATCCTAAGCTAAAAATTGCCGGAGTATATTCCCCTCCGTTCCGGAAAATGACTAAAGAAGAGGACGAGCAGATTGTGAATATGATAAATGAGACAAAGCCGGACTTTGTCTGGGTTGGCCTGGGTGCCCCGAAACAGGAACGGTGGATGTATGAGCATCGGGGGAAAATCAATGCGGTAATGCTGGGAGTAGGGGCTGCATTCGACTTCCATGCGGGAACTTCGAAAAGAGCCCCAAAGTGGATGCAGGAATTTTACCTGGAGTGGCTCTACCGGCTCATCCAAGACCCAAAGCGGCTGCTGAAACGGTATATGTTTTCCAACGCCCAGTTTATCTGGCTGATTCTCACAGGGCATTAACAGGGCTTGGATGAACCGGAATAAGTACTGGAATAAAAATAAGGAGAGTGGCGGCCGTGAAGAAATTGTTTCATGAAGTTCTGCACTTTAGCATTATCGGGGTATTCAATACATTATTGGGGTTTGTCCTGATTATGGTTTTTTATAATATATGGCATTGGAACTATTGGGTATCCAGTGCAACTTCCTATGTGATTGGGAGTATTTTTTCTTATTTTGCCAATAAGAAACTCACATTCCATGTGGAGGGGGATAACTGGCGTTCCGCGTTGCGGTTTGCGGCCAATGTGGCAGTATGCTATCTGCTGGCCTATGGGATTGCCAAGCCTCTGGTCAGGAAGGTAATGACGCAGTTTTTTGCGGGTTATTCCCAGAAAATAGGAGAACTCATCCATATGGAGGCCATTAAGGTGGAAGAAAATGTGGCGATTCTGGTGGGGATGGGATTATTTATTATTTTCAACTTTTTGGGGCAGAAATTTTTTGTGTTTGCAAAAGCAGGGAAAGAGAAGGAGTAATGGAAAAGGTAAAATATTTGATTTTAGGAGCGGGGGCCGCCGGTTTGTCTTTTGCTAATTATTTAAAACAGAATGGGGAGGACTCTTTCCTCGTCCTGGAAAAGGAAAAGGAAGCCGGGGGGCTTTGCCGGAGTACGGATGTGGATGGGGCGCCGCTGGATATAGGGGGCGGCCACTTCCTGGATGTGCGCAGACCCCAGGTGAATCGGTTTTTATTCGGCTTTATGCCGGAGGAAGAATGGGACAGATACGAAAGGGATTCTAAAATATCCTTTGACGGCGGCTATATCGGGCATCCCTTTGAGGCCAATATCTGGCAGATGTCCGCCGGGAAGCAGAAGGAGTATCTGGATTCCATAGCAAAGGCGGGCTGCAACCGGGGAGAAAAAATGCCGGATGAATTTGTGGACTGGATTTACTGGAAGCTGGGGGAACGTATTGCAGAGGACTATATGCTTCCCTATAATGAAAAAATGTTTGGGGGCAATTTGAATATCTTAGGAACTTACTGGCTGGAAAAACTGCCCAATGTTTCTTATGAAGAAACAAAGAGAAGCTGCATGGAAAAGCGGGCTTATGGGAAGCAGCCAGGACATGCCCAGTTCTATTACCCGAAGAAATATGGGTTCGGTGAATTGTGGCGCCGTATGCAGGAAGCGGTGGAAGAAAGGTTTGTGCCGGACAGTGCTGTGGAAAAGCTGGACGCAGCCGCCCATAGGGTGTATTGTGAAAATGGCACGGTATATGAAGGGGAAAAGATAATTACTACGGTTCCGTGGACGGTGTGGGAAGAGATTTCCGGGATGCCGGAGGAACTTTGGCAGGATGTGAAGGGGCTGAAACATAGTTCCACCCAGATCGAATATGTTCCCGAAAAAATAGATACCACGGCTCAATGGATTTATTATCCGCAGAGGGATATTTCTTATCACAGGATTTTGGTAAGGCATAATTTCTGCCCGGGAGCCAGGGGATACTGGACGGAGACCAATAAGGAAAGGGTAGAGCCGGATCAGGGAAGATTCCGCTATATGAATGAGTATGCTTATCCCTTGAATACAACGGATAAGCCCCGGATTATGACAAGGCTGCTGAACTGGGCGCAAAGCATGGAAATCTACGGCCTGGGGAGATGGGGCGAGCATGAGCACTATAACTCAGACTTGGTGGTGGAACTGGCCATAAAGCGGGCGAGCGGGCTGATGGGGATTTAAAAAATAAACAGCCGGTAAAGCTTATAAAGAGAAGTAAAAAACACAGGGGCATCGGGAAGGAGGGTTGCCTGGAATTTGTGAAGCGACCCGAGCCAGATGCCGGCGGCAATGAATAGATAAGGATGTTTGCGGAAAGCGCCTTCCAATGTGTGGAGGGCGGATAAAACCGGAACATCCTTTTTTGCGGCCAGGATGACAATCTGTAAGGCCTGCATGGTAAGGAAAGCACCGAACCAGCGCCCCCAATCAATAGTGAGCACAAAAGCGGGAACAAAGCACAGGTGGCTGAGCAGAAGGAGGGTATAAATCCATTTTTCCTTCTTCGGCGCAGTCTTTAAAATATGAAGCCAGAGATAGATATATAGGACTGCTAAAGGGGAGAGGAGGAAAAGTGTGATTAGCCCATAGCGGATGCGTTCTCCCAGCAGATTCAGCACTAAATCGGAGGAGGATTGGGAAACGGTAGAAAAATATTCGTAATTGAGAGCCACTTCACTGATGGTCAGGTCGGTACGTGAAGAAAGCAGGGTAACCAGTTCATCGCAGGAGGATATACGAATCCGGGAGAAAAACTGGAAGTACAGAAAAACAGCACCAATTACCGCTATGCTGGCGAAGGTGGAGATTAAATGGATTTTTGATGCCTTTTTTCCGGTTGCGGCTTTCAAGGATAACGTGAAAAGCAGCGGGAAAAAGAGGAATAAAAAGGCCTGGTGGATACTAAGGGCAGCCAGACCGGCCAGAGTAATCAAAAGAAGCTGCGGCCAGAAAGCGGAAATGTGGAAACAGCAGATTACGGCGGCTAAGGTTACCAGCAAAAGGAAGGCGTCAAAACGCCCCATGTTTTCAGCGGTCCAAAGGTAGGAGGGAGAGCCCGGGCAAAGGAGGTAAAAGGCAATCAGGAGCGTGAGGCCTTTGCCGGCCTGGGTGTATTGGGGGAACGGTGTTTTGGCGAAAAGGGGGCTTGCCTTCATCATTTCTGCCTGCCGGAGGGCAAAGCCCAGCACATAAGAGAGCATGAGCAGGAGAAGGATGAGGGAAAGGAATACAAAAGTATAGGCAGCCTCTGCGGGGAGAAAATCAGGGTAGAAGATGTGCAGGAGGGAGCCTATGAAAAGCCGGGAGTCGATGCCTAAGGAGTAGTCCATGGCGTACCATGCGCTGTTCCAGCCGTGGAGTTCATCGGGGAACTGGGTGAGCAGGGTGAGGAACAGGAGTATGAAAATGAGGAGTTCTCGGCGGTAGGTGTATAGGAAGTTCTTTGTTTTTTTTATCATGATGGATACCTTTGCTTTCTGGACTTTCCAGTGAACGTGTCTTAGTGCTGATTTAAATTTATATTATCCTAAATTCAGTCATTATGCAATCGCCAATATCGAAGAGAGCAGCAAATGCAAAGTTCCGGGCTGAACTGTTATGGATTTTCAGCAACAGCTTTTTGTATATCTGGAAAAATAGGATAAGTTATGGTATGATGGACAAGTGTAATAATTTGGTGATTTTAAACAACGAAGAAAATCATGAAAGAAAAGGAAAATAGCGAGGGCTGTTTGGGCTTTATGGAAAAGGAATTTGACAAGATAATTATCGGTGCGGGGCTTTATGGCATGTATGCCGCGTTATACTGTGCGGAAAAGGGGGAGAAGGTTCTTGTACTGGAATACGATGAGGCGCCGTTTCAAAGGGCAACTTATATCAATCAGGCCAGGGTACATATGGGGTACCATTACCCGAGAAGCCTGTCGACGGCGGTGAAATCTGCAGGGTATTTTAAACGCTTTGTGGATGAATTTGGCTTCTGTATCCATTCTTCTTTTTGGCAGATTTATGCTACCTCCTCCCGCTTCTCATGGACAGACCAGGCGCAGTTCCGGTCATTCTGTAAGGCGGCGGGAATTCGGTGCGAAGAGGTTCCGGCGGCAAAGTATTTTAAAGAGGGGATGTGCGACGGCGCTTTTCTTACCGAAGAATATACTTATGATGCGGCGCTGCTAAGGGACTACTATGTGGAAAGGCTTTCTGGCAGAAGCAATGTGGAAATAAAATACCGGGCGCGCATTTGCAGAATTATCAGGAAAGAAAAAGAATATGAAGTGCAGCTTTCCGATGGCGGCAAATACCATACGGGTTATGTGCTGAATGCCTCCTATGCTTCCACAAACCAGATATTACAGCTGGTGGAAGGGAATGATTTTTTGCCCTTCGATATCAAATATGAACTTTGCGAGATTATTCTCTGCAAACCGGGGGAAAGTCTGAAAGGAGTTGGGATTACGGTGATGGACGGGCCGTTTTTCTCCATTATGCCTTTTGGGAAGACCGGGCTTCATTCCCTGACCTCCGTAACATTTACGCCCCATGTGACCAGTTATGACAAGCTGCCGTCATTTGCCTGTCAGAAAGGCGGGGGATGCGGCATGGGCCAGCTGGCCAATTGCAATGAATGCGGAAACAGGCCGCAAACTGCCTGGGAATATATGAATCATTTGGCGGGGAAATATATGAAGGATGAATTGGAGTACACTTATGTGGATTCCCTGTTTTCCATGAAGCCTATCCTGAAATCTTCAGAAGTGGATGATTCCAGGCCTACGAGGATCCGTGTGGATTCCAAAGAGCCGTATTTTGTCAGCGTATTGTCGGGTAAAATTAATACTGTGTATGATTTGGAGGAGTATTTATAATGGTGTCAGAGGACAAAAAAGAAAATAAGTTTATATCGGTGGTAGTATATCTCCATAACGACAGGGATCATATTGTGCCGTTTTTCGATACAGTGCTTCGGATGTTCAGGGAAAATTTTGAAAAGTATGAAGTAATCTGTGTTAACGATGCCTCACAGGACGATAGTGTGGAAGTGCTGAAGAATTACTTTGCCGACAACACCGAGGAAGATAGAGAGGCCTGGTGGAGCGGATGTATGATTAATGTGATTCATATGAGCTATTTCCAGGGATTGGAAGCCTCTATGAATGCCGGCCGGGATATGGCGATTGGGGATTTTGTCTATGAATTCGATGATATTAACCCTGACTATCCGCCCCGGCTGATACGGGAGGTATATGACAGGATGCTATCAGGGTATGATATTGTGTCGGCGGGCTGCCGGGGGAGAATCCGGCTGACATCAAGGTTATTTTATTTTTTTTATAACATGACAAGCAAATCGAAGAACGGGATAGGGCATGAAACTTTCCGTATTTTATCCAGGCGTGCGATTAACAGGGTGATGTCCATGGGGCAGTATATCCCCTACCGGAAAGCGGTTTATGCAAACTGCGGACTGAAAACGTATACGTTATCTTACGAAAGCCAGGGTGGAACGAAAAGGAACAAGAGTAAAACGGACAGAAGCGAGAGGACGAGCCTGGCCATGGATTCTTTTATCTATTTTACCAATGTGTTAGAGCGGATGTCTTTGGCGGTGAGCAGTATTTTCCTTATATTCACGCTGGGGGTTATCGTCTATATTGTAGGATCTGTTTTTAGCGAAAGCCAGCCGGTAGAGGGGTGGGTATCTACCATGGGTTTCCTCTCCCTCGGATTTTTTGGTGTCTTTAGTTTGCTGACGTTTATCATGAAATACCTTTCGGTCATGCTGAGCCTGATTTTTAAACATCAGAGATATCTGATAGAGGGCGTGGAGAAAATCTCCGAGAGATAGAAAAAATATTTTGAGACAATTGCGAAACTGGAATAAAGGGTTAGAGAGATGGATATTACGATTTTGTTTCCTGTATTGGATGAGAGACTGCGGCTGCGCAAGGGGATTGAGACAACGGTAAAGTATTTGCGGAAGAACAGTACGATACCGTATCATTTGATGATATTGGATAATGGATCTACGGATGAGACGCCGGAAATTGCGGCACGGCTTTGTGAGGAGTATGAGGAAGTGGAGTATGTCCGTGTGAACCAGAAGGGGGTCGGGGTGGCTTTCCGGAAGGGGATAGAGCTGAACCGGAGTGAGATCGTGGGATATATGGATATCGATTTGTCCACGAATATCAAGCATCTGGGGGAGGCGATTCATATTTTTGCCAGCTGCCCTGAAATAGAATATATTAACGGAACCCGTTTTAGTAAGAAATCGGATACCAAGGGGAGAAAGTGGTATCGAAAGATTACCTCCCAGGGGCTGCTCATCCTTTTGAAAGCGGCATTTGGCATGCGGTGTACGGATGCGGTCTGCGGTTTTACTTTTTTGAGAAAAGATGTGGCAAAACGGCTGGTAGCGGCATCGGGGAATGACAACGGCTGGTTTTATACCATTGAGTTTTTGCTCCGGGCGGAGAGGATGGGTATAAGGATTATGGATATGCCGGTGGAATGGCAGGAAGATTATAATACTACGGTAAAGGTATGGAAAACGGTGAAGAATTATTTGGTTCAGATTTACAGGCTGAAAAAGGAATTTCGCAGGGAAAGAAAACTTTAGATGGAAAAAGGATTATTACAAGGAAAAGGAATAAGACGGTAAAATGCCGAAATAGCGGGGAAGGAAGACAGCGGCAAAGCGGCTGGAGGGAAAGGATATGCTGAAAAGAATTGATTTGGGAAGAAACTACAGGAATCACAAAGAGGAATATTTAAAGGCAATAGAGGCTGTATGCGAGGAAACGGCTTTTTCGGGAGGGCGGTTCGCCGATAAATTCGATGAGGAATTTGCAGCTTATTTGGGGGTCAGAGCGGCTGCAGGCGTGGATAATGGCACTTCGGCCCTGCAGTTAGCTATGCTGGCTTTGGGAGTAGGGGAAGGGGATGAAGTAATCGTTCCTGCCAATACATATATTGCCAGCGCCTGGGGGCCCACCTATACAGGGGCAACTCCGGTTTTTGTGGACTGTACGAAGGATACATGGGAAATAGATCCGGACAGGATAGAAGAAAAAATAACGGAGAAGACGAAAGCGATTATCGGGGTTCATCTTTATGGGCAGCCTTTCGAATTTGGGAAGGTAAAGGAAATTGCCAAACGGCACGGCCTCTTTATCGTGGAAGACTGTGCCCAGTCCCATGGGGCGAAATATGAAGGAAGGATGACGGGAACCTTAGGAGACTTGGGCTGCTTTAGCTTTTATCCGGGAAAGAATCTTTATGCTTTCGGAGAAGGGGGCAGCGTGGTGAGCGATAAGGAAGAATACATCGATGCGATTAATACGTGGAAAAATCAGGGGTGTAAAGTGACCTATTATCACGATGTGATAGGATATAATATGCGGATGGAAGGGATTCAGGGGGCGGTACTGAGTGTCAGCTTAAAGTATCTGGATGAGTGGACGCGCCGCCGGAAGGAAATCGGGGAGCGTTATATCAGAGAAATAAAAAACCCCCGGATTACTATGCAGGCCCATCCTGCCAATACAGAGCCGGTTTATCACTTATTTGTGATTATGGTGCCGGGGGCAGAGCAGTTTGTGGAATACATGGCGGGAAAGGGAATAGAATGCCACCGCCATTACCCGGTTCCCTGCCATTTGCAGAAAGCGTATGCCCATCTTGGTTATCGGGAAGGAGATTGCCCTAACGCGGAATATCTGGCGGCACATTGTGTGACATTGCCTCTGTTCCCCGAAATGGAAGAAGCGGAAGTGGAAATGGTAATCGAGGCATGCAATAAGTATGAGGGATAGCTGGTTAGTGTACTGACACGTTTACTTTCAGCCAAATGATGCAGAGTGAATTTTCAGCCTTCAAGGCGGCTGAACGAGGCGATGCCCATGGGCCGGTTAGAGGACCTTTCCGGATATCAGGGCTTCTACCATCGATTGGGTTCATTATGGAGCAGAAAGTCTTGCATTTCCGGTATTTCCAGTTCAAGAACATTCATAAAATATGCAGCCCCCTCCGCATTCAGATGATCCGCATCGGCGAAAAGTTCCAGCCTGTTGGAGAATCTTTCATCATCGGAGAAATCATAGTAAGGAACACCGGCATTATTGGCGATAGCATTTACCTCGGCATAGAATTCTTCTTTGAATTCCGGGGAAAACAATTCGGAATATAAGCTGGTATAAGGGGTGGTAATGAGAACGGCAGTGATGCCGTTTTCTTTGCAAAAGGCAAGGATATCATATAGATTGTCAATCCTTTCCTGGAGAAAATACTCTTCTTTGTCATCCATATGGCGGTGATAACGATTCTGGGCCTTTTCCTTAAACTCCACCTCCTTGGCGGCCAGTTCTTCCGGTGAAAGGGCGGCCGGTGCCTCGGCGGCGAATACTTTCAAAGCCGGGGAAGGGAAGGGCAGAATCTTTGTGATATCCTCCCCGGCGGAAAGTATGGGGAGATAATGAGTCACAATATCAATATACGGGTCATAGTTTGGAATATATCTGGGCGATAAAAAAGTATAATATTTGGCGGTTAAAAACTGTTCTTCCTGTTCATTGGTCACTTCGTTATTAAATGAAAAATAGGAAACCGGGATGAACATCAGGCAATTATCCGCAAATTGCTTTTTGTACATGGAAAGGAGGGCATAATCATAATTATATGTCTGGCTGGACATGGCAAAATTAAAACACTGGTAACCTCTGGCATAGGCCAGCTGATCATATTTGAAGGCATTTTCCCCGTGGGAACTGCCCAAATTGCAAATCTGGATGTTAGGATATTCTTTCATATGAAAGAATTTATCGGCATCGCTGTAAGGGTTGTCACGAACCTGCTCATAACGCTGATTTAGCATAAAGAGAAAAAACAACGTGCCAAAGCATACGATAAAACATTTTGCGGCAAATAAAATAATCTTTTTCATAGTCTCCCCATTTCTTCACTTCTTTTTGGTCATTAAAATTGATTCGGGTGTCAAAACTGAAAATAATAAAATTCCGTGGACACTCCCTTCTCTGAGAACAGCAGGATAATCAACAGAAGGAAAATATAAACCGGGTAGCGGACCCAGGGCTTTCGGGAGGAAATCCAGGCGATTACATCCCGCTTTAAAGATGCATAATCATAAATAGTTAATAACAGGACGGGGATGGATAAATAAATCATGTAGGCATAGGACATATCCAGACAGATGACGGCAGTCCGAAAATAATTATACGGATTGCCTATTTCATGGAAGCTTAAGGATATGATGCGCCATGCATGGCTTACACTATCGGCACGGAAGAATACCCAGGCAAGGCATACTGCCATAAAGGTAAGGAAAACGGAGAAGAGATTCAACAGAGGATTTCTTTTTCCTTCCCTTCCTTTTCTATTTTTTCCGGATATAGTTTCGATGATTTGATAGAAACCATGAATCCCCCCCCATAAAATATAGTTAATGCCTGCGCCATGCCAAAGGCCGCTGACGAGAAAGGTAAGCATCAAATTAAAGCAATGACGGATTTTCCCCACCCGGTTTCCGCCCAAAGGGATATAGAGATAATCCCGGAACCAGGTGGAAAGGGAAATATGCCAACGGCTCCAGAATTCCTTGATACTGCGGGAAAAATAGGGGGTTTTGAAATTTTCCGAAAGTTCCATGCCAAAAAGTTTGGCACAGCCGATAGCGATATCCGTATATCCGGAAAAGTCGCAGTATATCTGCAAAGCGAACATAAAGGTGGCGATAATATATACCAGCCCCACATAGCTTTCAGGATTATCGTAGATTTTATCTACTGTAGGGGCCAGCAGGCCGGCCACAACAAGCTTTTTAAAATACCCTACTGCCATGAGTTTCATACCATAAGAGGCCTGGTATATGTCGAAGGTGCGTTCCTTTTTTAACTGGGGCAGCAGCACATCCCCGCGCCCGATAGGCCCTGAAAGAATTTGCGGGAAAAAGGAAACAAAAAGGCAGTAATAGCCAAAATGCCGTTCAGCAGGATATTTTCCACGGTAAATATCGATGAGATAGCCTAAAGTCTGGAAAGTGTAGAATGAAATCCCCACCGGCAGCATAAATTGTATAGCAGGGGAAGGCAGGCCGGCGATCTCAATAATAAAACCGGAATATTTTAACAAGGCAAGTACACCGATTAAAGCCAGGATTCCGATGAAAAGATACAGCTTTTTCCTGAAAACATCCCTGGCCGAATCGAGGGCCAGCGCCAGCAAATATGAAACGGTGACAGTTCCCAGGAGGAAAAAGATGTACTTGGGGTCCATATACATATAAAAATAGAAACTGGCTGCCAGAAGAAAAAGATAACGGTATTTCGAAGGACAAATCCAGTATAAAATAAATATAATAGGTAAAAATACGGCAAACGGAATAGAATTATATATCATAAAAAACGTCTCAGCTTTCTGTCAGTGTTAATGTTATAGTTGCAAAATGTGGAAAATACAGCTATTTGTAAATAGTGTACTTTATTTAGTATGCCACATTTTACCTCAAAATAGATAATAGCCATAAATTATTAATTTTTTTTTAAGGTCTGCGGAACATTTCCTTAATAAACAAGTACAACGTACCGCAAATGGAAAAATGTGTTATAATGGATAAATTATAGTGAATTGCGCTGATGCTATAATTGCAATATAGACTTAAAATGAAAAAAATGCAAGTAAAAGTTGTGGCCGGAAGGGTGTCTGGGTGAAAGCAGAGGTTTGAACCAGGTAAGGAAACGGCACAGAAATGAGGAGAACTATGAAAAAGTGGAGTGTAATGGTTATGTTGGTTCTTTCCATGGCGCTGTTTGTGGGGTGCGGGAAGGATACGGAGGAAAATCTTTCAAAAACGGATACTGTAGGAGATGCAGTTATAATCAGTGAGACGCCGCAGCCGGCCAAGGCTACGGAGGAAATGAACCAGGAAAATGAGACGGCGCAAAAAGAGCAGACGCAGCAGAATCAAACGGCCGAGCAGCCGGCGCAGGAACTGGTGGTAGACCCGGAGGAACTGCAGGAGCCGGAAATTGCACCGGTGGAGATAAACGAGGAAGTTTACGATGAGAATGCCGAAAAGAACCTGCAGATTGTTTTTCTGGGGGATAGTATTCTGGACGGCTACAGGGATGGAACGGGTATCGCTTATCTGACCGGCGTAGGCTGTAATGCAAAAGTGTTTAACCTGGCGATGGGTGGGACCACGGCTGCTTTGACTACCTATGAAAATGCTAATTATGAGGAATGGAATTCCCGCTGCCTGCAAGGGGTGGTGCATGCCATTTGCGGCAAAGTGGACCCTAAAATATTGGATGGCTACCGGGCCGGAGAGATATTTGGCACATGTGATTTTTCCCAGACGGATTATTTTGTCATTGAATATGGGATGAATGATTTCCTTGCAGGGATACCTTTAAGCGATGAAGACGCCGTTTATAATCAATATACTTATGTGGGGGCGCTGCGCATTGCGGTTATGAGCCTGCAGGAGACATACCCGGATGCACAGATTGTGCTCTGCTCCCCTAACTATGCCCAGTTCTGGGGAAAAGACGGCGCATTTTTGGGCGATGGCAATATGGTCAACAATGGAGGTGGCACCTTGGCGGAATACTACAGGGTGTGCGGGAATGTTGCAACGGATATGCATACGCTGTTTTTAAACGCCTATGAAGGAATCGGCCTGGACACCTATACGGCTGACGAATATCTGGAAGACGGCGTGCACTTATCGGAAAAAGGACGCAGAAAGTATGCCGAGAAACTGACGGAAATTATTTTGGCCTATGAGGCAGAAAAAAACAATTAGAGGTGGCGGCAGGAGGGAAAATATGTTAGAATATGTAACAGTCGCATGGGATTAGGGAGAAAAACATTGAGAGAACTGGAATACCCTTTTAATAATGAATATATACTGAAGAATTCTAAAAAAATAAAGCGTGCGCTTCTGGAACAGGACGATGCCAGGATAAAAAAGAAGGTGGCCGTCCTGGGAGGGAGCACTACCCATGATATTGTGCGTGTATTGGAGTTGTTTCTGCTCGCCCAGGGGATTGAGCCGGAGTTCTATGAGTCGGAGTATGGGCAGTATTTTCAGGATGCTATGTTTGGGAATGCCCAACTGGATGCACTCGGGCCGGATGTGATATACATTCATACCAGCAACCGGAATATTACAGAATATCCCAAGCCTGGGGAGGACAGGGAGAAAGTGGAGGCTATGCTGGAAGGGCAATACAGACATTTTGCCATGATGTGGGACAAGCTGGAAGAGGCCTATCACTGCCCGGTGATACAGAATAACTTTGAGTACCCTTTTTATCGCCTTTTGGGGAATCAGGACGGGGCAGACATAAGCGGGCGGACCCGTTTCCTGACCAGGTTGAACGAATGGTTTTATCAGTACGGGGAGACGCACGGAAATTTTTATATTAACGATATTAACTATATGTCATCCGCCTACGGGCTGGACAAGTGGTCGGACCCATTTTACTGGCATATGTACAAATATTGTCTTTGCATGCAGGCGATTCCGGAGTTCGCCTATAATTTGAGCAATATTATCAAGGCCATTTTCGGGAAAAATAAAAAAGCCTTTGTACTGGATCTGGACAACACCCTCTGGGGAGGCGTGGTAGGGGATGATGGCGCGGAAAACCTGGAAATTGGCCAGGAAACCTCCATGGGGCAGGTATATGCCGAATTCCAAAGTTACATCAAGGCCCATAAAGACATTGGAATTATGCTTAACATCAATTCCAAAAATGAAGAGGAAAATGCCCTGGCCGGGCTGAACCATCCGGAGGGAATCTTAAAGCCCGATGACTTTATCCTTATAAAGGCGAACTGGGAGCCTAAGAGCAAAAATATGGGAGAAATAGCGACAGAACTGAATGTGCTGCCGGAAAGCCTTGTCTTTGTGGATGACAACCCGGCGGAGAGGGAAATCGTCAGAAGGCAGATACCCGGCGTCGCAGTACCGGAAATCGACAGGCCGGAGCATTATATCCAAGTGCTGGACCGTTCCGGATTTTTCGAGGTGACCAGGTTGTCTGAGGATGACAGGAAGCGCAGCGACATGTACCAGGCGAACCTGATGCGGGAGAAACAGCAAAGCAGCTTTGCTGATTACGGAGAATACCTGGAATCCCTTGAAATGAAAGGAACTATCCGCCCTTTTGAATCCATGTACATGGCCAGGATTGCCCAGCTGACCAATAAGAGCAATCAGTTTAACCTGACCACGAAGAGATATACCCAGGGAGAAATCGAACAGGCGGCGGACAGCCCGGACTATATTACATTATACGGGAAGCTGGAGGACAAATTCGGGGATAACGGCGTGGTTTCCGTTATCATTGGCCATAAAAAAGGGAGCGTTCTTCATATTGATTTATGGATTATGAGCTGCCGCGTGTTAAAAAGGGATATGGAATATGCCATGATGGATTGCCTGGTGGAGGAATGCCGGAAGGCCGGCATTGCAGAGATTATAGGGTATTATTACCCTACAGCAAAGAACCGTATGGTAGAAAATTTTTATGAACTACAGGGATTTACGAAGACGGAAGGGGACGAAAAGGGCAATACCGTCTGGGAATTTAAAATCCCCGAAACCTATGAGAACAAAAATAAGTATATAGAAATTAGTTAATAAAAGGCTTGCGGAACTGGAAAACAGCAAGTGCCCGGACAGTGCCCAAGGGATAAAATCCCAGAGAATTTACTGACGCAAAGCGGCAGGAAATTGCTCTGCGAGAAGAAAGGGTACTGGTAGGGGGCTTGCGGAACTGGAAAACAGCAAGTGCCCGGACAGTACCCCAGAGAATTTACTGACGCAAAGCGGCAGGAAATTGCTCTGCGAGAAGAAAGGGTACTGGTAGGGCACTTGCGGAACTGGAATAGGAGAAGAAAAAGATGACAAGAGAAGAGGTATTTGCAACATTAAATGAGGTGTTTCAGGATGTATTTGATGATGAATCCATCACAGTAAATGAAGAAACCACAGCGGACGATATTGAGGACTGGGATTCCCTGGAGCATATTAACCTGATAGCGGCGGTGGAGCAGGAATTTGGCATGAAATTCACCATGGGCCAGGTGGTTACTATGAAGAATGTGGGAGAAATGGCGGATATTATTATGAGCCAGATAGCGGACTGAATGTCTGGAAATTTATCTGGTCATGTTTTTGGCCCATTCCGGCAAGTTTGATGTACCGCTGTTTGCAGCGGGGGAGTTGGCTTTACTGATTTTTAGAAACAGTTGCCGTTTCTAAAAGTTCTATCATACCAAGAAAACGATTCATAAGGAAGACAACCCGTCGGCCTGAGAGGGCAGGAGCGGGAGTGGGGGTATCGATGGCGGTAAAGCCTTCTTCGGCCAGCGACTTTAAGTCGGCATCGAATGCGGGCGTTTCATAACAAATGTGGTAAGGGCTGTTTTTGTATTTCTTTAAAAGCCCTGCCACAACGGATGCGCTGTCCGCAGGGGAGACTAATTCTATCCGGTAACCGTCCTTTTCCATAAAACAAATGTGGATTTTGCGGAAATCATCATAAATAATATCAGATACCGCGCTATAGCCAAGGCGTTCAAATTCATTGACAGCCTTGTTTATTTTTTTGACTAAATATCCGATATGGTGTATTGTTAAATGTAGCATGGTTATCCTCATTTCCGCGCTGTAGTATAGCGCATATCTAGTACTGCATTGCAGACATGAATTTGCAAATGATGAATGCCAATATATTTGCGAAAGGAACACGTTTTATGCCAGCAACTTTTACGTCTTTCTATTTTTTGTGCTTTTATGCAGTCTCATTACTTATATATTATATAATTCCCGGGAAAATGCAATGGGGATTTTTGCTTTTTGTCAGCGGGGCGTTTTATCTGCTGACTGGAAACGGAATTCTGATTCTCTATCCCATTGCGGCGGCTTTAATAGCATACGTCTCTCTTCGGGTTATGGCAGGAACAGAAGATGTAAAAAAACGCAGGTTTGCGCTGTTTTTTGCAGTGGTTCTTCTGGTGGGCTCATTGGCGGTGCTGAAATACGTTAATTTCGGCATAAATACCGTTAATGGGATAGCTGCTTTATGGGGGAAGGGGGGGGATATTGTAAATCCCGTCCGTTTTCTGGCGCCTCTGGGCATTTCCTTTTATACTTTATCCATCCTTGGGTATATCGTGGACGTGTACAACAAAATCGCGGAGCCTCAAAGAAACTTTTTCAAGTTAACATTATACGGAATGTATTTCCCTTCCATCCTTTCCGGCCCTATCCTTCGCTACAGGGAAGATGGGGAACAGTTTTTCATCCCCCACCCTTTCGATTATCGCCAGGTTACTTTCGGAATGCAGCGCATGGTATGGGGATTTTTCAAAATCCTGGTCATATCGGAAAGGATGAATTTGGTAGTCAATACCGTATATGATAATTACACACAGTACCCTGGAACTTATATCTGGTTTGCCACAATATGCTTTGCTTTCCAGCTGTACACCAATTTTTCCGGTTCCATGGATATTGCATTGGGCATGTCCCAGTCTTTCGGCATTTATTTGCCGGAAAATTTCGAAAACCCCTTCTTTTCCAAAAATATCTCCGAATATTGGCGCAGATGGCATATTACTTTGGGCGTGTGGATGAAAGAATACGTTTTCTATCCTTTGCTGCGTACCGGCGCTTTTACCAGCCTGGGGAAAAAAATGCGCAGGAAATTCGGGAAGAAACGGGGAAAGCAATTCAGTACTTTTTTAGCTATGTTTATTCTCTGGTTCATGGTAGGCATCTGGCACGGGGGCGACTGGAAATTTGTCATCGGTTCCGGCCTGCTGCATTGGTTTTATATTGTTTCCGGTGAACTTTTAACCCCGTTTTTCCAAAAAGGGATGGAAAAATTCCATATAAACCCAAAGGGCAGATGGGTGGATATCTTTCGCATGTTCCGCACTTTTTTCCTGGTCAACATCGGTTTCGTATTCTTCCGCGCCGCATCCGCCATGGATGCCTGGAAAATGCTGAAAGGGGCTGTCAGTGTATGGAATCCATGGGTATTGGCGGATGGTTCTCTGTTTTCCCTTGGACTGGATGTTATTGAAACCGTTATTGCCCTTGTATCCCTTCTCATCCTCTGGACAATATCCCGTCTTCAAAAAAACGGGTCTGTACGGGAAAGGATAGAAAAGAAGAAACTGCCGGTACGGTTTGTGATTTGGTATGCGCTGCTGTTTTATATTATACTCCTGGGATATTATGGGCCGGGGTATAGTGCGGCGGAGTTTATTTATCAAGGGTTTTAGAGGATGGAGGGCGGGATGTGAGTGAGTGTGGGAGAGAAGCCCACCAATCCCCCACCAATGCTGCGAGAGGGAACAGTCACAGCCGGGCACTGAAAAGGTCTGATTCTTTTTGCGGATAATACAGATAAATAGCGTTATACTAATCCAAAATATTTCAGGGCATGCGAGATTCCGTCCGAATCAATATCCGTAGTGATATAGTCGGCGGCTTTTTTCGCCTTTTGGGAGGCATTCCCCATAGCCACGCCGATTCGGGCGAATTCCAGCATATCCACATCGTTGTCGCCATCCCCGAAAGTCATAATGCTGTCTGCGTTTAAATGGTAATGTTCCAGCAGCTTTTGAATACCTGCCATTTTTCCGCCGTCTGCAGAAATGATGTCAATGGCTCTGCTGCACCATGTGGAAAATTTACAATTTGAGAGGCTGGAGAGAAACTCATCTGCCTCTTCTTCACAGAAGAAACCGGAAGCCTGGTAGAGTTCTCCTCCATGGTAGTCTTCTATGGGAGGGGGAAAGGAGGAGGCGTTTTTTAGGATCTCGCCGGACTGGTCGCTGGTGAAGTTTGTGTAACGGCGAGTTTCTTCCATTAAGGTGAGAGGAACTTTTTTCTTGTTAAAAAATGCTGTGATTTTTTCGGTGTCTGCTTTGCAGATGGGATTCTTGTAGAAAATCTGTTTTTCACGGTCCAGGCAGATCTGGCCGGTCAGGGACACATAGCCATCGAAGGGGATTTGACTGCCCAGAAGGTGTTCAATCATAATTATATGTCTTCCGGTGGAAGTGAAAATTAAGATTCCATGTTTTTGGAGCTGTTCTAAGGATTTAAGGGTACTTTTTGGAACCTGATGAGTTTTATGGGAATACAGGGTTCCGTCAATATCAAAAAAGATTGCTTTTATCATTCCATTGCCTTTCTTGAAAAGTGATAGGTGTATCGGTTGCCTACATAGTAGGTTTCTGTAAACTCAAAAAGAATATCCTGGTCAATGGTACTGGTATGACTGGATTTCAGCAGGGCGCAGGCTTCTGTCTGCAGCAGTTCCTGCTGTTTTTTATTGGAAAGAAGTGCATTAAAATTGTAATCCAGCACGCGGGGGTGGATATGGTAGGTACGGTCAAGATATTCGTAGAGGGAGCCTTCCAGGATGGTTACATCCAGGGCTGGAAGGTATTTGCAGGGAATATAAGTATGGCTCAGGGCAATCCGGATGTCGTCGCTGGTGCGGATACGGAAGATGTAGTGTACGAGTTCGTTTTCTGCAAGATGAAGGCGTTCTGCTGCAATGGGGGCTTCCTCTGCGCGCATGGCACGGTATTCTACCAGGATGGCGCCGGGCTTTTTTCCTACGGAGTCCATATCACGGGAAAAGCTGCTGATATTGGAGGTTCCGATGTCTTTTGTGACCTTTGGTTCTAGTACAAAGCTTCCTTTTCCGGCTGTGCGGCTGATGTATCCTTGGGCCACAAGAGCGGAGAGGGCTTTGTTGGCTGTCATACGGCTTACCTGATATTTTTCGCTGAGCTGCGCCTCTGTCATAAGCTGTTCACCGCAGCGCAGGCTTCCGTTCTGAATCATCTCCATAATATCCTGGGCAATGATAAGGTAAAGAGGTGTCTTTTTCATATCAATTCTCCAAAAAATATACTTTTTTCTGAAATATATATACATATTATAGTTGGATAGTGAGTAAAAGTCAATATAATCAAAATAATAATATTCTTTTTATGCTGTTAATTGCCACAAATAATATACAAATTATTAAAATAAAATATGTAAATCTCTATAAAATGTATTGACATATAATTAAATGTATATTAATATATAGAAAATGTATATACATTAAAAATAAAATAGGAGGAAAAGCATATGAAAAACATAATCCTGCTGACACATGGGGAATTTTCCAAAGGGATTGCGCAGTCCTGTCGGTTTATTCTTGGGGATGTGCCAAATCTGACAGCCTTAAGCATTACGCTGAACGAATCTGTTGCACAGACGAAGGCAATGATTGAGGATGCATGGAAGGCATTTGGCAATTCGGCGCCTACAATTTTGATTACGGATATTCCCGGCGGCAGCACTACCCAGTCTGCAATCGGGATTCTGGCAGAACATCCGGATTTTTATCTGGTGTCCGGCCTTTGCCTCGGCCTTTTGCTTCCCCTGGCCATGCTGGAACTGACAGATGACCGGGAGGAAAATCTGGCCAGCATCAGAACAGTGCTTGAAGAAGCAAGGGACACCCTGGTGCTGGTAAATGATGTGGAAGCCACGGACGCCTTGCAGGATGAAGAAGGGGAACTGTAAATTGACTTAGACAAATATGTATTGAGGGGAGAGATTGCGAATATTGTGCCTGCGCAATGCATGTAAAACATGCATGAAAGTTTGCAGGTTGAGAGAAAGGCATGATTATTATTATGGAACATTAAATAGGAAGGTGGAAAATTATGATTAAAGTATTGCGTGTGGACGATCGTTTGCTTCACGGTCAGGTGGCAGTTGCCTGGGTGAACTTTTATAAGGCAGATGTGATTCTGATTGCAAATAATCAGGTGATTACAGATCAGACTATGCAGACGGCCTTTAAACTGGCAACGCCTCCGGGGGTTACGTTGTCTATGAAGTCTTTGGATGGGGCGGTTGCAGTGATCAACAATCCCAAGCATGCATCACGTAATATCATGGTGGTTGCTAAGACTATGCGGGATGCAGAATATGTATGCGGGAAGACGGGGGGAGCTGTTAAAAATGTTCTTCTTGGCGGCTTACGAAGCGGAGAAGGGAAGCGGCAGATCGATATGAATTCCTACATGTCAGAGGATGATATTGCAGTTATGAATCGCCTGGAGCAGGCTGGTTTGATAGTTACCATGCAGCCGGATCCGACTGCGAAAAGTCTCACTTGTGAAGAAATACGGAAAAGCTTTCATAAAAACGGTTAAGAGAAAGGAGAAAAATAATGAGTGTTATTCAGGCAGTATTACTTGGCATTCTCGGGGGCTTAGGGATCTGGGACAGCCGTGTAATGGGTTTGTGCATGATGGAACGACCCCTGTTTTTAGGCCCGGTTGTAGGATTGATTCTGGGGGATTTTCAGACGGGTATTGTGGTTGGAGCCTCTCTGGAACTGGTTATGATGGGAATTGTAGGAATCGGTTCTGCTACAATTCCGGATACGGTATCAGCCAGTATCCTTGCTACGGCATTTGCCATTACCTCCGGTCTTGATGTGAGTGCGGCAGTGGCATTGGCTCTTCCGATTGCAACTCTTGGACAGCTTGTGGGTGTTCTGGTGCGTACGGCAAACGGTTATTTTGCCCATCAGGCGGATAAGGCGGCTGAGAGAGGTGATTATAAAGGTGTGGATCGTGCCTTGTGGGGCGGCGCCGGCTTGTTCTTTATTGCTTATTTCCTCCTTGTATTTTTCGGCGCATTGCTTGGGTCTACAGTGATAGGTGCGTTTGTGGATAAGCTTCCGCAGAGTGTGATTCACGGCTTCAGCGTTGCCAGCGGCATGCTTCCTGCCCTGGGAATTGCCATACTGATGCAGCTTCTCTTTGACAAAAAGAATGTGGCATTTTTCTTTGTGGGCTGGGCGCTGAGTGCCCTTCTCGGTGTAAATACCGTAGGGGCCGCAGTGATAGGAACGACCATTGCCTATATTATGTTCCAGTATGGAAAAGGAAGAAAAGGGGAACTGGCGGCCGTAGAAGCTGTAGGAGAAATGTCTGATGACTTGGGAGGTGAACTGTAATGGCAGATGAAAAAGTATTAAAAAATGAAGAATCCGTAATGAGCCCGGATATTTTTAAGAAAACCTTTTGGCGGTCTTTTCCGCTGCAGGCATGCTTCTTTTATGAGAGAATGCAGAATGTAGGCTTTGCCTATCAGATGATTCCGGCTTTGAAAAAGCTATATCCTAATAAGGATGAGGCTTCCGAGGCATTAAAACGTCATCTGGTGATTTTTAATACGACTCCGGCTATTGTTACCTTCATTACCGGCGTAGCCATTGCTATGGAGGAGAAGCTGAAAAAGGCAAAGGAAATGGGAGAAGAGGGCGATCCGGAATCCGTAAATGCGGTAAAGACGGCTCTTATGGGACCTCTTGCAGGTATCGGCGATTCTTTCTTCTGGGGTACTTTCCGTATTATCGGCGCTGGTATCGGTTGTTCTCTGGCAGCACAGGGAAGTATCCTTGGCGCTATTATGTTCCTGCTGATTTATAATATTCCTCATTTGCTGGTGCGTTATTTCGGATTGAAGATCGGATACCGCAGTGGAATGAGCTTCCTTGACAGCATGTCCGAGGGCGGTATAATTGCGGCATTGTCTGAGGTGGCTAAGGTACTGGGACTTGTTGTGGTAGGCTCCATGTGCGCCTCTATGGTAAAGCTGGCGATTCCTTTGGTTTTGAATATCGGAGGGGCAGAGATTGTACTTCAGGATATTTTTGACGGAATCATTTCCGGCTTTATCCCGCTGGCTTTGACGTTTGGTACATACAAATTATTGCAGAAAGGATTTAAGACAACCACAATCCTCTGGGGCATGATTATTGTCGGGATTGTAGGAAGTGTCTTGGGTATTTTATAATGGCATCGAATATGTATAATTATATTTGCGAGACTCCGGTTGTTCTGAAACATATCATTGAGAACCGCAAGGAGATTGCAAAGGAGTTTGTAGAGAAGTTTAAGGACTGTGAGATTGAGCAGATCTATGTGCTGGGCTCCGGCACCAGCTACCATGCAGGGCTTTCCGCCAAGAATTACCTGGAGGAACTTTTGGACATGAAGGTCATCTGTATGTATCCCACACAGTTTGAACGTAGTGAAAAGGTATTTAATAAGAACACATTGGTTATTGGCATGTCTCAGGGAGGGCAGAGCCTTTCCACCGTGGCAGGGCTTGATTGTGCAAAAGCCCAGGGCTTTGGTACGGCAGGTGTTTCCGCTAATAATAATGCATTTGTCTTTGAGCATGCGGATACAAAGACCCTGATTGAAGTGGGAAATGAGAAATGCGGCGCCAAGACAAAGGGCTATGCGGGAACTACTGTTACGTTGATGATGATGCTCACAGAGCTGGCTCTGGCAAAAGGGATTGCCACAGAGGAAAAGGCGGCGGCCTACCGGGAGCGGATGTACAAGGTGATTGACAACCTTGGAAATGTGACAAAGGCTGCCGTTGAGTGGTACGGAAGAATTAAGGAAGAGTTTCTTCCGGCAAAGCGGATTATTGTAGTGGGATATGATGGAATGTACGCTGACGTGCTGGAAGGCGCCCTAAAGATTCTGGAGACAGTCCGTCAGGGTGTTACCGGATATGATATTGAGGAGTTTTTCCATGGAATCTACAATTCCATTACAGATAGCACCCATGTATTCTATGTGGGTTCCAAAGGAGATTATAAGCCGAGAACCTTAAAACTCATTGATATTTTAAGCGAGTGGACACCTCATAATTATCTGATTGCTTCGCCGGAGGGTGTGGATCAGGTAAGGGAGAAGGATCTGCTGGTAGAGTTTACGGAGGACTCGCTGTTTTCTGCATGGGAATATATTATCCCCCTGCAGATTGTAGCCTGCTTTGCGCCGGAGGAACTGGGGATCAATCCGGATATTCCAAAGGATCCCAACTTCCATAGAAGAATTGGAAGTAAAAATATGGAAGGCGTTACCAATCCCTACGGCGTGGAGGACGAGAAATAAAATATAGAGTGTGATTAAGCGTTTCCCGGACAGTGTTTTAAAGAATTTACGGCCGCATGCATGTGCGTCCGTAAATTCTTCTCTTTTTCATAGAGGTGTACTGGGAGGGATATTACGGAACTTCTAGTGGGAGGTATAAGTTTGAAGATACATTTTTTTGGAAGGCGCAGGATCAATACGTACCTTTTCACCGCAGCAGCCGTATTTTTTTCTGCATTCATCCAGGCATTTAGTATGAAAACCTTTCTGGATGCGGTAAATCTTCTGCCCGGCGGATTTACCGGCCTGGCTATTTTGCTGGAGCAGATTACCGGATTGTTCGGGGTGCATTTTTCCACATCCATAGGAATGATCCTGCTGAATATACCGGTGGCAATATTCTGCTATCGCCATGTGGGAAAAAAATTTGTGCTGTTCTCCATGCTCCAGGTATTTTTTGCCAGCACTTTGTTAAAGGTGCTTCCGGAAAACCATCTGTTTGATGATATACTTCTGAATATATGCTTTGGAGGCTTCCTCTATGGCATTTCCATGGTAATGGCCTTGAAAGGAAATGCGTCTACGGGCGGCATGGATTTTGTGGCTCTTTATATTTCCAACCGGATTGGAAAGTCCATCTGGCAGTATGTATTTATATTTAACTGTGTGATGCTCTGTGTTTTTGGCGCATTATTCGGCTGGGAGCATGCAGGGTATTCTATTATGTTCCAATTTGTATCTACACAGACCATAGAGCGGTTCTACCACAGGTACAAACGGGTGACTCTGCAGATTACAACGGAGCATCCAAAGGAACTGGTTGCGGCTTATATAAATGTCTGCAAGCATGGGATATCGGTGATGGATGGATACGGAGGATACAGCAAAAAGCCTATGAGCCTGCTTCATACGGTTGTTTCCGCTTATGAGGTACAGGATTTGGTGGACTGCTTGCGGCAGACGGATAAAAGAGTTATTATTAATGTGATGCCGACGGAAAGTTTCTTTGGTATTTTTTATCAAAAGCCGATGGAGTAAGGAATGGAAATGAAAAAATTGTTATTAATTGCAACAGGAGGCACCATTGCGTCAAAAGTTTCGCCGGAGGGGCTGCAGCCGGGGATTACATCTGAAGAATTGCTGGCCTATGTACCTGAGGTACGGGAAAACTGTATGGTGGATACGGTGCAGCCTTTTGAACTGGACAGTACGAATATCTGTCAGGAACATTGGCTGATTTTGGAACAGATAATAGAGAAATCCTACAACAGCTACGACGGATTTGTAATTTGCCATGGAACGGATACTATGGCGTACACGGCAGCAGCCCTTTCTTATCTGATACAGAATAACCGAAAACCGATTGTCGTGACTGGCGCACAAAAACCGATTAATCTGGAAATAACCGATGCGAGAATGAATCTTCGGGACAGCCTCCGGTTTGTTATGGACGATAGGGCCTATGGGGTAAACATTGTTTTTGGGGGAAAGGTTATTGCGGGAACCAGGGCCAAAAAGGCGCGCTCTAAGAGTTACAATGCATTTTCCAGCATTAATTATCCGGATATAGCGGTGATTCAGGAGAAAAGAATTATCTTTTATATAGAGGATTATTTCCGTCTCACGGAACAGGTAAGGTTTTATCACAGGATGAATGAGCGTGTTCTGCTTCTGAAGATAATTCCGGGGATGGACGGGCGGATACTGAATACGCTGGCGGATGAGTATGACGCAGTGATTATCGAATCGTTTGGGGTAGGCGGGCTTCCGGCTTATGGCAGGCATAGCTTTCTGGAAGCTGTTGATAACTGGTGCAGCAGGGGGAAAAAGGTTATTATGGCGACCCAGGTGATCCATGAAGGCAGTGATATGGAGGTCTATCAGGTAGGAAAGGTGATCAAAGACAGGTTCCCGATTATAGAGGCCTTTGATATGACGTTGGAGGCGACTGTAACGAAAGTCATGTGGCTTTTGGGAAATGATTTATCTAATGAGGAATTCAAAAAAGAATTTTATCGGACCATTAACTATGATATTTTACTGGCAGAGTAGGGATGGGGCTGTTGTTTCAGTAGATTATTCTTCTGCTGCTGCAATAGCCCCTCATTATTCTCGGAAGAACAGTAACTCCCCACCCCTCCCGCCGTAATTTCCCTAGACGAAAAAGGGATATTCTGTTAAAATATAGGTTATGATGATTACAAAAGCAAAGATAATCAGGATGAAATAGCCAAACTCACGGCAGAATGAGAGGGAAAATGGATAAAATCGCAGTCTTAATACCATGCTATAATGAGGAAAAAACCATCGCGAAGGTAGTGGCGGATGCAAAAGCGGCTTTGCCGGAAGCGGTGATTTATGTATATAATAATAATTCCAGCGACAGGACGGCTGAACTGGCGGCGCAGGCCGGGGCGGTGGTGCGGAACGAGTATATGCAGGGGAAGGGAAATGTTATCCGGCGGATGTTCCGGGAAGTGGAAGCGGATTGCTATGTGATGGTGGATGGGGATGATACTTATCCTATGGAATATGCCGCGGAGATGGTGGACAAGGTTTTGCACCATAATGCGGATATGGTGGTGGGCGACAGGCTTTCTTCCACTTATTTCACGGAAAATAAACGGCCTTTCCATAATATGGGGAACAGCCTGGTAAGGGGAAGCATCAACCGGCTGTTTGGCTGCGATATTAAGGATATTATGACGGGATACAGGGCATTCAGCTACGGGTTTGTGAAGACATTCCCCGTGCTTTCCAAGGGATTTGAAATTGAGACGGAAATGACCATACATGCGGTGTCCAATAATATGCAGATTGAGAATGTAATCGTGGATTACCGCGACAGGCCGGAGGGAAGCGAATCCAAGCTGAACACGTATTCCGATGGGATAAAGGTGCTGGGGACTATAGGAAGGCTTTATAAGGACTATAAGCCGTTAGGCTTTTTTACGCTGCTTGCCGTACTTCTGGCAGCCATTTCCGTTATCTTTTTTATTCCTGTGCTGGTGGATTTTATCAGGACGGGCATGGTGGAAAAATTCCCGACGCTGTTCGTATGCGGCTTTGTCATGCTGGCAGCCATTCAGTCTTTTTTCTCCGGGCTGATTCTATCCAATATGGCTTTGAAAAACAGAAGGGATTTTGAATTCCGCCTGAATATGATTCAGGGCCGGAAGGGATATGGAGATGCGGACTGACGTATAGGAAAACAGTCTAAGACGGCACATTTGCTGCAAAGTCTGTGCCAAATCATAAAAGGCTGGAAAGGAAAAAGAGGGAAAGTTGGAAAAAAAGGGAGCATTAAAAGAACTGGGAAAGTTCAAAAAGAGATGGGATAAATGGGATATCTGCCTGTTTGCGGCGGCATTGGGCTTTTATCTCTTTTTTCCGTTATTTGACGGGCCGGTTTGGTGCAAGGATTCGCCCAGCTATGCCACGATGAATATTACGAGGGAGCCGCTATACCCTACATTTTTGCTGATATTCCGGAAACTGTTCGGGGAGGAAGGCTATTTGATGCCGGTGGTGGTTGTCCAGAGCATTTTGGCGGCATATGCTACATGGAAGTTGGCTGTAACGGTAAAAGAATATAAGAATGGCAGCCGGCTTCTCGCCTTGCTTTCGGTCTGCTTTCAGTTTGGGGTGACTTTTTTGTGCCGTTTTGTGGCCATCAGAGGATCATCCTATATAGACAGTATTATGACGGAAGGGCTGGGGCTGTCGCTGTATGTGCTTTTCATTGTGCAGCTTTATAAGTATGTGGTGGAGGAAAAGACGGGAAATCTGGTTGGAACGGTCTTTTACGCCTTTTTGCTGGTGAATTTGAGGAAACAGATGCTGGTTAGCCTTTGCCTGATGGCGGCGGTCTTTTTATTATATTACCTGGTGAAAGAAAGGCGGGGCAAAAAACTGCTTCTTTTGCTGGGGATAACGGCGGGTATTTTTATTGCATGCCGCTTTACGGATAAACTATATAACTTTTGTGTCCGGGGCGCGTGGATTGAGCATTCGGGAACTGCGATGGGGATGCTTTGCACGCTGATTTATACTTCTGATGAAGAAGATGCTCATTTGTTTGAGGATGAGGTGCTGCGGGGGCTGTATGAGGAGATTTCCGGGGAAGCGGACAGGCAGGGGCTGAAAATTACTTATGCGCCGGAAGGCTGGGTGGATTTGTCCTCCCATTATGCGGATAGTTATGATGCCATTGGTTATGGTATTATCAATCCTGTAGTACAGGGATATATTAAAGAAAATATGGAGGCTTCGGAAATCGAAGCGGTATTAAAGTACGATGAATATTGCGGTGATATGACGAAGATATTGCTGGGGCAGGAAAAAGGGGATTTGATTACGGTTTATGCGGCGAATGCATGGAAAGGGTTTGTGAATTCCATTGCCAGGGTAAACCGGCTTTTGAACATTTATGCGGTGATAGCATATCTTTTGTATCTGGGGCTTTATGGATATTGGGTATGGGAGAAGAAATGCTGGGCAAAAAGGGATAGAAGTGCGGCGCTGGCGGAGGTGGTGCTTGGCGGCGTAATCATCAATTCGCTGGTGGTGGGCGCTATGATTTTCTGTCAGCCCCGTTATATGATTTATAATATGGGGTTATTCTATACCGCGTTGTCGGTACTGATGTATGACCGGGCGGAAGCGGTTTTGTCCGGACGGCAGATGAGTGATAGCAGGGGAAAAGAAAGTGCATGAAATATGAAGAAAAAAATAATTGACAATTGGTACGCGATTTTAATAGGGTTATTTTTGCTGTCAGTGGCAGCAGTGTATGCCATTTTCGGGGAAAGCAGCCATATTGCGGTGCATGATAATATGGATTTGTTTGTAGCCCAGTTCCAGATGTTAAAAAATACGGACAGTTTTTTTGCCCATGGGGTGGATGTTCCCTTTTTGGGCGGTGTGACCAGGGATAATCTTCCTTCGGAATTATCGCTTTATACACTGCTGTATTTCTTCCTTCCTTCCTTTGCGGCTTATATTACAGGGTATTTGCTGAAAGTTATCCTGGCAGTCTTTTCGGTCTGGGTGCTTGCCAGGGATTGGTATGGGGCTGAGTTTGAAAAGTATAAGCCGTTGGCGGCGATGTTCGGGCTGTCCTACGGCGTTTTGAATATGTTTCCGGCTTTTGGGATACCTTTTGCTTCCATTCCGCTGGCCTTGTATTTACTGCGGCAGATTTATAGGAGGCCTTCGGCAAAATGGTATATTGCGTTGTTCTGTTATCCTTTTTTTTCTTATTTTTCCTATTTTGGATTTTTTATTTTAGCTTATCTTTCAGTGGGGATTATCTGGCTGAGTTTCCGGGATAAAAAAGTGGCGGTATCCTTGATTGGGGCGTTGTTTGTGCTTGGGCTGGGGTATGTGCTTTTTGAATATCGACTGTTCTATGTGATGCTTTTTGGCGGCGTGGAAACCATACGTTCAACGATGGTGGAGGCGAATTTACCGGCGGGGCAGATTTTAGCCCAGAGTGTGGATGTGTGGATGCACGGCATGTTCCATGCGGAAAGTGTACATGACAAGCTGGTTTTATGGATATGCGTGGTTTATTTCTTTTATTTAAACGGGAAATATCTGGTGAAGAAAAACGGAAAGGGGATTTTCCATGATATTTATAATCTGGTGATGCTTGTGCTGGTGTTTAACAGCCTGGTATATGGGATTTATAATTGGGGGGCCTTTAGGGGGCTGGTAGAAACGCTACTTCCGCCGTTAAAAGGCTTCCAGTTCAATCGTACTGTATTTTTCAGCCCATTTCTCTGGTATGCTGCGTTTTTCCTTATTCTGCAGAGGGGGTATGGCTTATCGTATAAAATGGCAGGGGTACCAGCAGGCAGCAGAAATCAGCAAAAAAGCGGGCATCAGGCCGGGAGGGGATGGCGGCAGTACTTGCGGAAGTTCCCCCGGGGGCTGCGCCTGGGGGCAAATGTTTTGGCGGTTTTAGCGTTTGCGCTCATATTGTTTACTCCTTCCAGATATAACGATTTGTACCATACCTGTAAAAATAAGGCGTTGGAGATTTGGAAGGGGAAGGAAACGGATGAAATGAACTATGAAGAGTTTTATTCCGTTGAATTGTTCCGCATGATAAAGCAGGATATCGGCTATGAGGGGGAATGGGCGGCAGCGTATGGGTTTCATCCGGCGGTGCTGGAGTATAATGGGATAGCTACGCTGGATGGGTATCTGGGCTTTTACCCCCAGCAATATAAAGAGGACTTCCGTCAGATAATCGCGCCGGCCATAGAAAGGATGGAACCTAGCAGGATTTATTATGACGACTGGGGGGCAAGGGCATATCTTTACTCCGGAACGGAGGCCTCGGCCGTGAGTACTTTGAAGTCTTTTGCGGCGGCGGATCAAGAACTGTATATTAATAGTGAGGCATTTGTGCAAATGGGGGGCGAGTATATTTTTTCCCGGTTTGCATTAAGCAATGCGGAGGCGCTTGGGATGGAACTGGCCGGGGTATACGGAACGGACGGGAAACCCTATGCGGTATATGTGTATGCGCTGGATGTTTAAAACTGACACATAGGCAGTTGTGAGAGTCTGGGCTGCCGGAATATTCAGCCGGGGGTATTGGTTTCACAGCTGCCTGAAAGCTGCACAGGAGGAAAGGAGCGGGCAAGGAAAAGTGGGAGTATTTAGGGATAAAAGGAAAAGGGAACGTGTTATAGAAGCCGTTTTTTATTTACTGGTATTCGCATCTATTATGTGTTTTGCCATGGTACAGACTTATGGTGATCCGCCGGATGAAATTAACCGGTTTAAGGTGGTAAACTACATATGCAAATATGGTGCGCTGCCCCATGGGGCGGACCCGGAAGTGCTTTTGGCGGGATATGGGGCATCCTATGCTTTTCAGCCTATTCTGACTTATATTATTCAGGGCTTTTTGTTACGGCTTTTGTGTTTGGTTACCAATGACGGGTATGTGCTGCTATTGGCGGCGCGAATGGTAAATGTGGTTTGGGGTGTGCTGATGGCCTATTTTGTGAGGAAAATAGCGAAGGAAGCATGGGGGAATCCATACATTCAGTGGACGTTTACGCTGCTGGTGGTCTTTCTGCCCCAAAATATTTTTATCCATTCCTATGTGAATACGGATTCCATGGCGATGCTGTCGGTGGCTATTATTTTTTATGCGCTGCTCAGGGCTCAGAGGGCGGGCTTTGACAGGCAGGGGTGTTTGCTGTTGTCGGCAGGGATTATTTTATGCGCTATGTCTTATTATAATGCTTATGGGATGATCTTAGCGGCTATCTTTCTGTTTGTGGGGAATTATATTCATCTGGACAGAGGGCTGTGGATAGAATGGAAGCCGATGCTTCGGAAGGGGTTCTATATTTCCCTGATTGTGCTGCTGGGAAATGGCTGGTGGTTTGCCAGAAATGCGGTGCTTTATAATGGAGATATCATAGCGATGGACGCCAGGAGGGAATGCGCGATTTTAACAGCTGCCGAAGAATTTAATCCGCTTACCAGGTTTACGTACCAGAACGGGGGGAAGAGTTTGAAGGAAATGCTGTTTGATACGGGATATATCAGGGTGCTTAGGGACAGTTTTATCGCTATGTTCGGCCCCATGATTATTCCTACCCATGGCCTGATTTATGTTTATTATAAACGGCTTTGGATTGCGGCGTGTGCTGCGGCTTTGCTTCCGGCGGGAAGGATAAGGAAAGCTTACCTGGAGGGAAGGGGAGGCAGAAAAGGGAAAGAAGGGGTACAGGCGGTTTCCGGTGTATACGGTGAAAACGCCAATGGATATTTGGAGCATGAGGAATGGAAGGGCGGAAGGAAAGGGAAGGCTTTCTTTTACTTTTGCATGATTTTATTCTGTGTGATTACCATAGGCCTGAGCATTTACTATTCTTATACGTGGGAATTCCAGCCCCAGGGAAGGTATATTCTTCCAGTGCTGATTCCCTTTATGTATCTGGTTACGGTAGGGGTTGGGAAAATTTGCGCATTGGCGGAGGTTTTAAGTGTAAGGGTTGGGAAATGGATTTGCTTAGGGGTTATGGGATATGTAACGGCAGCTTTCGGGTATAGCTTGTTTATTCGTTTCCTGCCTTATTATTTGCAGGGGGAGAATATGTTTTCCATGTGGGGGAAAGGCTTTGTTCCATAAGTAAACGCAAATCAATTTTGCGGGGCGATGCGGCGGGCGGCCTGCTCTGCCGGCATAGAATTTGGTTTTGCGGCTGAGCGAAAAAGCTGATTTCACTAATGAAATGGAGGAAGAAGTGGGAAGCGGACGGGCCAGAAGCAATGGGCATCCGTGCCCATGCTTCTTAAAACCGCCATCCATGGCGGTTTTTCCCTGGTTTTAGGCCATTTCATAAGTGAAATGACTGCTTTTTCGCAATAGCCGCAAAACCAAATTCCATTTCGGCAGGGCAGGCCGCCCACCGCATCGCCTTGCCCCGCAAAATTGCTTTGTTCCATAAGTATATGTATCCTTGACCGGAAATCCGTTCGGTGATATGATAAATGCGGTTGTAGAACTTCCCTTTATGCTGAAAAATGGGTAAGGAATGTATTTTCGGCGGAGGATTTGCGTCATAAATGCAGGATGAGGGGGAAATATTAAAAGAAAGAGGAATTGATATGCCAGTAAGAGTACACAATTTTTTAGGAAGATTAGGATGGAACGCGAGGAAGTATTTTCCTGTGTTGGCCAGTGAAAGTTATTTGAAGCTTCAGTTTGTGACGAGGAGAAAGCTGCAGAAGAATTATATAGAGTATTTTATGAATGCGAAAGAGGTGCCTCATCCCCTGGTGGTGAATCTGGAAACGATTAACCGGTGTAACAGTACCTGTGAGTTTTGTACGGCGAATAAAAATGCGGAAAAGCGGCCTTATAAGAGGATGGAGGACGAACTTTTTTATAGTATTATAGACCAGCTGGCGGAGTGGGGGTATAAGGGGCATTTGACTATGTATGGGAATAATGAGCCTTGGCTGGATACCCGTATTGTGGAGTTCCATAAATATGCCAGGGAGAAGCTTCCGGAAGCGTTTATTTTTGTATCGACCAATGGGCTGCTTTTGGATGTGCCTAAGGTGAAGGAAATTATTCCATATGTGAATCAGCTGATTATTAATAATTATTGCCTGGATATGAAGCTGCATCGGAATATACAGGTGATTTATAAGTATATGCTGGATCATCCGCAGGAGTTTAAGGATGTGGATGTGCTGATTCAGATGCGTTATTTGAAGGAAGTGCTCACGAATCGGGCAGGGAGTGCGCCGAATAAGCAGGCTACGGAGAAGGTAGTCAAGGAAACCTGTCTGATGCCTTATACGGATATGTGGATTATGCCCAACGGCAAGCTGGGGATTTGCTGCTGCGATAACTTTGAAGTGACGGATTTGGCGGATTTGCACGAAACTCCTTTGAAGGAGGGGTGGAACAGCGATAGATATAAGGTGCTGCGGGAAGCGATACGGACGGGAAGGCAGAATTATCCGTTCTGCAAGCACTGCGACTTTATCGATGCGGGGCTGCGCATGGATGCGGTGGACGATATACTGAAAAACCGCGGTGCGGCACATGGAGCCAGGCAGTCGATGTTTAAGAAGTAGTGGATTTGTGAAGTGGGAGTGGGGTTGAGGTTGAGGTTGAGAGAATATTCCGGCAATATGTTCTGTGCAAAGCCTGATGTGTCGGGCACTTCATCAAGCCCAATAGGGCAGAAATCATTCGGGGATAGCCCCTCTTGATTTCTATGGTCTTGATTCCGTGACACAAAAAGGGCTTTGCACAGAACATATTGCCGGAATATTCGGCCAAGGGTATTGGGCTTCACAATTGGGTGGGGAGAGTAGGAGTTTTGAACGGCTATGCTAAGGAAACCTATGTAGGTATTGGGCTTTACAATTGAGTGGGGAGAGTAGGAGCGTGCTGTGGTATAGTGGGGAATTATGTAAGGGAATTGAGTGGAAAGGGTAGGAGGAGTATGGATAGAAGAAAGATAAGGGTGATTTTGGATGCTTTGCTGGCGGTTGTGCTGGTGGTTGGAATGTGTGGGGCACTGGCAGGGTGTGGAAGCGGGCAGGTGAAGGCGGAAGCGGAGAGGTTGGATGAGACGGCGGAGGCAGAGGATGTGTCGGATGGTGCGGTTGGGGATGATGGTCGGCAGCCAGGGGATGTGTCGGATGGTGCGGTTGGGGATGATGGACAGCAGCCAGGGGATGTGTCGGGTGCGGAAGCCGGTGGAGATATGTCGGATGCGGATGATGGGCAGGAGCCGGGGAATATATCGGGTGAAGGGGAGGATTCGGAAAATGCTGTAAACGCAGAAGATGCAGAGGGCGGGAATGGTTTCGCCCAGGGGAATGAAAACGGGGCGGAGGAAGCAGTTTCTCCGTTTGCAGGAAAGACGGTGAGTATTTGCGGGGATAGCATTTCCACTTTTACAGGGTATATCCCGGATTATTATAGTAAGTTTTACCCGGAGATGGGGGAGATTACCAGGGTGGAGGATACCTGGTGGATGCAGGTGCTGGAAAGGACGGGCATGGAACTTTGCCGGAATGCTTCCTATTCGGGGAGCACGGTGAGCGGGCAGTCGCAGGATAACGGAGACGGAAGGTTTGCCTGCGGGAATTGCAGAGTGCTGGATTTGGCCGGGGATGAAGGGGAAGACCCGGATGTGATATTGATTCTGATGGGGGCTAATGACTTGCTGACGGATATTCCGCTGGGAGCCTATGATGGGGTATCACCGGTGGAGGAAGGGTATATTAAGACTTTCAGCGAGGCATATGCCTTGATGTTGGATAAGATGCTGGAGCGTTACCCGCAGACGGAGATTTATTGCTGCACTATTGCGGAAGTGGGCAGATGGAATGAAGCCGGGGAAGGCTATTCCTATACCAATGTCCATAGTACTACGGCGAAAGATTATAATGCGTGGATCAAAGCGGTGGCAAATGCGAAGGGGGTTTCGGTTATTGATGTGTATGAATGCGGTATCACGGCCGAAAACATCCGGCAATATACAAGCGACGGAACCCATCCCAATCCGGCGGGGGCGAAACTGATAGCCGATAAAGTGTGCCAGGAACTGGGGGTAAATTAGTTCCTGGGAATATCTTTTAGATTAAATGCAAAAGGCGGCATACAATGGAACTGTTTTTATTCCGTTGTCCATGCTGAAATTCCGAGACGATAGCTTGATGGCATAATCCGGCCGGTAAGTTTTTATATAGGATTGCAGGCTTTTCGCTTTCGTATTATCGGCGCTTTTTACTTCTATGGGGATTATTTTCCCCTCTTTTTGAATAATGAAGTCAACTTCTGCTCCACGCTGGGAGACCCAGTAATAAGTCTTATAACCGCTGATAGTGAGCTGCATATTTACGTAGTTTTCAGTCAGGCCGCCTTTGAAGTCATCAATATTGTTGGTAGGATATAGGATATCCTGAGGCAAAAGTTCTTTTTTGGCCATAAGCAGCCCTATGTCCGACACATAGATTTTAAAGGAATCAATATTACGGTAGTTTTCCAAGGGCTTGAGTATCTGTTCTGTTTCATAGACTTGCGAAATGATACCGGACAGGGCCAGCCATTCAATGGCATTTTCGAATTCAGAGGCTCTGCCGCCTTTTTTAAGCAGCTTGTATTGAAAACGCGTATTTTTTTTAGAAAGCTGAACCGTGATATTGTCATAAGTGAGCCGGGTCTTTTTGATTTCATTGGCTGTATTATATTTGCTCATGTCGTTGAGATAGCCGATTAAAATGTTATCTTGCGTATGGCGGACGAGTATATAATCTTTTGTATCGGCAAATTGCATGACACATTCGGGCATTCCCCCTATCACTAGATATTGGCGGTATAGCTGCATGGCCGATTCGTGTAATGCAGGGGGGAGCGGAAGATTATTTTCGAAATGGTCTTTTATCTGTTCCATCAACATATGTTCGCCCAGAACCATCAGGAATTCTTCCATATCCATGGGATATAAAGTTTTCATATCAACTTTGCCCACCGGAAAAGAGAAGGAAGAGCGGTTCACGGCGATTCCCAACAGGCTGCCGGCAGCAATGATATGGTATTCAGGTGCGTTTTCACAAAAGTATTTTAAAGAAGTTAATGCCCGTTCGCAAAGCTGGATTTCATCAAAGATGATAAGCGTTTTCTCCCGAATTATGGTGGTGCCCGCTATATGGGAAAGGATAGGGAGCAAATGGGCGGGGGAAATATTGCCTGCAAAGGTGTCCGATAATGCAGGATTAGTTTCAAAATTAAAATAGGCAGTGTTTTCGTAATGGGTGCGTCCGAATTCTAAAAGTGAGTATGTTTTGCCGACTTGTCTTGCCCCTTGTATTTTTTACACTAAATAACATGAATAATTTTAAAAAAGCACTTCATTCGGCATGAAATGAGCAAAGCTGGATAAAAATATCAAAAGGCGGATGTTTTGTTCCATGAATTTAGGCAAATAGAAAAGCTCCCATTATATTATGGGCAATAGCAGCCGGGATTCCCCTTTTGCTGTTGTTTCGCATGATATAATGGGAGCTTTTAATTTCAGTTATGCTGTTTTACATCATTCCATCTCATTGGATTTGGCTTCTTCGTGGTATTCCTTTTCCGTATTCACGCTCCATACGTTGCTTCTGTCGAGGATGCCGTTTTTGATGTTCTTGACGGCCTCGAAGGAAGTGCACATGGAGTGGTCGATGTTGTTGTACCGGTGCTGGCCATTGCGTCCTACGCAGTATAAATTATCGATGGTGTCCAGATATTCAGTGAGCTTATCCATGTATTTGTAGGTGTCGAAGTAGGCGGGATAAGCTTTTTTCACCCGTTCCGAATGGGTATCGAGAACCTGGGAAGCATCGTCGATGAGCCCCATTTTTACCATTTCGTGCAGGCCGAATTTGGTGAACTTCGCATCGGACATGTTCCAGAGTTTATCCCCTTCGTTGCAGAAGTATTCCAGGCCTACCCAGACCGTATGCTTTAAATCTTTGACCATATAAGGGGACCAGTTATTGTATATCTGCAGCCGGCCCAGCTTGACGGTTTTATCATGGACATAAATCCAGCAGTCGGGAACGATATTGCCCACGGTCTTCATCTTTGTTTTATTTTTCAAGTTCAGCTTGGGCACTAAAACGCCCAGCGTGCGATAATCCCTGTAAGGCAGCCCGGCGGCAATTTTGGCCATTTTGGAAGGAACATCATTCATGCCGCCTACCAAATCTTTGATTGGCATGGAAGAGATGAAAATATCCCCTTCCATAGTAGATACCGTGCCTTCATGCTCGTAAGTCAGGGAAACGATGTGATTGTTTTCATCTTTTGTGAAGCCGGTTACTTTGCTGTTTTTTAAAATTTTACCGCCCAGTTTAATAATTTCTTCCGCAGTTACATCCCAGAGCTGCCCAGGGCCTAATTTAGGATATTTGAACTGCTCAATGAGAGAGGTTTCCACTTTGCGGTTTTTCTTAGCGGGCAGAAGCTTGCCGAACATATCCATGATAATAGCAAAAATGGATAAGCCTTTCGCCCGCTGCGCGCCCCAGTCCGGGGCAATTTCGGAAGGATGCCTGCCCCAGAGGTTTTCCGTATAGTTTTCAAAAAACATAGCATAAAGCTTCTGGCCGAACCGGTTAATATAAAAGTCCTCCAAAGACTTTTCTTCCCTTTTGTGTACAAGTGTTTTCAGATAGCTGAAAAATACTTGAATGGTAGTTAAAAATCCCATATTTTTAAGGGTTTCAAATTTCAATGAGATGGGATAGTCGAAAAATTTCTTTTTAAAATATATGCGGGATACCCTGTTTCTGTTTAACATGACCCGTTCTTCCTTCTGAGGGTTGGGGCCGCTCGAAGCTAAAGGCATTTTCCGGCGCAGAAGAATATCGTCATAAGAGGGGGAGCCTTGCTCCGGAAGCATCTTGTCCCACCATTCGTTCACTTCGGGAACTTTGGAGAAAAACCTGTGTCCCCCCATATCCATACGGTTTCCATTGTGGTTGACTGTTTTGGAGATACCGCCCATGGCTTCGCTTTCTTCAAATACAATTACTTCATAATCATTATCTACAGCCGGATTCCCGGGCTGCCTGTTGGTTAACAATTCATAAGCAGCGGTAAGCCCGGCAGGGCCGGCGCCTATGATAAGTACTTTCCTCATATGATGAATTCCTCTCCGTTTTTTCTATTTTGCATATTTATATCTATTTTTGCACCGCTTTATTCCCGTGGGCAACGAGCCAAGTGTACTAGGTTATTGACTGTGCTCAAATTGCAGGTTTGCAGACGATGCGCAGACACAAATTTGTTGCTCATTGAATGTATTTTAACATGGAATTATGGGATTGTCCATGGACAGATAAAGGGAATTGGGGTAAACTAATAGGAAAGATTACGGTTTCCTCTGTGACCGGTAATCTATGAGAACGATGGCCTAGTGCAGCACACTTGAAATTACCGTGCAAATTTCTGCGGAACTGTGGAAATATTAGGTATGCATTTAGGCGGAAATGGGGTAGGATATGATTGTTATCAAGGTTTTAAGCCTTATTTTATGGTTGTTTGCGGTTCCCTTCTGCATTGGCCTGATACCGATGCCGTGGATCCCGGAAGAAAAGAGGGGGATAGGGGTGGCCCTGGCTGCCGGCTATTTCATTATGCTGCCCTTATGCTGGCTGGTAACAGTGCCGTGTATCCTTTTGGTAAAATATGACAGCTTCCTTGTTATGGTAAGATGGTTTACCGGAGCGTTGGCTTTGGCAGTGGCAGCGGGGATTGGCATAGGCATATGGTCTTATAAAAAAGGGAATCCGGCCATTAGTATTCCTGTTTTGCAGCGCAGAAAGATGGGATGGGAGGAGGCAGTCAGGTGGCTTGTATTCTTCGGCCTGATTTTCTGGCAGCTGTATAAGGCTTTTACCCTTACATCTTTTGACGGTGATGATGCGGAATATGTGGCTCAGTCGCTGGTTACGTGGCAAAGCAATACGATGTACCTGATTAAGCCGTATACCGGGGGAACCACTTCTCTGGATATCAGACATTCCCTGGCTGTGCTGCCTGTATGGGTGGCCTATATCGGGAGGATGAGCGGGGTACATCCGACGATTTTGAACCATAGCGTGCTTTCCTTCGTGTGGATTCCTTTAGCGTATATTGTGTTTTATCAGATTGGCAGACATTTGTTGAAGGATAAGCGGGAGCATCTTCCTTTTTTTATGATTATAATGGCGCTTTTGCAGATCTTCGGGAATGTATCCATTTATACAAATGAAACTTTTTTCCTGACGAGGACGTGGCAGGGGAAGGCTGTGGCGGCCAGCTTTGTGATTCCGGCTACCATTTGGCTCCTGCTGTGGATTTTTGATGGGAAGGATGGGGGTAACGGAAGGGAAAGTGCAGGAAATGTGAAGTTCTGGAGCATGAAAGATGCAGCCGGAAGAAAATATGATAGAGAAACGGCGGGCATACAAAGAGGGCAGACGGCTGGTTTGTGGGCTCTTTTAGCGTTGGTAAACATGACGGCGGGGGTATGTACGTCCATGGTCGTCTTCCTGAATGTGGTGTTAATCGGTGCATCGGCCTTTTGGCTGACGGTGGCGGAACGGAAGTTCAGCATTTTGGTGAAAGCAGGGCTGGTATGCATTCCTAATGGGATATATATGCTGCTGTATTTGTTCCTGCACGCGTAAAGGCAGTTTGCGGCTGCTGTGTCCAAATGGGTATAAAATGTATAACGGATACAGAAATGTATGTGACAGCTGCAGCAAAAGGGCGGCATGGAGGATGCATGAAAGTTTTCAGGCTATGGAAAGGGCATGGTTATTAGTGTGAAAAATAGATTTTTCACACGGCGATTTGTGTCTGCGCGTTGCTTGCCACAAAGTCGCTTATGCGCAAAAAGCAGCGCAGAAATGGGGATTAATATGTACGGGATTTTTATGGAAAGTGTGGTAATATTTAAGAACTATACGGGTGGACGTTATTTGGCGGTTCTGTTTCTGCTGGCGCTGGCTTACTTGTTTGCCGCGGAGAAAGATAAAAAGCGCAGGGCATTGTTTTTGTACATGCCCCTTAGCCTGTTGCTGCTTTTCTTTTTTCCTATATTCAGGAAAGTATTTGTCCGCCTGATGGGGGACGGAGATACTTATTACAGGGTGCTTTGGCTGATTCCCATGGGAGTTATTACCGCTTATGGGGCCATAAAGCTGGTTGGCCGGCTGTATGAAAGAAAGAGGGCATGGGCAGGGCGCGCAGTTTTCGCGGCAGCGGCTGTGCTGGTGGTCATGGGGGGGAAATATGTATATGGCAGCCAGTATATGTCCAAAGCGGAAAATATGTATCATCTGCCCCAGCATGTGATAGATATTTGCGACCTGATTGCACCGGAGGAAGGGGAGCCGCGGGTCTGGGCGGTATTCCCTACGGATTTGGTCTACTTTGTGAGACAGTATGATACGAATATCCAGCTGCTTTATGGACGGGAAATGGTGGAGCCCAAGTGGCAGTATGCGGAACCGGTGCATACCATTATGAACCATCCTACAACGATTGATATCGAAGAACTGTTAAAGCTCACCCGGGAAAGGTATTGTACCTATATTGTTCTGCCGAATGTGGAGAATAAAAAGGTTTCGGAGGAACCGGAAAATTTTGGGCTGGAATTGATGGATACGATAAATGGATACCCGGTTTATTATGACCCGGTGGCGGCAAAAATAATTGAGGAAACCTTTGGGTAAACGGGGTTCTTGTAAGCGGCGGGCCAAGCGGCGGCAGAAACATTTGGCGGGCGCAGCGCAGGCCGATATCCCATTGTTGTAATGCGGATGCCGGCTTGGAATATTGGGTATATCATGTGTGTATGATAATTTGCAGATTGTGGAAAGGGCATGGCAGTTGATATGCTATTTCAATCGTATATATTTGTATTTTTGTTTTTACCGGTTAGCCTGACAGGGTTTTATTTTATAGGGAATCGCTGGGGCGGCATGGCGGCCAAACTCTGGCTGATTGTCATGTCGCTTTGGTTCTATGGCAGTTTCCGGATAGAGTATGTATTTCTTTTGCTGCTTAGCATTGCATTTAATTATGGAATGGCGGGGAAGCTGAGAAAAAGGAAACGGAACAGCGGGGCTGCAGCCGGAATGGAATCGGGAAACGGTAAAAATGCTGAATGTTGCAAGGAAGCCGAACTCGGAAAAAGGACAGCAAAAAGGATACTGGCAGCAGGGATTGCAGGAAATCTGGCGCTGCTTTTTTTCTTTAAGTATATGAATTTTTTTATTGGGAACTGGAATGCGATGGGCGGAAGGGAACTGTCCTTGCTGTGTATCGCTTTGCCTGTAGGCATCAGCTTTTTTACCTTTCATCAGATTTCCTATCTGGTGGACTGTTTCCGCGGGGAAGTGGATGGCGGGCATTTGGTGGATTATATATTGTCTGTTGTATATTTCCCAAAGCTGGTGGAAGGGCCATTGGTGATGCCCTCCGAATTTTTGCCCCGGCTGGCCAGTGTGGGGGGGAAGAAGCCGGATGGGGAAAGGCTGATGCGGGGGATCTGCCTGTTTATTCTGGGGATGCTTAAAAAGGTGATTCTGGCGGATACTTTTGGGGGAGCGGTAGACTATGGATATGCCAACCTGGGTATCATGCATGGCTGGGATGGGCTGCTGCTAATCATTTTCTACACGCTGCAGCTTTACTTTGATTTTAGCGGGTACTGTGATATGGCCAGAGGGGTGAGCGGGATGTTTGGCATTGAACTGCCACTGAATTTCAATTCCCCTTACAAGGCAAGGAATATTGTGGATTTCTGGAAACGATGGCATATTACATTAAATCAATTTTTTACAAAATACCTTTATATTCCCTTGGGCGGGAACCGGAAAGGAAAAGTCAGGACTTACTGCAATCTGCTGTTGGTTTTCCTGGTCAGCGGTATATGGCATGGGGCCGGATGGAATTTTATCTTATGGGGGCTTTTGCACGGTGGGCTGTGTGTTCTGACGAGGATGTGGCAGGGAAGAAGGGGAAATCAGGCGTTAAGGGGAATGGCGAAAGCGATCGGTGTGTTTCTCACGTTTTGCTTTGTTGCTTGTGCGTGGGTTTATTTCCGGGCGGAGAGTGTGGCACAGGGGAATCAATTATTCCGGCTGATTTTCGCCAATGACTTTGTGAGAGTGAACCGCAATCTGGCGGGTTATTTTAACCTGGATGAGTTTTGGTATATTCTAAAGGTACTGCGGCTGGACCGTTGGGAATTTGGCCATTATATACTGATGACGGTGTTTACTGCTTTTTCCTTGCTATTGGTATTTTTTGGGAAAAATGCGGCGGAAATCGGGGAAAAGATAAAGCCCCGGGTGTGGACGGCGGTATTATTCGCTTTGCTGATGCTTTGGTGCGTATTGACATTCTCCAACGTGAGCACGTTTTTGTATGTGAATTTTTAGCAGTGGCGAAGACACTTTTGACTTTATAGGAAAGTCCATCGCCAGGCGGACATAAATTGACGAAGAACCGAAGGTTCTTCATGAAGTGGCGAAGACACTTTTTTAGAAGGATGAATCATAATGAAGCAGGAGAAAGAAATCATGCAAAGGATATCGGTTTTGTCAGCGGGAAAGAGCCGGCCTGGGCGGGTATCTTATAAGAAATGGTTTGCCGCATTTATTTTGACCTTTTTGGCGGCAGCGGGGGCGGTGATGCTGCTGGTGGCATATGTGGACCCTTTTTTCCAATATCATAAGCCGCTGGAGGATTTCCCTTATCAGGTGGATAATCAAGTGAACCAGAATCCGGGGATGGCGAAGCATATGGACTATGACAGCGTGATTTTGGGATCATCCATGACGGTGAATTTCAATACCCATTGGTTTGAAGAACTGATGGGGCTGGAGACATTGAAATTGAGTTACAGCGGGGCATTTCCCAAAGACCAGGCGAATATTATGGATATTATCTTTGCGGATGTTCGTGAAGTGGACGCGGTTTTTCTCGGCATTGATGTGATTACGTATAGCGGCGGGGTAGAGGAGACGAAATATCCTATCCCGGAATATTTGTATGACGATACAGTATGGAATGATATTCCGTATCTGCTGAACAAAGATGTATTGCTGCAATATATCATGAGGCCGCTGGCAGACCCGGATAAGACGGACTTGTCTACCGTGTATGCCAGCTGGTGGACGGAGGATTATTATAATAAACAGTGGGTGATGCATAATTATGTGGCAGCAAAACCCGCAAAGGAAGAGGCGGAACGGGATAAATTCGTGGAAAATATTAAAGCCAATATGGACATCAATATATGCCCTTATATAGAAGCGAATCCTGACACGGAATTTTATGTGTTTTATCCGCCCTACAGTATTCTGTATTGGAATGACGTGCTCCAGGAGAAGCAGCTGGAAGCGGTGCTTCGGGAATATGAGTATATTTCGGAGCGGCTGTTTGCCTATGATAATGTGAAGGTTTTCTTTTTCCCCAATCAGGAATGGATTATCTGTAATTTGGATAATTATGCGGATTATAGCCATTATCATCCGGATATCAACCGTTATATGACAGAATGCTTTGCGAGTGGGGAGCATCGGGTGACGAAAGGGAATCTGGAGGAGGAACTGGAGGAGATGAGGCGCATAGTACTTGGGTATGATTTTGAGGAATTGTTTTCGGTGGAGTATTAGGAGGTGGCTATCGGGTGACAGAGGCTGAGGCTTTAAAATTAATTGAGAGTGGTGAAAGCAATACTGTAGAATTTAAAAAGTCTACAAAGGAAATTACGAAGGACATTTATGATACCGTTTGTGCCTTTTCTAATCGTGCTGGAGGGCATATTTTTCTTGGAATAAGTGATGATGGTCTAATCACAGGGGTGTTGCCGGGGGCAGTGGAGAAGCTGAAGAAAGATTTCGTCACAGCGGTTAATAATGCAAATAAATTGTATCCGCCGTTGTATTTAAGTTTGGAAGAAATTCAAATTGATGGTCTTATAGTTCTGCATGCATATGTGCCAATAGGTACACAAGTATGTAGGCATAATGGGAAAATATTTGAACGGAATCATGAAGCGGATTTGGATATCACGAACAATTCTGATGCGGTTTTCCATTTATATGCAAGAAAACAGGATAGTTATTATGTAAATAAGGTTACAGGTTTTGAAATGTCAGATTTGCGCTCTGATTTGATTGATCGTGCTAGAAAAATGAGCCGTATTCGAAATATGAATCATCCATGGCTAACAATGGGAGATGAAGCGCTTTTACGAAGTGCGGGGTTAATTTTGAAAGATGATGAGAAGCGTTGGGAAGGAATTACCCTTGGGGCAATCCTTTTGTTTGGAAAAGATATCACAATAATGTCTGCGCTTCCACAGCATAAGACGGATGCGATTTTCCGCGTGGAAAATGTAGACCGTTATGATGATAGGGATGTAATTATTACAAATTTATTTGATACTTATGACAGATTAATGGAATTTGGTAAAAAGCATTTAAGTGACCCATTTGTTTTGGAAGGAATAAACAGTGTAAGCGCCAGAGATAAAATATTGAGGGAGATTTTCTCCAATTTATTGGCACATCGCGACTATTCATCTAATTATGTAGCAAAGTTTGTAATTGGAAAAGAGTATATGTATACTGAGAATGCCAGCCGAGCGCATGGAACAGGCATTCTGGAATTGTCGAATTTTGAACCATATTCCAAAAATCCGGCCATTTCAAAAGTATTTCGAGAAACGTCACTGGCAGACGAGTTAGGATCTGGAATGAGGAACACGTATAAATATACCAAGTTATATTCAGGGGGAACGCCGGAATTTATAGAGGGAAATGTGTTTAAAACATTAATTCCTTTGACGGATATTTCAGTGGGAAAAGTGGGACCTTCTCAAGTTAACTTGGTCAGTGACCAAGTTAGTGACCAAGTTAGTGACCAAGTTAGTGACCAGGTTAGCAAAGACAGGGTTATTTTGCAACGTATCCTCATTTTTTGCCAGGAAGAAAAAAGTAAAAAAGAAATTTGTGAATATATGGGGTATCATAATCGGACATTTTTCACCAGAAAATATTTGCTTCCGCTTATTAAGAGGGGAGAATTACGGATGACGCAACCTGATAAGCCAAGTAGCCGAAGCCAGAAATATATTACGGTAAAAATAGCAGAAAAGTAACAAGGGGGGGAGGATATCTCTCCCCTATCTGGCAGAAGTCCTGCCTGTATTCACAAATTCCGCCAACCTGGCGGCCATGGCTTCCCGTCCGGCATCGTTAAGATGGATATAGTCACTCATATAATCATGATAATTATCTTCGTTAATGGTTCCATAAAAATTGTCGATAATGGAAACACCACAGGAAATGGCCACATCAATTTCTTTCAGCAGGTAATGGGGGAGGGCTCCGTTCCCGAGGTCGGTGCTGCCCCCGTTTTGATAGTTGCCGTTTGCGTCAATTGACTGTGCAAAGGTATGGGACATTACAACGATTCTTATATAGGGATAAGTGTTTTGGATGTTTTCGATGGCGGTACGCAGTCCTCCGGTATAGGTGCTGAGTTCATGCGGGTCGTTGGGGTTATCGGAAGGGATGCATTCCAGATAATCCCGCCCATCGTAGATGATGGCAATCATGTCCAGCTTGCCGTAATCAATGTTTTTTAACGTTTCAACAGATTCCTGATAAATTTTATCCTGTTCAGCCATGGCGGCTGACTCTAAACGGGAAAAATCCTTGCTGCAGATACTCTGTGCAACATAAGGGAGATTAAAGTTATCCTTTGGATAGGATTCGCTGTATACAGCGTACTTGGCCCCTATGGTGGATTCCGGGAAGCCGCCGTTATATACGACAGCGCCTGTCTTGGAAGAGAGCAGCGAAATAAAGCCATTGCTCCCGGTTTCATCTGTGAGGGGATTATTACCCAAACAGAGGATGGTGGTAACGCCATCGTCCACATGGCCTTCCAGTTTGGATTCGCTAAGCGGTATAATAGTATCAAGCGCTTCCACATCATACCCTTCGGCAATGTTGTCAGGGTCGTAGTCTGACTTGGTGCCGATGTTCCATATAATCAGCTTTATAATAGCCGTAGCCGCCAGAACCAATATGGCCGCCAGCAATATGATATGTCCGTTTACCTTGGATTTGCTTTTTCTATGTTTGCCTTTATGCGATTTTTTCATGATATTCCTCCATAGTGAAATAATAGCCTGCGGGAATCGCGAGAAAATTCCGAAAGCCTGTAAACCATTTACTTATTGTACTATGTTCTGTTGAAAAAATCCACTTTTTTAGCTTTTCTTATGGGCGGCACGGAAATAACATAACAGTTTGGTTAGGCCATATTGTTTAAGACAGGAAAATTTACCTGATCAGCTTTTCCTATTGGCTGTGAAGTTCTTTGTACCACTTACTGTATTTATACATCCGGTATGTAGTGCCAAGTTCCTTCAATTGTTCATCATCGGCGCATCTGCTTTTGAAGGCATTGCGTTCGTCTATATCCATACTCACATATTCCATATAGGGAATGCGTAGTTCGGTAATAGAACCGCCGCATTTGGGGCAAGTCATTTTGTGCCCATTCAACATGTGGACACGGTGGCAAGGTTTGCAATAATGCATGTACATCATGAGTCAAATTCCCCTTTTCCGATTACGTAATATAATCCAATGCTTTTTATACTCTTTGATTGTGTCAGCATTGACGAAAAAAGTCAATGATTTCATGAAGTAATTCATCGACAAAGTGGGGGAGGAAGGCCGGGCAGACTGAATTATTATCCGATTTTTTCTTATCTTTTTCTTACCTTGACAGAAAAACATTGAAAAATGGGAGAGTGCATGGTAAAATAAATCCACATGTCTGAGTGGAAGATTAAAAATTTTCAATTGCAAGTTTGTGTCTGTGCGGCATCCGCAAGCTTGCCGTGCGTAAAGCCCAGGAAATGCCGGGCCGCAAAGGCGGCGCAGAAATGGGGTAAAAGGTGGAAACGGGGAAAAGACAGGCATTAGGCAAAAGCTGGATAAGTATACCTGTGATTTGGGAGTTTGAATAAAATATAAATATCAGGCACGATAGCGGTGCGGAAATGAGGTTAAAAATGAGGACTTATTTAGTAACAGGCGGCGCAGGGTTTATAGGTTCTAACTATATTCACTATATGTTCAAAAAGTATGGGGATGAAATACGTATTATCAATGTGGATGCCCTCACTTATGCAGGAAACCTTGAAAACCTTAAGGCTTTGGAAGGGCGGGAAAACTATACTTTCGTAAAAGCGGATATTTGTGACAAAGAGGCTATTGCGAAGATTTTTGAAGAAAATGATATCGACAGGGTGGTTCATTTCGCGGCAGAAAGCCATGTGGACAGAAGCATACGCAACCCGGAGATTTTTGTACAGACGAATGTCTTAGGAACTGCGGTTATGCTTAATTGTGCAAAATCAGCCTGGGAACTTCCGGACGGAACATTTAAAGAAGGGAAGAAATTTCTGCATGTTTCCACCGATGAAGTGTATGGCTCGTTAGAAGAGGACGGGGGATACTTTTATGAGACAACCCCCTATGCTCCCCACAGCCCTTATTCGGCCAGCAAGGCCAGTTCGGACATGCTGGTGAAGTCCTATATGGATACGTACCGCTTTCCCGCTAATATTACCAATTGCTCCAACAACTATGGCCCGTACCAGTTTCCTGAAAAGCTGATTCCTTTAATTATCAACAATGCGCTTCAGGGAAAGAAACTGCCGGTATATGGCGATGGGAAAAATGTACGTGACTGGCTTTATGTGGAGGACCATGCGAAGGCCATTGATATGGTGCAGGAAAAAGGCAGGTTGTTTGAAACCTATAATATAGGCGGACATAACGAGAAGCAGAATATAGAAATTATTCATATCATTATTGATACTTTACAGGAAATGCTGCCGGAGAAAGACCCAAGGAAAGCTTTGGTCAGCAGGGATCTGATTACCTATGTGGAAGACCGGAAAGGCCATGACAGGCGTTATGCAATTGCACCGGACAAAATAAAAGCAGAAATCGGCTGGGAGCCGGAAACCATGTTTAAAGAGGGTATTAAGCTCACCATCCAGTGGTTTTTTGAGCACGAGGACTGGATGAAAAATGTCACCAGCGGCGATTACCAGAAATATTACGAAGAAATGTATCAGCAAAAATAAGCGTTAGCCTGGCGGCACCCGAAAAGTGCCGCCACGTTTTTACCTTTGTAAAGGCAGGCGCAAGGGGGATTCCGAAAGGACATAATAAGAGGTCATAATAAGAGGTCATAATAAGAGGTCATAATAAGAGGTAGGGTGAATGAATTTTAAGAAAAGGGAAAAAGGGGATAAGAAGAAAAATACAGTGGTGATTGCTGCTGCGCTGCTTCTTTTCCTGGTCATTGCAGGGGGGATGATTTATCGGCAGATTCAGGGGCACCAGGTAAAAGAAGCCTGGGCAGAACGGCTGGAGCGAGGGGAAGAACGCAGGGCCAGGAAAGCGGCGGAGGCTGAAGAGGCAATGGCAGAAAGCGAGGGGGTGCTGGATTTTTCCATGGAGTCGGGAATGGACGTATTGGAGGCAGTGGACGGGCGTCCCTTAGAAGTAGAACTGACAGAGGAAACGGCGGAAGATTTCCTGAAAATAGAATCCTGCTTAGTCAATAATGCAACGAGCAACGTTTTGCTGAAAGCTACGGCGGAAGGGATTCCGGCCAGCGATGATGATTTTTATTATCTTATAGCTTCCCGGATTCAGCATGACGATATTTCCCAAGGGGCGGCTATCAAGAGTGTTTTTAAGGGGGAAAAGATAGAATTCCAGTTTTCCAGACATTTCGGTACAATTAATGGATTTCTGTATAAATATTCAATTGCAATAAAGAAGGATGGAGAATATCTGCCGGTGTGTAAGCCGCAGTATATTACGAATCCAGGGGAAGTATCGGCATACAAATCTAATGGGGAGAAAATGCCTACCAAGAAAGGGCTTTTGATTGATCCGAACAAACTTCTGTCATCGGAAATCGATGATTTAGGAATAAGGCATGCGGCATATAATATCCCCATATCGAGAGTGTTGGGGAAGACTACCAGCGAAGAATATCCTACCATTGAATATGGATATCAGGGGAAAGCCTATGAGTTTAACGGTGAAGCTATTTCGGAATATGACCTTATTTTCAGTACTCTGACGGATAAAGAAATCGAGATTACCGTAATTCTTCTGAATGACATAGCCCAAGGTTATCCCCAGATGGTGCACCCTTTGGCGCGTGACGGCATCGGGGATGCACCCTACTATGCATTTAATGCGTCGGAAGAAGACGGGATAGAATGCCTTGCGGCAGTCAGCTCTTTTTTGTCAGAACGGTATTCGGGAAGGGCGAATGGAAGAGGTGTGATTTCAAACTGGGTTATCGGCAATGAAATCAACGCAAGAGAGAGCTGGAACTATATGCAATATACCGATGTAAAAACCTATGTGAGGGAGTATGTGAAGGCTTTCAGGGTATGCTACAATATTATAAAAAGCAGGAATGCCGCCAGCAGGATTTATATTTCGCTGGATCAGAGATGGGACAGCAATGCCGGCGGAACGGGAAGCTATGATGGGAAGGATATTCTGGATGAATTTAATAAACAGATAAAGGAAGGCGGGAACATTGAATGGGGCCTGGCGATTCATCCTTATAATGTGCCGCTGACCTCTCCTTATATATGGAATGAGTCCCGGTATGTGAAAAATTCTGTGGATACTGCCATGGTGACGATGGCAAATTTTCATGTGGTAACGGATTATCTGGAACAGGAAGAATTTCTGATGGAGGATGGGGAAGTGCGCTCTGTCACGCTAAGCGAACTGGGTTATACTTCCTCTGATGGGGAGGATATACAGGCTGCAGCCCTGGTATATGCCTATAAAGTGGCAGAAGCTAATGCCCACGTGGATGCGGTGCTTTTTTCCAGGCAGACGGATGCAGTGGAAGAACTGGAGCAGGAATTGGCCCTTGGCTTAAACAATCTGGACGGCTCCCATAAGTATGCCTATAATGTGTTCCGGTATATGGATACGAAGCGACAGGAGGAATATACGGATTTCGCAAAAGATATTATTGGGATTAAGAGCTGGGGAGAAGTGACGGAACAGAGAAGGGCGGCACAGTGATGGAATATGCATAGTTTCCCACTTTCATTTTTTTGTTTTTATGGTATAATGTTGAAACAGAAGAGAATGTTTCAACTATTGATTCCATGTGCGCGTTAGCGCACGAGACCATGGTATAATGTTGAAACAGAAGAGAATGTTTCAACTATTGATTCCATGTGCGCAAAAGCGCACGAGGTCATGGTATAATGTTGAAACAGAAGAGAATGTTGAAACAGAAGAACAAACGGAAGAACAAACAAAGGAGGCCATCTATAGATGAAAGGAATAATACTTGCAGGGGGGAGCGGTACGAGGCTCTATCCGCTAACAAAGGCGATTTCCAAGCAGATTATGCCAGTGTATGATAAACCGATGATTTATTATCCGCTATCCACTTTGATGTTAGCTGGTATACGGGAGATATTGATTATTTCTACGCCCAGGGATTTGCCTGTGTTTCAGGATTTGTTCGGCACAGGGGAGCAGCTGGGACTTCAGATGGAATATGCGGTGCAGGAATACCCCAGGGGACTGGCGGATGCCTTTTTGATAGGGGCCGACTTTATCGGACAGGATAGGGTGGCACTGGTTTTGGGGGATAATATTTTCTATGGGCAGAGTTTTTCGCGTGTGCTGCGGGAAGCAGCCATGAGGGAAAAGGGAGCTACGATTTTTGGCTACTATGTCAGAGACCCAAGGGAATACGGGGTAGTGGAATTCGATGAGAACGGAAAGGCCCTTTCCATCGAAGAAAAGCCGGAGAATCCCAAGAGCAATTATGCGGTGCCAGGGCTTTATTTTTATGATAATGAGGTGGTGGAGATTGCAAAGAATGTGAAGCCGTCTGCGAGAGGGGAAATAGAGATTACCAGCATCAATAATGAATATTTAAGGCGGGGAAGCCTGATGGTGGAGACTCTGGGCAGAGGGTTTGCATGGCTGGATACAGGAAACCATGATTCTCTGCTCGATGCGGCTGATTTTGTGGCAGCCGTTCAGAAAAGGCAGGGGCTTTATATTTCCTGTATTGAGGAAATTGCGTATAAAAAAGGCTTTATAACAAAAGAACAGCTGTTAAAGCTGGCGGAGCCGCTGCTGAAAACGGATTATGGAAAATATATGGTAGAGGTTGCAAATGGGCTCTAATGTGAAACGAATCATCATTTTGTTGATTTTATTTATGGTAGTAGCAGTGGGCGGGATTGTCCTGTATGACAATATCCAATCTTCGCAGGAGGTGGAGGAGGCCGCCGGCATAGAAGAAAGCGCATCGGAAAATGCGGAATCGATGCAGATAGGGGATGACCCCCGGGCCTTTCTTGGGGATGAGACTTTTTTTGAGCCGGATAAGAAGCCCTATTCATCCATTGAAAAGATGGACGGGAAAAATTTATCCCTGCTTATGACCTCTGTGCAAAAGGACTTGCGTATCCAGATAGTGGACAATGCGGGGAAACTGGTTACCGGCGAGGAGTTCTGTGTCGTTTTGAACGGGAATAAGGAATATAAAGACGAAGATAAGGATGGCATAATTTATATTGAGTATCTCCGTTCAGGGGAATATGAGGTGGCGTTAAAAGAGGCGTCAGGATACCGCGTGCCGGAAACGAATGCACATATAACCGTGAAGCAGAGCGTGGAATACGTAGTGATAGACGATATAGACCTGCTGATTCTGACCGAAGACGAAGTGGATGCGGAACTGGAGGATTTGGAGGCAAACGATGCGGTGGACGATGCGGATAAATCCGAAATCACAGGAATGCAGGAAGGAAATGCTACCTCCAAAACAGGGATTGACGTTTCCAAGTGGAATAAAGAGATTGATTGGGATAAGGTGAAAAAGGCCGGCGTAGAATTCGCCATTATCCGTGTGGGCTACCGGGGGGCCACCACTGGGGCTTTGATTGAAGACCCTTATTTTGAAGCGAATATCAAGGGGGCAATACGGGCCGGTATTCCGGTAGGGGTCTACTTCTTCACTCAGGCTGTCAATACGGTGGAAGCGGTAGAAGAAGCCAGTATGGTTACCGCATTATGTAAGGACTATAAAATAACCTATCCGGTATTTATCGATGTGGAGGGCCTGGGCGGCAGCGGCAGAGCCGATGGCCTGGATGTGGAAACGAGAACGGCAGTAAGCAAGGCTTTCTGTGCCACCATGGAAAGTGCAGGATATCGTGCGGGCGTATATTCTTCCAGAAATTGGTTAAATGACATGCTGGATATGAACGAACTGCGGGATTACATAGTATGGCTGGCAGAATACCGGGATGTTCCCATCTACCAGGGCTACTATCATATGTGGCAATATACTTCGAAGGGAAGCGTAGACGGAATTGAGGGCAACGTGGACTTTAACTTAAGCTATCTAAGGATTGAGGATACGGCATCCCCTATTCTTTTGGAGGAAGAACCGGAGGAACAGGAAGGAGAAGGGGAAGCGGAGACTCAGGAAGCGGTTCCGGAGGACGAAATTACCGAGCCGAATCCTATTCAAGGCGCAGAGAATGCTGAGTGGTAAGGAAGGAAATGAAGCTTTATAACAGAGCGTTTCTTTTGAATGGTTTATGAAATAGAATAAAGCAGAAAGGCAATCCCAAGTTTGTGTCTGCGCGGCATCCACAAACTTGACATGCGTAAAGCCCCGGGAATGCCGGGTCACAAAAGCCGCGCAGAAATGGAGGGAAAATGGGGAAAATAATAGTAGAAACTTGCGAAACTGAAGGGTTAAAGGTAATTACACCCGCAGTATTCGGGGATGAAAGAGGATACTTTATGGAAACATACCATTATGAGGCCTACAAAGAGGCCGGCATTGACCAGGTCTTTGTGCAGGATAACCAGTCTGCATCCAGAAAAGGTGTTCTCAGGGGGCTGCATTTCCAGAAAGAATTTCCGCAGGATAAGCTGGTTCGGGTAATCAGCGGTGAAGTGTTCGATGTGGCGGTAGATTTGAGGGAAGGCAGCGCCACCTTTGGCAAATGGTTTGGGGTAGTGCTTTCGGCAGAAAATAAAAAGCAGTTTTTTATTCCGAAGAATTTTGCCCATGGCTTTTTGGTGCTTTCGGATTATGCGGAATTTACTTATAAATGCACGGATTTTTATCATCCTAACGATGAAGGCGGCATTCTGTACAACGATCCGGAAATCGGGGTAGAATGGCCGATTCCGGAAGGAATGGAACTTATCATGTCCAAGAAGGACGAAATGTGGGGGGGCATCAGGGAATATATATCGGGCAGGTAAGTAAAAACAAAGTAACGGTTCAGCATACGAATGTGTAAATTTGACAAGGAATCCGGCCTTTTGCCGCAGGCAAAATTCGAAATGGCCGGATTTCGTAACAGGGAAGCCGAAAGGCCGAACTGTTACAAAACAAAGGCTTTCAAGATTGTGCCGATGGCCCAAAGCTTGTAGGTTACGGAAAGGGCATGCTATTTTCATGAAGAGTGGGAAAAGGAATAACAAGCCGAAAGGAAATAAAAAGAAAAAACGGATAAAATCCAACCGCAATCGCCTTCAAAAGTCAGTGATGGGAGGATTTTACGGGGTAGCAGCCATACTTACGGCTGTGGTTCTTTTACATCATAATCCTTTGGCGGATCAGGTGACGGAAGTAATGAAAAAGGTGATGGCGTGCCTGCTCATCGCTTTTACCAGTGTGATTTTCGGTATATTTTTTGACAGGCTTATGGTTCTTCCGAAAGAACTGTATCAAAGCAGACGTCTCATCTGGAAGCTGGCCAAAAATGATTTTAAAAAACGTTATGCGGGTTCCTATCTGGGTATGGTATGGGCATTTGTACAGCCGGTAGTGACGGTGGTGATGTATTGGATTGTTTTTGACAGGGTATTTGATACGAGAAGCCAGCTGGTGGCAGGAGGAATAGAGGTTCCCTATGTGCTGTACCTGACGGCAGGGCTGGTACCCTGGTTTTATTTTACCGAGGCACTGACCAATGGAACTACAGCACTGTTAGAATACAATTATTTGGTAAAAAAAGTGGTTTTTAAAATAAGCATTTTGCCTATAATAAAAGTAATAGCGGCTACCTTTATCCATATTTTCTTTGTGTGCGTATTGTTTGTGATTGCGATTGCATACGGCTATTACCCCAGCATTTATACGCTCCAGATTTTTTATTACAGTTTTTGCGAATTCGTGCTGGTGCTGGCAATAAGTTATGTGACCTGTGCGGTAGTCGTATTTTTTAAGGATTTGCAGCAGATTATCAGCATTGCCCTGCAGATTGGCATGTGGGCTACGCCGATTCTTTGGGATATTTCCGTTTTGTCGGATCAGATGAAGCCTTTCTTTAAGCTGAATCCCATGGTATATATTGTGAATGGATACCGTAGTGCGATTTATGAACAGGAATGGTTTTTTGAGCATTTTTATTCGTCCACATATTTCTGGATTTTTACGGTGACACTGTTTTGTGTCGGTTCGCTGATATTTAAACGGCTAAAGGTACATTTTGCGGATGTTTTATGATTTATTGGGGCAAAAGCCTCGGCCAGGGCGCAAACGCCATTTGCAAATACCTGGCATATTGTGCAAAGCACATTTTGCCGGAAGCTTTCCGTGACCGATCATTAGGAAATATACAATAGCAGGAGACGCACAGGATGGGCAAGAGAAAAGTTGCGATTAAAGTGAAGGAACTGGATAAAGTATATAAATTGTATGATAAGCCTTCGGACAGGATGAAGGAGGCACTGGGGTTTTCCAAAAAGAAAAAGTATAAAGAACACCATGCCCTAAGCAAGGTGAATCTGACCGTTTACCAAGGGGAAACGGTGGGGATTATCGGAACCAACGGCTCAGGCAAGTCTACGATTTTAAAGATTATTACGGGAGTTTTGAACCCTTCTGCCGGGAAAGTGACTGTCAATGGCAGGATTTCTGCGCTGCTGGAACTGGGGGCCGGGTTTAACCAGGAGTATAACGGGATTGAAAACATATACCTAAACGGAACAATGATTGGCTTTTCGGAAAAAGAAATTGATGAAAAGATGGACGCTATCCTGGGGTTTGCGGATATCGGGGATTATGTTTACCAGCCGGTAAAAACTTATTCCAGCGGGATGTTCGTCCGCCTTGCCTTTGCGGTAGCCATTAATATTGAGCCGGAAATTTTGATTGTGGACGAGGCCCTTTCCGTGGGGGATGTTTTTTTTCAGGCAAAATGTTACCACAAATTCGAAGAATTCAAAAAAATGGGAAAGACTATTTTGTTTGTCAGCCATGATTTAAGCAGTATCAGCAAATACTGTGACCGGGTGATACTGCTGAATCAGGGGGTGAAGCTGGGGGAAGGCTCGCCCAAAGAGATGATTGACATATATAAGCGCGTGTTGGTAGGGCAGTATGAACTTCATGACGAAGAAGAGGGAAACCTTTTAAACGATGGGGAAGTGACGGCTGCCGCCGCGGCGAAAGCGGGCGTAAATCCGGAACTGTTGGAATATGGAACCAATGCGGCGAAAATTGTAGAATATTATATAACGGACGACAAGGGAATACATACAACGGCTGTTATTAAGGGGCAGGAATTTACCATTCATATGAAAGTAGATTTTGCGGAGGATGTGCCTGCGCCTATTTTTGCTTTTACCATAAAAAATATAAAGGGAACGGAAATCACAGGAACCAATACTATGGTGGAAAAGGCTTTTTTGGAATCCGTGAAGGCGGGGGAGAAAAAGGAAGCGGTCTTCACCCAGAAGATGAGCCTGCAGGGCGGGGAATATTTGCTTTCCCTGGGAGTAACAGGATATGAAATGGATAAGTTCCAGGTATACCACAGGCTCTACGATGTGCTGAACCTTACGGTGATATCGGACAAGGACACGGTAGGGTTTTATGATATGGGCACAGTGGCAGCAGTGGTGGATAGGTAGGGGGAACGAAGAAAACAGCATCACCCCGTACAGAGCCCCAGAGAATTTACGGACGCGAGCGGCCGGAAATTGCTCTGCGAGAAGAAAGTGCTCTGGCAGGGGTGATGCGGAACTGGAATAAAAACAGCATCACCCCGTACAGAGCCCCAGAGAATTTACGGACGCGAGCGGCCGGAAATTGCTCTGCGAGAAGAAAAGGCTCTGGCAGGGGTGATGCGGAACTGGAATAAAAACTGGAATAGGAGACTTAGATGCAGGAAAAAATAGGGAAAATTACACTTGACTATAAATATTATCCGGGCGAAGATTTCTATTGTGATGGGGATGTGGAGGACGAACTGCTGGAAATCGTGAAAAATCACGGCCAGGGGGAGTTCTGGAAAATCATAGAAGAACGGGCCAAGTGGCCGGTGCTCTATCATTTATCGCCGCTGCGGGAAAACATTGTGGACTGGATTCCCATGGACAAGGATGCCAAAGTCTTGGAAATCGGCTCCGGCTGCGGGGCGATCACGGGGAAACTGGCCATGAAGGCGGGCAGTGTCACCTGCATTGATTTGTCAAAGAAAAGAAGTTTAATCAACGCCTACCGGCATCAGGACTGTGATAATGTGACGATACATGTGGGGAACTTTCAGGACATTGAGCCGGAACTGCCTGATGACTACGATTATATTTGCTTTATCGGCGTTTTTGAGTATGGACAAAGCTACATCGGCACGGGGAATCCTTATGTGGATTGGCTGCGGATGATGCATGGACATTTAAAAGAAGGCGGCAGGATTGTGATTGCCATCGAAAATAAACTGGGGTTAAAATATTTTGCAGGCTGCATGGAAGACCATCTGGGAACTTATTTTTCCGGTATAGAAGATTATGCCGGAGGTGGGGGTGTGCGGACTTTTGTGAGGAATAGACTGGAGCACATGCTGGAAGAAAGCGGCTTGCAGGAGTATTCCTTTTATTATCCCTATCCGGATTATAAGTTTATGTCATCGATATATTCCGATGAAAGGCTGCCGAAACCGGGGGAACTGTACGATAATTTGAGAAATTTTGACAGAGACAGGATGCTTCTTTTTGATGAGAAGCTGGCTTTTGACGGAATTATGAAGGACGGGTTGTTTCCGGTATTTTCCAATTCCTATGCGGTAGTGATTGGACCGGAAATAGAAGTGAAATACGCGAAATATTCCAATGACAGGGCGGAGGAATATGCCATCCGTACCGAACTGGGGCTGATAGAGGGAAGGCCGGCGATAAGGAAATGGGCCATGTCGGAAGCAGCAAAAGAGCATATCCGGGAGATAGGAAAGGCTTGCGGGGATTTGACGAAGCGATATGAAGGAAGCAAACTGGAAATCAATCAATGCTGTATTTCCGAGGACGGTACCTGGGCAGAATTCGAATACATTCCCGGAGTGACGCTGGAGGAAATCCTGGATTCCTTCCTGGAAAAAGAAGATTGGGATGGCTTTTACGGGTTATTCGATGAATACGTGGAACGGACGGCCTGGGGAGAAGAACTGCCAGTGGCGGATTATGATTTAATATTTGCCAACATATTGGTCGGCCTGCCGGAGGGGGCGGCGATGGAAGACGCGGAGGCCGTGAAGGCATCCCCGTGGACGGTGATTGATTATGAGTGGACTTTTGGAAAGGCCATGAGCGCCAAAGAGATTGCTTACCGTGCCCTTTATTGTTATGTATTGGAGAATGAAAAGCGCAAAAAGCTGGATTTGCAGCAGATGGCCCGGAGGCTGGGGATGACGGAGAAGGAGGCACAGGACTGCATCAGCTGCGAGGTGGATTTCCAGAAATTTGTTACCGGCAGCCATAAGGCTTTGGGAGAAGTAAGGGAGGCCATAGGCAACAGAGTGATGGAGCCGGAAAAATGGCTGTACAAATTCGATGGCTCCGCGAAAGAGGAGCAGGTTCAGGTCTATATGGACAGAGGGCAGGGGTATAGCGAAGAGGATTCTTTTTTTGTAAAAGATGCTTATGTGGGGGAGAACAGGATTCGGTTATCTCTGGAAGTGGATAAAGCCGTAAAAACGTTGCGCATTGACCCGGCCATGGACTATTGCGTTGTAAAAATAGAAAAACTAATGTTTAACGGTATTGCAGTGGAAGAGAGCAGGAAGAATGTGGTGGTTAACGGCAAACGGCTGGGGAATGGGAGTTATGTATTTGCCACAAAAGACCCTAACATTAATTTGAAGATGGATAGGTTGGAGATGGGCAGCCAGAACCGGCTGGAAATGGAACTGGAAATTATCCGCCTTACGGAAGGCATTGCAGCGGATATGGCCGGAGCGGTAAAAAAATGGTTTTAAGGCGGTATGAGCATTGAATGGAATAGGGTATGCAAAGTCCTGCTTCAGGCAAGGGCTGAAACAAGGGATAAAACAAGTACTGAAAGAGATGCTGGCGGACAGGCAGCGAAAGAAATACAGGCGGATATTGGAAAAAAAGACGGTGACCTATGATGCCTGGATTAGACAAATGGAAAAAGAAAGGGCAAATGCACGGGAAGAGGAGCGGCGGCCGGATACTTCGGTGAAAGAAATACCTTATGAGGCATGCCGTGATTATTGCCTGGGGAAAGCGCTGCGGGGGGAAAAGTCAGAGGTGCTCGTTTTTACGGATTCCCAGGGGATAATCAGCGAAAGCGCCAGAGAGGAAATCGGCGAGTATTTTTCCGCCCACAGCGGGATAAAGATGTTGTATGGGGATGAGGATGTGATGAGCCCGGAGGGGATACGCTATACCCCCTGGTTCAAGCCGGACTGGTCGCCGGATACTTTTTTGTCCTTTTTTTATTTCGGAAGTATCTTTGCGGTGAGGACGCAGCTTCTGCAGGAACTTACTGTGGAGGAAATGAGGCGGGCATTTGGGGAAGAAGGCAGGAGAGGAAATGAGGAGGGCAAAGGAATATACCGTCTGTGTTATCTTCTGGCTATAAAATGCGGGGGATTTGAGAAGCGGGCTGCGGATGGAGACCGGAATTTCCCCATAGGACATTTGGATGAGGTATTGTTTCATGGGAAGGTCAACAGGGAAATGATGCTGGAACGGATGCAAGGGGAACTGCTGGGGGATTTAGCCGGGCCGGAAGTGGAAAAGAGGCCGGAACAGCGACAGGGATTGGTGTCAAAGCAGATTCTGACATGTGAGGAAGAGAAAGAAGAGGCGGATGTTTACGCTGCCAGAGTTGACAGCAATGAAAGAAGATGCCCGGATAAAAAGGAAATTTCAATCATCATACCATCGAAAGACCATCCGGAACTTCTAAAGCGGTGCATTTTAAGCCTGGCGGCAGAAGCGGGGCTGGAGTATGATAAGGAATATGAGAAAAAATACGAAAAAGAATGCGAAAAGAAGCATGAAAAGGAATGCGAGGGGGAATTCCGGAAGAAATATGAAATGATCATCGTAGATAACGGAAGCCGGCAGGAAACGAAGGAGGAACTGGAACGGTGGCTGGAGGAGCGGGATATTCCGGCAAAGTATCTCTACCGGCCTATGCCTTTTCATTTTTCCAGAATGTGCAATATGGGCGCAGAAGCGGCCGAAGGGGAAGTGCTTCTGTTTTTCAATGACGATGTGGAAATACCTGAAAAAAGCAAAGAGGCAAAGGCGGAACATCCCAACTTGCTGCAGCGTTTATTCCATATGGCGGTAAGGCCTTATGTGGGGGCTGTGGGGGTCAAACTGTATTATCCGGATTCTATCCGTATCCAGCATGCAGGAATCGTGAATCTAGGGCTAGGCCCGGTGCATAAGCTGCAGTTTAAAGAGGATAATACCAGCTATTACTACGGCTGGAACAGGAAACAGCGGAACGTGATAGCGGTGACCGGCGCATGCCTTGGGGTGGAAAAGAAAAAATTTATAGAGGCAGGGGGGTTTCCCGAAGAACTGCCGGTAGCATTTAATGATGTGGATTTCTGCTTTTCCCTTTTTGAGAAAGGTTATTATAATGTGGTGCTGCAGGACGTTCCTTTATACCACCACGAATCCTTAAGCAGAGGGAATGACGATGACAGGAAAAAGCTGGAACGGCTGCTTCATGAGAAGGACAAACTGTATGAGCGGCATCCCGCCCTTGCCGGAAAAGACCCTTTTTATCATAAGTATCTGGCTTCGGACATATTGAGCACCGGTTTTGAACTGAAGGCAGAGTATGGGCCGGAGTATAAGCAGATATACAGAAGGCCTCAGGAAGGGGGTAATCTCCTCGCCGGAGCCAGGGAAGACGCCTGTGTGATGATAAGCATCGAATATGCCGGGCCGGCTGCGGTTATTGGCGGAAAAGAAAGCAAAGCGGCGGACTATCTGATTCAGGGATATTCTTTTGTGACAGGATCGGATAATGCCATATATGAAAAAGAAATCATTTTAGCGCCGGAGCAGGATGATTCCGGAATTCGCGCAGGGCAAAAGATTCCGGGGAACGGAGCCGGCTTATTATCAATATCTCCCGAACCCATGATACGGCGGGATGTGGAAGAAAACCTTCCCGACCAGACCAACGTAGGCTTGACAGGATTCAGCGTCATCATAGACGGCAGCAGATGGCAGGGAGACTGCTACCGGATAGGGGTACTGGTAAAGGACAAAACTTCCGGTCAGAAATTATATTCATGGACAAACCGATATTTGAAAATGTAAGTACTAGTACTGCATTGCGGAAATAACGGTGAATTCAGCATCTGCCTTTTGCGCCAGTGCTGCGTTGTCATCAGTCAACGATGCCACCGCATCGCTTCCTTCTTCCGCCTTGCCCTGACACAAAAATCAAGCGCTGAAATTCATCGTTATTTCCGCAATGCAGTACTAGGTTCGTGAACTACCTCACCAAGTGCCGACGCTTTTTAAGGGGCTTCTTAAGCATTTTATTTTCCTTACGGCTGGGCTAAAAAGCAAAAGCAGCGCGGAATTGGAGTTAAAAGTGAATAAATTACAGCAAGAAATCAAGGATTTTCATGAAAAATTGAGCCCCGCCCTGACAAAAGTGTTGGCGCTTTATAAGCAGGGAGATACCCGCCAAATAAATCGTGAGTTTATAAAATCCTGTAAAAAACTCCTGCAGAAATGTTCATTTAAGAGTCTTATGGACGTAAGCGAATTATGCTCAGTGGCATACTGGCTATATATTTATGGACATAAGGAGCTGGCTTTGGAGATATGTGAACTTACCCATGGCGTTGATTTTGCTTATGAATATAGCTGGCCTGGATTTCCTGAACTTTACGGACTGGAAATCCGTATTGCAAGAGAAATTTTGGGAGAGGAAAGAAAAGGCAATATTCCACCGAATTTAGTAGGGTATTATCTGTCAAAAGGAGTGAGAAAAAAACTTCGTTACCCGCAGATTTTAAGGGAAGAAATAACAGCTGCCCACAATGAAGGGCTTTTAAGGGTGGAATTAATATGCCCTTTATGATATGATTGGAAAAGGCGAAACAGGGCTGTATACAGAGCTTAACAGAAATTGGACGAAGATTGAAGAGACTATCTGTATGTATATAGATTATCTTAAATTGGAATAAAAAACAGCAAGTGCGGAACTGGAATAAAAACAGCAAGTGCGGAACTGGAATGGAGAAAAAATAGGATGGACTACAAAGAGGCATATGAAAAAGAGCATATCAAGTGCGCGGATTTAGCCGGCCGGATTGCGGAGCTGGAAGAGAAAAATGAGGAGCTGAATTATAAAATCAACCGGATTAAGACGAACCCTATCTGGAAGATGAGCGCACCGTTTCGCAAAGCGATGCACTATTGCATCCGCCAAAAAGACCGCCTAAGAAACTGCGGTAATTTGCGGGGCGTATGGGCGAAGATAAAATATAAGGAGAGGGAGCGGGCGGCCATGGAGCGCTATGGTACGGCCAGCTTTCCCGACGAAGAAAGACGGCGCCAGGAGCAGGAAACCGTATTTCCCCGCATGGTGAAATTCAGCATCCTAGTGCCCCTTTATAATACGCCCCAGGAATTCCTGACGGCCATGCTGGATTCTGTGATAAACCAGACTTACGGGAATTGGGAACTCTGTCTGGCGGATGGATCAGACGATGCCCATAATTATGTGGGGCAAGTCTGTCTGGAATATCAGAAAGAGGATAAAGGACGCACCGGAGGAAAAGAAAGGATTGTCTATAAGAAGCTGGAAAAAAACGAAGGGATAGCCGGAAATACGAACAGGTGCCTGGCCATGGCCACCGGGGAATATATAGGCTTGTTTGACCACGATGACATCATCCATCCATCCGTGCTCTACGAGTATGCCAAGGTGATCAATGAGCAAGAGGCGGATTATATTTACTGTGATGAAACTACCTTTAAAAATAACGATATAAATAAAATGCTCACCATGCATTTTAAACCGGATTATGCCATTGACAATCTGCGGGCCAATAATTATATTTGCCATTTCAGCGTTTTTTACAGGCATCTTTTGGACGGGAACGAACTGTTCCGCACCAAATTCGATGGCAGCCAGGACCATGACATGATACTGCGCCTGACGGATAAAGCGAAAAAAGTAGTGCATGTGCCCAAGCTGATGTATTACTGGCGTTCCCATGCAGGCAGCGTGGCCAGCGGCATACAGGCGAAAACCTATGCGGTGGATGCGGCCAAGGGGGCGGTGGCCGACCACCTGAGGAAACATGGTTTCGAGCATTTTAAAATTACAAGCACCAGAGCCTTTGAAACCATATTTAAAATCAGTTACCAGATTATCGGCAACCCTAAGATATCCATTATCATTGCCAATAAAGACCATGAGCCGGATTTGCGCAGATGCATTACCTCTATTCTGGAAAAATCCACCTATGATAATTTTGAAATTATTGTGGTGGAAAATAACAGCGAAACGGCGGAAATACAGAAATATTATGAGGAATTGAAGGAAAATGAAAAGGTAAAGGTGATTACTTACCAGGGGGCGTTTAATTATTCGGCCATCAATAACCTGGGGGCATCGAAGGCAGAAGGGGAGTATCTTTTGCTGTTAAATAATGATACCCAGGTAATTACCGTGAATTGGATGGAAGAACTTCTGATGTACGCCCAGCGGAATGACGTGGGCGCGGTAGGTGCAAAGCTTTATTATGGAGATAAGACGATACAACATGCCGGAGTGGTACTTGGCCTGGGAGTCCATCGCACGGCAGGCCACAGCCACTATATGCAGCACCGGGAGAACCTGGGCTATATGGGCAGGCTTTGCTATACCCAGAACGTATCCGCCGTTACCGGTGCATGCCTGATGGTATCCAAAGCGCTGTTTGAAAAGGCGGGGGGATTGGAGGAATCTTTTGCTGTTTCCCTTAATGATGTAGATTTCTGCATAAAGCTAAGGGAAATGGGATATTTGAACGTATTTACCCCATTTGCGGAACTTTATCATTTCGAGTCCGCATCCAGGGGCTTGGACGATAAAGGGGAGAAAGCGGAGCGCTATAATGAGGAATCCGCCCGGTTTCGGGAGAAATGGAAAGAAGTGCTGGCCAAGGGGGATCCATATTATAACCCTAATTTTTCCCTGGATAGGAGTGATTTTTCACTGCGGGTGGAGTAGCTTCTGTAAATATCGGGGTAGGCTTTATAGACCATGATATATTTTATTTAAGGAAATCATTGCCAATACCTATAGCGGCATGGCCCAAAATATGATATACTGGATAAAATAATATTCAGGATAACATCCCGTAAATAATTAGTATAGGAGGAATGGAAGCATGAACTATCAGGAAGAATTTAACTTCTGGCTGAATGACGAGTATTTTGATGAGGATACGAAGAAAGAATTATTAGCCATCAGGAATGACGAAAAGGAGATAGAGGACCGTTTCTATAAAGAACTGGAATTCGGTACCGGCGGCCTGCGCGGGGTAATCGGGGCTGGAACGAACCGCATGAACATCTACACGGTGCGCAAAGCGACCCAGGGCTTAGCTAATTATATTTTAAAGCAGGGCGGCAAAGAAAAAGGGGTTGCCATTGCTTATGATTCCAGACGGAAATCGCCGGAATTCGCCGATGAAGCAGCTCTTTGTTTAGCGGCAAACGGCATTAAGGCCTATGTGTTTGATGCTTTGCGCCCTACGCCGGAATTATCCTTTGCGTTAAGGCAGTTGGGATGCATTTCGGGCATCGTGATTACGGCCAGCCACAATCCGCCGGAATATAACGGCTATAAAGCATACTGGGAAGACGGCGCCCAGGTAACGGCGCCCAAGGACAAAGAGATTATCACGGAAGTGAAAAATGTTACCGACTATCATGATGTAAAGACGATGGACAAGGAAGAGGCCATCAAGGCTGGGCTGTATCAGGTTATCGGGGCGGATATTGACGATGCCTATATGACAGAATTGAAAAAGCAGATCATTCACCCGGAAATTATCAAAGAGATGGCGGATGACATCAAAATCGTTTACTCCCCGTTCCACGGAACAGGGAATGTGCCGGTAAGGCGTATTTTATCGGAACTGGGCTTTAAACATGTATATGTTGTGCCGGAACAGGAACTGCCGGATCCCGATTTTACCACCTTGGATTACCCTAACCCGGAAGACCCTAAAGCGTTTACCCTTGCCCTTAAGCTGGCTAAGGAGAAAAATGCGGATATTGTCCTGGCAACCGACCCGGATGCGGACCGTCTGGGCATTTATGCGCTGGATACGAAGAGCGGGGAATACGTTCCGTTTACCGGAAATATGTCAGGGATGCTGATTGCGGAATACATTTTGCGGGAGCGCACCGCTACGGCTACAATGCCGGCAAACCCGGCGCTGGTGACTACCATCGTCACAACCAATATGGCCAAGGCTATTTCTGATGACTACAATGTGAAATGTATTGAAGTGCTCACCGGCTTCAAATATATTGGAGAGCAGATTAAATGGTTTGAGCAGAGCGGTTCCAACAATTATGTGTTTGGCCTGGAAGAAAGCTACGGCTGCCTGGCCGGAACCCATGCCAGGGATAAAGATGCGGTTGTGGCCGTGATGTGCCTGTGCGAAATGGCGGCATGGTGCAAAAAGCATGGAAAGACGGTATGGGATCAGATGCTGGCGCTGTATGAAAAATACGGATACTTCAAAGAGACCCAGTACACGATTACATTAAAAGGCATCGAAGGCTCCAAGCAGATTGCCGCAATTATGGACAAATTGCGCAGCGACCTGCCGAAAGAGTTCGGCGAACTGAAAGTGGTGGAAGTAAGGGATTATGACAGGAATAAGATTGTGAATATGGAAAGCGGGGAAGAGAGGGAAACAGGCCTTCCTCAGTCCAACGTTATTTATTTCGATCTGACCAACGATTCCTGGTGCTGCGCCCGCCCTTCCGGCACGGAGCCGAAACTGAAATTCTACATGGGAGTGAAGGGCAGCAGCCTGGAGGATGCACAGGAGAAAGTGGAGAAGCTGACAGAAGCTTTGAAGGCACACATCTAAAAACGTTGGCAGAAATTTAAGCGTAACAGTCCGGTCCAAAGCTGAAGCGCTGCATTCAAGCCAAAGTTACAGGCATAAAGTGCCGATACTGGTTAAAGGATATGTGGAACAAAAGGGAAGGGATACGTTTGGACGTGTTGCTTCCCTTTTGTAAAAGAAAACAAAGAGATGCAAATTTGTGCCGGAGGCACATTCGTAAACTTAAAATGCGTAAAGTAAGTGTAGAAATGGGGAAAATATGGCGCATATTTTAAGAAAGAGCAATTTTCAAAAGACATATCATTATTTGAAAAGGAATGGTTTAAAGAACGCATATTATGCTGTCCTGGAGCGGGTAAAAAGCAGTAAGGGATCAGACTACCATTATGAAGAAGCGGAAGAAGAGGTCTTGGCGAAGCAAAAGCAAGAGGCAGTGTCTTCCCCTTACCGGTTCAGTATCCTGGTGCCCGCCTATGAAACGAAGGAAGAGTATCTGCGGGAAATGATAGAATCCGTCTTAGGCCAGAGTTACGGGAAGTTCGAACTTATCATTGCAGATGCCAGCCAAAGCGATGCCGTACAGAAAACGGTGAACGGCTACCTTGACAGGCGGATACGCTACCTTCGGCTGGAAGAAAATAAAGGAATTTCGGAAAATACAAATGCGGCGCTGGCCGTAGCTAAAGGGGAATATATCGGCCTGTTGGACCATGACGACGTACTTACGCCCGATGCCCTATATGAAATGTCCAAAGCAATCCGGGAAAGCGTACAGAGAGGGAAAACTGCCTGGCTGCTTTATTCGGATGAGGATAAAGGGAACGGGGATATGACAGAATTCTATGAACCCCATCGGAAACACGGCCTAAATATGGACTTGCTTTTTTCCAACAATTATATCTGCCATTTCCTTGTAATGAGAAGGGAATTGATGCGCAGCCTTCGGTTCCGGCCGGATTATGATGGGGCTCAGGATTATGATTTGATCCTGCGGGCCATTGGCAGGCTGATATATGAGGAAGAAAGAGGGAGAGACTCGGTAATACACATACCAAAGGTGCTGTACCACTGGCGCTGCCATGCCGAATCCACAGCGGAGAACCCGAAAAGCAAACAGTATGCTTATGAAGCGGGGCGGCGGGCCCTGGAGGACTTTATGGCTGCCAGGGGATGGAGGGGAAAGGCGGAACATACCCTTCATCTGGGGTTTTACCGTATCGCATACGAAAACAGCATTTTTGCCCAGCGAAAGGAAGTGGGAGTGATCGGGGGAAAACTGGTGGACAAAAAAGGATGCATCGCCGGCGGCATATATAATTCCCGCGGAAGATGCCTGTATGCAGGCCTAAACCGCAACTTCAGCGGCTATATGCACCGCGCCGGCCTGGATCAGGAAGCCTATGCCGTAGATTTGCGCTGCATGCGCGTAAAAAAAGAACTGTGGGGAATTTTTGAGGATGTATTCGGCATTTCGTACCGGGAAAAAGAAATGGGCGCAAACCGAAGGTTTCCTTATGAGGAAATCATGTTTTCTGCCGGAAAGGAAAGTTCGGCAAGGGGCAGTGGGGAGATAAAAAGGAACGAAACAAATGCACAAGAGGGCGGCACGGATATAATAAAAGGTGAAACGGGCACAAAAAAGGGAGACACGGACGGTGTAGCGAACGCGGATGATAATCTAAAGAAACTCTGCATTGAGTTTGGCCGTCGTGTGCGCAGAGCCGGTTATACCGTAGTATGGCTGCCGGACTGGGAATGGAAAATATATGGAAAAAACAGCAAATGTAACGGTCGTGATACCAAATTATAACGGAATAAAATATATAGACAATTGCTTAAAATCGCTTATAGATGGAGAAACGGTGCCGGAAATCATTGTAGTGGATAACGGCTCTAGGGATGGAAGCGCAGAAATTGTGGAAAAAAAATATCCCATGTGCAGGCTGGTCCGCTTTAAAGAAAATCAAGGGTTCTGCCATGCGGTAAACGAAGGAATACGCCTTGCCGGCACGGAGTATATTATTCTATTAAATAACGACACTATAGTGGATACCAAAATGGTATCCCGCCTGGTAAAATCCATCCGGAATAAAAGAAAAGCATTCTCCGTAGCTGCCAAAATGATTTCCATGCAAAACCCGGAAATCATCGATGATGCGGGAGACTTATACTGCGCCTTAGGCTGGGCTTACGCCCTTGGCAAAGGAAAAGAAAGCCATAACTATTCCTCCCCCGGAGAAATCTTCGCCGCCTGCGGCGGCGCCGCCATATACCGGAAGAACCTTTTTTCGGTTATCGGTGATTTCGATGAAAACCATTTCGCCTATTTGGAAGACATCGACATCGGATACCGTGCAAAAATCTCCGGATTTGCCAACTACTACGAGCCGGGCGCTATTGTCTACCACGCCGGGAGCGCGGTCAGCGGCTCCAGATACAATGAATTCAAAGTAAAGCTATCTTCCAAAAACAGCATTTACCTGATTTACAAAAATATGCCTATTCTTCAAATACTGCTCAATTTACCATTCCTTACAGCCGGCATTATAATCAAAGCCCTCTTTTTTGCCAGGAAAGGGATGGGAAAAACCTATTGGAAGGGTATTTGGCAAGGAATCCGGTTATGCTGTTCCAAAGAAGGAAAAAAGAATAAAGTGCCGTTCCGGCCGGAATGCCTGGGGAATTATGTTCGGATTCAGCTGGAATTGTGGGGGAATATGATACGGAGATTAACAGGGTAAAAGAAAAAGCTGCGAGAACATTCCGGTGGTATCTTCCGTTCAAACCCAGCTGTGCCAAACATTACGGTGCAAGGTATAGAGCAGAGCGTGGAGTTACACTACTTTCCGCCTTGAGGAGCGTAGGAAGTGCGGGCTGGGGCATAGGGATGGGCGGCATAGCTTTTTGCAGCTGGTGTTACTTAGCAGAATGCCCGAAAACCCAGGGGCGTCAGGACAAGGATGTCCTGACGAGTCTGTATGCGGCACGGATGCCGCTTACAGACGACCCGTAAAGCTGCCACAGCCCAGCCATTCTGCTTAGAAACACCCTGCCAAAAGCCCTGCCGCCCATCCCTATGCCCCAGCCCACACTTCCGGCCTCTCCCCCATTCCCCATTTTTATGGAAAATTAAGTTGTACTTTTCCCCGTAATATTGTAAAATACATATCAGTATAGGAAATTTGGTGAAATTATGATAAAAGATAACCAAAAATATTTTAATAGACTGCACCTGCTGGTGGATGCGGTGGTTATAGCCCTTTCCTATTCACTGGCATGGTTTATAAAATTTGCGACACCGCTTGCAGATACGGAACCAGGCGTGACTGCATTGTCCGTTGAGACATATTTCAGCGCGCTTTATTTTATTGTACCCGGCTATGTGGCGCTATACTATTTTTTTAACATGTATACGCCGAAGCGGACGACAAGAAGAAAATACGAAATAGCCGGCCTTATAAAAGCAAATACAACGGGAACCATGTTATTTATGGTAGTGCTTTACGCATTTAAAATAGAGCATTTTTCCCGTCTTTTGGTTGGTCTTTTTTATGTCATCACGATTATATTGTCAACTTTATCAAAAACAATGATAAGGAATATCCTGCAATATTTTCGGAAAAAAGGGTATAATTTAAAGTATGTACTTTTGGTGGGATATTCCCGTGCGGCGGAGGAATATGTTACCAGAATTAATGCCAATCCCCAATGGGGATATGTGATAAGGGGGATTTTGGATGATAGGGTGCCCAGCGGTACGCTGTATAAAGGCGTGAAGGTGCTGGGGCGGATTGAAAACCTTTTGTACATCCTGCCGGAAAATAAGCTGGATGAAATCGCAGTCACGCTGGCGCTGGAAGACTATAACCGCCTGGAGCGTATTGTGGATTTGTGTGAAAAGTCGGGCGTCCATACGAAGTTTATCCCGGATTATAATAACTTTGTGCCCAGCAGGCCCTATACGGAAGATTTGATGGGGCTTCCGGTCATCAATATCCGGTATGTGCCTCTGACTAATACGCTGAATTGGATGGCAAAAAGGGCAGTGGATGTGTTGGGTGCGCTTTTTGGCTTGCTGGTATCGTCACCCTTTATGCTTTTGGCGGCCATCCTTGTAAAAGCAACCAGCCCGGGCCCGGTGATTTTTAAGCAAGAGAGGGTAGGGCTGCATAACAAGCCGTTTTATATGTATAAATTCCGTACCATGGAACTTCAGAAGCCTTCCCAGGAGAAGAAGGCATGGACTGTAAAGGATGATCCGCGTGTGACGAAGGTTGGTAAGGTATTGAGGAAGACAAGCCTGGATGAGTTGCCCCAGTTTTTCAATATTTTAGCCGGGGAAATGAGTCTGGTGGGCCCCAGGCCGGAGAGGCCGCTGTTCGTGGAGAAATTCAAAGAGGAAATCCCTCGTTATATGATTAAGCACCAGGTGAGGCCAGGGCTGACCGGCTGGGCGCAGATTAACGGATACCGGGGCGACACCTCTATCCGTAAGAGAGTGGAATACGACATTTTTTATATAGAAAACTGGACGATGAGCCTGGATATTAAGATTATGTTCTTAACTATTTTTAAGGGGTTTATCAATAAGAATGCTTATTAAAAAACGCTTATTAAAAAACGCTTATTAAAAAAAGCTTATTAGGTATATTTATTAGTACAATGAATTGCAAAAAGATAAGGGAGAATGAAAATGGCTGAGAAATTGAAGAAAAAGAAAAGCAACGGGAGCGCCAAGCCCTCCCAAGGTACACAGGGGAAAAAGCAGTCTGCCAGAGAAAGGGAGAAGAAGAAAAGAGGAAAAATCATTCTCTTTATTGTGGAAATATTTATCCTGTTGATTATGGTGGCGGTACTTTATGCTGTGCTTAAGGTGGAAAAAGTCGGCAAAGTAGATTTGAATGAGGAAAAACTTGTTATTAACGAGGAAGTAAAGGAACGGGCAGAGACAACAAAGATGAAAGGGTATCGCAATATTGCCCTGTTTGGCGTGGACTCTACGACAGGGGCTCTGGCGAAAAATACGAGAAGCGATACTATCATCATTGCTTCCATTAATCTTGATACAGGGGATTGTAAACTTGTGTCCGTATACAGGGATACTTACTTGAACCTGAGCAACGATACCTACAATAAGTGCAATGCGGCTTATATGAAGGGCGGGCCGGAGATGGCGATCAATATGCTGAACATGAATCTGGATATGAACATTACCGACTTTATTACCGTAGGTTTTGCCGGATTGGCAGATACGATTGATGCTCTGGGCGGTGTAATGATTGATGTGGACGAAGCGGAAATCAATCACTTAAACAGTTATCAGTTCACCATGGCCGAAGATTTGAAGCGTCCGTACAAGGAAGTGACCAGCACAGGCTATCAGCTTTTGACCGGCCTGCAGGCTACGGCATACTGCCGTATCCGTTATACTGCAGGGGATGACTTTAAGCGTACGGAACGTCAGAGGGAAGTAATCATGGCAATGGCGGATAAAGCCAAGACGGCATCGGTGAGCACGTTAAACCAGATAGCCAGTGATGTATTTAATGAAATTTATACATCGTTGGATCTGACGGAAATTGTAGAACTGCTTGGAGGCATTAGCGAATATAACATTGTGGATCAGGCGGGTTTCCCTTATGAGGAATACCGTACAACGGGAACTATCGGCTCGAAGGGAAGCTGTGTCATACCGGTGGATTTAAAAGAAAGCGTAGAATGGCTGCATAAATTCTTATTTGACGAAGACTATACTGCTTCCGGCGAGGTTCAAAGCTATAGTGAGAAAATCAAGAGCGATACCAGTTCGTATCTGAAATAATATAAAGCGTTTGGCCGGGCCGTATGCTGAACCTAATATATTCAACAGAGTAAAAGGACCTGAAAGGGTCCTTTTATTCCCATATGGGATTCGGGTGTCAAAAGCCCGTTATCAGACGGGCATAAATTGACGAAGACACTTTGCTGCCATTTATGCAGATGGGCGTTCAAATGAAATGTGTCATGCATGAAAATTTACAGGATAAGAGAAAGGCATGGTCATTAAAATGAAAAAAGTAGATGTGATTATACCGGTCTATAAGCCGGAAAAAAGTTTTTTTGAGTTAATTGACAGGCTGGAGCATCAGACTTTAGAAGTGAATAAAATTATTTTGATGAATACGGAGCAGAAATATTTTGACCGGTTTGCGGATGGAAGCTCCTTCTTTTCAAAATATACCAATATATGTATTACCCATTTGCCTAAGAAGGAATTTGACCATGGGAAGACGAGAAGGCAGGGGGTTGAGAAATCGGATGCTCCTTTTTTTGTACTGATGACACAGGATGCCATGCCGAAAGATAAATATTTATTAGAGAGGCTGACAGCGCCATTGGAAAGCGAAGATGTGGCGGCGGCGTATGCCAGGCAGATGGCGGCAAAGGGCTGTAACGTGATTGAGCGGTATACGAGACAATTTAATTATCCGGAAGAAAAATGTGTGAAATCCAGGGAAGACATAGGGCGGCTGGGGATTAAAACCTTTTTCTGCTCCAATGTGTGTGCGGCATATAGAAGGGATATTTATGAGTTATTAGGCGGATTTACAGAACATACAATTTTCAATGAAGATATGATTTATGCGGCGGGAGCGGTGAAAGCAGGATATAAGATTGTATATGAAGCGGATGCACGGGTAGTGCACTCCCATAATTATACATGCATCCAGCAGTTTCAGAGAAACTTCGATTTAGGGGTATCCCAGGCACAGCATCCGGAGATTTTTTCCATGGTTTCTTCGGAGGGGGAGGGGGTCTCAATGATTAAAAGGACAACGGGGTATTTGTGGAATTCCGGGCATAAATTGCTGATTCCCAGCCTATACATAAATAGCGCCTGTAAATATGCAGGGTTTTTAATGGGCAAAAACTACAGGAGGCTGCCGAAGAAAGTGATACTTAAGTGCACCATGAGCAAGGACTATTGGGAAGTATGATAAATCCATCACAGAAAACGCATATTTCTATCACAAAAAAGACACATTTTGAAAATATACTATGTTTAAAATCAAGGAAAGGAAAGAGGTAGTTGCTATGTATGGAAATAATTATCCCAATGATTATGAAAATAGAAATGTTGTTGACAGCACGGCCAGGGAAGTGAAGCCGGAAACCGGGAACTTCAGCGGACAAAGTGCCCCTGTTCACCAGGGGGGGAGCGACGGCGAAAGAAGTTACGGCAGCGGGGGAAACAGCGGCAGCACATATGCAGGTACAAGCAGTTACGGCAGCACCGGAAACACATATGGCAGCGGCAGCGTATATAATAGTGAAAGTACACACAGCAGCACAGGTGCATATAGCAGTGTGGGGAATATGTATGGAAATGGGGGAAATGGCTATAACGGCAGCTATCCGGGAAGTTCCAAACCTCCTAAAAAGGAAAAGAAAAAAGGTGGAAGCTATTGGAAGAAGGCTTTGGCAGCCATAAGCTTCGGACTGCTTTTCGGGGTCTTTGCGGGGCTGGGATTGTACGGGGTGGATATGGCCACAGGTTCCCGGAATAAAGACGGCAAGGCGGATGCCGTTACGGATGCATCCGGCGAAGCAGCCAAGGGCGTCAAAGAGACAGTGGACGATATTGCCGGTGCGGATGCTAAAGTGGTGGAAACAGCGGATGCGGAAGGCAAAGCTGTTGTTATGGATGTGAGCGGAGTAGCTTCCAAGGTAATGCCGGCCATCGTTTCAATCAATAACACTTATACACAGACGATGTCCTATTTCGGCCAGACTCTGAGAAGCGAATCTACAGCCGCAGGCTCCGGGATTATAGTGGGAGAAAATGATGAGGAACTATTGATTGTATCCAACTATCATGTGGTGGAGAATGCGGATAAGCTGATTATACAGTTTGTGGACGGATCGGAGGCGGAAGCACAGATAAAAGGTTCGAATCCGAGCATGGATTTGGCAGTGATAGCGGTGCCCATCAAAGATGTCGAGGCGACAACCAAAGCGGCCATTGCAGTAGCTACATTGGGAGACTCCGAAAGTCTGAATGTGGGAGAGCCCGCCATTGCGATAGGAAATGCGCTGGGATATGGGCAGTCGGTAACCCTGGGGGTAATCAGCGCTTTGGACAGAAGCATTGATGTGGCGATGCAGACTGGCAATGAACAGCCAAAGGAAGATGCAGCAACCTTTATCCAGACAGACGCGGCCATTAATCCGGGAAATTCTGGGGGCGCATTGTTAAATATCAAAGGGGAAGTCATCGGCATTAATTCCAATAAGATTGGGAACACCATAGTAGAGGGCATGGGATATGCCATCCCGATTTCAGCGGCAAAACCGATTATTGAAGAACTGATGTTAAAGCAGACCAGGACAAAAGTAACGGAAAGCGACAAAGGATATCTGGGCATTTCTCCCCGTACGGTTGCAGAAGAAATGACGGAGATTTATGGGATGCCGCAAGGGGCATATGTAGCCGAAGTATTTGAAGATACGGGGGCAGATGCTGCCGGAATCAGGAAAGGGAATATCATTACGGAATTTGACGGTAATGAAATCAGAAGCGCCGAGGATTTGCTCCGGGTGATGGAATATTACTCCGTAGGGGAAAGCGTGGATGTGACCATTATGCATGGAAGCCAGGAAGGATGGGAAAGCAAGACGGTGACTGTGACATTAGGAGAGAGGATTGAAAATTAAACTTATCCGACATGGGGAAAAATCTGATGGATAGATAAATAATTCCTTCGGTGGGAATATAAGGGCGCAGGGTCTGCTGTGAGATGGTGTATATGCACAATATATGGTATGGGAATTCGAGACATCTTAACCATATATTGTGGAATCGCCAAATTTCACAGCAGCCCCTGTGTTTTTGTCTGTCAAAGTATGTAAGAGTTACAGGTCAGGAATGCGCTAAACTGCGCATTTTGCGAGAAAATATGCAGCTTAAAAAACAAAAAAACATTTGCGAAGCAAATTTTGCATGGATTTTTGCCTGTTACTGGGACGGAGTGAACAGTAACAACGGTTACATGCGAGATATAGTTTAGAAAATGTTCACTTGTGCATCAATAAATCATGCCTTATAATAAATCATGACCCATAGTAGGTCACAACAAAGACGGCATGGTTTCGCACAGAAAGGCTGCCAGTAAGGGAAAGGTAAGGGAAGATGGGCAATTCGGATAATAAGGACAATGAATATGAAATCCGTGACGAAGAGTTGAATATGAGGGATACAGAAATAAATGAGGATGATTATGAAGAAGAGGAGGAGAGTTCCAAGGGATCAAAGGCAGAAGTAGCGGCACGGGATGAGAAGAAGGAAGAAAAAAAGGATGTAAACGCAAACGGGAACGAGGGCGAATATGAGGATGTATGCTTTATTTGCAGACGTCCGGAAAGCAAGGCGGGAAAGATGTTCAAGCTGCCCAATCATATATCGGTCTGCAGTGATTGTATGCATAAAACGATGGATACGGTGAGCCAGTTCGATTATCAGGGGATGCTGAACCATACGAACTGGAACGAGGAAATCAATAAATGGGGGAAAGAGAATGGCTTTGCCAATATCAGCTTTGTAAATTTGGCGGATTTGCAGGGAGACGGAGGAATTCCCAATAAGCAGAAGCTGAAAAGGAAGAAGCCGAAGGGGAAGGAAGAACCGGTATTGGATATTAAAAATATTCCGGCACCCCATAAAATAAAGGCTCAGCTGGACGATTATGTGGTAGGGCAGGAAAAGGCAAAGAAAATTATCTCTGTGGCCGTGTATAATCATTATAAACGGGTAGCTACAGGAACAATGGATGAAATAGAAATCGAAAAATCCAATATACTTATGATCGGGCCTACGGGGAGCGGCAAAACATATTTGGTTAAAACGTTGGCAAGGCTGTTGGATGTGCCTCTGGCCATTGCGGATGCCACTTCTTTGACAGAAGCCGGATATATAGGGGATGATATTGAAAGCGTACTATCCAAGCTCCTGGCAGCGGCGGAGAATGACGTGGATAAGGCGGAGCGGGGAATTGTTTTTATTGATGAAATCGACAAGATTGCCAAGAAAAGGAATACCAATTCCCGGGATGTGAGCGGCGAGTCGGTGCAGCAGGGAATGTTAAAGCTGTTGGAAGGCGCAGAGGTGGAAGTGCCGGTAGGGGCAAACAGCAAGAATGCAATGGTGCCCTTAACCACGATTAATACGAAAAATATCCTGTTTATCTGCGGAGGGGCATTTCCTGATTTGGAAGAAATTATCAAGCAGCGCCTGAATAAGGGAACTTCCATAGGTTATGGTGCACAGCTTAAGGATAAATACGATAAGGATAAAAATATATTGAGTAAGGTTGCGGTGGAGGATATCCGCAAGTTCGGGATGATACCGGAGTTTTTGGGGCGTCTGCCTATTATCTGTACGTTGGAAGGCCTGACCAAGGAAATGCTGGTGAAAATTCTGAAAGAGCCGAAAAATGCTATTTTGAAGCAATATCAAAAGCTGCTGGAACTGGACGAAGTGAAGCTTTTGTTCGATGAAGGCGCATTGGAAGCCATTGCGGAAAAGGCGATGGAAAAGGATACGGGAGCCAGGGCACTGCGGGCTATTATTGAAGAATTTATGTTGGATATCATGTATGAAATACCGAAGGACGATAATATAGGGAAAGTGACGATTACAAGGGAATATATTGAAAATACGGGAGGGCCTGTTATTGATATACGCAGCAACAGCATAGAATTGCCGGATAATCTTAACGTTATCAAAGGATGAGTCATACAATAGAAGAAAAGCGCGAAGAGAAGAAGTATGGCGTGCAGAGAGCAAATATTGTCGGAAGACTATGGTGCAGCATTGGTGGATTTTGCACTGACAGGGAATGAACTGGATGGCATGGATTATTGCATGGAGATGATTGATGACCAGTTTGCGGTATTATATTTCAGGCGAACGAGCCAAGCGCCAATCAGTGTCAGCCAGTATACTTACAATTCGATTCCCAAACTTTACGGGCTAATGCAGGATGCAGTGGCCCCGACGGGAGAATATGACCCGATTAACCTGATAAAATCAGGGATTTCGCAGATACAGGGGCCGCCCCTTTCATTGACGGGGAAAGGGGTGGTCATCGGCTTTATTGACACTGGTATCCGCTATAATCTGGATGTATTCAGGCGGCCAGACGGCACATCGAGGATTATATCCATATGGGACCAGACGATACAGGACGGAACGCCTCCGGAAGGGTTTTCTTTTGGAACGGAATATACGAACGAGCAGATTAACGAGGCGTTAAGGAGCGAAAATCCTTTGTCTATCGTTCCATCAACGGATATGGATGGACACGGTACGGCTGTGGCCAGCGTAGCCGCGGGCAGCGATGTGGGATATGGGATGAACTTTCTGGGGGCGGCTCCCGATGCGGATATCGTTATGGTGAAATGCAAAGAGGCAAAACAATATTTAAGGGATTATTATTTTGTACAGGATGGCGTACCGGCTTATTGTGATGCCAATATCGGTATGGCGGTGAAATATTTGGACAGTTTTACACAGGTAGGGGAACGGCCAGTGGTAATTTGCCTTGGTATGGGGACCAACCTGGGAGACCATGCCGGCAACTCCATATTGGCCAGATATCTGGACCGCATTGCCAGAAAGCGAAACCGGGTGGTAGTGGTATGCGGAGGGAATGAAGGGAATGCAGGGCATCATTATCATGGGCTCTTCCCGCTGGAGGACGGTCAGACAACACAGACTGTGGAAATACGGGTGGGGGAGGAAACGCCGGGAATTGTGATGGAATTATGGAATGCCATTCCCAATACGATGAGCATATCCATCCGGTCGCCAGGCGGGGAAGTCATCCCTTATATGGATTTCAGGAGCAGGGAAACAAGGAATTTTAGCTTCATATACGAAAGGACCAGGATATCCGTAGACCATGTCCTGGTGGAACAGGGCGGCGGCGATGAACTGGTGGTGTTCCGCATAGAGCGGCCCACGGCCGGGGTATGGACATTTTCTGTGGATGTGAAAGGGGATGTGGGCTATGGGTATATCAATATGTGGCTTCCCATCACTCAGTTTTTGGGAACCGATACGTATTTTTTAAGGCCATCGCCCTATGAAACGCTGACAGAACCCTCCCTTGCGGACAATGTGATTACGGTATCTTCTTATAATGCGGGCAACAATAGCTTTTACCTGGAATCGGGACGGGGGTTTGCCAGGGATGGAAGGCTAAAGCCTGATGTTGCAGCGCCAGGGGTGAATGTATCCACGGCATTGGGAAGCCGCACCGGCTCCTGTATGGCGGCTGCCATTACCGCCGGCGGTGCAGCACAGCTGATGCAATGGGCGGTCATAGAAAAAAATGATTTGCTGGCCCAAAGCATGGAAGTGAAGTCCTATTTCGCCAGAGGGGCAGTGCGGTCGCCGGACTTGGTATACCCTAACCGTTCCTGGGGATTTGGCCGTTTGAATGTGTCCAGGGCATTTGATATTTTGGCGGGAACGGAGGGGCAGTAGGAATAGGTAACAGTTCAGCCATAGCAGTTCCGTCGAAAAATTCCAGCACTCATTGATAAAATGGCTAATATTTGATATACTAAAATTAGCTAAGGGAGGTGCCAATATGATTACTGCAACCGCAACCGCAACAGAAATACAGAATAATTTTGGAAGATATCTAAATCTTGTTATGTCAGGGCAGGAAATTATTGTAACGAAAAATGGTCGGGAGGTAGGGCGCTTTATTCCGAAGGATGCTGCTGTATCGTACCTGACAGACTCATTGACCGGTATTCTGAAAGGAAACTATGATTTTGATGAAGCAAAGGAAGAAAGGCTGAAGGAAAAGTATGAAGCTATTGATTGATGCGAACGTTTTGTTGGATGTCCTTCAGAATCGTGAACCACATGTTCAGTCTTCCTCTGTTGTCTGGAAATTGTGTGAAACAGAAAAGGCAAAAGGGTATGTTTCAGCACTAACATTTGCTAATCTGGTCTATATTATGCGGAAAGAACTTGAGCCGAAGAAGATTAAGGAAACTTTGGATGCTTTGTCATTGATTTTTGAATTTTCTGATTTCAATGTTTCAGACCTTACCCATGCCGCAGAACTGGAATGGGATGATTTTGAGGACGCTCTTCAGAGTGTGACGGCTGAACGCGTTCACGCAGATTATATTATTACACGAAATGTAAGGGATTTTACGAAGAGCAAAGTGGTGGCATTTACCCCGTCCGAACTGATAGCGCGGATTTAAACCAGCAGAATAAGATTGTAAGAAAACCGAGGTTATTATTCGCCCCGGCTTTTCTTATGCCCAAGCTATTGCTTCGCCGCTGCCTGGTTTATTCCCGCGGGGTCTTTGGCCTCCATAGAATGCGAAATGCTTGCGCACTACAGGCCAAAATGTTATTCTATATAAAACGAAGGGAAGAGCCTCCTAATATGGTTTCCATACAAAAGAACGGTATTTTTCGTGAGGAGGGGATGGGCATGGAACGCTATTTTAATACGGAAGGGGTATGTGACCCCCAATTGCATTATATGGTAAGGCTGGATGACAGGGCGGAAGAAATTAAGCGCCTGTTCGTAGACAGGGGCAAATATTTTGTAATCAGCAGAGGGCGGCAGTATGGAAAGACGACTACACTGAGGGCTTTGGTAAAATATTTGCAGAGAGATTATATTGTCCTGTCCACGGATTTCCAGGAGATAGGCACGGCGGAATTTAAGGATGAGGATTCTTTTGCAAGGGCATTTGCGGAAGTATTGGTAAAAGCTTTTCATGGGGGGGAAACAGAGATATCGGCCAAAGAATTTGCAATGGAACCGGAAAGGATGGAAAAGAAGGAAGAGTTGACAAAGCCGTTTGCCGAATTGGCGAAAAAGGCGGGAAACGTGTCCTTGAGGGAATTATTTAATCGGATTAGCGAATTCTGCGGAAAAGTTTCCATGCGGGTGGCCCTAATTATAGATGAGGTGGATAGTGCGGCGAATAACCAAGTTTTTTTGGACTTTCTGGCATTGCTTAGGCGTTATTATATTGACCGGGAAAATCAGCCGGTTTTCTATTCGGTAATTCTGGCGGGAGTATATGATATAAAGAATCTGAAATTAAAACTAAGGCCGGAAGACGAAAGGAAATACAACAGCCCATGGAACATCGCTGCGGAATTTGATATGGACATGAGTTTTACAGCGGGGCAGATTGGAGATATGCTGCAGGAATATGAAAAGGAAAAAGAGACAGGGATGGATATAGAACTGGCAGCAGAGGAAATTTATCGGTATACATCGGGATATCCTTATCTGGTCTCTGCAGTGTGCAAATTGATGGACGAGAAAATTCCTTTCGGAAAGGGAAGGGGAAACGGCAAACCTACATGGACAAAGGAGGAAATTGGGGAGGCGGTAAGGCTCCTGTTGAAAAAGAACACCCCTTTGTTTGATAGCATGGCGAAGCAGCTGGACAGCTATGGGGTATTACGGCAGATGATAGAGGAAATCCTGTACCAGGGGAAGCAGATATCCTATAGCCCTATAGAAACGGCCACGAATCTGGGAGTGATGTTCGGGTTTTTGAAGGAAGAAAATGGATGTGTGGCGGTGGCTAACCTTATTTTTGAGATGGCTTTGCTTAATTTGTTTACGGTAAAGGAAGCATTGGAAAGCGAGGCGTTCCGCTATGGGCAGCGGGATAAGAACCAGTTTGTGCAAAATGGCAGGTTGAATATGGATTTGGTATTGAAAAAATTCGTGGAGCATTTTACGGATATCTATAATGGGAAAGATGAAAAATTTGTGGAGAAATACGGAAGAAAATTTTTCTTATTATATTTGAAGCCTATTATTAACGGAACCGGCAATTATTATATGGAAGCGCAGACAAGGGATGCCCGGCGGACGGACGTGGTGGTAGATTATGCGGGGGAACAGTTTGTGGTGGAAATGAAAATCTGGCATGGGAATGAATATAATGAACGGGGCGAGGAACAGCTGGCAGATTATTTGGACTATTTTCATTTGAAAAAGGGGTATATGATTAGCTTTAACTTTAATAAGAAAAAAGAGATTGGCGTGCGGGAAGTCGCAGTGGGCGATAAGCAGCTGGTTGAGGCGGTGCTTTAGCCTCCTCCTTCCCGAGTTTTCCAGGAATATGGAAGGGAACGCCTTTAGGATGGATGTTCTTAATGTGCGAAAAAATTATTAGGGGAAAAAATAAAAGGCATCAGCAAGAAAACCTCTGATGCCTTTTGGCATGTCTACTGAAGTTCCGCCATCAATTCCTCCAGGCTCATAACTGTTTCTATAAACACATATTCCCCTGCTTCATAGGCGTTCCATTCTTCATCGGTGATTTCTTCACCCTCCAAATAGCTGATGCTGTAATTGCCTACGGAATCGTTTTCTTCCTCATCGGGTACGCCGTTTCCATTTACATCATCGAAATTGAAAGTTTCTATCTGAGCGATAGTTTCCAAAAAATGTTGGCTGTCAATGGCCATATAAGTAGTATATACGATAGCCCCGGCATAATCGGCATTATAATTCCGCAGACTGTTTTTCTTTGGAGAGTACTCATATCCGGCATTTCCCATAGCGCCGTATCCCCAGTGGTCCATGAGACGGTATGCGGTTTTGTCCTGGAAGGTGTATAAGCTCATATAATAACCGTTGACCCCGGTAACAAGTTCGGGGATTTCGTCATCATCAAAGTAGATTAAGTTAAATCTGAGATCCGTGGCATTTGGGTCCTCCATAGTGCATAACCGGCTTATGGCTAGATATGCTTCCTGATAATTGGAGAAATCGCCGTTCTTTTTTCCATAAGATAGAAAGCTGCGGATTTCGGAAACGGTGAGCGGCTGTATTTGCCGGGTTAAATTCTCGGACAACGTTTCCTGGGGGAAAAAGTTTTTTTCGTAGTACTCGGAACGTTCGCCGTAATAAACGGCGGCAAAACTTGTGCTGCCATATGTTTCAATCAGGAGGATATCCGTAGTGCCGTCATAGTTGATGTCATAGAAGGATACGGCATCCAGGCTGGAAAATGTTTCGCCTGCCAGATATTCCGGGATGTACTGGGGGATTTCGGCGAGCACTTTCCCATCCTGTATCAGCTGTATATGAAAATCAGGGTTGTCCTGTGAAGGCGCAAAGGGCACAAAATAAACCTTTCCCTCATATTGGCTAAATTCTACTTCAAAAGTCTGGTCCGTAATACAGTCTTCCCCGAATTTATTTTTCAAGTCATCGGCGTTATTGTTTTCCGAGGGGGCATTCTCCGAAAGGGTGCTGTCCAAAGAAGCATTTTCCGGAGGAAGGCTCTCCTGAGAGGCCGGGGAATCGCCTGGACTGGGGGTATCAGTGGTCTGGCCGATACCGGAACTATCCTCAGGATTTTCAGGCTGGGCCTTTTCGGCGGAAACGCCGCTATTAGGATTGGTTTCCTGACCACAGGCGGTAAGCGCTCCGGCAAGGAGCAGCAGGCAGATAAAGTATAACGCCGCGGAAAACAAACGCATGCTGCGGGGATATGGCTGCGGAGCAGGCTGCCGTGTAAATTTCATGTAAATGTTGCTGTGTTTCCTGTAGATGCTGCCGGACATAAAATCCCCTCCTCGTGTTTTGCTGTACATGGTGATAAAATATCCATTTGATTTTTAAACTCATTTCTGCACAGTTTTTGTGCTCACATTTATCATACTCCCAACAAGGCAGAATGTCAAAAGGCAGCCAATGGCTGTTTGTACAGGAATGTAACAGGGAAGCGGAAAGGTTGTTGCTGGAACGGAGTGAACCGTAACGAAAGGCTGAACTGTTCCTGATTCTACACAAGAACTGCTTGTCTCTTCGTATAGAATTTGCTATACTCACAAGTATATAATAAATGACAAAAAGAAAGACATATATGAAAGGCACATAAGAAAGGGGCATATGATAAAGATGGGCAAAAGAAAGGGACTGATAGAGGAGTAAGGCGATTAATAGCTTAAGTTCCCGCCTGGTTAAAAAGGAGGAAATGGCGCCGGCGGCATCTACAACGAAAAAATGTCCGTACTGCTGCAGTGAAATCCCGTTGGAAGCGGTGCGCTGTGCCCATTGTACTTCAATACTGGAAGAAAGCTGATTATTCAGGAAAGGAAAAACTCTAAGAGGTGCATTCGGTTAAGTAAAAGCAGGACAGGGGAACTAAGGCATGCGGAGTGTATGGCAGCCGTTAGTGCAGGGGGCATGGAATGGTATATTTAGGTATTATAATAGCAATTTTTACGGGTGATTTATTTATTAAAAACTATATGGAAAAAACGTTGGTGGAGGGGAAGGAGAATAAAAGGCTGAATGGGTTTTTGCGTTTCAGGAAACACCATAATAAGGGGGCATTCCTAAATGCAGGACAGAAGAGACAGCCTGTGGTAGCTATTCTTTCGGTGCTGTTGACGGTTGGAGTAGCGGCGGCGTTTGTCCTTTCCCTTGGGCAGCAGGGAAACCGGCTGATGAAGACGGGGCTCTCCTTACTGCTGGGCGGTGCGTTTTGCAATACGTATGACAGGCTGAAAAGAAAATATGTAGTGGATTACGTTAGCTTTGGCGTGAGGTGGAAATGGCTGTCGCGGATTGTTTTTAACCTGTCGGATTTCGGGATTATGGTTGGGGCCATGATGGCAGCGCTCGCGGCAGGATGGGAGAAATGAACTGGAAATTGTGCAATATTTAGGAAAGAATAAAGCACAATGTAATAAAGGCGGTGAGGCAAAACGATGGAAGATTTATCTTGTCTGTTGGAAAGATATAAGGAAGCTGTTTCGCAGATATTGGGAGAACGGTTAAAAAGGATAATTCTGTATGGTTCTTATGCCAGAGGGGACTTTAAACAGGATTCAGATATGGATATTATGATACTTGCAGATATACAACCGGAAGAGATTAGTAATTTGGCGGATAGGATTTATGATATCACCTATGATTTTGAAGTAAAATATGAAATGGAAATCAATCCTTCTATTCAAAGTATACAAGTCTATGAACAGTGGAAGGGGGTCTATCCCTTCTTTATGAATATTGAAAAAGATGGGGTGGCGGTTTGACGCAGGAATTTTATGGGAAGGATTTGGCTAGATATAAATTAGAGAGAGCAAAAGAAGAACTGGATACTGCAGAACTTCTTTTTAATAATGATAGACTAAAAGCGGCGAATAATAGGGCATATTATTCTATTTATTACTCATTAACGGCAGTATTATGCCTGGAGTCAATTGCTTTTAAAAGACATAAAGATACTATTGGGTATTTTAATAAAAATTATGTCCATTCGGGTGTGTTTCCTAAAGAAATTGGAAGAAGTATAGCAAAAGCGGCAAAGGTCAGACATGCAAGCGATTATGATGAATTTTATATAGCGGGAAAAGAAGAAGCAGCAAGGCAAATCCAGACGGCAAAGGTTTGTATTGACTTAGTGGATAAATTTATTGCTGGCGGATGAATGGGGCTTTCCTTGGCTGTCGCGGATTGTTTTTAACCTGTCGGATTTCGGGATTATGGTTGGGGCCATGATGGCAGCGCTCGCGGCAGGATGGGGGGGAATGAACTGGAAATAAATCCTTCATCTGCCCCAAACCTCCCGCACATTGCGATGCATATCTGGCAGAACGCAATTTTCAAACATGCCCTAACTTACAATCATCGTTCCAGCCTTTCCCTTAAGGGCGTCTTTTACATGCTCAATGGAAGTAATCAGCACACTTCCTTTCGGGCAGACATCCAAATAGGCGATGGCAGCTTCTATTTTAGGGAGCATATTTCCTTCCCCAAACTGGCCGTCCTTTTGATAAGCGGCGGCATCGGCTGCTGTGAGGGAAGGGAGCGCTTCCTGGTTGTTGGAACCGAAATTTTTATAAACGCAGGGAACGCTGGTAAGGATGATGAGTTGATCGGCGCGTAAATCCGCTGCCAGCTTTCCTGCGATGGAATCCTTTTCGATAACGGCGGAAGCCCCTTTTAGGGCATGGTTCTGTTCAATCACAGGAATACCGCCGCCGCCGCAGGCGATGACCACTTGTCCGGCATCTGAGAGAAGGCGGATGGCTTCGATTTCAATGATATCGATGGGTTTGGGCGTGGCCACGATACGGCGGAAGCCTTTGCCCGGTTCCTCTATCACGTAATTGCCTTTTTTCAGTTCGATTTCCGCATCATCTTTGGACATGTAGCGGCCGATGATTTTGGCGGGCTCATAAAAAGCTTCGTCATAGGGGTTCACGGTTACCTGGGTCAAAATGGTGCTGACCGTTTTGGAAATGCCCCGGTTTAACAGTTCTGCCCGCAGGGAATTCTGGATATCATAACCCACATAACCCTGACTCATGGCAGAGCAGACGCACATGGGCGCCGGGGTGTAGTCGATATAGACACGGCGCAGTTCGGTCATGGCCTTATGAATCATACTAATTTGAGGGCCGTTGCTGTGGGTGATGGTGAGCTGGTAATCCGCTTCCACCAAATCCGCCAGCGCTTTGGCAGTGATTTTGACCGCATCGCGCTGTTCCAGGGTGGTATAGCCTAAAGCCTGGTGTCCGAGAGATACTACAACTTTTTTCTTCATAGCTATATAATAGTCCTTTCTTTTTACACGCTGCAGCGTTGTAGAAATCTGAAGCCGGCAGCGAGGGTGTATTTTTGCTTTGTAATTAATAGAATAAAGAAATTATATCAAAAAGGGGAGACAATGTATAGTTTTATTGGGAAAATGATGCGGAAACAGGTAACAGGGAAGCAATTTAGGAGAAGGGGTACGGTGATTCCTATGGCAATCAGAAGTGTGGGATTGGAAAAAAAGCTGCAGGCCGTGATGGATCAGGCGGTGGAAAATTGTGATGTGGCAGGCGTTAACCTGCTGGTGGAAAAGGACGGGGAGGAGGTCTGCTATTGCCAGGCGGGAATGGCAGACCGGGAGAGGGAACGTCCGATGGACAGGGATACTATTTTCAGGCTTTATTCCCAGACGAAACCGATAACGGCAGCCGCTGCGATGATTTTGATGGAGCGGGGGCAGCTGGATTTGTGCCAGCCGGTCGCGGACTTCCTTCCTTCTTTCTCAAAGCAGACATACTTTGCAGGGGAGGAAGGCATAGGGCAAAGCGCTGCCGGAGGCGCTGGGCATAAAACGGATCTGCAGGGAGGTTTTTTATCGAAAGGGGAGAAACCGGTGGTGCAGCCTATGCGGGTTTATGACTTGTTAAGGATGACATCGGGGATGGTTTACCCTGATGCGATGACGGCATCCGGGCGGCAGGCAGCGGCAGTGTTTGAGGAAATGGATAGGCGGCTTTTTTCGAAAAATGCCATGACTACCAGGGAGGTGGCCGATAAGCTGGCCGGGTGTACATTGGCCTTTGCGCCGGGCAGTTCCTGGCGCTATGGAACCTCAGCCGATGTGCTTGGGGCAGTGGTTGAGGTGGCTTCGGGGATGAAGTTCGGCGAATTTCTGGAAAAGGAACTGTTTGGACTCTTGGGGATGAAGGATACGGCTTTTTGGGTGCCGGAGGACAAGCAGAGCCGGTTGGCCGCGGCTTATGAAGAAGTTGTGGAAAAAGGAAGGAAGGCTTTGGTGAGGTATGAAGGAAACCATTTGGATATTTCCAACCGCATGGAGAAACCGCCGGCCTTTGAGTCCGGTGGTGCGGGACTGGCTTCCACATTGGACGATTATATGTGTTTTGCACGGATGCTTTTGGGGGAAGGAATGGGGAACGGTATACGGATTCTTATGCCTTCCACGGTGCGGTATATGATCGGCGCGGAATTGATGAAAACCCAGCAGGCAGCTTTTGACCAGTGGCTTGGGCTGGAAGGCTTCAGCTATGGGAACTTCATGCGGATTTGCAAAAATCCTGGCTATGCCTGTGGCTTGTCCAGGGAGGGGGAGTACGGCTGGGATGGCTGGCTGGGGTGTTATTTTGCCAATTTCCCTAAGGAAAAAATGACCCTTTTAATTGGAATCCAGAAAAAGGATGCAGGCACTTTTTCCCTTACCAGAAAGCTGCGGAATATGGTGCTGGCGGAACTGTAGTCACTGTTTACTCCGTTCCGGTAACAGGCAAAAATCCATGCAAAATTTGCTTCGCAAATGGATTTTTGCTTTTCAAGCCGCACATTTTCCCACGGAATGCGCAGTTTTAGCGCATTCCTGACCTGTGGACAGTGTTGCATTATAAAGATTCGGGTGTCAAAAGCCCTGGCTGCGGAGCGTGCCACCAGGCTTCGCCTGATACCCCCTTAGGACATATACACAAAAGTCAGTGGCACGAACATTTTTTGTGCAATATGCCAAGCGCGCTCCGTAGCCAGGGCTTTTGACACCCGAATCATTATAAATGAAATTATGATAAAAAGTGCTTGACAGCAAATGGTGAATATGATATAAATAAACCAATATATCAAATATATTTAATAGATAAGGATTGTAACTCTTCGAGGCATTACCTTTGTAATAAGGTATGTGCTTTGAAGGGTTTTTTTGTACACATATGTTTCGGAAAAACATATTAAATTAGATGTAATAATGATGAAATATGCATTCATAAACAGTATGATAAAAAGTATTATAAAAAGGAGGAAGGGAATTATGTTTGGTTTTTTGAGGAAAGAGAGCAGTGCAGTGGCTGCGCCGGTGTCGGGGAGGTGCATCCGGTTAGAGGAGGTGGCGGACAAAGTATTTTCCTCTAAAATGATGGGGGATGGCTTTGCGGTGATACCTAAAGACGATACGGCAGTGGCGCCGGTGGATGGAGAAATCGTAATGATTGCGGAAACAAAACATGCTTTCGGGATAAAGACGAAGGCAGGAATGGAACTGTTGGTGCATATCGGGCTGGATACGGTGGATTTAAAGGGGGAAGGGTTTACCGTTCTGGCTAAGCAGGGGAGCAGAGTCAGGGCAGGGGAGCCGGTTATCCGTTTCGACAGGGAAGGGCTGGAGAAAAAAGGGATTGATATGACCACTATGGTAATTTTCACCGGAGGATATGAAAAAGATATTGATTTGGAGGCTTTCGGGCAGGAAGTCGGCGCCGGGGAAGCAGTCCTGGAGGGGTGAAACCGAGGGAACAGTCCTGGAGGGTAAAACCAAGGAATCAGGAGAAGGATTTCATGAAGGTAATAAAAAAGATAAACAATAATGTGGCCATAGGCCTGGACGGAAATAACCGGGAAGTGGTTATTTTCGGACGGGGAATCGGATTTGGGGAAATGCCTTATGAATTGAAGGATTTATCAAAAATAGACAGAACTTACTATGACATCGATAGAAGATATTATGGGCTGTTAGCTGAAATTCCGGACAAAACCTTTTTTCTGGTGACAAAGCTGTTGGATATTGCCAAAACCAGGATAAAGGGGAGGCTGAACCCTAACCTGGTGTTCGTCCTGGCCGACCATATTAACTTTTCCATCGAGAGGGAACGCAAAGGGATGAATGTAACGCTTCCGTATTCGTATGAGATGGAATATGACTATCCGGAACTAACCAGGATAGCCCAATGGTTCGTGCGTAAGGTAAATGAAAAAATGAAGGTACATCTTGGCCGGGGGGAAGTGACCAGCATTACCATGCATTTTCTGAATGCACTGGAAGGGGAAAAGATGCCGGAAAAGAATCCAGACCGTACAGCCAGGATTATTCAGGAAGTGACAGTATTGGTAGAGGAGTATTTCGGCTTTGCGGTTGACAAAAATAGTTTTCATTACTTCCGTTTCAAGAATCATATCAAGTATTTTGTTCTGCGAAAGGAAAGAAATGAAGAATTTAACGACAGCAATGAGGAACTTTACCAGGAGATGAAGGAAAAAAATCCGGAGATTCGCAAATGTGTGGCAAAGATTGACGATTATATGGAACAGGAATTCGGGGAGCGATGCCCCCATGAAGAACTTTTGTACTTGATGATACATGTAAATCAGCTATATGCAAAAGAAATTAATTAAATCGCATTATGCTGATTTCCGCAGACAATGGGGCAGAAAATTGTTTCAGTGCTGCGGAGGCTTTCGGGCTATCGGCCAGGGGGCGTCCGAAAGCTGCGATAAATCTACGAAATCATTTTTCTATGAAGAAAGGGTAACACAAGTTTGTGTCCGCACGGCATCCGCAAACTTGTTAGCACAATAAAGCCGTGCAGAAATGGAGTGAAAAATGGCTGATAACAAAAAGAAAGCTTCCGCTATTCTTGAAAAGGTGGGAGGAAAAGAAAACATTGAATTTTTAGTACACTGTATGACTCGTCTGCGTTTTAACTTAAAGGATCAGAGCCTGGCCAAGCAGTCGGAAATTGAAGCGATTCCCGGCGTATTGGGAACGATGATACAGAACGGGCAGTTTCAGGTCATCATAGGGGAAACGGTTCCCGATGTATACGAGGAAATCTGCAAGCTGGCCGGTATCGAAAAAGAAGCGGCGGTTGATGAAAACTTGGATGGAGGGAAAAAAGGAAAATTTAGTTTCGGCGTGTTGTTCGAGGTTATCAGCGGTGTTTTTGCACCGGTGGTTACGGCATTTGCCGGTGCCGGTGTGCTGAAGGGCCTGCTGACATTGCTGGCAAATTATGGGTGGATAGCTACCGATACAGGGCTGTATTTGATTTTGAATGCAGCCGGCGATTCCGTATTTTATTTCCTGCCTTTTATCCTGGCATTTACCAGCGCTAAGAAGTTTAGGACAAATGAAGTGATGGCGCTTATTTTGGCAGGCGTTTATATGTACCCAACCGTATTGGAAGGGGCTGGCACGCAGTCCTCACTGTTTGGGCTGAACTTTTACCTGGTAAAATATTCAGCCAGCGTATTGCCGATTGTTATTTCGGTCTGGATTATGAGTTACTTACATAGATGGTTAAGCAAGCATACCCCGAGTTTTCTGCGGGTGGTTGTGGTTCCCATCGGTACTTTGCTTGTGATGGCACCGTTAAGCCTTGTAGTGATTGGGCCGTTAGGATATAATGCAGGTATTTATGTAGGTGAATTTTTCAAATGGATGTTTACAGTGGCGCCTTGGCTGGGAGGATTAATCGATGGGGCAACCCGTCCGCTGGTGGTTTTCACAGGAACCCATATGATGTTGTCACCGGTTATGATTAATAATATTGAAACTTTAGGCTATGATATGCTGGGGCCGGTACATTGTGTGGCTACCATGGCGGCAGCAGGCATGTGCTTTGGCGCTTTCTTAAGGGCGAAAAAGGAAAATAATAAAACGGCGGTGTTTTCTTCGTTTGTTTCCGCATTTATCGGAGTTACGGAACCTGCTTTGTATGGTGTTGCTTTCCGTTTTAAAAGACCGCTTATCGCATTGTGCATCGGCGGAGGGGTATCCGGCGCTTTTGTAGCGATAATGGGAGGAAAAGCGATTAGTTTTGCGATGCCCTCTATTATTTCTCTGCCGGTTTATGCAGGCTCAATTCCGGTAATGCTGATTGGCCTGGCCATATCTTTCGTACTGACAGCGGTATTGACATATGTACTGGGATTCGATGAGGATATAGAAAAAGATGAAAGGGCGATAGAAGCGGAGAAGAAAAATATAATCAAATAAGAAGAAACAGGGCGCATATGGTGCAGGATGCAGGGGATAAAAGGAAATAGCAAATAAGGAGGTTATTATGAGACAGGGTTTTCCGAAAGATTTTTTATGGGGAGGCGCCACAGCGGCCTCCCAGGTAGAAGGCGGATGGAACGAAGGTGGGAAAGGGCTGGATACTCAGGACTGCCGCCCGCAGTTTGCAAATTTAACCAGAGAGCAGAAAAACAGCTGGGAATACAAGCAGATGACCAATCGGAAATTTGCCGATGCATTGGCCAGCAAGGAAACATCCATTTACCCGTTCCGCTTTGGAAGCGACCACTATCACCGTTATAAAGAGGACATTGCTTTGTTTGCGGAAATGGGCATGAAGATTTATCGTATGTCCATCAGCTGGGCACGGATTTATCCAAACGGAGATGATGAGAAACCAAATGAGGAAGGCATACGGTTTTACAAAAATGTATTTGAAGAGTGCCGTAAATATGGGATTAAAGTTTTTGTGACAATGCTTCACTATGCGGTTCCGGTTCATCTGGTGGAAGCTTACGGGGGATGGAAAAACCGCAAACTGATTGATTTCTACTTAAAATATGCAAAGACTTTATTCGAAAACTTTAAGGACGATGTGGATTACTGGCTTCCCTTCAATGAGATGAATGCGGGGCGGTTTAACCCATATAACGGAGTTGCCCTGATTAAGGAAAGGGAAGAAAATTATGATCAGTCCGTCCATCAGGCATTGCACCATCAGTTCGTGGCCAATGCCTTGACAGTAAAGCTGGCTCATGAGATGATGCCGGGAAGCCGGATTGGATGTATGATTGCCCGCTTCTGCCACTATGGGGCGACCTGTAATCCGGAAGACCAGCTGACGCTGATGCACGATGAACAGTATACAAACTGGTATTATACCGACGTGATGGCCAGGGGCTTTTACCCGGAATATATGGAAAGGTATTTTGAGAAAAAGAATATCCATTTGGAGATCACGGAAGAGGACCGAAAGGTATTGATGGAAAATCCGGTGGATTTCGTATCCTTCTCCTACTATTTCACACAAGTGTCCACGGCCAGCGAGAACTGGGAAAAAACGGACGGCAACCTTGTGGTTGGAAATAAAAACCCTTATCTGCCCAGCAGCGAATGGGGTTGGCAAAGCGATGCAACAGGCTTGCGGATTACGCTGAACCAGATGTATGACCGATACCATAAACCACTGTTTGTGGCGGAAAACGGACTTGGGGCAGTGGACAGGGTAGTGGACGGCAAAATCCATGATGATTACCGCATCAGCTATCTGCGCGACCACATCAGGGCCATGAAAGATGCCGTTGAGGATGGCGTGGATTTGTTCGGCTACACCATGTGGGGGATTATCGATTTGGTCAGCTGCGGCTCCATTGAAATGAGCAAACGTTATGGTGTGATTTATGTGGATGCGGATGATGAGGGGAAGGGAACCTTTGACCGTTTGAGGAAAGACAGCTTTTACTGGTATAAGAAATGTATTGAGAGTAATGGCGAGGACTTGGACTGAAGTGTGTAAAGAAAATATAAACGGTCAAAAAACATCCGTTAAGAATTTTTAACTTAAACATATGGATTGTTTGTGCCGCCAGAGGCGGCATGACGGGAAGTGAAAAAGGAGCAAAAATGAACTTAATTGTTACGGAAAATTATGAAAATATGAGCAGGGTGGCAGCCATGGAACTGATGGGCAAGATAGTAGAGGGAAAAGAAAAGCGAGTGAACCTGTCGGTCACAGGAGGAAAAACCCCTGTCAGAATGTATGAAATTATCCAGGAATTCCTGAAAGATAATAAGTTTGAAAATGTTCATTACTATAATTTCGATGAAATTCCGGTAAAGGGCGGGTCTGGCCTGACAATGGATACGCTGCGCCGCTTATTTTTCCAACCATGCAGAATTGACGAAGCCCAGATAGATGTCTTCGACGAAAAGAACTATATGCACTACGATAAGAAGCTGGAGGAAGACGGCGGAATAGACATGATTATGCTGGGCTTGGGGCCGGATGGACATTTTTGCGGGAATTTATCGGGAACGCTGAACGGTTTTGGCGAAGGGTGCCGTGCAGTGAGCAATCATTTAAACGAGAGGATAGAAAAACGGCTTGCTTTTTTGAGCGGCGGCATGGATAAAATGGCCGATTATTATGTTACATTTGGGCCGGCTACAGTCATGGGCTGCAAGAAAATTGTTATGATTGTCAGCGGCATGGAAAAGGCTGAAATATTAAAAAAGGTGTTGGAAGGCCCCATATGTGAGGAAATACCCAGTTCCCTGCTGCGGCTGCATCCTGATTTTACAGTAATTGCGGATAAAGATGCCGTAAGCCTTTTGGGGAAGAAATGAAGTTTAACGAATCATTTCTCGAAAGATGCCTGAAAAGCAGCGTTTTTCATATAATCAAAATATCACGTCACAGCGCTGTAAGGATGCCGGAAAGTGTTTTTGGCATTTTCTTGGATGGATTTGCTGGGTAGTGCAGAAATGAAATGGATAGTATATGATAAAATAACTCCCCGGCAGGTGGGGGGTTATTTTATGTACACGGGCGTCCGAATGAAATGTGTCGGCAAGCTGACGGATGCCAGGGCACGAGTAGGGGAAGACGGCTCTTCCCTACTCAATTATAATTAGGAAATACAGGAAAAAAAGTTGACATTCCTCCTCTTAGGTGGTATTATCTAATTCATAATATTCCTAGTGAAATAGTGGGAAATAAAATAAAGCATGAAAATGATGGAGGATGAAAAAATGTCTAATGTGAAAAAGAGTGCAACTGAATTAATCGGGAAAACTCCTTTGCTGGAGGTAAGTAATTTTTCCAGTGCAGAAGGGGCGGACGGAGCGACGATTCTGGCAAAACTGGAATATCTTAACCCGGCGGGGAGCGTCAAGGACAGGATAGCTCTTGCCATGATTGAGGATGGGGAGAAAAAAGGGATTTTGAAGAAGGGGGCGACGATTATTGAGCCTACATCGGGAAATACCGGCATCGGGCTGGCGGCTGTGGCGGCGGCCAGAGGCTACCGGGCCATCCTTACCCTGCCAGATACGATGAGTGTGGAGCGGAGGAATCTGCTGAAAGCTTATGGCGCCCAGCTAGTCCTTACCGAAGGGGCAAAAGGGATGAAAGGGGCGATTGCAAAAGCGGAAGAACTGAAAGAGAGCATTCCCGGGGCGGTCATCTTAGGACAGTTCGACAATCCGGCCAACCCTGCGGCCCATGCGGCAACTACCGGCCCGGAAATATGGGAAGATACCGACGGGGAAGTGGATATTTTTGTGGCCGGAGTAGGAACCGGCGGGACGATTACCGGAGTGGGAACATATTTAAAATCCAAGAACCCTGAGATAAAAGTAGTGGCAGTTGAGCCGGATTCTTCTCCCGTGCTTTCAGGCGGGAATCCGGGTTCTCATAAAATACAGGGAATCGGGGCCGGCTTTGTGCCAAAAGTCCTGAATACCAATGTATATGATGAAATCATTCGCGTAAAAAATGAGGATGCATTCGTTACAGGAAAGAATGTGGCGGTGAAAGAAGGGATACTGGTTGGAATTTCCTCGGGGGCGGCGCTGGCCGCGGCTGTGGAACTGGCAAAGAGGGAAGAAAATAAAGGGAAAACTATCGTCGCCTTGCTGCCGGATTCCGGAGACCGGTATCTCTCCACCCCGATGTTTGCGGAGTGACTGCAACAGTTCAGCCCAGAATTTTGCACTTGCTGCAAAGTCCGTACAAAAGAGTGTAGGGCGGAAAAGAATCCAGCTCATTGATAAGTCTCCTTTGGCGGGGGCTGGATGCCTGAAACCGCAGCTTTATTGGCCGGATGCCTTGCAGCGGGGGCAAGGCATCGTGAATAGTAACGAATAGTTACGAGTGATTAGCGAAAATCCCGAACATAATCTTGCAGAAATTGTCAGTCTGTGGTATGATACGGACTGTATTAGCGAACAGTTTCTGGATATAGAAAGAACGGGGCAGTTATGGAAACGATGATACAGGTAAAGGATGTCAGTAAGACATTTGTGGGAAAAGAAAATACGGTGGAAGCGTTAAAGGGAATCAATTTGGAGATTCACAAGGGCGAAATCTACGGCATTATCGGAATGAGCGGTGCCGGGAAAAGCACCCTTGTGCGTTGTTTGAATTTCCTGGAAAAGCCTACGGAGGGAACGGTAATCGTGGAAGGGAAAGATCTTTCTTCTTTGCCGGATAAAGAACTGCGGCTTGTGCGTACCCAAATCGCTATGATTTTCCAGCATTTTAATCTTCTGATGCAAAGGACTGTATTGGATAATATTTGCTTTCCGTTGGAGATAATAGGGCAAAAGAAAAAGGAAGCCAGGGAAAAGGCGAAGGAACTGCTGGAAATCGTAGGGCTTTCCGAGAAGGCAGGCGCTTATCCCGCTCAGCTGTCCGGCGGGCAGAAGCAGAGGGTGGCCATTGCCAGGGCGCTTGCTACCAATCCGAAGATCCTGCTTTGTGATGAGGCTACCAGCGCGTTAGACCCTACCACGACGAAATCCATACTGGCCCTTTTAAAGGATATTAATGTAAAATACGGCATCACAATCGTTATTATCACCCATGAAATGGCGGTGGTGCAGGAAATATGCACCCATGTAGCGATTATTGATGGGGGCAGCCTGGCGGAGACGGGCACGGTGGAAGAAGTATTCGCAAGGCCGCGTTCAGCAGCTGCTAAGAGGCTGGTGTTCCAGAATGGCGGCAATTATGAAGAGATGAAAGGGAAGCATTGCATCCGCATTGTGTTTAAAGAAAACTCTTCTTTCGAGCCGGTTATTGCCAATATGGTGCTGGAATGCAAGACGCCGGTGAATATCCTGCTGGCGGACACAAAGGATATCGGCGGGGTGGCTCATGGGCAGATGATTTTGCAGCTTCCGGAAGATAGAATTACAGCCGGCAAGATGATTACTTATTTGAAGGAAAGAAAACTGGAAGTGGAGGAACTGGATAATTATGTGGGATAGCGGAACGATTCTGATGCTGGCAAAAGAAACGGGCATGACTTTATATATGACATTGGTATCCACGATTCTGGCTTACGCAATCGGGCTGCCGATGGGGATTTTTCTGGTAATTACGGCAAAGGACGGTTTAAAGCCAAATGCTGTGGTTTATAAAATACTGGATGCAGTGGTGAACATAGTGCGCTCAATACCTTTCCTCATCCTGCTGATGCTGCTCATCCCTTTTACCAGGTTCGTGGTAGGGAAAAGCTATGGAGCCACGGCAACGATAGTACCCCTTACGGCGGCGGCAGCGCCTTTTATTGCCAGGCTGGTGGAGTCTTCCCTGCTGGAGGTGGACAGAGGGGTGATTGAGGCGGCCCAGAGCATGGGGGCCGGAACAGGGGCTATCGTCTGGAAAGTGCTTTTGGCGGAGGCCAGGACTTCGCTGATTGTAGGTGCAACCATCGCTTTAGGAACTATACTGGGCTATTCGGCCATGGCAGGTGCCGTGGGCGGCGGCGGCCTGGGCGATGTGGCCATACGTTACGGATATCACCGGTATCAGGCGGATATTATGGTAGTGACTGTAGTGCTGTTAATTATATTGGTTCAGATACTTCAGTGGATAGGAACCAGGATTTCGAAGAAAATGGACAAGAGGATTACGGGATAAATTTATTAAAATAAATTCATACATACCGGAATGCCTGCAAAGAAAGCGGCTTCCGACCCAGAGGAGGAAAAAATTATGAGAAAGAAAGCGGTATCATTCATTATTGCGGCAGTAGTTGCCGCAGGGGCGCTGACAGGGTGCGGTTCCAAAGACGACGGTACGATTAAGGTGGCGGCTACGGAGGTTCCCCATGCAGAAATATTGGAGGCAGCGAAGCCGATTTTGGCAGAAAAAGGCTGGGATCTTCAGGTTACGGTATTCAGCGACTATGTACAGCCAAATGAGGTGGTGGAAGCAGGGGATTTTGACTGCAATTATTTCCAGCATACCCCTTATTTGGACAGCTTTAACCAGGAAAAGGGCACACACCTTGTGAATGTAGGGGAAATCCATTACGAACCACTTGGAATCTATGGGGGAACGGAATCCGATTTGGCCAATATTTCCGACGGTGCTACGATAGCGGTTCCAAACGATACCACCAATGAAGCCAGGGCGCTGCTTCTTTTGCAGGATAACGGCATCATTACATTAAAAGACGGGGCTGGGATGGAAGCAACCAAGAACGATATCGCGGAGAATCCCCACAACGTGGAAATTATTGAATTGGAAGCGGCACAGGTGGCCAGGGTAATTGAGGAAACTTCTTTTGTAGTGCTGAATGGAAACTACGCTCTGCAGGCAGGTTTAAATGCCCAGACGGATGCGCTGGCATATGAGACTTCGGACTCCGAGGCAGCTAAGACCTATGTGAATGTAGTTGTGGTAAAAGAAGGAAATGAAGGGAATGAAGGAGTAAAGGCCTTGGTAGAGGTATTAAAATCCGATGAAATCAGTAATTTCATCAATGAAAAATACCAGGGCTCGGTAGTACCCTTTAAATAATATGTGAACGAGTCAAAACGTGCATAAAATGAAACGGCAGGCAGGTAAAAATTATGAGGGTGCAAGCAGGAGATGCCACGAGGGGTATGCCTTGCCGCACCCTCATTTAGTATGGCATCTGGATGGAAATGGGGAATTGCTGAGATACGGCATTCTCCGTACGGATTTGAGATTCCGCAGAGCGGAATCATGGAGGTTAGGATGAAATACATTTTTTTGGATATTGACGGAACATTGTTTGATCATAGTAAGAATAGGATTCCTGAAAGCGCTTATCGGGGTGTGGAACTGGCGCGGAAGGCCGGGCATAAAATTTTCATTTGTACGGGGCGTTCCAGTTGTATGCTGGACCATGTAAAGGATATCGCCTATGATGGGGTGATAGCAGCAGCCGGCGCTTATGCACGGGTAGGGGATAAAATTATTTATGAGGACGCTATGCCGGACAAAGAATGGAGGCCGGTTGTAGAATATTGCCTGGGTAAGGGGGCTTTCTATGTGCTGGAAGGAAGAGAAGGGGTCTATATGCACAAAGAGATAAGGGAATACTTCTCCAACCAAGGGGACGGAAATTCAGGAAGGGAATTTTTTAAACAAAGGACAGTGCATGGAGTGGATGCTTATGAACCCGGAAAGGATGTAATTTATAAATTCTGCCTGTATGCACAGGACAGGAAAATGCTCCAGGAAATCGAAGGAATTTTTAAAGACAGATATCAGTTTGTAAGCAGCATGCCCAATGAAAGGGAGATGTACAATGTGGAGGTGCTGTCTATGAGAAACAATAAAGCCGGCGGCATTCGCAAAATTATGGACTATTACTGCGAAAGTATGGAAGAGACTGTGGCCATAGGGGATAGCCTGAATGATTTGGAAATGATTCGGGAATGCGGAATAGGCATTATGATGGGCAATGGGGATGAGCGGCTCAAACCTTATGCGGACTATATAACAGCGGATATAGGGCAGGACGGGCTTTACCTTGCGCTGGACCATTATGGGCTTTTGACACCAGAACCGCTATAGGAAACTGCGCTGCAAGGCGTATGCATTTATGAGGAGGAAAAGTAAATGGAGAGAGAAAAACTAGGTTCAAGACTTGGATTTATCCTTCTGTCGGCGGGGTGCGCCATAGGAATCGGAAATGTATGGAGATTCCCTTATGTGGCAGGAAGATATGGGGGCGGCGCTTTTGTGTTGTTTTATCTGTTCTTTCTGGTTGTCATGGGGCTTCCCATTATGACCATGGAGTTTGCGGTAGGCCGTGCCAGCAAGAAAAGTATCATTAAGAGTTTCCAGCAGCTGGAGAAGCCGGGAACAAAATGGCATTTTCACGGTTATGTCGGGATGGCCGGAAACTATTGCCTGATGATGTTTTACACTACGGTAGCAGGGTGGATGCTTTACTATTTTTATCTGATGCTCACCAGGCGTTTCGTTGGGGCAGATGCGGCAGTCGTGGGGCAGATTTTCCGAGGCATGCTTGCAAAACCAGGAGTAATGGCAGGGCTGATGTTTTTGGTGGTAGCGGTTGGCTTTGGCATTTGCTCCGCAGGGCTGCAAAGCGGCGTGGAACGCATTACGAAAGTGATGATGGTGGCGCTTCTGGGAATTATGGTATTGTTAGCCGCACACAGCCTGACAATGAAAGGCGGGATGGAAGGCATTGCCTTCTACCTGAAACCGGATTTTGGCAGGATGATGGAAGTAGGAATCGGTGAAACTATGGTGGGGGCTATGAACCAGGCGTTTTTCACACTGAGTCTTGGGATAGGTGCTATGGCAATTTTCGGAAGCTATATCGGCAGGGAGCATACCCTTTTGAAGGAATCGGTGAACATTGCGGTATTGGATACGTTTGTGGCCATTGTAGCCGGCCTGATTATCTTTCCGGCTTGTTTTTCCTTCGGCGTCAGCCCGGATAGCGGGCCTTCCCTGATTTTTGTCACCTTGCCCAATGTATTTAACAGCATGGCAGGGGGAAGGATATGGGGGGCACTTTTTTTCATGTTTATGTCTTTTGCAGCATTTTCCACCGTGCTGGCGGTGTTTGAAAATATTATTTCCTGCAATATGGATATGTGGAAAATAAGCCGTAAAAAGGCATGCCTGATAAATACGGTTCTTGTGGCGGTGCTTTCACTTCCATGTGTCCTTGGCTTTAACCTTTGGGCCGGATTTATGCCTTTCGGAGGAGGAAGCAATGTGCTGGATTTGGAAGATTTCCTTGTGAGCAATCTGATGCTTCCCATGGGCTCCTTTATTTATCTCATGTTCTGTGTAACGAAAAAAGGGTGGGGATTTGAAAATTATTTAGAGGAAGCGAACACGGGAAAAGGGCTTAAAATGGCAAAGGCTATGAGGTTTTATTTGAAATTTATTCTTCCGGTATTGATACTGTTTATATTTATTCAGGGAATTATTGATAAATTTTAATGAGGGCAGGCAGTTCGGACGCTGCTATGGAGGAAGGAATGAAAATTTCGACAAAAGGCCGCTATGCGGTCAGGGTTATGCTGGATCTGGCAGTGAATAACACAGGGGAATATATTAAAGTAAAACAAATAGCAGAACGTCAGGAAATATCCGAAAAATACCTGGAACAGATTATATCGGTTTTAAATAAGGCGGGCTTTGTGAAAAGTACCAGAGGGGCACAAGGAGGGTACCGGATTGCCGGTAACCCGGAAAACTATACGGTGGGCATGGTACTGCGCCTGACGGAAGGGAAGCTTTGCCCGGTATCATGCCTGGAGGATGAAGTGAACCAATGTGAGCGCTGTGATACTTGTGAGACTCTTGCGGTTTGGAAAAAACTTCATGAAGCGATAAACGAAGTGGTGGATGGAGTAACGATAGCGGATTTGGCGAAAAAACAGATAGAACGGGAAGGGACTATGGATTATTGCATATAATAGATAGGACGAAGCAGCTGTATCTTTATTCCCGCGGGCAACGAGCCAAGTGGCTGCCTGCAGCGGGGTATTTGATTTCTTCGTAACAGTTCAAATGTACAAAGACGGCAAGGAATCCGAAGGCTGTATTGTTACATATTTTCCAATATTTTGTATTTTAAGGTTTACTTATTCATCAATATGCATTAAAATAGAGGACAGGAAAAATATCGTTGCAAGGAGGATTCACATGAAAGAATTTATAGGGAAGTCTGTTTTTTCCGGAATTGCTATTGGCAAAATAGCGATTTTGAAAAAAGATGACCAAAGCGTAAAAAGAACTCACGTGGAAGATACAGCAGGAGAATTGGCCAGGGTAAATGCGGCGAAGGAGAAAGCGATTGAACAGCTCAAAGCCTTATATGAAAAGGCTGTGAAGGAAGTCGGGGAAGCCGGGGCCATGATTTTTGATGTGCATCAGATGATGCTGGATGACCAGGATTATCTTGACTCTATCACCAATATGATTGAAACACAGAACATTAATGCGGAATATGCGGTGGCGGTTACCGGGGATAATTTCTCGAAAATGTTTGCCGAGATGGACGATGATTACATGAAGGCAAGGGCTGCTGACGTAAAAGATATTTCAGAACGTTTAATCCGTGTCCTGCAAGGGTCAGATGGAACAGAATTGAATGCAGAGGGGGCAACTATCGTAGTGGCGGAGGACTTGGCGCCCAGCGAGACAGTGCAGATGGACAAGAGTAAGGTATTGGCTTTTGTTACCAGATTCGGTTCTTCCAATTCCCATACGGCAATTCTGGCAAGGACTATGAATATACCGGCGCTTATCGGCGTGGATTATGTGGAAGAGATAGACGGAAAAATGGCCGTGGTGGATGGCTTCGGGGGAAAACTGATTGTAGAACCGGAAGAAGAAGTGCTGGAAGCGTATAAGGCCAGATATGAGCAGGAAGTGGAGAAACGCAAACTGCTTCAGGAACTTAAAGGTAAAGAAAACGTAACGAAGAGCGGGAAAAAGATAAATATTTACGCGAATATCGGGAAAGTTTCCGATGTGGCCAATGTGCTTCAGAATGATGCAGGGGGCATCGGCTTATTCAGGAGCGAATTCCTTTATCTGGAAAAGGATACTTTCCCCACGGAAGACGAGCAGTATCAGGCCTATAAGCAGGTGGCGGAGACGATGGCAGGGAAAAAGGTTATCATCCGTACATTGGATATCGGGGCGGACAAACAGGCAGATTACTTTGGCCTGGACCATGAAGAAAACCCGGCGATGGGATACCGCGCTATCCGTATTTGCCTGAATCAGCCCGACATCTTCAAGACACAGCTCCGTGCTTTGTTCCGGGCAAGTATTTTCGGTACGATTGCAATTATGTATCCTATGATCATTTCCGTAAACGAAGTGAGAAAGATCAAGGAAATTGTGGCAGAAGTGAAGAAAGAACTGGATGAAGAAGGGCTTCCTTATGCAGACGTGGAGCAGGGCATTATGATAGAGACCCCGGCTGCAGTTATGATCAGCGATTTGCTGGCGAAGGAAGTGGATTTCTTTAGCATAGGAACCAATGATCTGACCCAGTATACGCTGGCCATCGACAGGCAGAATGCGAAATTGGACAATATTTATGATTCCCACCATGAAGCGGTGCTCCGGATGATAAAGATGGTTGTGGACAATGCCCATAAGGAAGGGATCTGGGCCGGAATCTGCGGGGAACTGGGGGCGGATACCACCCTTACGGAAGAGTTTGTAAGGATGGGGCTGGATGAACTGTCCGTAACGCCGACTTTCGTACTTCCGGTTAGGAAAGTAGTCCGCGAAATGGAGTAAAGGAATCGGCATGATGATGTACGATGAAGGGGAGGCCCGGACGCCGGATAGGAAATAATAACGGAAAAAGTGCTTCTTTTTCTTCCTGGAATTGTGAATAGAGAGAAAAAATAAAAAGTAAAAGCGGCCTATTGACGGAATATAGGGAAGATGATAATGTTATCAGTGTTAGCAATGACGCTGATAACATTTTTTCTGCTTATTAAAGTGGAGGTGGATGATTATGGAAAAGGTTATGAAAAAGGACACAACAAAGGATATGACACAAGGTTCTCCGATGAAGCTGATATTGGGCTTTTCCGTGCCGCTGCTTTTTGGCTTTTTGTTCCAGCAGCTTTACAGCATGGTGGATACCATTATCGTAGGGCGTTTTTTGGGTGTAAACGCGCTGGCGGGAGTGGGGAGTACAGGCTCTTTGAATTTCCTGATTATTGGATTTTGTATGGGCGTATGCAACGGGTTTGCGATTCCCTTAGCGCATATGTTCGGCGCGAAGGATTATTCGGGCTTACGGCGTTTTATGGCAAATGGCGTGTGGCTGTCCATCCTGTTTTCAGCGGTGATGACAGTGCTCACAACGGTTTTCTGCCGTCAGATGCTGACGGCAATGAAGACTCCGGAGGATATCTTTGCCCATGCTTATGGTTATATTTTTATTATATTTTTGGGGATTCCGGCTACGTATTTGTATAACATGCTTTCCGGGATTATCCGTGCGATGGGAGACAGCAAGACACCGCTTGTCTTTCTGACCCTGTCCTCTGTTTTGAATATTGCCCTGGATTTGGTGTGCATTCTTGTATTGCATATGGGAGTGGCCGGGGCAGCAGTGGCAACGGTAGCTTCCCAGGCGGTTTCCGGTGTATTATGCCTGATTTATATGGTATATAAGTTCCCGCTGCTTCGGGTGAAAAAAGAGGAATGGCGGATGAATCTGCCCTATATGAAAACGTTATGCGGAATGGGGGTTCCCATGGGACTTCAATATTCCATTACAGCAATCGGCAGTGTAATCCTCCAGTCGGCAGTGAACACTTTAGGGGCGTCCGCAGTGGCATCAGTGACGGCTGCAGGAAGGGTAAGTATGTTTTTTTGCTGCCCTTATGATGCGATGGGCTCTACTATGGCCACCTATGGGGGGCAGAATGTGGGGGCAAAGAAGCCGGAGCGTTTGGGGCTGGGGATAAGGGCATGTATGAAGATTGCTGCGGTTTACTCGGTGATGGCACTGGCTATACTGTATTTCTTCGGTGCGCAGTTGGCTTCCCTTTTCGTGGACACGGCGGACAGCCAGCTTTTGGCCGATGCCAGGCTGCTTTTGGTGGTGAACAGCATGTTCTTTATACCTCTTGCAGTGGTGAATATTGTACGGTTTTTGATCCAGGGAATGGGCTTTGGAACGGTTGCGATTCTGGCCGGGGTTTGCGAGATGGTGGCCAGAGGGATTGCAGGCCTGATTCTGGTACCGGCCTGCGGGTTTGTAGGAGTTTGCTTTGCCAGTCCGTTAGCGTGGATATTTGCAGATGCGTTTTTGATTCCGGCTTATATCCATTTGCGGAGGAAGCTGGATAAGAAGGATGCTTGTTACGCTTTGGGGTGAGAGGGCGATGACGGCGGCCAAAGAGGCCGCGTAAATCAATTTCCGGAAGCGGCAGGGCGGGAGAGGCGTATTTCCCATTCTGCCGCTTTTGGTTCTATTTTAGAATAAGGATGGAACCATCGTTTTCTATGGTGCTGTTAATTGGGTTGGTGCGGATGTCCAGGTATTCCAGGTTTTCAGCCTGGTGAAGGGGCGACAGGTCGGTAACATAGTTGTCCTTGATACTAAAGGTGGTCAGCTTGTGCAGGGCGGATGCGAACTGGATATTGGTCAGTTGGTTTCCGTCCAGATAAAGTATTTCCAGGTTCGGGTAGTTGGATAGGAAGTTTATGTGATCATCCAGGGAAAGGTCATCGTACCATATATCAATCATGCCATTATAGGCTTCTACGTAAAAGTTTTCTTTCAATTCCACTTCTTTTAGTTCCAGATGTTTTAAAGCGGGGTTTTCAGTTATTTTGTTAAATTCTATATTGAACATGCAGTTGTTGAGGATGAGGGTCTCCAGGCTGGGGTGGTTGAATACATTGGAAATATCGCCCAAAATCTGGGTATAGTATTGAAAGCCGCCCCAGCTGTTATCCGAGGTGGCGCCGCTGAAATCAAGGGATTTCAAGTTCGGCATATTGTCAATAAAGTTTACGTCCCTCAAAGGAACCGCATAGGTCCAAACGGAGTAGCAGGTCAGGGTTTCCAAACCGGTAAGGCCGGAAAGGGCACTGACTTCATCCAGGTTGCAGCTATGGATGGACAGATGCTTCAGGCTGCTCATGCGGTTTAAGAAGGAGATGGAAATAAAGCCGCACATATCCAGGTCTTCCAGCTGCTGGAGAGGGGACAGGTCCGGGTCGGCCTGTGAAGTGCTCTTATTGATGACCAGCGTATGTAAGTTAGTGAGGCTTGCCACCGGGCTGTAATCCTGCAAGGTATTATTGTCTTCCAGCTTTAGATAGGTGAGATTAGAAAGTTCGGCCAGCGGCGCAATGCTGATGGCTTCGGATTCTGTCAAGGTAAGGCTGGTAAGGCCGGTCATGGGTTTTAAGAAGCTGAAATCCCTGATGAAGGGAGAGGAAAGTTCCAGGCCTTCCAGTCCTGTGAGCACGGAGAGGGCGGAATAGTCGGTAAGGGAGGACGGTGCTTCATCGGAAAAAGGATCCGAGTCATCCTCTTCTTCAAGGGATAAAAATTTCAGGTTTTTCAAGGCAACCAGTTGTTTTAAGTCAGGGGAAGAAATATCTTCCACTGTGAGCCTTTCCAGGTTCTCAAAGGAAGCGATTCCATCCAGAGTTCCCGGACTATCCAGGGAAAGTTCCAGAAGCTGTGAGGGATCGGCAAGCTTTTGGGTAATTTCATCAGGGGCCAAATCACGGCAAATAAGCCCTTTTAATTCCGTGAGTGCTCCAAGGGGTGCTTTTTCGCCTTGCCCATCGCTGATATCCACCTTTTCCAATCCGGGAAAAGATGCCAGATCATGGCAATCCCAGAGGGAAGGGGATAATTGGAGGGTGACAGTTTCAAAGGAAGTTCCTTCCTTCCCATATGGGCTTTGAAAGCTGTATTCCACGGTATAGAAATCCAGGGAGGTAGAGACTTTTAGATATTTTATCCTGTTCAAGTCTTCTTCCGTAATCCGGCCGGACTCTTTTTCGAAAATAGCTTCCGTCATAGTGGTATAAAACGGACTATGCTCCGTTCCAATTTCCTCATCATAATCGTAGTCTTCCCAGGAATCTTCATATTCCCAGTCTGCAGCGGTAAAAGAAGGGGTGGTGTAACTGCTTCGGTTCTGCTGACTGGAAATGGAAGAACTGAGTATTATGAGGGAAAGAAAAATGACGGCAGCGATAATCCCTATGGCGGCAGGGCCTTTGGAAGAGGGTTCTGACGATTGCCTTGGCGTCTGGCCGGCAGGGGCCTGGTGGATATGGTAGTTAACGGTCACGTCATCCTCCAGCATAAATTGGTTGTTGCAGTAATCGCAAATCATAATGTGGGAATTTCCACTCAATGGTTTCAGCTTGCCTCCGCAGGAGGGGCATTCTAAGTTCGTTATTTTCATAAAAATCCTCATTTCTGCGCTGCTTTTGCGCATAAGCGACTTTGTGGCAAGCAACGCGCAGACACAAATCGCCGTGTGAAAAATCTATTTTTCACACTGAGTCCTGTCCTTTCTTTATCCAATAGTTCCCTGAACTTCACTCATGCCCATGCCCAAAGCGGGCAGGAGGCTCGCTCCTTGGCAAAGCAGTTAATTTGCATATTTTCCGGTCATAGGTGAATAGGCCGTTGACTTCTTCCTCCACATCGGATACTTGTGTGTAAGCGGCGCCGCTCAACCCTTTTTTGATTAATGGCTTTAGCGAGCGGTTTATGAGTTTATGAAAGGCTATGGAGAATTCTTTTCTGGTGGAAAACTGCCGATAGCCGTAAATGCGTTCTACGCTGGAATGTCCTGGGATGCGGCAGGCATAGCCGCCGTATTCGGAGAGGACGAAAGCGCGGGGGTCTTTGACAACGCTTAATTTCCGGAAATAATTGTGGACACTTTTGAAATCCCCTCCTCTCTGGTCAAACCAGCCGCTTGTCTGGTCAACGGGGCGGGTAGGGTCTTTGGCCTTTATCAGCCGGGTAATGCGGTTGGCATCGAACTGCCCCCAGCCTTCGTTAAAAGGAACCCATGCGGCAATGGAAGGAACATTATATAAATAATCAATGGTGTCCAGACATTCCCTTGTCCATTCTTTTCTCCCCTTTTTGGAAAGGCGGCCGAACAGTTTATATTGGTTATCCCTTAAATGGCCGGAAATATGGGGGAAAAGGGTAGGGAGATAGCAGACGATGGGCATGGAATAAGAGGAGCCCCCGCTGACCATATCCTGCCATACAATCATTCCCAGCCGGTCGCAGTGGTAATACCAGCGCGCCGATTCTATTTTTATGTGTTTGCGCATCATGTTGAAGCCCAGCCTTTGCATGGAGCGGATATCAAAAATCAGAGCCTTATCGGAAGGGGCGGTATAGAGGCCGTCCGGCCAATAGCCCTGGTCCAGCACTCCGTGAAGGAAATAGGGTTTGTGGTTTAAATGAAAACGCATAATGCCTTTCCTGTCCGGCTCTACAGTAAAGGTGCGCATGGCGAAATAGCTTTCCACCAAATCGCTGCCGAACCGGATTTTCAATGTATATAGGTATGGAATATCCGGTGTCCATGGATGCATTTCCTCTATGGGAATGCAAAGGGATAAATCGAAGCCGGCTGGCTGTGTGCTGCCTTCCGCCGGGTCTGTTCCTGATGTTCCGGCTTTTGGGGACGCTTTCTTTAAAGTAACCTCAGGTGCTTCATAAGCCATTTGAAAAATACGCCGCTCTCTGGCAAAAACCTGGATATTTACCTGGGCAGAGCCGGAGGTAAGCATACGGATATGGAGTTTGCTGTTGTCGAAATCAGGAGTGAGATAAAGCTTCCGAATATAGTTTGCCGGAACCCATTCCATCCAGACGGTCTGCCATATGCCGCTTTGGGCTGTGTAGAACATGCCGCCCCGCTTTAGGGTCTGTTTTCCCCGGGTATGATAGGAGGTGTCGCTCACATCCCGTACGCAGACGACGAGTGAGTTTTCCCCTTCTTTGAGAAAAGGGGTGATATCCGCTTCGAAAGGCAGATAACCGCCGGTGTTGCTGCATACGCCTTTGCCGTTGAGGTAAACGCGGGCTGACTGGTCTACCGCACCAAAATGGAGGATGAGCCGTCTGCAGGCTGAGAAGCCCTGGCCGGAATGCCCGGTTAGGGAAAGGGCGGTAAAATCATCGGCGGACAGTGGGATGCTGCGTTCATACCATAGATATTCGTCTGGCTTTAGCTGCCGTTCTACACCAGAGAGAATGCTTTCCGGCGAAAAGGGAACGAGAATCTTCCCGTCATAGGAGCCCGGAAGGGCAGGGGATTTGGTGATGGCATAATTCCAGTATCCGTTTAGGATAGTATAGTTATCCCTCTTTAGCTGAGGGCGGGGATATTCGTCCAAGATATGTTCCGGGTCCAGGTTTTCGCCCCAGACGGTGGTGAGCCTGGCGAGAACATCTGTTTCGTGGGATTTATTAATATTGCGTGCACAGTTTAAAATATCCATAATCAGTTCCTCGTAATGCGGGTGAATGTTTATAATTCTATTATAATGAAAATATAAGGAGTGTCAAACGGAGTTTATATAGAAAGAAAGGATTCGGGTGTTAAGAAAAAAAAGAGACGCATTACTGCCGAATTGCCAGGTTCGGCAGCGCGTCCTCAAACAAGGGGGTATAAAGAAAAATCTATATATAATTCAACAGCCAAATATCGGCGTTGAAGGATTTTTTGTTCTGATAGGAGAGCTCCTCCAGAAAGGAATCATGTAAGGCGGAGTATTTCATCCAGTTATCGTCTGCGGTTATGATATCCGAAATGGATAACCGCCGCGGTGCTAAGTCTTTATGCATTTATTACCTCCTTTGGATAAATTTAGTATAGGGCAAAAATATGAACGGCATGTGTTTAAAGTCTTAAAGAAAGCTTATTTTTCTTAGGAAAAAATGAGGGAAATATTAATTAAAAATAAACTGCTGGGAAAAGCGGACTACATATATATGATATGAAGAAAGACGGGATATTATGATTAAAATGTGAAGGTATCGTAACTAATGTCGTTTAGTTGGCGATGGCGGACCGGACGCCGTGAAGTGCTGACTGAATGACATGATGTTGGGGTCAAAAGGTATTTTGACCCCTGATGCCAACGGATTGCTCCGCATTTCATGCTCACGCAATCCTAAAACACCTCGAATCCGCTCATTTTTCTACGAAAAATGGCTACTTTTCGGTGTTTTTTGGGTCACAAAGTCATGTATCGACATGCCAGCATGTCATACATGACCTTTTGACCCTGGCATCATGACATTAGGTATCGTAATGGGTTGTTTATAAAAGCGGCAGGGCTATTCATTGTATTGGTCGGTATTCGATTTTTTGCTGGCAGAAAAGATGCGGGAAAGCAGGTAAACCATCCCGACTATTAATAAGGTGGCAATAAAGATTCCGGCCATTCCTTTGGCCATAATTTCAAGTGCGATTATTACATTTTCGTTCATGCTATTCCTCCTTTACAAATATCCCGATACCAGATGGATTACCAGGCCTCCGGCAATCACCGAAGCAATTTGGCCGGATACGTTGGCTCCGGCGGCCTGCATGATCAGTACGTTGCCCGGGTCTTCTTTCATGGCCATCTTCTGTACTACCCTGGAAGACATGGGAAAAGCGGAGATTCCGGCGGCCCCCACCATGGGATTGATTTTATTGCGTAAAAACAGATTGAGTATCTTGGCGAAGAGGACGCCCCCTATGGTATCCAGCACAAAGGCAGCCAGCCCTATCCCCATGATAAACAGGGTATCGGGACGGACGAAGGCATCGGCCTTCATACTGAAAGAAACCGTGATTCCTAAAAGCAATGTGATCAAATTGGCCAGGGTATTCTGGGCGGCATCGGATAGAGTGCCCAGGACGCCGCATTCCCGGATAAGGTTGCCGAACATCAGGAAACCTACCAATGCTACGGAAGAGGGGGCGATAAAGCCCACGATAAAAGTAACGGCGATGGGGAAGGCGATACGCAGCGGCCTGGATACCTGGGAAGGTTTGTATGCCATGCGGATGCACCGTTCTTTTTTTGTAGTCACCAGGCGTATGGCAAAGGGCTGCACTACGGGAACCAGGGCCATATAAGAATAGGCGGCCACTGCGATGGCGCCGATATAATTGGAGTGGAGCACCTGGGATACCAGTATGGAAGTGGGGCCGTCAGCGGCGCCGATGATGCCGATGGAAGCAGCATCCTTTAAGTCGAACCCAAGCATAGAAGCTATAAGGATGGCTCCGAAAATACCGAATTGGGCAGCTGCCCCGAAAAGGAACATGATTGGTTTGGACAAAAGCGGCCCGAAATCGATCATCGCTCCGATTCCTATGAAAAGGAGGATGGGAAGGGCTTCGGAAGCCTCGATTCCCACGCGGAAAAGCCACTCGATAATCCCGTTTACTTCCCCTACGCCTTCCATCATCTGGTTGAGCACGCCGGAGGCGGGCAGGTTGACCAGGATGGCGCCAAACCCCATGGGAAGCAGCAAGGATGGCTCATACTCTTTGTGGATGGCCAGCCAGATAAGCAGGATACCAATCAAATACATTACGATTTGCTGCCATGTTACAGACATAATGCCTTCTAAAATAAATTCCATAGTATTACCTCCATGCCGATGTATTTTTTGAGTAGGCACGCCAGCCAAATATCAGATTCGGCTTTGCCGGGCGTCAAAAGCCCGAATCATATAAGAAAAAAAGACCTTTACTGCACATAGATAACTACGTGCAATAAAAGTCTTGCCATTTCAATTCCAAGCGGATTGCGGCGGATATTTTTGTGCCGCAACCGGGTATGTCGCTTCGGAATCCATATATATGCCGGCTACTCCCTTTCATTGGCTGTTATATATATTTTATCTTATTATACATCAAAAGAGAAGGGGTGTGTGTAAAATTTTTGTTAAACAGTTTAAGTATATCGAAGCAGCAGCAGGGATAAGGGGGTCAGGATGTTGGATGCGCCGCTTCCCCTTACGGCTTTGGTGATGGAAATCCTGCAAATGCTGCATTCCGATGGGTATGGACAGATGGACCATAGCGCGATTGCCAGGTACTATGAAAAACTGGCAGGGAGTGAAATAGGGTAGAGGCAATCCGGGCCTTTTGCCAAAAGCAAAACTCAAAATGGCCGGATTCCGTAACAGTTCAGCCTGCAACTGCGCACTTGCTGCGCGGTTAGCAGCCAATGAATTGGAGAAGCCAGGAATCCGCAAGGCAAAACTGTTACAACTGCTGTAAAAATTTGGATATTATAATTGACAATAATTGTCAAATAAGCGACAATTAAATTAACTATTAATATACAATGTGCTGGGTATAAATGGGTGCGTATGAAGTCAGGAGGCCGGATAAATGAAAAGGAAAGATGAGAAACGATATTATGGCAATCACACCAATTGAAAGAACAAATGTTGGAAAAATAGTATTTGAACAGCTGCCTGATATATCCCAGCCGGAAAGAAAGGAATGTGCTCATATGGAGAAGAAGAAATGGGAAACGATACCTTTAGGAAATGTGAAAATAAAGGACAATTTCTGGTCGCCAATTCAAAACCTGATGATTGATAAAGTAATCCCCTATCAGGAGGAAATATTAAATGATAAGGTGCCAGGGGTGGAGAAGAGCCATGCCATTTCCAATTTTAAAATTGCGGCAGGGATGGAAGAAGGGGAGTTTTACGGCATGGTTTTTCAGGATTCGGATGTGGCGAAATGGCTGGAAGGCGTTGCCGATTCGCTTGCAGTGAAACCGGATGCTGATTTGGAGAGGCGGGCGGATGAGGTAATTGAAATTATCGAAAAAGCCCAGCAGGAAGACGGCTATTTGAATACTTATTTTACGATTAAAGAGCCGGAGCATAGATGGCAGAACCTACAGGAGTGCCATGAACTATATTGCGCAGGCCACATGATGGAAGCGGCAGCTGCCTATTATGAAACAACGGGTAAGGACAGGCTGCTGCGCGTGATGATGCGGATGGCGGACCATATAGAGGAAAAATTTGAAAAAGAGCTGGAACACGGTATTCCGGGGCATCAGGAAATTGAAATTGGTCTGATGAAGCTGTACCATGTGACAGGGGAGGAAAAATATTTAAGGAGGGCTCTTTCTTTTATTGAGGAAAGAGGGAAAAATCCGGATTATTTCGTTGAAGAGAGCAAAAAGAGGGGATGGGTTCACTTTGGCGCTGACCCTGAAGACAGGGAGTATAACCAAGTGCATGCCACAGTATATGAACAGGATAAGGCGGTAGGGCATAGCGTCAGGGCGGTTTATATGTATACGGCCATGGCGGATCTGGCGGGCACATTAGGGAACGAAAAGCTGTATGGGGCGTGTGAGAAGCTTTGGGATAATATGACGAAACAGAGGATGTATCTGACTGGGGGAATCGGATCCACCGCAGAAGGGGAAGCATTCACGGTGGATTATCATTTGCCTGCGGACAGCATATATGCGGAGACTTGTGCGTCTATCGGTTTGATTTTCTTTGCCAGGCAGATGTTGGAAGCGGAACCGAAAGGGATTTATGCGGATGTGATGGAACGGGCTTTTTATAACGGAACCATCAGCGGAATGCAGCTGGACGGAACCAAGTTTTTCTATGTAAATCCGTTGGAAGTAAATCCAGGGGTTTCCGGGAACGTACCGGGATACCGGCATGTGCTGCCCCAAAGGCCAGGCTGGTACCGCTGTGCGTGCTGTCCGCCCAATTTAGTTCGTCTGGTCACTTCGTTAGGAAAATATGTATGGACGGAAAAGGAAGATATCATTTATTCCCATATGCTCATGGGGCAGGAGGCGGAACTGAGAAAGGCCCGGGTACGGGCAGAGAGTGAATACCCTTGGAATGGCCGCATTACGTACCACATAGAGGCCAGGACAGAGGAGGCTTTTACAATGGCATTCTTTATTCCTTTCCATGCCAGGAATCTGGCCATTCTTTTAAATGGGGAAGAAGTTAACGGGCAGGGAATCTGGAAAGAAGGATACTGGCATCTGACGAAACAATGGGGCAAAGAGGAAAAACTGGAAATTCGCTTCGATATGCCGGTACGGAGGATATATGCAAACCAGAAAGTAAGGGATTGTGCAGGGTGCGTTGCACTCATGCGGGGGCCGGTAGTGTATTGCTTTGAGGAGGCCGATAACGGGGGAGGCTTACAGTCATTGCGGGTAGCGAAATCGCTGGAAGAGGAAATTGACACCTGCCAGGATGGCGTTTTGAAAGGAAAGTATTTGTTAAAGGTGAACGGATACCGATGCACCGGAGGGGAGGACCTGTATACGGAAGAAAGGCCGCATATGGAAAAAACAAGGCTTACAGCGGTGCCGTACTATGCCTGGGGAAACCGCGGCATTGGGCAGATGAGAGTATGGATGTTGGAGGATGGTGATTGATATGGAACGAGTAATAGAAAACTTTCTGGAGTATGTAAAAATTGACACGGAATCGGCGGAAGGCAGCGAATCGATCCCTTCTACACAAAAGCAGCATGACTTGGCGCAAGTGTTGGTGAAGCAGCTGGAGGGAATGGGGGCGGAGGAAATCACCTATGATGCGGAGCATTGTTATGTATATGCTTCCATTCCGGCATCGGCCGGATGTGAATCGGCTCCGGTGTTAGGGTTTATCGCCCATATGGACACTTCCCCGGCGGTGACAGGGGCGGGGGTGAAGCCCCGGATGATAGAGGATTATGACGGAGGGGACATCGTGCTGAACGAAGAAAAGCAGGTTGTCATGAAAGTGTCCGATTTCCCGGAACTGGCATCCTATGAGGGGAAAAGGCTGATTGTCACCGATGGGAACACCTTGCTTGGGGCGGATGACAAAGCAGGGGTGGCAGAGATAATGGCCATGGCGGAATATCTGCTGCAGCATAGGGAAGTCGCCCATGGCAAGATTCGGGTGGGCTTTACGCCTGACGAAGAAGTAGGGGCCGGCGCAGACCATTTCGATGTGGAACTTTTCGGAGCGGATTATGCCTACACGGTGGACGGCGGCAGGCTGGGCGAAATGGAATATGAGAATTTCAATGCGGCAGGGGCAAAAGTGACCGTCCACGGCAGAAGCGTGCATCCGGGGGAAGCGAAAGGGAAAATGCGCAATGCAATTCTCATGGCGCAGGAATTCCAGTCACAGATCCCGGAACTGGAAAACCCTATGTATACCAGCGGATATGAGGGATTTTATCATCTGGACTCCATAAAGGGTACGGTGGAAGAGGCGGTGGCGGAATATATTATCCGAGACCATGACAGGGGGAAATTCGAGGAGAAAAAGGAGAATTTCCTACGGATCGGCAAGCTGCTAAATATAAAATATGGTATGGAAGCTTTCGAAATAGAGATGAAGGACTCCTATTACAATATGAAAGAAATCATTGAAAAGAATATGCATCTCGTGGACAATGCCAAAGCTGCTATGGAAGAACTGGGTATCGAACCTATAGTAGTTCCTATCCGGGGCGGAACGGATGGCGCAAGGCTTTCTTACATGGGGCTGCCCTGCCCTAATCTTTGTACCGGAGGGCAGAATTTCCACGGAAGGTTTGAATATGCCTGTGCGGATGAAATGGAAATCATAGTGAAACTCCTGGTAAAGCTGGCGGAGAAGTACGGGAATTTTTTTCAGGAAATGCAGCCATAGTTCGACTATGACAAACTATACCCGTCATATATTAGTTACAACAACAAAAACGGGTGTTTGTGGAATATGAAACAATATAGGAAAGGAATCGTGCCAAAGATGAATGAGGGGCAGGCAGGAGAGGAAAACAGGAGCGAGAGGATCGCGAAGTGGGCGAGCGCGTTTGTTTTTCTTCTGGCTGCCCTGGCTATTATGCGGGGAGTGATGCTTAGGCTGCCCGGTTCCATTACCGTGAGCAGCAGCGTGAACGGGCAGCTGCTTCCTATCAGCAGCGTGGAAACGGAAAAAAAGCAAGTGGCGCTTACGTTTGATGCGGTAGAAGGGAATGGGGATACGGCTCAAATATTGGAAACGTTAAAGAGGCATGATGTCCATGCCACATTTTTTCTGACCGGGGGGTGGGTGGAAGCATACCCGGATGAGGTCAAGGCTCTTCTGAATGCAGGGCATGATCTAGGGAATGGGAGCGACAGCCACAGGAGCATGCCCCAGCTGACCGCAGAGCAGTGTATGGAAGAAATACAGCAGGCTCATACAAAGGTGCAGGAACTCACTGGTTATGACATGTTCCTGTTCCGGCCGCCGTATGGGGATTATGATAATCAGGTGATAAGCAGTGCGGCCCAAAGCGGCTATTATTCCATTCTCTGGGATGTGGATACACTTGATACATAAGTAAAAGGCGGTTAGAATAGATATAGGATAAAAAGATATAAGGTGCAGAAATGAAAGTATCTAATATCTATAATCCTATATCAGAAGAAGAAAGATTTCAAGTCTACCGCCGAATACTTAAAATATTTATATCAAGTGGAGGTAGCACAAAAGATGGTGAAAAGGATGGCAAAACAGGACAATCGGAAAGATGCAGTATATGCGAGACAGAGCCTTGATAAAAAAGATTCCCTGTCAATTGAAGCCCAGATTGATAAAGGGAAAGCATGGGCAGGCGGTGAGGTAGAAGTCTATGAGGATAAAGGGTATTCGGGGAAGAATACTGACCGTCCAGATTTGCAGAGACTGAAAGCCGATATTGAAGCAGGCAAAATCAAAAAAGTAATTGTTTACCGATTAGACCGTATCAGCAGAAACATAGCCGACTTTTATCAGCTATACAAGATAATGGAAGAACATAAAGTTGAATTTACTTCAATATCGGAAAACTTTGATACATCTACCCAAATGGGTAGGCTGATGATGGGTATTCTAATTATATTTGCCCAGATGGAAAGAGAAAGTATACAGGAACGGGTTAAAGACAATTATTATTACCGTATTGAAGAAGATGGTCGGTGGCCTGGGGGACGTGCCCCCAAAGGTTTTGACCTTTCACGGACTGCAGATAATAAACCTACATTAAAGCCCAATAAAGATATTGAGATGGTAAAAATTGCTTTTGAAAGCTATGCTAATGATGTCAATTCAAGCCTAGCCAAAATAGGCCGTGAACTCAATGCAAAGGGCTATAAAAGCAGTAGGGCCAGCGGTGCCTTTGACAGTGTTACAATCGGAAGAATATTGCAAAATCCAGTGTACGCCATTGCGGACAGCTTGCTGTATAAGTATTTTAAAATGCGGAAGGCTCATATTTTAAGTGACGAAGATAAATGGGATGGCTCAACATCCGCTCATATCGTTGGTAAAAAAGTGGGAAATGCAAACATCAGAAAATATACATCATTGGAAGAACAGACGGTATACAGGACAAATTTTAAAGGGGTTGTTTCAAGCGAAGTGTATATAGCGGTACAGGAGCGATTGGCAAAAAATGAAAAGATAGGGAGAGCCAATGCACCTAGTAAAATGCGGGAACTTGCGGGGCTGGTAAAGTGTGCAAAATGTGGATATGCAATTAAGGTAAATCATCCCCCTAATCTTAGCTGTCATGGACGGAACACTCTGCATATTTGTGATGCTTCGATACAAATTAAATTTCCGATTCTTCAAGAAAGTGTTGCGGTTGAAATACAAAAGCAACTGGATAAAATAGCCAATAAAATCTTGCAGAACAGCATCAACAGGAAAAAGGAGCAAGATAAAATATCTCAAATCAATGAGGAGATTGAAAGGCTTGTAAAATTGGCAGCAATGGGAACAATGGATATTGAACAGGTACACAAAGCGATTGAGGAAAGAAAGCAAAAGATAGATGAAATAGAACTGTCACAAGAAAGAAATTTATCTTTTACAGATGAAGCCAGAATATCAAGTTACCTGCCCCTTGTGTACAGCAGATTAACGGAAGAAGAAAAGAAATCCGTTGCACAACTGCTGATTAAAAAAATCATGCTTAGTGAAAATGGCGACATAGAAATTGAGTGGAAAATATAAGGGGAAAGGAATACACTTCCCACTTGTCAACTGCCTGTTTTTTGGATAAAAAAATTTGCGAAGCAAACAGTTGACAAGTTCGAAACAGTTGATAATTGACAAAGAGGTTGTTAGACGGTTCCTTTCTAACAACCTCTTGATTATAATTCTTACTGTTGATATAAGTGCAACAAAAAAGAAGAATCGCCACTATTTTGTATATATCGGGCTATTCTTCTTTTTGACTTTTGTTCTGACAATCATTGTCTTTAACAAATTCTACAATATCTTCAATCCTGCAATCCAATATGGAACAAAGCATGTCAAGGGAGTGTGTGCTGATGCCATCGTTATTCCTTAACCGTTGCAACAAGGATTTACTTATATTGTAATCGGTCACAAGATTGTACTGACTTATACCCTTTTCTTTAAGGGTTTTCCAAAACCGCTCATATTTTATCATATTTTTATACAAACCCGTATAGGATTTTTATCACCTTTCGCTTGCATTATCTTAATTTTAAGACTATAATAGGTATGACTAAATGGTCTATTTTTAGACCTCAAACAAAAAGGAGAAAACATTATGAAGAAAAGAACAGCAGTATTAGTATTAACAGCGGTATTGTCTTTATCCGTTGCGGGGTGCGGAAAAAATGCAGAGCCGAAACAGCAGGAACAGGAGGAAATGGAACAGGAAGAAGAACAGGAAACAGAGAAAGTAAATACAGAACAAGAGTTTTCAAATGATGATATAGTAATAAAAGTTGAAGATACTACTTCAAAATATATACTAAGAGAACTTGAATATGAAGATGCAGAGGGGGCAATAAGTCCTGAATCAGATATTCCTATCGATTGCGAGGATGGATATCAAATAGGACATATAAATGCAGGAGCAAAGATTGAAATAACAGAGCATGCATTGAATAGCGCGTGGTATCGCTTTCCTAATCCTATAAATGGTACTTCATATAATTATATTTATGTTTCAAATAGGGATATTGATATGGATCATATTTACTGTGATTCACATGCTGATGTATATAATTCAGAAGAACCAGTTGCTGCTATGAGTGAAGAATATATAGAACAGCAAAAAATGTATGATGAATCAATGTCTTTGATAGATGAAGATAAAACTTATACAGTAGAAGAATTTCATCAATTAATGAAAGATATTTGTGAAATAGTTGGAACTGAATATGATAGTAATATTATGGAAAATCCACAAGGGATGCCTGGCGAAAGAACTTTAAATTTGAACGGAAAGAAATTAAAGCAATTTTTTGAGGAAGAACAATTTATCTGGTGGTTGATGATGGGACCTACAGGAAATAATAAAATGGATGTATATATTTATATAGAAGATGGAACAGATACATCTGGAGATTTTAAAGCACTTGTTTTTCCACGATATCATAAAGAATAATTAAGATTTTAAGAGAGGTTTCGGAGAAATTCGGGACCTCTTTTTATTAAAGGTCATACATTTTTTTTTGATATTTTTTCTACCTATATTTATAATGTAATGTGTATCAATTAAAGATACAGGATAATTACTATTCGTGATTAAGGTTAAAAAGGTTAGGTTGTACAAAAGGAAGTCATATTTAAAATGCAGATTTATATTTACGTGTTTATCAAGTCAAACGGTTAGGCTATAAATCTGCAATATCTCGCCTATCCTATAAATGAGGGAAAGGAACATTTGCTGTAACGGGCGGTGTTCCTTTTTCTTATATATACAGGATAGTGAACTATAGGAAAGGGGAAAGGATAAGCGAAAAGACCGTGCATAGGTCTATAAATATGTTGCAAAATTGGCCTCTATGGGGCAGTGTTCGGTTCACGGGGATAATTGTATCTGTGCCGATATGTTGGGCTTATGTTTCGCATAAGCAGAAGTAGTCTGAAATGACAATTATTTTTTTGAGAATGATGTAAGGTGTATGCATTAAGATTCGGACCTAACGGTCCGAATCTTAATGCATATAAAGGGGGGAGTGAAAATATATGGGAAAAACAAGAAACATCAAATATCAATTTAAGCATTGCATAGATTTTAATTTTAAAGAGGGAATGGATAAACATTCCATAAAGAAAAACGGAAAAGATAACAGTAAAATATATTCTTATTCGGATAGAAAAAACTTAATAGATTTAAGTGCTAATTTTGCAAATTGGTTAAAAGAAAACCATAGTGAAATCAGACAGTTAAAAAATATAAATTCATCACATATACAAGAATTTTTAAATGAAAAAGCTAGCAACTGCAGCCAGAAAACTTTAGAGCAATATCAATCACATTTCAGAAAATTGGAAACACTTTGTAATAACACATACAATGCAAATGTTGATTTTCATTCTGCGACTACTCCGCTTAGTTTAAAAAATGGCGGTGGAAAGATTAGAAATGTTATGTGTTCAGATGTTCAATATCAAAGCCTTTTAAAAACCACAAACAGTAATCTGAAAGCAGCCCTTATTTTGAGCAAAAATTTTGGCCTAAGAGCTTCGGAGTGCAGTAAAGTCCAATATAAAGATATAAAAGAAGATGGCATTTATATTGCGGATTCAAAAGGAAAAAGAAGCCGATTTGTAAAAGCTGAAACCAGACAACAACAGGATATATTACAACAGTTTAGAGTGGAAAAACAAGGAAGAATCTGCCCTGTGCAGACAGGAAGTTTACAGCAGGCTTTTAACAGGGAGTGCAAAAAACAGGGGATTGATTTTCCCAATGGGGCATTTCATACTTTAAGGAAAAATTTTGCAACAACAAAGTACAAGGAATACAGGGAAAAAGAGACGGTTCAACAGGCACTGGATCATGTAAGTCATGCTTTGGGGCATGGCTCAAAGAGAAATGAATTGATGAAACAATATATTTGTTGCCCTTTAGAATAAATCCACAAAAAGAAAAGCAAATCTGTCTTTGATAGGTTTGTTTTTTGGTTATAAATGATTTTTCCGCTATCTATAATAATCAAAAGAAAAATCCCATGCTCCGAAAAGCATGGAATTCGACAGTAAGACAAACAAACTTTTAATATTATTATAGATTCTCTTTGTATTCATATTACTATTTTGGGGGTGAGTTTGTCTTATGACAGACTTTTTTTAATGGAAAACAGGGAGGAAAAATACATATGAAAGAGACATATAATTTAAAAATTAAAGAATACGATACGCAAACAACGGTAAGCCTTTATAAGAAATCTATAATTATAAGGGATGAACTGGAAAATGCAATCATACAGTTAAAACGGTTTCGGTTTTCTATCATTAGCAATATAACAGATTTAGGAAACGGATTATCAGAATATGCTTGTGATGAAACGATTTTAGAGGATAAAATAAAAGAAATAATTACCGATAAAAATTTACAGTCTCATTATTCCTATATCAAGTCTTGTGTGCCTTGTTCCTATATTACTAAGACAATCAATGATTATGAAAAGCATGAACGGAGTATAATCACCTCATTGAGCAGAACAAAAAAAGCCATATATGATTATGCATATGCCAACGATTGGACTTTGTTTGTTACACTGACTTTTGATGATAATATCTTGCTTGATAAATATGGAAAAAGTGCTGCTGATTATGACACTTGTGTAAAATGTCTGCATATTTTTTTTACCGTCTTAAAAAGGCAGTGTGCAGAGGTGCAGTATTTAGGTGTGCCAGAATTGCATCATTATTATTATGACAGCGACAATAATGTTGTTGTGTTTAATGGCGAAAAACTGAATAATGAAATTTATTATTATCTTTTGAATAAACCGAACAGAACGGTACAGGAGCAGGATATAATCAATAAGATATTAACAGGCGAATATAAGAGAAGATTTCACTTTCATTTTCTGTTTAACAACTATCCCAAAAGATTTTTAACAGATTCGCAGCATAGAGATAAAAAAGGAAGAATTATCTACAATCTCACTAATTACAAGTTGGGTTATACAACCGCAACTATGATAGAGAGTGTTGAAGCATCACAACATTATATAACAAAATATATCAGTAAAGATTTAGTGGAGTTAAGTAAGGGAAAGAAACGGTATTGGGCCTCAAAAAATTTGAAAATGCCTGTAGAAAATACATATTGTCTTGAAGAGCATGAATTACGTTCTATCAATGCAGACCTTACGAATGTGATTGAAAGTGATACACGATATAAGATAATTTCTGTAGAAAACGGAGAATTTAAAAATAAGATTTGTCATGGTGTGGTACTGAATAATGAAATCTTTAAGGCAGAATGTTTGATAGATTATGTGAATCTTAATCTCGGGGTGGTTCGCCACTACCATTATAAAAAATTCCAATTAAGCTATAATAATACCGATAAAAATAACCTGCATTATAAGCACCCATATGCAGACTTGATTTATTGGTGTAAGGGTTATAGTGTGCCAGACCGACCTTTAGATTATCTCGCAAATGCAGTTATACAAAGTTTGAATGAAGAATTGCGATTCCTAACAAGACCTAATGCTTTTAGCAAAAGAGTACAGTATGTGCCAGAAGAATATATTTATTTTACGATTGATGATATGTTTTGCAAAGCAGTCTTAGAAAATGGAGAATATGTATATCACAAGTTATAATTCTGTAGTATACTTGACTTTAACAACACATAAGCAACTTTTTGAAGAAAAGTAATAAAAAGTCTTTACCATTCTCTGGGATGTGGATTCCCTGGATTGGAAAGATTATGGAATAGAATCCATCCTCAATAATGTGCTAAAGAGCGGAAACCTGCAAAACGGCTCCATTATCCGCTGTCAAAATGGGGCAAAATATACTGCGGATGCTCTGGAAAAGCTGATTGACGGATTGGAAAAGCAAGGTTACGAAATTGTGCCGGTTTCCCAGCTTATATATAAAGAGAAGTATCATTTGGACAGGGAAGGGCGGCAGATGGGGAATAAATAAAGCACGGATAATTTATTACAGAGTATGTGTGTTGGGGGAACAGACATATGATTGTGCCGTGGAGGTCTATTCTGCCGGGGAAGAAAGCCATGCAAGGGTAAATCCTACAGGAAAAAATCTGAATGGAAAAAAGAAGGAAAATAACAGGGGCAGGCTCTTGGCGGGGGCTGCCTGTTGGCGATGGGACTTCAGTGGACAGGTGAACTTCCGTACGCAAATGCTCATGTACGGTAAAGAAGCAAGCAACCGAAAACAAGAGATAGACCGCCAGCACCACACTATTCCGAACCAAAAGAATCAAAGAGCAAGACCAAAAGACAAGCATTATGGAAATGTGCATAACAGGCTATGGAATCATGGATAACTCTATTCACAGAACATGGAAAAGCTAAAGTGCAGCTTTCCCACATTCTGCAAACAGAGTTACCCACAATTCCATGAGACAGCCAGTTATACACATTACGCACAATGCCGATTACGGCGGAATCCCACACATTCCTTTTTTCTTTCATGAATATAAAAGTTTATTATTTGACAAATAATTTACTAATTTATCGTTTTTTGAAAAAGTGAAAGTTTAGCAAAAGGGATTGACAGAAAGAATATCCTGATTTATAATTTGCCTAATGTATAATCTGAGTTATATATGATGCAAATTATAAATGGAGGTACAAATATGCCAGCAATAGCGAAAGTCACAAAAGAAATGATTATAGACGCTGCTTTTGAAATTGCAAAAGAAATTGGAGCAGAAAACATAAACGCCCGGACAGTTTCACAAAAGCTCGGCTGCTCAACACAGCCCGTTTTATATCATTTTAAAACAATTGAAGATGTCCGAATGGCAGCACATAGAAAAGCAGGTGAGTTTCATATTAACTATGTAACAAATTTAAGCGGCAAATACGAACGTCCTATGTTGGAAGTGGGTATGAGACATATTCAGTTTGCCGTAGAAGAAACAAATCTTTTTCGTTTTTTATTTCATTCAAACTATTATACAGGCGTTTCCCTTTCTGATTGGCTTACAGGGAAAAATTTTGATTCTTTATTTCCTATTTTGGAGAGACAGGCAAAGGTAGACAAGCAACAGGCATATAACATATTTTCTCAAATTTTTTTAGTAACACATGGAATAGCCAGCCTGCTTGCTAATAATGCAATGGCTTATGATGAAGCATATTGTATAAAGACATTGTCTAATGCCTATTTTGGAACAATGCATCTGATAAAAGACAGAGGTTTATTATGAATATAAGTTTACTATTTTTGAAATCCTGATAAAGCATATCCTTCTATTTCATAAATAAATGACTGTTTTTTTACAGTTTCGTTTTCCATGCTAAAATGAAATTACAAAAAGGAAAGAGGTAAAAAAATGTATTTCAATATCCTAAAAAAAGATTTAAGAAGAAAAAAGATAATGAATATCATTTTACTTATATTCATTGTACTGGCAACAATGTTTGTATCATCCAGTGTAAATAATATTTTAAATGTTACTTCTGCATTAGATAATTATTTAGATATGGCTGGAGCACCTGATTATTTAGTGGCAACAAGGAATAAAATTTTTGAAGCTGATTTAACTGCTGTCTTAAATTCCACAAAATCAATTGAAGATTATAGCGTAGAAAAATTGTTGTTTTTAGCTCCTGAGAATTTTATATTTGAGGGGGAGAATATAACTGTTTTAGGTGGAACTAATGTCATTCAAAGTGATGAAAGATTGTCTTTGAACTATTTTCTTGCAGATGGAAATAAACTTGAAAAAGTTGAGCCGGGAGAAATCTATATAACAGAAGGAAAAGCAGAAAAAATCGGACTAAAAAAAGGAGATATCATCACCATTGAAATAGACGGGGTTAAAAATGAATTTGTATTTGCCGGTGAAATTAAAGATGTTATTTTTGGTGCAAAGTCCATGCAGATTCAACGATATATAATAAGCAGCAAAGATTATAAAGAATATACATCTAATTCAAAAACGGAAAAGATTTATGGTGGAAATTTAATTTATATACATACTAACAATATTGAAAACACACTTTCAGAAATAAAATTACTTACTGATAATAGTATTTTGAACATAGATAAATCTAAAATAAAACTTTGTTATATTTTGGATATGGTAGTAACAGGCATTATTCTTGTAGTAAGTATTATTTTTATAATAATTGCATTTATCATCTTACGTTTTACAATTACTTTTACATTAGCAGAGGAATTTCGTGAGATTGGAGTTATGAAAGCTATTGGTATCAGTAATTTAAAAATAAGAGGATTATATCTTGTAAAATATACAGCACTTTCTATAACAGGGGCATTCATTGGACTTATATTAAGTTTTCCATTTGGCAAAATGTTATTACTGAATGTTTCTTCAACCTCGATTATGATAAGTAATCAAAATTCAATTTTTATAAATATGTTTTGTGTAGTAATTGTTGTTTTTGTGATTCTAATGTTTTGTTTTGGCTGTACCAGTAAGGTAAAAAAAATGAACCCCATTGATGCAATTAGAAATGGGCAGACAGGAGAACGTTTCAGAAAAAAGAATTGTATGAAGTTGGGAAAAAGCAGATTGCCGTCAACATCTTTTTTAGCACTGAATGATATTGTAAGCAGTCCGAAGCGTTTTTGTATTATTGCTATTATATTTTTTGTGTGTACGTCACTTCCTCTGGTACTTTCCGTAACTGTTTCAACATTGAAAAGCGGTAGTTTATATAGTGTATTGAGTATCGTTGACAGCGATGTTGTTGTAGGCGATAATCCTGCTGAATTTTCAATAGAAAATGGACATGAAGAACTTGAAAAGTTTTTAAATAATTTAGAAGATAAACTTGAAAAAAATGGAATGCCTGCAAATTGCATAAAAGAGATGATGTTTTCATTACCTGTAAGTTTTAATGGTAATGAAGCAAAGCTGCCAATATATCAGGGGACAGGAACTACAATGGATATGTATCAATACTTAGAAGGAACAGTTCCTGAAAATTCTAATGAAATAGCGATAACTAAGATTTCAGCAAATAAAATTAAAGCAACGATTGGAGATACTATAACAATTAAAACGATAGATGGTGACAAGAATTATATTATCACAGCATTTTTTCAATCAATGCATAGTAATGGAGACGGGATAAGACTTCATACGAATGAAGAAATAAATTATATTCAAACTTTTCATGAGATAAATACCCAAATTATATTTACAGATAATCCAGATAAAGAAGAAATTGAAATCAGGGTGGAAAAAATAAAAGAAATTTTTCCAGAGTTTGAAACTGTCAAGACAAGTGTGGAATTTATATCAGATATGTTAGGTGTTACAGAACCTCTTAACGCCATAAAAATACTGATTGCTATTATTACAGTCCTCTTAGTTGCTCTTATTTCAGTGCTTATGGAACGCTCTTTTATTGAAAAAGAGCAAGGTGAAATTGGACTTATGAAAGCCATTGGTATCAGCGGCAAAACAATATATTTATATCATGCGTTAAGATTTTTATTTATAGGAATGATTTCAGTAATGATAAGTGAAATTTTTGCAATTCCATTAACACATTTATGTATAGATTCACTATTTAAGATGATGGGATTAGAGACCGGCGTAGATTATGTAATAAATCCTATGGAAACTTTTATTACTTTTCCGGCAATTGTTTTTATTACAACAATGATATGTGCATATTTGACATCAATGTACATAAGAAAAATAAAATCCTCAAATATATCAATTACTGAATAAAAAAGGAGCAGATTATGAATATTTTAGAAGTAAGAAATCTTTGTAAATCCTATAATGTAAATGGCTGTCAAAATAATATTCTTGAAAATGTAAATTTTAATATTTCTAAAGGAGAAATGGTTGCTATTATGGGGCCTTCCGGTTCAGGTAAATCGACATTACTTTACTCGGTTTCAGGTTTGGATAGTGTAACCTCAGGAGAAGTAAAGATTGGTAATAAAAATATTGTTAAAATGAAAGAAAAAGAACTGGCAAATTTACGACTTGATGATATTGGATTTATTTTTCAACAAATGTATATGCTAAAAAATCTTACCATAACAGACAATATTATACTTCCGGCAGTGCAATCTAAAAAAAATAATGAAAACCGAAATGAAATCCTTCAAAGAGGACATGCCCTAATGCGTAAACTTGGAATTATGGAAATTGCAGATAATGACATAAACGAAGTTTCAGGAGGGCAATTACAACGTGCATGTATTTGCCGCAGTATGATTAATAATCCAAAAATTATTTTTGCAGACGAGCCAACAGGAGCTTTAAATCGTACTTCTTCTGATGAAGTTATGGAAGAACTTACAAAATTAAATGATAACGGAACTACAATAATGCTTGTGACACATGATGTAAAGGTTGCCGCAAAGTGTACAAGAGTTATGTACATAGTTGACGGAAATATAAAAGGTGAGCATAATTTAGGAAAATATAAAATTGATTCACAAAAACGAGAACGAGCTTTAAATAATTGGCTTATGGAAATGGGGTGGTAAATTGAATGAAAAATTTATAGTATAAATTGCAAAAACAGGAGAAAAAGCCTTCTATTTCCTTTGCTAATATTTGCCGGGGATAAAGATAGTACAGATAAAGTAAAAGCATTTTGCAGAGAATGGGCAAAATGCTCATGTACAGTAAAGAAACAAGAAGCCGAAAACAAGAGATAGACCACCAACACCACACTATTTCGAACCAAAGACAAAAAGACAAGCATTATGGAAATGTGCATAACAGGCTATTCCACTATGAGGAACAAATTGACGAGCTGTACTTAGCTGGGAGCGAATCGACAAAGGCGGGAAATAATATGGTGAAAGTGAAAAGATAGTTGAATTTTTGTCATATTGGAGAGGAGGGGCATTTTCTATGAATTGCACAGAAGCATACAAGGAACACATCATGTATACTTTTAATGGTTTCTGCAAAGTTGTGATACGCTATGCCGCTATCAACGCATGGCGGGAACGGAGCAGACGGCGGCAAAGGGAAATATCCTTTGAATACCTCACAGAAGAAAAATTTTACCCATTCAGTACGTCAGATGAATATTTTGCAGACCCCTACAAGGAATACCGTATCACGATATGCGGTCAGACAATCATTCTCACCAATGGGAATCTTGCCGCTGCCCTGTTATCGTTGCCAAAGAAAAAGAGAGAAATTATTTACCTTTACTTTTTCGGACGTTATACACAACAGGAAATCGGGGAAATATACGGAAGCTGCCGGAGTACAGCATGGCATCACATACACAGTGCCTTGCAGATGTTACAGAAAGAAATGGAGGTGCTTTCACATGGGGAAACCTAACCTTGTGCCTTATGAAACCATTATCAGAGCGACCAATGGAGAGCCGGAAGCCGTGGACGAGGTTTTACAGCATTACAGCAGACAAATCCGGCTTGCCACCCTTGAAAACGGGCATATCAACAAGGACACCGAGGACAGCATAAAACGGCGGCTTGTCGCTGCCCTATTCCAGTTCCGTCTTGACGGACAGGCTACATAACAGGAGGTGGGATTTGTCGCTAAAATAATCATACTCACATTCAAAGACACGGAAGAAAAAGCAGTTGAGGAAGCCATAGCCGCCCTTGTTGATATGATACCGCTGGAAGCCATACAGCCGCCACATTCCCCTATGCTGATTTTTCCGGGATTGGAAATCAGACCACACCAACGCCGGGTACTGAAAGACGGTGCAGACATAAGCCTTACCCGTTTGGAATACGGCACACTTTGCTACCTTGCCGCCAGTCCGGGGAGGGTATTCACAAAGGCACAAATCTTTGAAGCCGTATGGAGCATGGAGAGCGAGAGCTGCCAGTCAAGCGTGGCAAATGTGATTTGCAACTTGCGGAAAAAGATAGAGCCGGACAGCCAAAACCCCACCTACATAAAAACCGTTTTAGGCATGGGCTACAAATTCGCTTCCGGGGAATGAACAACTGAATAACCGCCGCTATCAACGGCAACGCAGAAGCAGGAAATCAAGAAAAGGTTTCCTGTTTTTTTGCGCCCATTTTTGGCATTTTTGAAAATCGTCAGTATTATGCCGTGCAAAGGGATAAAAAGAAATCTCTGCCCGTTTTGTCAAATCCTGTTAGGAAAAGACGAAAAGAAATTTCGCAAAACATTGCCTGATTTTCATTTCCGTGCGTAGTAGGTAATAGAGGGGTAAATTTTGCCGCAGAGTTGGCAAAAGCCCCGCCCTCTCCGTGGAGGGTATCAGCGGAAAGCCCACACAGAGGAAGCCGCCGCTTTTTAAGAGCAAGATTCTACCACAGTACCAAATTTCGCCTATCGGCTCAATTTGTCCTGCGGGAATCTTGTTGGGGTTGCCACCCCAAGCCCGCCTTTTTGCGGCTTGCGCCGCTTGAAAAATCCCCGAAAAATTTTTTCGGATTTTTCAAAAAACACTTCCGCTTTGCCCCCTGTTTTTCTCCTATTAGTGAAAGGGCAAAGCATAAAAAGAAAGGAGTTGAAGCCTATGAAAAGATACAACACGCCCCACCGCCGCCGGGTAATCAAGACACGTTTGACCGAGGAAGAATACGCCGAGTTTTCCGAGCGTGTTTCTCTCTGCAAAATGAGCCAGTCTGAATATATCCGGCAAGCCCTAACCAAATCAAGGATATGCCCGGTTATCACCGTTTCCCCGGTCAATGATGAATTGCTGTCTGCTGTTGGAAAACTCACAGCCGAGTATGGGAAAATCGGCGGCAACTTGAATCAGATTGCCCGCTGTCTGAACGAGTACGGCGCACCCTATAACACCCTCTCCCAAGAGGTAAGAGCCGCCACAGCGGAGCTTGCCGCCTTGAAGTTTGAAGTCTTGCAGAAAGTAGGTGAAGCCGTTGGCAACATTCAAACATATCAGCTCTAAAAATGCCGACTACGGAGCTGCCGAGCAGTACCTAACTTTTGAACATGACGAGTTTACCATGAAGCCCACACTGGACGGGAATGGGCGGCTTGTTCCCCGTGACGGTTACCGCATTTCCTCTCTGAATTGTGGCGGGGAAGATTTCGCCATAGCGTGTATGCGCTCCAATCTCAAATACGGCAAAAACCAGAAACGTGAGGACGTAAAGAGCCACCATTACATTATCAGTTTTGACCCCCGTGACGCATCAGACAACGGCTTGACCGTAGACCGGGCGCAAGTGTTGGGCGAGCAGTTTTGTAAAGAGCATTTTCCCGGACACCAAGCCCTTGTTTGTACTCACCCAGACGGGCATAACCACAGCGGCAACATTCATGTGCATATCGTCATAAACAGCTTGCGGATTGCCGAAGTGCCGCTATTGCCCTACATGGAAAGACCAGCCGACACAAGGGAGGGCTGCAAGCACCGCTGTACGGACGCAGCTATGGAGTATTTCAAAGCGGAAGTCATGGAGATGTGCCACCGGGAAAACCTCTATCAGATTGACTTGCTGAACGGGAGCAAGAACCGCATTACCGAGCGTGAGTATTGGGCGAAGCGGAAAGGACAAGCCGCACTGGATAAGGAGAACGCTTCCCAAGCCGCCACGGGAGAGCCGCCCAAACAGACCAAGTTTGAAACCGACAAGGAGAAATTACGGCGCACAATCCGAGCCGCCCTGTCCTCTGCCGTTTCCTTTGAGGATTTTTCCGGGAAGCTGCTACAACAGGGCGTGACCGTCAAGGAGAGCCGGGGGAGATTATCGTATCTCACGCCGGACAGGACGAAGCCCATCACTGCCCGGAAACTGGGTGATGATTTTGACCGTGCCGCCGTACTGGAAGCACTCACCATAAACGCACAGAACGCCGCCAGAGCCGCCGAAACGCCCCTACCCCAACAGGAATACCCCCGCAGCATAAAAGACCGCTTACAGTGCAACAAAGCCGCTGTAAACGCCCCGAAACAGGACAGCGTACAGCGCATGGTAGACATAGCCGCCAAGAAAGCCGAGGGCAAGGGGAAAGGCTATGAGAAATGGGCGACCTTACACAACTTGAAGCAAATGGCGGCTACCATGAGCGTTTACGAGGAATCCGGCTTTTCTTCCCCGGAGGAACTGGAAGCCGCCCTTGCCGCTGCCAGTGCCGGACTGCATGAAGTGACCGGGAAACTGA